>JAESFO010000061.1_pt1 | contig 376902 bp, 305 predicted proteins | sample 9269421 | NCBI WGS metagenome assembly JAESFO01 (sample SAMN14502839, study PRJNA617101) | algae metagenome | isolation source: Nostoc desertorum CM1-VF14 and co-occurring heterotrophs from rocky... | place: USA: Clark Mountains, San Bernardino, California | collected 2000-06-05 | reverse complement strand
CGTGTACCTGCTCAACCGGATGGGCGGGGTGCCGAGCATCGCCGCCGCGACCCGCCGGGTCGCGGCCAACCCCGCCGTCGTGCTACCCTGGCTGGGTCTCCCCGACCCGACTACCGAATAGCCCTGCGGAACGGGCGGCGGCTCCCTTGTCTTCGGCCCGTGATTCCCCGAGCTTGAACCGGGTGGGGCGACGCGCCCCGGGCCGCCGCCTCCCGACCGAGACCCGCATGAGTGTGTTGCTCGCTGCCCAGGAACTGACGAAGGGCTTCTCGACGCGGCCGCTATTCGACGGGCTGACGTTCGACCTCCGCGCCGGGGAGAAGGTCGGCCTGATCGGCCCGAACGGGGCCGGGAAGTCCACCCTCCTCCGCCTCCTCGCCGCCCGGGACGCCCCCGACAGCGGCACGGTCGCGCCCCGCCGCGGGGTGGTCGTCGGCTACCTCTCTCAGGACGACGTCTTCCCCGCCGGCCAGACCGTCCGCGACGCGGCCCTCGCCGGACTTGCGAACACCCACCTGGAGGAACACGAGCGTGACACCCGGGCCGTCATCGCCCTCACCCGGGTGGGGTTCACGGACCTGGAACAGCCGGCCGACACCCTCTCCGGCGGGTGGCGGAAGCGGCTGGCCCTGGCCCGGGAGTTGGCCCGCGAACCGGACATCCTCCTCCTCGACGAGCCGACCAATCACCTCGACCTCCCCGGCGTCGTGTGGCTCGAACGCCTCCTCCGGGCCGCCCCGTTCGGCTACCTCGTGGCCACCCACGACCGGGCCTTCCTCCGCGCGGTGGCCGACGACGTTATGGAGATCAGCAGAGCCTACCCGGGCGGGGTGTTCCGGGCCGACGGCGGCTATGACGTGTTCGCGGACAAGCGGGACGACTTCCTCGAAGCGCAGGCCCGGCAGCGCGAGGCCGTGGCCAACCAGGTCCGCCGGGAAACCGACTGGCTGGGGCGGAAGGAGAGCGCCCAGCGGCGGAAGAGTCGGTCGCGGATCGGGGAGGCGGCCGACCGGCGGGCGGAACTGGCCGAGCTCGACGTGCGGACCGCCGCCCGCGGGGCCGCCGGGATCGACTTCGCCGGCACCGGTCGGCAGACCAAGAAGCTCGTCACCGCGACCGGCATCGCCAAGACGCTGGGCGGCAAGCCGCTGTTCTCGGGCCTGGACGTCCTCCTCGCTCCCGGCACGCGACTCGGCCTGCTCGGCCCGAACGGCGGCGGGAAGAGTACGCTCCTCAAGGTGCTGGCCGGGGAACTCGACCCCGACACCGGCGTCGTCACCCGGGCCGACGGGCTGCGAGCGGTGACGTTCGAGCAGGGTCGGGCTTCGCTCGACCCCACCCTCCCCCTCCGCCGGGCGCTCAGCCCGAACTCGGAGATGGTCACCTTCCGCGACCGCCAGCTGCACGTCGGGGGGTGGGCCAAGCAATTCCTCTTCCGCCCCGAGCAGCTCGACATCGAGGTCAGTGCTCTCTCCGGCGGCGAGCAGGCCCGCGTCCGCATCGCTCAGCTGATGCTGAAGCCGGCGGACGTGCTGTTCCTCGACGAGCCGACCAATGACCTCGACATCCCCGCGCTCGAAGTCCTCGAAGACAGCCTCGCTGACTTCCCCGGCGCGGTGGTGCTGGTCAGCCACGACCGCGACCTGATGGACCGGCTTTGCACGAGCGTGATCGGCCTGGACGGCCGCGGCGGCGCGTTGCACTACGGCAGTGTGACGCAGTGGCTCGACGCCCTGGCCCAGGACGAAGCCCGCCGGGCGAAGGAGGAGGCCCGCACCTCACCCGCCGCCGCCGCGCCGTCACCGGCCGCGAAGAAGGCGAAGAAGCTGAGTTACAAGGAGCAGCAGGAGTGGGACGGGATGGAGGCGGCGGTGACGGCCGGCGAGGAGGTGGTGGCGGCCCGGCAGGCGGAGGTCGAGGCCGCGGCCACCGCCGGCCATGCCACCCTCACCGATGCCTGTCGTCGGCTTGAAGACGCCCAGGCCGCTGTGGAGAAGCTGTACGCCCGCTGGCAGGAACTCGAAGCCCGCCGGGCCGGCACCTGACCCCTCACTTCGGGTCCGGGAGAGCGGTAGACATCCACCGGGCGGGGGTGAGGCGTTGGTCGGCAGGCAACCACCCGGGGAAGGATGGCCCGGGGCAACGTCCCGGGCGGAGATGCGAGATCCGCCCTCGGATTCATTTGCCCCTCGTCAGGTTGTTCGGGGTGTCCGAGGTGAGATTTGACCGTCGTAGCGGCAACCGTTATCAGTGCAACTGTCAGAAAACCGAGCCCATACTTAAGGGGTGAGCGGAACCACCCACGCAGTTGCGGACCAACCCACCCGGTATCACACGCCATGCCAACCGCCGGCCGTGACCTCCCTCCGCCGACCGCCCCCGGGCCGCTCCTGCCGTGGCTCGTGGCGACCCTCGCGCCGATGAACCGGACCCGGGTGAAGCAACTCCTTCAGCACGGGCGCGTCCTCATCAACGGTCGGCCGGTCACGCGCCACGACCACGCATTAACCCCGACCGACCGGGTCACCGTGGCCGCCGAAGGCACAACCGACCGGCCCGGCACAAAGCCGCCGGTGGCGATCCTGTACGAAGACGATGCGCTCGTCGTGATCGACAAGCCGGCCGGGCTGCTGAGCGTGGCCACGGACGCCGAGAAGGACGACACCGCGTTCACACGCCTTTCGACGCTGCTGGCCCGCCGGAAGGCGGGGCGGCCGTTCGTCGTCCACCGTCTCGACCGCGGCACGTCGGGGCTGCTCCTGTTCGCCCGGTCGCAGCAGGTGCGGGATCAACTCCAGACGGGGTGGGAGGGCGTCTCGAAGACCTACCTGGCGGTCGCCGAAGGTGCGCCCCGGCCCGCTGAAGGGACGATCGAGAACCACCTACTCGAACACGACAACCTGCGCGTGAACCCCGCTGCGGCGGACGCGCCGGGCGCGAAGCGGGCGGTGTCGCGCTACCACACGCTCCAGCAGCGGGAGCGTGCGGCTCTCGTCGCCGTGGACATTCTCACCGGCCGGAAGCACCAGATCCGCGTCCACCTCGCGGGCCTGGGTTGCCCCGTCGCCGGCGACCGTGACTACGGGGCGAAGTCGGACCCGGTGGGCCGGGTGTGCCTTCACGCCTGGCGACTCGGCTTCGACCACCCGGTCACCCGCCGCCGGGTGGAGGTGGAGGCACCGCCGCCGGCCGACCTGTGGCGCGCGTTCGGCGTGCCGGCCGGCCAGCGCCCGCGCCTCGCGTGAACGTGGTGGACCTGCCCGACGTACCGGAGCCTCCCATGAAGGCGAAGCTACCCGCCCTGGCCGTCCTGGCACTCGCACTCGCCGCCCCGGCCACGAGCCCGGCCGCGGACGAGAAGGACTTGGTCGATGTTACCGTTGAGCTGAAGAACCACACGATCCTGGTGACGGCGCTGCGAGAGGTCGGGCTGGCGGACACCCTCAAGGGGAAGGGGCCGTTCACCCTCTTCGCCCCGACCGATACGGCGTTCAAGAGTCTCGGGGTGGCGCAGATCAAGACGATCATGACGGACAAGAAACTGCTGACCCAACTCCTGCGCGCCCACGTCGTCGAGCGCGAGGCGGTCTACAAGAAGGATCTGGTCGCGCGCGACGGTCAGTCGGTGAACGGCTTCAAGATCGGCGTGGCCGGGCCGGTCATCACGGTCGGCGACGCGAAGGTGACCAAGGCCGACAACACGGCCTACAACGGGGTCGTCCACGCCATCGACGCCGTGCTGATCCCGGCGAAGTGAGAGTCGCCAAGAGCGTGCCTACCGCCGCGTCCGCGGGGTCTCGTCCTCGTAGGCCTTCACGATCCGCGACACCAGCGGGTTGCGGACGATGTCCGCCTCGTCCAGGTAGACGATCGACAGCCCCTCCACGTCCTTCAGCCGGTGGACCGCGTCGGCCAGCCCGCTCGGGATGGTCTTCGGCAGGTCGGTCTGCGTCAGGTCACCGGTCACCACCACCCGAGAGTTGTTCCCCATGCGGGTGAGGAACATCTTCGTCTGCGGCACGGTCGCGTTCTGGGCCTCGTCCATGATGATGACCGAGTTGTTCAGCGTCCGGCCGCGCATGTACGCCAGCGGGGCGATCTCGATCACGTCGTTGTCCATGTAGCGGCGGACCTGGTCCGGCTCCATGATGTCGTTCAGGGCGTCGAACAGCGGGCGGAGGTACGGGTTCACCTTCGCCGCCAGGTCGCCGGGGAGGAACCCCAGCCGCTCGCCGGCCTCCACCGCCGGCCGGACCAGCACGATCTTCTTCACCTGCCCGGCCCGCAGCAGGCTCACCGCCATGCCGACCGCCAGGTAGGTCTTCCCCGTCCCGGCCGGGCCGACGCAGATCACCATGTCGTGCGTCTTCATCGCCTGCACGTAGCGCCCCTGCCCGTCCGTGCGCGGGCGGAGGTGCCGGCCGGACTCCATCACCGTCACCGCCGCCCCGCCGCGGTCGGTCGGCCCGCGGACGACCTCGACCACGGTCCGCACGTCCTCGGGGGTCAACTTGCCGTGCTTGCGCAGGACCACCCGCAGCTGTTGGAAGGCACGCTCGGCCTGCTCGGCCGGCTCGCTCGTGGGAGCCTCGACCTGGATCAGGTCGCCGCGGGCCACGATCTTCACGCCGAGGGCGTCGCGGATGGTGCGGAGGTACTGGTCGCGCGGCCCGAACAGGAGGACCGCCTCCTCCCTGCTGTCGAGCGTGACGGTGCGGGTGACGGCGGCGTCGGCCATGACTTCTCACCTGACGGGTTACAGCACCTGCGACACGGCGAACCACAGGTAGGCGACCGGGGCGGCGAACAGGACCGAGTCGATCACGTCGAGCAGCCCGCCGAACCCGGGGATGCTGGCGGCCGCGTCCTTCGCGCGGCCGTCGCGCTTGACCAGCGACTCGGCCAGGTCGCCGAGTACGCCGACGCTACCGACCACCACCCCGAACGCCGCCGCCTCAATCATACCGTGACCGAACAGCCCCCCGGCCACAAGGTCGAACCCGACGGCAGTCAGGGCCGACCACGTGAGCCCGCCGGCCAACCCCTCCCAGGTCTTCTTCGGGCTCAGGTGCGGCGTCATCCGGTGGCGGCCGAAGGCGCGCCCGGCGAAGTACGCCCCGGTGTCGGCCCCCTTCGGGATGAAGATCGCCAGCCCGAGCAGCCAGCTGGTGCGGACCGGGTCCGCGCTGAGCCAGCGCAGCTGGGCGAACGCACTCCCGAGCAGCCCCAGGTACGCCGCAGCGAAGAGTACCAAGCCGAGACGCGGGACGATCCCGCCGGGTTCGCGGTAGCGGGCCATCTCGGCCAGCACCGCAACCATGAACACCGCGAGGAACGCCACGAGTACCGCCTCCCGCCGGCCGACCGACGGGTCGAACAGGGGCACCCAGTTCGCCACCATGACGAGCAGCACGGCGGCCACGGTGGGAGCGGCCGGCGGCCGGACCTCGGCCGGGAAGAGGGAGACGAGTTCACGGGTAGCGACGACCCCGATGAACACCAGGGCGGTGAACAGGATCGGGAACCAGGGGGCGAGGTAGCGGTCGCCGGCGAGCAGCGCGATGGTGAACGCGGCGAGCAGGTTGCCGACGACGATCCGCGTCCGCATCAGGCTGGTCCCGCCGGCTGGAGGCCGCCGAACCGCCGCTCCCGACGGGCGAAGTCGCGGAGCGCATCGTGCAGGAGTTCTGCCCCGAACTCGGGCCAGAACCGCGCGGTCACCCATATCTCGGCGTAGGAAATTTGCCAGAGCAGATAGTTGCTCACCCGCATCTCACCGGCCGTGCGGACCAGCAGGTCCGGGTCGGGCATCCCGGCGGTGTACAGGCTCCCGGAGATGGTATCCTCGTCGATCGCGGCCGGGTCGAGGTCGCCGCGCCGCACGCGGTCGGCGAGTACTTTCACGGCGTCCACCACCTCGGCCCGGGCGCCGTAGTTGATGGCCAGGCAGAGGGTGAGGCCGGTGTTGGCGCGCGTCAGCCGGGCGTTCTCGTCGATCTCGGCCAGCACCTCGTCCGGCAGCCCCTCGCGGCGGCCGATCACCGAGAAGCGGATGTTCTGGCGGAGGATCTTCTCGCGCTCCTGGAGGAGGTACTGCTTGAGGAGCGCCATCAGGAAGTCGAGTTCGGCCTTCGGCCGCTTCCAGTTCTCGGAGCTGAGACAGTACAGGGTGAGTTGCCCGATCCCGAGCCGGCAGCACTCCTCGGTCACCTCGTCCACGGACCGGGCGCCGCGGGCGTGCCCCTCGACCCGCTCCTTCCCCTGCGCCCGCGCCCAGCGGCCGTTGCCGTCCATGATGACGGCGATGTGCCGGGGGAGCTTGTCGGGGTCGAGCCCGACGGACCGGGCATAGGCGGCGGGGTCGTGCGGAAGACTCATGCGGAAGACCGAGGATTAACCACAGCGTCACGGAGGGCGCCGAGGAAGCCAAACCGGGGCGGAACGGAATCGGCCCCGGTCTGCTCTCGGCCTTCGTCTTCCCTCTGTGTCCTCTGTGACTCTGTGGTTAGCTCTCCGACCGAACCTCACACCAGGATGGTTTGCGCCCGGTCGGGGCCGACGGACACGACCGACACCGGCAACCCGACCAACTCGCCGACGCGGTCGATGTAGCGGCGGGCAGTGGCCGGGAGGTCCGTCAGCTTGCGGGCGGCGGTCAGATCCTCGGACCAGCCGGGAATCGTCTCGTACACCGGCCGGCAGCGTTCGAGGTCGAACGCGTCGCTCGGGAAGTGCGTGGTGCGCTCGCCGTCGATGTCGTAGGCGGTGCAGAGCTTCAGTTCCGGCAGGCCGCTCAGCACGTCGAGCAGCATGACGGTGATCTCGTCCGCCCCGGCCAGGGCCGCAGTGTAGCGCACGGCCACCGAGTCGAACCAGCCGACCCGCCGCGGCCGGCCGGTGACGGTGCCGTACTCGCGGCCGATCTTGCGGATGCGCTCGCCGATCCCGGTCGGCCCGTCGTCCAGTTCCGTCGGGAACGGCCCCTTCCCGACGCGGCTGGTGTAGGCCTTCACGACGCCGATGATCCGCTGGATGTTCTTGGCCGGCACGCCCGACCCGCCCCAGATGCCGGACGGCAGACTGCTCGAACTGGTCACGTAGGGGTAGGTGCCGTGGTCCACGTCCAGGAGACTCCCCTGGGCGGCCTCGAAGATCACGCGCTTACCCGCCTTGAACGCGTCGTGCAGCAGCCGCGACGTGTCGGTGACGTGCGGGCGGAGGGTTTCCGCGAAGCCGAGGTACTGGTCGGCGATCGCCTCCGGCTCGAACGGCACGAGCGCGTCGGCGTGGCCGTTGGCGAAGGCCTTCATCAGCCGATTCTTGAACGGGACCACGAAGCGGAGCCGCTCCCGCAGGTGGTCGGGGCGGAGGAGTTCGCCGACGCGGATGCCGAACCGCCGGCCGACCTTGTCCTGGTAGCACGGGCCGATGCCCCGGCCGGTCGTGCCGATCTTCCCCTCGCTGCCGCTCTCGGCCAGCCGTTCTTCCTCCATGTGGTAGGGGAAGATGACGTGGGCGTGGTCGCTGAGCTTGAGCGACTCCGACAGGTCGATCCCGGCGGCCCTCAGCTGGCCCACCTCCTCGATGAACCGCGGCGGGTAGACGACCACCCCGTTGCCGATCACCGAGCGGACGTTCGGCCGGATGACGCCGGTGGGGAGGAGGGAGAGCTTGAAGGTCTTGCCGTGGACGACGACCGTGTGCCCGGCGTTGGCCCCGCCGTTGTACCGGACGACGTAGTCGAAGCCGTCCCCGAGGAGATCGACGATCTTCCCCTTGGCCTCGTCGCCCCACTGCAACCCGACGACGCACGTACCCGGCATTTGCGGAACCGCCTGCTGCTAGCCTGAGGGAGAAGGACCGACTCCGTTCGTGAAAACGCCCGGGTCATCAACCCGGGCGGAGTCGGTCCGTGACAACCCCACTCACGCTAGTCGTCGGCCGGGGGGGCGTCAAGAGAAGCGGGCGGGTGTCAGGGGCGTTCGGCCACCGCCAGCATGCAGTCGCTCATCCCGGCGGCGTAACAGCCCCAGGCCACCGCCTTCGCGGCCGGCTTCCAGCATAGCAGTTTGGCCGCCAGACCACTCGCACCCTGCCGGGCGGCCAGCTTCGCACTCGACCGCAGCCAGTCCGAGTGCCGCAACAGCTGGACCCGGTCCACGCGGAAGCCGGCCGTTTCGAGCATCGCCCGGAGCGTCTTCGGGGTGAAGTGCGTCAGGTGGCGGGGCAGGTCGAGTGCGAACCAGTTCGACCCGAACCAGTAGAACGGCAGGCTCTCCACGTTGGGGGCGGCGACCACAAGTTTCCCGCCCGGGACGAGCAGCCGGAACGCCTCGCGCAGCACCGTCAGCGGTCGGTGGACGTGTTCGAGCGAGTGCCACATCGTCACCACGTCGAACGAGCACGGCCCGAGGTCCGGGTGCGGGAGCGTCCCGGCCAGCACGCGCAGGCCGAGTTCCTCCTGCACCGCCCGGCCGGTTTCAACGGCCGCGTCCAGACCGGTCACGGCCCAGCCGCGGTCGGCCATCCGCTTCAGAAAGGCGCCGCCGCCGCAGCCGAAGTCGAGGAGCCGACCCGGGCCGGGCCAGGGGAGGTCGCCGCGGCGCTCGCCGCAGGGCCGGCCGAACAGCCGGCTCCACAACGGCTTGGCCGGTCGGGCCTGCCCCATCTTGCGCGGGCGGCGGTGTGGGGCGTAGTCAGAGGGGTAGAACCGCCCGATGGTACGGGCGGTCGGGCGGGGGTTGGTGTAGGTGAGGCCGCAGTGGTCGCAGCGGACAACGCCGAAGCGCAGCCCCTCCCCCGTGGGGGGAAGGGGGTCCGGGGCTTCGAGGACCAGCCCCGCCTCCTCCCGGCCGCAGAGCGGGCACGGGGACTCTTCCCAGGCCAGGGCCGGCCGCGGGGCGTCGGTCGGCTCGGGGACCGGCGGTCGGTGGAGCATCATGTGCGGCCGTACCGGGGACCGGGGAACGCGGCCGACGGTAGCCCGGATCGATTCCCTACGTCAACCGCAACCCCCTACGGCTTCGCCTCCGCCACGCGCTCGGCAGCGGCGAACGCCCGCATCGCGTTCCCGCCCAGCACCTTCAGGATCGCCTCCCGGCTGTACCCGCGGGTCAGCATCTCCTGGGTGATGAACGGGTAGCACGACACGTCGTGCATCTGGTGCGGCAGCCGCGGCACGCCGTCGAAGTCGGACCCCAGGCCGACGTGGTCGATCCCCGCGTGCTTCACGAGGTGGTCGATGTGGTCCACGATGGTGCCGACCGTCCCGGCCGGGTAGTCGTTCTCCTTCGACCACGCCTTTACCGCCTCCTGGAAAGCGTCCTCCTCGGGGAACTTCTTGCGCAGCTCGCGGGCCACCTCGAACATCCGCCGCGTAGCCCGGGCGCCCTCCGGCACCAGGAACCCGGAGTAGAAGTTCACCATCACCACCCCGCCGTTGGCCTTCACCAGCGGCAGCACGTCGTCCGGAACGTTGCGCGGGTGGTCGGCGACGCCCCGGGCCGACGAGTGCGAGAAGATGACCGGCGCCCGGGTCACCTTGAGGGCGGCCTTCATCGTCTGCGGCGACACGTGCGACAGGTCCACGAGCATCCCGAGCCGGTTCATCTCGCGGACCACCTCCTCGCCGAACGGGCTGAGCCCGTTGGCCTTCGGGGCGTCCGAACAGCTGTCGGCCCAGTCGAGCGACTCGGAGTGCGTGAGCGTCATGTAGCGGACGCCGAGGCGGTAGTAGTCGCGGAGGACGCCGAGGGAGTTGTCGATGGAGTGACCGCCCTCCACGCCGATCAGGCTGGCGATCTTGCCGGCCTTGCGGACGCGGTGGATGTCCGCCGTCGAGTAGGCCATCTCGAAGGCGTCCGGGTGGCGGGCGGCGAGTTGGTGGACGATGTCGATCTGTTCGAGGGTGGTGCGGACGGCGAGCCCCTTCTTGGCGGCGTCCGTCGGCACGTAGGCCGACCAGAACTGCGCCCCGACGTTCCCCTTCTTGAGGCGGTCGATGTCGGTGTGGAACCTCGGCTGGGGCAGGGCCACGTTGACGGACCGGAACGCCGGCCCGTCCTTCTGGCGGAGTTCCCAGGGGAGGTCGTTGTGCCCGTCCACGAGGAGCGCCTCGCGGTGAATGGCCAGCGCCTCGGGGGTGACGACGACGTCCTTCGGGGGAGCTTTGTCCTTGGGGGCCGGCTGGGCAGCTGGTGCCAGTCCGACGGCAAGGGCTGCCAACAGAGTTGCTGAGGCGACGGAGCGCATGGGGTGTCTCGGCGGCGGGGAGGCGGAGGTGAGGATACCGCCCCGGCCGGACGGGGGCACGCGGATTCACACCGGGAGGCGATCTTGTCGGAATCCCCCCGGGTTGGTATGATGTCGGGGAAGAGTCAGCTCAGCTGGGGATTGGTGTAACGGTAGCACGACTGACTCTGACTCAGTTAGTCTAGGTTCGAATCCTAGATCCCCAACTCAAGAAACCCCCGCAAATCCTAGTGGTTTGCGGGGGTTTTCTGTTTATCCCACTGTTGCCCTGCTAAATCCATCGGTCGGGTGACGGCCTCCAACGTAGCTGAAGTCCCCGACCCCGATGACCAAGTCGCCCCGGACGGTGGCCCAGGATGCCCTCCCACCGTACTCGCCGGCAAGAAATCGGAGGGATCTTACCTCCCACCAACTGCTCACCATCCTGTCTCTGAAGACGTTCCTCAAGACCGACTACCAGGGCATCGCCCAACTCCTCACCGACCTCCGGAAGGATCTCGGCCTGGAGAAGGTGCCCCGCTCGCGGCCGGCGGGAGTGAGGGCGACCCTGCCGGCCGCGAGGTGCGGCGGGGCGTTACTTGATCTGGATGTCGAGTTCAGTGGTCTCGGGGGTGATGCTGTACACCAGCCCGGACGTCGTGGGCTCCCGGTACTTCTCGGGCAGGGACGCCGTCCCCTTCGTTGCGGCCGACTTCTCGGACTTGTCGCCCGAAGACGACCCGGACCCCGACGGGGATTCCATGATCCCGACCTTGGTCTCGCCCGGCAACACGTCGGTTACGGTGTACGTCCCGTCCGACTGGACGGTCCCGGCCGAGTAGGCTCCCTCGGGGCCGATGAACTTCACGATCCCGGACCGGACCAACTGGCCTTGGTAGGTGACCTTGCCGGTGACCGTGATCTTCTTGATCCCCTTCGAACAGCCGAGGGCGGCGCAGAGGGCCGCCAAGGCGAGCAGGCCGGGGACGGCCCGCGGGCGGAGAGTGAGCATTGCGGTGTGGTTCGGGGGGTTGGGGGAAGGGCGCGGAGTCGGCCCCGCGCCCGTGGCGCGACCCGACGGGTCACCAGTTGCCGTCGACGACCAGCCCGTCCTTCGGCCAGAGAGCCCGCACCCAGGCGGTCCCGCTGACCGACGGGGTGACCGACCGGGTGCTCCCGTCCATCAGCCCGACGACGCAGACGCCGTCGATTGCCTGGACGAAGTACGGGTTGCAGGCGTTGACGGTCGGCTGGCTCTGGGGCACGGCCGCGGTCGAGGTGGCGATCGGGGTGCAGGCCGAGTTGTCGCCCTGGTTAGTTCCCAGCATCCCGCTGCTCATCAGCCGGGTGTCAAAGTACGGCCCCCGCTCCCACCGCCACGGGGTCCGGTACGCCCACAACTTGTGGTAAAAGTTGTTCGGAGACGCCCCGGAGGTGGTGTCCGGCTCACCGGTCCCGCACTTCCCGTACTGCTCGGCGAACCCGACCGTGTTCGAGGTGCCGTCGGTGATCCCGACCAGCGTCATCTTCGAGACGGTGTTGCTCCCGCACGGGATCCCGAAGATCGCGTGGTTCAGGCCGTAGTTGGAGACGGCCCACGTCCCGCCGTTCGACTCCTTCCAGACCTCGAGCGGGTTGGAGGGATCCCGGGGGGAGATGAACGTCTTGATCTTCTTCGACCCGGCGTTGTTCGGCGAGTTCTCCCACACCCCGTTGTTCGTCTGCCCCATGTCGTAGAGGGGGGTCTGTTCGATGTACGGCAGGATGAAGTAGTGGGCGGAGGCGTAGTTGCCGCTCGCCCCCTTCACCCGGTCGGCCATCGGCGGGACGGTGCTGTTGACGTCGTGGTAGCCGTGGACGGCGAGGACGATCTGCTTGACGTTGTTCTGGCTCTGGGCGCGGGCGGCCGCCGACCGGACCTTCTGGACGGCGGGGAGGAGCAGGCCGATCAGGATCGCAATGATGGCGATAACGACCAACAGTTCAATGAGCGTAAACCCGTGGCGGTGTGGCCGCGGCCGGGTGAGAGACAAACCAGACATACGAGTCTCCGATGAATTGAGGAGAGTCTGACAACTGCACGAGATGGTTCCCAACGCTCCAAATTATTGCAGCTATGCGAGACACTCACCTTGACTTCATCGCCAAAAAATAGCACAAAATCGCCGACCCCGGGGCAACCGTTTCGGGAGGCTCGACGTGCCGCTGACGCTCCGCGCGAAGGACTGGTTCCACCCGGACGGGTTCCCCCTGGCGGTGGCCCGGCGCGAGCCGCAGGAGCCGTTCGCGCTGCACGGCCACGCCGACTTCTCCGAGGTGGTGGTGGTCACCGGCGGGCGGGGGTTGCACCGGATCGAGGGGGAGGTGTGGCCGCTCTCGGTCGGGGACGTGTTGGTCGTCAAGGGCGAGGATGCGCACGAGTACTGTGACCTGGACGAGCTGTCGCTCATCAACATTCTGTACCAGTCGGACCAACTAAGGTGGGATCTCGGCGACCTGTTGGCGCTGCCGGGCTACCACGCCTTGTTCACCCTGGAACCGCAGCGGCGGCGGCGCCACCAGTTCAACAGCCGGCTCCACCTGACCCCGGCCGAGGTCGGCTACGTGACCGGGCTGATCGACCAGCTGGACGCCGAACTCGCCGCCCGGGCGGCCGGTTTCGGGTTCATCGCCACCGCCCTGTTCATGCAACTCGTCGGCTACCTCTCGCGGGCGTACGGCCGGTCCCGCGGCCCGGACTCCCAGGCTCTGTTGCGGATCGCGTCCGCCATCACCCATCTGGAGACGCGCTACGCCGAGGAGATCGAACTGGACGATCTGGCCGAGATGGCCCACATGTCCAAGCGGTCGTTCCTGCGGACCTTCCGGGCGGCCACCGGGCAGTCTCCGATCGCGTACCTGATCCAGATCCGGCTGAACCGGGCGGCAGACCTGCTGCGGACCGCGTCCTACCCGATCACGGACACCGCGTTCGCGGTCGGGTTTCAGGATAGCAATTACTTCGCCCGACAATTCCGCCGCGTGATGGGGGTCACACCGCGGGCGTACCGGGCGGCGAACCGGCATTGACCGTGGTAAATGGGCGCCTGTGTACGAGGTGCCGGCGGGCCACCAACTGTTCGCTGCTCGTCTTGTAGAGTTTCGTGAATCCGAGTGATTCGCGGGGCTCGGTCGCTTCCGCACCATCACTCAAGCGATCAAGAGGCTGGCTACGGTACGACCAGACGTGGGCACCAACTGAGCAGGTGCCCGACCCATCTCATCGCAATCTCTGTGCGAATTCGCTCTCTTGACAGCATTCTGTAATATGGCCTCAAAGTTGCATATTGGCCGCTATTCGACCAATGTGGCCGCCTAAAGACCAGCTTAGCTGGCATCAAAACGGCCAGTCTGATCGCCACGCACGCATGCCCTACGCGAGCAGACCAGCAACACGAAATGGATATGCGAGCCTGAGCAACCCCGCGACCACCTCGTTGTCACGTCCCCACCCCTGCCTATGATCGCCGGATTCGCGGTCACTCGGCCCGATTTCGCAACAGGAGCCCTTATATGGTGTTTCGTCGCGTTGCCTTCACGCTCATTGAGTTGCTGGTCGTCATCGCCATCATTGCGATTCTGATCGGCCTGCTCCTCCCCGCAGTGCAGAAAGTCCGCGAAGCCGCTTCGCGGGCCAAGTGTCAGAACAGCATGAAGCAGCTCGGGCTGGCCCTCCACAACTACGAGAGCGCCCGGAGCGAGTTCCCGATGTCGAAGCGCGGGTTCAAGGACACGACGCTCCCCGAAGCTGCCCAGCGGAGCTGGATGCCCGACGCCCTGCCGTACATCGAGCAGGGGGCGCTGCTCGCCCAGTACGACCTCAAGGAGAACTGGTGGGTCGGCAACAACGGCGCCCTCGCCCAGACGCAGCTCCGGGTCGTGCAGTGCCCGTCCACCCCGAACCCGGACCGGCTCCAGAACAAGCTCGAGGCCAGCCCGCCGCACAAGATCGGGGCGACGACCGACTACTACGTCGTCGAGGGGATCTCGGCGAACTTCAACACGAACGCCGGGCTGTCCGGTGCCGACCTGCTCACCGGCGACCGGACCGGCGTGATGGTCGGGTGGACTGCGGTGGCGAGCCCGCGCCCGTCGAACCGGATCACGTCGATCACCGACGGCACCTCGAACACCATCCTGGTCGGGGAGAACAGCGGGCGGGAGGACGTGTACCGCAACGGCAAGCTCGTCGCCGCGGCGAAGGCGGACAACTCCGCGGCCGACTGCGCCCGCGCCCGCGGCGGCGCGTGGGCGACGAACGACAACCCGTTCGAGATCGGCCAGCTCATCAACTGGTGCGGGGGCGGCGGGGCGGCGCCCGGCCTCCCGCCAACCCCGATGAAGGTGAACGGGTCGAACGAGTGGGGCTACCTGTTCTACTCGATGCACACCGGTGGGGCGAACGTGACGATGGCCGACGGGTCGGTCCGATTCCTGCGGGAGAGTACATCCCTGCGGGTTCTGGGAAGTCTCGCCACCCGGGCCGGTGGGGAGGTTATCCCGAGTGACTGACGGCGGGCTCTCGGCCTGTTCATCCCACGCTGGTCACGACGAGCCCGGGCGCAGCGGTCCGGGCTCGTCGTTTGGCAACCCACGCACGTCGGTCAAACCCCGCGCCGAGACGCATCGGGGATCGACACCCCACCCCCGCGAACCTGCCACAGAACCGGCCCGTCCTCTTGGGACACTCGAACCCGAGGGGCCATGCGGAAACTCGCCAGCGTGCAGACAGTCAACGCCGTCGAACCCATCCCGAACGCCGACGCCATCGAGCGCGTCCGCGTCCTCGGCTGGTGGGTGGTCGGCAAGAAGGGCGAGTACCGCCCCGGCGACCCGGTCGTCTACTGCGAGATCGACTCGCTCCTGCCCGAGCGGCCGGAGTTCGAGTTCCTCCGCGCCAGCAGTTACAAGCCGGCCCAGACTGACCCGACCACCGGGGACGTCACCCCGGCCGGGTTCCGCATCAAGACGGTCCGCCTCCGCGGGCAGGTGTCGCAGGGCATCTGCTTCCCGCTGTCGGTCCTCCCGCCCGGGACGCCCGCTGCGGAGGGGGCCGACGTGACCGCCGCACTCGGGGTGCGGAAGTGGGAGCCGCCGCTGCCGGCTGGGATGGACGGCCGGGTGAAGGGGCCGTTCCCCGGCTTCCTGTCGAAGACGGACGAAACCCGGGTCCAGGTACTCGAACCGGTGCTGACCCGGCACCGAGGCAAGACGTTCGTCGCCACCGAGAAGCTTGACGGCACCTCGTTCACCGCCTTCCTCCGGGGCGGCGAGTACGGCGTGTGCAGCCGGAACCTCTGGCTCGACGAGACGGACGAGACCAACGTCCTCGTGCGGGTCGCCCGGCGGGTGGGGCTGGAAGAACGGCTGCGGGTCGCCCGCGGCCAGCTCGGGGCCGACGTGGCCGTCCAGGCCGAGGCGGTCGGGCCGGGCATCCAGAAGAACAAGTACGGTCTGAAGGAGGTGTCGCTCCGGGTGTTCAACGTCCTCGACCTGTCGGCCGGCCGGCTCCTCGACCACCCGGCCGCGCTCGACTTGCTCGCCGCAATCGGCCTTGATGCCGTGCCCCAGCTGGGACCGGTTCTGCTCGACCACACGGTCGATCAACTAGTCGCGTTCGCCGAGGGGACGAGCGTGCTGAACCCGGCCGTGCAGCGGGAGGGGGTCGTGTTCCGCCCGGTGGCGGAAGAGTTCGATGTCGACGTCGGTGGCCGACTGAGCTTCAAGGCGATCAACCCGAAGTTCCTCCTCAAGTACGATGAGTAGTCAGGTGACGCCGGAGCGGTGTTAACGGTTGCGAACACTGCCCGGCCCGCGCGACAGCAAACCGACACACATTTCTGTGGGATTCCTTGCACGGGGCCGGTTCCTGCACTATGCACCGGCCCGCGGCCGCCGGTATCCTGGGGCTATCGCGTCGCCCCGGACCGAGGACCGTCGATGGACCGCCGCTCCTTCCTCCGCACCGCCCTCGCCGCCGCCGTCCCGGCCACGCCGGTCGCGGGAGCCTGCTACGGCCTCTACGAGGCCGGTGCGGTGGTGGTCGAGCGACCCGTCGTACCCGTGCCGCGGTTGCCGGCCGCCTTCGACGGCCTGCGGGTGGCGTTCCTCGCCGACCTGCACCACGGCCCCTACGTCGCCCTCGAACACGTCGCCGCGGTGGTGCGGACGACCCTGGCTCTGGAGCCGGACGTGGTGGTGTTGGGCGGCGACTACTCGTCGGCCGAGGCGAAGTTCATCGGCCCGTGCTTCGAGGTGCTGACCAGCCTGAAGGCTCCGCTCGGGGTGTACGGCGTCCTCGGGAACCACGACTACTGGCACGGCATCGCCGAGTCGCACGCCGGGTTCCGGGCGTCGCGGATCATGGAGCTGACGAACGCGGGGGTGTGGCTCGAACGCGGCAGCCACCGCTTCCGGCTGGCCGGCGTGGACGACCTGTGGTGCGGCCAGACGCAACCCCTCTCGGCCTTGGGCGACGCCCGGCCGGAGGACGCCTGCGTGCTCGTGAGCCACAACCCGGACTTCGCGGAGAAGCTGCGGGACGACCGGGTGGGATTGGTGCTGAGCGGCCACACCCACGGCGGCCAGCTGAACGTGCCGGGGTACGGCGCCCCGATCGTCCCGAGCCGCTACGGGCAGAAGTACCTGAAGGGTCTGGTCCAGGCTCCGGCCACGACCGTCTACGTGTCTCGCGGCCTGGGGACCGTGGCCGCGCCGATGCGGTTCCGCAGCCCGCCCGAACTGACGCTTCTCACGCTCCGCTCGGCCTGACGCCGGGTCACACGTTCCAAGTCTGCCCGCCGGCCGGGTGCGCGACGACGATCACCGGCCGAAGGGCACCCGTCTGGAGTCGGAACGTCAGCGGGAGGGCGGCACTTGTCAGGACAGCCGGGTTAGGCTCCTCGGACCGGGCGACGGAGCGTAGCACCCCGCCGTCGAGTCGGTACAGTTCCAGGCACCACGGGTCGCGGTCGATGATCAACACCTCGCGGGTGTTTACCCGGGCGTAGAACGCATTCTTCTGCCGGGGCTTCTCCCCGGGGCTGGCGATCTCGACCAGGAAGTCCGGCCCGCCGACCCAGTGGGTGCCGTGGTTCACGGCCGGGTTCTCGTTCAAGTACACGACCACGTCCGGCCCGCGGTAGTCCTCCTTCCAATCGGGATGTCGGTCGGTGACGTTCACCCCAGCCCGTACCTTTCCAAGGCCTGGAAGCCCGATGACGGTCAGCAAGGGGAAAAGCAGGTTGGCCTGAATCTCCTGGTGCTCATCGTTCGGGAGCGACGGCATGACGAGTACCCCGTCCCAGACCTCGTTCCACTTGTCGCCGTCGAGCTTCTCGCGTTTCGCTCGGAGTTCCAGCCCCCACTCCGGGTCGGTGATCAGGACGCTCATGGGTACTCCTCGCCCCCGGGTCACGCGGTCCACGTCTGCCCGGTGGTCGTGTGGGTCAGCACGACGGCCGGCCGCGACGCCCCGGGACGGAGCCGGAACGTGAGCGGGAGGACGATACTCACCAACACGGTCGGATCGGTCTCGTCGGACCGGCCGACCGACTGGAACGCCCCGTCGTCCAGGCGAAGCAGTTCCAGGCACCACGGGTCGCGGTCGATGACCAGCACCTCGCGGGTGCCGACCGCGGCGTAGAAGTCGAGCTTGTCCCGCGCGTCTTGCCCCGGGCTTTCGATCTCGACAACCAGATCCGGCCCGCCACACCAGTGCGCACCACAGTCCTTGGCCCGCCCGCCGGCCAGGGCCACCAGGACGTCCGGGAGACGGTAATTCCGCTCCCAGCCCTTTTCCCGGTCACTGACATTTCCGCCGGGTTGAACGCTGTCTCCCGCGTCCCAGTTCACGACACTTGCGAATGGCACGCAGAGCCGGACCACAAGGTTCTGGTGTTCGCTGTTCGGCAGGGCGGGCCTGACGACCACTCCGTCCCAGACCTCGGTCCAGCGGTCGCCGTCCGACTCCGCGCGGGCCTTCATCACGTCGGCGGCAAGCCCGGGGTCGTGGATCACCACGGTCATCACCGGCCTCCCTTCGGCGCGGGGTCGCGGAGGTCGGCCAGGAACTCGACGAGGTCGCGCAACTCCCGGCGGGTCATCTTCGGGTGAAGGTCGTCGGGCATCGCCGACTGACCCGAACGACGGCCCTCGATGTCGCCGGCGGGGATCACCAATTCGCGGTTCTCCGGGGTCACGAGTCGCAGCTGGTCCTTGGTTTCGGACTTCACCACCCCGCTCACCACCCGGCCGTCGGCCAGGGTGACCACGGCCGTCTCGTACCCCTTGGCGATCTGGGCCGACGGGAACACGACCGCCTCCAGCAGGTAGCGGCGGTCCTTCCCGGGCTGGGAGGCGATGCCGTTCAGGGACGGCCCCACGTCGCCGCCCTGGCCGTCGAGCTTGTGGCAGCGCTGGCAGTAGACCGCGTTGTTGTTCAGGAACACCGACCGGCCACGGGCCGCGTCCCCGCCGGCGAGCGTCTCGGCCCACGGGCCGAGTTTGTCGGCCGACTTCCCGGCCGCCTTGCGGTAGGCCGACACGTTCTGCCCGAGGGGGGCGTGGAGCTTCGCCTTCGACTTGGCCCGGGCGTCGGCCGCCTCGATCACGTCGAGGAGGAGTTCCGGCGCGAGCTTGCCCTGGGTGGCGTCGCCGAGCAGCCCGGACAACAGCTGATCGCCCTCGGCGGTTTCCCCGGCCTTCGCCAGGATCGCCAGCCCGGCCTGCCGCTCGACCACGCTCGCCTTGCCGTTGCGAACCAGACCGGGGAGGTCGCGCAGCACGCCGGCCTGGTCGGCCTTGGCCTTCACGGTCAGCCCGGCGGCCCGGAGGCGCGGCTCCGGCGACGCCAGGGCGTAGGCCGTGATCTCGGCGAGGTTCGCCGCCTTCACCGCGGCCAGCGCGGCGACCGCGTCGGCCCGCTCAGCCGCCGCGACCTTCTCGTTGCGGACGACGGCCGTGAGGAGCGGGCCGACCTCCGAAATCCCCAGCTTCGCGGACACCCGGGCCGCTTCGACCCGGACCGCGTCCGACCCGGCGAACACCCCCGCCAGCACCGGCCGGAGGGCACCGGCCGCGAGCGCACCGGCGCGCGCGGGGATGTCGAGGGTCAGGCCGGTGATCGGGTCGCGCCGCGGCGGGTTGGACCAGTCGGCCAGCAGCTTGAGGGCGAACACCCGCTGGTGGTCCGGCTCGGCCGACCGGGCGGCGAAGCGGGCGACGCGGGCCGCGGCGTCGGCGGTGCCGAGCACGTAGTTCGCGGCCAGCGCCCGGTACGCCACCGGGTCGGGCCGGCCGCCCGTGTCGGCGACCTGCGCCAGGGCCGGGGTCGCGGCCGCGACGCGCTCGTCGTACACGCCGCGGGCGGCCTCCGCGGCCACCCGCGGGTCGGTGTCGTTCAGGAACTCGGCGAGTTGCGGGGCGCGGTGCCGGCGGAGGGCAAGCGCCACCCCGAGCCGGACCGCCGGCACATCGTACCGGTCGCGGACCGCCGACCAGCCCGCCCAGAGCTCGCGGCCGTCCGCCGTCGCCCCGGCGAGGCCGACCACGGCCGCGTGCCGCAGGTAGGCGTCCACATCGTCATTGGCCTTGAGGACGTCGAGGAGCGGCACCACGCGCTCGGCCTCCGAGCCCGGGGTGACCACCCGCACGGGGCGAAGGAGTTTCCCGAAGGCGGTCGCGGCGAAGAACCGCACCCGCGGCTCGGGGTCGGTCGTGCCCTTTACGAGGGTCGCGGTCACGGCATCCGGGAGGTACGGGAAGCCGCCGAGCGTGCGAAACACCTGCGCGCGGAATTCGGCGTCCGCGTCGGCCGCCAGCCCGGCAAGGGTCGGGGCCGACTCGGGCTGCTTCCGGCCGATCATCCCCAGCGCCCACACCGCGTGGACGCGGGCCTGCCGGTCCTTCGACTCCGCCACGACCGCCCGGAGCGTCTTGGCCACGTTCGCGTCCGAGCCGCGGCTACCGAGTTCGATCCCCGCCTCGGTGCGGACCTGCTGGTGCGGGTGGCCGAGGAGCTTCACGAGTTCGGCCGTGTCGCGCCTGTCGAAGCCGGCCGCGATCAGCGCCTTGGCCTCGGCCACGGCCGGGTTCTTCATGGCCTCGGGGTCGGTGACGCGGAAGATGCGGCCCCTCCCGGGCGGGTTCCAGCCGCCGGTCCAGTCGGACCAGTAGAAGGCGCCGTCCGGCCCGAACTCGCAGTCGGTGGGGACCATCCCCTTCACGAACGGCTCGTGCTTCGCCACCTCGAAGCCCGCCCCCTTCGGCCGGACGGCCACGCTCCAGATCCGGCTGCTCGTGGACGAGGTGAAGTCGCAGGCGAAGAAGTGGTCGCGGTACTTGTCGTTCAGCCCGACGCCGGGGTAGTGGGTCAGGCCGGCCGGGCCGCTCCCGAAGTGGAGCAGCGGCGGCACCACGTAGGCCGGCGGCTCGCCGTTCGGGCTGCGGACGTGCCAGATCTTCTCCGCGTTCCACGGGCCGCGGTTCCCCTGCGGGGTGCCGGGCGGGTGGTACAGGGTGCCGTACTGGTAGCCGCCGCGCCAGCCGCTGTCCCCGCCCTCGACCACGTACACCCAGCGGGCCTGGTCGCCGCTGTCCGAGTTGTTGTCGTAGGTGAACAGGTTGCCGAGGTCGTCGAAGGCGATCTCCTGCGGGTTCCGCAGGCCCGCGTGGACCACCTCCAGGTTCGCCCCGTCCGGGTCACAGCGCAACACGGCCCCGGTGTTCGGGTAGCGGAGCTCCTTCCCCTCCTTGGTGGCGACGATGAACCCGCGGTCGCCGATGCTGAAGTAGAGCTTGCCGTCCGGCCCCATCCGGAGGCCGTGGAGGTCGTGGCCGAGGAACTGGACCGTCGGCCCGAACCCGGTGAACAGGGTTTCCTTCACGTCGGCGACGTTCGCCCCCTTGGTGTCCTTGAGCCGGTAGAGGTCGGGGATGCAGGCGAAGTACACGCTGCCGCGGCGGGCCAGCACCCCGGCCGCGAGGCCGTCCGGCGGGCGGTTGTAGCCGCCGGAGAAGACGCTGCTCTTGTCCGCCCGCCCCTTCCCCGCCGAGTCCCACACCAGCCGGAGCTGGTCAGAGTACTTCTCGTACCCCTGGTACTTGTGCTTCTTGTACATCGCCAGGAGGTCGGCGATGGTCCGGTTGGCGAGATCCTCGTCGAGCCAGTTCATGTGGCTGCGGGTGTCCGGCACGCCGTTGCCGAACCGCGTCGTCTCCGCCACGTAGGCCCGCCCCTGCTCGTCGAAGGCGAACGACACCGGGTTGGCCATCAGCGGCTCGGCCGCCCACACCGACACCTTCAGCCCCTTCTCCAGCTGGACGGTGACCAGCGCCTCCTCGGGCGAGCCCTTGGTCGGAGCCTTCAGCGGGCCGTCGATCTGGTCGGGCGGTACGGCCAGGACGGTGAGGGCGGCGGCGAAGAACGCGAGGGCGGCGGCCGGGAGCCGGGCCGGGCGGGTCATCGGGGCACTCCGGGACGGGGCCGCCGTCGGACGACGGCAGCTGTCGGGCGGGGACATATTGTGAGGCTACCGGAGAAGGCGAGTGCGGGCAACGTCGCCCGGACGTGGGGGGCGAAACGGAACGGCCCGGGGCAGCGCCCGGGCCGCAGTACGACTCGACCCGACGGCCAGTCACTCCTTCTCAGCCGGCGCGTCTTCTTTCTTCACAACGGCCGGGTTTTCGAGCGTCCGGGTCGCGGCCCCCGCCTTCACCTCGACGGTGTACTCGCCGGGCGGTGCCGGGATCGCCACGGTGTTCAGGCCCGCGCGCCCCTCGACCGACTTCGAGACGACTTTCGCGTCGGCACCGGTCAGCTTCACCTCGACCTTCGGTGCGGCCTTCCCGAGTAGGAACGTCACGGGCACGCCGGCGGGCGGGTTGGGGGCCGTGAACGTTCCCTTCGTGATCGGCTCGGCCCCCTTGGCCGGCGCCGGGCGGGGCCGCTCCTTCACCTCCGCCGTCGGCTTCACGTCGAACACGTGGAGGTCGGCCGCGAGAGCCTCTTCGGTCAGCTGTTCCAGCGGGGCGATGTCCACGACCCACACGCCCCGGCCGTGCGTGCCGATCACCAGCTCGCGCTCGCGCGGGTGGATCACCAGGTCGTCCACCCGCACCCCGGCCGGGAGGCCGGTCTTGTTCAGGTGGTGCCAGTTCTCCCCGCCGTCGGGCGAGGTGTACAGCCCGAGCTCGGTGCCCGCGAACAGGAGCTTGGGGTTCTTGGACGACTGCCGCACGACCCCGACCACCGCCCCCGGCGGCAGCCCTTTCGAGATCGGCTCCCACGTCTCGCCGTAGTCGGTCGTCTTGAACAAGTACGGCTTCATGTCGTCGCTACGGTGGCGGTCCACCGCCACGTAGGCGGTCGAGACGTCCTTGTAGTCGCACTCGACCTTCGAGATCGCCCGCGGGAAGGGGACGTCCTCCAGCTTGGCGGAGACGTCGGTCCAGGTGCTGCGGCCGAGCTTGCTTACCCACAGGTTGCCGTCGTCCGTACCCGCCCACAGCATCCCGATCTTGGCCGGCGACTCGGCCAGCGCCAGGATCGTCCGCCCCCCGGCGGCGGCCGGCCCCTTCGTGGCCTTGGTCAGGTCGGTACTGACCTTCGCCCAGCTGTCGCCCCGGTTGCCGGAGCGCCACACGTACTGGCTGCCGAAGTAGATCACCTTCGGGTCGTGGGGCGAGATCAGGAAGGGCGCGTTCCAGTTGTACCGGTTCGGCCCGGCCGGCTCCTTCGGGGTGGGGCCGGGGTTGCCCGGGCGGATCGTCTTGGACGTGTCCCCCCTGGCCCCCTTCAAATCCACGCGATGGAGCCCGCCGTACTGGATCTCGGTGTAGACGGTGTCCGGATTGGTCGGGTCCACGGCCACCTGGAACCCCGCCACGCCGCCGAGCCGCCGCCAGTCGGCCGGGGTCACGCCGTCCGGGTAGGGGGTGGACACCGGCGTCCCCCAGGTGCTGTTGTTCTGCAACCCCGCGTACACGCGGTACGGGGTGCCCATGTCCACGGCCACGCCGTAGGCCTGGGCGCACAGGAGCCCGCGCTTCTGGGCCCACGTGCGCCCCTGGTCCTTCGACACGTACAGCCCGCCGTCGGTGCCGAGGACCATGTGCTTGGGGTCTGCCGGGTTCACCCAGAGGGCGTGGAGGTCGTCGCGGACGCCGACGAGCGGCAGCGACTTGAAGCCCGTCCCTCCGTCGGCCGACACGTGGAGCGACACTCCGAGGATGTACACCCGGTCGGCGTCGGTGGGGTCGGGGCGGACCTGGCCGTAGTAGAAGGCGCGGGGGACGAGCTGGTTCTTGACCTCCCAGGTCTGGCCCTTGTCGGCCGACCGGAAGACGCCCCCGCTCTCGGGCGGCCCGCCCGCCTTCGGCACCTGACCGGTGTTGGTGGCCGCGGCCGTCTTGCTGGTCTGGACGACCGCGTAGACCACGTTCGGATCCTTCCGCGACACGGCGATGCCGCACCGCCCGGTGGGCAACTCCGGGAGCCCCTCCGTCATCTTGTCCCAGGTCCGGCCGGCGTTGGTGGACTTGAACAGCCCGGCCTTCGCGCTCACCTGGGTCTTCGGGTTGTTGCCGGCGAAGCCGTCCCGACGCACGCCCCAAGCGGCGGCGTACAGAACCTTCGGGTCGGTCGGGTCCATTCCCACGTCCACCACGCCGGTGTCCGCGTCGATCTTCAAGGAGTGCGTCCAGGTCTTGCCGCCGTCGGTCGTCTTGTACAGGCCACGTTCGGGGTTAGCCCCCCACAGGTGACCGAGGGCGGCGACGTAGGCGGTGTCCGGGTCGGTCGGGTGGACGAGAACCCGACCGATGTGGTGGGTGTCGGCGAGGCCGCAGGGCGACCACGTCTTGCCGCCGTCCGCGCTGCGGTAGACCCCGCTCCCCCACGACACGCTGTTCCGCGGGTTGGCCTCCCCGGTGCCGACGTACACCACCTCCGGCTTCCCCTGGCACACGGCCACCGCGCCGACGCACTGGGTCGGTTGGGAGTCAAAGACGGGTGTCAGAGTGTCGCCGCCGTCGGTCGTCTTCCACACGCCGCCGCCGGCGGTGGCGACGTAATAGGTGTCCGGCTGCGCGTCCACCACGGCGAGGTCGGTGACGCGGCCGCCGGGGTTGGCCGGGCCGAGGCAGCGGGCGCGGAGGCTGTCCAACACCGTGCGGTACGGCGTCGCCGGAGCGGGTTGTTTCGTCGCCGGCTGAGGACGCGCGACCGAGCTGCTGAGCAAGACGGCCAAGGCAGCAGGCCCGGCGACGGCCCGGGCGAGTACGCGAAGCATGGAAGGCTCCGGGTGCGGGAAGCGCTGGAGGCGCCGCCAGCATACCGGCCTATCCCGGGCGTGTCTCGCATGAAGTTCCGGTAGAATCGTGCCGTTCCAACCCCGGCAGCGTGCCGTCTGGCCGATGGAACCTGTCCATTTATGAGCCGAAAGGACACCTTGCCCGTCGTTCGGCCACAACAATCCACCACTCAACCTGGCCCAGATCAGCTCAGCCAGACCAATAGTTGGTCCGCTCGTGTCCACATGTTTTGCGAAGCGAGCCGCGCGAAGCGAGGCAGTCCACTTCTCAAAATGTCCCTCCTCGGGCAGCTATTTGGCGATCGCTGATGCGAGCGAGTAGCGCCGCTGGGGCTTCAAGACACGCCGTAAATTGTTGATAATCAATGGTTTTGGGCAGAGAAGTGATCGAGCCTGCGCCGGACTAGAAACGAAAAGACGGGGCACGGGTGCGGATCGTCGCCCATTCGATCCACACTCTCGTGCCCCGCCGAGTTACTACTAAGCAGCCGTCGTGCCAAAACGCCCTGCTCGACCCGGACGGCAATAAACAACATCGGCCTGAACGACCCAGCCCGGCGACGTCGAGAAAACCGCCCCGTTCCGCCGTGGCGTGAACTACAGTCCAGAAGACATTAACAGTTTCTCACCCCACGCGACCGCCCGCGGACCGCGCTCGCGCTGGAGGTTTCGTGCGCGACCGTCTTCTCTGGCTCAGCGTCATCTGCTGGGTTGCCGCACTGGTGGGCGGATTCACCATCTGGCACGAGTCCGAGAGCGTCCCCACCCCGAACGGCACGGCTACGGCGGCCGAGACGGCCTCGGGCAGCTGGGTGCTGACCGTGTACATCCACCCCCACTGTCCCTGTACCCGGACGGGTCTCGGTGAGCTGGTGGAACTCATCGCCGAAGCCCCCGTCCCGCTCGGCGTCGGGCTGGTGTTCGTCCGCCCCCCGGGGGTGGCCACGGGGTGGGAACGCGGCCGGACGTGGGACGCCGCCGACGCACTCCCCTGGGCGGCGGTCCGCACGGACGAGGGCGGCGCCGAGGCGCGGGCGGCCGGGGCCGTGGGGTCGGGCCACGCGACGCTGACCGCGCCGGACGGGCGGGTGGTCTTCCGGGGGGGGATCAACCGCGGCCGGGGGTGGACGACCCGCGGGCCGGGGCGGGCGGCCGTGGTGGCGTGGATGACGGGTACCCCCGGGGCGGCCGCTACAACCCCGGTGTTCGGCTGCCGGCTGTTGGACTCGACGACGGACCCGAGCACGGGCGGAGGCTGACGGGTGGGGAACGGAGCCGCGACGACCGCGTTCGACGACCGCGTACGGGAGCTGGTGGCCGAGGAACTCGGCACCCTCCACCGCCGCACCGACCGCCTGTTCGCCCGCCTCCTGGTGGTCGAGTGGGCGGCCGCGGTCGCGCTCGCCATCTGGGCCACGCCGACCACGTGGGCGGGCGCCTCGGCGTCGGTCCACCCGAACCTCTGGGCGGCCCTCGCGCTCGGGTTCGGGATCGTCGCGGCCCCCGCCGGGCTGGTCCTCACGCGGCCCGGCCGGCCGGTCACCCGCCACACCGTCGCCGCCGCCCAGATGATGATGTCCGCCCTCCTCATCCATCTGACCGGGGGGCGGATCGAAACCCACTTCCACATCTTCGGCTCGCTCGCCTTCCTCGCCTTCTACCGGGACTGGCGCGTCCTGATCACCGCGGCGGCGGTCACCGCCGGGGACCACTTCTTCCGCGGGCTGGTGGCGCCCGAGAGCGTGTACGGGACGACGGCCGGGGCGGCGTGGCGGTGGGTGGAACACGCCGGCTGGGTGGTCTTCGAGATCCTGTTCCTCGTTTACGCCTGCTGGCAGGGGGTGAAGGACACCCGCCTCACCGCACAGCGGCAGGCCGCGGTGGAGCAGGCGCACGCCACCGTCGAGGAGCGGGTGGCCGAGCGCACCCGGGAGCTGTGGCAGAGCCAGGAGTTGTTCCAGAGCGCGTTCGACGAGGCGGCCATCGGCATGGCCCTCCTCACCCCGGACGGGCAGTACACCCGCGTCAACCGGCCGCTGTGCGACATGACCGGGTACGAGCCGGCCGAGCTCCTCGCCCGCCGGTTCGCAGAGGTCACCCACCCGGACGACCGCGCGGGCGACGCGCCGCTCGTGGCGCGGCTCCTCGCCGGGGAGGCCCGCACCTACCAGCGGGAGAAGCGGTACGTCCGCAAGGACGGGACGGTCGTGTGGGTGCGCGTGAACGTGTCGCTGGTGCGCACGGCCGACGGCCGCCCGCACCACATGGTGTCCGAGATCCTCGACGTCACCGACCAGAAGGTGGCCGAGCTCGCGCTGCGGGACGGCGCGGCCCGGCTCCGGGCGGTGGTCGAGCACGCGGCCGAGGGGATCGTGACCTTCGACGCTGCGGGCGCGATCGAGTCTGCCAACCCGGCGGCCGAACGGCTGTTCGGGTACGCCGCGGCCGAACTGGTGGGGCGGAACGTGTCCCTCCTGATGCCCGCCCCGGGCGCGGGGCGGGAGGTGGCGGGGGTTCGCAAGGACGGCTCCCGGTTCCCCATCAGCCGGTCGCTGAGCGAGGCCCGGCTGGCCCACGGGGTGCTGCACACGTGCATCGTGCGGGACGTGACCGCCGACCACCAGGCGGCGGCCGAGCTGGCCGGGGCCAAGGAGGCGGCCGAGTCGGCGAGCCGGATCAAGTCCGAGTTCCTGGCCAACATGAGCCACGAGATCCGGACCCCGATGAACGGCATCCTCGGGATGACCGACCTGATCCTGGAGACCGACCTGTCCCGCGAGCAGCGCGAGTCGCTCGGGCTGGTGAAGTCGTCGGCCGAAGCCCTGCTCGGGGTCATCAACGACATCCTCGACTTCTCGAAGATCGAGGCCGGCAAGCTCGACCTCGACCCGGCCCCGCTGTTCCTCCGCGACGTGATCGCCGACACCCTCCGCACCCTCGCCTTCGCCGCCCACGAGAAGGGGCTGGAGCTCGCCTGCGACCTCGACCGGGACGTGCCCGACCTCGTGGTGGGCGACCCGGTCCGCATCCGGCAGGTGCTCGTCAACCTGATCGGCAACGCGGTCAAGTTCACCGCCCGCGGCGAGGTCGTCGTCCGCGGCCAGCTGACCGAGGCCGGGCCGGCCGGGTTCCGGGTCCGGCTGTCGGTCTCCGACACCGGCATCGGCATCCCGGCCGACAAGCTGGCCGCCGTGTTCGATCCGTTCACCCAGGCCGACGGGAGCACCACCCGGAAGTACGGCGGCAGCGGCCTGGGCCTGACCATCTGCGCCAGACTCGTTCAGCTGATGGGCGGGCGCATCTGGGTCGAGAGCGAGGTCGGCCGGGGGAGCACCTTCCACTTCGAGCTGGGCCTCGCCCGGGCCCGGGCCTCGGCCGAGCGGACCATCGCCCAGCCGCTCGACCTGCGCGACGTGCCGGTGCTGGTGGTGGACGACAACGCCACCAACCGGCGGGTTCTCTCCGAGACGCTCCGGGGCTGGGGGGCGCGGCCGTCCGGGGCCGAGAGCGGGCCGGTGGCGCTCGCCGAGCTCCGGGCCACGGCCGGGACGCCGCACGCCTTCCGGATCGTGCTCCTCGACGCCATGATGCCCGGGATGGACGGCTTCGCGGTGGCCGCCGAGGTCATCCGCGACCCGGCTCTGGCCGGCACCGCGGTGCTGATGCTCACCTCGGCCGACCGGACCGGCGACGCCGCCCGCTGCCGGGAGCTCGGGCTCGCCGCCTACCTGGTCAAGCCGGTGAAGGCGTCCGACCTGGGCGTCGCCATCGCCCTGGCCGTCCAGCCGCGAACGCCGCCCCGGTCGGGCGACGGCCGCCGCCCCGACGTGGCCGCCGAGACGCCGCCCCCGGCCGGCCGGGCGCTCCGCATCCTGGTCGCCGAGGACAACGCGGTGAACCAGCGGGTCGTCCTCCGGCTGCTCCAGAAGTACGGCCACCAGGTGCGGATGGCCAACCACGGCGGCGAGGCGCTGGCCGAGCTCGACCGGGGGGGATTCGACCTCGTGCTGATGGACGTGCAGATGCCGGTGGTGGACGGGTTCTCGGCCACCCGGGCGATCCGCGAGCGGGAGGCCGGGACCGGCCGGCGCCAGCCGGTCGTGGCCATGACCGCCCACGCCATGAAGGGGGACCGCGAGCGCTGCCTCGCCGGCGGGATGGACGACTACGTCTCCAAGCCCATCCAGCGCCACGAGCTCCTCCGGGTACTCGAATGGGCCGCGTCGCTCCGGCCCGGCGACGGCGACGCCCTCCCGGCCGCGCCCGCCCCCCCTCCCCCGCCGGCCGCGCCCGCCCCGGCGGACCTCGAGCGGGCGGCCGCCGTCGACCGGCTCGGCGGCGACGAGGCGCTGTTCGCCGAGCTCGCCGAGCTGTTCCGCGCCGACGCCCCCCGCCTCCTCGACGACGTCCGCCGGGCGCTGGCCGCGGCCGACGCCCGCACGCTGGGGCGGGCCGCCCACACGATCAAGGGGGCGGCCGGCTACGTCGGCGGGACGGCCGTGGCCGCCGCCGCCGGCACCCTCGAACAGCTGGGGGTGGCCGGGAACCTGGCGGCCGCCCCGGCCGCGCTCGTGACCCTCGAACAGACCGTCGCCCGCCTGACCGCCGCCCTCGCGGACGACCCCGCCGCCGCCAGCGCCTGACCCCGAGCCGCCGATGGACACGCACGAAGACCCCCTCCCCGCCGCCAGCCAGAACCACACGCCCCCGCCCCGGAGCTTCGCCTCCGGGACGATCAGCGGGCTGACGCGCATGCCCCCGCGGCGCGGGGCCGCGGAGCCGGCACTCCCCGTCCTCGTCGCCGACGACGACGTCATCTCGGCCCGGGTGCTGGAGGCCACCCTCCGCCAGTGGGGCCACGAGGTCACCGTCGTCCGCGACGGCGCGGCCGCCTGGGAGGTTCTTCAGCGGGACGACTGCCCCCGGCTGGCGGTGATCGACTGGATGATGCCCGGCCTCGAAGGCCCCGAGGTGTGCCGGCGCGCCCGCGCCCTGGGCCGGGTCGTGCCGACCTACCTCATCCTCCTGACCGCCCGGGGGAACACGGACGACGTGGTCGCCGGGCTGGAGAGCGGGGCTGACGACTTCGTGACCAAGCCGTTCGACCGGCAGGAGCTCCGCTCCCGGCTCCGGGTCGGGGCGCGGATCGTGGCGCTCCACCAGGCCATGTCCGACCGCGTGGCCGAGCTGGAGATCGCCCTGAGCCAGGTGAAGACCCTGTCGGGGCTGCTGCCGATCTGCTCGTACTGCAAGAAGGTGCGCGACGACAAGAACTACTGGCAGCGCGTGGAGACGTACATCGCCGCCCACTCGCACGCCCGCTTCAGCCACGGCATCTGCCCGGACTGCTGGAGTTCGGTCATCGAGCCCGAACTCGCTGGGAGCGGGATTCCGATCTCGTGACGGACCGCCGTAGGTCCGCCCCGACCGCCGTGCCAGGGGACCGGGACGGCCCCGCGGTCACGCCGCCTTCCGCTCCTCCCGCTTGAGCCACCGCTGCATCGCCGGGAGCTCCTCCTCCCACTCCTTCCCGAACCGCCGCCGCCCGAACGCGTCGTAGAGCAGGTCGAGCGACTCGACCAGCGCCCGGATCTGGGTCGCGCGCTCGTCCAGCTTGGCGCGGGCGTCGGTCACCTCCTCGGGCGGGGGCGGGAGCTTGGCGCTGCCCACGGCCAGCGTCTCGGCGTGGAGGGCGAGCTCGTACTGCTGGTCGTGGCGGACCAGCGTCAGCCCGCACTTCCGCGGCAGCTTCCCGCTCTGGATCGCCCGCCGGGCCTCCGGCAGCCGGGTCGGCCCCTCGTGGCTGATCGTCTCGTGCCCGGTCTGGCCGCGCGGGCACTCCAGCGTCAGCGACCGGGCGATCATGACGGTGGCCTCCGAGTTGTCGGCCAGGGTGACCGTGTCGGACACGACGTCCGTGTGGTACCACAGCCAGAGGAGGAACTCGTTGCCGAGGAAGTCCCGGCTGCTCTCGTCGGCGATCCAGGCCACGTCGGCCGGCGTGGTGCCCGGGACGAACGCGCTGGGGGAGCTGTCGTCCACCTGGCGGGTCGCGCCCGAGAGTTCTGCCAGCTGGTACGACCGCCGCCCGGCCGTGACGCACTCCAGCTTCATCTGGAAGGTCTGATCGAATAAACTGCACAGGCGGTCCACCTGGGTGAGCGAGGTGGCCCCGAACAGCACCTCGTTCGTGAGCTTGTCCCAGAGGACCGGGAAGCACTTCCGCTTCTTGTACCGCCCGTCCTTGGCCTCGTCCTCGAGCCGGTCGCGCGCGGCCTCCTTCGCCTCGCGCTTCTGGCGGGCGCTCGGGAAGCCGCTCGGGTTGTTCTTGGTGAGAGCCTTCAGCTCGACCGCGGTGTAGGCCCGGAGCAGGTCGGAGGGGAGCTTGTCCACGTCCACCCGCAGCTCGAAGTGGAGCGTGTCGTTGATGATGTTCTTGTCGAGCTGGAACTCGGTGTCGAGGACGTGGTCGCCGGCGGTCCAGCCGACCTCGACGCCGTCCGCGGCGGCGAGGCGCTGCCGGCCGGCGGCGCGGTCGGCGAGGCGGTCGAGGTGCTCGCCGTCGAAGAGGCGCGGGGCCGGGCCGTCGACCTGGAACCGGAGGAACGTGACGCGGCCGTTGAAGAACCCCATTCTCCCCTCCCTGGGCGGAACGCCGAACGGCCCGGCGAGAGCCGGCCGGTGCGCAGAGACACCGGCCGGCTCTCGCCGGGCCGCTACGCCGATCCCCGGGCCGGGGAGGTCAGCCGACCAGCACGGCCTCGCTCACCTCTCCGTCCTTGCGGCGCATCTCCTCCAGGATGATCGGATGCCAGGCCCCGTCGCGCTCACCAGCTGGGACGTAATTCTCGCGTGCCCACCGCCGCATCCGGAGTTCCTCAATGAAGTCCGGCTCCAACCCGAAGCGACTGCCCATGACTCGACTCAGCCCGTGGGTGACCCCCGCCGCGGCGGGCGGGAGGGAGAGAGGGTGCGCCGTTGCGAGGCGCTAGCAGGATATTAACCCCACGGACATCGGCAAGTGGGTACAAGCGAATTCACCGGGCACAGATATGTGGAGGGTCGAGGAGTCGGAAGCGCAGATCAGCCGGCTGGCGGTTCACAGGGACATCATGCGGGGATTACGCTGACCGGATTCTAGGCGGGGCGTTGCTGGTTCGAGACGGCGATCCGACCGTTGCAGGGTCCGCCCGGCAGTGGTTCCGCTCCTGTCCGGCGGACTTGAGCAACGCTGCTGAATATGTGACTTCCTTCGGCTTTCACTCCTCCACTCCCGACTCCCCTTCTCTCTCTGGTTCTCACTCGGCCCGCACGGTGAGCATGACCTCCTGCTCGACCTCGTCCCGCATGAAGCGGACGCGAACCCGCTCGCCCGGCCGCAACCGGGCGACGACCCGCTGGTAGTCGGCGGTGTCGTCCACCCGCTCGTTGTTGATGGCCACGATCAGATCGCCAGGTGCGGTCGCGCCGGTCGGCCCCCGGCCGGTGCCGCGGAGCCCGGCGCGGGCGGCGGGGCCAGCCGGGTCCGCCTCGGCGACCATCACGCCGGCCTCGTACCCGGCTCGCCGGAGCTTCTTCTCGTCGTACAGCCGGACACCCAGGTCCGCCGACCGGCTGCTCTGCCCGTTCCGAATGATATCCGTGACCACCTGGTTCACCGCGTCCGACGGGATGGCGAAGCCGATGCCCATGTTCCCGCCGGTGGTGGTGGTGATGGCGGTGTTCACGCCCACCAGCTTGCCGGCCCGGTTCAGCAGCGGGCCGCCGCTGTTCCCGGGGTTGATCTGCGCCGTGTGCTGGACGGTCCCGTTGATCGGCGCCCCGGTGGGGGACTCGATCGTCCGGTCCAGGGCGCTCACGATCCCGGTCGTGAGGGTGAGGCTCAGGCCGAACGGGTTGCCGATGGCGTACACCCGCTGCCCGACCTTCAGGTCGGCCGAGCGGGCCACCCCCAGCGGGGCGAGTTTCCCCTTCACCCGGGACGGGTCGATCTGGACGACCGCCAGGTCGATGTCCGGGGCGGTGCCGACCAGCCGGGCCTCGTGGGCCGACCGGTCCGCCATGACCACGCGGATCGTCATGCTCGGGCGGCGTAGGGACTCCTGGACGACGTGGAAGTTGGTAACGATCCGGCCCTCGGCGTCCCAGATGAACCCGGACCCGGTGCCGGTCTGCTGTTCGAGCAGCCGGTCGTTCAGACGGTTCCGCTTGATCATCACGGTGTCGACGTTGACGACCGCGTCCTTGGCCGACTCGAAGACGGTGTTGGCCTCCGCCTCGTCGGCGTCGAGGGGGCCGTTGGCCGCGGCCGCCCGGGGTTTGGCGTCGGGGTCGTTGACCGGCCCGGCCGGGGGCGGGGCGGTGGCCGCCTCCGGGCGCGGGGCCAGGCTCCGGCTGACGACGTAGAACGCCCCGATGCCGAGCGCGACGCCGAACACCAGGAGCAGGAGGTACGCGAGCGGGCGCGCCGACCCCTCGTGGTCGTCGTCCTCGACCGGTCGCGGCCGGCGGCGCGGCGGGGGCGGGGTGTCGTCGTCGTGGTCGTCGGGCCGGCCGGGCGGGGACATGGGGAGCCTGCGGGTTGGGGCAGGGACGTCTGGCCCATTCTACCCGCCGGCGGGCCGGTCCGCACTCGCTCCCCCCGCCCGGCTGCGGTAGACTGGCCTGGGATGGGTACGACCAACGGGGGGTAGCCATGCGGGCACGCGCGGTGATCGCGGTGTGGTTGCTGGGGGCGGTCGGGGTGGTGACGGCCGACGACCGGCCGCTCGACCGCGCCGAGCAGGACCGGCGGACGGCCCGGGTGGTTTACGAGACCGCCCTGCTCGGCAGCGAGCTGTACAACAAGGGCAACTACGAGGGCTGCTTCCGGCTCTACCAGGGCACCCTCCTCGCCGTCCAGCCGATGCTCGACCACCGCCCCAAGCTGGCCGCGCTGGTGAAGGACCGGCTGGAGAAGGCGGCCCCGATGCGGGCCACGGTCGGCGCGTTCGTCCTCCGCGAGGCGCTGACCGCCATCCAGGTGGAGACGGCCGACGCCTTCGTGCCGGCGAAGAAGGGCGAGGAGCCCACGCCGGCCAAGAAGGGGCCGCCGCTGTGGGACCGGCTGGGCGGGGAGAAGACGGTCCGGTCGGTCGTCAAAGACTGCATGACGGCGGTCGCGGCCGACCCGAAGGTGAACATCACCCGCGGCGGGAAGTACAAGCTCGACGACACGGGGCTGACGAAACTCGAGCAGTCGCTGGTGGAGATGGTGAGCCAGGCGACCGGCGGCCCGCTGAGGTACACCGGTAAGGACATGGCAAGCGCCCACGCCGGGATGAAGATCACCGACGCCGAGTTCAACGCGATGGCCATCCACCTGCTGTCGGCGATGCAGAAGCACCGAATCCCGCAGAACGAGACGCTTGAGCTGATCGAGATCGTCGGCGCCACGCGGAAGGATATCGTCGGGAAGTAGCCGTCGGCGACGTCAGGCGGCACCGCAATTCTCACCCACCCGGGGTTGCCCCGGGTGATCGAATCCCAGAACTGTTGATCTGAAATCCCACTTCTCTGTGAAGAAGTGGGGACGCCATCGCGCGGGGCAACGCCCTACGTGGGGGTGGAACCGTAGTCAGCTGACGGACCAGTCCCAGCGCTGGAGGTCGGCGAGGCGGGCGTGGTCGGTGAGGTCGAACTGGAGCGGGGTGACGGTGACGTAGCCCTCGGCGAGGGCGGTGACATCGGTGTCCGGGTGCGGCTCGGGACAGCGAAACTCGGGGTTCGCCCAGAAGTAGGTCCGCCCGCGGGGGTTCACCCGCCGGTCAAACTTCTCCTGGTACGGGGAGACGTTCTGCGGCAGTACCTTCACCCCCCGGACCGGACCGCGCTCCAGCACGGGCAGGTTGACGTTGAACAGGCTCCCCGCCGCGGGCCGGCGGGCGAGGATCTGCTCGATGACCCGCCGGGCGATCCGGGCTCCGCCCGCGTAGTCGGTGATCTTCTGGTCGTACTCCAGCGACACCGCGATGGCCGTGCGGCGGAAGAACGCCCCCTCCACGGCCGCAGCCACCGTCCCGGAGTAGAGCACGTTGATGCCGGCGTTCGAGCCGGCGTTCATCCCGGAAATGATGACGTCCGGCGGCTCCGGGAGGAGTTCGAGCAGGGCGAGTTTGACGCAGTCGGCCGGCCGCCCCTCGACCGCCCAGCCGACGAACGTGGTGCCGTCGTCCTCGAACACCTCGCTAACTAGGACGGGGTTGAGGAGCGTGACGGAGTGCCCCGCCGCGCTCTGCTCGGTGGCCGGGGCTACGACGACGACCGAGCCCAGGGCTTGCAGCTCGTGCCGCAGCGCCCGCAGGCCGGGGGCGTAGATACCGTCGTCGTTCGTCAGCAGGATGCGCATGGCCGCCTCGGGTCGGGCAGCCGTCATTCAACGGAATCGACCGGCCACCGTCACTCCACCCGGCTGAGGACGGCGAGGCCGTGGACCTTGAGGAGGGTGTCCGGCCCGGCGAGGTCGATCCGCAGCGTGTCGACTTCCCGGTCGACGAGGATGCGCGTGGTGACCGGCTGGTCGGTCGCCATGAGCTGGTCGAGCGTGGCACACCCGGGCGCCGGCGGCGCGGCCCCGCCGCGGTCCCAGCTAACGAGCGAGCGGACGGCCGTACCCGGCCGTTCGGCTTCGTAGGTGAGGGCTAGGCCGTAGGCGTACCGCGGCGCGGGTAGAGCGAGGACGACCGTTCCCAGCCCGCCGGTCACGCGATACCCGCCTGCGACCTCCTCGACGCCCTCCGTCCGCACAACGACCAGCGGCACCGACTCGGTCCGGAAGGGAGAGTCCGGCTGGAGGAGCGCGAAGGGCTGCTGCCCATGGTCACGTAGGAACTCGGCGCTGTTCCGAAACGCCTCCGGGCCGCCGGGGTGAACGAGCCGGTTCCCGTCCGTGACGAAGCTGATCGGAACACCCGACCGGATCTGATACTCGACCCGCTTCATGCGGAACGCGTGTTCCCCGGCGGCTTGCTGCGCGTGCCGGGTGTTCGGCAGCCACACTGCCGCCACGGCCAGCGCCAGCGCAGCTGGTACGAGACGACGGCCGACCCGCCCCCCGAACCCGACCCACACGAGGTAGACGGTGATCAGGACCGGCATCGCCAGGGTGATGTACCGGCTCGCCCCCATCAGGTTCCCCATCCCGGCGCGGCCGTAGGCGATCCCGGCTGTGAGACAGAGCCAACCCCCGAGGAGGCACCCGACCATCACCATCCGCGGGCAGACATCGCGGATGCGGAGCCGGGCCAGGAAAAGGACCGCCGTCGCGGCAACGACGGTCACAGCCGCCAGCCCCATCATCGTGGGCCGGTCGTAGCCCGGCGCGTGCATCAGATGGGCCACCGGGCCAAAGGCCAGCCCGAGAAAGTTCACCGCGGAGGCCGCCACCGACGCGAGGTCGAGCGGGGGTCGGTGGTGCCCCGCCTTCTGAAGACCCACAACGTACAACGCGAGGACTGCGGCCCCCGCCGCCGTACCGACCAGCGCGAGTACCCCGGGTAGGCGGAGGGCGCGGTCGCCGGACCAGAGGTTCCGCAGTCCGACGTACCCGAGTCCGACGCCGATCGCTGGGACGAGAGCCAGCCCGTTCGCGCCACAGAGTGGGAGCAATGCGAGCAACAAACCCGTCGCACCGACCCGGCGCGCGGACAACGCGAAGCCGGGGACCACAACCAGCCCCAGGAGGATCAGCGCGAAGACCGTAGACAGGACGAACTGGACCTGAAAGCCCCAGACCAGATTCTCCCACGCCCCCACACCCAGCACCGTGAGCGGGAGGAAGACGTCCTCGACAGCGGTCCGGCCTCTCAACCGGCGGACGACGAGGAGCAGGTATCCCGTCACACCGACGAGTAGGACGGCGTTCAAGGCCACCGGACCGCGCACATCGTACCCCGCGAGGCGCACGGCCACAACGTACACCAACTTCGGGAGGGGGATGCGGTGCTCGTTGTGCTGGTCCCAGTAGGACCGGAACGTCACGCCCTCGCCGTAGACGATGGGCAGGTTCGCGTACTCGTCGTTGTAAGGCACGCGCGAGGCGTGGTGGGCGACGAACAGTCCGAACACCGCGACCGCCGCCACGGACACCCCGGCCACGAGCCATTCGGCCCGGGGAAACCGAATCCGGGCTTGCAAGACCGTGAGGTAGGCCCGGCGGAAGACGTGGGGGGTCAACATGATGCGGCCCCTGGGCGGCAGGTCATTCAGTCGGCCCGACTGTCACCGCCAGCTGATAACGGTGATCACCCGACCGACCGGCTCAGTTGGCCGATCGGTCGGGTGATCACCGTTATCAGCTGGCAGCCCCGGGTCCGGGCGGCGTGGGTCACTCGACCCAATCGTCGAGCTTCAGATGGCGGTAACCGCCGTAGCTCGACAGCGGGCTGTAGTACTGGCAGCCCTCGAAGTAGTAGTGCGTGACCTGGCTGTGCCGGGTCCGATTCTTGTCGAGGTGGGCACTCCCGCCGTGGAGCAGGTTGGACGCCCAGATCAACGCCTCGCCCTTCCGCAGCACGGCGTACTTCGGGGTCAGTTTCAGGTCGCGCACCATCCGCGCGACGTGGTCCTCGTACAGCGGGTAGTGTTCCGGCCCCGGGCCGGGGGCGACCTGCTCCATCGTCACCACCGGGAGCTTGTGGCTCCCCGGGTAGTAGACCAGCGCCCCGTTGTTCATGTCGATGTCTTCGAGCGCCACCCACACGCCGCACATGTAGCTCGGCGGGTCGCTGGCGAAGTGGATCACGTCCGAGTGGACCCGCTGCTCGGTCCCGATCGGGAAGTTGAGCGTCTGGAACGGCCGCGGCTCGCGCGCGTACAGCTGGCGGAGGAGCCGGACCACCCGCGGGGCGAAGGCGACTGCCCGCACGGCCGGGCTCGTCTTCCAGCCGTTGAACACCCGGCTGCCGTGGTGGCGCTCGCCCGCCATCTCCGGGCGGGTGGCCATGTCGGCGACCGCCCGGTCGAGCAGCGCCTCCGGCAGCTGGGGGTCGAAGACCATGTACCCGTCGGCGTGGTACTGGGCGATCTGGCCTTCCGTGGCGACGGGGGCGTTCCGCCGGGCGAAGTTGAGCACGCGCCCCACCCCCGGCAGGCCGCGGAGGGACCGGGCCAGGGTGCGGGACAGCGAGGGCGTCGGCAGCGGCATGGGGACCTCCTCGGCCGGGTCAGGTGGCCCGGCTCGCGGCCGGCACGCGCGGGGCGAGGCCGAGCCGCCGCTCGACCCCGGCCCGGAGGGCGTAGCCGTACCAGTGGGCGTACTTCGGCAGCCACTTCTTCAGGTTGAACCGCGACTCGCCGGCCACCCGGTCGTGCCAGGTGGTCGGCAGTTCGGCGATCCGCACGCCGCGGCGGAACGCCTTCGCGGTCAGCTCCAGGGCCAGTTCAAACCCGCCCACGCTCTCGACGCCGAGGTCGTTCACGAGGGCCGCATCGTACAGGCGGAAGTTGTTCGTGGCGTCGCGGGTGGGGAAGCCGACCAGGAGGTGCAGGCTCAGGCCGGCGGCGCGACTCAGCGTGCGCTTCAGCCAGGGGCCGCCGAGCTGCCGCCCGCCCGGGCAGTAGCGGCTCGGGCACACCACCCGCGCCCCGGCCCGGTACAGGTCGAGCATCCGCGGCACGTCGCGCAGGTCGTCCGACAGGTCGGCCATCACGACCAGCACCGGGCCGGCGCCCACCGTCTCGAAGCCGGTCCGCAGCGCCCCGACCACACCCTTGCCGCGGTTCTTCACCAACCGGAGCCAGGGACGGGTGGCACCCAGTTCGCGGACCACCGGGACGGTGGTGTCGGCGTCGAAGTCGTAGACGGTGTGGAGCGTGAACGGGCCGGGGACGTGCCGCTCGACTTCCCGGACGAGGTTCGGGAAGTTCTCGGCCTCGTTGTACACCGGCACGACCAAGCTCAGCAGCTCCGGGGGCATCAGATCACCCCCAGTTCCACCTGCTCGGCGATCCACGGGATCACCTCGTCCAGGATCGCGGCGAGCGGCGTGTCGGCCACGAACCCGAGCTGCTCGCTGGCCTTCCGCGTGTCGGGGATGCGGCACTGCACGTCGTAGGGGTAGGGCTTGTCGGTCGTGTACCGGAACGGCTTGGCGCTGCCGTGGATCTTGGCCCAGATCAGTTCCGCGAGTTCTAGCACCGTCGTCGAGGTCGCCGTCGAGAGGTTGAAGTCCTCGTTCAGGGCGTTGGGGTGTTCGACGCACAGCCGGATGCCACGGGCCAGGTCGCCGCCGTAGGTGTAGTGCCGCACCTGGTTCCCGCCGCCGAGGATGTGGAGGGGGTCTTGCCCCTTCAGCACCTTCTGCACGAGGTCCGGGACGACGTGGCTCATCGCCAGCTTCACGTTCCCGGAGTACACCTCCTCCTCGCCGCGGGCACGCTTCTCACCGACGCCGACGCAGTTGAACGGCCGCGCGATGGTGAACGGCAGCCCGTACTGCTCGTAGGCGCCCTGCGCGAAGTACTCGACCGCCAGCTTCTGGAACCCGTAGGTGCTGGCCGGCGGCGGGCAGGTGCGCTGGTCGCCCTCCTTGCTCGGGAACGTGGTGGCGTTCTCGAACACCATCGACGACGAGATGACGGTAATCTTCCGCAGCCCAGCGGTGCGGTAGGCGTGGACGGCGGCGTCGAACGCAGCGGCCGTGAGGCGCTCGTTCTCGGCGATGAGGTCGTAAGCGTAGGCGTGGAAGTAGGAGATGCCGCCGATCATCGCCGCGCCGGCGACGAACTGATCGCAGTCGGCGAGCAGGGTCTTCAGCAGGCTCACGTCCTTGGCGTCGCCGACCACGAGCGTGTACCGGGGGTGGTCGTCGCAGTCCTGCCGGGTCGGGCCGTACTTCGAGTAGTTGTCCACGCCGACGACCTCGTGGCCGTTGGCGAGGAGTTCCTTCACGAGGTAGGTGCCGATGAACCCGGCGGCGCCGGTGACGAGTACCTTCATGGGGGCGTTGCCCGGAGGGTAAGAACTCAGGCGGCCTGCCGGGCCGCCTCGGGGCGGCGCGGGAGGAAGTCGAACACGTCGACGACCGGCTGGCGGAAGCGGAGCCCGCGGTACTCGGCGTGGCAGGCGCCGACGAAGACCACGTCCGCCCGGGCGATCGCCTCCTCGGCCGGCACGAACGACGGGTCGGCGATGTACGGGTCGGAGCAGAGTACCTCGCGGCACTCCAGCGTCAGCACCTTGCGGAGCTTGTAGGCGAGCGAGTCGCGGTGGTCGTCACAGTTTCCCTTGAACGTCATGCCGAGGATCGCGGCGGTGTCGCGGGACAGGTCGCGCGACAGCTTCACCTGATCGACGAGCGCGGCCGGCAGCCCCTCGTTCACCATCATGGCCGCCTGGCCGAGCGGGAACGAGTTGTGGTTGAACCCCGCCAGCTGCATCGTGTCCTTGAGTAGGCACGGGCCGCCGGCGAACCCGGCCTTCGGGAAGCCGGCCAGCCGGGGGTACTTGTGGGTGACGGCGGCGTGGATGCGGGCGAAGTCGGCCCCGTGCCGCTGGGCGATCAGATACAGCTGGTTCGACACCGCAAAGTTGACGTACCGGTAGGTGTTGGCGAAGAGCTTCGCCAGTTCGGCCTCGCGCGGCGGGAGTTCGAGTAGGTCCGGCGTGAGGAGCCGGAACAACTCCTTCGCCCGGCGGACCGCCGCGGGCGACGACCCGCTCACGATCTGGGGCAGCTCGTAGAGTTCCTTGAGGGCGAACCCCTGGGCGATCCGCTCCGGGCAGAAGGCGATGTCGAGGGCCGGCCCGTCCTCGGCGAACCGGGCCATGAGCCGCTCGGTCATCCCCGGGTAGACGGTGCTGCGGAGGACGAGCAGCTGACCCGGGCGGAGTTGGTCCCGCAGCTCGTCCATGGCCCGGTCGAACATCCGGACCTTCGGGTCCAGGAACTCGTCCACCGGCGTGCCGATGGTCACGACCACGACCTCGGCGGACGACACCGCGGCGGGGTCGGTGGTGGCGGTCAGGCGGCCGGAGTCGAGGGCGCGGGCGAGGGCGTCGTCCGCACCCCACTCCAGGAACGGCATCCGCCCGCCGGCCACCTCCGCGACGCGGCCGGCGTGGGTGTCGAGGAGGGTGACGTCCGCCCCGGCCTCGGCCAGCGCGATCCCGAGGGGGAGGCCGACGTGCCCGCAGCCGCCGACAATGGTCGTACGAGGAGGCATCCGGCGTCCTTGCCCGCGTGCGGTCCGTTCCGTGCAGGTGCAATACCGCCGCCCGCACCCCACAGTCAATCGGAAGTCCGGCCGGGCCGGCTTGAGGGGCAACCCGGCTGGGCTGTTCCCGGCCGCCGCCGGCGGGTAACCTGAGTAGGCCACGGAGACGCCAGAGGGCACACCATGACCGACCCGCTGCCCGACGACGACCTGCCAGCGCCGACCCGCGAGCGCGCCCGTCGGTCAACAGCCCTGGCGATCCTCCAGCCCGACCCGGTCCCGGCGCCGCCGGACGGCGCCGTCCTTCACCCCCTGGTGGTCCCGGACCCCGCCTCGCGCAAGTGGTTCCTCGCGCAGCTCGCGGACGAGGCTCGGCTCTCCGCCCGGATGTACTTCGACTCCCGCTACCGGGTGAGCCGGACGTTCCAGCTGTTACTCCCGGTCGTGATCGGGTTGTTCGCGCTGAACTACTTCTTCTTCGCGGTCTGGTTCAGCTTTCCGGTCGTCAGCCCCGTCATCGAGCGGGTCGGGTGCGTCCTCCTGGGCGTGTTCCTCTACAAGCTCCTCACCCGCGAACTCGCCCGCTACCGCGACGTACTCGACTACATGGCGCGGTACGGGCGCTGAGGCCGGGTCAGAGGTTCGAGTGCCAGAGTTCCTGGCGGTAGACAGTTCCGCCGGAAGGCCGGTACTCTGAACTCGTAGCTCTGAACTCGTAGCTCTGAACTCGAAACTCTGAACTCGCGGTGCTTCCGTGATCCGCCTCGGCGTTAACATCGACCACGTGGCGACGGTGCGGCAAGCCCGGCGGGCGAAGGAGCCGGACCCGGTCGCGGCCGCGGTTCTCGCCACGCTCGGCGGGGCCGACGGCATTACCGTCCACCTCCGCGAGGACCGCCGCCACATCCAGGACCGCGACGTGTACCTCCTCCGCGAGACGGTCACCACCCGGCTAAACCTGGAGTTGGCCGCTTACGAGGAGATCATCGGCATCGCCCTCAAGGTGAAGCCGGACGAGGCGACGCTCGTCCCCGAGAAGCGGCAAGAGCTGACGACCGAGGGCGGCCTGGACGCGATCGCCACCGAGGCTCAGACGGGGCCGGCGGTCGAGCGGCTCAAGGCGGCCGGCATTCACGTATCGCTATTCATCGACCCCGACCGGGCGCAGGTGGACCAGGCGAAGAAACTCGGCGCGGACGCCATCGAGTTCCAGACCGCGAGCTACTCCGAGGCGACCGGCGAGGCCGCGGTCGCTGTTGAGCTGGACAAGCTCCGGGCGGCCACGGCCCACGCCGTCGGACTCGGGCTGCACGTCCACATGGGCCACGGGCTGAACTACTGGAACGTCCAGCCGGTGGTGCGCATCCCCGGCGTCGAGGAGCTGAACATCGGCCACTCGATCGTGTCGCGGGCCGTGTTCGTCGGGCTGGAACGGGCGGTGCGTGAGATGAAGGCCGCGATGCAGGAACACTATCCCTACCCGCGAAAGCCTGCCGGCTGACCGTTCTCGACCTCCTCGGCCAGGACCGGCAGTGAAGCCGATCCGCGCGTCTTCTCCAGCACGTACTTCTGGAAAGCGTAAATCCGCTCCTCGCGCACCCCGATCACCCCCGGGTGCGGGCTCGCCTCCATCCCCCGCTGCACCCCGGCGTAGATGGAGGCGTCCTCCGCGAACACCTGTCGCGCGATCCGGGTCGAGATCCAGCGCAGGAACCGGTACAGCAGCCACGCCACCGGCCCCCGCCGCGTCCCGCGCAGCGTGAAGAAGATGCACCGGTAGCGACACGTCGTCGGGCTGGTCGGGAAGACGCACTGCATCATCCGGAACACGTCGAGCGAACTCCCCGTCGCGTGCGGGTGCAGGACGCGGTGCCAGTACTCGTTCGTCAGCGGGACGCCGAGCCGGCGGACGATCCAGGTCATCCCCCGGCCGGCGAAGTCGACCGGCGGAATCGTCTTGAACGAGCTGAACCGGTCGGTGAGTTCGTGCCAGGCGTTCTCGGCCGGGGGGTACACCTTGAACGTCTTGGGGTGGACCTCTGGGATGTGGTACGACTCCAGCGAGTTCTCCAGCACCACCTTCCAGTTGCACGGGAAGTCCTTCTCCCACGTCGCCGCGTGCCGGTACGCCCCGCCGTACCCCTGCCACGCCCCCCGGACCGGCCCGAGCCAGTCGGCCAGTGACACGCCGGTGTCACTGAGGCGGACGAACACGAGGTCGCCACAAGTGTCCACGGCAAACCGGCGGAGGCAGGAGTTCTCCCGGTCCCACGGGCGGAACGCCTGGGCGTCCGGGATTCGGGCAGTGTGCCCGTCCGCCCTGAACTCCCAGCCGTGATACTGGCAGCGGAGCTGCGGCGTGTTCCCGCACGGCCGGTCCGTCAGCTGGCTGTGCCGGTGCGGGCAGACGTTCAGGAAGGCCCGGAGCTCGCCGTCGAAGTTGCGGGCCAGGATCGGAGTTTCCAACAGGTTGAAGGTCAGGAAGTCGCCGGGCTGCGCCAGATCGCTCACAGTGGCGACGGGGTGCCACGCCGGCAGAAAGAGATGCCGCAGTTCGGCCCGGTACTGGGCCTCAGACGTGTAGTGCTCCGGCCGGAGCAGGTGCCGGAGGTGGTGCTTGTGGATGAACATGCGGTCCGCAGGGAGCGGGCGCGGGCGACACGGCGATCATAGGCGCCAAGGACTGCGTCGGCCGTTCCATCTCCCGCAGACTGCGTATTCCACAAACAGCACTTAACCCATACAACCGCTACTTTCCACCTAGTTTCTCCATCGTCAGCTCCGGTTGCCACAGGCTCAGGAACGTCGGCAGCTTCGACCGGTCCAGCCCGGGGATGTTCGGGAGGAGGCCCGCCCCCTGGAGCGGGATGTTCGCCGTGACGGCGTAGACCGAGTGGGCCGGGTCGTTGGTCCGACGGTAGAGGACGACCTGCGGCCGGACGCCACCCCCACAACCCATCCCGGCGGCGAGGTCGATCGCCGTCTCCAGGTCACCGACCTGATCCACCAGCCCGAGCGTCCGGGCCTGGGTGCCGGTCATGATGCGCCCGTCGAAGACCGTGTTGGCCACCTTCGGGCGGGCCGTTCGGATGTCCGCCGTCAGCCGGCCGTGGAACTCGTCGGCCATCGCCTGCACCAGCTGTTTTTCCTCGGGGAGGATCGGGCGGGCCGACGAGCCGATGTCCGCCAGCTGACCGGCCTTCACAGGTTGCGGGATGACGTTGAACTGGGCCATCAGGTCTTGCAGGTTGAACAGGTTCAGAACCACCCCGATCCCGCCCGTGACAGTCCCCTCCCCGGCGACGACGAGGTTCGCCGCCGACGCCAAGTGGTACGCCCCGCCGCAGGCCGTGTCGAGCAGGCAGGCGACGACCGGCTTCCCGGACCGCTCCTTGAACCGTTCCAGGTCGCGCCGCATCGCCAGACACGCCGCCACCCCGCCGCCGTGGCTGTTAATGCGCAGCACAACGGCCTTCACGCACGGGTCCGCCTCGGCGGCGTCAAGCCGCTCGCGGAAGAGAGCCACCGGGTTCTCGCCGAGCGACAGCGGACCGACGAACGGCGTGTTGAGAATGAGGCCGTCCACATCCACAACCGCAACCTTGGTGGCCGAAGCCCCCGGGGCCACCACCACCGGCCGGACCGGGCCAGCAGTCGGATTGACCGGCGGGAGCTCGCCACTAACCCGGGTTTCGACCGGGCCGTCGATGGTCACGCGGTTGTCGGTGCGGACCAGGAACCGCTGGCAGCCCGTGGTGAGTAGCACAACCGCGAGAAGGAGCAACCGTCTTCGCATCGCCTGCCCCCGCCGCCGGCGCAGCCCTCCCGGCCCCGCCCTCTTTCGCACTATCGGCAGAACCGCGCCAGCCGGTTGAGCTTTCCCGGCCGGCACAGGAGATGCAATCCACCCGAACCGTCCCCGTACACCGAGTTCCCGCATCGCTCTGACCGATCCCCGTTTCCCAACCGGCTGACAATGCCGTAACTTTCCACACTACCCAAATTGCCAGATCGGGGCAATTTGCGGATACTAACGCATTGGGGAATCGGAGGTTGTTGTCGCCGCCGGCCCGCCCCGGCGACGCCCGACGTGCCCGGCCAACTGCCCGCCATGACCGCGGCCGGACTCCGCCCCGCGAGGGACATGATGGATTCGAGCGACCTCATCGTTTTGACACCCGCAGGAACGCCCGCCCCCGCACTGGCCATTGCTGCCGTCCGGGCCGGGGCTCGTGGCACCCTCGACCTGGAATATGCCCGGCCGGAAACGATCGCCCCCGCGATCGAGCGACTGGCCCGGCTCGGGCGAGGGGCGTTCGGGGTGAAGCTCGGCGCGAACGCGGCCGACGTCGTCCCGTTGCTGCTCAGCGGCCCCCGACCGGCCTGGGTCATCCTGGCTGGCGGGTCCGCACCGGGTCACGCCGCGACGGCCGCCACGCTCCGCGGGGCGGGCATTGAGGTGATCGCCGAGGTGGTGAGCCGGGCGGAGGCGGAAATCGCGGGCGGGTGGGGGATCGACGGGCTTCTCCTGAAGGGTCACGAGGCGGGCGGGCGGGTCGGATCGGACACCTCCTTCATCCTGATCCAGTCTTGGCGGCAGCACGCGGCGAGGCACGGCATCGCGCTCCCCTTCTGGGTCCAGGGCGGGGTCGGCCCGAACACCGCGGCGGCGTGCCTGGCCGGCGGCGCCCGCGGGGTCGTCCTCGACTCGCAGCTCCTCCTCACCCGCGAGTCGCCTCTTGGCGACGCGGCCCGCAAGCGGGTCGCCGGCCTGGACGGTGGAGAAACGGTGGTTCTCGGCGGCCGCCTCGGCGAGGCCGTTCGCCTCTACGGTCGGGCCGACAGTGCGGCCGCCCAGGAGTTGATCCGTGAGGAAGACCGTATCCTCGCGGCCGGCCTCCCGGCCGGCGAAACCCTCGCTGCGTGGCGGACGGTGGTCCGCGACCGGGTCGCGGCCGACCCGGCTGAAGGCGTCTGGCCGGTCGGGCAAGACATCGTCCTCGCGGCCGGACTGGCCGCGAAGGGCGTCACCGTCGCCGGCGTCGTGCAACACGTCCGCGAGACGGCGGTCCGGCAGCTCGACCTGAGCCGGCGGTCGCCGCACCTCGTCGCGGGCAGCCCGCTCGCCACGTCGCACGGGACGAAGTACCCGGTCCTCCAGGGTCCGATGACCCGGGTGAGCGACACCGCCGCGTTCGCGGAGGCGGTCGCGGCCGGGGGCGGGCTCCCCTTCCTCGCGCTCGCCCTCCTCCGCAAGGCCGAGACGGAATCACTCCTCCGCGAGACGAAGGCGAAACTCGGGAAGCGCCCCTGGGGCGTGGGCATCCTCGGCTTCGTGCCGGCCGAGACCCGTTCCGAGCAGATGGACGCCATCCGGGCGACCAAGCCGCCGTTCGCCATCATCGCCGGCGGACGGCCGGACCAGGCCAAGGAACTCGAAGCCCAAGGCATCCCGACGTACCTGCACGTCCCGTCGCCCGGCCTGCTGCGGATGTTCCTGAAGGACGGGGCCAGGCGGTTCATCTTCGAGGGGCAGGAGTGCGGCGGGCACGTCGGCCCGCGGGCCAGCTTCGCCCTCTGGGAGGCGATGGCCGAAGTTCTCGCCGACCACCTTTCCGGCGGGAAGCCGGCGGACGGGCTCCACGTCGTCTTCGCCGGCGGCATCCACGACGCTACCTCCGCGGGGATGGTCGCGGCCCTGTCCGCCGGGTTGAACGAGCGCGGGGTGAAGGTCGGGGTGCTGCTCGGCACCGCCTACCTGTTTACGCAGGAGGCGGTGGCGGCGGGGGCGATCACGGCCCGCTTCCAGCGCGAGGCGCTGGCCTGCGGCGACACGGTGCTGCTCGAAACCGGCCCGGGGCACGCCATCCGCTGCATCCCGACCCCCTACGCCGAGACGTTCGAGGCGGAGAAGAACCGGCTGAAGGCGGAAGGGAAGTCGCCCCTTGATGTGGGCCTCGCCCTGGAGCGGATGAACCTCGGCCGGCTGCGGGTCGCCAGCAAGGGCGTCGACCGCGCCGCCGGGGCGGGCGGGAACGGCACGGGCCTGGCGCCGGTGGGGGGCGACGACCAGTTCCGCCGCGGGATGTACATGATCGGCCAGGTGGCGGCCCTCCGCACCGGCGTCACGACCATCCCCGAACTGCACGCGGACGTTTGCACGCCGCCGACGTCGGACTCGTCCCTCCTCCTCCCGCCGGCTTCACACTCGGAACCCGAAGCGCCGCCACCGTGCGACGTAGCCATCGTCGGGATGAGCTGCTTCTACCCGAACGCCGTCGGGTCGGGCCGCTACTGGGAGAACATCCTCGCCAAAACAAACGCGGTGATCGAGATCCCGCCGACCCACTGGGACTGGCGGCTGTACTACGACCCGGACCCGCGCGCCCGCGACAAGATCGTGTCGAAGTGGGGCGGGTTCATGTCGGACGTGCTGTTCGACCCGCTCAAGTACGGGATCACGCCCAAGTCGATCCCCAACATCGAGCCGCTTCAGCTCCTCCTCCTCGAAGCCGTGAACCAGGCGCTCGGGGACGCCGGCTACCTCGACCGGCCGTTCGCCCGGGAGCGCACCTGTGCCATCCTGGGCGTCGGCGGCGGCGGGATGCCGCTGTCGGTGGCTTACGGCTTCCGGGCGTGCATGCCGCTCATGGAGTCGATTCCCGGGATGCCGATCAAGTCGGACGACATCATCAAGCTCGGCGAGGGCATCCTCCCGGAGTGGACCGAGGACTCGTTCCCCGGCATCCTCCTGAACGTGGCCGCCGGCCGGGTGTCGAACCGGTTCAACCTGGGCGGCCCGAACATGGCCATCGACGCCGCCTGCGGCTCGTCACTGGCCGCCCTCTACGCCGGCGTGCGGGAGCTGAACGACGGCACCAGCGACGTGGCCATCGTGATGGGCGGCGACGCGGTGCAGACGCCCTACGCCTACGTCGCCTTCTCGAAGACGCACGCCCTCAGCCCGAAGGGCCGCTGCCGGCCGTTCGACGCCGACGCGGACGGCATCGCCCTCGCGGAGGGCGTCGGCGTGGCGGTGCTGAAGCGGCTGGCGGACGCCGAGCGGGACGGCGACCGGATCTACGCGGTCATCAAGGGTGTCGGGGCGTCGAGCGACGGCCGCGACAAGGGGCTGACCGCCCCGCGGGCGGAGGGCCAACTGCGGGCGCTGCACCGGGCCTACGCCCAGGCGCGGGTGAACCCGGCGAACGTCGCGCTGGTCGAGGCCCACGGCACCGGCACGGTCGTGGGCGACCAGACCGAGGCCCGCGCCATCGGCCAGCTGTTCCGCGACGCCGGGGCGCCGGACCGGTCGTGCGCGATCGGCTCGGTCAAGTCGATGATCGGCCACAGCAAGTGCGCGGCCGGGCTCGCCGGGCTCATCAAGACGGCGTTCGCCCTGCACTACAAGGTGCTGCCGCCGACGCTGGCCGAGAAACCAAACCCCAAGGCCAACCTGGACTCCGGCCCGCTCTACCTGAACACCGAGGCCCGGCCGTGGGTCCACGGGGCCGACCACCCGCGCACCGCGGGCGTGAGCGCGTTCGGGTTCGGCGGGACCAACTTCCACACCGTCCTTGAGGAGTACACCGGCGACTACCTCGACCGCCCCGAAACCGGCCTCCGCAGCTGGCCGTCCGAGCTGTTCGTGTGGCGCCGGGCGGACCGAACGGCCCTGACCACGGCCGTGACGCAGTGCCGCGACGCCCTCACCGCCGGCGCGGAACCGACCCCGGCCGATCTGGCGGCGTCGGCGTGGCAGTCGAGCCGGGCGGGCGTCGGGCAGCCCACCCTCGCCGTCGTCGCAACGTCCCTCGCCGACCTGAAGGACAAACTCACCGCCGCCCTCGACCTGTTGGCGAAGCCCGGCGACGCCTTCACGGACCCCCGCGGCCTCTACTTCGCCGCGAAGCCCGAGGCGGCCGGGAAGGTGGCGTTCCTGTTCCCCGGTCAGGGCTCGCAGTACCCGGACATGCTCGCACAGTCGGCGATGGCCTTCGCCGAGGTGCGTGAGGTGCTGGACACCGCCGACCGCGTCCTCGCGGGTCGGTTGGAGAAGCCGCTGAGTCGGTTCATGTACCCGCCCTCGCCGTTCGGCGCGGAGCAGGAGCAACACAACCGCAAGGAACTCCAGCGGACCGAGGTCGCCCAGCCGGCCATCGGCGCGGCGTCGCTCGGGATGGCGCGTCTGCTGGCCGCACTCGGGGTCGAGCCCGACCTGCTCGCCGGCCACAGCTACGGCGAGTACGTCGCCTTCGCGGCCGCGGGCGCCCTCTCCGACGACGACTTCCTGGCGTTGTCGTTCCAGCGGGGACAGGTGATCCGTGACGCGGCAGGTAGCGCCGGGGGTGGGATGCTTGCCGCCGATGCCACCCCGGCCGCCCTGCAACCGCTGCTGGCCGGTCTCGAAGGCGTGTGGGTGGCGAACCACAACTCGCCGCACCAGACCGTCCTGGCCGGCACGGAGGCCGGGCTCGCTGCTGCCGCAGCGAAGCTCGAAGCCGCAAAGGTACGGGCCCAGCGCATTCCGGTGGCGTGCGGCTTCCACTCGCCGCTGATCGCTGGGGCGAAGCAGCCCTTGGCCACCGCCCTCGCCGCCGCGGACTGGTCCGCCCCGCGCAAGCCGGTCTACTCGAACACGACGGCCGCCCCGCACGCCGACCCGGCCGCCGTCCCCCGCCAGCTGGCCGAGCACCTCGTCTCCCCGGTGAGGTTCGCCGACGAGGTCGAGGCGATGTACGCGGCCGGCGCCCGCGTGTTCGTCGAGGTGGGCCCGCAAGCCGTCCTCACCGGGCTTGCCGGCCATATTCTCGCCGGCAAACCTCACTTGGCGCTGGCGTCCGACCAGAAGAACCGCCCCGGGCTGGTTCAGCTGGGCCACCTGCTCGGACAGCTCCTCGCGGCGGGCGTTCCGGTCCGCCTCGACCGGCTGTTCCAGGGCCGCGGGGTCCGGCCGTTCGAGTTGTCGAAGCTCGGCCCGGACACGGGCAAGTCGAAGCCGCCGGTCACGGCCTGGGTCGTGAACGGGGTCCGCAGCCGGCCGGTCAACGGCCCGGAGCCGCGTCTCCTCGGCCAGCCCCTCCCGCCGGACGCGAAGCCGGCCGCGGCACCGGCCCCCCAGCCGAAGGTCGAACCTGCGAAGACCGCCCCAATGCCATCAGCCGCGAAGGCCGCGCCGCCGTCACCCGCCCGCCCGACCACCCCGCCCGCCGTACACCCGAGCCCGCGAGCGCCGATGAACATCCCGACGCCGACTCCTACGCTCCTGACCCCCTCCGCGAACGGCGCGGCCCACCCCGCCCCGGACGCCGCCGCGCAGGTGGTGCTGCGGTTCCAGGAGGTGATGGCGAAGTTCCTCGACACCCAGCGGAGCGTGATGCTCGGCTACCTCGGCACGGGTGGAGCCTCCCCCGCCCCCTCAGCCAACGGGCACGCCCCCCTGCCGAGCCTGAACGGGCACGCCAGCAGCCATGCCGCGCCCACCGTGCCGCCGGCGATCGCCAACCGGCTCAGCCCGCCTGCCCCGGTGTCGCCCCCCCGTCCGGCGCCCGCTCCCGCCGTGAACGGCCACGCCCCAGGGGCAACCGGGAAGCACGAGACGAACGGCAAGCACGAGGGGAACGGGAAGCCGGAACCGGCCCCGAAGCCCGCCGCGGCCCCGGTCAAGCCGGAGGCGCCGGCCCTGGACCGCGACGCCCTCGTGGCCCGTCTCCTCGACCTCGTGAGCGACCGGACCGGCTACCCGAAGGAGGCGCTGAGCATCGACCTCGACCTGGAAGCCGACCTGGGTGTCGATTCGATCAAGCGCGTCGAAGTGCTCGGGGCGCTGGCGGAGGGGATCGAGGCCGCCGCCGGCGGGGCCGCGCCGAACCTGGAGATGGAGAAGCTGTCGGTCATCAAGACCATCCGCGGGATCGCGGACTACGTGGCCGGCGCCCTGGCGGACGCTTCCCCGACCGCCGCGCCGACACCCGCACCGTCCGCGAACGGCACCCACGCCCCCGCGGCGGACCTCCACCCCGGCGCCCGCTCCGGCGACGTGCAGCGGCTCGTCGTTCGGCTGATCGACGCCCCCCTGCCCCTCCGCCCGCGCTTCGCGCCGCCGGCCGGGACGATCGTCATCACCGACGACCGCCTCGGCACTGCCCGCGAGTTGGCCGACCGGCTGGCCGAACTCGACGTGAATGCCGTCCTGGTGCGGATGACCGAGCCGGGCGAAACAGCCCCGGCGGACGGCTACGGTGCGGACCTGACCGACCCGGCCGCGGTCGCCGCGCTGCTGGCCAGCGTGAAGGAGTCGCACGGGCCGGTGTCTGGCCTGATCCACCTCCTCCCGCTGGCCGAACCGCCGGCCGGGGAGGCGCCGGAGCAGCGGGCCGAGCGCGAGGTGAAGTCGCTGTACCTCCTCGCCCGCGGGCTCGAAGCCGACATCCGGGCCGCCGGGACCGACGGCAGCGCCGTGCTGCTCGCCGTCACGGGGATGGGCGGCCGGATGGGCTATGAGGGCGAACTGCCCGAAGGGTTCAGCGCCACCCACGGCGGGGTCGCGGGGTTCGCCAAGTGCCTCGGGTACGAGTGGCCCGAGGCCACCGTCCGGGTAGTGGACACCGACCCGGAGACGCCCGCCCCCCGGCTGGTCGAACAGCTGCTCGCCGAACTCGGCGACCCGGACGGGCCGCTCGAAGTCGGCCGCGACGGCGACCGGCGGGTGACCTGGCAGGTCGAGCCCGGGCCGCTCGAAACCGACACGCCCGCCGTCGAGTTGGGGCCGGACAGCACCGTCCTCGTGACCGGCGGCGCCCGCGGCATCACGGCGAAGATCGCCCTCGAACTCGCCACCCGCTACAAGGCCCGGCTCGTGCTGGTCGGTAGCTCGCCGGCCCCGGCGGACGAGCCCGCCGACACCGCCGGCCTGACCACCCCGGCCGAGGTCAAGGCCGCCCTCCTCAAGCGGCTCGGGGCCGGGGCAAAGCCGGCCGCGGTCGAGGCCGAGTTCAAGCGCCTCGTCAAGGACCGCGAGATCCGTGCAAACCTGGACGCCATCCGGGCCGCCGGATCGACCGTCGAGTACCGGCCGCTCGACATCCGCGACGCGGCGGCGTTCAGCGCCCTGATCGACGAACTGAACGCCGCCCCCGGCGGCATCGCCGGCGTCATCCACGGGGCCGGGGTGATCGAGGACAAGCTGCTCAAGGACAAGACGCCGGAGTCGTTCGACCGGGTGTTCGGGACGAAGGTGGAGAGCGCCTTCACCCTGGCCCGGAAACTCGACCCGGCCCGGCTGCGGTTCTTCTCGCTGTACGCCTCGATCACCAGCCGGTACGGCAACCGCGGCCAGTCCGACTACGCCGCCGCCAACGAGGTGCTGAGCAAGCTGGCCTGCCAGCTCGACCACCAGTGGCCGGGGCGGGTGGTGTCGGTGGTCTGGGGGCCGTGGGCCGAGGTCGGGATGGTGGCCGACCTGGAGAAGCACCTCGTCGCCCGCGGGCTGAAGTTGATCGCCCCGCCGGTCGGGGCCGGGTTCGCCGTCGACGAGGTCGTCTTCGGCGGGAAGGGCGAGCCCGAGGTCGTGGTCGCCGGCGGGACCGAACACGCCGGTCGGCCCGGCAAGGCCGCCTCCGCCCCGGCCGAACTCGCCACCGCGGGGGTCGAGTAACCCGATGACCGCCACCCTCGCCGAACCCACCAGCCCCGCCGCCGCAGCGGCCCCCGGCTGGGACACCGAAGTCGTCCTCCTCACCGCCCCGGACCGGGCCGCGCTCGCGGAGCGGGCGCGGGCCGTCGCCGAGGCGGCCGAGTCGGACCCCGGCTTCTCGCTCCCGGCCCTGGCCGCGGACCTCGCCGCCGGGTTCGCGCCGGCGGGGTCGGTTCTGGCCGTGGTCAGCGGCTCGCCCGCCGACCTGGCGGCGAAGCTGCGCCGGGCCGCCGGCCGCATCGCCGACCCCGACTGCCAGCAGGTCCGCGACACGAACGGCGTTTACTTCTTCGCCCGGCCGCTCGGCCTCGAAGGGTCGGTCGCTCTCCTCTTCCCGGGGGAAGGCGCCCAGTACCTCAACATGCTGGCCGACCTGTGCGCGGTCTTCCCCGAGGTCGAGGAGTCGTTCGCCTGGTGCGACCAACTCGCCGCCGACGCCGGCACTCCGGACGCCTCACTCCGCAAGCTCCTCCACCTCCCCGCGGACGCGACCGACGAGCAGAAGGCCGCCGCGGAGGCGGAGCTGCGGAAGCTCGGGCCGTCGATCTTCGGCGTACTGCTGGCCGACCTCGCGCTGATTCGGGTGCTGTGGAACCTGCGAATCCCGGTGTCCGCGGTCGCGGGGCACAGCGCCGGGGAGATCGCCGCCTTGCTCGCCGCCGGGGCGATGGGGGCCGAGTCGGTTCTCGGCCCCCGGCTGGCCGAGATCATGACCACGATGCAGCGGCAGGAGGACGAGGCTGGCGGCCCGGACGTAACCCTCCTGGCCGTGGGCTCGGGTCGGGCCGCGGTCGAGGAAGCCGCCGCGGGGTCCGGCGTCGTCGTGGCGATGGACAACTGCCCGCACCAGTGCGTCGCCGTCGGCCTGACTCCGGCCGTGGCCGCGGTCGAGGCCGCACTCGCCGACCGCGGCGTGATCGCCGAGCGGCTGCCGTTCCGCCGGCCGTACCACACGCCGCTGTTCGAGCCGTGGATGGGACGGTTCCGGGAGATGTTCGCCCCGGTCCCGTTCGCCCCGCCGCACACACCGGTCTACTCCTGCTCGACCGGCGAGCCGTTCCCGGCCGACCCGGACGCGGCCCGCGACCTGTTCGTGAACCATTGGGTTAGCCCGGTCGAGTTCACGAAGCTCTTGCGCCGGATGCACGCTGACGGCGTGCGGGTGTTCGTGGAGGCCGGTCCGCGGGGGAACCTGTCGGCCTTCGCGGAAGACATCCTCCGCGGGGAGCGCTTCGCGGCCATCCCGGCGAACCTCCCGCGCAAGAGCGGGCCGACCCAGATCAACCACCTCGTCGCCCAGCTGGCCGCGCACCACGTCCCGGTCAACGCCGCCCACCTGCACGCGGTCCGGGGACAACCGGCTAGCCCCGCGCCGCGGCCCGAAGTACCGCCCCCTGCGACCGCCTCGCCCGAGGTGCTGAACGCCTACCTCGACGTCATGGACCGGTTCCTCGACGTGCAACGCGAGGTGATGGAGTCGTTCCTGGCCGGCCGTCCCGCGGGCACGCCGGGGGTCATCGAAGGGCTCTGGAACCTGGAGCAACCGGCCGAGCCCGCTCCCGCGCACGATGACGCCGCCGAGAAGCCGCTCTGCCTGATCGGCGAGGTGGTCCGCTTCGAGCCGGGTCGTGAGGTCGTGTTCCGCCGGGTGATGGACGAGCGCGAGGACCGCTACGCCGACGACCACACCCTCGGCGGCCGCGGGGTCAGCCGGGTCGATCCGGCCCAGAACGGCCTCCCCGTTCTGCCGATGACGTTCAGCCTGGAGGCCATGGCCCAGGCGGCTCTGCTGCTGGCGCCGGGCAAGGTTGTCACCACGCTTCAGGGCGTCCGACTGTTCCGCTGGCTCCCGTTCGACCCGGACCCGACCACGCTCGAAGTCCGAGCCACCGTGGCCGCGATCGACCCGGAGACGGGCACGGTCGAGGTGCGGGCCGACGTCCGCGACCTGGGGAACTCGTTCCTCGCCGACGCCGCCGGGAAGCCGGCGTGCGAGGCGACGCTGATCCTGAACGACCACTACCCCGAGCCGCCCGAACCGCTTCCCTTCGCGCTCACCGACGAGCAGCCGTGCCGGTCGTCGGTGGAGGATCTGCGGCGGAACATGTTCCACGGGCCGATCTTTCAGATGATCCGCTCGCTCGGCCGCGTCGGCCGCGAGGGGATCGAGGGGACGCTGGAGGTCCAGTCGCGGGAGCGGTGGTTCGCCTCCGACCCCGAGCCCCGGGTCGCGCTCGACCCGGTCCTCGTGGACGCGGCCATGCACGTCCTCGGCGCCTGGCACCTCGAACAGCCCGACTGGACGGGCCGCATCCTTCTGCCGATCGGCGTCAACCGGCTCGATTTCTTCGGCCCCCCGCCGCCGACCGGCAGTCTGCTCCTGCTCCGCGGGCACAACGAGGAGGAGACGGCCCGGCAGGTGCGTCACGGGGTCGAGTTGTTCGGCCAGGACGGGCGGCCGTGGTTCCGCATGACCGGCGCCGGCTACTGGCGGTTCTACCTGCCGTTCGGCGACGTCAACTTCTTCGGCCCGAAAGACCAGTACTTCCTCAGCAGCCGGGTCGCGGGCGCAGAAGCCGGCGGCGGGCGCTGCTTCGTCCTCGACCCGCCACCCGACTTGCAACAGCCGGTCCTGCGGGCGGCCGGGGTGCATGTCACGATGTCGAAGCGGGAGCAGGCCGCGTTCCTGGCCGCCCCGGAGGCCGAGAAGACGGGTTGGTTCTTCCCCCGGCTCGTAGCAAAGGACGCCGCCCGTGCCGCCTGGACGGCTCGTCACGGCGGAGGCAACTTCCCCGCCGACCTGGAAGCAGTTGTGGTCGGCGACCGGTTCTCGGTCATGCACCGCAGCGCGGACGGGCGCGAGCCGCTGCCGCCGGTGGCGGTCGCGGTGACGAACGGGAAGGTGGCGGCGTTCGCCGCCTTCGCGGATCGGGTGGGAGTCGGGCTCGACGTGCTGTCGAAGAAAGCGACGGCCGCGGACGAAGCAACCGCCCGCGGCCGGGCCGCCTGTCAGGCGGTGGCGGGTGCCCTCGGAATCGATCCGGCCGGCGCGACCGTCCGATCCCTCAGCGTCGAGTCGGGCGAAGCGGTGGTTTCGCTCACCCCGGCCGCCGCAGCGCCCTACCCTGAACTGCGTGGCGGCGTCCGCGTCCGGACCGCCCGGCACCAGGACATGGTCATCGCCGCCACCACCGTAGAGCCCGCATGACCGCCCCGGACCTCATCCTCGCCGACCTCGCCGCCGTGGTGCGGCGGGCCTTCCCGGACCGCGACTTCCCGGACGCGGTCGGCATGGACACCCGCGTCCTCGGCGACCTCGGGCTGGCGTCGATCGACGTGGTCGTGCTGGCCGAGCAGCTGGGGACGTTCTACGGCAAGCGACTCCCGTTCGGGGCGTTCCTGAAGGGGCTCCGCGACCGCGGCGCGGACGACATCGAGCTCGGCGAGTTGGTCGGTTTCCTCCAGGCCCATGTGTAGCGAGCGTTCATGCCCGAGGTCGAGGCGAACGGAACCCGGCTCTACTACCAACAGGCCGGGGACGGGCCGGACGTGGTGCTGCTCCACGCGGTCACCAGTAACCAGGCGATCTGGCTGTTCAGCGGGCTGACGGACGCCCTCGCCGCCGACTACCGGGTAACGACCTACGACCTCCGCGGCCACGGCCAGAGCGAACGCCCCCCCGCGGGCTACACCTCGGCCGACATGGCGGCCGACTTCGCCGCCCTGCACGCCGCGCTCGGCCTCGGCCCGGCGGTCCTGCTCGGGCACAGCTTCGGCGGCGTGACAGCGGTCCACGCCGCCGCCCTGCACCCGAACCTGGTTGCCGGCGTCGTCCTGTCGGACTCGTTCTTCCCCGGACTGCGGCACGTCGAGCCGAACTTCGGGAAGATGACGCTCTGGACCGAGGTACGGGAGAAGTTCGCCCTCGTGGACGTGCGGCTCGGGGAGACGGTCGACTTCGCCGAACTCTTCCGGGAGTGCGCAGCGCTCAGCCCGGAGCGGATGCTGGCCCTGGAAGCCGCATACGGCGCGTTCGGCCGCGGCTGGGTGCGCCAACTCCCCCAGCTGGCCGCGACGACGTGCGGCGCCGATGTGATGGCGGTCGCCGGTCTCACGGCGGACGTGATCGCCGGGGTGCGGCAGCCGGTCGTGGCCCTGTACGACGAGTTCTCGCCGTTCCTGGCCACGAGCCGCTGGCTGGACGCCACCCTCCCCCGCTGCACGGCCGAGATCATCCCCGGGGCGAAGCACCTGGCGATGCTCGAGAACGCCGCCGGGTTCGCGGACGCCGTCCGCCGCCACCTGACCCGGATCACCCAACACCCGGCCGGCTGACGCCGACCACCGCCCACGCGGCCCCATGTACTTCGTCACCTTCCTGGCCAAGAACCTCCTCCGCCGGCGGACCCGCACGCTCCTCACCGTCCTCGGGCTGGCGGTCGCCGTCACCGCCGTGGTGGCGATGATGGCGGTCGGCACCAACATCGAGCGGTCCGTGGAGCGGTCCTTCAACCAGCGCCGGGTGGACCTGATCGTCCAGCAGGCCGGGCGGTCGGGCGGCCTCAACTCGGACTTCGGCGACGCCCTCGTCCAGAAGGCCAAGCAACTCCCCGGCGTGACCGTGGCGGAGGGGGTGGTGAACCTGATCGACGTGACCCGCCCGAGCGGGTCGAGCGACCAGGTGATGATCCAGGGCTGGCGGACCGACAACTTCGGCTACGACGACCTCCAACTCCTCGACGGCCGCCGGCTGACCACGGGCGAGCGGCGCAAGGTGATGCTCGGCGCCACCCTCGCCGCCAACCTCGGCAAGAAGGTCGGCGACACCGTCGTCTTCGGCCGCGACGACCCGGACGAGCCGTCCAACCGGTTCGAGGTGGTCGGCGTCTTCAAGAGCCCGGTGGTGTTCGAGGACGGGGCGGCGATCGTGTCGATCGAGGAGGCCCGCGCCCTGACCGGTATGCGCGTGACCGGCTTCTCCGTCCGCGTCGCCAGCCCCGAGGGGGCCGACCACGACGCCGCGGTGGAGGAGGCCCGCCGCCGGATCGAAGCCCTCCGCGACCCGGACGACCCCACCGTCCGCCTCTCGGCGCAGAGGCCGGAGAGCTACGTCCAGAACCTCTCGCACCTGCGGATGCTGCGGGCCGTGTCGTGGCTGGTGTCGGCCCTGGGGCTGGTGATCGGCGTGATCGGCATGCTCAACACGATGATCATGGCGGTGGTCGAGCGCACGCAGGAGATCGGCATCCTGCGGGCGGTCGGCTGGCCGCCGTCCCGGGTGGTGGGGATGGTCCTGGGGGAGTCGGTCCTGCTCGGCGTCGCGGCGGCCGCGTTGGGCACGCTCGGCGCCTACGTGACGACGTACGTCCTGACCCTGTTCCCCCAGGTGAACGGCTTCATCGAGGCCGGGGTGTCGCCGCGGGTAGCCGCCCAGGGGTTCGGGCTGACGGTCCTCATCGGCCTCCTCGGCGGGCTCTACCCCGCCGTCCGGGCGGCCCGGCTCCTGCCGACGGAGGCGATCCGCCATGACTGACAGCCCCGGCGACGCCCTCCTCCTGGCCCGCGACCTCCACAAGCAGTACCCGGACGGCCGGGTGCGGGCGCTGAACGGCGTGACGCTCGCGGCGAAGACCGGCGAGTACGTGGCCATCACCGGCCCCAGCGGGTGCGGCAAGAGCACGCTGCTGAACCTGCTCGGGGCACTCGACCGCCCCGACTCGGGCGAGGTGTTCTTCCAGGGCGAGCCGCTGTCGAAGCACGCCGACCTCGACCGCTTCCGCGCCCGGCAGATCGGCTTCGTGTTCCAGTCGTTCTTCCTCCTGCCGACCCTCACCGCCCGCGAGAACGTGCAAGTGCCGATGTTCGGTAGTAGTCTCGGCGCCGCCGAGCGGGCGCGGAAGGCAGACGAGTTGCTCGACCTAGTCGGGATGGGCAAGCGGACCGGGCACCGGCCGCTCCAGCTGTCGGTCGGCGAGCGGCAGCGGGTGGCCCTGGCCCGGGCGCTGGCGAACGACCCGCTCCTCCTCCTGGCCGACGAGCCGACCGGGAACCTCGACTCCGACAACGCCGCCCACGTCCTCGACCTGCTGACGGCGCTCCAGCGGGACCGCGGGCTGACGCTCGTGATGGTGACGCACAGCCCCGACGTCGCGGAGCGGGCCGACCGGGTCGTGCGGATGAAGGACGGGAAGGTGGTGTCGGACGGGACGGCCCGCCACGACCACGTCGTGGAGAGCCCGCCCGGGGTTGCGCCCCAGGCTGCGCGCTAACCGCCCTACCGGGCTCCAGAACCAAGTCAGGTGCGGTACACGTAGCCGGACGAGCAGTCCGGAAGTCCCGGAGGGACGAAAGCGTGTAGCCCGGGGTGAAACCCCGGGCGGGCGATGGCATAGTACGAGAGGCTACTTCCCCTTCATCCACTCCCGCCGCATGTTCCGCACGTTGATCTGCACGGCGGCGGGGAGTTTCGAGCGTAGTAGGTTGGCCCCGGCGAACCACCCGCCCGGTTCGGCGAAGACGATGTGCTGCTCCACGAAGATCGCCCCGGCCGGCTCGTGGAGGCGGGTGATCTTCAGGTACATCCCGGCCCCGCCGTAGGGCGTTGCGGGACCGACCTTCGCCTGGCCGCCCTCCTTCGCCAGCGACTGCCACTGGTTCGGGAACTCGGCGTCGCCGCGGAAGCGCGGGTCGACCTCGGCTGCGGCCACGATCGAGTCGGCGGTCTTGGTCCAGTAAGCGTGGCCGGTGAGCTTCAGCCGGACCTTCTCCAGGAAGTCGAACTCGACCAACCCGTACCCTTCCCGCTTCGGGTCCACGGCCGCGACCTTCCGCTTCTCCAGGTCGGCGGCCGTCAGCCCCCGACCGGAGCCGGACCCCTGCCCCGTCCGCGTGAGGCGGTCGAGGAACTTCTCGTCGTCCGTCGCGGCGAAGTCGCCGTAGGCGACGAAGTACACGTCCACCGTCCGGGCGGGCGCCGCGGGGTCGGAGGGCTTGGCGTCGCCGATGCGGATCAGGTTCGGCGCCACGACCGACTTGCGGGTGAACTCGGCGTAGGGGTAGTCGTTGCCGATCACCTTCTCGATGACCGCCTTCTGCTGGGCGGCCGTGAGCCCGTCGGCCATGACCGGGGGGGGGAACTTCACCCGGTGGTCGGGGCCGACCACCAGGCCGGGGTCGAGGAGCGTCTTGTAGATCGGGTTGGCCGTCTCGTGGGCCGGTGTCTGGGCGGGGGCGGCGAGCGCGGCGGAGAGGACGAGCGGGAGCATGGGCACGCGGGGGTCAGGTCAGGGCGGGAAGTCGCGGAGCAGGGCGCGGAGTCGGGCTTCGAGCGAGCGGGCGGATTCCGGGGTGAATCGGGTGGTGCCGGCGAGGGCGCGGAGGTCGTCCGGCAGCGGCCGGCGCGTGCCGGGCGGGAGGCGCTCGACGGCAAAGGCGTCGTCGGACGGCATGCCGAGCCGGGTGACCTTGCGGCGGTCCACGACGAGTTCGGCCGGGTCGATCGTGTTCGGGGCGATTCGGACCACCTCCGCCAGCTGACCGCAGGGGGCGGCGTCGGCCCCGAGCGACCACATCAACACGTCGAGCCGGCCGGTCGGCCGATCCACGAGCAGCGCGTAGCGGTAGCGGACGAGCTTGTTCGCGTCGCCGCAGCGGAACCAGACGGGCGTGTCGAGGAGCGCGAACCCGGGGCTGCGGAGGGGCACGACCGCCTTCCGCTGCACCTCGTACCCCTTGTCGAGGATCATCCCCCCGAACAGACCCATGTCGGCCCCGAGCCTCCGCCCGGTGTCCGAGGTCACGACCATGTCGCGGGTCTTTCCCTTCGCCCCGAGCCCGAGGCCGATCGCCCGGAAGGCGAAGGTGCCAGCTGGCTCGCGGGCCACGTCGGCCGCGAAGGCGGTGAACATCCAGCCGGCCTTCTCCACGGTGATGTCCGGGAGGAAGGACCGCTGGTCGTCGCGGACGCGGGGGAGGCTCTTGATGACGAGGTGTGACCAGCCCGCCGGCGCGGTCGTGCCCACGACCGTGCCGGGTGTGATCTCGGCCGGGGGGCGCGGCGTCAGGTCGTAGTCGGTCGGCTCAGCTGCGGGGGCGGGGTGAGGGGCGTAGTCCGCGGACCAGTCGGGTACGGGTGTGGGTGCTGGCCAGACGGCCCAGGCGGCGAACCCCGCCCCGCCGGCCAGCGCGACCACCGCCACCACGAGACTCGCCAAGCGGTGTCGCACGCCACCCTCCGTGGAGCCCGACCCGGCCCGGCGGGCTGCCCGTATGGTACGCCGACGGGTCAACCAGAACCAGACCGCGGGGGCGGACAGTTCACACTCGTACACCGGCGGCACGATCGGTATAATCGGCAGAGCTGATTGGCCCGGAGCCCGCATGTCCCGCAGACCCACGGACGGGGCCGCTCACCCCCGCTTGTTCCCGGCCGATCCCGCCGAGGGGTTCGGGCCGTCCCTGTTCCGTCCGGCCGAGATGTCGGTCGTCGGCCGCGGCGTTAAGGGGTCGAAGCCGGCTCGGCTCCTCCGTGGGGTCAAGGAACTGGCGCCACGGCTTCCCGGGGTGTACGGGATGGTCGACCCCCGCGGCCGGGTCGTGTACGTCGGGAAGGCCAAGAGCCTCCGCTGCCGACTCCTGAGCTACTTCCGCGAGAACAGCCGGGCACCGAAGGCCGGGAAGATTCTCGACCACACCCGTCTGCTCGTTTGGGAGGAGGCGACCGACGAGTTCGCCGCCCTGCTCCGCGAACTGGAGCTGATCCAGCGGTTGCGTCCGCGGTTCAACGTCCTCGGCGTCCCCGGCCACCAGCGCTACCACTACCTCTGTCTGGGCAAGTCGCCGGCCCCGTACCTCCATATCGCGGCGCGACCGGGCAAAGGGATGGTCGCCTGCTACGGCCCGCTCGCCGTCCGCACCCGCACCGACGACGCGGCCCGCCGGTTGAACGACTGGTTCAAGCTCCGCGACTGTCCGGAAACCGTGCCGCTCGGCTTCGCCGACCAGGGTCAGCTGTTCTCGGACGACCGCGGCGCGCGGTGCTTGCGCCACGAGATCGGCACGTGCCACGGCCCCTGCGTGGCGGCCTGCACGCGGACGGAGTACGCGGCCGGGGTGAAGGCCGCGAAGGCGTTCCTCGACGGCCGCGACCGGACACTTTTGAACCACCTGCGCCAGATGATGGACGCCGCCGCGGCCGGGCTGGAGTTCGAGCGGGCGATGGCCCTGCGAGACCGGTTGCAGGCGCTTGAACACCTCGACAGCAGGCTGGCACTCCTCCGCCGGGCGCGGACGCGGAACTCGTTCGTCTACCCGCTTGCCGGGCCGGACGGGGCCGAACGCTGGTATCTCATCCACCGCGGTCAGGTCCGGGCCGTGACGTGTACACCTGCCGGGGACGCGGACCGGGCGCGGGTCGCGGCCGTTATCCGGGCGACGTTCGCGGAAGCGATCCCGCCCGACGTGCTGATCGGAGGGGCGGTCGATAGCGTGTTGCTGGTGTCGAGTTGGCTGCGAAAGCACGCCGCCGAGAAGGGGAAGCTCCTCACCGCCGCCGCCGCCCTGCGGCTCTGCGAGCCGTCAGGCGGTGTACCAGGCGGGGACGTACTTCCAGCCGTAGACGGCCAGCAGCATGCACCCTGACACCACCGCCGACAGCCCGCCCACCATGATGGCGAACACGGCCGCCAGGTAGCCGCCCACCTTCCCCCCCCGCCGCTCGATCGCCCGCATCGCCTCCCCGCCGGCCAGCGCGGACCCGACCCCCAACACGAACGGCAGCGCGTACGCCGCCACCTGGAGCCACGCCCGGGTGGCCTTCGAGTTCTGGGTGAACGCTGCGCCCGGGGCGTTCCGCGCCTCGTTCAGCCGGCTCCCGGCGAGGTGGAGTTCGGACAGGAACGACCCGTACAGCGCCAGCCCGGACGCCACCAGTGCGACGACTAGGGCCGCCACCGCGAGGGGGTGGGCCGGCGCGTGCCGCGGGGCGTGGGCGGGTCCGACCATCGACTGCCTCCGGGTTGTGGCCGCCCGCCCGCGGGCCGGGTATCGTGGGGGAAATTCCTCCCCCGCCGCGAGCCCTGCATGTCCGCCGAGCAGTCAGAAGCACACCCCTCGCCGTGGCGGTGGTGGGTGTGCGGGCTCCTCTTCCTGGCGACCACCCTGAACTATATGGACCGGGTGTCGCTCAACCAAATGGCGGTCCGCATCCAGACCGCGCTCGACCTGAACGACCTTGAGTACAGTCGGCTCGAAAGCGGTTTCTCCTTCGCCTTCGCCGTCGGCGCGGTCACGTTCGGGTTCATCGTGGACCGGGTGAACGTCCGCTGGGTGTACCCGGCCGCGGTGCTGGGGTGGTCCGCCGCCGGCGTGATGACCGGGTACGCCAGCGGGTTCCTCTGGCTGATCGCCTGTCGCATCGCCCTGGGCCTGTTCGAGGCCGGCAACTGGCCGTGCGGCATCCGCACCACCAAGGCCGTGCTGCGGCCCGACGAGCGTTCGTTCGGCAACTCGCTGTTCCAGAGCGGCACGGCCATCGGCGCCGTCTGCACCCCGTTCCTGATCCTGGAGATCCTCCAGTGGGCCGACGAATCCGGCCAGTCGGCCGACAGCTGGCGGCTGCCGTTCCGGCTCATCGGCTACCTCGGCGTGGTCTGGGTGGCGCTGTGGTTCCTCACCGTACCCGGGGCAATGCTCAAATCGGCCGGGGGACGGTCCGCCGGGACCGCCGACGGGAGCCGTTACAGCGACGTGTTCCGCGACCCGCGCTTCTGGGCGCTCCTGTGCATGGTCGTGGCCGTGAACATCACCTGGCACACCTACCGCACCTGGCTGCCGAAGTACCTGATCCAGAAGCGCGGGTTCACCGAGACCGACATGACCGGCGTGACGACACTCTTCTACCTCGTCGCCGACGTCGGCTCGTGGACGGTCGGGCTCGTCACACTCCTGCTCATCCGCCGCTACGGCCTCAGCGGCCACAACGCCCGGCTGATGACGTACCTCGGCTGCGGCGGGCTCGCGCTGGTGTCGCTGGCAGTGCCGTTCGCGCCGGCCGGGTTCGCGCTCACCGGGCTCGTACTGGTCTACGCCTTCGCCGCGCTCGGGCTGTTCCCGACCTACTTCGCCATGAGCCAGGATCTGTCCGTCGCCCACCAGGGGAAGGTGACCGGCACCCTCGGGGCGGGGGCGCATCTGACGCTCTCGCTCGTCGTCTACCCGATCCAGGGGTGGGTCATCCAGCACACGAAGTCTTACGATGAGGTGCTGGCCGTCGCCGGCGTGTTCCCGCTCCTCGGCTTCGGGCTGATGGTGCTGCTGTGGCCGCCCGACCGCCCCACCCCATCACAGACGCCACCCGAGTAGTCCCCCAGCTGGCGAGGTGTGATTGTGAGGCGGGCGGGCGCCCTGTACGCTGATTCGTAGTCCGCCTCTCCACCGGTCGGGTCGATGCTCGAACTCCTGTTCCAGGACGACCCCGCGCCGCCCGCCGAGTTCGCACTCGTCCGCGTCAGCCGGCGGGCGATGGCCACCACGTTCGAGGTCGCCATCCCCTACGGCACCCCGAACGCCATCCCCGCCGCAGACGCCGCCCTCGACCTCATCGACGACCTCGAAGACCAGCTCACCGTCTTCCGCGACCACAGCGAAGTCTCCCGCCTCAACGCCGCGGCCCACGAGCCTGTGGCCGTCGAACCTCAGCTGTTCGACCTCCTGACTCGGTGCGCGGGGTGGACCCGGGAGACGGACGGGGCGTTCGACATCGCCGCCGGGGCGCTGGTGAAGGCGTGGGGCTTCTACCGCCGCGAGGGCCGCGTCCCGACGCCCCGCGAGCAGGCCGAGGCCATGCGCCGGACCGGGATGCGCCACGTCGTCCTCCACGAGACGGACCGGGCGGTGAAGTTCCGCGCCGGCGGGCTGGAGCTGAACCTCGGCGCGGTCGGCAAGGGGTACGCCCTCGACCGCGCCGCCGACCTGCTGCGCCGGGACTGGGGCGTCCGCTCCGCCCTGCTCCACGGCGGCGGGAGCAGCGTCTACGCCCTCGGCGCCCCGCCCGACGACCCCCGCGGCTGGCCGGTCCGGCTCCGGCACCCGACCGACGAGCGCTCGCTCGGGACGGTGTACCTCGCCGACCGGGGGCTCGGAACCTCGGCGGCCACGTACCAGTTTTTCGAGTACAATGGGCGGAAATACGGGCACGTCCTCGACCCCCGGACCGGCCGGCCCGCCGCCGGCACCGCCTCGGCGAGCGTGACTGCCCCGACCGCGGCCGAGGCCGACGCGATGTCCACCGCGGCGTTCGTCGCCGGCCCCGCCCCGGCCGACCGGCTGACCCGCACCCGCCCCCACCTCGGGGCGGTCGTCCTCGCCGCCGACGCCGACACGCCGCTAGTACTCAACCTCGCCCCGGACGAGTACGCCCCGCCCGACCCCGCGTAGCCGAGCCCTCTCTGATGCCGCCGCAATACCTCCAATACCTGCCCGCCCTGATGTACGCCGGGCTCGCCGGCACTGCCCTGGCGCTGCTCGTCGCCACCGGGCAGAACCGCTGGTCGCCGCGAGTGTTCTTCCTCCTCGCCCTCCGGCTGGCCATCGGCTGGCACTTCCTGTTCGAGGGGCTCCACAAGGTCCACTCGCACCTGCACGGCCCGAGCGAGTCGGCCCGGCCGTTCAGCAGCGAGCCGTACTTCAAGGTCGCCCCCGGGCCGCTCGGCGCCCAGATGCGGAAGTCGTTCGGCGACCCGGTCGCGTTCGCCGCCGAGCGGGTGAAGGCCGCCGAGGACATCAAGCCGGCCGACTTCGACAAGCTCTCGGCCGAGGAGCAGGCCAAGCGCTGCCCGGCCCCGGTCGCCGCCGCCCTGGACGACATGGTGACCAAGGCGGAGGCCGCCGAAAAGGAAGCCGCCGAGAAGGCCGTGAAGGCGGCCGACACCGAAGCCGCCAAGGCCGACAAGACGAAGGCCGATGCGGAGAAGGCCAAGGCCAAGGCCGAGGAGGCCAGGCGGGACGCCGAGAAGCGCCGCGACGCGCTGGGCGCGGCCGCCCCGGACGTGAAAGCCCCCACCAAGAAGGCCGAGAAGGCGCCAGACGCCACCAAGGGCGACAAGTCGAAGACAGACACGGACAAGAAGTCGAACGCCAAGGGCGAGAAGGACGAGGAGGCGAAGAAGGACGCCGAGAAGGGCAGCGACGCGGACGAAACGGCCGGGAAAGCACCGGCCGGTAAGGGGCCGGCCGCGAAAGAACCCACGGGCAAGGACGCGACCGCGAAGGAAGCCGCCGAGAAGGCCGTGAAGGCCGCGGTCGCCGACGTCGCCAAGGCCCAAAAGGACTGGGCGGACGCCGAGACGGCCAAGGCCAAGGCCGGCGACACCAAGAAGGACGCCGAGAAGCGCCGCGAGTCGTCGTCCGAGGCAGCGAAGGTGTTGGTGACGGCCGCGAAGGCCAAGTACGCGCGCTGGGTGTACGGCGTCGAGGGGCGCGACACGAAACTCAAGTCCACGACCGGCGAGGCCTGGTTCACCGCCCCGCAGCGGCTCGAGTACCTCGACTGGCTCCGCGGCCAGGTCGCCGACGCCCAGACCCGGTTCAGCGCCGGCATCGGCAACGGCACGGGGACGGACGCCAAGCGCATGGCCGAGTACCGCGGCGACCTGATCGCCGCCGAGGCCGCGCTGGTGAAGGACACGAACGACTTCGTGGCCGAACTGCAGAAGGATCTGAACGGCGGGAAGGCTCCCGAAGCGGTCCCCGCCCCCCGGTCGCTCGGGCAGACGATGGATCTGGTGACCATGTGGTTCCTGGTCGCCGTCGGGGCGTGCCTGATGGGCGGGCTGCTGACCCGCGTGATGTGCGTGCTGGGCACCGGCTTCCTGGTCATGACCTACCTCGCCCACCCGCCGTTCCCCTGGTACCCGCTCCCGCCGAACACCGAGGGGAACCCGGTGTTCATCAACAAGAACGTGATCGAGGCGATCGCCCTCCTCGCCGTCGCCAGCTTCCCGACCGGCCGGTGGCTCGGGCTGGACGCCCTGCTGAGCAAGGTCTTCTGCCGCACGCCGAAGGACAACAGCCCGACCGCCTGACCACCGGGGAGGCCCGGGGCGGCCGCCCCGGGCCTCGGCCGCAACCCACACGAACACCAACCTCCCCGCGGAGTCGAACATGTCCCTCGATCTCACGCCCGAGCAGAAGGCCACGGGCAAGGCGAACTACGAACAGGCGGTCGGCGACCTGGCCCGGGCCGGGAAGATGAACGGTACGACGGTCGTGGGCGGCGCCCCGGCGGGCGCCGGCAACCCGACCCGCCGCGACGCCCTCCGCGCCGGGCTGGCGGCCGGGGCGGTCATCCCGGTGTCGGCCGCGGTCTACTTCGGGTACGACTCGTGGCGGGGGAACAAGGCCGTCCGCACCGCCCTGATCGGCTGCGGGGACGAGGGCGGTGTGCTCGTCGGCGAGCACAACCCCGAGTTCAACGAGATCGTCGCCGTGTGCGACGTCCGGCCGTCGAACGTCGACCGCATCTTCAAGGGCGACACCGGCCCGCGGAAGGGGCTGAACAAGGTCTACGGGGAGGCGTCCGCCAAGAAGATCGAGAAGTTCGACAGCCTCGACGCGCTGCTGGCGGAGAAGGACCGGCTCGGGCTGGAGGCGGTGGTGATCGCCACCCCGCTGAACACCCACGACCCGATCGCCAAGAAGTGCATGGAGGCCGGGCTGCACGTCCTCTGCGAGAAGCTGATGGCCCGGACCATCACCCGCTGCAAGGACATGATCCGTACCGCCAAGGACAAGGGCGTCCTCCTCTCCATCGGCCACCAGCGCCACTACAGCACCCTGTACGCCCAGGCGCTGGAGGTGCTGAACACCGACCTCCTCGGCGACATCAAGTTCATCCGCGCCCTGTGGCACCGGAACAACTCCTGGCCGTCGGCCCCCACCGAGGCCGACCGGGCCAAGTTCGCCGCCGAGTACGGCTACCCGGTCTTCAACGACAGCTGGTACAAGGGCGTGCCGGTCGAGGACGCCAAAGCTCTGCCCGTGGAGAAGCTCCGCCAGCTGGCGTTCGGCGACCCGGAGAAGTACGGGTTCAAGGACGTGGCCGAGCTCGTCCGCTGGCGCATCTCGGAGCGGGCCGGCGGCGGCCTCATGGCCGAGCTCGGCAGCCACCAGCTGGACGCCTCGTCGATCATCCTCGGCCACGCCCGGCCGCTGGCGGTGAGCGGGGTGGGCGGCAAGTTCTTCTACGGCCCCGGCAAGCACGACCGGGAGAGCATGGACTCGGTGTTCGTCACCTACGAGTTCCCCGGGTCGAAGCACCCGAAGGCCGGCAAGGGCGGGACGGACGCGAACGACGTGGTGGTCGTCACCTACTCCTCGATGAACACCAACGAGTTCGAGGGGTACGGCGAGTGGGTGATGGGGAGCAAGGGGACGATGTTCCTCGACAAGGAGGCCAGCGTCTACCTGTGGCGGGAGAAGGACAAGACCCGGCGGACGGACGGCGGGCGCGACACCCGGATCACGGTGAGCGCGGCCGGGGGGGGCAAGCCGGTGGCCGAGGCGACCAGCACCTGGGGCGCCGGCGGCGGCGTGACGCTGAGCAAGGGTCCGGCCGGGTCCACGCCCGAGTGGGACACGGCCGTCCGCGGCTACCGCACCGAGATGGAGCACTTCGCCTACTGCCTGCGGATGTGGCAGGAGCGGAAGCAGCCGGTGAGCTACGAGGTCGGGGAGGACGGCCACAAGCTCAAGCACGCCGCCATCCTCCCCCGCTGCCACGGCGAGGTGGCGATGGCCGACGCCATCATCGCCCTGACCGCGAACATGGCGATGGAGAAGAAGCAGCGGATCGAGTTCGAGGACAACTGGTTCAAGCCCGAGAGCGCCGACGTGCCCGAGACGAAGTACGGCAAGAAGCTGTGACCCCGTTCCGGCCGGCACGTCCGCGATAACACCGGCGGGCTCACGCCGGCCCGCCGTGGCTCGGGCTTCGGCTCGGGGGGCTGGAGCCCGGTAGGGCGGTCGGCGTGTAGCCCGGGGTGCAACCCCGGGCGGGCCTCGGGCGGAGTTCGAGATGCGTTGCCCCTCGTGACACCGCGTCGCCCGCCCGGGGTTGCACCCCGGGCTACACGCCGACCGCCCTACCGGGCTCCAGCCCCCGAGCTCGGAAACCGGCCGCTCGCCGACCGACCCCCGCGTCGGTGACCCGGGACCGACGCACCGGCCGGCTCACGCCGGCCGCTCGCCGTTTCTCTCCCCCTTCCCCAGGTTCCTCATGCGCCTCCCGCTCGCCGCGCTCGGAGCCCTCGCTGTGACCGTCCCCGCCCTCCGGGCCGACTTCCCCCCGCCGGCCAGCCTCCCGGCCCGCCCCGGCCTCCCCGACCCGACCGTCATGCTCGACGGCACGAAGGTGTCGTCGAAGGCCGACTGGGAGTCGAAGCGCCGGCCGGAGCTGAAGGCGCTGTTCGAGCACTACATGTACGGCCGCCAGCCCGCCGCCCCGGCCGCGGTCACGGCGAAGGTGCTGTTCAGCGACGACAAGGCGTTCGGCGGCAAGGGGACGCTCACCGAGGTCGAACTCACGGTCGGCGGCCCGAATTGGCCGAAGGTCTACCTCCTGATCGCCCGCCCGAACGGTCCGACCCCGGTCGGCTGCTTCGTCGGCCCCAACTTCGGCGGCAACCACCTCCTCACCGCTGATGAGCGGGTCCGCATCCCGACCGCCTGGATGCCGCCCTCGTACCCCGGCGTGAAGGACGGGAAGGCGACCGCCGCGGGCCGCGGGAAGCAGGCCGATTCGTGGCCGCTCGCGGAGATCGTGGCCCGCGGCTACGCGGTCGCCACCTTCTACTGTGGCGACATCCAGCCCGACCGGCCGGGCGTGGCCGAGGGCGTGCGGGCGGTCGCGGGCGTCGCCGCCGGCAAGGCCGACCCGGCGGACACGGCGACGATCATGTGGTGGGCCTGGGGCATCCAGCGGGCCGTCGACTACCTCGTCACCGCGACGGGCATCGACGCGCGCCGGCTGGCCGTCGTCGGCCACTCGCGGCTCGGGAAGACGGCACTACTGGCAGGGGCGTTCGACCCGCGGATCGCGGTGGTGATCCCGAACCAGGCCGGGTGTGGCGGCAGCGGCCCGAGCCGGCACGCCGACCCGAAGGCCGAGCCGGTGGAGCGGATCAACAAGGCGTTCCCGCACTGGTTCAACGGCCACTTCAAGGCGTTCGGGGCCGACCCGTCGAAGCTGCCGTTCGACCAGAACGGGCTGGTAGCCCTGTGTGCCCCGCGGCCGGTGCTGTTCACGAACGCGGCGGAAGACCTGTGGGCGAACCCGTCCGGCCAGTTCGCGGTGCTGCGGGCGGCCAACCCCGCCTACCGGCTGTACGGCGTGGAGGGGGTCACGGCCGAGGCCATGCCGGCGGCAAACCAGCTCCTCGCCTCCCGGCTGGGGTACTGGATCCGCCCCGGCCGCCACGCCATGACCCCTGCCGACTGGAAGACCTATATGGACTACGCCGATGTCTGGCTGAAGTGACACCGTTCCCGGCGGATAGCTCGTCCGGAATGCCCCTGGGCGAGTCAGCCGTCGCGGGATCACGCCCGACCCAGGTGGGGCGGGCCACCACCGAGCCGGTCCAGGTACGCCGGCAGTTCGCTGAGCGGGAAGAAGTTCTCTTGCTGTTGTGGGTCGTCCGGCAGCCGGTCGCGGCCGAGTTCCTTCACCTTCGTGGCCGCATCGTACTCGCCGATCGCGTTGTCCAGCATGATCACGGCGGCTTGTGAGAGCAGCTGGTCGTTCTCCTGCGTCAGCCCGCGCACGCACAGCACCAGCCGAATGCCGTCTTCCTGTCGCTCCACGACCCCGCACCAGACGTCCTCGTACCCCAGCTTCAGCCCGCCCATCTCCAGCTCGGACGTGAGGTCGCCGCGGCCGCGGAACGCCTGCACCTTCCAGTCTGGCAGCTCCGGGGCCGCTTGGACCGCCCGGATCACGTCCGGGAAGCGGTCGCGGTTGCCGTCCGCGCTGATGCAGAAGACCCACGGCCCGGACGGGTTCGGCCCCACCTCCCAGGCCAGCCCGGGGTAGGACCGCGAGAACGCCCGGCCGATCTCGTCCGCCACCGCCTGCGGCCGCGACTGAAACCGGCTCCGGAGGCGGGCGGTGTTTACGCGGAGCCACTCCCAGAAATCAACGGATTCGGTCTTCCGCCGGAACAGTCCGAACATGACACACCCCGCTTCGAGGTGACCGGTCGTCGTCCGCGGCCGCCGTCAGCCGAACGTCACGCGGCCCAGGGCGAACAGGCCGCCGGCCAGCAGCACGCAGGCCGGGAGGGTGAGGCACCAGGCGAGGAGGATGCGCCGACAGGTCGCCCACTGGATACCGGACCGGTTGGCGGCCATCGTCCCGGCCACCCCGCTGCTGAGCACCTGGGTGGTGCTCACCGGCAGGTGGGACACGTCGGCCAGCATGATCGTCGCCGCCGCCACCCCCTCGGCCGCCGCCCCCTGGGCGTAGGTGAGGTGCGTCTTGCCGATCTTCTCCGCCACGGTCACCACGATCCGCTTGTAGCCGACGCACGTCCCCACCCCGAGCGCCAGGGCCGTGCCCACGACCACCCACAGGGGGACGAACTCGACGGCCCCGGAGAACGCCTTCCGGTGCGGGGCGGTGGCCGCCCGCAGCTCGGCCGGGAGGTCCGCGGAGGCGAGCGCCCGCCGCGCCCGGAGCAGCGCCTGCCGCACCGCCCACCGGCTCTCGGCGCCGCCCGGCAGATCCTCGAACGAGTCCTTCCCGGCCAGCGACTCCGAGAGGAAGGCGAGGTCGCGGGCGAGGGGGGGCGGCACCGCCGCGTTGTGGCGGGCGAACTCCTCGCCCACGCCGGCGACGGCGGCGGCCACGTCCCGGGCCTCGCCGGGGGAGTTGGTGTCCAGGGCGTAGTGGGCCGGCAGGAACCCGACCAGCACGAGGAGGAGCAGCCCCATCCCCTTCTGCCCGTCGTTCGAGCCGTGGGCGAAGCTCACGCCGCCGCACGTCAGCACCAGCACCGCCCGCACCCAGCGCGGCGGGGAGTCGCCGGCCGCGGGCGGGGTGTAGAGCCGCGGGTCGGGCAGTGCCCGCCGCATCGCCAGCAAGAGCGCCCCGGCGCCTACGAACCCGACGAGCGGCGAGACGAGGAGGCCGAGCCCGACCTCCGCGGCCTTCCCCCAGTTCACCCCGCCGAGGCCCGCGCCGGTCCAGAGCCCGTTGGCGAGCCCGACCCCGAGGATCGAGCCGATCAGGGTGTGCGAGCTGCTGACCGGGAGGCCGACCGCCCAGGTCGCCAGGTTCCACCCCACCGCCGCGAGCAGGAGGGCCAGGACGGTGACCAGGGCGGCCCGCGGGTCCGCCTCGACGAGTAGGTCCACCGGCAGCAGGTTGACGACGCTGAAGGCGACCGCGGCCGAGCCGACCAGGACGGCGGTCAGGGCGCCGGCGAAGTTCATCAGCCCCGAGTACAGCACGGCCGGGGTCGGCCGCATCGTGCGGGTGTAGATGACGGTGGTGACGGCGTTCGCGGTGTCGTGGAAGCCGTTGATGAACTCGAACCCGAACGCGACGAGCAGGGCGACGGCCAGGCAGACCAGCGGGATCGCGGGCAGGGCGGTTGCGGCGTCCCAAAAGGACATGAGCACCTCGGCGGGGTCGGCGGGAGTAGTCTCAAGGGTACTTCGCCGCGGCGGCCCGCGGCACGGTGGATCTCGCGGGGCTTCAGCGAATCTTCACACCTCGCCTCGCCCGGCTCATCTGGCACGGCCTTCGCTTCTCTACCCACCGCGAGACCCGCGGAACCGCCCGCGGGGTGCCAAACCACCCTCGACTCACGAGGTTCTGATATGACCCCGCACGATAACGTCCGCCCCGGAAAGCTCCGGTACGGCCTGGCGGCTTGGCTCCTGGGCCTGCCGCTGCCGGTCATCCTCATCGCCCTGTTGTGGGGCGGGTGTGGGCGGTAGGACCGTCGAAGTGAGGACAAACCGGGCCGCCGGGTGTCGGGAGAAGTCCCGCCCCGGCGGCCCGAACGCGTATCCGGCTCGCCCCGCCGGGTCAGCAGGGGGCGGTTTCCCACACACTCTCGGGCACGGGCATTCAGCCCGGCTGCCGCCCCTCAAGCTACCCCGGCCGGCGGCGATCCAGGGGCGTGAACCCGGCCCGGCCGCGGGCGGGTCATGGCGTACTGCCGGGCGACGAGGCAAGACGCCACCCACGCCGCCGCCGCTAGCCCGCCGGCAATCACGTCCGTCGGCCAGTGAACGCCGAGGTAGACCCGGCTCCAGCAGACCCCAACGGCCAGCCCGGCGCAGACCACGGACCCGAGCCACCATCCGTACTGCCGGCGCCCCCACCCGCGGGCGGCAGCGACTGCTGCGAGGAAGCCGAACACGCCGACCCCGCGGAGGGCGTGACCGCTCGGGAAGCTGTACCCGCTCGCCTCGACGGTCCGAGGGAACAGCTCCGGGCGGGCGTTCCCGAAGGCGGGTTTCAGGATGACCTCCAGCAGCAACACCCCGCCGACCACCGCGGCGAACGTAGCGGCCGTGAGGTAGTGCTTCCGCCACAGGAAGCCGGCCGCGCACCCCAGCACCAACAGGGTGCATCCCCACGCGTCGCCCAGCCAGGTCAGAGCGCGCGCCAGCTGATCCCGCTCGGGGGACGCGGATGCGTACTGCCCCAGGAGGACGGCCTGATCCCACTCGCGCCACTCCTGGCCGGGCACGCCCCGGGCGATCCAGCCGAACACCAGGGCGACCGCCGCCGCGAGCCCGAGCCCGAGCGCGGACCAGGCCGGCGTCCGCTTGACCATGAGCAGCGCGGCGGTCAGCAGCCCGAACAGCCGGCGGTCGGTGCCCGGCCGGGGCGGGTCGGGCTCGCCCTCGTCCTCCACCGCCGCCAGCGGGTCTGGAGCAGCGACGTAGTCCGGGCCGGTCAGCACGCGCAGGGCGCGCGGGAGGACGGTGAACGTCACCCGGTCGCACACGCACGGCTCGCCGTCGAGGCTCATGGGCAGCGGCGGGTCGGACGTGAGCTCCACCCGGCCCGCGCGGCGGTGGGTGACGTTCTCATCGTGCGTGTAGTCGCCGTGCATCAGCCGGGCGGCGACGACGGTCAGGTCGAGCGCATCGGCCGCGTGGACCAGCACCACGTCCAGCCGGCCGTCCTCCGGGTCGGCCGAGGGCGCCACCGGGTAGCCGCCGGCCGCGGTGCGGGCGTTCGCCACCACCACGTTCGTTACGCTCATGACCTGCGGCGGACCGCCGTCGAAGCGGGCGGTCAGCTGATACCGCGGCGGGTCGGTGATCGGGCCGACGGCCCCGCGGAGGTAGGCGAGCGGTCCCCACGCGGCCTTCAACTCGGACGTCACTTCTGCCGCCACCTCCCCGCTGAACCCGCCCGTCGCGGCGTTCACCAGGACGCCGCCGGGACCGCCCTCGATCCGGGCCGCGTCCACCTCCCGCACGGTGCCCGTTCGCAGGAGTTCCAACGCCTCCAGGGGGTCGAGCGGGACTGCGATGGTCCGGCAGAAGTCGTTCCCGGTCCCGAGCGGCAACACGGCGAGGGTGGCCCGCCGGGACGCCGACAGCAGCCCGGCCGCGGCGGCGTGGACGGTGCCGTCCCCGCCCGCGACCGCGACGACGTCGAACCCGTCCTCGGCGGCCCGGGCCGTTGCCCTGGAGAGGTCCGCCCCGGCCTCCAACTCGCGGACTTCGACCCCCTCCGCCGCCAGTCGATCCCGCAGGGTATCGAGCGCCCCCGCCGAGCCCGCCCCGGGGTTGAGTAGGAGGCACACCCGCCCGACCGGTCCGTTCATTCCGCCTCTCCCGTCACGTCGTCCACACCCGCTATCATGCCACCATGCCCGGGTTCGTCACCGCGGAGTTCCTCTGGCTCCTCCCGCTCGCCGTGCCGCTCGCCTGGTGGTGGGGGCGCCGGCGGCGCCCCGCCCTGCGTTACGCCGACCTCCGGCTCGTGTCCGGTCTCTCGGGCGGCCGGCCGTGGCGGGCGCGGTGGGGCGGGGCGGCGTTACGAGCACTGGCGTTCGCCGCGCTGGTGGTTGCCTGTGCCGGGCCGCGGACGCCCGACCTCCGGACCCGTCTCCCGGCCGAGGGGATCGCCATTGTCCTCGCGCTCGACGTGAGCGGGAGTATGACCGAGAAGGACGCCCCCTGGGAGCCCGGCGGGCCGCCCGTCACCCGGCTCGACGCTGCCAAGCGTGCATTCCGGCTGTTCGTGGCCGGCGGCGACGCCCCGGACGGGAGCCGGTTCGAGCCCCGCGACTCGGACGCCGTCGGGCTGGTCGCGTTCGCCCTCGTCCCGCAAACCGAGTGCCCACTCACGCTCAACCACTCGGTGCTGCTCCGGGTGGCCGACGGGTTGGAGTCGCGGGCGGGACTCGACACCGGCACGAACGTCGGCGACGCCCTGGCCGAGGGCGTGATCCGACTGGACCGGGGCGGCGGGGACCGGCGCAAGGTACTAATCCTGCTGAGCGACGGCGAGCACAACGTCAGCAAGGAGGGCGACCGCAACCCGCTCACCCCGCGGCAGGCCGCCCAGTTGGCGGCGAACCTCGGCATCCGGGTGTACACGATCGACGCGGGCGGCACCCCGCCCCCGGATGCGCCGCCCGAGGCCGTCGCCCAGCGCGAGGCCGGCCGGGCCGCCCTCAAGTCCGTCGCCGAGGTGACCGGCGGGCGGACGTTCGCCGCGTCGAACGGGGCCGACCTCCTCTCCGCCTACCGGGAGATTAGCCTACTGGAGAAGTCGGCGGTCGAGAGCTTCCAGTACCGCCGCTACCACGACCACACCCCCTGGGCTGCCGGCCTCGCGGCGGCCCTGCTCGCCCTCGCCCACCTCCTCGACCGCACCCGTTGGCGGACCCTTCCATGACGCTGCCGCTCCCGTCCGGACTGGTCGGCCTCCTCTCGGACGCCCGGGAGTTCGTGTTCGCGGTACGTTTCGCGCGGCCGGAGCTCCTCCTCGTCGGGCTATTACTCCCCGCCTTCGCGCTGCTGAACGCCTTTGCCACCTCCCGCCGCCGCCGCACCGCGGACGCGGTCGGCCGCCCGGCGGCGGTGGCCGGGCTGCGGACCCACCCGCGCCCCGGGCGGCGCTGGGTCGGGCTGGCGTACCCACTCGCCTGGGCCGCGTTGATACTCGGACTGGCCGGGCCGCGGTGGGGGAAGAGTGACGAGTCCGGGGTGGCCGTCGGCCGCGACGTGGTGCTGGTCCTCGACGTGAGCCGGAGCATGTTGGCAAAAGACCTGTCCTCGGACGCCGCCCGCTGGGAGGCGGGCCGGGTCGGGCTGCTCGACTTGATGTCGGCCGTCCGCGCCCGGGGCGGGCACCGGGTTGCAGTCGTCGTGTTCGCGGCCCGGCCGAAGCTCCTGGTCCCGCTCACCACGGACTACGACCACGCCGCCGCGGCGATCGAGGAGATCGACGGCCGGCATCCGCCGCCGGACTGCCGGCCCGGGGCCGACCCCGCGGCGATCTCGGGCACCCGGATCGGGGCCGCGTTGGTGGCCGCCGTGGCCGCCCACGACCCGCGCTTCCCGGGGTCGCAAGACATCGTCCTCGTGTCGGACGGGGACGACCCGGCCGCGGACCGCGAGTGGCTCCGCGGGGCCGAAGCCGCCCGGGCGGCCGACATCCCCGTTCACGTCGTCGGTATCGGCAACCCGGACGTGGAAACGCCGGTGTTGTTGGACGACGGGTTCCTGGAGTTCCAGCAGCAGGACGACGTGCCGCCGGACCAGGTGCGGACGAAGCTGGAAGAGAGGCCGCTCCGGCAGATTGCGGCGGAGACGCGGGGGCAATACGTCTCCGCCCGGAAGGACATTCCCCGGCTGGGGGAGTTCTTCCGGGCGGCGGTGGAGCCCTACCCGAGTCGGCTGGTGGTTGAGGACTCGGTGCCCCAACCGAAGGACCGGGCGGCGTGGTTTTTGGGGTCAGCGCTGGGGCTGTTCGTGGTCGGGTGGGTGCGGGGGCGGTAGGCGGGTCGGCTCAGCTGTCGAGCGGCGGCCAGTCCTTGTCTACGCCCTCCTTCTCGATCAGGTCGAGCTGCTCCTTGCTGATGTGGTACTCGGCCGCCACCCGCTTCTTCGACTCGGGGACGTTCCCCGGCTCGGCGTCCTGGGCGGACACCAGGGCGTGGAAAATCGACTTGCGCTGTTGTACGGTCAAACCTTTGGTGGCCATGTGGTTGTACTCCGGGTCTACGGCGGCGCGCGGCCGCCGGTCGGGTGCGGGTCGTGAACCGAGTTCTCTTTGCGGAACCGGGCCGGGCGGATGGGGATACAACGCCGGCCGGGGGCGACGCCGAGAGGCGGTGGGACGACTACCTTACTATACGCCCGCCCCCTCCCCCCATTGGCCGAAAACTGCCGAAATTGCGACACTCTCCCCGCCCCCGTCCCTCCTGCCGTCCGAGCCCCTAAACGCTGAAAGGTCGGTCATGCTCACCCCCCGGCTGACGCTCGTCCCGGTGTTTCTGTCCGCCTTCGCCGTCTCCGGGTCGGAGCCCGCCCCCCGACAGGACACTTCCAAGATCCCGGCCACAACTCCCGCACCCGAACGCCCGCCCGCCTGGGTCGCGGACCGCCTGCGGGCGGTGGACGCGAAACTGGACACCGAGTTGAAGGATCTCGTCACCCTCTACCAGCACCTTCATGCGAACCCCGAACTGTCACTGATGGAGGTGAAGACGGCGGCCCGGATGGCGGACGAGGTGCGGAAGCTCGGGTACGAGGTGACGGAGAAGGTCGGCGGCAACGGGGTGGTGGCGGTGCTGAAGAACGGCCCCGGGCCGGTGGTGCTGCTCCGCACCGACATGGACGCCCTGCCGGTCACCGAACAGACCGGCCTCCCCTACGCCAGCCGGGTGCGGATGAAGGACCGGACCGGCGCCGAGGTGGGCGTGATGCACGCCTGCGGCCACGACGTCCACATGACCTGCTGGGTGGGGACGGCCCGCGTCATGGCCGCCCTGCGCGACCAGTGGAGCGGCACGCTGGTGCTGATGGCCCAGCCCGCGGAGGAGATCGTGGCCGGTGCCCGGATGATGCTCGACGACGGCCTCTACCGCCGCTTCCCCCGCCCCGACTTCGCCCTCGCCCTCCACGCCGACCCGCTCCAGCCGGCCGGCGTCGTCAGCTACTCCGAGGGGCTCGCCCTCGCCAACTCCGACACCGTGGACATCCTCGTCAAGGGCCGCGGCGGCCACGGCGCCGCCCCCCACCTGACCATCGACCCGGTCGTCCTCGCCGCCCGCATCATCCTCGACCTCCAGACCATCGTCAGCCGGGAGACGAGCCCGTTCGACCCGGTCGTCATCACCGTCGGGTCGATCCACGGCGGCACCAAGCACAACATCATCCCCAACGAGGTCCGCCTCCAGCTGACGGTCCGCACCACCAAGACCGAGGTCCGCGACTACGTGCTGAAGGCCATCGACCGCGTCGCCAAGGCGGCCGCCGCCGGCGCCCGGGCGCCGGAGCCGGAGGTGAAGGTGAGCCTGGAGGAGTTCACCCCGGCGACGTACAACGACGTGCCGCTGGCCCGGCGGACCGGGGTGGTGCTGCGAACCGCCCTCGGGGCGGAGAGCGTGAAGGGTCGCAGCCCGATGATGGGGGCCGAGGACTTCGGCCGGCTGTCGACCGGCGGGGTGCCGATCCTGATGTTCTTCCTGGGGACGATCTCACAGGACCGCTACGCCGCCGCCCAGCAGCCGGGGGCCGCCCCGCTCCCGGGGATGCACACCGACGCCTACGCCCCCGTCCCCGAGCCCAGCATCCGCACCGGCGTGAGGTCGATGAGTATGGCACTCCTCAACCTCATGGGGAAGTAGGCTTGTGGCCAAGCGGGATTCCAGGCGGGATGCCTCCATGTAGTGAGCGGAAGAGTTGTTCAGTCCCTTTGTTGCTCCTGCTCGACGCCGCACCACGGCCGAAGCCGTCCGGAGAGGCCATCACGGCCGGCACGGTCAATTCCCGGCGGTACGCTCTGTACGGCGGGGTGGCCTCAGTGCTTGGGAAGGAGGATCGTCAGCAGAAGCGAGGCGTCCTCGACCCCGCTGACGGAATGCGGTTCACCGGCGGGCAGGTAGAGCAGTGTCCCGGCTTCGAGGGTTTGCGTCCTGCCCGAGGTGGTAAAGGCCACCCGCCCCTCCAGACACTGCAACACGATCTCGCCCTTGGCCCGGTGTTCGGGGATTTCCTTGCCCGCCGGGACCACGAGCCGGATGACCTCCACACGTTCGGCACGAACCAGGGTGGTTGTCTGGGCCGAGGGCAGTGCCGGCCCCAGGGGTCGGACGTCTACGATCTCACCGGGCTTGGCGTGCGGAACAGCCATCAGAGGCTCCTTCTTGTCAGGCGGTCTTGGGCGGGCCCGTCGGCCATTTTAATCGGAAGGCATCCGAGGCGGGATCAGGCACGGTCCGACTCAAGCGGGCCTACGAAGCGGCGTCGCAGGCCGTCGTCCTGCGGGTTCTGGTGAAGCGGTTGCGGCCGTAACATGGGCGAGCAGAACGCACAGATCGGCCTCTGGTTGAAGCACCTCGTCCCCTGCACCGAGTTGCGTCAGTGGTACGGCCACGACCCGGCCCGGTGGCCCAGTTCTCAATCGCTACCGGACCGAACGGAAAGACCGGGACGATGTGTCAGCCCTGCTGAAGTATGTCGCCGAGGAACGAACCGTCACCTTCGTTTACGCCGCCGGTGACGAGGAGCGGAACAGCGCCGTGGCCTTGAAAGGGGTTTGTGGGGCGGGGCAAGAAGTGGGTGCAACCACCGGCGATGGCCGCCAGTACCGGCTCCGGCATGTCACGGACGTGACATGCCCACGAAGCTGCCGTCGTTCTCGCGGGCCAGCGCCCACAAGAAGGCGCCCAGGTCCGGGCTCTCGTAGTAGAAGCCGATCGAGTGGATGCGGACGCGGTCGACCCCGCTCCGGTTCCACGTCGAACGGAGCTTGTCGCGGATGAAGCGGCCCATGATCTCGGCCTGGCGCGTCTCTTCGAGCGGCGGGTTCATCGCCGCCTGGGCCGGGGTCAGGCCGGGGCCGATGTTCGGGAGGCCGTCCGAGAAAAGGTAGATGGTGTCCAGCCCACGGGTGCGCAGGCCGAACGTCAGGTCGAACCCGGCGTGCATGTTCGTCCCGTCGGCCGGGCGGATGCGGGCGAGCGCCTCTCTCACCTCCGTCGCGCTCTTCTCCCCCTCGTACCGCTGCCAGTCGCCCATGCCCACCAGCCAGCGGGCGTCCTTCGAGAAGACCACCACCTGGTACCGCTCGATCGTCGGCACCGACCGCATCACCCGGGCCACGGTGTCGCACACCAGCGGCCACTTCATCGGCGCGCCCGTCTGGCTGTCGGTCTTCTCCATGCTCCCCGAGGTGTCTACCAGGAACACCACCGACCGGCCGGTCATGGCGATCCCGGCGAAGCGCTTCTCGGGGTCGGGGTCGAGCTTGTTCACCTTGTCGGCGAGCTTGGCCTTCTCGCCCTGGAGGTCGATGATCGTGGCGTTGGCCTCGTCCACCTGCTTCCGCAGGTCGCGGATCTGGCCGCGGGCGGAGAGCAGGTCGGCTTCCACCTTGGTCGCGGCGGTCTTGGCCGCGGTGGCGTCGGCGGCAGCCTTCTCCGCGACCGACTTCGTGGCGGCGAGGTCGGCGGCCGACTTCGCGGCGGTCGCCTTGGCCGAGGCGGTGTTCTCGGCGATGCGGGTGTCGAGGTCGGCCAGGGTGGCGCGGAGTTGCTCGGCCCGGCGCTCCAGCGCGGCCCGCTCCTCCTCGGTCGTGCGGACGAGCCGGGCTAGGTCGGTGGCCACGGCGGCGGACACGGCCGCCTTCCGCGTCAGGGCGTCCACGTCCTTCTGCTTGCGGCGGAGGAGTTCGTCCGCGTCGTCGGTCTTCTGACGGGCGAGGGCGAGTTCCTTGGCCGACACGTCGATCTTGGCTTCGGCGGCGTTCAGGGCGGTCTTGGTAGCGTCGAGCGCCTCGAGGGCGTTCTTGGCGTCGCTGCTGGCGATGCCGAGCCGGCGGGCGAGGTCGTCCTTCTCGGTCTTCACCGCGCCCAGCTGGGTCGTGAGCTGTTGCACCTCCGAGTTCAGCCGGAGTTTGGTCGAGTCGAGGTTCGTGAGCGCGAGCTTGAGGTCGGCGCGGACGAGGGCGAGGTCGGCGAAGGCGGACTTGGCCGCGGCCGTCTGGTCGCCGGCCTGGCGGGTGTTCAACAGCCACAACAGGGTGACGCAGCCGAGGGCGCAGCAGAACACGTCGAGCATCCACATGCTGACCAGGGTCGGCTGCTTGTGGCGGACGCGCATGGGGTGCCCCCGGACGACGAGGTCAGCGGTTGGTTGTTGAGCGAGACGGGTTGGCGGCAGTCGGCGCGGTCGGCGGCAGCGGCACGGTGCCGTCGAGGTGGGAGCGGGGGAGTTCGCCGGCGGCCCAGCGGGGCACGAGCGCCGCGGCGGCGTGGGCCACCGCCCCGGGGGGAAGGAGTTCGACCGCCGTGCCTTCCGGCGTGTGCAGGTGGACGGCCCGGCCCAGCCCCGGGAGCCGGCCGGCGGCGTGCGTCAGCCAGACCACCCGCGGCGGGATCGGTAGGCCGGCCCCGCCGACGAACTCGCGCACCGTCTCGGCCGTCCACCGGGCCAGCGCCGTGGTGTGCAGCTCGAAGTCGTCGGCCGGTTCGGTGAGATCCTGGAACCAATGCCCGATGCGGGCCGACAGAGCCACCGCGCCGCCGGAGCGGGCGCGGTCGAGGGCGGTGTCCAGCTGGTCGTAGAGAGCCTGCTCGGCCTCGGCCGAGTCCCGCGGGTCGCGGCGACAGAGGCGAACGCACCGGTCGGACACCGAGTCGAGGAGCCGGTCCATCCACGCCTTCAGCCCGCCCCGCGGCCAGTGGGCGGACGACACGACCTTCGCCGTGTCCCGCTCGACGCGGATGACGGTCGCCGTCAGCGCAGCCTCGTCTGCGTCGATCACCACGGCGGCCCCCGGCCCCCCGGCCGCCGGGCGGAGCGGGATGACGTCGCCGTCCGGCGTACCCGGGGGCGCCACCGACCGGCCCGTGAGGACCGAGTTCGCCCGGTGCGCGGCGACGGCGAGGGCCGCGGACGCCGTGCCCTTGAGCGGCAGCTTCGCCTTCCCGGCGAGGGCCACGACCCGGGCGACCTGAACCGCGGTGAGGTACGACGGGACGACCAATGCGGCCGCCTCGGACTCGGCCCCGACCGGGCCGCGGGCTTTGGCCAGGGCGAGTTCCAGCGCGACGTCGGCGGTGAGTGAGTGCCGGCCGGCGGGGAACTCCCGGGCCTGCCCGACCGCCGGCAGGAACCCGAGGCAGACACTGTGCGGCGCCGTGCGGCGGAGGGCGGCCCCGGCGTGCCCCACCTCGGGCGTGCGGCGGTCGCCGGCGACGGCGAGGACGAGGTCTTCCCCGGGGTCGTCGAGGAGGAGGGTCCGCACCTTCCCCCCACCGACCGACACGGCCCGCAGGCGGGACGCGGTCAGGTCGATCCCGGCGACGCGGGACTTGTCGTGGACGGGAGCGGGCTTGCGGGACCACAACATCAGGGGCGCCCTGTCGGGGGAACGTCCTGCACGGACCGCATCAGCTGGCCGGGGCTCCACCCCGGGCGACTCGCCGTCGTCCCTACCGGGACTCTAGACAAGGCGGGTTCAGCCCCGTCAGGGGCGTCGGCGTGTAGCCCGGGGTAGAACCCCGGGCGGCGTCCACGGCGCCACGATCACGCACCCGGATCATACAGCCGGAGCAGCAGGTGCTCCTGGCAGTACTCCTGGGCGTCTACCACCAGCGTCTCTTCGGCGCGCTGGACGGTGTGGACGAGGTACATCAGCACCAGGCTCAGCAGTAGCGCCACTAGCGTGCAGTCGAACGCGATCTTCAGCTGATCAGTCGCCTGGCGGGTGAAGTCGGCCATGCCCACGTCCGTCACGCCGGCCATGCCGAACGCCCCGGCCAGCCCGCGGACCGTCCCCACGAACCCGACCGCCGGGATCGCCCACACCAGGTAGTGGACCGTCCCCATCGTGCTGACCAGCCGGCTCGCCTCCACGTCGGCCTGGTTGCGGACCACCTCGGCCACGTCCGGGGCCGACTTCGAGATGGCGTACTTCCCCAGGCCGAGGCGGATCATGTTCGCCAGGATGAACGGCCGGCGGGCGGTCAAGTGCTCCACCTTCCGGGCCAGCGGGCGGGCGTCCTCCGGGAGGATGCGGGCTCCTTCCTCGTCCGGCAGTAGTCCGAGGCCGAACGCCTGGCGCTGGCGCCACATCTCGCGGTAGCGGCTTTGCAGGATCAGGGCCGCCCACACGAATGCAAGGTAGCACAGTACCTGCTCGGGGCCGAGGAAGAGTTGGCGCAGGCGGTCCGGGGACCAGCGGGCCAGGAACTCCTCCCGCGACTCGCCGCCGCCGGTGAGGTGCCACAGCGGGGCGACCGCCCCGCCGACGACGAGCAGCGCCAGCACCAGCAGCAGCCACTCCCGGGCCGGGCGGTGCGAGGCGGGGGTTGTCATGCGTCGTCCTTCCGCGGGGGCGGGTCGGTCCTGCGGCGGTGTGCCGGACGCAACCCTCGTATTGTCCCGATCCGGACGGCCCGGTCAACCCGGACGATCGCCCGAGTCCTTCTCCGCGCCCCGGCCGCGTGACAACCGGTTCCGGGTAGGTAAACTGGGGGCACGCCTCCCCACCCCACCGGTTGTTCACACTCCCAGGGACTTCGCATGCGGGCCACCGGAATTGTGCTTCCCGGGTTGATTGCCGCCGGGCTCGCCGCGGGGACGGGCGTCACAGCCCGACAAAACTCCCCTGCCCCGCTCCGCTTCAAGGCCCAGGAGATCGACGCCAAACTCTCCATCGGCTACGCCGTCCTGACCGCCGATCTGAACAACGACCGCAAGCCCGACATCCTCGTCGTGGACCAGCACAAGGTGGTCTGGTACGAGAACCCGACCTGGACGAAGCGCGTGATCCTCGACGGCAAGACCCGGCCGGACAACGTCTGCGCGGCGGTCCTCGACGTGGACGGCGACGGCCAACTCGACGTCGTTCTGGGGGCCGCGTGGCGGCCGTCCGACACCGCCAACCCCGGCACCCTCCAGTGGCTCAAGCGCGGCAAGAGCCTCGACGACGAGTGGACGATGTACCCGATCCCGTGCGACGAGCCGACCGTCCACCGCGTCCGGGCCTTCGACGTGGACGGCGACGGCAAGCCCGAGGTCGTCCACGTCCCGCTGATGGGGAAGGACGCCACCCAGAAGGCGAACTGGCTCGACGGCCGACCGGTGCGGGTGATGGCCTACAAGGTGCCGGCCGACCCGACGAAACCGGAGAATTGGAAGGCGCAGGTTCTCTTCGACGACTTGCACGTGATGCACAACTTCACCCCGGTCGCCGGGTCGGGGGGGAACGACATCCTCGTCACCAGCTACGAAGGCGTGTACCGACTGACGCGCGGTCAGCCGAAGTGGGCAGGCACCAAGGTCGGCCTCGGTAACCAGGCCAACCCGAGCGGGAGCCGGGGGGCCAGCGAGATCAAGGCCGGATCAGTAGCGGGCAAGATGGTGGTCGGCACGATCGAGCCGTGGCACGGGAACCAGGTCGTGACCTACACGCAGGGGTCGGGCAAGTTGTGGGACCGCCACCTTGTTGACGACAAGCTCCGCTGGGGCCACGCCGTGGCCTTCGCCGACCTCGACGGTGTGCCGGGGGATGAGCTGGTGATCGGCGTGCGCGACAACCCGAACCCGAAGGCCGGCGACACCTTCACCGACCGCTGCGGCGTGCGGGTGTACTCCGCGACCGACGGGCTGGGGGCGGCGTGGTCGCGCCAGCTGGTGGACGAGGGCGGCGTGGCCGTGGAAGACCTGACCACCGCCGACCTCGACGGCGACGGGAAGGTGGACGTCGTCGCCTGCGGCCGGGCGACGAAGAACGTCCGCATCTACTGGAACCAGGGGCGGTAGCCCGCCCCGCGGGTCACGCGACGCGGTACTTCGCCACCGTGTCCGGGTCCACAGTCACGCCGAGGCCGGGAGCGTCGGACACGGCGACGTAGCCGTCCACGGCCTCGAACCGCTCGCGGGTCAGGTTGTGCCGCAGCGGCGAGTCGGCCATGCAGAACTCGAACACGTCCACGCCCGGCAGGGCGGCCATGACGTGCATGCTGGCCGCGATCGTGATCCCGCTCTTGAAGCTGTGGTTGCACACCCGCTTGTGCCGCTGCACGGCCGCCCGGCCCACGGCCAGCATGGTGGAAATGCCGCACCGCCCCGGGTCCGGTTGCACCCAGTCGAGCCCGCCCTCGTCGAGCATCCGCAGGAACTCGTCGAGTCGGGCGGCCGTCTCGCCCGCGGCGATCGGCGTGGGGCTGGCGTTGGCGAGCTGACGGTAGCCGGTCAGGTCGTCCGGGTGGAGCATCTCTTCCAGCCAGTAAGGCCGGAACTCGGCAAACTGGTGACTGCGGCGGATGGCGGTGCGGGCGTCGAAGCACTCGCCGGCGTCCACGAGCAGGTCGATCCCGTCGCCGAGCCCGCGCCGGGCCTCGCGGACGAGGGCGATGTCACCGGCCTCCGACTTCCCCATCGGCCCCCAGCCGAACTTCACGGCCGTGAAGCCGCGGTCGGCCCAGCGGCGGGCGATGTCGTGCGTGGCGGCCGGCGTGTCGCCGAACAGGACGCTGCTGTAGGCCCGGAACCGCGTCTGGAACGGCCCGCCCAGGAGCCGGTAGACCGGCTGGCCGAGCGCCTTCCCGGCGATGTCCCACAGCGCCATGTCGATGCCGGCCATCGCGTGGACCGCCACGCCCCCGCCGGCGTAGTAGACGGCCGCCGTCCGCATCCGCTGGTTGCACACCTCGGTCGCCAGCGGGTCGAGCCCGACCACCACCCGGGCCAGGCCGGACGCCTGGGTGTGCGACATCGGCGCGTCCACCACCGCCTTCACGGCCTCGGGGCAGGAATCGACCTCGCCCCAACCGGATAGGCCGGCGTCGGTATCGACCCGGATGAGGCAGGTGTCCTGCGTGCCGTCGGCGGCCGCAACCACCCGCGGCAGCCGGAGGACGATCGCTTCCACGGCGGTGATCTTCATCGTGAGCTCCGGGGGGTGGGGTGGATGGTACGGGTTCGGGGGCGGGCCGGCACGTTGCTTCCTTGCCGCCGGCCCGCGGCCCGCTATAGTGTTAGTTCCGATTTCGCACCCGGCCCCGGCCGCGGGCGGTCGTCGTACAGGGTCTGGAACCATGAGCAAGACGTGTGCGTTCACCGGCCGGACGGTGACGTTCGGTAACCAGAAGACCTACCGCGGTAAGGCCAAGTACCTCGGCGGGGTCGGTAAGAAGATCACCGGCACCAGCCGGCGGAAGTTCAAGGCGAACCTCCAGAAGGTGAAGTGCGTCATCGACGGCAAGGTCCAGCGGGTGTGGGTGTCGGCCGCCGCCATCCGCAGCGGGCTGGTCGTCAAGCCGGTCAAGGTCCAGCCGTTCAGCACCATCAACGTCTGACCCGCCCCGCCCCGGGACGACGCCCCGGGGCGCCTCCACGCCCCGGACCGACCCCATGTCGCTGTCCCTCGATCAGGTCCGCAAGGTCGCCCGGCTGGCCCGGCTGGAGATGTCCGAGGCCGACCTCGCCCGGATGCAGACCCAACTCTCTGCCATCCTCGACTACGTCGATCAACTGCAACAGTTGAACACCGACGGGGTCGAGCCGCTGGCCCACCCGCTCCCGGTCCAGAACGTGTTCCGCCCGGACGAGCCCCGGCCGTCCCTGCCGGTGGCCGAGGCGCTCCGCAACGCCCCCACCCGGCTGGGCGACTACTTCGGCGTCCCGGCCGTGTTCGACACCGACGAGCCGGTCAGCCACTAATACTGGGAATCGGAATTAACCACAGAGTCACAGAGGACACCGAGAGAAGGCAGAAGACAGAGACGGAACAATTGTGAAATTGTCTTCTCTCGGCTTTCTGTTCCTTCTCGGTGCCCTCTGCGACTCTGTGGTTACTCCTCTTCATCCGCCCGCACCGGACCGCCGTCATGAGCCTGATCGAGAAGACCGCCGCGGAGCTACTCGCCCTCCAGGCCGCCGGGCAGGCCAGCGCCGTCGAGGTCGCCGACGCCTTCCTGGCCGCCCTCCGCGACCGGGAGCCGAAGCTCCAGTCGTTCATGACCGTGGACGAGGCCGACGTCCGTCGGCAGGCCGCGGCGGTCGACGCCAAGCGCAAGGGCGGCCAGCCCCTCGGCAAGCTCGCCGGCGTCCCGGTGGCGGTGAAGGACGTCCTCTGCACGAAGGGGGTGCGAACGACCTGTTCGAGCAAGATCCTCGACGGCTTCGTGCCGCCCTACGATGCGCACGTCGTCGAGCGGCTGCGGGCCGAGGACGCGGTCGTCCTCGGCAAGACGAACATGGACGAGTTCGCCATGGGCTCGTCCACCGAGAACAGCGCCTACCAGACCAGCAAGAACCCCTGGGACACGAGTCGCATCCCCGGTGGCTCGTCCGGCGGGAGCGCGGCGGCCGTGGCCGGGTGTCAAGCGCCGGTGAGCCTCGGCACCGACACCGGCGGCTCCATCCGCCAGCCGGCCGCGCTCTGCGGCATCGTCGGCATCAAGCCGACTTACGGCCGCGTCAGCCGGTACGGGCTCATCGCCTTCGCCAGCTCACTCGACCAGGTCGGCCCCTTCACCCACGACGTCGCCGACTGCGCGCTGATGATGGAGGTCGTCGCCGGGCACGACGGGCGCGACAGCACGAGCGTGGATGTGCCCGTCCCGGCGTACACGAGGACACTCAACGACCCGGTGAAGGGGCTCCGCATCGGCGTGCCGAAGGAGTTCTTCGGGCAGGGGCTCGACGCGGAGGTCGAGGCCGCCGTGCGGGCCGCGCTGAAGGAGTACGAGAAGCAGGGCGCCACGCTCGTGGACGTGTCCCTGCCGCACAGCCCCTACGCCCTGGCGGCCTACTACATCGTCGCCCCGGCCGAGGCGTCGAGCAACCTGGCCCGGTTCGACGGGATGCACTACGGCCACCGCACGAAGGAGAAGGTGGACCTGATCTCCACCTACTCGAAGTCGCGCGGCGAGGGCTTCGGCCCCGAGGTGCAGCGGCGGATCATGATCGGCACCTACGTGCTGTCGAGCGGGTACAAGGACGCCTACTACGTGAAGGCGCTGAAGGTCCGCCGGCTGGTGAAGAGGGACTACGACGAGGCGTTCGAGAAGTGCGACGTGGTGATGGGGCCGACCACCCCAACCGCGGCGTTCAAGGCCGGGGAGAAGTCGGGCGACCCGCTGGCGATGTACCTGTCGGACGTGTACACGGTGTCGTGCAACCTGGCCGGCATCCCGGGGCTGAGCATCCCCTGCGGGTTCACCGCCGGCGGCCTGCCGATCGGGCTGCAACTCCTCTGCCCGCCGTTCGAGGAGGAGCGGATGCTGCGCGTGGCCCGCATGTACGAGGCCGCCACCGACTGGCACACCCGCCGCCCGAAGGTGTAACCCCCGACCAACTCCGACCGGGCGGGTTACCACTCGAGGGTACTCGCCCGGTGGCTGGTTGGGCGGAGTGGGCTCCGGCGTTTCACTCTTTAGCTCGCTCCAGGGTGATCATACCCAGTCCGCTCCCGGCCTCGGTCTTGAACTCTTGCGGACGGCCCTTGCTGGCGGTTTTGGCGTCCCGAAGGCAGATAACGAGCCGGTCCTTCTCCAGTTTGTAGATGCCGTGCGCCGTCTTACCCTTCTCCGGTCCTTCCTGGCCGACCAGGTCGATGTGCCTGGGTGTCTTACCCGGGTCGAGGGTGATGGCCGACCTGCCCCCGGGCTCCTCGCCGGGGTCGGCGAACCGGACCTCCGACCCCTTGAACGTCCACCGCATCCCCTGGAGTGCCTCGGCCGGGGCTGACTTCCCGTTGGTTTCCAGGGCGGTTACCTTCCAACTTCCCTCGAACATCTTGATCTCCGCTGCGGCAGTTCGCGGAGGTTGGGCGTGAGCCGCAGGGGCCGCGCGGAGACAGACGGCGCCGCCGATCAGCAGACCGACGACGAGAGTCGTTCGCAGGCGCATCGCTCGTTCCTCGCTGGGGTGGGGTTCCGCGCACCGGCGCAGGGTCACGACAGGACGACGCCCGCCCGGGGGTGGTTTCACGCCCCCGGCGGCGGTCACGCCAACACGTCCCGCACCACCGTCCCGTGGACGTCCGTCAGCCGGTAGTCCCGGCCGGCGTGGCGGTAGGTCAGCCGTTCGTGGTCCAGCCCCATCAGATGAAGGATGGTGGCGTGGAAGTCGTGGACGTGGACCGGCTTCTCGACCGCCCGAATGCCGTACTCGTCCGTCCCCCCGTGGACGACCCCGCGCCTCACCCCCGCCCCGGCCAGCCACGAGCTGAACGCCCAGCTGTGGTGCTCCCGTCCCGGGTTCTGCGGGGTGTTGTTGAACGGGGTCCGGCCGAACTCGGTCGTCCACACCACCAGTACGTCGTCGAACAGCCCCACCCGCTTCAGGTCGCGGATGAGCCCCGCCATCGGCCGGTCCACCTCGCGGGCGAGCCGGCCGTGGTCGGCCATGCTGCCGTGCGAGTCCCAGTTCGCGGACGAGCCGGTGTGGATCAGCTCAACAAACCGCACACCCCGCTCGACCAGCCGGCGGGCGACCAGACACTGCCAGCCGAAGCCGTCCGTGCGGCCCCGCTCCAGCCCGTAGAGGGCGAGCGTCGAGTCGGCCTCCTGGGACAGGTTGAGTGCGTCCGGCATCCCGGCCTGCATCCCGAACGCCGTCTCGAACGACCGCACCCGGGCGGCCAGCTGGGGGTCGTCGGCGCGGGTGGCGCGGTGCGACTCGTTGAAGGCGGCCAAGGCGTCGAGTTCGAGGCGCTGGCGGGCCGTGTCCGCCACCCGCGGCCGGAGGTTGGCCACGGGCTCGGCGCCGGGCACGACCCGTGTGCCCTGGTGCGCCCCGGGGAGGAAGTCGGCGGCCCACACCTGGGTGCCGGCGTAGGGCATCTGCGGGGCCAGGACGAGAAACGACGGGAGGTTGCGGTTCTGGGTGCCGAGGCCGTAGCTGGCCCAGGCGCCGATGCTCGGCCGGGCGAAGGCGAACGAGCCGGTGTGCATCCCGAGCGTGGCGTTGTAGTGGTTCGAGTGGCTGGTGTGCATCGACCGGATCAGGGCGACGTCGTCGATCTGCTCCCCGAGGTGCGGGAACAGGTCGCTCACCTCCGTCCCGCTCCGGCCGCGGGGCGTGAAGCGCCAGTCGGGCCGTTTCAGGAACAGCTTCTCGTACCCCGGTCGGTTGCGCGTCTCGGGGTGGTCGAACGTGACCGACTTGCCGTGGTCGGCGGCGAGCCGGGGCTTCGGGTCGAACGAGTCGACGTGCGACACGCCCCCGCTCATGAACAGGAAGATCACCGCCTTGGCCTTTGCCGGGAAGTGCGGCGGCCGGGGCGCGAGCGGGTCGGCGGCGTCGGCCGCGAGCAGTTCGCTCAGGATGCCGGGCATGAGGAGCGACCCGGCCACCGCGGACCGGACGAAGCCGCGGCGGGTGTCGGTCGACACGGCGTCACTCCACGAAGAGGAATTCGTTGCTGGCGAGCAGGACGCGGGCCAGTGCCGCCCACGCCGCGCGCTCCCGGTCCGGGGCGCCGGCGAGGGTCTGGCGGTAGCGGTCGAGGAAGGTGCGTGCGAACTCGCGGTCCGTTCCTGTGGGCAGCCGCTGGAATGCGTTGCGGAATAACAGGTCGAGTCGGCCGGCCTCCGGAGCCACTAGCACCCGGCCGGCGAGGCGGTCGGCCTGGGCGTGGAAGAACGGGTCGTTGAGGAAGTACAGCGCCTGGGTGGGCACGGTCGTCGTCTGCCGCTGGGGCGTGGAGGCGTTCGGGTCGGCGCCGTCGAACAGCCCGAGGAACGGGTGCCGGCGGTTCCGCACGCCCACGAGATAGACGCTCCGCCGGTCCGTGTCGAAGAACGTGGCGAACGGGTTGTGCTGGGTGTACCCCCACGCCGACTCGGGCGGGAACGGGTGCGGCCCGGCCGTGGTGCGGTCGAGCGACCCGCCCGCCGCGAGGAGGCTATCGCGGATCTCCTCGGCGGTGAGCCGGCGGCGGTCGAACCGCCAGCGCAGGTCGTTGCCCACATCGGCGGCCAGCGCATCGGGCCGAGGGTCGGCCGCCTGCCGGTACGCGGCCGACAGCATGATGCGTCGGTGCATGGCCTTCACGCTCCACCCGCCCGCCACGAACTCGGCCGCGAGCCAGTCGAGGAGTTCCGGGTGGGTCGGGGCCATCCCCCGGGTGCCGAAGTCGTTCGGCGTCTTCACCAGCCCGTTGCCGAAGTGGTGGAGCCAGATGCGGTTTACCATGACCCGGGCGGTGAGCGGGTTGTCCGCCGATGCGAGCCACCCGGCGAGGTCGAGTCGGCCGCTCCCGCCGTTCGTGATAGGCGTGCCGCCCAGCACTTCGAGCCACCGCCGCGGGACGACCGGCCCGGGCTTCTCCGGATCGCCGCGGAGTTGAACGCGGGCGTCGGCCGGCGCCCCTTCCACCACGGCGAACGCCACCTCCTCCTTCGGCGCCGTTCGCAGGAGTTCGGCCCGCTTCTGCTCCAGCGTGCGGCGGCGTTCACCGTCCGCAGCGAGGGCCATCAGGTCGGCGCGGGCGTCGGCGGCAAACCGCTCCAGCACCCAGCCGACACCGTCCGGCCCGCCGGGGTGGGCGTCCTTCACCCGACCAGAGATGCGAACGGTGCCGGTGGTCGGGCTGAGCCACGCGAGGGCGACGTTCCCGTTCGGAGCGGGGTGGACGAACAGCGACCGGGGCGGCAGTTCGGTCCACACCTTCACCGCCCCGGCCGAGTGGTTGGTGAGAACCGAAGGCGTGTCCCCGTTCCGCCAGGCCGCGAGGCCGGACTTACCGGACACGCCGCGGACGGGTTCGGGGAGGAGGGTCGGGTGGTTGCGGGCGTCGAGGAACCACCACGCGGCGGCGTTTCCGTGACGGTCTTGGTGGGGGTTGCCCGCCAACAGATCTCCTGACAGATCTCCTGTCAGGTCCGCCGTCGCACTCCAGTGGCGGCCGCTACCACCGACTTCCGTGACGTCCCATTCGACCAGTGTGGTGTCGGCCCCGTGATTCTTAAGGGGCGTAACCGAGAGCATGAGCACATCGCCGACCTTCACCCCCACGGTGTGCGCGCCGAACGCCCCCTCCCCGCCGTCCGGAATCTCCCCCGCCGCCAGCGGCACCCGAGACTTCTCGAACCCCGCCTGAAGTGCCTTCGCTCGGGCAACGCGGGCGGTCTCCGCGGCCTTCACCTCGGCGTCGAGCGCGGCCAGTTTCTCGCGGTGAGGCCGCACCACCCGCTCCCACTCGGCCGGCGGGAGGAGTGGCACCATGTCGCGGGGCTGCTGTTTGGCTTCGCAGCCGGGGAAGGCGAACTTGGTGCTGTCGAGGATGCCGTACAGGGCGTAGTAGTCGCGGACGGTGACCGGGTCGTACTTGTGGTCGTGGCAGCGGGCACAGCCCAGCGTGAGCCCGAGGAACGCCTTGCCGAGCGTGTCGATGCCGTCCTCGTGGGTCAGGTGCATCGACTTGTCGCTGTCGTGGTCGAACCGCCGGGCCAGGGCCAGGAAGCCGGTCGCCACCACCCGCGGGGCGTACTCACCCGGCGGGCCGCGGGCGGCGAGGATGTCGCCGGCGATCTGCTCGCGGACGAACTGGTCGTAGGGCCGGTCGCGGTTGAAGGCGTCGATCACCCAGTTGCGGTAGCGCCAGGCGTGCGGCAGCGGGTGGTCGCTGTTCTCGCCGGCGGTGTCGGCGTAGCGGACGAGGTCGAGCCAGTGCCGCCCCCACCGCTCCCCGTAGTGCGGCGACGCCAGCAGTCGCTCCACGACTTTCTCGAAGGCGTCCGGGGCGGTGTCCGTCTCGAACGCCTCGACCTCCTCCGCGGTCGGCGGCAGACCGGTGAGGTCGTAGGTGGCCCGGCGGATCAGGGTGCGCCGGTCAGCCGGGGGCGAGAACGCCAGCCCGCGGGCGGCCAGCTTCACTGTGAGGAAGGCGTCGATCGGGTTTCGAGTCGCAGCCCCGGGGATTCGGACCTCCGGCACCGGCGGCCGCTTCACGGGTTGGAACGCCCACCACCCCTTCCCCGCCTCGACCGACGGCGCCCCCGTCTTGGCCGCACCGGCGACGCGCGGATCGGCGGCCCCGTCGCGCACCCACTTCGTCAGTGCGGCGATCGCCGCGTCCGGGAGCTTCCCCTTCGGCGGCATCCGCTCGACCCCGTCCGCCCCGCGAACGGCCTTGAGGAGCAGGCTGACGTCCGGGTTGCCGGGGACGACCGCCGGGCCGGCATCCCCGCCCTTCTGCCAACCGGCCTTCGAGTCGAGCCGGAGCCCGCCCTTCTGCTTCTCGGGGCCGTGACAGCCGAGACAGTGGTCGGACAGGAGCGGGCGAACTTGCTTCTCGAAGAAGTCGTCCGCCCGGACTGGCGCCGCAACACCGGCGAGGACGAACAGACCCAGCCCCACGCGCATGATGGCGGACCCTCGCGGTGCCGGACCGGGATCGCAGGACGAGCGCCATTCTCGCCCGACTCGGCTGCCGATTCCAGTACGACTGGACGATTCCGGTCCACGCACGGCCTGGCTCGGGCGGACTACTTCGTGAGCGTGATCTGCTTCGCATCGCCGACCTCGATGCGCGGCACTCCGTCCACCTCGGTCACCTTCCCTCGCGCGGTGACCTTCTTGCCGTTGAAGTGCCCCGCCGGATCGACGATGCCGGCCGCCTTCAGACTTGCGGCCCCGGCCTTCGAGATGACGACCGCGAAGTTCTTCTCGTCCTTGAAGTCGTCCTCGGAATCGAGGTAGATCTCTCCGCGCTTTTCGAGCCGGTCCTTGGCCGTCTTCACCACCATCTCGACCGTCACATCCTTGCCGACCTGCTTCCGCGCCTCGACCGGGGAGAGCGGCTTCGGCCCGTCCGCGGCGAACCCGACCGCCGCCACGAGCCCGACCGCCAGAACACTCCGTGCGAACATCAACGACCTCCTCGGCTTGCCGCCGGGCGCCCGGCGGATTGGATGACCACGGCCCGCTGAAACGGGGCCGTCCTTCGGCGAGACGCACGAATGCTCGGCGACGAACCCGGCTGGGGCGTGAGGGTGCGGGTCTGGGTCGAACGGGACGGGCGCAAGGTTCTCGGCCCCGGCCGGGTCGAACTCCTCGGCCTGATCGACACCCACCACAGCATCTCGGCTGCGGCACGGGCGATGGGGATGTCGTACCGGCGGGCCTGGGAACTCGTCCGGGACACGAACGAAGCGGCCGGGGAACCGCTGGTCGAACTCACCACGGGCGGGGCCGGCGGCGGCGGGGCGACCCTCACCTCCCGGGGCCGGGACGTCCTCGCCCTCTATGCCCGCATCTCGACCCGCATTACCGGGGCCGCGGACGAGGTCGGCGGTCCCACCCGTGTCGGCTGAACCGGTGGACGAACGACGACCCCGGTCCTAATAGTAGAGGCGTTATTCCCGATCGGATATAGCGAGGGCGATGGAATGCGGCGGGGCTTCACGCTGATCGAACTCCTGGTGGTGATTGCCATCATTGCGATCCTGATCGGCCTGCTCCTCCCGGCCGTCCAGAAGGTCCGCGAAGCCGCGGGCCGGGCCAAGTGCCAGAACCACCTCAAGCAGCTGGCGCTGGCCGCCCACAACTACCACGGGGTCGTCGAGAAGTTCCCGCCCGGGGTCAATCAGCTGTCGTTCGCGGCCGCCCCGAAGTACCGCGGGGTGACGCTGTTCGTGTACCTCGCCCCCCACATGGAACAGGACAACCTGACGCGCGACTGGAACCTGACCGACCCACTCGTCAACACCCAGCTGCCGGCCCCGGGGCCGACCGCCAAGACGGCGACGCGGGTTCCGATCCTGCTCTGCCCGTCGGACGTGATTTCGGGGCCGAACCCGGTCGACTCCGGGAGCAACCGCTGGTACGCCCTGACGAGCTACGGCGGCAACGGCGGGGCGAAGAGTTACGACCCGGCATCGGCGGCGAACGACGGGATGTTCTTCGTCATCGGCCCGGGGTCGCAGACCGCCCCGAACGGCCAGCCGGTCCGGATTCCGGACGTGACCGACGGGCTGTCGAACACCGCCCTGTTCGGGGAGCGGAGCCACGTCGACCCGAATAACGATGCGGCCGCTGCGGTGGTGGTGCCGCCGAGCGGGCAGTTCGTGAACCCGATGGGGTCGGTGGGCTGGTGGGCCAACTCGGGCGGCCGGTTGGCGGCCGGGGACGTGACGATGAGTGCCGCCGCGCCGGTCAACTACCGCGTGCCGGCGAACCCGCCGACGAGCTACGCCGCCTTCTTCCCGCTGTACGAGCAACGAGTCAACTCGTTCGGCAGTCAGCACACGGGCGGCGCCAACTTCGCGTGCGGCGACGGGTCGGTCCGCTTCGTCCGGGACTCCATCGACGCGACCAACTTACGCCGCTTCTGCGTGCGGAACGACGGCGAGGTGTTGGTGCTGGAGTAGGCAGGTCGGGATGGACGGAAATCGGCCTCTTTTGTATTGCTGGCTGCGAAACGCCGATGTAGGCTATCATCACGGTCGGAGCGTCACCGCTCCAGCCGCCCGCCGTCGGTCCCACCAGACACCCCCACCTTCCCGCTCAGGGGCGCCCGCACATGCTGAACATCCCCTTCGGCCACACGCGGTTCTGCGACGGTGTGTCCCGCCGCAGCTTCCTGCGCGCCGGCACCTTCGCGTTCGGGTCCGCCGCCTTCACCCAGGCCGACATCCTCCGCGCCGAGGCCGCCCAGAGCGGCGGACGGAGCCTGGCGTCGCACAAGGCCGTCATCAACATCTTCCTCGGCGGCGGCCCGCCCCACCAGGACATGTGGGATCTCAAGCCGGACGCCCCGAAAGAGGTTCGCGGCGAGTTCAACCCGATTCAAACGGCCGTCACGGGCATCCAGATCGGCGAGACGTTCCCCCGCATCGCCGCGATGGCCAGCAAGTTCGCCTTCGTCCGCAGCATCGTAGGTGCGAGTGGTGGTCACGACGGCTACCAGTGTACCACCGGCTCGCGGCAGGGTGACCTCGCCCCGCTCGGCGGACGGCCCAGCCTCGGCAGCGTCGTCGCCCGGCTGGAAGGGAGCGTCGATCCGTCCGTGCCGCCGTTCGTCGGGTTGGCCGAGCGGACGCAGCACGTCCCCTGGAGCGACCCGGGTCGCTCCGGGTTCCTCGGCTCGGCCTACGGCGCCTTCAAGCCGAGCGGGCCGGACCTCGCCAACATGGTCCTCAACGGCTCGAACCGCGACCAACTCCCGGGCCGCCGGCAACTCCTCACCAGCTTCGATCAACTCCGTAACGGCCTGGACAAGGACGGCACCCTGCGCGCCGCCGACCAGCACACCGCCCGGGCGATGGACGTACTCCTGTCCAGCAAGCTCGTCGATGCCCTCGACGTGTCGAAGGAGAGCTCAAAGTTGCGGGCACGGTACGGCGACGGGAAGCCCTACCAGTTCCAGTACGACGGTGCCCCGACGGTGAACGAACAGCTGCTCATGGCCCGCCGCCTGGTCGAGGCCGGGGTGCGGGTGGTGACGCTCAGCTACGGCCGCTGGGACAGCCACGGGAAGAACTTCGACCTCGTCCGCGACCACGGGGCCAAGCTCGACCAGTGCCTCACCGCCCTCGTCGAAGACCTGGACGTCCGCGGGATGCTGAACGACGTCACCGTGATCGCCTGGGGCGAGTTCGGCCGGACGCCCAAGATCAACGGCGAAGCCGGCCGGGACCACTGGCCCCAGGTCAGCGGTGCGATCCTGGCCGGGGGCGGGATGAAGACGGGTCAGGTGATCGGCGCCACCAACCGCCTCGGCGAGCACGCCACCGCCCGGCCGGTGACCTTCGGCGAGGTGTTCGCCACGCTGTACCACAACCTCGGCCTGAACCCGATGACGACGAGCGTGCTGGACCCGACCGGCCGGCCGCAGCACCTGGCCGACGGCCCCGTGATGCCGGAGTTGGTTTCCGCGTAACCCAAACCGGATTGTGGGTTGGTCGTGGTCGCTACCACTTCGGCCACGACGCACTGCAACCGACCGTCAAACAAACTATCGCACATCCTTCGGGTGCAGAGTTTTCGCACCCGAAGGATGTTCCCCAGGTGATTTTTCCTGGTGGCACGGCCACCCGGCTATCTGACAACTCTCAAAGTGCGGGCATTTCGCACCTGCAGCTCCCTCAGAATTTGGCGACCTCTCCCACAGAGTGATAACGGTTATCGCACTCCTGACTCGGGCGACCTCCTGTCTGGTACGTTGGACCAGCGCGATCCGCTATCGAGTGGCGGGGCAGCCGTTGCCAGCCTCGCAGTTTGACCGAAGTTGACGCAGAGGGATTCTCGGCGTTCAAGTCCCTTGCTCGCTGCAACCGATCCGATACACTACTTTCACGACGCGAATTGTAAACTATACGAGGCCCGCCGGACTGTGTGGACGAAACTCTTCCTCGCCGCCGGCGGCCTGTACCTCGTCGCAGCCGCGGCGTGGATCGTGTCCGCGGGCGTGGTGCGGGAGACGGGCGGCACCGATCTTCTGAATGTGGCCTGCGACCCGACGCGCGAGCTGTGGCGCGACATGAACGTGGCCTTCGCCCGCGACTACTTCGAGAAGAAGCAGGTCAAGGTGAACGTCCGCCAGTCCCACGGCGGATCTGCGAGCCAGGCCCAGGCGGTCGCCAACGGGCTAGAAGCCGACGTGGTCACGCTGGCCATGTTCCCCGACACCGACATGGTGCGGAAGGCGGGGCTCATCGAGGCGGGCTGGGAGCGGAAACTACCGAACCGGTCGCTCCCCTACGTGTCCACCATCGTGTTCGTCGTCCGCAAGGGGAACCCGAAGAACGTGCATACCTGGGCCGACCTGGGCCGGGACGACGTGGCCGTCATCACGCCGAACCCCAAAACGTCCGGGAATGGGAAGTGGAGTTTCCTGGCGTTGTGGGGCTCGGTGATCTGGACCGGCGGTACGACCGATCAGGCCCGTGACTACGTCCGCGGGGTGTACCGGCGGACGCCCGGGCTGGACGCCGCCGCCCGCGGGGCGACGATGACGTTTGCCACCAAGCGGATCGGCGACGTTCATCTGACGTGGGAGAACGAAGCCCGGCTCGAGGTCGAGGAGACCGGCGGGGATCTGGAGATCGTGTACCCGACCGCCCCCGGCCTGAAGCGCCCGCTCAGCGTGCTGGCCGAGCCGCACGTCGCCGCCGTGGACAAGTCCGTGGACCGCCGCGGCACCCGCACCGCCGCCGAGGCGTACCTGAACTTCCTGTACACGGAGCCGGCTCAGGACATCATCGCCCGGCACCACCACCGGCCGACCAACCCGCGGGTCTTCGACCGCCACCGGGACCACTTCCCGGACGTGGACCTGCGAACCGCGACCTCTCTCGTGCCGTCCGGGACGTGGGACGAGGTGCTGCGGACGTACTTCGCCGACGGCGCCGAGTTCGACCGGATGTACTCCGCCCGCGGGAAGTAGAGAGACGTTTTGACAGGATGAACAGGACAGACAGGATTGAAATCCGAGCAACGGTTTTGAATCCTGTCTGTCCTGTTCATCCTGTCAAAAAGTGATTCCTTCTTTGCCCAGAAAGGACCGTTCCGTGGTCGCCGCCCGACGCGCCCCGACCCCCGCCCTCACGCCCGCCGCCGAGGCCTTCGTGGCCGCCCTGGCCCGGGCCGCTTACGATGTGGCCCTGAGGCACGGCATCACCGGCCCGTTCGCCGACCTCGAGCTCGCGCTCTGGCGCGAGCTCCGCGAGGTGGTGCAGGACCGGCCGGTCGGGTGTCTCGGGGAGGCGGCATGAGTCGGGTCAGCCGGCAGGCGCTCCCCGGGTTCGGGCTGTCGCTCGGGTACACCGTGACGTACCTGAGCCTGCTCGTCCTCATCCCGCTAGCGGCCGTGGTGGTGAAGGCGGGGGCGCTCGGCCCGGCCGAGTTCCTCGCCGCCGCCTGGACGCCCCGGGCGCGGGCGGCCTACGCCCTCACGTTCGGCTCCGCCGCGGCGGCCGCGGCGGTGAACGTCGTCCTCGGCCTGGTCGTCGCCTGGACGCTCGTCCGCTACGACTTCCCGCTCAAGCGGCTCGTGGACGCGCTCGTGGACGTCCCGCTCGCGCTGCCCACGGCGGTCGCCGGGCTGGTGTACGCCACGCTGTACGCCCCCAACGGCTGGCTCGGCCAGTACCTCGTCCCGCTCGGCGTCGAGGTGGCCTACACGCAGCTCGGCATCGTCGTCGTCCTGGTCTTCACGGGGTTCCCGTTCGTGGTGCGGACGGTCCAGCCGGTGCTGGCCGACCTGGACGCCGAGGCGGAAGAGGCCGCGGCGGTGCTCGGCGCGACGCGCTGGCAGGCGTTCCGGCGGGTTCTCTTCCCGACGCTCGTCCCCCCCGCCCTCACCGGGTTCGCCCTGGCCCTGGCCCGCGGGCTCGGCGAGTACGGGTCGGTCGTGTTCATCTCCAGTAACCTGCCCTACCGGACCGAGATCGCCCCCCTACTGATCGTCGGCCGGCTCGAAGAGGGAGCCTACGCGGAGGCGGCGGCCGTCGCGGTCGTGCTGCTCGCCATCTCGTTCGCCCTCCTCGCGGCGGTGAACCTGCTCGAACGGTGGACCCAGCGCCATGCCGGCTGACCTGCTCGACGCCCCGGCCGCCGTCGCCCCCGCCCCGCCCCGCCCGGCGGCCGACCCGTGGTACGTCCGCTACACCCTCATCGGCCTCACGCTCCTGATCGTCGGCGGGCTGGTGGCGGTGCCGCTCGCGGCCGTGTTCCACTTCGCCCTGGCCAACGGCCCCGGCGCGTACTGGAGCAACCTGACCGACAACCGCGACACCCGCCACGCCGTCTTCCTCACGCTCGTGGTGGCCCCGGTGGCGGTGGCGCTGAACGTGGCCTTCGGGGTCGCGGCCGCCTGGCTGATCGCCCGCTTCCGCTTCCCGGGCCGCACGCTCCTCACCACGCTCATCGACCTGCCGTTCTCGGTGTCGCCGGTGGTGGCCGGGCTGATCTTCGTGCTGCTGTTCGGGGCGCAGGCGCCGCTCGGCGAGTGGCTGCGCGACCACGGCTACCGGATCATCTTCGCCCCGCCGGGGATCGTACTGGCCACGGCGTTCGTGACGTTCCCGTTCGTGGCCCGCGAGCTCATCCCGGTGATGGAGGCGACCGGCCCGGAAGAGGAGTTGGCCGCCCGGAGCCTGGGCGCGAGCGGCTGGCAGCTGTTCTGGCGGGTGACGCTCCCGAACATCAAGTGGGGGCTGCTGTACGGCGTGATCCTCTGCAACGCGCGGGCGATGGGCGAGTTCGGGGCGGTGTACGTGGTGTCCGGCCGGATCGGCGGCGAGACGGACACGATCCCGCTCCAGATCCAGAAGCTGTTCGACACGCCCGGCCGGTCCGGCACCCCGGCCGCGTTCGCGCTGGCCTCGGTGCTGACGCTGCTGGCGCTCGTCAGCCTGCTTCTGAAGGTGCTAATCGAGCCGAAACTGCGTGAGAAGCCGGCGACACCGCCGGCGGAGGCGTGAGTGGGGAGAGGGCAGTCAGGTCGCGGGCTGTTTAACCATTCAGCCGGGGCCGAGTGGGGGCGACGCGCGTCGACTGCCACGGTTGCCGGCATAACGCTCGGAGCCGCCCCGGACCAGCAAACCATCCCTTCGGGCTGAAGCGAAGTGCCCGGGGTCAGCGGTCCGACGGGCTCGCCGCGTCACCCGCGGCCGGCCGCCGGAACCGCGCCCACAGCGCGGCGAAGTCTTCCGGCGGCTTCACGTCCCAGCTGACGGGCTGCTCGGTGTCGGGGTGGATAAACCCGAGCCGGGTGGCGTGCAGCATCGGCCGCTCCGCCCCACTCCGGTCCGGGAGCGGCTTCCCGTTCAGCGGCCGGTCGTACACCCGCTCCCCGCACAGCGGCGTCCCCGCCTCGCCCAGGTGGATGCGGACCTGGTGCGTCCGCCCCGTCTCCAGCCGGCACTCGACCGCCGCGAAGCCCCCGAGTTGCTCCAGCACCTTGACGTGCGTGACCGCCCGCTTGCCCCCTTCGGTGAGGAGGTCGCGCGAGGTGCCGCGGCGGCCGTCACCCCGGTCCGGCACGAACACGGACTCGACCCGCCCGGCCTTCGGGGCGCCGCGGGTGAGGGCCAGGTAGCGGCGCTCGGCCGTGTGCTTGCGGAACTGTGCGGTCAGGTGGTCGGCCGCGGCCCGGGTGCGGGCGAACACGACCAGCCCGGACGTGTCGCGGTCGATGCGGTGGACGGCAATCACCGGCCGGCCCGGCGCCCCGAGCGCGGCCGGGAGGAGGTCGGCGAGTGTCTTCGGGAGGAAGCGCCGGCCGCGGCCGAACTCGGCCGCCTCCTCCTTGTGCCGCATGGTGGTGAGCCCGGCCGGCTTGTTCACGACCACGACGGCGTCGTCCGAGTAGACGACCGCGTCGGCCGGCACCACCAGCCCCGGCGCGTCCGGGGCCGCGTCGCGGGCGGGCGGGCGCGGCGGCTTCGGCTTGGCGGCCTGTGGTGTCGGGGTTGGCGCTGTCCTCTTGGCGGCCGGCGGCGGGACCGGGGTCGCGTTCTTCACCTCGACGGTACCACTGTCCAGCTGAACTTGTTTGCCGACCTTCAGCCGGCGGGCCACGTCCGTCTCGACCTGTTGGCCGACCCGGACGTGCCGCCGCTCGATCAGCCGTTTGGCCTGCGCCCACGACAGCCCGTAGCGCGTCTTCAGGACCGCGGCAAGGGTCTTCCCGTTCTCCCGGCGGTCCACCACAAACACGATCGGGGGCATGGAGTCAGTCCTAGTGAGCGTCAGACGGTCGGGGCGCTAGACGCGGTCCAGCGGCCGATGCGGCGGGTTCGGGAGGTCGATGCGGACCGGGTCGCCGGGGCGGACGGTTCCGCCCACGCGGACCACGCCCATGACACCGGCCTTCCGGATTAATTGGCCGGCCGCGTCGCGGTCCAGCACGGCGGCGAGGAGCCCGGGGTGGAAGGCCTCGATCTGGGCGCACGGGTTCCGCAGCCCCGTGAGTTCGACGACGGCCCCGGCACCCAGGGTGAGGCGGGTGCCCGCCGGTAGTATGAGGAGGCCCACCCCGCGGACGGTGACGTTCTCCCCCAGCTGGCCCGCGGCCACGTCGAACCCGGCCGCCCGCAGCTCGTCGAACAGCTCGGCGTGGAGGAGGTGGACCTGTCGCAGGTTGGGCTGCGTCGGGTCGGCGGCCACGCGCGAGCGGTGCTTCACGGTCCGCCCGGCGTGCGCGTCTCCCTCGACCCCGTGGCCCTCGACCAACAGGACGGACTCGACCGGGGTCTTCCCGAACGAGTGCGTCGCACTCCGGCACACGGCCGTCACCTCGCCCACACCGACTCCCCCCGGCCCACCGCGGGCTAGTCCACGGCAAACGTCTTCTCGTCGATCATCGGCAGCGGCCGGTACTCGCTCACGGCGAGGTCCATGAACGGCCGCCCGTCGTGCAGCACCCGCGACCGCATCGGGACCATCATCCCGCCGACCGGCCGGTACTCGGAGAAGACGGTGAAGTCGTCCACCTTCTTCTGGGTCGGGCTGAGCCCCTCGCGGCGCATGCCGGTGAGGAGGCCGGTCTTCTGCTCGAAGTACAGGCGGGCGTCCTTCACCCCCTTGGCCTTCACCAGGATCACCGAGCACACCCGGCCGTCCACGGTGGCGGCGGGCTCGGACGCGAGCGTGTACTTGCCCGGGTCGAGGAGCGGGAACAGGAGGGACAGCTCCTGGATCACGGCCGTCTCCTTCAACTCGGCCTGGGTAGCCGGGTCGAGCTTGCTCGGCACGCCGGACGAGATCTCCTTGACGGCGTCGCCGTTGACCAGCTGGACCAGCGTGGCCGTGCGGCCGAACGACTCGACCGTCATTTCGAGCCGTGCCTTCCCGGGCACGGCGAAGGCCAGCGCCCCGGTAAATGGGAAGTCCTTGCCGTCGAGGACCATCTTGCCGGCGAATTTGGACATCCCGGCCGGGTACTTCTTGAGCACCTCCAGGCCGCCGTGGGCCTCGATGGCCTTGCCGATCACGACCGCCGGCCCGGGCACGATGGCCGGCTGGGCGGACGCCGCGGCCGCGAGCACCAGCACCCCGAGTACCCCGCGTCCCATCGCAGCCCCTCTGTGCGAGTCGCCGCCCCCGCTCCGCGGGCGACGGTGACGCTAAAATACGGTTCGGGCGGCACGGTCGCAATAACGGTCGCGGGGGAGCGGGATGACGACGATTGAGGTGCAGACCTCCCGGCGGACGGAGTTCGTAGAGGTCACCGACGAGGTTTGCCGGGCCGTTCGTGGGGCCGGGTTGACCGACGGGGCGGTGCTCGTTTTCTGCCCACACACGACCGCGGCGGTCACCATCCAGGAGAACGCCGACCCGGACGTGGTCCACGACCTGTTGCTGTGGCTGAACCGCCACATCCCCCAGGACGTGCCGGGCTTTCGCCACGGCGAGGGGAACAGCGACGCGCACCTCAAGAGCACCCTGGTCGGCCCGTCGGTGCTGGTGCCGGTGGCGGGCGGGGAGTTGGTGCTGGGCCGGTGGCAGGGAGTGTACTTCTGCGAGTTCGACGGCCCGCGACGGCGCGAGATCAGGGTGCAACCGATCGGGAACAAAGTGTAAACCCCGACGACCCGCGCGCCACCCCCGGGGCGGCGGCCGGCCGATCGTCCTTGACGCCCCGCCGGCCGGTTTCGTATCGTCCGGTATCCCCTCCCGCCCCGCGGATACCCGTCCGATGCACCTGATCGCGCCCGACATCCTGGCCGAGGCCCGCGGGATGAGCGGGGCGATGACCGGGACGGCGTGCGTGCTGGGCGTGGCGTTGTGGCTGTTCGGCTGGCGCTGGCACCGCTTCTGGGTCGTGGCCGGGATCACACTGGGGGCGGGGCTGATCGGCCTGAACGCGGGGCGGACGAGCGGCGGGCAGGTGATGGCGGTGGGCATCCTGCTGGCGGTAGCGGCCGGGATGATGGCCCTGGAGTTGGCAAAGGTGGTGGCGTTCGTGGCGGGCGGGATCGGCGCGTGGCTGGCGGTGCAGTGGGTGCTGCCGCAGGCCCAGGAGTTGTGGGCGGTGTTCCTCTCCGGGGGTCTATTCGGGCTCCTCCTCTACCGCCTGTGGACCATGCTGCTGACCAGCCTGATCGGCACCCTCCTGGCCGGGCACGCGCTGCTACTGCTGCTCGAAGGCTGGCTGTCGTTCGACGCCGTGGCGTGGGCCGGGGCACACCTCGTGGCGCTGAACGGCGTGGTGGCGGCGGTGGTGGTGCTGGGCATCGTCGTGCAGGCGACCCAGACCGCCGAGCCCGCACCGGCAAAGGAGGGGAAGGACGGGAAAAAAGAACCGAAGACGGAGAAAAAAGAGAAGAAGCACAAACCCAAGAAGGATGACGACCACGAGGCCCACGGCGAGCACGACCACGCACCCGCCGACTCGCCCGACGAGGGGAAGAAGCCGGCCGGCGGGTGGCTGGGCCGACTGGCCTCCGGCGCCCGGCTGAAGTGACCAGCCCGGGTGACCGATCAAGCCGCGCCTGTTCGTGACGGTCCCGGTGACCACGGCGAGTCCGCCGGGTGAGGAGCTGGGTATTCGCAGCAAGGCCATCGGTTCTCTTAGCGGTGCCGGCATCGGATTGGACGGTGGGCTGGGCGAGTGGATCCCTCCTCCGAGGTCGTGCACGTGCGACTGTTAGTCTTGTAGCGTTTCGGCGGTCCATGGGTGAGTCCAGATGACTGTCGAGCCGAGGACCGGTGCCCCCAGTCGGGATGCGGCAGGACGGCGTCGAGGAATCGCCAACTGTCGGCCGCGACCCACCCAGGTTGCCCAGGCTGTTTGGGTCTGGGACAACCCTGCAATTCGACTTAACATACTTCCCGGCAAAGAGATCAGCCCATATTCGGGCTGCCGCTCGCCACTTATACATGCTGGATAGATTTCATCCGTAATCCCGGGCTCCACGGAGGTCGGGGCGTGTGAACGGGGCGGGCGTTTGCGAACGCCGGGGCCATGTGGGTGACGAAGACGTCGGAGTCGGCGGGCGAGCCCGACTTACGGCCAGGGACTCGCGGAGCGGAGGCAGTTTTATCATCGGGATACCGACCGCGAGTACGGAGCCCCCGGTCACGCAACGAGCCAGCTATTGCGGCGGGGATCTAATGGTCCAGGGCACGTTGACGACATTGGGATCTGCGGATAGAATTTGTCTGCCGTCAGGGATCGGACGGCCTCGTCGCCAAGTGGTAAGGCAACGGTTTGCAAAACCGTCATTCCCCAGTTCGAATCTGGGCGAGGCCTCTCAAGTAGAAACCGTCCGCAACAGTCTGAGATCGACCTAAAGCCCTGGGAAACCAGGGCTTCTTTCATTTCCTAGAACGGCCAGCTCGTCTACCAGCGTAGTGTCCAACCGTCCAGATTGTTCCCAGCCCGCGTTCGAGGTGCAACCCGGCGGCCCTCGCTCGACCTTCTACTCCAGCCGCCGCACGCGCACGGGCGCCCACTACCAACCGTACTTTCCGGGCGCGTGCAGACCAAGTAGGATTGCTGCGGTGTCTCTGGCACCCGCCAGAGCGAAATGACGCGAGCGGACGGCACCCCTGGCGGAGTCGCCCGTCCGCTCGCGCGATCCCGACCGCGTGAACGGCGGGGTGGATACTAGAGTCGCCGCGCGATAGCGGCGTGTCGGCAGCGGTGGGATCCCGTCGCCCGCGGTCGTGTTAGGTAGCTATCCGGTTGCGCATCCCGGCGACGTTCTTCATCATCAGTGTGTGACCGCGGCGCGGGTTCCGATACCGCTCGGCCGCGATCCGCCACACTTCATCTTCCCGATCCCGTATTCCACCGCGATCCGCCGCCGCGATACCCGCCGGTTCCCAAGTACGCGTGTCGCTGGTTTTCTTCACCCCCGGCGGGCATCACTCGCGTCCGGTCGTACACCTTCTGGTCATGCGTCTTCCCGGTGATGATCCCGGGCACGGCGGCGGGTCGCGCCCGCGCTGGCCCTTCCGGCGAGGAAATTCCGCTTCCGCACCCCCCACCACCTGGTACTTCACCATGTGCCGCTTCTTCTTCCCCGAGTAATACCCCTTCGGCCCCGGGTCGGCCGGGGAATGGGTCGCTCGGGGGCGCCGAAGAACAGCTCGTGGATCTCGTCCGGCTCCAACTCGACCCGCCGCTCAGGGATGAGAAAGATGCCGGCTCCCCAGCCCCACCCCCGCTCTGTCCGCAGTGCCGATCGGTCCCGGGTGGTCCGCAAACGGGCGGAACGCCGCCGGTACCCCGACCGTCCTGTGCCGAGCCTGCCCGGTGGCCGCGGAGACGAGAGCCCTGGTCGAGTGGCTCTTGGCCGAGAGCGGATGAGCCCCGGCGACCATCACCCGGGTGGCCGGGGTGTCCCGGTCCTGGTTCCGGGGTTTCGTCAACCGCCTCCTGCGGGAGGACACCCCACACCACCCCGGGCCGCTCCGGATGAATCCGGCCGGCTGGTGATCGAGGCCGACGAGTTCTGGAGTCCGGTCGTCCGGATGGTCGCCGCGGCCATGACGACGAGCCGCGTGTCGGTCGGCGGGGTGACGTGCGGAGGAACACCGCGAGCCGCAGCGGAGCCTCGGCGGGCAGGAGCATAGCGGCCGTCCAGGGGCGGTCGTCATGCGACCCCAGGCCGACCGGAGAAACCGCACAAGTCGAGGTGAGCCCCATCCCGGGCCGAGACCTCACCCGCCAGAGGAGTTCGCCAACCAACTCCGGCTTCGCCGGAACGCCGGCTGGCCTCCCCGGTGACGCCAGAGAGATTCTTCCGCGGACGTGCAACCAGGCCAGAGAACCCGTTGTACGAGGCGGGTGAAGATGACACAGCCGGCACCCCCAGGGTGTGGGTTGCGTGCGACGCCGTCGGCCCGGACGGCTCTCGTGGCCCGCGGCATCGGATCTGGTGGGACGACGGCCCCGCCAGATCCGATGCCACGGACTCGTCGTACCCGCCGCCGGCCGGTGCCGCCTGGCCCGGGTCGGACAGGCAGGCCGGTCTCCATCACTCCAGCCTCAGGTCGACGACCGTGGGCTGGCCGTCGACCGTCACCGTCAGGCCAGAGGTGAGCGGGTCGGCGTACTTCGGCGCCAGCCGGAACCACTGGCCCTTCGGCGGCCTTGGGGCGACCTCCACCCCGGCCGCCCGCCGCGCTTCCTCCACCTTTGCCTTCACCGCCGGCGGGATCGGCGGCTCGAAGTACGGGTCCGGGCTGTACACCCCCACCTTCGCTACACCCGTCGGCACGCCCGGCACCGTGAAGGTGCCGTCGAGGCGGATCGTCCCGTAGTACGTCATCTGGTCCTGGCCGATCACGCTGACCGTACCGTACACCACCGGGCGGCCCCGGCACGACACCGTCCCCGTCACGTCCGCGCGCGGCACCCCGCACCCGGCGGCCGCAGCCAGCCCCGCCGCGAACACGATGACCCGCAGCCGGGCGGCGAACACCCGTGTCATGAGCGTCCCTCCCTACTCGGGTACGACTTCGCCGCCGTTGACCGTCACCATCGCCGGGAGGACGCCCGTCCCGGCGGTGTACGCGAACGACCGGACGCTGCCGTCGGCCAGCAGCCAACTGCCGCCGCCGGGGTGCGGGCTGTTGAAACGGTCCTGGCTGCACAGGTCGGCCGGGTTGAAGGCCGCGTACCGGCCCGGGAGTGAGCCGGGGCAGGCCGTCGGCGTGACGGCACCGTTCGGCCCGATGCCGCCGAACGAGTTCTGGTTCGGGAACGCCAGCAGGGTGTGGTAGTCGGCCCCCACCCAGGTGGTGCTGCGCTGGGTGATGTGACGCTCGCCCACGGCTACCGTGTTGCTGAGCCCGTCGGTGATGGTCGTCGCCTGGGTCCGCTGGCGGACCGACGGGTCGGGGCCGAACGGGGTCTTCACCGGGAACATGCCGTTGGTCGCGTTCATCCCGATCGGGCCGGTCGCCGGGTCGGTGTTCTCGTTGCTCCCGGTCACCCCGACGTAGCTCACCAGTCCCAACGGCCCCGACGGGAGCGCGCCCCCGGTCGGCGCCGTCGCAGTCGGGCAGGCGTACAGCGAGACGGACACCGCCGCCAGCGCCGCATACCCACTCCCGATGTCGGTGGCGGTGGACTTGCCGACGACCAGCCGTTGGGCCGCGTCCTGCTCGACGTGGGGGAGGATGCGGACCATCCACCCGCCGATCTCCTCGGCGTTGATCGGCCCCTGGTCGGCGGGCTGGTAGGCGAGGAAGGCCGGCATCTGCGCCCCGCCCAGGGTGGGGCTGAGACTCGACGGGAAGGTGGCGCGGGCCGTCGGGAACCGGCCGGCGGCGTCGTGGTAGTTGTGGAGGGCGAGGCCGATCTGCTTCAGGTTGTTCTGACATTTGGCGCGGGCGGCGGCCTCGCGGACCTTCTGGACCGCGGGCAGCAGGAGCCCGATCAGCACGGCGATGATGGCGATGACGACCAGTAGTTCGATCAGCGTGAACGCGGGCCGGGGGCCGGCCCGCCGGGACGAGACCATGACAGTCCTCCGCACCAGGGGGATGAGTCGGTTGTGGGAGCGAGCCGGAGAGGAGAGTACGGCACCCGCCGCAGGGCGGGTCAGCGGCGGAGCGAGCGGCGCCACTCGGCGCCCAGCTCGCGGAGAGGCTTGCCGGTCAGGGTCACCCAAATGTCGTCGGTATAACGCCCCTGGCGGAGGGCGGCGTTCAGTCGGCGCACGAGGGCCGGGTCGTAGGTGGCGACGAGGTAGGCCAGGAACGCGGCCGTCTCGCGCGAGTCGCCGTCGTAGCGGGCGGTGTCGGGGTCGGGGGAGTCGGCCGACCACGGCTCGAACTTGTGGAACCGGACGTAGTCGGCGACGCCGTGGACCAGCCAGCCCGGGGCGACGCGGCCGGGGTAAGCCTGCACTACGAGCGAGGTCGCGTGGGCGATGGCGCCCACGTCGTGCGGGTTCGCGGCGAAGTACCCGGCCGAGGCGATCACCCGGCCGCCCGCGGCCGCGGCGACGGCGCCGGCGTCACCGCGGACGACGAACGGGATGCGCGCCGGCGGGCGGAACCCGTCCGACGCGAGTTCGTCGCAGATCATGGGGTAGGCCCGCTCGCACGCCCGGGCGGCGCGCTCGGCCCACGCCTTCATCTCCGGGGCGGCGGCGGCGTCCACTGCGAATTCGACCGGGTGGCGGAACGAGCCCAGCGGCGGGTCGGCGCGGACCTCGAACTCGCGGACGAGCAGCGGGTGCGGCCGCGCGCCGGGGCGGACCCGCACGGCGACCAGCTTCCGCCCGCCGGCGTCGCCGCGGGCCGCCCCGCCGGCGAAGTCGGCGAGTTTCTCGAAGGCGATGCCGTCGGCGGAGACTTCGAGCCGGCCGGAGGTCAGCGCCTCGTCGTGGTTCGGCGTCCCGGTCCGCACCCCGACGGCCGTCACCGCGACCGGCTCGTCGAACACGAGGGTGAAGTGGTCATCCGCGCCGGGGTTCGTGGCCGAGGCGAAGAACGAGTCCGGGACGCCGTCAAAGGCGTACTGGCGGATGAACGGCCCGGAGGTCGGCAGGGTCGTCTCTACGACCACCGCCACACCCCGCGCCGCTGGGGGGGCCGCCGCCGCGGCCTTCACCGACACGTCGGCCGCGGGTGCCGGGGTGTCGGCACCACCCTCGCCGCCCCCGCGCCCTACGCCGATCGCCCCGACGGCCACGACCAGCGCGACCACGGCCGCGAGCTTGACCGACATCGCCGGGAGCAGGTGCCGGGCGAGTTCGACCGCCCGCCCGGACACCAGCCCGGGAGTGAGCGCTACGCGGGCGTGGAACTGAACGGCCGCCCGAACGGTGACATCCGCGAGTGTGGGCGGGAGGCTCGCCACCGCCGCGCCGGCGGCCAGGAGGGTGAGCATTCCGGCAGCCGACATCGCCACGCCGCGGCGGGTGAGTCGGGCCTGGAGCAACTCCCGGCCGTCGCGCAGTCGGCGCTTCACGGTGCTCGGCGAGCAGCCGAGTTGGGCAGCCGCCTCGTCCCCGCTCATCCCCTCCATGCAGCACAGCAGCAGCGGCCCGCGGTACTCCTCGGGCAACCCGGCGAGTTCCTCGTCGAGGATGGCGAGGAGTTCGCGGCTCGACACGTCGTCGGCCGGCTCGTCGCCCGCTCCCGGTGCCCAGCTGCGCGTCTCACGCACTTTGCGGCGCGTGCCGCTCCGGTGGGTCTCCCGTGCCAGCTGGCGGGCGGTCGTGTGGAGCCAGGTGGCGACCGACTCGTGCCACGCGACCGAGCCGGCCTTGCGGGCGAGAACCAGGAACGTCGCCTGGAAGGCGTCCTCGGCGTCCTCCTGACGATCCAGCACGCGCCGGCAGACGCGCAGGACCATCGCCCCGTGCCGGCGGAGCAGCATGGCGAACGCAGCCTCATCCTGACCGACGTCGAACCGCCGAAGCAGTTCGCGGTCCGACACCGCATCGTCCGCCGGGCGGGTGGACGTCTCGGGGCGATGGGCTGACATGAACCGGGTCCGGCCTCCTGACGGCAGGCGGGGTCGTCTCCGCCACATCATTCAAAATGGCCGCCGCGGGTCAAACTGGGTCAACTTTCTCGCACTTTTCTTGCTCCACTCCGACCATCACTCCGAAACCGTGATCCAGTCATTGGTTAGATGACCTGGAGAGGCAGCCGGAAAACCGGTCCCATCAGGCGACGGTTCAAATAGACTGCGGCGATCGGGCCGCTCTGTGTGTGACGGGAGCCGGCCCGCAGACTCGCGCGGGCGGAGGTGTGTGGTGACGAGTGGGGAAGGCGGTGAGCCGGTCGGCGCGGTCGGTCGGTTCTTCCGGGTGCGGGAGCTGGGCAGCACCGTCCGCACCGAGATCCTGGGCGGGGCGACCACATTCGCCACGATGGCCTACATCATCGTCGTCAACCCGGCCGTCCTCCAGTTCGCCGGGCTGCCGCCCGGGCCGAGCACGGTGGCCACCATCCTCGTCGCGGCCGTCGGCGGTGTCCTCATGGGGGTGTACGCGAACCGGCCCCTGGCGGTCGCTCCTTACATGGGCGAGAACGCCTTCCTGGCCTTCGGCCTCACCGCCCTCGGGATCGGCTGGCAGCTCCGGCTCGGGGCGGTGTTCGTGGCCGGGCTGGCGTTCGTCGCGCTCACCCTCCTGCGGGCCCGGACCTGGCTGGCCCGGTCCGTTTCCCCGAGCCTGAAGCACAGTTTCGCTGCCGGGATCGGCCTATTCCTGACGTTCATCGGGCTGTACCAAGCCGGGATCGTCACCAGTTCCGTCGAGGGTCTACCCGTGCCCCCGCCGGGGACGGAGGTGCTGGCCAAACCGCCGGTGCCGGTCAAGATCGGGGACTTCCACGACCCGCGCGTTCCGCTGGCCGTGTTCGGCTTCCTGGTGACGGCCGCGCTCCTGTGCCGGCGGACGAAGGGGGCGTTGCTCGTCGGCATGTTGGTCACGGCCGTGGCCGGCTACCTGACCGGCCACGGGGTGGCGCCGGCGGGCGTCGTGGCTCTGCCGTTCACCGGCGAGTACAGCCTGGCCCCGATCGCGTTCCAGCTGGACGTCGCCGGCGTCCTGCGGCTCGGCTTCCTCCCGGTCCTGCTGACCCTGCTCCTGATGAGCTTCCTCGACACCCTGGGGACGCTCGTCGGGGTCGGGGCAGCGGCCGGGATGCTGGACCGGGACGGGAACTTCCCAGAGGCCGAGAAGCCGATGCTGGTGGATGCGGTGACGTGCGTGTTCAGCGCCGCGGTCGGGTCGTCCACGAGCGGGGCGTACATCGAGTCGGCGGCCGGGGTGCGGGAGGGAGCGCGGACCGGGCTGGCGGCGGTGACGACCGGGCTGCTGTTCGCCTCGGCCCTATTCTTCATCCCGCTGGTGCAGCCCCTTCAGTCGCTGGCCTACGCCTACGGCCCCGCACTGGTCGCGGTCGGCGTGATGATGGTCGGGGCGGTCCGGGGGATCGACTTCGACGACCCGACCGAGGCCGTCCCGGCACTCGTCACCCTGGGGATGATCGTGTTCACCTACAACATCGCCAACGGGCTGACCGCCGGGCTGGTCGTCCACCCCGTCCTGAAGATCCTGGCGGGCCGGGGGCGCGAGGTGACGGCCGCGGGCGCGGTGCTCGGGGCAGCCTGCCTGGTGTACTACGTGTTCGGGCTCCCGCACTGACGGGGCGGTCGCCCGAGCAGCCGACCGGGTGGGCCGCTGCGGCGCGCTGGTATCGCGCCCGTCGGCCGCGACTCACCGGTTCGCCGCGGCCGCTGCTTCGCGGGGGTCGAGCAGGCCGTCCCGGTCGGCGTCGAGCCGCTCGAAGACGGCGGCCGGCCCGGTGAACTCGCGCCGCGACACGTCGCCGTCGCCGTTCCGGTCCATCGCCACGAACCACGCCGGCCCCGTCCGCGCCGGCCGGCCCGGCAGCTCTCGCGGCTGCCCCCGGCTCACCGTGGCGAACAAGTGTCGCGGGAGCTTCGAGCGATCAAACCCGCGCCCCACCCGCTCCCACGCCCCGCGGAGTTCGCGGACCGACAGCGCCCCGTCCCGGTCGGCGTCGAGCCGCTCGAACAGCCCGTTCCCGTGGTCGAGAACGGTCAGCAGGACGTGCCCTTTCGCCACTTGGTCCTGGAGGTCGAGCCAGGCGGTGAACTCGGTCGCGCTCAGCTGGCCGTTGCCGTCGCGGTCGGCGACCGCGGCGAGGAGGCGGAACGGCGTCCCCTTCGGGGATGCGAGCTCGGCCGCGTTCAGCCCGCCGTCCGCGTCCGCGTCACACTCGGCGAACAGAGCAGCGGTCCGCTTCCGTGCGGCCACCGCCTGCTCGCCGAGCTTCCCGGGGTCGGCCCGCAGCTCTAGCTGGGTCGGGCCGGCCGTGTGCGTCAGCCGGGGCGGTGGCGCGGCCCCGTCGCCGAAGCGCACCTGCCACGACGCCGCGGCGGTCGTGCGCAGCGCCTTCATCGCCCCGGCGTCGCCCTTGGACTGCACGGCGAGCGCGGCGGCCCAGTGGGTGTCGGCCGTGCGGAGGGGGAGCACCACCAGCGGCAGGGCGGTCATGACCGGGTGCGGCCTCGCGGCGGGGTCCGGGACGGTCAGCAGCACCGACCCGAGGGCGCCGGGGTAGGCCGTGTGTTCGACCAACTCGCCGGGGCCGATCAGCTCGTCGTCGTTGGCGTCGAGCGGGCGGAGGGTGTCGGCGGCGGCCTTCCACTCGGCCTCGGTCACAGCGCCGTCGCGGTTGGTGTCGAGGCGCTTCAGTAGCGCGTCGGTGAGGCGGTCGGTCGCGGGCGGCTTGCCGACTCCGACTAGCACACCGCCCAGCCCGCAGCGGCGGTAGTAGTCGGCGAGTTCGGCGGTGCTGACGCTGCCGCTCGCGTCGGCGTCCAGTTCGGCGAACGGCGGGGCCGGGCCGGCGGGGACGAACTGGCCCCACAGCACCTGCCGGAGGCCGAACGCGGCCGGTAGGCGGGCCGCCTCCGCCGCGTCGAGCGAGCCGTTCCCGTCGCGGTCGTGGAAGGCGTGGAGCTTGGCGAACGTCTCGTCCCACACCGCCGGCACGGGCTTCCCGTCGATCTCGACGCGGACCTCGACGCGCACCGGCGCCGGGCCGCCGAGCAGGACGAGGTCGAGGGCGTCGGCCCGCGGGCTGACCTCTGGCCGGCCCGACGCCACCCCCGCGGCCGCGGCGAGAACGACCGGCACGAACCCGCGCATCATAGGAGCTCCTCGACCGGCCGGGCCACCGGGTCGGCGACCCGGATCGGCCGGCCGACGTTCGACATGTTCTGCTTCATCGGGTCGATGCCCACGGCCTTTGCCACGGTGGCGATCAGGTCCGGGACGGTGACCGGTCGGTCCTCGACCGCGGTGCCGTCGGCGCCGGTGCGGCCGACGGCGCGGCCGGTCTTCAGCCCGCCGCCGGCGAGGGCGACCGCCCAGGACGCCGGCCAGTGGTCGCGGCCCGTGGAGTTGTTGATCTTCGGCGTCCGCCCGAACTCGCCCTGGCAGACGACGAGCGTGGAGTTCAGCAGCCCGCGGTCCTTGAGGTCGGACAGCAGCGCGGCGAAGCCGGCGTCGAGGGTGGCGGACAGCCCACGAACCTGCTCGAAGTTGTTCTGGTGGGTGTCCCAGCCGTCGAGCGTGACCTCGACGAACGGCACCCCGCGCTCGACCAACCGGCGGGCGAGGAGGCACCCCTGGCCGAACAGATTCCGCCCGTAGGCGTCGCGGGTGGCGGGCCGCTCGGCGGACAGGTCGAACGCGGCCGCGGCCTCGGGGCGCATCAGCCGAACGGCCCGGTCGGTGGCGGCACGGACCGACTCGGCGACCGCGGCCGGCCGCCCGGCCGCGAACCGGCGCTCGCCCTCGGCGAGCAGGTCGAGGCGGGCGGTCTGGGCGCCGTCGGTCACGCCCGGGGTGCGGGCGAGGTCGGGGACGGTGAGCCCGTCCTGCGGGGCGAGCGGGTCGCCGACGACGAGCGGGTCGAGGGCCGGCCCGAGGAACCCGCCGCCGAGGGCGGTGGTGAGCCGGGGCGGGGCGACGCTCACGAACGTGGGCAGGTCGGCGGCCGGCGAGCCGAGTTCCTTCGCCACCACGGCGCCGACCGCCGGGTAGCGGATGGCTCCCTGCGGCACGTAGCCGGTGCGGAGGAGGTACATGGCCCGGGCGTGGTCGCCCTCCCGGCTGGCCATCGACCGCACGACGGCCAAGTCCCGGCCGTGCAGGGCGAGTTGCGGCAGGTGCTCGCTGATCCGCAGGCCCGGGGCGGTGGTGTCGGCTTCGCGGAACGGGCCGCCGTTGGCGTGGCCGGGCTTGAGATCCCACAGGTCGATGGTCGCCGGCCCGCCGTTGAGCCACAGCACGATGACCGACTTCGCCGGCCGGGCCGGGGCGTCGGCCGCGAGCGCCCGCAGCCAGCCGGACATCGAGCCGGCCCCGACCGACACCGCGGCCGAGTGGAGGAACCCGCGGCGGGTCGGCGGGTCGAGTCGCGTCGTCATGGAACCCCCTTGCGGAGTGCGCGGTCGGAGACTCAGTCGGTGTTTCTAGCGGCGGCGCCCGCGGCGAGCGGCGGCCCCTTCAAATGGATCGGGGGGATGAAGTTCTCCCCCTCCGCGATGGTCACCCGGGCGACCGCCTTCTTCGGGTCCGCGAACCGCCCGCCGAACCAGTCCGGCCCCGGCCCGCCCGACTCGCCGGTCCAGATCACGGTCAGGGCGTAGTCGCCCGTCACGGCCCCGTCCTTCAGGTCGTAGCTGTTCAGCTGAAACGAGCCGTCCGCCTCGACCTGCGCCATCGGCCGGACGGTGCGCCAGTCGTTGCCCTCAAGGGGCAGGGGGTGCAGTGTCACCCGGGCACCCCGTGCGGGCTGTCCGTTGTAGGTCAGGCTGCCGCGGGTCGGATGCCGCCGCGGCTTGTCCGCCGCTCCGTCCCCCGCGCACGCGGGTACCAGCGCGACGAGTGCGAGTACCGCGAGCGGTCGGCAGGTGCGGCGTCCCACGTTCATCTCGGCGACCTCAGTAGTCGGCGGCGCTCAAGACCTCGCCGCCGGCCCGGCTGACCAGTGCGAACAGCACGTACCCGTTCAGCCCCTCGCGGAGGAACCGGACGGACCCGTCCAGGAACAGGGCGTTCGCGCCGCCGGTGTGGAAGGCGTAGACCCCGTAGTTGTTGTCGTTGTTGCAGTTGATCGCGCACGGGCCGACGCCCGCCGTCACCGCGGTCGTCCCGTCGGCGGTGAAGGTCGTCGGGTAGGTGATCGGCCAGGCGGCCCAGGCGGACTGGCGGAACGGCCGCGTCGCGTTCTGGTCCGAGACCTTCCGGCCCTTGACCCACTGCTGGGTCGGGGCAGCCTGTTCGACGAGCACGATGGTGTTCGAGGCTCCGTCGGTCACCAGCTCCATCCGGGGGGTGACGGATGTGGCGTTGGAGGGGTCGCGCGGGCGGAGTACCCCCATCCCGTACGGGTCGCCGGGCGGTCCGACCCCGCCGAGGTTGCCGTGGGTCACGGTGTAGTCGCGGGGGGCGCCCTCCGCGGCGGCGTTGTACAGCGTCCCCGGCATGTCCCGGCCCAGGCCGACCTGGGTCAGCCCGGCGGACGGCGAGGACGGGCAGATGAACACGCCGACGCGTGCCCGGACCGCGGCCTGGTTCGCGTCGGCCCAGAACGGCTGGGTGAAGTCGTACTGGCGGAACACCGCCTCCTGCTCGACGTAGGGGAGCACCCGCGAGAAGAAGCCGGTGTAGGTCACGTCCCCCCAGCTCGGCTGTTCGATCCCCTTCGGCAGCGCCGCCTGCGCGCCCTCGTAGCCGTGAATCGCTAGGCCGATCTGCTTGAGGTTGTTCTGGCACTTGGCGCGGGCGGCGGCCTCGCGGACCTTCTGCACGGCCGGCAGGAGCAGGCCGATGAGGATGGCGATGATCGCAATCACCACCAGCAACTCGATCAGCGTGAACCCGCGGCGGCCGCGCATGCCATGCCCTCATGAAACCGGTCAGGGGTCAGAAGTCATCAAGGCCGACCAACTCGCCGCCCGCCCTGCTGACGAGGGCGTACACTACGTGGACGGTCGTCGTCTGGGACAGGAACCGCACCGACCCGTCGGCGAAGACGGCGTTCGCGCCGCCGGCGTGGAAGCTGTACAGCCCGCCGATCCAGTTCGAGCAGTTGACCGGGCACGACCCCGGCTGCTTCGTCCCGTCCTCGGAGAACGACCGGTAGCCGGTGACGTTCTGCGCCGCCCACGCGCCGGAGAGGTTCGGCCGCTCCGGCAGGATCGTGGGCGTGTGGTCGGTCGGCGACCGCTTGCCCACGCGCCAGATGTACGGGCGGCCGGCGTCCTCGCTCGCGAGTAACGTGGTGGCCAGCCCGTCCGGGAAATCGCTCCGCCGCCACCCCTTCCCGATGCCGGCAATCGCGCCGCAGCCGAGCGGCTCCAGTGCCGGCGGGACCCACTCGGTCCCGCGGAGCGTGACGAGAATCCCCGCGAAGCCGAGGTAGTCCGTCGTCGCCGCCCGCGGGTACGGCCACAGCGCCGGGCCGTACGCCTCGGTCGTGAGGAGGCGGGCATCGTTCGGGGCCGCGGGGCACACGAACCCCCGGACCGGCGTGCCGACGGCGGCGGCGTTCGCCGGGTCGGACCAGTTGTGGTCGAGTTGGTAGCGGCGGGCGAGGTCGGGGGCGTCGAGGTACGGGAGGAGCAGCGGCATCCACCCCTGCCCGGTCGCGTCGCCGAACTTCAGCTGAGCGGTGTACGGGTACTGGCCGCGGGCGGACTCGAACGCGAGGGCCGCCGCGCCGATCTGCCGCAGGTGGTTCGCGCACCCGGCCCGGTCGGCGGCCGCTCGGACCGCCACCAGTGCCGGCACCAGCAGCCCGGCGGCGGTGACGACGAGCGCGGCGGCCGCCAGCAGTGACACCGGCGTGAACCCGCCACGGGCGACGACGCGCGACCGTGTCATCCCGTCCCTCCCGCTGCTACTTGAGGTCGATGGTCGGTACCACGGTCGGGTCGGTGGCCACCGTGGCGCGATGGCCGGACGTCTTCGGGTCGGCGTACTTCCGCCCCAGCCGGTCCGGCGGCGACGAGCCGTCGTCGCCCTCCTTCGCCGGGGCGGGCCAGAACAGCGACACCGCGTACTCGCCCGGCGGGGCGCCGTCCCGGCGGTACGTCTCCAGCTGATACTTCCCGTCGGCGTCGGTGGTCCCGTGCGGCCGGGCCTCTTGCGTGGCATCGTCCGGGAAGAACGACACGTGGATGCCCTTCTGCGGCTTGCCCTGGACGAGGACGCGCCCCTCGACCCGGACGACCGGCCGCGACTCCATCTGCGGCCCCGACGGCCCGCACCCCGCGGTGGCGAGGGCCACGGTCCCGACGGCAGCCGCACACGCCTTAATGACAGTCCTGCTCATTCCGTAACGACCTCGCCCCTGGCCCGGGTGGTCATGGAGTACAGCGTGGCCGCCGCCAGCGACGCCGTGACGAACCGGACCGAGCCGTCGCCCATGACGATGTTCGCCCCGCCGGTGTGGAAGGAGTACACCCCGCGGCCGTTGTTGGCGTTCACCGCCCCCGGGCCGGTCTGGTCGGGCGGCGGGGCGACGAGCGCCTGCGTGCAGGCCGCGTTGTACGACTGGAGCCCGGTGCTGTTCGACGACGCCCACGCCCCCCACCAGTTGCCGTTGGCCGCGTTCACGTCCGCGATCTTCTTCCCGTAGCACCACTCGGCGGGCCGGCCGGCCTGCTCGACCCAGGCGACCGTGTTCGAGGTGCCGTCGGAAATCTCGCCGAAGGAGCGGACGCGGTCCACGACGAAGAACCCGTCGTTCAGGTCGGCCGTCGCGTACCCCGGCACGTTCCGCCACACCTGGCTGACGCACACGTAGTCGGTGGACGCGCCCTGGGTGTACGGGGTGAGCCCGTTGGAGCTCGTCATGGTGAACAGCCGGGTGCCGCCCGGGGCCGACGGGCAGGTGTAGCACTTGAGCGGCGTGCCCACGACGGCGGCGTTGACCGGGTCGAAGAAGTCCGTGGTCCAGACGTACCGGTCGTGCAGGGCGGACTGTTCGAGGTAGGGGAGGAGGATCGCCCCGATCCCGTGGTAGTACGGGACGGCGTGGCCGGCCGTGTGGTTGTACCGCCCGGGCGGGAGGCCGTTGTGGGCGCTGGCGTAGTTGTGAACGGCGAGGCCGATCTGCTTCAAGTTGTTCGAGCAGGACGCCCGGGCTGCGGCCTCCCGGACCTTCTGCACCGCGGGGAGCAGCAGTCCGATGAGGATGGCGATGATCGCAATCACCACCAACAGCTCGATCAAGGTGAAGGCGCGGCGGCCGCGCATGGTGTGATCCTCCTGGTGTCGCACAGAGTCAGAAGTCGTTCGCGCCGATCACCTCGCCGCCGGCCCGGGTGATGAGGGCGTACACCACGAGGTAGTTGGCGTCGCGGCGGACGAGCCGGACCGACCCGTCGGCGAACAGCGTCGTCACCCCGACCGGGTTGAAGCTGTACAGCCCCGACGAGTTGTTGCAGTTGACGACGCACTCGCCGGGGGTGTCCGAGCCGTCCGCCGAGCCGGCCTTGACCCAGACCGCGTTGTACGAGGCCCACGGCCCGTCCCACTTGGCGTACTGCTGGCCGGCGTCCGTCTGCTGGCGCTTCGCGTGCCGGTAGTACGCCCACCGCCCGGCCTGCTCGGTCGCCATCATCGTCGTCGCCGACCCGTCGGTGATGTCGGCCCGGCGGGGCGTCTCGTTGAACCACCCGAGGGCACCGACCGGGCCGAACTGCCCTTCGGTCCGGACCCGCTTGTCGCTGAACCCCCGCGGGACCATGAAGTCGCCCGGCGCCGCCTCCCGGTCGGGGAGGAGGTTGTCCCCCAGCCCGCGGATCGGCTTCACCGGCTCGGGCGGCGGGCTGTACGGGCTGAGGTAGGTCGGGACCGCGGTCTTCACGACGGCCTGGTTCTCGGCCGACCACCAGCTCTTTTCGTGGTCGTACCGGTTGTACAAGTCGTCGCGGCCGAGGTACGGCAGGAGGGTGATGCCCCAGCCGCCGTAGCCGAGGCCGTCCGGCCCCCAGAACCCGGCCTTCGGCAGGGTGCCGCGGGCCGTCTCGTAGGCCGCGACCGCCTTGCCGATCGCCGCCAGCCGGTCGTGGCAGACCGTCCCCGCCGCCTGCTGCCGGGCTTTGCCGACGGCAGGTACGAGCAGCCCGACGGCGAACCCGCCGGCCGCCAGCGCCGCCGCCACCCCGACCCGCGTGACCCCGTGCCGCATGTCCGCCTCCCCCGCCTCGGGTTACTTGAGCTGGAGCAGGTCGAGGGTCGTCGGACCCTCGCCCACGGTCACCCGCCAGGCCGCCTTCGCCGGGTCGCGATACCGGCCGCTGAGGCGGTCCGGTCCCTCCTCGCCCGGGTCGCTTCGGAGATCCTTCGGCGGCGGGCCGGGCCACACGACCGTCACCGCGTACTCCCCCGCCGGGGCTCCGTCGTTCTCGGCGTAGGTGCTGAGCCGGAACGTCCCGTCGGCAGCCACCCGGGCAGACGGCTTTGCGTCGTTCGACCCCGCCCCGGCCCGGTGGAAGGTGACTACCGCCTTCTCGGCGGGCCGGCCAGCGGCGTCGAGGACTCGACCGGACACCGGGTAGGCCGGCGGGTGGGCAGTTCCGCCACCACACCCGGCTGCGGCCAGCAGCACGAGCGCCCCAATACGGGCCATCAGTTGTCCCCCGCCACCTCGCCCCCATCCCTGCTGAGGAGGGCGTAGAACGTGGCCTTGCTCAACCCCTCGCGGAGGAACCGGACGCTCCCGTCGGCCATGACCGCGTTCGCGCCGCCGGTGTGGAAGGCGTACACCCCTTGCGAGTTGTTGCAGTTGACCGTGCAGGTGCCGGCGGCGTCGGAGCCGTCTTCGAGGGTCGCCTTGCTCCAGATCGCGTTGTACGACGCCCACGGCCCGGTCCACCCGGGGTACACGAGGACCGTCCCGGGCTGGACGGTCCGCTTCTTGTAATAGGCCGGCCGGCCCGCCTGCTCGGTCACCATGAGCGTGTTCGAGGTGCCGTCGGTGATGGCCTGGATGGTGGCCTTCTCGCTGTACCAGTTGAGCGCGCCGCGGGCGCTGGAGGGGGTGTAGGTGGAGTCGCTGTAGCCGCGCGGGGCCATGTAGTCGCTGGCGGCGGCCGTGCGCCCGGTGGCGTCCGGGGTGCCGAGGATGATGAGCGAGTCCACCTGCCGGTTCGGGTTGGGCGTACTCGGGCACTGGAACAGCTTGACCGGCGTCTTCACGGCGGGCTGGTTGACCGGGTCAAACCAGTCCTTGTTGGTCTGGTAGCCGGTGCTGCCGAGGAGGAGGTTGCCCTGCTCGACGTGGGGGAGGATGAACACCGACCAGCCGGCGTAGGGGGTGGCCGGGGCGGCGGTGGTCGGGTAGCTGCCAGCCTGGGGCATGAAGCCGTAGGCGCTCTCGTAGTTGTGCATGCCGAGGCCGATCTGCTTGAGGTTGTTCGAGCAAGCCGTGCGGGCGGCGGCCTCGCGGACCTTCTGCACCGCGGGCAGCAGCAGACCGATCAGGATGGCGATGATGGCGATCACCACCAGCAGCTCGATCAAGGTGAAGGCGCGGCGGCCGCGCATGGCGAATCCTCCCGGTGTCGGTCGTGGTCAGAAGTCGTTCGGGCCGAGTACCTCGCCGCCGGCGATGCTCACCAGGGCGACCAGCATCTCCTGCGACATCCCCGCCTTGAGGAACCGCACCGACCCGTCCACGAACAGCCCGTGCGCCCCGCTCGGGTGGAACCCGTAGACGGACGCGCCGTTCGAGCAGTTCACGGAGCACGGGCCGAACTGCGTCGCCCCGTCGGCCGAGTACGAGCGCAGGTGGTTCCAGTTCGGCGCCGCCCACTGACCGGAGAGCGCCGGCATCTGCGCCCGCGCCAGCCGGTCCTCGCCGAGCCGCCCGGTCCGCCACACGTTCGGCTTGTCGGCCATCTCCACCACCAGCAGCGTCTGGGCGGTGCCGTCGGCGACGTCCGCGGTCCGCAGCCGGCGGGTGACGGTGCGGGTGTGCATCGCGCCCGGGTGGAGGTTGGCCTGGGCGTTCGAGTTCAGGTAGGCTCCGGCCGAGCCGACGTAGTCGGTCGGCGCGGCCTTGAAGGGGCTGGCCCCGTCGTCCGGGTTCTGCGTCAGCACCCAGCGGTCGGGGTGCGGGGCGGCCGGGCACACGAACACCGGCACCCGCGCCGCCGCCACGGCCCGGTTGTCGCCCTCTGCCCAGTCGCGGCCCGGGGCGTAGCGCTCCGCCAGCTTCGCCTCGCCGAGAAACGGTAGCAGTTGGGTGTTCCAGCTGCCGGCGGGGGGCTGGCTGGTGTTCCGCGGGAGTACGTCGTCGTTCGCGGCCGCGTAGGCCCGGGCGGCGGTGCCGATGCGGCGGAGGTGGTCGGCACAGCTGGCACGGGCGTCCGCGGCACGGGCCTTCTGGGCGGCCGTCGCCGCAAGGCCGGTGACGGCGCCGACGAGGGCGAGCCCCACGAGTACGTCGGCCGGGGCGAGCCCACGGCGGGATGACAGGGTCACGGCGGGCCTCCGGTCAGGGGAGCTTGATGTCGATGGCGTTCAGCTCGGGCCGCACGGTGAACCGGAGCTTCGACTTCGCCGGGTCCGAGTAGGCGTGGCCGAGGCGGTCGGGCGGGTTCGGGGCTTCCAGGTTGTTCGGGTCCGGCGGCTTCACCGGCCAGTACAGCACGACCCCGTACTCGCCCTCCGGGGCACCGTCCTTCAGGTCGTAGGTGGTCAGTTCGTAGTACCCGTCCTGGTCGGCGGTCGCGCGCGACTTCAGCGCCGGGGCGAACGGCTCGCCGGCCGGGTAGAAGGTGACCACGGCGTAGGGCATCGGCTCGCCCTTGTGGGTGAGCCGGCCCTTGACCGGGTAGACCGGCTTCTCGCCGGGCCGCCCCTTCTTGGCGCACCCGGCCGTGACAACCGCCGCGGCCACGCACCCGGCCACGACCGCCCGCCCGAACGTCGTCCTCATGTCCCCTCCGCCCGGATGTCGGCCCGCGCCTCTCGCGCCGGCGTCACAGCGCGTCGCCGACGTTGGCGATGTCGCCGCCGTTGAAGCTGACGAACCGCTTGATCGTCTCGGCGGTGGTGTTCTCGTTGAAGAACTGGACGGACCCGTCGGCGAGGAGGGCGTGCGCCCCGCCGGGGTGGAAGCCGTACAGGGCGGCGCCGTTCCGCTTGTTCACGATGTACGGCCCGAACTGGACGGTCCCGCTCGCGTCCCAGCCGCGGATGTTGTTGTTGTTCGGGTTGGCCCAGCCGCCGTGGTTGCTGTGGTTGACGACCATCGCGGTGTTCGTGTTGTCGGTCGTGCGCTTGCCGTTGATCCACACGTTCGGCACGTCGGCGTTCTCGAAGATGACGAGCGTGTTCGAGGTGCCGTCGGTCACGTCCGTGAGCCGCCGCTTGCCGATCGCGCTGACCGAGCGGATCGTCCCCTCGATCCAGTTGACCGGGGTGGTCGAGTAGTAGAAGCCCTCGGCCACGGTGTAGTCGGTGGGGGCGGCCGGGAACGACCCGCCCGGGTTCTCCGGATCCTGTACGAGGACGGTCCGGTCGGCCCCGGGGTTGGCCGGGCACACGAAGCCCTTCATCCGCACCTGCCCCGCGGCCCGGTTCCGGCAGCCGTTGAGTGACACGTACCAGCTCTGGGTCTGGTCGATCATCCGGTACGTCGGCTCCTGCTCCAGGTACGGCAGCAGCAGCGTGGTCCAGCCGAGCCGGCGGTTGGTGCCGTCGTACCTCGGGAAGCAGCTCTCCTCGGCCGAGGCGTAGTTGTGGATGGCGATGCCGACCTGCTTCAGGTTGTTCGAGCACGTCACCCGGGCGGCGGCGGCCCGGACCTTCTGGACGGCGGGCAGGAGGAGGCCGATCAGGATGGCGATGATGGCGATCACCACCAGCAGCTCAATCAGGGTGAAAGCCTGGCGGGACAGGCGTGACATGAGGGCGTCTCCGGCGGGTCGCTCGGGGGGCAGGGCTTGGTGGCTCGTCGGCGCGGGCGTCAGTGAGTGGTGCCGAACTCGCTGCCGTTGAGCAACGCCCAGAACACGTCGGCCAGCGCCTTGCCGGCGTCGCCGTCGGCCCCGCCGCGGTCCGCGTAGCGGACGAGCGGGGCGAGTTCGTCGGCGGTCGGGCGGCGGGCCAGCGCGGCGAGGTACAGCGCCTCGACCTTCGCGCGGGTGTCGAGGAACGGGGCCGTGGCGACGGCGCGGAGGGTGGGCGTGGCGGCGGGGTCGGTCAGGGCGGTCGTGGTGCGACCGTTCATGAGAGCCAGGCTTTGCAGGATCGACCGCTGGGAGGCCGCGGCGCGCTCGACGCGGAACCGGGCGGCGAAGGCCCGGCGCTCGCGCGGGGCGTTGAGCGGGTCGAGGTCGTCGCGGTCGGGGGGGAGGCCGGCGGCGGTGCGGAGGCTGTCGTACAGCTGCTCCCCGGTCAGTCCGCGGACCTCCGCCCGGGCGAACAGCCGGGGCTCCGTGCTCCCCCCGGGTGGCACCACCGACGACAGCTGGTACGCCCGCGTGAGTACGAGCGCGGTGGTGAGTGCCTTCAGGTCGAACCCGCTGTCGATGAACGACTGAGCCAGTTCATCGAGCAGTTCGGGGTGGCTCGGCGGGTTCTCCCCGCTCAGGTCGTCGAGCGGTTCCACGAGGCCGGTGCCGAACAGCTGGGCCCACACGCGGTTGACCGCATTCCGGGCGAAGTACGGGTTGTCGCGGCTCGTGACCCAGCCGGCGAGGACGACCCGCCCGGTGTCGGGCGTGACCGCCGCGGGCCACTCGGCCTGAACGCCGACGATGAGTCTGGGGCCGACGAGGCGGGTCGTGTTAGGGACGGGGAGTTCGGGCTGCCCGCCCGCGGCGGGGCGGGCGAAGAAGGCGGCCGTCTGCCAGAACTGGTCGCGGGTCCAGCGGGCGAACGGGTGGTCGTGGCACTGGGCGCAGTCCAGGTTCACCCCCAGGAACGCCCGGGTCGTCGAAGCGGCCAGGTTCTCGGGCTTGTACTCGTTGGCGACCAGGAAGGTCGCGGGCGGCTGCGCGGGGCTCGTCCGCGCCCGCGGGGCGGTGAGCAGGTCGCGGACGAGGCGGTCGTACGGGGTGTTGTCACGGAGCCGGGCGGCAACCCAGCCCTCGGCCTCCTCGGCGAGCGTGGACTGGGGTTGGTCCGCCTGGGGCACCCACTCGCGCCGCCAGAGCGTGGCCCAGTGACGGGCGTACCCGGCGGACGCCACGAGCCGACCGACGAGCGTCACGCGCTTGTCGGCGGCCGGGTCGTCGAGGAAGGCGCCGGCCTCGGCGGCCGTCGGGACGCGGCCGATGAGGTCGAGGTAGGTACGGCGGACGAAGGTGGCGTCGTCGGCCGGGTCGGCGGGGCGAACCTTCTCGGCCGACCAGCGGGCGGCCAGGTGCTGATCCACCCGGGCGGCCAGCGTGCGAGGCTCCGGCGCCGCACTCGGGGTACAGACTAGACAGAGCACAAGAACGGAAGACGGCACAAGTGCACCCCGGTGATCTACTGGGGAGAGCCAGCAGATCTTCAGTCGATGATGCCGCGCCGCTGTCGCAACCGGTGTGCCGCCGACGGAGACGGGTCGGAAGGGCGTGTTCGAATGGGAATCGCGGTCAGTGAGATGGTGAGCCGGATGGGATCGTGGTAACCCTGGACCCACCGGTGATCATGCCGTGACCACCGACGGACCCGGACTGGCTGCAACAGCAAGTAGACGACGGTGCATACGACCCCGCCTACCGGATCGGCTCGGCGGACCGGAAGCGCTGGCGGATCATCTCCCGCCGGAGCGTGGCAACGTCCTCCGCCGATCCGGCCGACACCATCAGGAACAGCAGACACATCTCGTCCGTCGTCTGCTCGCCCCAGCGCACCGTCCGCGGCGGGTTGCTCGGGTTCGCCGGGTTGTCCGCCGAGTTGTCGTAGACCGCCTCCAGGTCGATCCGCGCCCCGGTCGGCAGTCGCAGCGGCTCCTTGTACAGGTACCGGCCCTGCCAGTTCCAGTCCCAGTCCCGGACCCAGATCAGCGGCGTCTTCGTCCCGTCCGGCAGGGTCGCGTCGGCCTTCATCTCGCGGCCCAGCTGGTGCATGTGCGGGCCGACCCCGTGCAGGGTGACGGCCACCGGCAGGGTGAACGACGTCGTCACCCGGTGGTCCTTCTCACCCGCCGGGATCACGAGCGGGAAGCCGGCCATCGAGAGCGAGTGGACCGGCGTCGCCCCCGCCTTCTTGGCGAAGTACAGCGCCACCTCGGACTGGTCGGTCGCCGCCTTCCCGACCGGGTGGTAGTGCATCTGGAGTACGACGCGGGCGTCCTTGGCGAGCGGGATGCCGTACCCGTCGGTCATGAACTGCGGGGTGGAGCCTGGCACCCACGCCCCGATCAGCGCGAACGGCGGGCCGCTCCGGGGCCGGAACAGGTTCACCAGGCCGGCGGGGTCGAGCCGCCCGGCCGCTTGCTTCCGGCCGCCCCCGTCCCTCATCAGCCCGAAGTTGTCCACGACGACGAGGGCGTGGTGGACCACCGCCCGGTTCCCGGGCCGGAGGTCCACCGCTGACAGCACCTTGTCACCGGTGAGCTTGAGGTCCAGCGGGACGACGCGGATTTGGTCCCGCCCCTCGGCCGGGACGACGACCGCGTCCGTCATCCGGACCACCAGGTCCGGCGGACCGAGCGGCCACCCGTCGGGGAACGTCGGGGCCGGCGGCCGGTCGCGCGGGTCGCCCTCCGGGGCGCCGGCCTTCGCCCAGTCGGCGAACACCTTCCGCTCGGCGGGCGTCAGGACACGGGCGTCGCGGAAGTCGCCGTGCCCGGGCTCGGCCTTCCACGGCGGCATCGCCCGCGACCCGGTCGCCTCCGCCAGTTGATCGGCCCGGCGGGCGGCGTCCTTATAGGTGAGCAGGCTGAACGGGGCGACCTCGCCCGGTCGGTGGCAACTCGCGCACTGCCGGTACACGATCGGGGCGACGTGCTTCGAGTACGTGACCGGCTCGGCCGGGGCCGGCTGTGCACAGGCCGCCAGCGCGAGCAACGACGCGGGGGACATGGGAACCTCCGACGAGTGTGGTACGGGCTTGGGCGGCAGATCAGTCCGGCCGTGCGGCCGGGGCGGGGAGAATCCGCGGGAGCTGGCAGCCGAACACGTCGGTCCGCGGCACCGCCGGAGTCTTTCCGGCGAGAACCTCGGTGACCGCCTCGGCGGTGTCGCGGCGTGTGGGCTCCGCGCGCTTCCTTCCGACGGCGACGTAGCGGTCGTCGATCCGGCCCAGATACCGCACGGTGCCGTCCGGCGACAGGACCGCCGCGGTCGGCACCCGGGTGGCGCCGACCGCCCTGCTGAGCTTTTGGGCCGGGTCGAGGAGGATCGGGAACGGGAGGCCGTGGTCCTTGGCGTGTCGGGCGGCCTGCTCGGGGGTCAGGTCCGGGTCGGGGTGGACGCCGTAGAACGCCACGCCCTTCGGCCCGAACTCACCGGCCAGCCGGGCCATCTCCGGGGCATAGCCGTTCGAGGCCGGGCAGTCGGGCCAGAGGACGAACAGGACCACGGCCTTGGCCGGCGAGCCGGGGAAGGTCCACGCCTTCCCGGTCGCGTCGGTCAGTGTGATGTCGGCGAACGGGTCGGGTCGGGCCGGGGCCGGTCGGGCGGCCGCGAGAGCGGCGAGCGAGAGGGGGATGAGGAGCAGGCGAGACACGGCGGGCCTCCGGTCGGGTCGGGCACCCGAACAACCCGCCGGCCGGCGGCCGGTTACAGTCCCTTCGTCAGAAACCGACCGAGCCCGTGGACGAGGACGCGGCCGCGGAAGCCGGGCCGGTCGCCGTCGTAGACGGGCGCGCCGGGGTTCAGATGACCCTCGGCCGTGTAGCCGGCGGGGTCGCGGGCCGCGGTCGCCTCCAGCGCGAACGTCAGGTTCGCCTCACCGCCGCCCGGGAGTTGGCGGCGGAGGATCAGCTGGCGAACGATGTGGTCCTCACGCCCGACCGTGAGTTCCGCCCCGGTCAGCGAGAACGGGCGCGTCTCCCCGCGGACCGTGGCCGACACCACGATCGCGTCTTCGGACGGGTCGGCCCGGCCGAGGTCGTGGTGGGCGAGAAGGTCGTCGAGGAGGGCGGAGAGGTCAAGCCCGCGGACGATGACGGCTTCGCGGATCGGGGAGGGGAGGTCATCGACCCGGAACCGGGCCGCGGCCTCGCGGGTCGGCGCGAACCAGACCCGGCCCTCCGGGTCGCGGCCCCACGCCCCGCCCGCGGCGAGCCACGGCTCCACGACGAACCGGTCCCCGCGGGTCCACACCCGGGCGGCCAGCGCCCGGTCGGCGAGGAGCGGGAACCGGCCGCGGGCGTCAGTGGGGACGGTGACGGTCTGGGCGTAGCACCGGTCCGGGCCGGCGACGTGGGCGGCCCGCACCTCCCGCACGACCGCGGCCGGGGAGGCGACCACCTCCGGGGCAGTAGGCCAGAACGCCACCGCGATCAACACCGTGGCGGCCAGGGCCGCTGCGACCCCAGCCCCTCGGAGCCACCCTCGCGGGAGCCACGACGGAGCCGAGTCGGCTACCAGCCGGGCGTGAACGGCGTCCCACACCGCCCGCCCGTCGGTCCGGGCGGCGTCGGCGTCCAACCCGGCCCGGACGACGGCATCGAGGCCGGGGATCGGGTCAGGAAACGGGTCGGCAGGCGGGGGCATCACGACTCCTGGGGCCGGATCTCCTCCCGAACAACCCGGACGCCAGCGGGGGGTTACGAGTTCTTCCCGGGAAGTGGGATGCCGAGCGCGGCGGCGAGGGCGTGTCGGCCGCGGTGGACGAGAACCCCGGCGTGGCTTGGCGTGACGCCGAGAACCTCGCCGATCTGCTCCTTCGACATCCCGAGCGACCGCAGTTCGACCGCCGCCCGTTGCATCTCGGTCAGCTGGCAAAGCCCGCTCCGCACCCGCTCCTCCAGTTCGCGGTGCTGGAGGACGTCTTCGGGCCTCAGCCCGGCCGCGTCCGGCACCGCCACCGACTCGTCGTCTTGCCCGCCGGCGTCCAGGCTGAGGACTGCCCGCTCGCGGGCGGCCTGGTTGATGCACAGGTTCGAGATCGCCTTGAACAGGAGCTTCACCCCGTCCCGCTCCAGGTCATACTCGCCGGCCTTGCGCAACAACCGGAACAGGCACTCCTGCACCAGGTCGTCGGCGCGGTTCGGGTCGGCGACCAGGGACCGGGCGTAGGCCGCGGCCCGCGGCGCGACCGCCACCACCCACGCCTGGAGCCGGTCCCTCTGCTCGTCCGACAGCATTCCCGGCCCCGCCACTGCCAGTGACGTCCTGGCGCCCCGCATTCTACGGCGTGCCCGGCCGCGAGGGGCGAGTCCCGTCCGCACCACCCCACCGGCCCCGGCCGGTGGTTCGAGCGCGGCCGCGGGTTACACCTTCGGGCGGAAGCCGGCGAAGAGCTCCTCCAGGTGGCGGGGCTCGACGGGCTTGGTCAGGTGGACGTCGAACCCCGCCTCCCGCGACCGCCGGCGGTCCTCCTCGGCGCCCCAGCCCGTCAGGGCCACGAACACGGCGCCGGCGCTGGCCTCGTCCGCCCGCAGCGCCCGGGCCACCTCGTAGCCGTTCATCCCCGGGAGGCCGATGTCGAGGACCACGACGTCGGGCCGGAACGCCGGCGCCTGCCGGAGGGCGTCGGGGCCGGTGTGGGCGACCGCGGTCTCGTGCCCCAGCAGCCCCAGGAGCATGGCCAGGCTCTCGGCCGCGTCCACGTTGTCGTCCACCACCAGCACCCGGCGGCGGCGGGAGTGGGACGGGGACGGCGGGCCGCCCGCGCCGGCCGCGCCGGCCGGCGCGGGGCCGAGCGGGACGCGGACGGTGAACGTACTCCCCCGCCCCGGCCCGGCGCTCTCGGCGGTCACCTCGCCGCCGTGCATCTCCACCAGCTTCCGCACCAGCGACAGCCCGATCCCCAGCCCCCCCTGCGCCCGGTCCAGGTGCTTCCCGACCTGGGTGAACAGGTCGAACACCTTCGGCAGCATGTCGGCCGGGATGCCCATGCCGGTGTCGGTCACCCGCACGACCGCCCGCCCGCCCTCGGCGGCGGCCGACACGTCGATCCGGCCCCCGTCCGGGGTGTACTTGGCGGCGTTGGTCAGCAGGTTGGACACGACCTGCGTCATCCGCGTCGGGTCGGCGTGGACCCACAGCGGGCCGGCGGGCGGCCGCACGGTCAGGGCGTGGCCGCCCGCCTCGACGAGCGGCCGGACGCTCTCGACCGCCGCCTCGACCGCCGCCCGCAGGTCGAGGTGTTCCTGGCGGAGCCGGATCTTCCCGGTGGTCACGCGCGAGATGTCGAGCAGGTCGTCCACCAGCCGGACCAGGTGGCCGAGTTGGCGCTCCATCATGTGCCGGGTCTGGCCCGCCGCCTCGGGGGTCGCCGCGTACTTGAGCACCTCGAGGCCGTTGGCCAGCGGGGCCAGGGGGTTCCGCAGCTCGTGGGCCAGGGTGGCGAGGAACTCGTCCTTCCGCCGGTCGGCCTCCTTCAGCGCCTCGGCCGTGCGGCGCGTCTCCTCCAGCAGCCGGGACACCTCCTGCCGCTCCCGCCACAGCTCGAAGAACACGTCGGCCTTGCTCCGCAGCACGTGCGGCTCGACCGGCTTGGTCAGGAAGTCCACCGCCCCGGCCTCGTAGCCGCGGAACCGCCGCTGCCGGTCGGGCGTGCCGGCGGTGAGGAAGATGATCGGCACCCGCCGCGTCCGCTCCGTGCCGCGCATGAGCTCGGCGAGATCGAACCCGTCCATCTCGGGCATCTGTACGTCCACGAGCGCCAGCGCGACCTCGTGGAGGAGGAGGAGTTCGAGCGCCTCCGGGCCGGACCGGGCGGTGAGGAGGACCAGGCCGTCGCGGCGCAGCAGCCCTTCGAGGGCGAGCAGGTTCTCGGGCAGGTCGTCGACGACCAGGAACTTCACGGGGGGTGGCGGCGGCCGAGTCATGGGGTTCCCCCGAGCCGGGCGAGGCGCGCGGCGATCTGGTCCAGGGTCATCACCGCCGCGGCCGGGCAGGCGGCGAGGGCGGCCCGCGGCATGGCGGCGGCGTAGGCGCCGGCCGGATCCTGCACCAGGGCCGCGCCGCCCGCGGCGCGGACGGCCCGCAGGCCGAGCGCCCCGTCGGAACTGGCCCCCGTGAGGACGACGCCGACGAGGGCGGCCCCGTAGGCGTCGGCCGCCGACTCGAACAGCACGTCCACGGCCGGCCGGGAGAACAGCACCGGCTCCTCGCCCGACAGCGACAGCCGGCGGTCGGGCTCGACGAGGAGGTGGTAGTCGGGCGGCGCGAAGTACACCGTGCCGGCCGCGACCGGCTCCTTGTCCTCGGCCTCCTTCACCGGCACCCGGCAGCGGGACCGGAACAGGTCGGCCAGGATGCTGGCCCGGTCGGGCGGCAGGTGGACCACCACCATGACGGGGAGCGGGTAGCCGGCGGGCAGGGCCGGCAGCAGGGCGGACAGAGCCTCGACCGCGCCGGCCGAGGCTCCGACCACGACCGCCCCCGGGGCGGCCGCGGGGGGCGGGGTCACGGCGCCCCCCGCTTCTGGTAGACCCGGGCGTCGCGGTCGAACTCGGCGAAGGCGTCGGCGTGGCGGGAGAAGCGCAGGCTCTCCTTCGCGCCCAGGCCCAGGAACCCCTTCCGCACGAGCGAGTCCTTGAACAGGCCGACGGCGCGGTCCTGGAGGTCGCGGTCGAAGTAGATCAGCACGTTCCGGCACGACACCAGCTGGACCTCCGCGAACACCTGGTCGGACGCCAGGCTGTGGTCCGAGAACACGGCCCGCTTCCGCAGCGTCCGGTCGAACACGGCCGACCCGTAGGCCGCCGTGTAGTAGTCGGACAGCGACGACTTCCCCCCGGCCCGGCGGTGGTTCTCGGTGAACAGCGGCACGCGGTCCGCCTCGTACACCCCGGCCTCGGCCCTCCGCAGGGCGTCGGGGTTGATGTCGGTGCCGTAGAACAGCGTCCGCTCCTCCAGCCCCTCCTCGCGGAACAGGATGGCGAGGGAGTAGAGCTCCTCCCCGGCGCTGCACCCGGCCACCCACACCTTGAGCGACGGGTAGGTGCGCAGGTGCGGCACCACGTGTTCCCGCACCGCCCGGAAGTAGGCCGGGTCGCGGAACAGCTCGCTCACCTGGACGGTCAGGTAGGCGAGGAGTTCGGCCAGGGCCGCCGGCTCGTGCAGCACCCGGTCCTGGAGTTCCGAGAGGCTGCGGCACCCGAACCGCTCCCTGGCCTGGGACAGCCGGCGCTTGAGCGACGCGACCGAGTAGCCGCGGAAGTCGTAGTGGTACTTCCGCAGGATCGCGTCGAGCAGCAGCCGGAACTCGATGTCCTCGGTCGGGTCGCGCACGCCCCACCCTCCCCTAACGCGGCATCCACACCCGGACGAGCGAGAGGAGCTTCTCGACGTCCAGGGGCTTGGCCATGTAGTCGTTGGCGCCGGCCGCCAGGCACTGCTCCTGGTCGTCCCGCATCGCCTTGGCCGTGAGGGCGATGACCGGGAGCTTCTTCCACTCGTCGCGCCGCCGGATCTCGCGGGTGGCGGCGAGCCCGTCCATCTCCGGCATCATCACGTCCATGAGGACGAGGTCGATCCGGGCCGCCGGGTCGCCGAGCGAGCGGGCGAGGGCGTCCACCGCCTCCCGGCCGTTCCGCGCGATCTGGACGACCGCGCCGCGCGGCTCGAGGATGCTGGTGAGCGCGAACACGTTCCGCACGTCGTCCTCGGCCACCAGGATGCGGCGGCCCTCCAGGGCCGCGTCCCGGCTCCGGGCCTTCTCGAGCATCCGCTGCCGCTCGGGCGGGAGCTCGGCCACCACCTGGTGGAGGAACAGCGTCACCTCGTCGAGCAGCCGCTCGGGCGACTTCGCCCCCTTGATGATGATGGACTTCGAGTAGCGGCGGAGCCGCTGCTCCTCGTCGGCCGACAGCTCCCGCCCGGTGTACACGATGACCGGCGGGAACGAGTAAGCGTCCTCCCGGCTGAGCGTCTCGAGGAGGGTGTACCCGGAGGCGTCCGGGAGCGACAGGTCGAGGACCATGCAGTCGAAGGTGGCCGCGCGCAGCCGCTCCAGGCACCCGGCCGCGGTGGCCGCCCCGACCGCCTCCACGTCGTTCGCCCCGAGTAGCGCCTGGAGGCTGGCGAGCTGGACGGGGTCGTCCTCGACGATGAGCACCCGGCGGAGCCGCTGTTCGAGCCGCGTCTCCAGCCGGCCCAGCGCCTCGACCAGCTGCTCGCGCTGGACGGGCTTGAGCATGTACCCGACCGCCCCGAGGGCCAGGGCGGACTCGGCGTGGTTGCCGGCCGAGACGACGTGGACCGGGACGTGCCGGGTGCGCGCGTCGTGCTTGAGGCGGTCGAGGACGGACAGCCCCGAGTGGTCGGGGAGGCCGACGTCGAGCACCACCGCGCTCGGCCGGTACTGGGCGGCGACGGCGACGGCCTCCTCGGCGGTGGTGGCGACCACGCACTGGAAGCCGAGCTCGCGGGCGAGGTCGTACAGGATGCGGGCGAACGGCTCGTCGTCCTCGACGACGAGGAGGACGCGCCGGTCCCCGGTCAGCGTCTCGCGGTCGTCGGCGACCCGCCGCGTGCGGACCGCGACCGGGGGCGGGGCGGGGGTGGGGGCCGGGGGCCGGGCGGCGGGTTGGGTTGGGGCGGGCACCGGGGCCGCCGGCCGGTCGGCGCGGGGGCGGACCCGGGCCGGGTCGTACACGTCGGGGAGGGTGACGGTGAACGTGCTGCCGCGGCCGGGCTCGCTCGCCAGCGACAACTCCCCGCCGAGCAGCCGGACCAGCTCGCGCGAGATGGACAGGCCGAGGCCGGTGCCGCCGTACTTCCGGTTCGTCGTCCCGTCGGCCTGGCGGAACGCCTCGAACACGACCCGCTGCTGGTGCTCGGGGATGCCGATGCCGGTGTCCCGCACGGCGAACGCCACCCGCCCGCCGCCGGCCCGCTCGACGACGAGCTCGACCGACCCGTGCGCGGTGAATTTCAGCGCGTTCGAGATGAGGTTCTTCAGGATCTGTTCGAGCCGCTGGCGGTCGGTGTCGATCGCCTCGGGGCAGTCCGGGGCGACCCGGGCCGTGTACGCCAACTGCTTCTGCCCGGCCACGGGCTCGAAGACCCGCCCCAGGTCGTCCGCCAGCTGGACGAGCCGGACCGGCTCGGGCCGCACCTCCATGTGGCCGGCCTCGATCTTGGACAGGTCGAGGATGTCGTTGATGAGGGCGAGGAGGTCGTTCCCGGCCGCGCGGATGGTCTCGGCGTAGCGGACCTGCTCGTCGGTCAGGTTCCCCGCCGGGTTGTCGGCCAGGAGCTTGGCGAGGATGAGCGACGAGTTGAGCGGGGTGCGCAGCTCGTGCGACATGTTGGCCAGGAAGTCCGACTTGTACTGGCTGGCTCGCTCCAGCTCCCCGGCCTGGACCTGGAGCGCGGCCTTGGCCCGCGACACCTCGTCCCGCTCGGCCTCCAGGTAGCGCGTCTGCTCCTCGAGGCTCGCGTTCGTCTCCTCCAACTCGGCCTGCTGCTCCTCCAGCCGGACCTGCGACTCCTTGAGGGCGCGGCCCTGCTCCTCCAGCTCCTCGTTCGTGACGCGGAGTTCTTCCTGCTGGGCCTGGAGCTCCTCCGCCTGCCGCTGCGTCTCCTCCAGCAGCTTTTGCAGGTGGACCCGGTAATTCGCCGAGCGGACGGTGATGCCGGTGAGTTCCGTCACCCGCCCGAGCAGGTCGGAGGTGAGTTCCGGGATCGGGTGGACGAAGCCGAGCTCGAGCACGCCGTTGACCGCCCCGTCGGCCGTCAGCGGGGCGACGACGAGGTGCCGGGGCGCCCCGCGGCCGAGGGCCGAGCCGACGGCGAGGTAGCCGGGGGGGACGTCGCGCACGACGAACGCCCGCCCGTCCTTGACGGCCTGGCCGAGGAGCCCGTCGCCGGGGAGGAGCTGCTCGGGCGCGCCGCCCTCGGGCACGCCGTAGGTGGCGACCCGACGGAAGACCCCGCCGTCGGCCGCGTACACCGCCCCGGCGTGGGCGTCGAGGTACTCGGCCAGGTAGCGGAGCGACCGCTCGCCCAGCCGTTCCAGGGTCGGGTCGCCGCCGATCGCGGCCGCCAGCCCCACCTGGCCGGACTGGAGCCACTCCTCGCCCCGGCGGGCCGCGGCGGCCCGCCGCACCAGGGTGGCCACCGCCACCGACAGGACCGTGCCGAGTACGCAGGCGAGCACCCCGCTTCCCACGGCGACGCGGTAGGCCGCCTCCATGGCGTCGAGGCGCTCGGTGCGGAGCCGCCGCTCGGTCACCTCGATCTCCTCGACGCGGGCGCGGATCGCGTCCATTGCGGCCTTGCCGCGGTCGGTCACGACCACGGCCTGGGCCGCCTCGAATCCCTTGTTCCGACGGAGGTCGATCGTCTCGGCGAGCTCCCGGAACTTGGCGGCAATCTGTTCCCGCAGCCCCGGGAGGCGGGCTTGCTGCTCGGGGTTGTCGGACGTCCGCCGTTCGAGGTCGTGCAGCCTCACGTCCATGCGGGAGGCGGCCGCGTTGTACGGCTCAAGGTAGCGGAGGTCGCCGGTGATGACGTACCCCCGCTGCCCGGTCTCCGCGTCCTGGGCGAGGGCCAGCACGTCCTCCAGGGCGATCAGCACCTCGTGCGTGTGCGTCACCTGCTCGGCGCCGCGCATGACGGTGCGGGTGTTCCAGTAGGAGACGAGCCCGCTGGCGACGAAGAAGAGGACGACGGCGGTGAGACCGAGCGAGATGGGGAGGTCACCGGTCCGGGAGCTAGCACGGCGGGCGGGGTCGGTCATCGGGTTGTCCGTAGCGGTCCCCGGCGGGGCGGGTCGGCGGGCGATCAATCTGTCAATTATCAGATCTCACACATGTCACCCGGGTGTCCGGGGCGAACGGGGCAACGGCCGTGCCGACCGCCCCGCGCACGCGAGACTACCGGGGCGGCAGCGCGCCATCCCGTTGTGTTACGATACACGACCCGTCCCGGCTGCGGCGCGGAGACGGGCGGGTGCTCATTGGGTGACGGCGTAAGACGAGCGGAAGCGACCAATCGGCCGGCGGCGACACCGGGCGACACCCGGCGCCGGGACTGGTTCGCGCGGGTGCGGCGCGGGTGGTGAGGGTTGTCGGGGTTGTGGTGGGAAGGACGTGGGCCGGGAGCCCCAAAGCTCCCGGCCCACAGTCGGTCTGCCGGCGTCACTCCTTCTTGGCCGGGTCGCGCTCGGCTTGGCCCAACAGGAGTTGCAGTTCGAGGCGGTTCCAAACCAGTGACAGCACGGCTTCCGGTGCCAGGTCGTCGTTGTTGTCCAGGACGGCGTTGAATGAGTCGATTTTCCGCCTCGCGGCTTCTAACCTCATTCCGGCCTCGCCGTGCTTACCGTCGCAGCGGTAGGCGAGGCTCAGGAACAACAGGTCGGTGGCGCTGGCGTAAACGTCCGCGGGGCCGGCCGGCGGCTCCTCCCCCCGCTCCTTCTGGATCTCCTCAAGCCGGCTGACCGCCTCCGCCGCCCGGCCCTTCCGGTACAGGACCGCCGCGAGTGTGTTTCGGTAGTTCAGCGACTTGTACGAGTTGACGGCCCGCTGCGCCATCTCCAGGGCCGCCGCCAGGTTCTCCGGGCGCGGGTCGGGCGACAGGGCTAACACCCAGGCCGCGTCGTTCAGGCCGGCTATCTGATCCTCAGACAGCTCCTGCGCCGACTCGACGATCCTGGCGCACGTCTTCTGATACCCGTCGTTGTCGGCCCGGCCCAGCTGGACCAGGGCGAGGTGGCCCAGCACCTTCTCCCGGCTCGCCGGGGCCGCGGCCGCCTCGGCCAGCACCGCCCCGGCGAGGTCCAAGTTGCGGGCGGCGACGGCGGCGGCCGAGAGGCGCTCCCGGGCGTCCGGGAAGGTACGGTCCAGGTCGAACGACCGTTGGTACGCCCGGACGGCGGCGTCCCAGCGCCGGAGCCCGACCAGGGCGTCTGCGTGCTGCCGCCAGTACAAGGCGCTGGCGCGGAGTTCGGTCAGCGTGGTCGTCACCATCAAGGCGTCGTCCCAGCGCCGGAGGCTGAGCAGGACACGGGCCCGCGCGTGGAGCAGGTCCGTGTCGGTCGGGTGCCTCCCCTTCGCGGTGAACGCCTCCTCGGCCTCCGCGAGCCGCTTCGCCCCCTCGGTCGTGTACGGCCGGCCGGGCGGCCCCTCCAGGGCGCGGCCGAGCTTGAGCCAGTACCGGGCCACCTCGGGGGCGAGGTCGGTGGCCGCCCGGAAGTGCTCCAAGGCTTCCGCGTCGAGGCCGGACTGGAGCCCCAGGTTCAGCAGGACGTCGCCGTACCCGGCGTGCGCCGCCGCCACCTCCGACGCGGGCGGGCTGACCAGCTTGTATTCGAGCCCGAACGCCTGCGCGTAGGCACCCCTGGCGCGGTCCCAGCGCTCGTGCTTGGCGAACGCCCGGGCGGCGCGGACGAAGTCCTGGAACGCCGCGTCGCGCTGCCGGACCGCGTCGGAACTCCGCGCCTTGGCCCGGATCAGCAGCACCTCCGCACTGTCCACGTCGTCCGAGCCGTCGAGGAGTTGGTCGCAGACGTCGGCCGCGGCGGGCGGGTTGCCCGCCATCAGATGGGCCTCGGCGAGCTTGACCCCGTCGAGCCGGTCGCCGGGGACGGACCGGACGAGCTCCCGGTAGTCCTCGATCGCCGCCTCGAACTGGGCCTTCCGGGCCTCCGGCTGCGAGGTGCCGATGCCCTCGGCTCGGGAGTACCGCATCTGGGCACGGGCGCGGAGTGCGTCCCAGTTCGGGCCGGGGCCGGACAGCGCGCGGGCGTAGTCCTCCTCGGCGTCCGCCCACTTGACGAGCTGGGCCTGGACACGGGCGCGGCGGGCGTAGCCCCCGCGCGCGCCGTCCGTGGGTGCTCCTTCGAGCAGCTTGTCCCAGTGCCAAAGTGCCCCTTCCCAGTTCCCGGCGGCCTCGCACTGGGTCGCCTCCCAGGCGTGCCAGCGGCGGGTGTCGGCCGGGGACGGGGCCGGCGGCGCGGCCACCGCCCGCCGGTCGAACGCCTCCCCGGGCGGGAGCACGGCCAGCTGAACGGGGTCGGCGGTGGCCCGGCGGGCGGCGACGAGTTCCGCCCCCCGGAGCACCTCCGCGACCGGCGTCTCGGGGAGTCGCGTCAGCGGGCACTCGGTGGCCACGAACCGGGCCGACCACAGCCGGTTCGGGCGGGTCGAGTTCGGGACGGGGCTGGGCCGGGGGTCGGCGGCGAGTCCGACCGCCAGCACCGTCCCCTCGCCCGCCTCCCCGGCGCGCCAGCGGACGCCGCGGATGTTCACCGGCTGGGGGGCGACTGCGACCAGTCGGCCGCTGCTCGACTCGACCCTCGTGTCCCAGACGCGGACGACGTTGTCGGTGCTGGCGGTGACCACCAGCCGATCCCCGGCGAAGGCGGCCCGGGTGACGCCGCGGTTCCGGAACCCGGCCCGCAGCTCCGCCTTCGCCGTGTACGCCCCGCCCGCGGCCCGCACCCAGACCCGCGCGCTGCCGTCCTCGCCGGCCGTGACCACCCGGTCGCCGCTGTCGTCGAACGCGGCGAATAGGACGTCGGCCGTGTGGCCGACGCCCGCCTCCGCGTCGCCGAGCACCTCGCCCGCCCACCGGCCACCGGCCAGCGCCCACACCACCGCGGTGTCGTCCTGGCTGGCCGTCACCAGCCGGCCGTCCCGGCTGAACCCGACGTGGGTGACCGGGCCGCGGTGGGCCGCGTTGATGCCCGGCTGCTGGAGCGAAACCGGGGGCGTAGGACCGACGTCCCAGACGACCACCAGCCCCCGCGTGTCGCCCTCGGTGCCGGCATAGGCCGCCGCCCGCCGGCACCCCGGGGCGAACACGGCCGCCGTGAGGGGTTGGGGGTACTGGGTTTCGAACTCCTTGATCCCGCGTCCGGTCTCATCGATGCGGTACACCCGGAGCGACGTGGTGCCGGTCGGCACGTCCTGGTTCCGGCGGCCCAGGACGAGCAACTTCAGGGCACGACCGTCGTGGCCGGCGGCGACGAAGACCGCCTTCTCCTCGCAGGCTTCCTCCACCACGGTCATGCCCCCGTGTTCGTCCCAAAGTCGGACGTTGCCGGCCCGGTCCGTCGTGCAGACTCGGAGCGGGCCACCGGGGCTCACGACCACGTTTGTCACGGGCGCGGCCTGGAGGAGTTCGGGCGTGAGCGGTTTCCCGTCGGCCGTACTCCAGGCGCGGGCCCAGCCCTGCCGGCTGCCGGTCGTCCGCCCTTGCCGCTCGCCGCCCGCGGCGAGAACCCGGCCGTCGGGCGACAGGGCGTCTTCCGCCACCGTGCGGTAGAGGTCCACCCCGGGGACGGGGATCGACAGCGACCGGGCGCCGGCCCACGGCAGATCCCACCGGTAGGCCGCGGCGCCGCCGACGGTGACCCCGCCCCACCCGTCGCTGGTGAACGCCGCCTCGGTGACCGACCCGCTGTGGTGGAGGGTGAGGTCCGCCGGCCGGCCGGTGGCCGTGCTCCAGACGACGGCCCGCTTATCCCGGCTCGCCGAGATGACGTACTGCCCGTCCGGGCTGTACCCGAGGCTGAACACCTGTTGGGCGTGCCCCGTGGCCCCGCCCGCCGGCCCCACCGGGGCCAGGGCCAGCGCCCAGCCGTCCTTTGCCTCCTGGCGTTCGAGCCGCCAGTGGAAGACGCCGCCGGCCTTCGTCCCGGTGGCGAGGCGGTCGCCCTGGGGGCTGAACACGGCGGCCGTGGTGACCTGCCCGGCGGGGGTGTCGGCCCGGGAGCCCTTGGCGGACTTCGTGTCGAACAGCCAGGCCGTCGAGTTCTTCCCGGCCCCTCCCTCGCCGTGCCCGCGGGACACGAACAGCGCCTGGTACGCCGCGGGGCTGTAGGCCGCGACCAGCACCTCCTCGTCGGCCTTCGCGGCCTCGGCCTTGTACTTCCTGGTCGCCCCGTCCCGGTCGAGCTGCCATTCAAGGCAGACGGTCGCCGGGTCGGGCGAGTCGGCCCCGACGACCGCGGCCAGCATGGGCGCGTCCCCGGGCGGGGCGAACGCCAGGCCGCCGAGCTTCCCGTCGTACTCGGTCGCGCCCGGCGACCGCGCCGGCGACCAGTCCGCGACCCCCCAGACGAGCACCCGGCTCTTCGCGGACGGGGGGAGCTTCTCCGCCGTCCGGTCCATGACGCGGTAAGTCGCAGCCGCAAAGTACTTCCCGTCCGGGCTCATCTTCGCGTCGGTGAGTACCCCGTCGTACGGGACCGGCGTCTCCCACCGGGGGTTGCCCTCGTCGGGAAGGCGGAGCGGGTACACGACCCCGCGCACGTCCCAGCTCAACACGGCGGCAGCGGCCCGCCCGTCCGGGCTGACGTAGACCCCGATCTGGGTGGGGGTTCTGGCCCCGTCGCGGCCGGCGTGCGGGCGCCGGTCTTCCCTCGGCTGGAGCAGCCCGCCGGGGCCGGGCCGCCACGTCCGCACGACCAGGTCGAAGCCGGCGGGGGTCGTCACGACCCCGGCGGTGAGGGCGACCCGGCCGTCCGCGGCCTGGGCGGCCGCGGTCGGGGATTGCCCGTCGGCCTGGTAGGCCAACCCCCGGAGGGTCGGCAGCTGGCGCCGGGTAGTGCCGAGGCGGAGGAGGTGGTCGAACGCGCGCTCGCCCGTGGGCGGTCGGTCGGCCTGGGCGTCGACCTCGTCCTTCCACGAGAGGGCGTACCGGAGGTAGGCTCCGGCCAACTCCTCCATCCGCTGGTCCCCGCCGGCGGCGAACAGCTGCCAGGCCGCGTTCTCCCGCAGCGCGGCCGCGTTCTGCTCGGTCTTGAGTTGCGCGAGTTCCGTGGCGGCCTTCTCCTTGGCCGCGAGTACTTTCCCGTTCGCCTCGGCCAGCTGTGCCTGCGCCCGCTGCTCGTACCGGTCGTAGGCCACCGCGGCCGCGGCGAGGGCAAGGACCGCGGCCGCGAACCCGCCCCGGCCGACCCACCACACCAGGTCGGCCCGCTGCTCGCTCCGGCGGAGGAACTCCTCCTCAAGGTCGCCGAGCGGGTGCTCCGCCCTGGCCCGGACCGCCTCCTCCAGGGCGACGGTAAGTACCGCCCCCGACCAGAGGGCGCCGGACTTCCGCCCCTGGCCCCGCCACTGCTCGGCGGCGGCCAACAGCCGGGCCCGCCACTGCTCCCTCTCCCGGTCCTCCTCCAGCCACCGGAGGAAGCGGGGCCACGCGGTGGCCAGCGCCTCGTGGACGGGGGCGATGTCGGGCGGCCCGCCGCCGTCGTCCCGCGGCACCGCGACGACGAGCCCTTCCGCTTCGAGCGTGCCGAGCACCGCCGGGGCCGCGGGCGGGAGGCCGCGGAGGATCTGCTCGCGGGGAACCCGGTGGCACGACACCCCGGCCCCGGTGGCCGGCCGGATCAGCCGGAGGAGGAGGCCGCGGGCCGCCTCCCGGCCGGCGGGGTCGAGCCGGCCGTACACCTCCTCGGCCCGGCGGCCGACCGCCAGCCGGCCCCCGCCGAGCCGGTCGTACGCCTCGTGGGTGATCCGGTTCCCCTCCCGGGCACCCCACAGCAGCCCGAGCGTGAACCGGAGGAGGGCCAGGGCGGCCGGATCCCCCTGGACGTCCATGAGCAGCCGGTCGACCACCCCGTCGTCGAACCGGAGTCCGACCCCCTGGGCCGGCCGCGTCACCATCTGCCGGAGCTCGGCGGCGGAGAAGGCGACCAGCACCTGGCCCTGGCGGAACCGGCGGCCGAACGGGCCGAGGGCGTCCACCGGGCCGAGCCGGCCGGGGTTCACGGTGAGCACCACCCGGTGCCCGTGGGCCGGGTCGGTCAGGGCTGCCAGGGCGTCGGCGAACGCCCGGGCCCGGGCCGGGTCGGCGGCCGAGAAGACGTCGCCGACCCGCCGGACCACCACCACCGTGGGGTGGGGGCGGGCGGCGGCCAACTGGGCCGCCGTGCCGGCCGGGTCCGCGGCCAGCAGGGTGGCCCAGGTCGCGGGGTTGTTGGGGGCGAGCGCCCCGGCCAGGGCGACGAACGGGTCGGCCCCGGGGATGATGGTGGGGAGGTAGTCCCACTGGTCGCTCCCCGGCAGCCGGCCCGACCGGAGGGCCGGGATCAGGCCGTCCCGGATCAGCGCCTGCCGGCCGCTCCCGCTCACGCCGAGCACCGCCACCAGCCGGACCTCGTCGGCGGCCCGGACGGCCTCGTCGATCAGCCGGTCCCACCCGGGCGACGGCCCCCCGGCCGGGCGGCCGACGTCGCGGAACGGGTTCTCGACGTTGTCGAGTCGGGGAGCTTCCTGGGGGTTGAAGTCGACGAGGTCGGTCTCCCCGGCCGGCCGGCCCGCCCGGTACAACACGTTCGACCAGTAGGTCAGCAGCCCCTGGGCCGCGAACCGGTCCTCGCTCGCCCCGAGGACCGTCCCGGTCGCCCGCCCCCACCGGACGAACTCGACCGCCCGGTCGAGGAGGTCGTCCCGGTCCCCGGGCGACAGCGCGGCCTCCCGCTTGTACTCCCGGACGAGTCGTGAGTGGTCGGCCCGGAGGGCCGCCAGGCTCGGGTAGGGGGCGGACCGCTTACCCACCAGGGCCGCGGGGGTGGGGTCAGGCATGCTGCATCTCCCGGAGGGTTCCGCTGAGCGCCTCGCCGAACTGCCGGAGCCGGCCGCACAGGTCGAGCAGGTCGATGTCCGTGCGGTTGAAGGCCTCGCTCATCCTGGTCCGGAACTGCTTGACGTCGGCCTGGGCCGCCCGCACCGGGCCGGGCTCGGTCGGCGGGCGGACGAGGGCGGCCGCGACCCGGCCGGCCAGCTCCTTCAGCGGCCCCACCCAGTCGGGCGGGGCGGCCGGGTGAAGGCGGTCGACCTGGCCCCGGACGTCCTCCCAGATGTCGGCGACGGCGAACACGTCCGGGGCGCGCCCGCCGCCGAGCTGCCCCAGGGTGACGTCGATGCCCTGGAGCCAGTCGTGGTTCTGTAGCAGGGTCCGCAGGGTCTCGTCGAGCTGGAAGACCGCCGCGATCCCCTTCTCGAACTGGTCGAGCCGGCGGAGCGAGTCGTCGTCGAACGAGTACCCGCCGACCAGGCCCGCGTAGACCGACTGGAGGTCGTCGGCCACCTCCCGGAGGGAGAGCAGGCGGGCCAACCGGACGATCTCCCGGTTGAGGGCGGGGAGCTCCGACCCGATCAGGTTCTGGAGGCGCACGCTCACCCGGTCGATCCGCCGGCCGTCCGCCGCCGCCACCGCGCCCGTCAGGTCGGCCGCGGCCCGGTTGACCCGGTCCCGCCACGGGAGCTGGTTCGGGGCGAGCCCCGTCAGGCCGGCGTAGGCGTCCACCTTCCCGAGCTCGAAGACCAGCCCCTCGGCCGCGGCCGCCAGGTCGTCGTCGAACCCGATGTGCTCCGGCCCGCCGTCGGCCGGGCCGCGGAGCCGGCGGAGCTCGGACACGACCACCTTGAACGCCCCTTCGGCGACCTGAAAGTTGTCGTGCAGCTTTTTAAATTTTCCGAGCTCGTCGATGTGCAGCACGGCGGACCGGAAGGAGTCTTCGTACTCGTCGATCGCGTCCTGCGCCAGCTGCTCGCGCATGAGTTCGATGAGCGCCTTGACGCTCCGGACGGCGGCGGCGGTGGCCTCACGGTTCTCCTGGCGGGCGGTCTGCGAGGCGTTGATGACGTCGTCGCAGAATGCGACGACGTCATCAACGCCGGACCGCGCCTCCCGAACCGCCCGCAGGAACTCTCGGGTCCGCTCCTTCCGCTCCAGCCACTGGACGAGCTCGAAGATCACTTGGGGGAACGGATTGGCAGGGGCCGTCACGTCAGTCAACGGGACGTCCAGCCCCGTGACCGTCAGTTCGCTCAGCTCGTCGACCGTGAAGCGGACACGCACGATGTCGCAGAGGGTCCGGATCTGCTGGCCGTTCAGTATGGGCATCGTGGTGACTCGGCTCAAGGGAAGGGCAGAAGCAGGCCGGAACGGCGGAACTCGTTGGTCGCCAACCAGGACTCGGGACGTGTCGGGCCGCACGACTTGACTGTCGCCCGGACGGTTCCGGGACGCTAGCTTCGTCTCACCGGCCCCCGCTGTCATCCTGTACTTGCTGGGCCCGGGTAACACCGCCTCGGGCGGCCGGCGACCATGCCGTAGAAGCGTTCAACACGTCTGAGGAGTGGAGAGCGACGTTCAGGCTAACGGATTCCTCTGCGTATGCAAGCGTTGTGTGTGGGGGTGTGTTACCAGCGCCGCCGCCGCCGCGTCGCGCGGCAGAATCTGGCACGAACCGAGATTTGCCTGCCACGCGCGGGCGGTCGAGTCGGCTAGTATGACAAACGGGCCGGAGCCTCGAAACCGGACAGGAATTTCCAGCATAACGGGCGCGGGTACAGGAGACCGGTCGTGGGGACAGGCGTCGGCCCGATTGCCTCGGGCTTTCCGGCCCGGCCGGTCGGACGCCGCCCACCCCCACCGGTCAGACCACCCGGCCCGGTCACTCGGCCTGGGTGGTCGGTGGCCAATCCGGTAAGCTGCCGGGCATGGGCCAAAGCGACTCCCGGGTGGGCGAAGTTCCCCCGGACACCCCGCCGCCGGGGGGCTGGCTCGGCGGCTCCCCGGCGTGGGTGGTCGCCGCCTACGCCACCACCACCGCGTTCGTCGCGTACTTCTGCGCCTACGGGGTCCGCAAGCCGTTCGACGCCGTCACCTTCACCGGGCAGCACTTCCTCGACACCCGCGTCGACCTGAAGACGGCCTGCGTCCTCGGCCAGATCCTCGGCTACATGGCGTCGAAGTACGCCGGCGCGCGGGTGTGCGCGGAGGTGCCCCGGCGGCGGCGGGCGGCGGTCCTGACCGGGTGCGTCCTGTGGTCCGAGGCCGCGCTCGTCCTGTTCGCGGTCGTGCCGCCCGACCTGAAGCCGCTGGCCATGCTCGCCAACGGGTTGCCCCTGGGGGTGGTTTGGGGGCTCGTCGTCCGCTACCTGGAGGGGCGGCGGATGAGCGACGTGATGCTCGTCGGCATGAGCGCCTCGTTCATCCTCGCCGGGGCGGTCGCCAAGGACGTCGGGCTCCTCCTCCTCACGACCGGCGGACTCCCGGAAGCCTGGATGCCGGCCGTCGCGGGGGTTCTGTTCCTCGGCCCCTATTTACTCGGGGTGTGGCTCCTGGACCGGCTGCCGCCGCCGTCCGCCGCCGACGTGGCGGCCCGGGCGCCCCGGGCGGACATGACCGCGGCCGACCGGCGGGAGTTCCTCCGGCGGACGGGGCCGGGGCTGTTCCTGCTGTTCGCCGCCTACCTCCTGCTCACCGCCTACCGCGACTTCCGCGACCACTACGGCCGCGAGATCTTCCTCGGCCTCGGCTACCCGACCGCGGCCGGGTTGTTCACCTGGGCCGACCGGTGGGCGCTCGTCGGCACGCTGGCCGCCCTCGGCGCCCTCAACGCCGTCACCTCGCACCGGCGGGCTTTGGTGGTTACCGGCGGCTTCATCGTCGGGGGGTTCGCCCTGATCGGGGCCGGGTCGGCCGGCTTCCAGGCCGGGTGGCTCGACGGCCGGGACTGGATGGCCGCGGTCGGGGCCGGGCTGTACCTGGCCTACGTGCCGTTCGGCGTGGTGCTGTTTGAACGGCTGATGGCCGCCACCCGGCTCCGCGGGACGTCCGTGTTCGCCGTTCAGCTGGCCGACGGCATCGGCTACACCGGGTCGGTCGTCCTGCAACTCTACCGCGACCTGGCACACCCGGGGGTCGGCCGACTCGAATTCTTCCTGCCGCTGTCGTACGTGGTGTCGGTGGCCGGGGCGGTGCTGACGGTCGTGGGCGGGATGGCCGTGTGGCGGCGGGCGGTCAGGCCGGCGACACCGTCGAATTCCTGACGACCAGCCGGCCCGGCAGCAGCACCTTGGCCGGCGGGTCGGTGGGCCGGGCGGCCCGGGTGCGGAGCAGGTGGGTCGCCCAGCGGGCGATCTCGGCCGACGGGTAGGCGTAGGTGGTGACGCCGAGCGAGAAGGTGCTGCCGATCGGCAGGTCGTCGCACCCGACCACGGCCACGTCGGCCGGAACCCGCACGCCGCGACGGAGCAGTTCCAGGATCAGCCCCACCGCGATGTAGTCCTGGTAGCAGAGGACGCCGTCGGCCCCCTTCTCCATCAGCCGGTCGGCCAGCCAGCTGTACTCCTGGCCGGGCGGCGTCCCGGGCGGCACGGCCAGCACCAGCGGCTCGGCCACGCCCGAGGGGCGGGCGGCCTGGACGGCGGCCAGGTAGCCGGCCTCGCGGTCGGCGTGGCTGGTGGTCGGCGACGCCACCACGCACGCGACCGACCGCCGCCCGAGGACGAGGAGGTGGCGGGTGCAGAGGCGCCCGCCCTCCACGTGGTCGGACGCCACGAGGTCGTGCTCCAGCGGCCGGCCGGCGCCGCGGAGGTTGCGGTCGATCAGCACGACCGGGAGCCCGGCGGTCCGGCAGGCGGCCAGGAACCGCTCGTCCTCCCGCATCGCCTCGTCCGACACCCGGGACGGGAGGAACGCCACCCCGCCCGCCCGGGCCTCGACCACGGCCGCGACCGACCGCCCCGCGTCCGGCAGGAACGGGGCGCGGACGAACCGTACCCCGCCCTCCGCCGTTACCCGGTCGAACCCGACCCGCGAGGCCGCCTCGGACACCTCCTGCCACGGCCCCGGCGACACCCGCAGCACCAGCGCCCAGGTTTCGACCGCGGGTTCCCCGTCCGGCCGGGCGTAGCACCCCGACCGCTCCTTCGTGACTACCAGCCCCTTCTTCTGCAGCACCCCCAGCGCCCGCGAGGCGGTGAACGACGATGTGCCGTACTCGTCGGCGATTTCGCGCACGGTCGGCAGGCGGCCGCCCCGCCACTCGCCCGCCCGGATCCGCGCGGCCAGAAGGCTCGAAAGAGAGAGGTACTTCGGGTCGGAGGGGCTATCGGCCGGGGGGAGCGCGGTGGACACGGAGCTTCCTGTGTGCAGAATTAGGGATTCTGTTAGCTTCTGTTATGCATCATCGGGCGAGGACGTCAATCTGCTCAACTCAGCGAATTCTAGATTCTTTCTCGGCATTCTCTCAAGACCAGGGCCGGCCAACGGAGCAATTTCACGCAATCTACTCTGGCGATGCCTTGAATCACTGCTAGCTCTGCGATAGTCTGTGATCGGAATTGCTTGACTTGTCATCGACTCGCGTCCCAGATCCCACGGTTCCGAGGAGGATCGTCCATGACTCGTACGCGACGAGCGGCGTTCACGCTGATCGAGTTGCTGGTCGTCATCGCCATCATTGCCATCCTGATTGGGCTGCTGCTCCCCGCGGTCCAGAAGGTCCGCGAGGCCGCCGCCCGCACCCAGGCCACGAACCACGTCAAGCAGATGGCCCTCGCCACCCACGGCTACCACGACGCCACCGGCTACCTCCCGCCGGCCTTCGTGGACTGGGACGCCGGGAACGTCAAGGCGTGGTGGAGTCGGGCCGGGTCGAGCCACTACTGCATTCTCCCCTACATCGAGCAAGACCCGCTCGCCAAGAAGACCCACGCCTACGGCGGCGAGCAGCTGTACGACTTCTGGGCGGTCTACCAGAACAACGGCGTCAAGACGTTCGTGAACCCGTCCGACCCCTCCAACCCGGCCGACGGCCTGTACAACGACGCCGGCTGGGGCAACTACGGGGTGACCGGGTTCGCCGCCAACTACCAGAGTCTCGGCTACTACATGACCAGTAACCTGAACCGGGTCATGCGGATGAGCGGCATCACGGACGGCACGTCGAACACGATCTTCTACGGGGAGAAGGTGGCCGTGTGCCAGCGGACGTCGCTGAGCGGGGCGCCGGCCGGGCCGTACTACAGCATCTGGGCCTACGGGCGGACGTCGTGGAAGGAGTGGAACCCGGTCTTCGCCTATCAGATCACCGGCGCCGCCTCGAAGTTCCAGGTCACCCCCACGTTCAGCGGCTCCACCGCCACCTGCGACCCCCGCCTCGCCAGTGCCCCGCGGTCGGCCGGGCTGCTCGTCGGCCTCGGCGACGGCAGCTGCCGCCTCGTCTCGGCCTCGGTTGATCCGGCGACTTGGTGGGCCGCCTGCACGCCGGACCAGAACGAAGTCCTGTCGAACTTCTAACCCCTGACCCCAACAGGAGGCGGTCCGATGCGCGGGCTCTGCTTGGGCGTAGGGATGGTGATCCTGGCCGCCGGCTGCGGGGACGTACCCCGCTCCCGGGTTCACGGTAAGGTGACGTACCAGGGCAAGCCGGTGGCGGGCGTCACCGCCGTCTTCCTGGCGTCGGACAACTCAACCTACCCGGTAGACCTCAAGGCCGACGGGTCTTACGAGGTGAGTGGCGTCCCGCGGGGGGCGGTGAAGGTGTCGCTCCAGCAGGCCGAGGGGCGGCCGGGGGCGAAGTCCGAGGTCGCGCTGGGCGCCCGCAAGTCCGGGGTGTCGTCGGAGGAGTCGAAGGACAACCAGAAGGGCGCTTCCCGGATGACGGAGCCGTCCGGGAACCCGATCATCCCGGTCGCCGGGCCGCGGCTCCCCGCCGTCTACACCGACCCGGAGCGCTCGGGCCTCGGCTTCGACCTGAAGGATCCGGACCAGGCGTGGTCGGTCGACCTGAAGTAGCTTCACGTCCCGGCCGGCGGCCCGTCGCCGGCCGGTGCCATTCCGCCCCTCCCACCGCGAGACTCACATGCCCGTTTCCCGCCGCGAGATGATCGCGTCCGGTGCCTTCGGGGCCGCCGGGCTTCTGTCCGCCGGTACGGCCCGGGCCGACGACGCCCGCACGCCGGTCCTCCGGGCGGCGCACGTCACCGACGTCCACATCACCAAGGACCGCGACGCCCCGAAGGGGGTGGCCGCGATGTTCACCCACATGTTCGGCCAGCGCAGCTGGCGGCCCGACCTCGTCCTGAACACCGGGGACGCGGTGATGGGGGTGGACGGGAACGTGACCGGGGCGGCCGCGGCCGAGCAGATCGCCCTGTGGCGGGAGGCGGTGCGGGGCTGCCCGGTGCCGATGGTGTCGTGCCTCGGCAACCACGACGTCTGGGGCGGCCGCGAGCCGACGGCCGCCGTCCCCGCCGCGAAGCAGGGGTTCGGGCTGATGACCGAGGTACTCGGCATGCCGGCCCCCTACTTCAGCACCGACCGCAACGGCTGGCACATCGTCAGCCTGAACAGCATGTGCAACTGGCCGCGCTACGCCACCCTGAGCCCCGAGCACCTGGACTGGCTGAAGGCCGACCTGGCCCGGACCCGGCTGCCGACGGTGGTACTCAGCCACGTCCCGATCCTGAGCGTGACCGGGCAGGTGTACGGGGACGAGTGCCGCCGCGGGAACGACAACCTCGTGCCCGGGGTGTGGCAGCACGCCGACTGCTGGGTGCTGACCGAGGTGTTCCGCCGGAACCCGCACGTGAAACTGTGCCTGAGCGGGCACATGCACACCTGCGACCGGGTCGAGTACCGGGGCGTGTGGTACGTCTGCGGCGGGGCCGCGAGCGGGGCGTGGTGGAACGGGAGCGAGTACGGCTTCCCGCCGTGCTACGGGAAGATCGACCTCTTCGCCGACGGCACCTTCCGCTACGACTTCGTCGACTACGGCTGGGCCGCCCGCAGCTGGAAGGGGAAGGAACTCAAGTGGTAAGTAGTCCCCCCTGTGGACGAGAGCCTCGCGGTTGCGCGGGCTCTCGTCCACAGGGGGTAGCACGTGCTCTGTCTGTCACTTCTTGAGCGCCCGCCCCGTCCTCCGGTCGAACCCGTCGGGGGTCCGCGTTGCGGGGACGCGGTCAGCTGTCTCCTTGATCCAGCCTTCCAGCGCGGCCCGGTGCGAGCGGAGTACGTCCGCATGGCGCGGGTCGGCGATCACGTTCCGCAACTCGTGTGGGTCGCTGTCGAGGTCGTATAGCTCCTCGGCCGGGCGTGGGGACAGGAAGCACGTCCGCTGCTCGGGCGGAAGGCGACCGGCGTCGTGGAGCTTCAGTATTGTCTGGAAGGTCGGGCTGCGGACGGCGTCGGCCGGGGGAGTCATCGGCACATCGGCGTAGCTGTTGCGGACGTAGCGGAACCGGACCGAGCGGACGGCCCGGGCGTGGTCGTCGAAGTCGTGCCAGTTCTTCTCCAGGAACACGAACTCCCGGTGGGCCGCGGCCGGATCGCGCAGGACGGCCCCAAAGCCCCTCCCCTGCACCGCTGCCGGGACGGCCACCCCTGCCAGCCCAAGCAGGGTCGGGGCGATGTCGATGCTGCTCACAAGGCTCGCAGTGACACTCCCGGCCCGGACGCTGCCGGCTGGCCAGCGGGCGAGGAGGGGGGTGCGACAACCGCTGTCGTAGACCGTCGTCTTGCAGCGCGGGAAGGGCCGGCCGTTGTCGCTCAGGAACAGGACGAGTGTGTTGTTCGCCACGCCCTGCCGGTCGAGTTCGTCGAGTACCTCACCGACGTAGCGGTCGAGCCGAGACACCTCATCGTAGTACAGGGCCAGGTCGGCCCGCACCTCGGGCGTGTCCGGGAGGTACGGAGGCACCACCACGTCGGCCGGCCGGTGCGGATCGGGGATCGCGTTGGGCTGGTAGTCGCGGTGCGGGTCGACCGCGGCGAGCCAGGTGAAGAACGGCTTGTCTCGCGGTCGCTGCCGAAGGGTCGCCACCCACTGCTCACACCCGCTCGCCCCGCCGCCGGCGTTCACCACGTCGAACCCGGACAGGGCGTCCTTGCCGAGATGGGTCTTGCCGGCGAGCGCGGTCCAGTAGCCGGCGGCGCGGAGGAGGGTGGCGAGGTTCGGCTGCCCGGCCGGTAACGGCTGGTGCAACTGAGGCGCGCCGTGACTGTGGGGGTAGCGGCCGGAGAGGAGGCTGCACCGGCTCGGGCTGCACGAACTGGCTACCACGAACGCCCGGTCGAACCGCATCCCGCCGCGGGCGAGCCGGTCCAGGTTCGGCGTGCGAACGGCCCGGTTCCCGAACGGGCCGGAGTCCTCCGCCCCGAGGTCGTCGGCGATCATCAGGACGACGTTGGGGGGCGGGGGACGGTCGGCCGGGGTGAGGGCGGCGAGGGAGAGGAGGAGCGGCGTCACGCGGGAGCCTCCGAGTCGGTTGACCCGGAGGATACGCCACCCGTGCCGGGTGGGAAAGGGTCAGGGCTTCACCGCGCCGCCCTCCGGGTGGGCGAGCGCCTTCTCGGTCACGGCGAATGAGTCGAAGAACGCGGCCACGTCGGGGGCGTCGAGTTCCTCGTCCGGAAGCCCGTGCGCGGCGGCCGTGTAGAGCCAGCGCTTCACCAGGAGGTGTCGGACCCGGTGCGCGGACGGGCCGTTGCCGCGCCATTCGTGCCGGTACTCAGCTCCCTCCACCCCGGCGGTCGGGCGGGAAAACTTCACCCGGTCGAACAGGCCCGTGGCCCGGGCCTGAAGTAGGGTGATGTCCTTTTTCACAACCCACGACAGGGTCTGGCGCGGGGTGTTCGGCTCGTCCGAGCCGACGAATTCGGCGTAGAGCTTCAGCTGAAGTTTGCGCGGGTTCGAGGTCAGCCGGTACTGGCGGCCGATCGAGTGGAGGCCCGTGCGCTCCAGCGGCACCTCCTCAGGCACCCCGGGAGCCATCACCCGGAAGTACCCGAGCGGGTCTTCGAACGGGATGATGGTGACAGCATCCCCCTTCCCCGGCGGGATGAGCCCCGACTGCTCACCGTCAGCCTTCGACGGCTGAGGGTCTTCTCGGACCTCGGTCAACCTCTTCCCGACGTCATCGGCGGCGCTTTTGACAACGAACGCCAGCAGTCCGGCGGCGATCAACCCGGCCACATACTTGCCCATGATCGGCCTCGGGGTTGGTGGCGGCCCACAACCCTCGGCCGCGCGTCAGGTGCGAAAACTCCGCACCTGACGCGCGGCCGAAGGCCACTCCTATTTGCCGGGTGCGCCGGGAAGCGGGTAGAGGAGAGCCTTGTCGGTGAGCTCGAACGAGCCGAGGAACGCCTCGGCCTCCGGGCTCGGGAGCCAGTCGGCGGGGCCGGTGACGGTGGCCGAATAGTACCGGTCAATGCCCGGCTGTTCCGGGACGAGGAAGACCCGCGTCATCTTGAACTTCCGCGGCCGGTCCTCGTAGACCCCGGCCGCCTCGATGCCGGGGACGCCGTTGGCCGAGGTGACCTCCTTCACCTGTGGGGCCGGAAGACCGGGGCCGGTCAGGAGCTTCGGACGCATGTATTCGAGCTTGGCCCGCGTGGTCTTGCCCGTCGGCTCCCACCGCTCGTACCGGCTGTCGTAGCGAATGCCGTCAACGGTCCGGTGGTGGCTGTAGCCGGCGACCGACATCCACTGGAACAGTTTGTTCGAGTTGAGCGTCATCAGGTCCGGCTTGCCGCGGAACTCGACCGAGTAAACCCCCTCGGGGTCGTCGAACCGGCGCACCGCCACGGCCTCGATCGCCTTGCGTGCCGCCTCGGCCTTCGCCGCCTCGGCCTTTTCCTTCTCCTCCCTCAGCTGGCGTGCGTTCTTCCCGGGGAGCCACTCCTTCGGGATGTTGACGAACCAGAGACCCACCAGAACGGCGGCGGCCGGGACAAGGAGCTTCAGCACGGTTCCCCCAGCCCGGTGGCGCGGGTCGGACGATGGGTCATCCGACTCTAGAACACATCTGGGAGGTGTGAGGGCGAGTGTGGGTGCGAGTGGGGAGGGTCCGTGCGCACTCGGCGCCTCTACTCCACAGAGACCGGCTCGGGTGAAGTCGGAACCCACCCCGGGCCATCCTGTCCCGGGCGGTTGCCTGCCAACCAGCTGAAGGGCGCGGGGCCGAGGCCCGGGGCACCGTCCCGGGTCGAGATGCGATCAGCACGGCGAGGGGTCGCGCTGCTCCGGAATTAGAACTCGATGGCTCCGGGCCACGCGGTCGGGACGACGAAGATTTTCCCGTCCCCGATCCGACCGGTCCGGGCGGTGCGGGCGACGCGGTCGGCGAGTTCGCGGGCGGTGTCTTCCGCGACCCAGACGGTGATCTCGACCTTCGGCAGGTAGGCGGTACTGTACTCGGAGCCGCGGTAGCGGTCGAGGTAGCCCTTCTGCCGGCCGTACCCCTTCGCCTCCCGCACGGCGCAGACCGTTACGCCCATCTCGGCGATCACGCCCAGGACGGCCTCGGCCCGGAACGGCTTCACCACGATCGTGAGCTGCTTCATGGCTCACACCCACCCGCCGGTGACCGGCAGCACCTGCCCGGTGATGTAGCCGCTTTCCTCGCTGGCGAGGAACAGCACGGCGTTGGCCACGTCCTCGGGCCGGCCGAGCCGCCCGGCCGGGATCTGCTTCAGGTACTCGGTCATCACCTCGGGCTTGATCTCCCCGAGCATCGGCGTCTGGATCACCCCCGGGGCGACGGAGTTGACCGTGATGCCGCGGCGGGCCAACTCCTTCGCCAGCACCCGGGTCATGCCGATCACCCCGGCCTTCGCGGCGGCGTAATTCGCCTGCCCGTGGAAGCCGACCAGCCCCGCGACGGAGGCGATGTTGACGATCCGCCCGCCGTCCCGCAGCACCTCGGCCCCGTACTTGCAGCCGTGGAACACGCCGTCGAGGTTGGTCTGGATGACGGCGTGCCACTCGTCCGGGGTCATCTTCTTGAGTGTGCGGTCGCGGATGATGCCGGCGTTGTTCACGACCACGTCCAGCCCGCCGAACCGGTCCTTTGTCTGCCGCATGAGGGCTTCCACCTGGGCGCCCTCCCGCACGTCGGCCGCGACGGCGAACACGTTCGCCCCGAGCTGGGCGGCCAGCGCGTCGGCGTCGGCGCGGTTGGCGCCGTCCGGGTCGTCCCAGTAGTGGAGGACGCAGCCGGCCCCGGCCCGGGCAAACGCCGAGAGGATCGCCGCCCCGATCCCGCGCGAGCTGCCGGTGACGAGGGCGACCTTGCCGGCGAAGTCGTAGCGGATCATGGGTGGGAAGCCGGGGGAGGAGGTCCGTAAAATAGCAGCGCGGCCCGTGGCATTCTATTCGTCCCTCGTCCTCCATCCCCGACTCTTATGCCGGTGAAGCTGGCTCACTTCAGCGACGTCCACCTCACCTCACCCCGCCTCGGGTGGCGGGTGCGGGATCTGTTCGGCAAGCGCGGGACCGGCTGGGTGAACGTGCGGCTCCTCGGCCGCGCGCACCGGTTCCGCTACGCCAACCAGGTCGTCGAGGCCATGCTCGGCGACTTCCACACCCGCGGCTACGACCACCTCGTCTTCTCCGGGGACGCCACCACGATGGCGTTCGACACCGAGATGACCGAGGCCGCCCACCGGCTCGGCGTCTGGGACGCCACCCTCCCCCCCTGCATCACCGTGCCGGGGAACCACGACCTCTACACCTTCGGGGCCACCCGGCGGCGGACGTTCGAGTTCGCGTTCTCGGCATGGCAGCAGGGCGAGCGGGCCGACGACACGCACACCTACCCGTTCGCCAAGAAGGTCGGCCACGTCTGGCTGATCGCGCTGAACTCGGCCAAGCCGAACGTGCTGCCGTGGGACGCGACCGGCCGGGTCGGCCACCCGCAACTCGACCGGCTGAAGGTGCTGTGCGACCGGCTCGACGCGGGTCCGCGGGTGATCGTGAGTCACTACCCGCTCCTCACGCGCGGCCGCCGGCCGGAGGCGCGGTGGCACCGCCTCAAGGACTGGCAAGCCGCCCGCGACGCGGCGGCGGCGTGCGGGATCGGGCTGTGGCTCCACGGCCACAAGCACGCCTGGTACGTCCTCACGGCCGGGGACCACCAGCCGTTCCACTCGGTCTGCGTGGGGAGTTCGGCCCAGGAAAAGCTGTGGGGCTACCACGAGTACGAAATCGACGGGACCAACCTTCGCGGTCTCCGCCGGGTGTTCGACCCGACGGAAGGACGCTTTGCGGACGCCGACCGGTTCGAGTTGGAACTGGGCGGGTAGGGATGGTGAGGACGTCGCCAGTCACCTCACGAGCCGCTCCCTGGCGGTCGCGGCTCGTGAGGTGTTGGTTCCCCTGCCCGGTCCGGACCAAGCCCTACTTCTTCGCCAGCTGTTCGCGGGCGGCCTTCAGGACGGCGTCGGTCGTGAAGCCGAAGTGCTTCAGCAAGTCCTTGAGCGGCGCCGAGGCGCCGAACGACCGCATGCCGATGATCGCCCCCGTCGTCCCGGCGTAGCGCTCCCAGCCGAACACGCCCGCCATCTCGACGCACACCCTGGCCGTCACCGCCGGGGGCAGCACCTCGTCGCGGTAGCTCTGCGGCTGCTGCTCGAAGAGTTCCCAGCTGGGCAGACTCACCACGCGGACCTTCACCCCTTCGGCGGTCAGCTTCTCGTAAGCCTCGACCACCAGCTGGACCTCGCTCCCGGTGGCGATCAGGATCACGTCCGGCTTGCCGCCGGCGGCGTCGGCCAGGACGTAGCCGCCCTTCTGGAGGCCGGCGGCCGGGGCGTACTTGGTGCGGTCGAGCGTCGGCAGCGCCTGCCGGGTCATGGCCATCACGACCGGGACGTGCTTCTGCTGGACGGCGTAGCGGTACGCCTCGGCCACCTCGTTCGCGTCCCCCGGGCGGATCAGCACGAGGTTGGGCATGGCCCGCAGGCTGGCGAGGTGCTCGATCGGCTGGTGCGTCGGGCCGTCCTCGCCGACGCCGATGCTGTCGTGGGTGAACACGTACAACACCGGGATGTGCATCACGGCCCCGAGCCGCAGCGCTCCGCGGCCGTAGTCGCTGAAGATCAGGAACCCGGAGCCGTAAGAGCGGAGGTTCGCCAACGTCAGGCCGTTCATGATGGCGCCCATCGCGTGCTCGCGGACGCCGAAGTGGATGTTCCGCCCGGCCGGGGTCTTGGCCGTGAAGACGCCCGCCTCGGGGAACTTCATGAACGTCTTGGTGGACGGGTTCAGGTCGGCCGACCCGCCGACCACCCAGGGCACGTTCTTGGCGATCGCGTTCAGCACCTGACCGGAGCTGTCGCGCGTGGCCAGCCCCTTGGGGTCGGCCGGGAAGGTCGGAATGTCCTTGTCCCACCCGGCCGGGAGGCCGCGGTCTTCGAGCGTCTCGACCTGGGTGGCGAGGTCCGGGTGCTTGGCCTTGTAGTCGGCGAAGAGCTTGTCCCAGGCGGCGCGGGCGGCGGCGCCGCGCTTGCCGATGCCGTCGGCGAAGCGCCCGTACACGCCGTCCGGCACCAGGAACTGCGCGTCCTCGGGCCAGCCGTAGGCCTTCTTCGTGAGCTTGATCTCGTCGGCGCCGAGCGGCTCGCCGTGGGCGGCGTGGGTGTCGGCCTTGTGCGGGGCGCCGTAGCCGATCACCGTCTTCAGCACGATCAGCGTCGGCTTCTCGGCGCCGGCGTTGAACTTCTCCAGGGCGGCGGCCATCGCGCCGGTGTCGTTGCCGTCGTTCACCCGGATGACGTCCCAGCCGTAGGCCGAGAACCGCAGGGCCACGTCCTCGGAGAAAGCGAGGTGGGTGTGGCCGTCGATGGTGATGCCGTTGTCGTCGTAGACGAGGCAGAGGTTGTTGAGCTTCAGGTGCCCGGCGAGCGACGCGGCCTCGGAGGCCACGCCCTCCATCATGCAGCCGTCGCCGCAGATGGCGTACACCTTGTGGTCGAACAGCGTCTCGAACCCGGGCCGGCCGTAGTACCCGGCCATCCACTTCTGCGCGATCGCCATGCCGACGGCGTTGCCGACGCCCTGCCCGAGCGGGCCGGTGGTCGTTTCGATGCCGCTGGTCGCCTCCTGCTCGGGGTGGCCCGGCGTGCGGCTCCCCAGCTGGCGGAACTGCTTCAGCTGGTCCAACGGCAGGCTGGGCGTGTCCTTCGGCTTGTTGTGTTCGTCGCGGTCCACAATGCCGGCCAGGTGGACCAGCGAGTAGAGGAGCATTGAGGCGTGGCCGTTGGACAGCACGAACCGGTCGCGGTTCGTCCAGTACGGGAACTTCGGGTCGTAGTTGAGGAACCGGTTCCACAGCACGTAGGCCACCGGGGCGAGGCCCATCGGGGCGCCCGGGTGGCCGGAGTTGGCCTTCTGCACCGCGTCCATGGCGAGGGTGCGGATCGTGTTGATACAGAGCCCGTCCAGGGTGTCGAACGCGGGCTGGGCCATGTGCGCCTCGGGTGTAGGGCGGGAATCGATGCCAGCTTACGAGTTGGAGCGCGACCTGCCTACCGACCGGCGCATTGTGCCGGCCGGCTTCTCGAATTCCCCGCGGAGGATGTGTCCCTCGCCTGACGGCATCGCCATTATCGCATGACCGTGAATAGGAATCGCCGCCGGGCCACGGTGTCTGAACACCGTGGCCCGGCGGCGCTGGAGCGACCCCAGGACGATCCTTCAACGGGCGTCCAGATTCCACACCCGGAGAGTCCCGTCGTCACCCCCTGACAGAACCGCCGCGCCGTCCGGGGCGAAGGCCGCGCACAGCACGTTCCCCGTGTGCCAGGCGAACTTCTTCACCTCCTTGCGGGTGGAAAGGTTCCACACCCGCACCGTGCCGTCGTGCCCGGCCGAGGCGGCAAGCTCACCGTCCGGCGACGGGACGACGCACGACACCGCGTCCGTGTGACCCACGAGCCGGAACAGCTCCTGCCCGGTGAATGTGTCCCACGCCCGGACCAGCCCGTCCGCCCCGGCCGACAGCACGCGCCAGCCGTCCGGACTGAAGGCCACGCTCGACAGGATGGTGTTCCTCAGGGTGAAGGTCCGCAGGAGCCGGCCGGTCGGCACGTCCCACAGCTTCACCGTCTTGTCGAGGCCACCGGAGAGTATGAGTTTGCCGTCGGCCGCGAACGCCACCCCGACCACCCAGTCGGTGTGCCCCGGGAGGCGGCGGAGTTCCTTGCCGGTCGTCACGTCGAACAGGCGGAGCTTCCCATCGTACAGGGCGCCGCACAGGGCCGTCTTCCCGTCCGGGGCGAAGGCGGCGCTGCGGTTCGTCTGCCGGTCGAAGCACTTCAGCTCCAGGCCGGCGTCCACGTCCCAGAGCCGCACGGTCTGGTCCAGGCTGCTGGACAACACCCGCCGGCCGTCCGGGCTGAACGCCAGGCAGCACACCCGGTCGCGGTGCCCGGGCATGACGCGAAGCTCCCGCCGGGCCACCAGATCCCACACGACGATGCCGCGGTCGGCCCCGCCGGAAACCGCACGCGTCCCGTCCGGCGACACCGCGAGGCAGGCGACGGCGCCGGTGTGGACGGAGAGCGTCGAGGGCGGTGGGCGGTGGGGCGTGGGCGGTGACAGATCGGCCACGACCGAGGTCACGTCGCCGTTCAGGGCGTCGTGCCTATTGCCGGCCGCCAGCTGCCCGTTGCCCACGGCCAACTGCCCGCCGATGGCGGCCACGAGAGCCCGCACCTCGGCCCGCGTCGTCAGGGCGGTGTCCTTGATCTCGCCGAGCCGGGCCTCCAGCCGTTCGACGTAGCGCGACATCAGCGCCGCCAGCTGGGCGGCGCCGTCCTCCTGGGCCTTGCCGAGCCGTTCGAGCTGCGCGAACGCGAGCCCCTGGAACAGCTTCGGGTCGTCCTCGACCGCCCGGCGGAAGTAGTAGCGCACGGCCACCGCCAGCAGCGGTGCCGCGGTCGGGTCGCCGGACGGGCGGAGGGCCACCAGCACCGCCAGCGACGGGTACCCCGCCGCCACGAGGTCCGCGGACAGCGCGTCCGCCACCCCCCACTGCGCGGCGAGGAGGGCGGTCGGCTCATCGTACCGGGTCAGGCTGCCGAGCCCTTCCGCGAGGGCGGCGGGGTCCGCGTCGCCGCCGGCGAGGAGGCCGGCGGCCTTCGCGGCGGTCAGCTCGTCGCGGCAGCGGGGGACGAAGGTCGGGTCGGCCGCCGCCCGGCCGTCGGACTGGGCGGCGAAGACGAACAGCCGAACCTGCTCGCGGAACACGCGGTCCTCCGAGCGGTCGGCGATCCCCAGGAGGGAGTCGCCGACGAGGGCGCGGTCGAGGGTCGCCCAGGCCCGGTCGGCGGCGTCGCGGAGGGCGTCCGCGACCCGGAGGCTCTGGTCGGAGAGGCGGTCGGACAGGAAGCGGGCGACCGCCGACGCCCCCTCGGCCGCCGCGGCCACCCCCGCGGCCCGGCACACCCCCCCAACCAGCGGGGCCAGGGCGAAGACGGACAGACGAGCCAGCACGCGCATGACGCACCCCCCGAGATGAGCGCGAACGACGGGAATGGAACCCCCAACGTCTGCGGCCGGAAGATAGGGAGTACGATGTCGGCGCCGCGGTTCGTCGGGAGAGCTGATCGTACCACGCCGCCGGCAACGGCGGGAGAGTTCGGGTGGTACGGGTGGTTCGGGGTGTAGGGGGGCCGTCAGCTCACGAGACCGGTCCGAAAATCCCGGAAAATGGCGTCTCCGGCAATTCGGACGGGATATTTTCCTAGGTTTCACGGGCAGTCCGTTGACACCCCCCGCCCGAAGCCTTAATTTTCAGGCAGTTTCGGGCTCAAATTCCCCTCAGACCGGAGTTCACGTCATGGCGAAGGCCGCGAAGAAGCCGCTCACCAAGTCCGCGTTCCTGGCCGAACTGGCCGAGAAGACCGAGCTGACCAAGAAGGATGTCGATACCGTCCTGAGCGAGCTGGTCGAGTTGGTCAAGAAGGAGCTGAGCGGCAAGGGCGCGGGCAAGGTGGTCATCCCCGGCCTGGCCCGGCTGAGCGTGACAAAGGTGAAGGCCGTCAAGGGCGGGGTGGAGAAGAAGAACCCGCTCACCGGCGACATGTACACCACCAAGGACAAGCCGGCCTACAACAAGGTCCGGCTGAGCCCGATCAAGGCGCTGAAGGAAGCGCTGAAGTAAGGCCGGTCGCACGAACGCCGACGGCCCGGGGTAGTCGCCCCGGGCCGTCGGCGTTTCAACGTGACGCGCGGAGGGCGCGTGGCGACCCGCCGGGCGGGTCCGAGGCATTCACGTCGCGGACACGTCCGCCATCGGCTCGCCCCGCGTTTCCTCCATCTCGCGGATGACGTCCGCCGCCCGGGCCGCGTCCCAGCGGTGGACCCACAGCTCCAGGGAGCCGCCGATCACGGTCCCGAAACTCGCCTCCAGGCTGTCGCCGAGGGTCCGCGCCTCAATGCCGGCCTCGACCAGCCGCTGCCGGTACAGGTCGATCACCACCGTGTCGCCGGTCGCCACCTTCACCACGTCGTTCGGGTCGGAGGTCATGGGGCTCTCCTCAGAAGAAGGGTCGTCTGCCGAGATGCAACCCGCGTTCCGCCGGCCGGGCCGGGCCGATGATTGCCGGACCGGATAGGCTGGGTATATTGTACCCCCGACCCGCGGCGGCCTCGACGGGGCCGCGCCCACGTACCCTCCGACCGACCGAGGAACCAGCATGGCCGACGGGCGTGATCCCGCACCCGGATTCAGTTTCCGGGCCACGTTCCCGTGGATGGAAATCTTCCGCTGCTTCCAGGTCGCCCTCGACCCGCGGAAGCTGCTCGTGGCCGCCGCCGGCATCCTCGTCATGTCGCTCGGCTGGTACCTCCTGTCGGCCGTCTTCTACTACAAGGCTCCCGACCGGAACGCCCCCGAGTACGCGAACACCACGATCCTGAAGGAGTTCGAGGGGCGGAAGAAGAAGCTGCCGGACGGCACTGAGGTGAACTACGCCGAGCCGGACGCCAAGGAGATCGCCGACAAGCGGTTCGCCACCGACTTCGACCAGTGGCGCATCCTCGCCGACCTTGCCGGCCCCTACGGCCAGAAGGACGCGGGCGGCAACCCGGTCCCGCCGGGCCGGTTCCGGGCGATGCCGTGGGACGAGTACCGCGGGCCGAACCCCTTCCTGTTCGCCACCAACGTGCTGAGCGGGTCGGCGACCGAGCGGGCCGACGCGATCGGCCGGTTCGTCAGCGGGTCGGTCCCGGTGCTGGTCGAGCCGCTGGTGAAGCTGCTCGTGCCGGTGGCCAAGCTGGTGTCCCCGGGCGTCAGCAGCCAGACCCGCGTCTACCTGTTCTTCCTCATCCTGTGGAACGTGGCGGTGTGGGCCTTCTTCGGCGGGGTCATCACCCGGCTGGCGGCCGTGTCGCTGGCGAACAAGGGGCCGGTGACGCTCCGGCAGGCCGTCCGCTTCGTGGCCACCCGGTACGTGAACTACCTCCTGTCGCCGATGGTGCCGCTGGCCATCGTCGGGGCCGTCATCGTCGGGCTGTTCCTGTACGGCACCTTCGCCCTGATCCCCGTGCTGGGCGACCTCGTCCTGATCGGCCTGCTCCTGCCGCTCATCCTGGTGGCGGGGGCGATCATGGCCGTATTCCTGGTCGGCCTCGTCGGCTACCCGCTGATGTACCCGACGCTGAGCGTCGAGGGCGACAGCAGCGACACCTTCGACGCCCTGAGCCGGTCGATCAACTACGTCTACCAGTCGCCGTGGCACTACCTCTGGTACTGGGCGGTGGCCGTGGTGTACGGGGCGGCGGTCACGTTCTTCGTGCTGTTCTTCACGTCGCTGATGGTCTACGTCGGCAAGTGGGCGGTCGGGCTGCCGGCCGGGGCGATGTGGAACGACCGGAAGCCGGAGTTCCTGTTCATCTACGCCCCCGAGTCGTTCGGCTGGAAGGAACTCCTCCTCCAGGACAGCCCCTACGCCGTGACCCACTCGACCGCGATCTCGCCGACCGGGCGGGTGGTGGACGTGTACACCCGGAAGGATCCGGCCGAGTACCAGCGCAACCGCGACGAGTACTACTGGTACAACACCTGGGGCGCCGGGCTGGTGTCCTTCTGGCTCGCGCTGGCGTTCCTGATGATGCTCGGGTTCAGCTACAGCTTCTTCTGGTCGGCCGCGACCGTCATCTACTTCCTGATGCGGAAGAAGGTGGACGAGGCCGAGCCGGACGAGGTGTTCATGGAGGACGACGAGCCGGAAGCCCCGCTCGCCCCGCCGAAGGCGGCCGAGGCTCCGGCCCCGGTGCCGCAGACGTCGCTGCCGGTCATCACGGCCCCCGTGGCCCCGCCGGTGGTTCCGCCCCCGCCGCCGGTCGTGCCGTCGCCCCCGCCGCCGGTGGTGGCGGTCAGTCCGCCCCCGGTCGTCGTGCCGGAGCCGAAGCCGGACGACGCCCCGAAGCCGGACGACAAGCCGCCGGTGGTGTAGCGGACGGGTGACGCGAAACGGGGGGCGGGAGACGGTTCAGCTGTCTCCCGCCCCCCGCGTTCATGTATCCTGTCTGCTGACACCCGTTCCCCCCGGTGCACGATGCCCCGCCCGGTGTTGCTGTTCAGCGGCCCGTGGGCCGACCTCCCCCTCGACGCCCTGGCCGGGAAGGCCGCAGCTTGGGGGTACGACGGGTTCGAGCTGTGCTGCTGGGGCGACCACCTCGAAGTCCAGCGCGGCCTGAGCGACGACGGCTACGGCCCGGCCCGCCTCGACCTGCTCGCCCGCAACGACCTGCAAGTCCCGGTCGTGGCCAACCACAAGGTCGGGCAGGCGGTGTCGGACGTGATCGACCGCCGGCACCAGGGGCTGCTCCCCGACTACGTCTGGGGCGACGGCCGACCCGAGGGGGTGCGGCAGCGGGCGGCCGAGGAGATGGTGGCGACGCTCCGGCTCGCCGAGCGGCTCGGCGCGGGCGTGGTGAGCGGGTTCACCGGCTCGTCGATCTGGGGGTACGTGGCCGGCTACCCGGCGCCGCGGTCGGAAGTGATCTCGGAGGCGCTGAAGGAGTTCGCGGCCCAGTGGCACCCGATCCTGGACGCCGCCCGTGACTGCGGCGTCCGCTTCGCCTGCGAGGTCCACCCCGGCCAGCTGGCGTTCGACCTGTACTCGGCGGAGCTCGTGCTGGACGCCCTCGGCGGGCGGGAGGAGTTCGGATTTACCTTCGACCCCAGCCACCTCCACTGGCAGGGCGTAGACCCGGCCGCCTTCCTCCGCCGCTTCCCGGATAGAATCTTCCACGTCCACGTGAAGGACGCCCAGCTGACGCTCGACGGCCGGGCCGGCGTGCTGGCCGGGTACTGGCCGAGCGGCGACCCGCGGGCCGGGTGGCAGTTCCGCTCCCCGGGGCACGGCGGGATCGACTGGCCGGGGCTCGTGCGGGTGCTGAACGAGGTCGGCTACGACGGGCCGCTCTCGGTGGACTGGCACGACCCCGGGATGGACCGCGAGTACGGCGCGGCCGACGCCTGCCGGTTCGTGAAGGCGATCGACGTGCCCGCCCCGGTCCGGAGGTAGACGTGCGGTTCCCGACGTTCGACGAGGCCGAGGCGCTGAAGGTGGCGTGGACGGACAAGCTCGTCCGCGTCCGCGACAGCCACCCCGACTACGCCCGCTTCGCGGGGAAGGTCGGGCGGGTGGTGACGGTCAACTACGGCGGCCGGGCGCTGGTCGATTTCGCCGACGGCGCCTGGTACGACATCCCGGCCGCCGACCAGTACCTCGAAGCCGTGCCGCCCGAGGACGCCGCCAAATACGATGTGACCGCGAACAGCGCGCAGAAACTCCCGACCCGCCAGGGCTGAGCGGTTCAGCCCCGACCCCGACGGCACTCGCCCCGCACCACGCCCTTCCGACCATGATCCTCCTGATCGACAACTACGACTCGTTCACCTACAACCTCGTCCAGCGCTTCGGGGAGATCGACCCGACGCTGCCGATGGAGGTGGTCCGCAACGACAAGGTCACGCTCGACCGCATCGCCGAGATGGACCCGACTCACATCATCATCTCGCCCGGGCCGTGTACGCCGCGGGAGGCGGGCATCTCGAACGACGTGCTGACGCGGTTCGCCCCCACCCGACCGGTGTTCGGGGTGTGTCTCGGGCACCAGTGCATCGGCCACACGTTCGGCGGCGAGGTGATCCGCAACAGCCGGATCATGCACGGGAAGGTGTCGCCGATCCACCACGACGGCAGGGGCGTGTTCGCCGGGATGTCGAACCCGTTCGACGCGACCCGGTATCACTCGCTGGTCATCAAGCGGGAGACGTGGACCAACCCGGACTTCGAGGTGTCGGCGTGGACGGCCGAGGGGGAGATCATGGGCGTCCGGCACAAGGTCTGGCCGCTCCACGGAGTCCAGTTCCACCCCGAGAGCTTCCTGACCGTGGAGGGGCCGACCATCCTGCGGAACTTCCTGGCTCTAGCGCCGCTCACCGGCCGCGTTCCGCCGCAGTAGTGGTCTGTCACATCTGATCAGATGCGGTGGGACCGACGGGGCGTCGGTCCCACCGAGTGCAACCGGCGATACTCGACAGACCTCCGCGCCCGGCCTACTCCCGTCGGGCCGCGACGGCGGCCGGCGCGGGTGCCGGCGTCGGCCGCAGGTCGAGCGGACCCGGCAGCCAGCCGAGCCGGTCGTGATCGACCTTCCCCTGAAGCTCCTGGTAGACGTGCTTGACGCTGTCCTTGTTCATCGCAGGGCCGGCGACCTCCACCCCCGTCCACTCCTTGTACCACGGGAAGTTCAGCCCCGCGGTGATCTCCTCCAGGCTCTTCTTCTCGTCGATCCCCTTCCGCACCGCCGCCCGCAGTTCGGTGAAGTACCGCTTCTCCAGCCCGAGCAGCTCCTTCCGGGCCAGCTTGCCGTGGCCCGGGCAGATGACGTCGACGTCCAGCTTCGCCATCCCGTCCAGGCACAGAACCCAGCTGGCCGAGTTCGAGTGGCCCATGAAGTTGAACGCCCCGTTCACGCAGGCGTCGCCGGTGCAGAGGATCTTGTGCTTCGGCAGGTAGGCCACCGCGTCGCCCGACGTGTGGCTGTGCCCGAAGTGGAGGAACTCGACCCGCTGGGTGCCGTCGTCCAGCACGTAGCGGTCGTCGAAGGGGATGTCCACCTGTTTGAGGGTGCTCTCCTTCACGTCCTTGCGGTCCTTGGCGGCGTCCTCCCACTGCTTCGGGCCGTTCACCAGCAGCAGCCGGGCGGCGTTCCTGTGCGCCACGACCTTGGCCCCCTCCTTGACCCACACCGCGTTCCCGTAGGCGTGGTCGCCGTGGTGGTGCGTGTCCAGCACGTAGCGGATCGGCTTGTCGGTCGTCTTCCGGATGGCCGCCACCACGTCGGCCGCCTCCTTCGGGAAGTTGGCGTCGATCACGACCACGCAGTCCTTGAAGACCACCCAGGCGTGGTTCGACCCCCCGAACGGCACCTTCGGGTCGCTGGCGCTGATGGACGAGTAGCGGAAGAACACCCCGGGGGCGATCTCCGCCACGTCGTCGAACTTCATCTCGGGGATCGGCAGCGGCCCCTGGGCCGCCGGGGCCGGCCGGCCCGGGTAGAGGTACAGTGCCACGCCGAAGACCGCGGCAACGGCCGCGAGGGACAGGACGCGCTTCATGGCGACGGGTTCCGGGCGGGTGGGGCAAGGAGGATGAGGTTACCCCGCCCCGGGTCGAAAAGAAAGCCCCGGCCGCGGGCCGGGGCGTGTGGCGGATAGACGCCGGCGTTACTCATCGCCCGGCCGTCATTTCAACTCGATGAGGATCTCGCCGGTGTCGCCCGGCTTGACCTCGACCAGGATGTCGGTCGTGTTCGGGTTGGCGTACTTGGCCGGGATCGGCGACTTGAACCCGCCCTCCGGCTCCGGTGCCAGCACCCCCGGCTCGATCTCCTTCACGCCGCTGACGGCCACCACCACCTTGTACTTCCCGGTCGGGAGGCCGTCGCTCTGGCCGTAGGTCGAGAGGGTGAAGCTGCCGACCCCGTCCGTCTTCCCGTTGGCCGACACCTTGCCGTCGAGGGACTGGAAGCTGACGGCGGCGTCCTTGACCGGGGCGTTCTTGTACTTCACAAACCCCCGGGCCGGTTGGGTGGGAAGCTTCTCGACGTCGCCCGGCCCCTTCCCGCCACACCCGACGGCCATCCCAGCCAACGCGACCGCCGCGAGTACCTTCGGACCGAACCTCACGATCCACCTCGGGAGAGTTGATTGGGGAGAGAAGCCCGCCCCGTCCGGTGCGGGCAGTGGGGGCATCAGTTGTCGTTCACGCTCTCTCCCCCGGCCCGGGTGCCGAGCGCGCCGATGACCCCGAAGGGGCTCGGGCCGGACAGCGCGGTGCCGGCCGTCGCCGGGTTCCCGGCGGCGATGCTGTCGCGGATGAAGCGGATGGAGCCGTCGCCCATCAGGGCGTTGGCCCCGCCGGTGTGGTTGCTGGTGGCCGGGTACATGCCCGGCTGGGCGTCGTGTGAGTTGTACGCGCACGAGGGGTTGTTCGGGCCGACGCTGGTGGTCAACCCGCTGAAGCCCATCCCGCCGTCCGGCCAGCGCCGGCCGGTCCAGTTGGTGGCCACCGTCCCGGAGGTGTACCGGCGGGTGGTGAAGTTGAACGTCGCGCGGCACTGCTCCGGGGTGGTGAACCAGGCTCCGGCGTTGTGGGAGGTGGCGGTGATGTCGTTGCTCCCGCTGGCCACCCGCCGCTCGGACGCGGCCAGGGTGTTGCTCAGCCCGTCCGACACGTCGGCGAAGCGCAGGCCGCCGCTGTTCGGGTTGGCGGTGTTCCGGCCGAACATCCCGCGGGTCGATCCCGCGCCGTTGGTGTTGGTGTGGAGGTCGATCGAGTCGCCGCTGCACAGCATGTAGTTGCTGGTCTTGACTGTGGTGGCCGGGGCGGTGCCGTCGGACGGGCAGGTCAGGTACGGGATGACCGCCTGCCACGGGGTGTACGACCCGTTCCACGGCTCGGGCGGGGTGTTGGCTTCGATCTGCGCCCGGAGAGCAGTCTGTTCGAGGAACGGGAGAAGGGTGATCATCCCGCTCATCCGCCCGCCGTACCCGACGGCGAACCGCCCCTCCCGCCACGGCATCGTGTTGAACGTGTCGTGGTGGGAGTGGACGGCAATCCCGATCTGCTTCAGGTTGTTACTGCACTTCGAGCGGGCGGCAGCCTCGCGGACCTTCTGAACGGCGGGCAGAAGTAAGCCGATCAGAATGGCAATGATCGCAATCACCACCAACAACTCGATCAGCGTGAACGCGGCGCGGCGTCGCGCCAGATGACGGAACCGAAACATGAGAGAGGGCTCCGGAAAGAGGAGAGACGGATGGGATGACTCATCCGTATCTCATCATCCCCGGGGCCACCCTGGGGTCGTCAAGGAGAAAAGCACCGAATCTGAGAAAAACGTGAAATGAGTCTGGAGGACGTACGTCTTCTCTCATCGAGACTGCTGACCCGGTTCGGCCAGATTACGTCGGGCGGCGGTGAGGTTGGCTTCGAGCTGGTCGATAACCCGGCGCCACTTCTCGGGGTCGGCCGTGATCCCAGCCGCGAGCTGGCGTGCCTCGGAGACTTCGGGACTGGCCCGATGGGCCGTGGAGAGCCGGTCGCACCGCTCAAGACAGGCCAAGTAGCGCCCGGCGGCGAAGTCCGCCCGAGCCGCAGTCAACAGCTCACCTGCCGGTCCGGTTGGGGAGAAGGCCGCAGCCGGCTGAACGGACGGGGGAGCACCCACCGGCTGCACCGCGACCGCCGGCTGCACGGCGGGGGCCGGCGCCCGTGCCGCCGGCTGCGGCACGGAGCGCAACCCCTCTTGCAGGAACGACATCACCGTCGGTGCATCAGCAAAGCCCTCGCGGCGGGCGATCACCTTTCCCTCGGGTGACACCAGAACCAGCGTCGGGAATGCCTGGATGCCGGCGGCCTTCACCAGCCAGGCGTCCCGGTCGGCGTCCACGCGCACCGGGATCACGGAAGAGGTGACCGCAGCCACCACATTCGCGTTGCGGAAAGTGGTGGCCTCCATACGCTTGCACGGCCCACACCACTCGGCGGCGAAGTCGAGGAGGAGCGGCCGACCGGCGGCCGTGGCCTCCTTCCGGGCGGCTGCGTAGTCGGTCCGCCAGCGGAGTTCCTGGGCCGACGCCGGGGCGGCACCCGTCACAAGTACCGTCACCGCGACCAGAACGGTCGTCCGCGTCATGTCTGCGCCTCCGTGCGCGATCTCCCGCTCCGCGGGGCCGGGTGGAATAGCCGACCCACCCCCCGGCCGCAACCCGAGTCTGGATCAGCTTCCGCCATCAGCTCAGGTGCGCCAGATGACGTGTACTCCAAGGGGCTTTGGCACCACCCACGGGTTTGCGTCGGGAGTGAAGCTGTTCTAGCCTTCGGCAGTAATTCACACCCCCGCCCGAACCGCACGGGCGGCGCCCCGTGACACGCCCCCTAGCCCGCCACGGTGCCCGATGTCGGTCCCGAACTCGGTCGAAGAACTCATCCAGCTGATCCGCAAGAGCGGGATGGTGGACGAGGCGAAACTGTCGTCGTACCTGCAGCGGCGGGAGTTCACCCGCGGCCTCCCGGCCGACCCGCGTGAGTTCGCCGACGACATGACCCGGGACGGCGTCCTCACCAACTTCCAGGCCGAGCAGTTTCTCCTCGGGAAGTGGCGCGGGTTCACGATCGGCAAGTACAAGCTGCTGGAGCGGGTCGGGGTGGGCGGGATGGGACAGGTGTTCCTCTGCGAGCACATGTTCATGAAGAAGCGGGTGGCCATCAAGGTGCTGCCCCCGGCCAAGGCTGACCAGCCGGCCGCCCTCGGGCGGTTCTACCGCGAGGCCCGGGCGGCCGGCAGCCTCCAGCACTCGAACATCGTCCGCACCCACGACATCGACCAGGACGGGAACCTCCACTTCATCGTCATGGACTACGTGGACGGGTCGAACCTGCTCGACGTGGTGAAGAAGTTCGGGCCGATGGACCTCGGCAGGGCGGCGAGCTGCGTCCGGCAAATCGCCTCCGCCCTCGACCACGCCTTCCGCAGCGGCATCATCCACCGGGACGTGAAACCCGGGAACGTGCTGATCGACCGCAAAGGGGTGGCCCGCATCCTCGACATGGGGCTGGCCCGGTTCTTCCGCGACCACACCGACCAGCTGACGGTGAAGTACGACGACAAGATCGTCCTCGGGACGGCCGACTACGTCGCGCCCGAGCAGGTGGCCAACAGCCACGCGGTCGACATCCGGGCCGACATCTACGCCCTTGGGGCCACGTACTACTTCCTGCTCGCCGGGCACCCCCCCTTCCCGACCGGGACGGTGTCACAGAAGCTCCTCTGGCACCGGACGAAAGAGCCGACGCCGATTCGCCAGGTCCGGCCGGACGTGCCGGAAGGCGTGGCCGCCCTGGTGGCCCGGATGATGGCGAAAGACCCCAAGGCCCGGTTCCAGACCCCGGCCCAGGTGGTCGCCGAGATGGACGCCTGGGTGCCGGCGACCGTGCCGCTCCCGACCCCGGACGAGATGCCGGTGCTCAGCCCCGCGGCGATGGAGGGGGCGGAGGTCGAGATCGACGCCCCAGAACCGGTGGCCGCAACGGCCGAAGCGGAACCTGAGCGATCGGTGACGTCCGCCCGGGCGGCGTCGCCGTTCGCCCCGTCAGTACCCGCCCCGTCGCCGTTCGCCGCGCCGGCGGTGTCCGACCCGTGGACCCCGCCACCGGCCCCGCGGAAGCCCGGCTCCGCCATCCGCCCCGGACTCCCGCCGCGACTTCCGGTGACGCCCCCGTCGTCGGGCGACACGGCCGTCGTCCAGGCCGAACAGACCCCGGCTGGCGCCCAGCCCGCGACCTCGGCCCACCCGTTCCGGGGCGACCTCACCGCCCCTGCCCCGAAGCCGGCTCCCTGGGGGCTGGTGATCGCCGGCCTCGGCGGCGCAGCCCTCCTCGGAGCAGCTCTCGCGGCTATCAAGTTCCTCAGCTAGTTTCAGGGTGCGAAGTGAAGACGGCGTCAGGAGCCCGGGGAAAACCGGGCTCCTGACGCCGTCTTCACGTCCATCCGACGGGTCAGCCCCAGACCGGCCAGCCGATCCCGCCCGTGGCCTACGGCCGCCGTCCGCCGGGATGCCCGCCCCCTTCCCCACGGCGGAGCCTCCGGTTACCCTACACTCACCGCCTGCCGTCCCTCTCACCCACGCACCCTCCCATGCGCTTTGCCCTCGCCGTCGCCGCCGCCGGGCTGGCCCTCACCCCCGCCACGCCGTCCGACCGCTGGCCGGGCTTCCGTGGCCCCACCGCCGACGGCATCTCCGACGCCAAGAACCCTCCAACGGTCTGGTCCGAGAAGAAGAACGTCGTCTGGAAGACGCCCGTCCACGGAAAGGGCTGGGCCTCGCCGGTCGTTGCCGACGGACAGGTGTGGGTAACCACCGCGGACGAGGAGCGGACCAACGAGAAGGTGAAGGTGCCGACGACCGGCGGGGCGAAGGGGCCGGTCAAGAAGGTGACGTTCTTCGCTGTCTGCACGAACCTCGCCACCGGGAAGGTCGTTCACGACGTCAAGCTGGCCGAGGAGGCGGACCCGGCCTTCTGCCACGACTTCAACAGCTACGCCTCTCCCACCCCGGCCATCGACGGCGGGAAGGTTTACGCCCACTTCGGTAGCCACGGAACCTGGTGCCTCGACGCCGCGAGCGGGAAGGTGGTGTGGGAGCGCCGCGACCTGAAGTGCGACCACTTCCGCGGCGCGGGGTCGTCGCCGCTCGTGTACGGCGACTGGGTGTTCCTCATCTTCGACGGGTTCGACCAACAGTACGTGGTCGCCCTGGACAAGAACACTGGCGCCACGGTGTGGCGGCAGGACCGCCGCATCCGCTACGGGACCGACAACGGCGACTACAAGAAGGCCTACGCCACCCCCCGCATGCTCGCGGTGAACGGCCAGAACCAGCTGGTGTGCCCGTCGGCCGAGGCGACGATCGCCTACGACCCGAAGACCGGTTCCGAGTTGTGGCGGTTCCACCACCTGAAGAAGCAGACGATGAACGTCGCCGCCCCGCCGGTGGCCGGGCACGGGCTGACGTTCCTGGTCAGCGGCTACCCGGCCCAGCTGATGGCGCTCAAGCAGACGGCGGCCGGGATGGTCGGCAGGAACGCGGTGGCGTGGGAGACGGACAAGGGCGTGCCGACCCGGCCGAGCCTGATGCTCGTGAACGACCTGCTCGTGATGGTGAGCGACTCCGGGGTGGTGACGTGTCTGGACGCCAAGACCGGGAAGTCGCACTGGACCGAACGGCTGAACGGCCAGTACACGGCGTCGCCGGTGTGCGCCAACGGGCTGCTCTACTTCCCGAACGAGGGCGGGAAGACGACCGTGCTGCGGGCCTCGACCGACTACGAGGTCGTGAGCGTGAACGACCTCGACGCCGGCTGCATGGCCTCCCCGGCGGTCGTCGGCGACACCCTGATCCTCCGCACGAAAACCCACCTCTACGCCATCGGGGCGAGGTGATCCGTCGTCGGATCGGTGTAGGACGGGTCACGACGGCGGTCCGCCGAGTCCGCCCGCCGGATGTCGCAGCGCTGAACGCCCGGCGTGTTCTCGATCCTCACGTCGAGCCGAACAAGACCTTCTCCGGCCACCGAACGGGTAACGGTGTACAGCCCGTGATAGGGATCAAACGCCGCGCCGGTTTCGTCCGCGGCGGCCTTTGCCAGAGCCGCGAGAAACGGCCGCCACAACCGGGGGTCGAGCCCCGCGAGGTCATCCCCCCCGCCCGGTCCGGGTAGGTTGAGCCCGCCGGAGTGTGCGGCAAGATCGAGGACCGCCCGAGCAAGCGACGGCAGGTCGCGTCCCGAGTTCGGGAAGTCGGCGAACAGCGCGCTCAATCGCTGGGATACGTTCACAGCACGATCACCCGTTTGGTCAGCCCCGGCCACGCCTGAAGCAACTCTTCCAGACCCAGACCTGGCTCGAAGCGAATCTCCCCGGACGCGGCGACGATCGCTCCAATTGGGTCGGCCTGGACCAATTCCACGATCCCGACCGGAACGTCAACCTCTAGTATGACAGGACCGCCTTCGGTGGGGAAGTTCCCGGCCTTCCGGCGGGCGTAGTCCTCGGCCGTGCCGAGCCCCCGGTCCGTCGCACCGGCCTCGACCGTCGAAAAGCCTTCCGCCCGGCTCCCCAGCCCGCCGCCGGGCTCAACGAACGTAGCGTCCGGCCCCGTCCTGACCATCCGGTCGGCCCGATGTCGGGTCGTGCCGTGGTGGAGAAGGACAAAGGCGGGCGACATCGGCGGCTCCGATCGGTCCCCTACACGGTAACGTTCCACCCATGTCTCGCAAAGGCCGCCCCGAAGCCGACTCCGCCCCGCTCCCGCCGCTCTACGCCATGACCCACGCCGGGTTGGAGCCGATCGCGGCGGACGAGATCACCCGCGACGTCGGCGGCGAGGTCAAGAAGACCACCCGCGGGCTGGTCGTGTTCCGGGTCAACGCCCTCAGCCCGGACCTCCTCCAGCTGCGGACCACCGAGGACGTGTTCCTCCTGGCCTGGGGGTCGGACAGCCTCGCGTACACCACCGACGACCTGAACCTCATCCGCACCTGGACCGCCCGCAAGCCGGACTGGCCGCGCCTGTTCAAGCTCCATCACTCGCTCCGGCCCAAGACCAAGGGCCGGCCGACATTCAACATCATCTGCCAGATGCAGGGCGAACACGGCTACCGCCGGACCGACGCCCGCGAGGCGTTTACCGAAGGACTCGCCGGGGTCATCCCCGCCGGGTGGCAGCGCACCGACGAGAACGCCTGGCTCGAAATCTGGCTCACCATCCGCGGCAAGGTCGCCACCTGCGGGGTCCGGCTGTCGGACCGCACCATGCGACACCGGACGTACAAGCTCGACCACGTCCTCGCTTCGCTCCGCCCCACGGCCGCGGCGGCGATGGTCCGACTCGCCGGCGTCGGGCCGGGGATGACCGTCCTGGACCCGATGTGCGGGGCCGGCACCATCCTCGCCGAAGCCCTCGACGTGGCCCGCCGGCGCCGCGGCGACCCGGTCCGCGTCATCGGCGGCGACATCGACCCGAACGCGATGTTCGTCACCTCGCAGAACCTGGAGAAGGTCGGCCGGGCGGACCTCGCCCGCTGGGACGCGACGAGCCTCCCCCTCGCCTCTGGCAGTGTGGACCGGGTCGTGTCGAACCCGCCGTTCGGCAAACAGCTGGCGTCGCCCGAGGAGATCGGCCCCCTCTACATCGCCGCCGCCCGCGAGTGGGACCGCGTGCTGAAGCCCGGCGGCCGCGCCGTACTGCTCGTGATGGAATACGATGCGCTCCGCGCCCCCCTCCGGGCGCGGCGGTGGGCCGTCACCCGCCAGCTGAAGGCCCGGCTCCTCGGCCAGCCGTGCGTGCTCAGCGTGTGGGAAAAGCCGGACTGGTTCGGCTCCACCGACTGACCGGCACGCGTCCGGCGTGTCGGCGTCCCGTGGCCGCTGGCGTAACCGGATGCGGGCCGCTAGGATGAAGCCGGACCGTTCGGTCCTTCTGCCGCCCCGGAGCCGCCGCCGATGGCCGTCACGTACACCTGCCCGAACCCGAGTTGCGGGGCAACGTTGAAGACGGCCAGTGCCATCCCGCCCGGGCGGCGGGTGAAGTGCCCCAAGTGTGAGGAGGGGTTCGTCCCGGTCCCCGAGGACGCCCCCGCCCCGAAGGCGGACGCCGGCCCGGGCACCTTCAAGTTCGCCGACGACCCACCCGCGGGCGGCAAGAAGGGTGCCCCGAACGCCGGCGCGTTCAACTTCTCCTCCGACCCGAAGAAGAAGCCGGCCGCCCCTAAACCCGAGACCCCAAGGGCCGACGGGGCGAAGCCACCACCCCCGCCACCGCCCCCCCCGAAGTCGTCGAAGCACGAGGATCTCGACGAGGACCAGGAGTCGATCAAACGGGGGTACGGGGTCGCTGAAGATTCGGACGAGGAGCGGGCGCGGGCCGAGCAGGCGAAGGTGAAGTTCGGGGAGGTGTCGGACAAGTACAAGAAGAGCGCCCGCGGCCCGGCGGTCGGGCTGCTCGTCATGCCCGCCAACCTCATGACCGCGGGCGGCCTGGTGACGGCCGTGTTCGGCATCGTGCTGTTCGTGATCGGGATGTGGCCGCTCGTGTTCAACGACGCCCCGCCCGGCGACGAGGAGATCGAAGAAGCGATCGTGACGATGTTTCTGGGCTTCCTGGTGTTCGGGTGGGGCGGCTTCGTCTGTTTCGGGGCCAGCCAGATGTCGGAACTCGCGTCCTACACCTGGGCGATCGCCGGGGCGGTCATGGCCGTGCCGCTGCTGATCGGCATCTACGCCGTGGTGATGCTGCAAGACCCGAAGGTGAAGGCGGGCTTCGCCGAGACCTCCGGCGGTCCCGAGGACGACGAGGACGAGGACAAGAAGAAGGACGACGAGGACGAGGATGATGAGGACGAGGATGACGACGACTGACCGCGGACCAGACTCTCCGGGCGGCTGTAGGATGAACCCATGAAGCACGCCGCCGACCTGTTCCGAACCGTCGCCGCCCGCGTCCAGCCGCCGGCCTGCATCGCCCTCGGCCCGCCGTGGGCGGTCGCCTCCATCGCCAAGCGCATCGACCGCCCCGACACCGTCTGCTTCCAGATGGATCTGCACCAGGCGGGCCGTGTCCGCGAGTGCCTGGACGAACTCGGCACGACGGCCGAGGTGGTGGCCAAGCCCGACCTGTGGGATCTCGAACAGCGCTTCGGGACGGTCGTGTTCCCGGCCGCGGCCTACGGCGACCGCGAGCTGAAGATCGACACCGTGGAGCAGGCGTACCACGTCCTCAACCCGGGCGGGCTGCTCATCTCGCTGTCGGAGTACGAGCGCGACAACCAGTTCGCCAAGTGGCACAAGAAGGTGTTCGGGAAGTGCGGCGAGTCGCCGGCCGGGCCGAAGGGGATGGCGTTCTGGAGTGCGAAGACGGACGACGTGCCCGACCGCCGCCGCCACGAGGTCCGCTACCACGCGAAGCTGCCGGACGGCCCGCCGTGCGAGTTCGTGTCGCGCCCGGGGACGTTCAGCTACGGCCGGTTCGACAACGGCTCGCGGGCGATGATCGAGGTGGCCGACGTCCGCCCCGGCGACGTGGTCCTCGACCTCGGCTGCGGCGCCGGCTCGGTCGGCTGCCTGATGGCCGGGAAGGCCGGGCCGAAGGGGCGGGTCACGTTCATCGACAGCAACCTGCGGGCGATCCAACTCGCCGAGATGAACGCCGCCGCGAACGGCGTCGCCAACGCGAAGTTCGTCACCGCCACCCGGTTGCAGGGGCTCGAAACCGACCGCTTCAACGTGATCCTGGCGAACCCGCCGTACTACGCGAAGGCCGAGATCGCCCGGCTGTTCGTGGAGGGCGCCCGCGACCTCCTCCGCCGCGGCGGGCGGTACTACATCGTCACCAAGATGCCGCAGGCGGTGGTGCCGATGATTTTCGAGACCTTCGGCGACTGCTCGGTGATCGAGAACCGGGGCTACTCCGTCGTGCTGGCCGAGGTGTAGGAGACGCGCCCGTGACCGCCGACGACGTGATCCGCCTGCTGGGTCTCCAGCCGCACCCGGTCGAGGGCGGCTTCTTCCGCGAAACCTATCGGTCCGCTGCGACGCTCCCCGCGAGCGTGCTGCCGGACCACGGCGGCCCGCGCTCCGTCTCGACGGCGATCTACTACCTGCTGAAGCCGGGCCACGTCTCGGAGTTGCACGTCCTCCCGGGCGAGGAGGTGTTCCACTTCTACCTCGGCGCGCCGGTGCGGATGCTTCAGCTGTGGCCGGACGGCAGCGGGAAGGAAGTCGTCCTCGGGCCGGACCTCGCGGCCGGCCAAGTGCCCCAGCTGGTCGTACCGGGCGGCGTGTGGCAGGGCACCCGGCTGGTCGGGACGGACGGCTTCGCGCTGCTCGGCTGCACCGTCGCCCCCGGCTTCGACTACGCTGACTACCGCAACGCGGGCCGGTCCGAACTGGTGGCGAAGTGGCCGGCCTTCGCGGATGAGATCACCCGGCTCACGCCGCGGGGGTGACCGCAAGTCGAACCGGCACGACGGCGACGCTGTGCTGCGCTATGCCCGCGACCCTCCCTCCGCCTCCGACCAGTCCGCCGACCACCCGCCGCCTGCCCGGTACATCTCGTCGCCCGCGTGCTGGGTGAACTCGACCACCAACCGGTCGGCCCGCAGCCCCAGCAGCTCGACGCAGACGGCGATCAGCCCGCGGGCCAGTTCGGCCCGCTGGTCGGACGGGCGTCCGGCCCGGACGTCGCACATGACGACCGCCCCCGGCTCGCCTTCCCCGCCCAAGGCCGTCCACAGGTTCCCCTCGCCCAATTCGCGGAACCCCACGGTCACCCGGGCCGCAGTCGTACTCATCGCTTGCGCGTACAGGGCGGCAATGCGGCGGGCGGCCTCGCGCTTCACCTGCGCCGGGTAATGACCCGGAACGTCCAGTTGCAGGTATGGCATCACACCATCCTCCGGCGGGCGGGTTGATAGATTCTACCGCCCGGACCGTGGGGAACGGCCGCTGGACTGTTCGCGCACGGGCAGGTGCCCTATCTGAAGGATACTCCCCAGCGTCGCACCGGTATCGCCCCGGAGACGCGGTGTGCGGGCAGGGTGATCGCACCCACCCGCGCACGCCCGACCTCGCCGGGCTAGGCGCCTCTCCCGCCACCCACCACCCCGCGGCGTAGACCCATGACACCACGGCGCGCGTCCGCCCTCGCCCTGTTCGGGCTGCTCACCCTCCTGCCCCAACCGCCGCAGTCGGCCCGGGCACAGCCGCCCGCCCCGCACGCGGCGAAGGCCGTGACCACACCGAAGGAGTTCTTCGGCTTCCACATCGGCGACGACTACTGCCTAGCGAACTACCAGCAGCTGAAGGGCTACTGGGAGAAGCTGGAGCGCGAGTCGGACCGGATCAAGGTCGTGACCATCGGCACGACCGAGGAGGGGCGGCCGCAGCTCGCGGCCGTGGTGACGTCGCCGGCCAACCACCGCGAGCTGGACCGGCTCCGGCAGACCAGCCGACGCCTCGCGCTGGCCGACGGCGTGGGCGAGGCCGAGGCCCGCCAGCTGACGGCGGCCGGAAAGGCCGTGGTCTGGATCGACGCCGGGCTCCACGCCAGCGAGACGCTCTGCGCGCAGGCGATGATCGAGACGGTGTACCAATTCCTCGCCGGCAACGACGAGGAGACGCTCCGCGTCCTGAACGACGTCGTCGTCCTCTTCGTCCACGCCAACCCGGACGGGCACGACCTCGTCGCCGACCACTACATGAAGGAGCCGGAGCCGACGAAGCGGTCGCTGGCCGGGCTCCCCCGCCTCTACCAGAAGTACATCGGCCACGACAACAACCGCGACTTCTACGCGAACACTCAGGCCGAGACCAAGAACCTGAACCGGTTCATGTACCGGGAGTGGCTCCCCCAGGTCATGTACGACCACCACCAGTCCGGGCCGCCCGGGACGGTGCTGTTCTGCCCCCCGTTCCGCGACCCGTTCAACTACTTCTGCGACCCGCTCGTCCTCAACGGCATCGACGCCGTCGGGGCCGCCATGATGCAGCGGTTCCTGGTGGAGGGGAAGCCCGGCGCGACCAGCCGGTCCGGGGCGCCCTACTCGACGTGGTTCAACGGCGGCCTCCGCACCACCGCCGGCTTCCACAACATCATCGGCCTGCTCACCGAGACCATCGGAAGCCCGACCCCGACGCAGATCCCGCTGGTCACGGCGAAGCAATTGCCCAAGGGGGACTACCTCGCGCCGATCGCGCCTCAGCGGTGGCGGTTCCGGCAGTCGGTGGACTACTCCGTGACGGCCAACAAGGCGGTGCTTGACTACGCCTCGCGGCACCGCGAGCAGCTCCTCTACAACATCTGGCTGATGGGCCGCAACGCGATCGAGCGCGGCAGCCGCGACAGCTGGACGATCACCCCCAAGGTCGTCGAGGCGGCCCAGGGCGGGCGCGAGAACCCCACCGAACCCGGCGGGAAGACCGGGGGCAAGGGGACGGGCGGCGGGAAGGGGGCCGCGGGCGGGAAGGGAGCGGCCGGTGCCGCCAAGAGCGGCGCGGCGGACTTCGACAAGCACTTCCGCGACCCGGCCCGGCGCGACCCGCGGGGGTACATACTCCCCGCGGACCAGCCGGACTTCCTCACGGCCACGAAGTTCGTCAACACGCTCCTCGGGACCGGCGTCCGGGTCCACCGGGCCACGGCCGACTTCGAGGTGGCCGGCAAGGCGTACCCCAAGGGCTCCTACGTGGTGAAGAGCGCCCAGGCGTTCCGCGCCCACGTACTCGACATGTTCGAGCCGCAGGACCACCCCAACGACTTCGCCTACCCGGGCGGTCCACCGATCCGCCCCTACGACTCCGCGGGTTACACCCCGGCCTTCCAGATGGCGGTGAAGTTCGACCGCGTCCTCGACGGCTTCGACGGTCCCTTCGAGGAGGTGAAAGAGCTCACGGTCGCCCCGCCGCCGGGGCGTGTGCTGGGAGCGGATGGGGCCGTGGGCTTCTTCCTCGGCATCCAGACGAACGACTCGTTCCGGGCCGTGAACCGGCTTCTGAAGGGAAGTGAAGAAGTCCACCGGCTTCAGGAGGCGGCGGTGGTGGCCGGCACCCGGTATCCGGCCGGAACCTTCTTCATCCCTCGCAAGCCGACGACCCTGCCGGCGTTGGAGAAGATCGCTGCCGAAATCGGCACCTCGTTCCAGGGGAGCCCGTCGGCCCCGGGGCGGGAGGCGGTTGCCCTCAAGGCTCCTCGGGTCGCGCTGTGGGACCGCTTCGGCGGGTCAATGCCGTCGGGCTGGACGCGGTGGCTGCTGGAGCAGTTCGAGTTCCCCCATCAGGTCGTGTACGCCCCGGACCTGGACAAGGGCGGGCTGCGTGAGCGGTTCGACGTGCTCATCCTCGTGGACGGAGCCTACTCCGCTCCCCCCGCCCCCGGCAACCCGGGTGGCGCCCGTGAGGGGCCGGGTGGGGACCGCCCCGTCGAGGGCGCGGCCGGGCCGGCGAGCCAGCGCGGCAGCATCACGCAGGCGACCACGGTGCCCCAGCTGAAGCGGTTCCTGGAGGCCGGCGGTACGATCCTGACGATCGGCAGTTCGACGCGGCTCGGGCAAGACCTGGGGGTGCCCGTGGCGAACCATCTGATCGACATCGAAGGGGGAGACGAGCGGCGGCCGCTCCCTTCCACCAAGTACTACGTCCCGTCGTCGGTCCTGCGGATGCGGGTGGACCCGACGAGCCCGCTGGCGTGGGGTCTGGGTGAACACGCGGACGTGATGTTCTCGAACAGCCCGACGTTCCGGCTGGTCAACGACGCCGAGGCCAAGGGTGTCCGACGGGTGGCATGGTTCGACACCCCGACCCCGCTGCGGAGCGGCTGGGCCTGGGGCCAGCAGCACCTGGAGGGCGGCGCCGCCGTCGTGGACGCCCGGGTCGGCCAGGGTCGGCTCGCGCTGTTCGGGCCGCAGGTTCTCTTCCGGGGGCAGCCTCATGGAACTTTCAGATTTGTCTTCAACGGCATCGTCCAGTCCGTCGTGAGCCCTTAGTAACCAGGCATTTCGTGATTCCCACGGCCCGACCGGAGGCGGCACGCCTGCCGGTCGGGCCGCGGCACTTCGTTTGCCCCTTCCGTCCAATCCGGCTATTGGTATGGTGTGCCGGCGAGAGTAAGCCACACGCGAGACCTCCCTGATGCGGTGTGTCGTCTGGTCCGCCGCCCTGTTTTTCCTCCTCCCCCTGACCGGCTGCACGCGACCCCCGCCGGCACGGCCGGAGCCCCCGCCCGCCCCCGTGACCGTCGTCGCCGCGGTGAAGAAGACCGTCCCCGTCCGGGTCCACGCCATCGGGTCGGTGAGGGCGGCGGCGACCGTCTCCGTCCGACCCCGGGTCGGCGGTGAGCTGACCGGGGTGTTCTTCCAGGAGGGGGATTTCGTCAAGCTCGGCCAGAAGCTGTTCACGATCGACCCCCGCCCCTACGAGGCGGCAGTGAAGCAGGCGGAGGCGAACCGGGCTAAGAACGTCGCCGTCCTCGCGGGGGCGGAGCTCGACCTGAAGCGGGCCGAGCAGGCAAAGCAGACGGGGGCCGGGTCGCCGACCGAGTACGATGCGGCGTTCACCGCGGTCGCCAGCGCCAAGGCCGCCATCGAGGCCGACCAGGCGGCCATCAACACGGCGAAACTCCAGGCCGCCTTCACCACCATCACCTCCCCCATCGACGGCCGGGTCGGCGAACTGCTGGTCACCCGGGGGAACTTGGTCGAGGCGAACGGGCTGACCCCGCTCGTCGTGATTAATCAGGTTCGCCCCATCGCCGTCGCCTTCACCCTCCCCGAGCAGCAACTCCCGGCCGTGGTCGCGGCGCAGAAGAAGGCTCCGCTGAAGGTCGAGGCGGGCCTCCGGGGCGGCGAGCCGGCCACGGCCGGGGAGTTGGCGTTCATCGACAACGCCGCCGACCCACTGACCGGAACGGTGCAGTTCAAGGCCAACTTCGCCAACGAGGACGACCGGCTCCGGCCGGGGCTGTTCGTCGAAGTCGTCCTCACCCTCGGCGACCGGCCGAACAGCGTGGTCGTGCCGACCGCCGCCGTCCAGTCCGGGCAGCAGGGGCAGTACGTGTACCTCGTGACGGCTGACAAGAAGGCCGAGATGCGCCCCGTCACGGTGGCCTTCGACGCCGAGGGTGAGACCGTCATCGCGGCCGGGCTGGCCGGCGGCGAGGTGGTGGTGGTCGAGGGGCAGTTGCGGCTCGCCCCCGGCGCCCGGGTGGCCCCGAAGGGCGACCCGGCCCGGCCCGGGGGGGCCGCGCCGCCGACCGCGGCTTCCGCGAAGGGGACGGCAAAGTGAACCCGTCCGCCCCGTTCATTGCCCGCCCCGTCATGACCACGCTGTTGATGGTCGCGGTCGTCTTGGCCGGGGCGCTCGGCTACACCTCGCTCGCGGTGGACGCCCTCCCCCGCGTGGACTTCCCGACCATCCAGGTGAGCGCCACCCTCCCCGGGGCCAGCCCCGAGACGATGGCCTCGTCCGTGGCCACGCCGCTGGAGAAGCAGTTCACGGCGATCCCGGGGCTGGAGAAGATCAGCTCGACCAGCGCCCTCGGCACGACCTCCGTCACCCTGGAGTTCGCCCTCGACCGGGACATCGACGCGGCCGCCCTGGACGTGCAGTCGGCGATCTCGAAGGCGTCCCGGTCGCTCCCGTCCGACATGCCGGCCCCCCCGTCGTTCCGCAAGGTGAACCCGGCGGACCAGTCGATCCTGGTCCTCGCCCTCCGGTCGGACACGCTGCCGCTCTACGAGGTGAACGAGTACGCCGAGACGCTCCTGGCCCAGCGGCTGTCGATGATCCAGGGCGTCGCCCAGGTAGTCATCTTCGGGGAGCAGAAGCGCGCGGTCCGGGTGCAGGTGGACCCGGACGTGCTGGCCGCCCGGCGGATCGGGATCGACGAGGTGTCGCTGGCGATCCAGAACGCCAACGTGAGCCTCCCGACCGGGACGTTCCAGGGCGACCGGCGGGCGTTCAACATCCAGTCCAGCGGCCAGCTGATGTCGGCGCGGGAGTACCGCCCGGTGATCGTCGCCTACCGGGCCGGGAAGCCGGTCCGACTGGGCGAGCTCGGGGCGGTGACCGACGGGGTGGAGAACGACAAGCTGGCGGCCTGGTTCTCCGAGCGGAACCCGGACGGCACCCCGGGGGAGATGCCGCGGGCGGTCGTCCTCGGGGTGCAGCGGCAGCCGGGGGCGAACACGGTCGAGGTGGCCGAGGCCATCAAGACGCTCCTCCCGACCCTCCAGGCCCAACTCCCGCCCTCCGTCCAGCTGGCGATCCAGTCCGACCGGGCGAACCCGATCCGGGAGTCGATCGAGGACGTCCAGGTCACGCTGGTGATCGCCTTCGTGCTGGTCGTGCTGGTGATCTTCCTGTTCCTCCGCAGCGTCCGCGCGACGGTCATCCCGAGCGTGGCCCTGCCGGTGTCGGTGGTCGCCACGTTCGGGGTCATGTACCTGTTCGGGTACACCCTGAACAACCTGACGCTGCTGGCCCTGACCCTGGCGGTCGGGTTCGTGGTGGACGACGCGATCGTGATGCTGGAGAACATCGTCCGCCACCTGGACATGGGGAAGCCCGCCGTGCGGGCGGCCCTGGACGGGTCGGCCGAGGTCGGCTTCACCATCGTGTCGATGACCGTCTCGCTCGTCGCCGTGTTCATCCCGGTGCTGTTCCTCGACGGCGTCGTCGGCCGGCTGCTCCGGGAGTTCGCGGTCACCATCTCGGTGGCGATCGTCGTCTCCGGGCTGGTGTCGGTCACCCTCACCCCGATGCTCTGCGCCCTGTTCCTGCGGGGCGGCCACGCGGCCCACGCCGGCGCCCGCCGGGGGTGGCTCTACCGGGCGACCGAGTGGGTCTTCGACCTGGGCCTCGCCGCCTACGCCCGGACCCTCCGGCTGGCCCTCCGGCTCCGGCTCGCCATGCTCCTGTTCTCGCTGACGTTCGTGGCCGGGACGGCCTACTACATGGTCACCCTCCCCAAGGGGTTCCTGCCGAGCGAGGACACCGGCGACATCTACGCCAGCACCGAGGGGCCGGAGGACGTGTCGTTCGACGGGATGCTCGACGCCCAGCTGCGGGTGACCGAGATCGTCCGGCAGAACGAGAACGTCGAGGCCGTGAGCAGCACGGTCGGGGCGAGCGGCGGCACGACCGGCGCGAGCAACTCCGGCCGGATGTTCATTCGACTCACCCCGCGGGAGCACCGCGCGCGCTCCGCCGACGAGGTGGTGGCCCGGCTGCGGAAAGACGCCGCCGCGGTACCGGGGATCAAGGTGTACTTCCAGAACCCGCCCGCCATCCGCATCGGCGGGCGGGCTGCCAAGAGCCAGTACCAGCTGACGATCCAGGGGCCGGACACGGCCGAGCTGTTCGCCGCCGTACCGAAGCTGGAGGACCGACTCCGGGCCGCCCCGGAGCTGTCCGAGGTGTCGAGCGACCTGCTCGTCCGCAGCCCCCAGCTGAACGTGCGGATCGACCGGGACAAGGCGACGGCCCTGGGGGTGAGCGCCCGGCAGGTCGAGGACGCCCTGGCCAACGCCTACGGCTCCCGCCTGGTGTCCACCATCTACGCCCCGACCAACGAGTACCGGGTGGTGCTGGAGGCGAAGCCGGAGTACCAGCGCGACCCGAACCTCCTGTCGCGGCTCCACGTCCGGGCCACCACCGGCTCGCTCGTCCCGATCGACTCGCTGGTGTCCGTGGACCGCGGGGTCGGCCCGCTCACCGTCACCCACGCCGGCCAGCTGCCGGCGGTCACGATCTCGTTCGACCTCGCCCCCGGGGTGTCGCTGGGGGACGGGATGGCGGTGGTCGACCGGATGGCCCGGGAGGAGCTCCCGCCGACCCTGACGGTCGGCTTCCAGGGGACGGCCCAGGAGTTCCAGAAGTCCGCCCGCGGGCTCGGCCTCCTGCTCGTGGCCGCGGTGGTGGTGATCTACCTGGTGATGGGGATGCTCTACGAGAGCTTCGTCCACCCGGTCACGATCCTCTCGGGCCTGCCGTCGGCCGGGGTCGGCGCGCTGCTGACGCTGGCCCTGTTCGGGAGCGAATTGAACCTGTACTCGATGGTCGGGCTGATCATGCTCATCGGGATCGTGAAGAAGAACGCGATCATGATGATCGACTTCGCCCTCGACGCCGAGCGGACCCGGGGGCTGTCGCCGCGGGAGGCGATCTACGAGGCGTCGCTGGTGCGGTTCCGGCCGATCATGATGACGACCATGTGCGCCCTGCTCGGGGCGCTGCCGATCGCGCTGGGGCTGGGGGCCGGGGCCGAGTCGCGGAAGCCGCTCGGGCTGGCGGTCGTGGGCGGCCTCCTCCTGTCGCAGGTGCTGACGCTCTACTTCACCCCGGTGTACTACCTCTACCTGGACAAGCTGCGGTTCAGCCGGTCCCGGCCCGGGGACAGGGAGCCGGGGGTGGAGGCGGTGGACGTCCGCGGTGTATGACCGCCGGTCGGGCCGGCTCAGGAGTGGGTCCGCCGCTGGTTCTGGACCTTGACCCGGGGGAGCCCCGCGCGGTCCTTCTGGAAGTAGGCGATCTCGACCAGGGTCGGCCACAGCTCGATCGACCCCTTGATCGTGGTCACCACGTCGTCCACGATCCGCAGCAGGTTCTGCTGGAAGAAGTCCGGCTCGAAGGCGTAGAATGCCTTCTGCAGGTTGGCCGCGAACAGCCGCAGCGCGTCCGCCCGCCCGGGGTGCTTCGCTGTAGCCGCAGCGGCCAGCGCCCGGGCGTGTAGCGCGGCGACCTTGTCCAGGCTCTGCTGCGCGTCCTCGGCGGTCACCTCCCCGGCGTAGTCGAACCCGATGGTCAGGTCGTCGGTCCGGGTTAGCGTGTCCTTGATCTTCCGCTTGAGGAGGTTGCACACCTCCTCGTTGAAGACCTCCGCGGCCACCGGGTTCCGCATGTAGTTCGACTTGGTGTGGGTCTGGGCCGCGTCCACGTGCGCCGCGGCGACCCCCGCCTGCCGGACCCAGAGGCGGTAGATGTAGTCCTCGAACCGCAGCCGGGTGGGGAAGAACGGCGGCAGGCCGAACGTGTTGTCGTACCCGGCCACCCCGCAGTCCATCCGCCAGTTCAGCTTGGTCACCGCCGGCCGGAAGTTGACCAGCACGTACAGCTCGTTCAGCTCGTCCGGGTCCACCTGCTCGTCGTTGGTGAGGAACAGCTCGGCGAAGTCGAGGGCGTCGATGTCGTTGGTCCCCGACCGGAACGTCTGGGCCATCTTCACCACCGCGTCCGGCCGGAGTTCACCCTTCCGGAGCCGCAGCGAGTTCTCCCGGCTGACCCCGTTGGAGGCGTTCGTCTCCAGGTCCATCGCCGTGTCGACCAGCACCTCGCCCGACTCGTAGTTGGCCGGCACCTCGGCGGCCGGCTTGCCGAGCACGTCGAGGAACGACCCGACGACGTCGAACGACTTCTGGACGTACCCGCTCTTCCCGGCCCGGTGGAGCCGGCCCCGGCTGATCTCCCCGTCGCTCAGGGACTCCCGACCCGGCTCCATGAGGGCGTACGGCCGCATGTCGTCGTCGGCCGACACCACCAGCCCGCCGAGGGTGTACATGAGGGTGAAGTTGCGGTTCCCGCCGTAACTCGGGCGGAACAGGTTCTTGACCAGCCCGTCGAGCCGCTTGTCCCGCAGCCGCCGGCCGAGGTAGGCGGTGAACTCCTCCTTCTCCCGCGGGCCGACGTAGTACACGTCGTTGTGCGTCCGGGTCTGTTCCAGGAGCGGGTAGTACTTCTCCTGGGCGACCGGGCTGGAGTCGTCGAACACGATGATCTTCGGCGCGTGGCCGTTCCGCCAGAAGTGCTCATCGTACGCTTCGACGGTCTCCCCCACCTCACGCAGCCGGTAGGTCGGAATGACGAAGAACAGGTCTTTGTGCGGCATAAACACACCCGCACCGGCGGGCGCGGCCCGTCGGCGGAGGCACCTTGGGATAACCCGCTCAGCCTGTCGAGGGCCGTTGGGTGGGACGGGGTGGGCCATGCGGACGGCGTGCCAAGCCGTCCTGCGAGTTGTGACGTGTTATGCCGTCAGAAGTTGTGGCGGCGAAGTGGCTTGTCTGGCGGAAGCGGGTCGTGCAACCTGCCCGAACCCTGTGGCAGTTCGCACGACCTCCGGCCGGGAGCCGGTATGCCGAGGTCGTACTCTACGTCGTCCTGTCCGACGCCCGGCTCACTTCCCCGCAACGCGGAGATAGGCGAACAGGTCGGCCACGTCCTGGCGACTCAGCATACGCTCCAGCCCCTCGGGCATGAGCGACAGCCGGGTCGAGCGGAGCGATTCGAGGTTCGCCCGCAGCACCGTGTCCTCCGCCCCGTCGGCGCGGCGGAGGGTCACGCTCGTCGGCGTCTCGGCCACGATCACGCCGTTCAGCGAGCGCCCGTCGGCCGTGACCGCCTGGTAGCTGACGTAGCGCGGGTCCACCTCGCGGTTCGGGTCGAACACGGCGGCGAGCAGGTCGTCGCCGGACTTGTTCGGCAGCGCGGCGAGGAGGTTCGCCCCCACATCCGCCCCGACCCCGTCGAGCCGGTGGCACGCGGCACAGTTCATCCGGAACACCGTCCGGCCGCGGTCGGCGTCACCCTTCAGTTCCAGGGCCGGGGCGTACTCGGCCACGACCTTCGCCCGGTCCGCGTTCGCCGCCCCCTTCAGCACCGCCTCGGCCTTCGCCCGGACGGCGGCGGACGGGTGGGTCTTGAGCGCCCGCACCCGGGCCGGGTCGAGTTCGTTGGCGGAAACCTGCTTCTTCCCCACGGCGTCGAGCAGTTTGAGCGTGCGGTCCGGCCGGGACAACAGCGCTTCGACCACCTCGCGGCGGGCGGCCGGGCCGTAGCCGGCCCACGGGGCCAGGAGTAGGTCCGGAACCTTCGCGTCGGCGTGGGCGGCGAGGGTGCGGACGGCCGCGAGTTGCACGTCGCCCGGGACCGTGGGACCGAGGGCCGGGGTGAGGGCCGGACCGGCCACATCAAACGGCCCGAGCGCGAGCAACCCGGCGGCGGCGACCCGGTCTGGGGCCGCAGCCGAGTCGTCCTGCACCGTCTTCGCCGCGGCCACGAAGCGGCCGCGGAGCCGTTCGACGGCCTTGTCCGCCCCCGCCGGCGGGTTGGACCACCACGACGCCAGCGGGCGGGCGCTGTTCCGCATCCCCTGCCCCAGACCTTCGAGAATCGCGGCGTCGGCGGCCGGTTGCCGCCCGTCGGCGGTCCGGGTCAGGAGTCGGACGATCGCGGGTGTGTCGCCCTTCGCCCCGACGACCCCGGCCACGCTCGCCACGCTCGCTGCGGGTGCGCCGGCATCGGCCAGATGACCGACGAGCGGTTCGGCACACGCCGCCGCGGAGCTGAGGGCGGCGGTGCGAATCCAGGGGTCAGCGGAATCCCGAGCCAGGAGGCCGGTCAGGATGGTCGCCGCCCCCGCGGGCGGTTGGGCGCCGGCGCTCAGCGCGGCCTGGAAGCGCACCCGCGGCTCGGGGTCACCGGCCAGCGTACCCGCCTTGTGGCGGAGTTCCGCCGACGTGGCGAAGAACCCCTCCGCGAGCCGGAGAGCCTGTTCCCGCATCCCGGCCTGGGGGTCGCCGAAGGCCGGCAGCACGTCCGCCGGGCGGAGAGCCTGTAAGCCGTGGAGCGTCCACAACAGGTTGGCGTAGCCGCCCTGCCCCGCCGCCCGCGGAAGCCGTTCGCGGAGGGCCGCCGCGGCGTCGGCCGGTCGGCGTTCCATCAGGAGCCGCTGGGCGGTCAGCCGGCGGGTGGGGTTCGGGCTGAGGAGTTCGTCGGCGAGCTGCGCGGTGGTGAATCCCGACACGTCAGGGAGTTTCGCGGCCTTGAAGCCCTCCGGGGCGATCCGCCAGATGCGGCCGCGGCCCCGGCTCTCCAGGTTCAGCCGGGCCTTGATGTCGTCCGGGAGGGACAGCGGCGTCTCGATCACCTCGCGGTAGAAGTCGAGGACGTACACGGCCCCGTCCGGCCCGACCGACAGGTGGACCGGCCGAAACCAGTTGTCGGTACTCCGCAGGAACTCGGTGTTCTCGTCCACCCGCTTCGCCGAGAACACCGCCCCCTTCCCCACCAGGGTCTCGCGGTGGATCAGATTGTTGGCCGGGTCGCAGACGAAGTTGTTGCCGCGGTACGCCTCCGGGAAGAGGTCGGCGGTGTAGACCAGCGGGCTGCACGCGGACGTCATGTACCCGCCGGGCACGAGTTCGGTCGTGGGGAAGCGCTTGGCGTCGGGGCTGCCGGCCCGGCGGGTGGTCCGCTCGACGCGCCACGCCTCGAACGGGCTCGCCCGGAAGACCTTCGCCGCCGCGCCGTGTTCCGGGATGTCAATTGTGACCGCCGACACCGCCAGGTACGGGTTCCGCTTCAGGTAGTGGTCGGGGAGGACGATCTGCCGGAGGTGCTGGCTGTTCGTAGCCGTGAACCAGTGCTGGAAGTCGTCGGCGGTGAGCCCGTACTGCCCGCCGGAACTGGTCGGCTCCAGGCTCCCGGGCTCCCACGGCCGGAACCGCAGCCCGCGGTTCCGCAGCGACACCTCGGGGGCGTTGGCCTTCTCGGCCGACTTCACCACCCCGCCGTCGCTGCCGGCGCAACCGTACACCCAGTTGTCCAGCCCCCACTGGAGGCTGTTCACCATCTGCTGGATGTTGGCGAGGTTGAACCCGGTGTACAGGACGGTCTTCCGGTCGGCCTTGCCGTCACCGTTGGTGTCTTCGAGGTAGAGTAGGTCCGGCGCGACGGCGACGAGGAGGCCACCCTTCCACGCCTGCACCCCCATCGGGAAGCGGAGTCCTTCCGCGAACGTGGTACTCGTCTCGAACCGGCCGTCGCCGTCGCGGTCTTCAAGGCACTTGATCTTGCCGCGGGTTTCGTTGCCGGTGCCGACGCCGCCGTTCGGGTAACCGCGCATCTCGCAGACGAACAGCCGGCCCTTCTCGTCGAAGCACATAGCCACGGGATCGACGACGTCCGGCTCGGCCGCGGCGAGTTCGATCGTGAACCCCTTGGCAAGCTGGAACGTCGCCCGCTCCTGCTCCGGTGTGAGCGCCCCCCCGTTGGTCAGCGGCTTCGCCTCGTCCGTCTTCTGTCCGCCCGCGCTCCCGCCCGCGCAGGCCCACGCCAGCACCGCCACGCCCAGGACACGGGTCATCAGTCGGTCCCCTTCTCCTCGGCCCGGAGGAGCTTCCGAGCCGCCCGGAGCAGGATGTCTTCGGAATCGGAACTGGAAAGGGCCACCGTCGGCTCGTACCCGCCTTCGATGAATGCCCGGGCCGTCGGGATGTACCCGGGACCGTCGTCCCCGTAGGCGGCGACGAACACGGCCGCGTCCGGCCGCATCCGCTGCGCCGCCAGCTGGTACTCGACGAACGCCTCGCCCGGCAGGTGGAGTGTCAGCACACGCCCGCCGAAGTCGAGGCAGCCGACCTCGATCGGCGTGTCGACCCGCCGCAGCCAGGCCAGCTGGAAGGCGGCGTTGTTCCGGCGGGCGGCGGTGGCCTTCTCGTCGTTCAGGACCGCCCGGCTCGCCGCCTCCCCGAACGACGGTTCACGCCTCGGCCGGAGCCGCACCGGCTCGAACCGCCACTCGAAGCCGTCTACCGCCGTGCGGGTCGTGGCCCGCCAGGCGGCGGTCATGGCGGCGTGCACCCGGTCGCGGAGGACGGCCCGGTTCTCGCGCGCCCCGTCGTTGTACTTCCCCGCGGTCACGTTGCCGCCGCAGCCGTTGAAGTAGACCTGGAAGACGCCGGCGTCTTCGTCCTGCCGCTTCTGCCGGGCGAGGCCGCAGAAGTCGGCGCTGACCCGGCCGTCGCCGTAGTAGCTCATCGGGTGGCAGGCGTAGAAGTGGAACGCGGCGAGGGGCCGGTCGCCGTCCCAGAAGCTGAGTGTGCGGAGAAACGGGTCGATCAGCCCTTCCGGGTAGTCGCGGACCTCGCGGCTCTTGGTGGCGCTCGTCCTGCTGTGCCGGGCCACGCCGTCCACGACGATGCGGCGGTTGGAGGCGACCTCGGTGACGCGGGCGGAGCCGGTGCCGACGTGGGTAAACCGCCGGGCCTGGGGGAGCGCGGCCCGCAGCGCATCGGCCGAGCGGCGGACGCAGTCGTTGAAGTAATCCAGGTCGAGCGAGGGCGGCGCCTTGGCCGCCGCGATGAGGCGCTGCGCCTCGGTGTCGGCGAACGGGGCGTTGTGCGGGTGGACCGTGTGGACGTGGACGTGTTCCGGCGTCGTGTGGGCGGCCTCCGCGAGCGCCCGCCGCCAACTGCGGAACGCCTCGTTCCGCACCGCGACCCAGTCGAGGACGCAGAACACGACCGGCCTCGCCCTCCCGAGCAGGACGGCGCCGAGCGCCTGGAGGGGGTCGTCCACGCCGCGGACCGGCTCGATCCAGCCGCCGCAAAGCGGGTGACCCAGGGGCGGCGTCACGTCACAGCGGAAGGTGGCGAGGTGGAGCGGCGGCATGACGGTGACCCGGCGGGGGACTGTCAGTGAATCACAGCAGCCGGGTCGGGGCAAGCCACTCCCGCAGAATCGAATGCGGTTACGGGGCCGGGGGCCGGCGGTCCGGGACGTACCGCCACACGAGCGCTGCGAAGATCAGCCCCCCGCCGGCCCACATCGCCGGCGTCGGGGTGTCCTTCTCGGGCGTGATGAGGAATGCCCAGAGCGGGTTGAGGAGTGGTTCGAGGAGCGTGATGATCCCCGCCTCGTGCGGCGACACCGACCGTAGCCCGCGGGCGAACAGCCAGTACGGCGTGGCCATCTGCACCACCCCGAACACCGCCAGGAGCCCCAGCTGGCCCGCCGACGGCGCCGTTACCCACTCGTAGAAGCCGGCCACACCGTAGCGCAGAGCCACGTACAGGCCGAGCGTGACGGCGGTGCCGAGGAGGTTGAGCGACACCAGCCAGGCCGGAGACTCATTCCGCAGCACGCGCAGGAACAGCACCACCCCCGCGTACCACATCCCGCTGCCGACCCCCATCAGCAGGATGACAACCTGGGTCTGCTGGTCCTCCGGCGGCAGGTCGCGCGGCCAGTTCCCGGCGACGATCACCACCGCCCCCAACCCGCCGAGCAGAACCGCCTGCCAGCCGCGGCGGTTGCCGACCTCCCCGAGGACGTACACGGCGAACAGGTACACCCACACCGGGGCCGTGTTCTGGAGGAAGATCGCGTTCGCAGCAGGGCCGAGGCCGAGGGCGGACATGTACAGCCCGCTCATGACGGTGAACGTCAGCACCATCGCGCCCATGAGCGGGCGGAACACCACCTCGACCCGGCGGACCAGGGTGAGGAGGGCGAGGCCGCCGAACAGGCCACGGAAAAAGGCGATCTGGAGGGGGGATAGGGCTGGGTCGTGGAGCCCGAGGGCGGTCTGCTCCCGGAGCAGCCGGACGAATAGGCTGCCGAGGCTCCACAGGACCGCCGCCAGAACCAGACCCGCCCGGGCGGACGCGACGGAGGGTTGGCCAGTCACTGTGCGATGCCGACGGCGGCGCTGGTCGGCAGGCGGCTGCCGAAGGCGGCGTCCCGGGTGGCGTGGGTGTGCCGCGCGAACAGGCCGAACGAGCCGAGAACCAGCAACCCGCCCACCACGAGGGCGACCACCCGCCCGCCCCCCACCCCGTCCGGCGGCCCGTCCGGGGTCCGGTACGGCAGCGGCGGGGGCGCCGGGAAATCAACCCGGGTGGGCGCATCGACGGCCAGGCCGGGATCGACCGGCGTGTCGTCGGAGATCGCGGGCAGGACGTGCGTCGCCAGCCCGGTCGCGGCCAGCGCGTCCGCGAGCTCGTCGGCCGAGGCGAACCGGGAGCGGGGGTCGCGGCAGAGGGTCTTCTCCAGAATCGCCGCGACGACCTCGGGGACGTCCGGGTTGGCCGACCGCAGCGGAACGAACCGGTCCGACTCCTTGCCCCGCACGACCTCCTCGTGCGTCGCCCCCGGGAACGGCACCTGCCCGGCGAGCAGGTGGTACAGGGTCGCCCCGAGGGCGAACACGTCGCTCCGGGCGTCCACGAGGGCGGCGTTGAGCGCCTGCTCGTAGGGCATGTAGTAGGACGTGCCGACCCCCTGGTTGACCGAGGTCAGGCCGGTGTCGTCGTTCAGCCGTTTGGCCAGCCCGAGGTCGGCCAGCTTGGCAAGGCCGTCGGGGTGGAGCAGGATGTTGTCCGGCTTCACGTCGCGGTGGACGAGGTTGCGGGCGTGGAGGAAGCCGAGGGCGCGGGCGATGTCGATGCCCACCCGCACCGCGGCCCCGACCGGTAAACGCCCGGCGCGGGTCAGCAACTCGTCGGCGGTCGGTCCGTCGATGTATTCGAGGACCAGGTAGTGGGCGCGGGGGTCCGGGTCGAAGCCGGCGGCGAACCCCCGGACGAGGTTCGGGTGCTGGAGGAATTGGCTCAGCCGGGCCTCGCGGTAGAACCGGCTCACGAACTCGGGCCGGCCGGCGAGGTGGTCGGCGAGCATCTTGACCGCCACCGGGCGGCGGGCGGCCACGTCGTAGCTCAGGTAGACGGTGCTCATCCCCCCTTCCCCGACCCGCCGGAGCAGCCGATACCCGCCGACGGCCCGGGGACCGCCCGGGCCGGGGTCTGGGTCGGCGATCCGCGGGTCGTCGGCACCGGGCATCGCCTGGGCCTCGGGCGGCGCGCAGGCGCCGGGGGTGAAAAGTCAGGGACCGCGAGTCGGTCGGAGGACGAGCGAATTGTACCCCGCTCCCCCCCCACCCGCAAGCACCTACCCGGGGTTGTAACCAGGCGGGGGTCAGTCCAGGTGCGCGGCCCGGAGCCCCTGGAGCCGGCCGAGGAGCGGGTTGGCCCGGCCGCTGGTGGCGATCAGCCCGCCCGACGGGGTGAGGTGCGGGTCGGTGTCGGTCCAGTGGTCCCAGGTGACCGACCGGACCGGCGGCTTACACAGAGCGAGGGCCGCGACCGACATCCCCCAATCGGACTGCGCCTCGGGGGTCGGCCCGCCCCGCCAGGTCGGCGACCACAACCCCTCCCCGTGAGCGTGGGCGGCCGGGTCGGCCCCCCCCCCGGCCGGGTGGGCGAGGAGCACGTCCAGCGGCGGCCCGAGCAGGCTGAACAGGTCGAGCAACCGGGAAGTATCGAGCAGGTCGCGGGGAAAACTGCCCCGGGGGATGCTCCCGACCCGGATCTCTAGCTCGATCCCCCCGATTCGCGCCCCGGCCCGGATCAGGTCGTCGGCGAACGCCACGGGCGAAACCGTTTGGCCGCCGTTGGCCAAATAATCCCCGAACGGCTGGACCAGCCCGAGGACGAGGTCGAGGGCCGGGTCCAGCGGGGCCGCCGCCTCGAACAGCCGGGCCGCGAGCCGGAGGCGGTCGTCGTCCGACAGCCCGAGCCCGTCGGCGTGGTTGAACCCGCCGCACACCACCCACCGCTGGACCCGGTCCTTGTACCGACCGACGACCGTCTCCAGGTAGTCGCACATGAAGGCGGCGAGCGTGGGGAGGTCGCCCCGCCAGCTCTCCGCCCAGGCCGGGATCATCCCGGGCGAGAGGTCGATCACCGGCCCGAACACGGCCGGCAGCCCGAGCTCCCCGGCGGACGCGACCGCCTGGTCGAGGCCCGCCCAGTTGTACCGGGACTCCTCGGGCTCGACGTCCGCCCAGCGCAGGCCGACGCGCACGGCGTTGAACGCGCGCCGGAACTCCGCGGACAGCGCCGGCGCCACGGCCGAGCCGGTCCGGGCGGTCAGCCAGGTGGCCAGCTTCCCCTCTTCCTGGTGGCGGGTGGCGAACATCTGCTCGACGTACAGCTCGGTGAGTCGGCCCGCCAGCGAGAAGCTCCGCTCCAGAACCTGGGCGGAGTCCGCGTCGGCCGCCGCGGGGTCGGCGGCGAGCGCGGCCCGGCCGAACTGGCGGGTGAGTGCGTCGAGGTCGGCGTCGAAGGCGGCGGGGGTGACGAGGCCGATCTCCTTCCACTCCCCGGTCTGGGTGCGCACCTGATTCAGCTTGCCGCGGGCCAGTTCGAGGAGGAACTGGTACGGCTCGGCGCGCTCCCGGAGGGTGGCGCTGGTGGTCACGACCGCCCCCCCCGCGCCGACCGGCCAGGGGACGAGGAGGAAGCCGCTCTCGCCCGTCTCCCGGGTCAGTACGAGCCGGCCGTCGGCGAGTTCGACCCGGGCCGGCGCGGGAGCCTGGTCGTACCCGCCGGCCAGGCACGCCAGCCGCAATAGCGACTCGGCCGCCGGCGGGACCGGGTTCGGCAGGAGGAAGGTCGTTGACCCCATAGCGGGCGATACCGCCGGCGGAACCGGGAAGACTGGTGGATTATCGAACCCCGCGGGCTCCGCGGAAAGGGGAATTCAGAGATCAACCGCCGGGAGCTTTAAACTCGGCTGCGGTCCGACAGTCCGCCGTTTCGAGCGCCCGGTCAACCACTTCCAACGTCCGAACCCGGTCTGGGGGTCGGGTCGACCCGTGAGATGACGGCAATCCCGAACCGGTCCGCGGCAGCGAGGGTGTCCGCCTCGTCGATCAGGATCGTCCGGCCGGCTTCGATGGCCAGTACGCGACCACCCGCCTGGCGCATCGACTCGATCGTCTGAACGCCAACCGTCGGCACGTCGAACCGCATGTCCTGGGCCGGCTTGGCGACCTTCACCACCACGAACCCGTTTCCCCCGCACAGCCCCCCGGCCCGAAGGATCGCCTGGTCGGTCCCCTCGATCGCTTCCACCGCCAGGACCGCCCTGTCGCGGACCATGACGCTCTGGCCGACGTCGAGCCGCCCCATCTCGCGGGCCAGTGCCCAGCCGACGGCGACGTCCCGCTCCTCCGCGGCGGTCGGCCGGCGGCGGGTGAGGTTCCCTTCGCGCACGAGCAACTCCGGGCACAGGTCGAGGGCCGACACGCAGTCCAGCCTGTGGGCCTGGAGCTCGCGGATGAGCCCGAGGAGGATCGAGTCGTCGTTGTTGGCGCGGCGGGGGCGGAGGAACCAGAACCGCACCATCCGCCAGTCCGGGAGCGCCCGGACGATCCGCCAGGGCCGCATGATCTCGTGCTTGTGGAACTTCCCGGCCATCGTCCACCGCCGGACGCCGGCGCGGCGGAACGAGCGGATGACGAAGCCGAGCGACGCCCGGTGCATCCAGCGGAACTCGGTACACAGGTCGCGCAGGGCCGGGTCGGCCATCCCGGCCACGCCCAGACAGACGACCGGGACGCCGACCTCCCGCGCCTTCTCGGCGAAAACGATCGGGAACCGGCCGGCGCAGGCGAGCAGCCCGACCGGCTCGCGGGCGGCCGCAGAGCCGCGGGCGAACGCGCCGGTGGGGAGGGGGGAGCGGAGACCGGTCACGTGGCGTCCAGCCCGAGGTGTTCCTTCACCCGCTTCAGGTCGCGGCGCATCTCGGGGAGGTGTTCGAGAGTCACCCAGATCCGCTTCCCGAGCAGCTCGGGGCGGGCGGGGAAGCCGATCAGCCGGGCGTTGGCCGGGGCGTCCATGATCACCCCGCCCTTCCCGCCGATCATGGTCCGCTCGCCGATCCGGACGTGGTCGGCCACCCCGACCTGCCCGCCCATGACCACGTACTCCCCGGTGACGGTCGATCCCCCGAGGCCGACCTGGGCGGCGAGGATGTTGTGCCGGCCGATCTGGCAGTTGTGCCCGACCATGACCAGGTTGTCGATCTTGGTCCCGGCCCCCACCCGGGTCGGGCCGAAGGTGCCGCGGTCGATGGTCGAACCGGCCCCGATTTCCACGTCGTCCTCGATCTCGACCCAGCCCAGCTGCGGCACCTTGACGTGTCGCCCGTTCTGGGGGCGGTAGCCGAAGCCGTCGGCCCCGAGGACCGCGTTGGCGTGAACGATCACCCGGTCGCCGAGGGCCGTGTCGTCGTACAGGACGACCCGCGGGTGGAGGACCACGTCCGCGCCGATCCGGCACCCCCGGCCGGCCACAACCCCCGCGTGGAGCGTGGAGTTGGCGCCGACGGACGTCCCCTCCCCCACGACGGCGAACGGCCCCACCGACACACCGGGAGCCAGCCGGGCGGTCGGGTGGACGGCGGCCGTCGGGTGGACCTGTCCGGCGGGCGCGGGCGGTCGGGCGCGGAGGTGCTGGACGATCTCGGCGAAGGCCATGAGCGGGTCGCGGACCCGGATGAGCGGCCGGCCGTTGACCGGGATGGACGCCGGGGCGACGGCGGCCGAGGCGGGGGAGGCGTGCCACGCCGCGGCGTGCTTCTCCCCGTCGACGAACGTGATGTCGCCCGCCCGGGCGTCGGTCAGGACGCGGGCGTCCTCGATCGGGAGGTCGCCGTCGCCGAGGACTTCGCCCCGGACCCACTCCGCGAGTTGTCGGACGGTGGCAGTCACGGCGGGTCCCTTCTTCCCTGCGAGCCGCGGACCCCCGGGTTCCCCGGGTCCGGCGGAGGGTAGCCAAACGGCGTGGCCCGGGCAAGGTCAACCGGGCGTGGGGGAACCGGGAGTGGTATCGTCCGCCGGGAAGCTCGGGTGAGAGGGGGAAACGGGGCGGGAGACGGGGCGGGCGGGCGGGAGTACCGGTTACGCCGGTCGTAGGCCCACGGACCGGGCGAAGTCCCCGGCGGCGACGGGGCCGTCGGGCGTCCCGACCGTGCCGCCGGCGGCCTCGGCACAGGCCCAACAGACCGCGTCCCACCCGGTTTGAAGGTCGCCGGCCGCGTTGCCCCAGACCACACAGGCGAAGTGGTCGGGCGCGGACCGGATGGTCACCATCCCCCCGGGGACGGCGACCCGGAGTTCCCGCCAGCCGGGCTCCGGGGTTTCGTCCGGGAAGGCCGGGAGGCCGTCGATCATGCGCAAGGCCGGGGTCACGCCGGCGCGCACGAGGTGAGCCCGGATCGCGTCCCACGGCGGGGCGGAACCGGGCGCGAAGTGGACGGTTCGGTCGAGACCCATTCTGGCCGCCTGCTCCGGGTTACTTGTCCTTACCGAGTAGAATACCCTCCAGACGCTTCTTCTGCTCGGGGGTCAGTACCGCCTTCAGTTCTTTGTCCCGGGCCGCCTTCAGCTCCTTGATCTTGGCGTCCAACTTGTCGATCTCGGTATTGTACTTGGACTGGACGTTGTAGACGTCTTGCCGCTGGGTGTCGGTCAGCCCCAGCTTTGACCAACTCGGCGGCAGGACGCCCTTGGCTTTCACGACCGGGTCGCTCTGCTTCAGTTCCTTCGCGTCTTTCTTCTCCTGAGCGACCGACCCGCCGCCGGCGACGAGCAGGGCGGTCAGGACGGCGGGGAGGAGACCACGGAGCATGGGCGTACCTCGTGAGGCGGCGCGGGCCGCAGGCCGGAGATCTGTACACGCACTACACATTGACGGTTGTACACGACCGCTGAGCGGCGTGCAACAGAAAAATGGCTGCGTTACACAAATGACCTTGTTATCGCCTGCGCATTGCTCACCGGGTCGCGGTCGTTCCCCTCCTCCGGTCGACCGGCCCGGCGGGTTCGGGCGGGACGTCGTCCCGGGGTTGACCCGCCCCCGTCGGCATGGTTGCCGGAAGGGTCAGAGTGACGCCGCTCCCACCGGGTTCGACGGTCACCGCTTCCGCGAACACGACTTCGAGGCCGGACTTCGACCCGTTACTCGGCGGGTGGTACGTCACCTTGTACCGCCCGGCCGGAAGTCCCTCTCGGGTGGTGGGCGCGTTACCACTGGTGGACTCCGTCTCGGCGACGAACGTCCCGTCTTTCCCGACACCGGCCCGGTGGAAATACCCGGCCCGGTCCCCACCCTCGGGGGCGAAGTACAGCCCCCCGCCGGTCACCGCGTGCCCCTCCCGTGCCACGCGGCCGCGGAGTGGGTAGAGGTCGGGCTCGGGCCTCGAGCAGCCCGCCGCGAGCAGGCACGCCACCAGTCCGCCCGTCCCGAAACGGGTCACAACGAGCTTCGCCACGGACCGGACTCCTCAACCTGGGTGAACCGGGCCACAGACCCGGAAGAAAAAGACGCTCGGCCCCGGGGATACGCGACCCGGCCCGCGAGCGGGTCTCGCGGGCCGGGTGGGGTGGTCACGGGAGACGACCCGCGTTACTTCGTTTTGGCCTTCTTCTGCATGGCCTTCTCCTCGGAATCGGCTTGCTGTTGGGCCTGACTCTGCTCCGCCTTCAGCTCCGCTTCGGACTTGTTGTTCGAGGACGACCCGCACCCGAACCCGAAAGACAGCCCGACGGCGGTCACGAGGGTGTACGACACGCGAGACATCGAACGACTCCTCCACGGCGCCGGGGGATCAGTTCAGCTGAAGGACTTCGCCGCCGTTCCGGCTGCACGCCGCTGCCCAGACGTCTGCCGCGACGTCGTACCGGACGACCCGGACGGACCCGTCCGCCATAACGGCATTCATCCCGCCGATGTGGGCCGAGCCGAACTGCTGGTTCCAGATGGTGACGTTGGCACCACTCGCGTCGACGACGTTCGGGGCTTCGATGTCAGGCCGCGGGGTCCGCGGGATGGTCCGGCTCGAGGCCGACGGGCCGGCGGGCTTGCCGCCGTTGTACTGGTAGGTGAACGAGCCTCCGCCGATGCGGACCACGCATTCGTCCCAGCCGGCGTTGCACCACACCTCGTTATCACCGCCGTCCTGCCCGTTGGAATACCGCGACGGGTGGAGCCACTTCTCGGCGATCAGGACCGAATTCGCCGTACCGTCCTGGATCATGGTGATCGTCATCCGGGGGGTGGTGGTCCGGACCACCACGCCGTCGACCGTGCCGGACCCGCTGTCCGTGGACGTCATGCTGGGGGTGCCGTTCGCAAACTGAGTGCCGGCGTTCCCGTTGTAATCGCACCGGGCGGAGCCGTTGACGAGGATCGGGCTCCGCCGGCTGGGGCAGTAGTAGATCTTGACCGGGGTAGCGTAGAGGGTGGACCGGCTGACCGTCTGGAACAGGGCGTTCTGCTCGATGTACGGGAGCAGGTAGTACCGCCAGTTGAACCCGTCCCGGTTGTCCATCGTCCCGGCCGCGTTCAGGGACGCGGTATTCGGGTCGTTCCAGTTACAGCAGTTCTGGTGCGCGGCGGGCGGAGCCTGGCCGTCCTGGCCGCCCTGGGGGAAGTTTCCGAACGCGCTGTGGTGGTTGTGGTAGCCGAGCCCGATTTGCTTCAGGTTGTTCTGGCACTGGCTACGGGCCGCCGCCTCGCGGACCTTCTGCACGGCCGGCAGTAGCAGACCGATCAGAATGGCAATGATCGCAATGACCACAAGCAGTTCGATCAGCGTAAACCCGAGTTGTCGGTGGCGTGTCTTCACGGAGCTATCCAGGCGAGGAATGGAACCGGAACTCAGGCGGGCGAATAAGACGCGGTGATCATTACCGCCGTTCGCGTGCGCGGGGAGCTGGTTCATCGGCCATTCACACAACCCCCGCACGGTCGTCACGGCCCTCCGCAACATTCGCCCGTTCCTCGCCGAACCCGCCGTCGAGTCCTCACAATCCGCTCCCGACCGGCGGCGGTTCCGCTGGCGCCCGCTTGCTCGCGCGGGTGTTCCCCGATTCCTCCGCGCCGTCCGTTGCGAACCGTATCCCGCATCCGGATAATGCCCCCACTCCGCCTCCCAGGACGACCGGGCGGGTTCCGGGCGGTCTAACGACCTCCCGGCCGCACGGACCGCGGCTCGATACGACCAACGCCTGACACTCCACCGCCCGCCGCGCCGGCGCTGTCGCCGGCGTGGGTGGAAGGATTACATCTGATGCCACCCGAACTCGCCGCCGGCCTGGCGGCCGCCGCGGCCGCCGCCGCCGCTGTTCTCACGTACCTCGCAATCCGGCTGACCCGCCCCCCCTCCTCGGCCGTCCTCGACAACGCCCGCCTGGCGGAAGAAACCCGCATCGCCGAGGCCCGCGGCCAGGAACTGGTGGACAAGGCCCGCCGGGAGGCAGACCAGATCATCCGTGAGGCCGAAACCCGCGCCCGTGACGAGGGAACCCGGCGCCGGGACGAACTCACCCGCGAGCTCGACCAGGCCCGAGCCGAGGTCCGCGAGGTGGAGCGGCGGGCCGAGAAGCGCGAGGACGCGGCCGAGCAGCGCGGGAAGGAACTCGCCCGCAAGGAGCGCCAGCTGGAGAACATTCAGAAGAAGCTCGCCGAGCGAAAGGAACGACTGGAGGAGAAGTCGAAGCAGCTGGACGAGCTGGCCGCCCGGCAGACCCAGAAGCTCCACGAGCTGAGCGGGCTGACGCGCGAGGCGGCCGAGCGGATGCTCCTCGACCGGCTCGACCAGGAGTTGGCCGAGGAGGCCGCCGCACGCATCCGCCAGCACGAGGAGCGGCTGAAGCAGCTGGCCGAGTCGAAGGCGCGGGAGATCCTGGCGACGGCCCTCCAGCGGTTCGCCGCCGACCACACCGCCGACACCACCGTCAGCACCGTGGACATCCCGTCGGACGACATGAAGGGGCGGATCATCGGCCGGGAGGGGCGGAACATCCGGGCCTTCGAGAAGGCCACCGGCGTGGACGTGATCGTGGACGACACGCCGGGGGTCGTGATCGTCTCGGCGTTCGACAACGTCCGCCGGGAGACCGCCCGGCTGGCACTCGCCAAGCTGATCACGGACGGCCGCATCCACCCGTCGCGGATCGAGGAGGTGGTGACCGAGACGCAGGCGGAGATGGAGCGGCACATCACCGAGGCGGGGAAGCAGGCCGTGCTGGAGGCGGACGTCCCGGAGCCGCACGAGAAGATCCTGCACCTCCTCGGCCGGCTCAAATTCCGGACGAGCTACAGCCAGAACGTCCTGCTCCACTCGCTGGAGGTGTCGCACCTGTGCGGGCTGATGGCCGGGGAGCTCGGGCTGAGCCCCCAGCTGGCCCGCCGGTGCGGGCTGTTCCACGACATCGGCAAGGCGGCCGACCACGAGATGGAGGGCGGCCACCCGAAGGTCGGGGCCGAACTCGCCCGCCGCTACGGGGAGACGAGCAAGGAGGTTCTCCACGCCATCGCCGGCCACCACGACGACGTCACGGTGGACAACATCTACACAGTCCTGGTGGCCGCGGCGGACGCGATCAGCGCCAGCCGGCCGGGGGCGCGGCGGGAGACGCTGGAGAAGTACGTCAAGCGGCTGGAAAACCTGGAGGCCGTGGCGAACGGCTTCCCGGCGGTGGAGCACGCCTACGCGATCCAGGCCGGCCGGGAGCTGCGGGTGATCGCCAACGCCGCCCAGACGACGGACGCCGAGGCGGTCAAGCTGTCGCGGGAGATCGCCCGGGCCATCGAGGAGCAACTCGACTACCCGGGCGAGATCCGCGTCACCGTGATCCGCGAGACGCGGGCCGTGGAGGTGGCGAAGTAGCGGGCCCGGCCGCCGGCCTTACCCCTTCTCGAACAGCGCGGCGACGAAGGCGTCCGGGTCGAACGGCTCCAGGTCGTCGAGCCCCTCCCCGAGGCCGACGTACTTCACCGGCAGGCCGAGCTTCTGCTTGATGGCGAAGACCGCCCCGCCCTTCGCCGTGCCGTCCAGCTTCGACAGCACGATCCCGCTGCACTTCACCGACTTCGAGAACTGCTCGGCCTGGGTGAGGGCGTTCTGCCCGGTGGTGGCGTCCAGCACGAGCAGCACCTCGTGCGGCGCCCCGGGGATCTGCCGGCTCACGACCGTGTGGATCTTCTCAAGCTCCTTCATCAGATGAGTTTGGGTGTGGAGGCGGCCGGCGGTGTCCACGATGAGTACGTCGTACCCGCGCGCCTTCGCCGCCTCGCAGGCGTCGTGGGCGACGCTCGCCGGCTGGACGTTCTGCCCCTGCTTGATGATGTCGCAGCCGATCCGCCCGGCCCACACCGTCAGCTGTTCGACCGCCGCCGCCCGGAACGTGTCGCAGGCCGCCACGGCGACGTTCTTCCCGTCCTTCTTGAGTCGGTTCGCCAGCTTGGCGATCGACGTCGTCTTCCCCGACCCGTTCACGCCGGTGACCATCACGACCGTCGGCCCGGAGGGCGCGTAGGCCAGCCCGGGGCTTTCCGTCGTGAGCAGGTCGCGCAGCTGTTTGCGGACGAACTCCTGCACCTCCTCCCCAACCTCCTTGTCACGAAACCCCTGGCGGACGCGGTCCACGATGATCGCGGTCGCGTGAGTTCCCAGGTCGACCCGGTAGAGCTGCTTCTCCAGCTCGTCCAGGAACGCCTGATCGACCTTCCCCTTCCGCCGGAGGAGGTCCACCACGCCGCCGAACACGCCGGCGGTCTTCGCCAGCCCGCGCTTCAGCCACCCGAACACCATATGCTCCCCCGCCTGCGGCCGTGTGACAGGTGCCATTCTAGGTTCCGCGGCCGGCCCGGCGGCCCCCGTTGACCGCCCCGCCCGGTCGGCCTATCATCCTCCTCATCCGCCGGTCGTGACGGCCGTAGCAGTCGTGCGACCCGCCCCGCGGAACGGAGCCCGGAATGAGTACCGAGTCCCAGACGCCTCCCGAAACGACGTCGCCGGGGGCCGCCGTCCGGGCCGCGTGGACCAGGTTCAAGCGCGGCGAGTTCCTGTCCTACCGGGTCATGGCGGTCATCCTGCTCGTGGCCACCGGGATCGGCCTGCTCGTCTACATGCGCGGGCAGACTGCGGTCGCGGACTCCAAGAAGTGGCTCGACCTGGAGGTCGCCGCCACCCCGCAAGACCTGGAGAAGGTCGTCTCCGACTTCCCCGAGTCGATCCCGGCCCAGCTCGCGGAGGTCCACCTCGCCCGGTTCAAACTCGGGCCGGAGGGGATCGACCGGCTCGTGACCGGCGACGACACGGAGCGGAAGAAGGCGCTCACCAGCATCGAAGCCGCCCAGGAGGCGCTCAACAAGCTCTACCCCGCGCTGAAGGACTCCCCCGCCCTCCAGGCGGAGTGCTTCCTCGGGCTGGCCAAGGCAGAACTGGCCCTCATCGGCATTACCAAAGAGGGGCGGATCGACGACTTCCGCGGCAGCCCCACCCGGGCGGCCGAGTGGCTGGACAAGCTGGCCACGGCGGCCGAGGGCACCCCCTGGGGCGAGGAGGCCAAGAAGAACGCGGCCGACCTGCGGAACCCGAGCGGCGGCGTGACCCAGGACATCATCCGGGTGCAGACCAACCTGTACAACATGACCCTGTTCCCCTCGCGGCCGGGCGGGATGCCCTTCGGACCGGGTGGGATGCCCTTCGGGCCGGGCGGCGGAATGCCCTTCGGCCCCGGCGGGCTGCCCCCGGCCTTCCCCGCGGGCGGGCCGATGGGCGGCATCCCCGGCCTCCCCGGCGGGATGCCGATCGCCCCGGGCGGGCCGCTGCCTCCGGGCCACCCGTAAGCCTCACGACATCAATCCGGAGACCGTCCGCGGGGGGCTAACGCCCCCCGCCGAGCGTTTCTAGGGGTTCTCGCCATGTCCACCCCTGCCGCTGCTGACGACGACGAGCTGCTCGACCCGTCGCCGGCCGCCCCGGTCCCGGCCCGGACGCGCGAGCCGGTCGACCTCATAGCCCACATCAAGGCCGAGGGGATGCGGCTGGACCTGTACGTCCACATGCACCTCCAGGACTACAGCCGGTCCGAGATCCAGAGGGCGATCGAGGCCGGCGGGATCACGGTCAACGGCCGGGCCAGCAAGGCGAGCTACAAGGTCCGCAAGCTCGACAAACTTCACATCGAAATGCCGGCCCCCGAGCACGACCTCCCCGAGCCCGAGGACATCCCGCTCGACATCCTCTACCAGGACGAGTTCCTGGCGGTGGTGAACAAGCCCTCCGACATGGTCGTCCACCCGGCGAAGGGGAACTGGTCCGGGACGCTGGTGAACGCGCTCCAGTTCCTCTTCCGCGACCAGCTGAGCCGCGAGAACGGGGCGTTCCGGGCCGGGATCGTCCACCGACTCGATAAGGACACGAGCGGCGTCATCCTGATCGCCAAGGACGACCAGACGCACCGCGAGTGCTCGAACCAGTTCGAGACGCGGAAGGTGTTCAAGGAGTACGTGGCCCTGACCGCGGGGGAGCTGGAGCGCGACACCGACTACATCGAGGCACGCATCAAGCACCACCCGCACGACCGGGAGAAGATGGCCGCCACCCTCGACCCCGCGGACCCGGACGCGAAGGACGCGCTGAGCTACTACGAGGTGCTGGAGCGGTTCCGCGGGTTCACGCTGGTCCGCGTCCAGCCGCGGACGGGCCGCACCCACCAGATCCGGGTCCACCTCGCCCACGTCGGCTGCCCGGTCCTGGCCGACAAGCACTACAGCGGCCGGGGCCGGTTCCAGCTCTCCGACCTCGTGCCCGGCACGCCGAAGGACGCGGACGAGGTGCTGATCGGCCGGCAGGCGCTGCACGCCTACCGCCTCCGCTTCCGCCACCCGCGGACCGGGGGCTGGATGGAGGTGGAAGCCCCCCTCGCCCCGGACGTCCGCCGGACGCTCGACGCGCTGCGGGTCCACCGGCCGTTCCGGACCTGACCCGTGACCGGCGGGTGTTGCTCCCCTACCCGCCGCGCGCGACAATCGCGGTCCCACCCTCCCGGGAGCCCGCCATGCCCGTCAAGTACCGCGTCGCCGTGATCGGCCGCACCGGCCAGGGGAACTACGGCCACGGCCTCGACACCGTCTGGCTGAAGACCGACCGGGCCGAGGTGGTGGCCGTGGCCGACCCCGACGAGGCCGGCCGGCTCGCCGCCCAGAAGCGCCTCGCCGCCCGCACCGCCTACGCCGACTACCGGGAGATGCTGGCCCGGGAGCGGCCGCAGATCGTGAGCGTGGCGTCGCGATGGCCGGAGCAGAACCGGGACATCGTGCTGGCCTGCGCCGAGCGCGGGGCGAACGTGTTCCTGGAGAAGCCCGTCGCCCCGACCCTCCGCGAGGCGGATGAGATGGTGGCGGCGTGCGAGCGATTCCATGTGAAGTGCGCGGTCGCCCATCAGACGCGCTACAGCCTGCGGGTCAAGGTGGTGAAGGACTTGATTGCCGCCGGGCGAATTGGGGACGTGCTGGAGCTGCGCGGCCGCGGCAAGGAGGACGCCCGCGGCGGGGGCGAGGATCTGATGGTCCTCGGCACCCACACCTTCGACCTGATGCGGCACCTCGCCGGGGACGCGGTCTGGTGCTTCGCCCGGGTGCAGCAGGCGGGCCGGCCGGCCGGCCCCGGCGACGTCCGCCGGCCGGGCGAGCCGATCGGCCCGATCCAGGGGGACGCCATCACGGCGCAGTACGGCCTCGGCGGGTCGGCCGTCGGCTCGTTCGCCACCCACAAGGCGAAGCCCGACGGGGGCGCCGGCGGGCGGTACTGGCTGGAGGTGCGCGGGACGAAGGGGATGCTCCAAGTCGGCTACGGCGTCTTCGGCCCGACGTACCTGTGCGAAGACCCGACCTGGATGACCGGGAAGTCGCGGGCGGCGTGGCAGGAGGTCACGTCCCAGGGGCTCGGCCGGCCCGAGACGCTGACGCCGCGGGAGGTGGACAACGGCAACGTGCTCATCGTCCACGACCTGATGGAAGCGATCGAGCGCGACCGGCCCCCGCTCGGGAGCCTCCACGACGGCCGGGCCGCGTTGGAGATGGTGCTGGCGGTGTACGAGTCGCACCGGCTCGGCCGGCCGGTGGACCTCCCGCTGCGGAACCGCCGGCACCCGCTCACCCCGGCTTGACGCGGGCGGCCCGGCCGACTTCCCCGACCGCGGTGAGGACACGCGCGCCGCACGAGCACCGGCGTGCCAGCCCGCTGGCGGCCGGCGGCACGGCGCCGGGAGCCAGGGCGGTGTCCAACAGCGGTAACAGGTCGGACCGGAGGCGGAGGAGCTGCTGGAGCGCGAGCACGAAAGGTCGGAGCGGCTGCTTCGGCAGCGTCAACCGGTGGGGGCCGAACACGAGTGTCGCCCGCCCGCCGAAGGCTCCCGTTTCGGCCCGGACTTCGGCATCCGGGTCGGCGACGAGCCGGTCGCCGATCACCACGCCGCGGGCGCACACGAGTACCCACCCCAGCGCCTCCTCGATCGGGGCGGGCGGGCGGACGTAGAGCAGCAAGTCCGGGTGGGCGGCCAGGAGCCTCCCCCCGAGGGTCGGGGCGACCCGCGCCAGTTCAAAGACGGTGCCGCTCCCGTCGAGCCCGTCCCAGGGCGGGTTCTCCTTCCACGACCACACGGCGTACTGAAGCCCGAGGCGGGAGAGCGGGACCACCGCCATGAGCCGACGCAGGGCGGGACAAGCCGCCCACAACTCAACCAGGGCACGCGGCGAGTACCCGGCTACGAAGGCGGCATCGAGCGCGAGCACCCGCAGCCGGGCACGGTCGGCGGCGGACGGCGGCGGGTCGCGGGTCAGAAATAGCTCCGCGGCGTGCTCGGCGTAGTCCAGCGTCTCGTCCCCGCGGAAGCCGGCCGCGATCAACTCCCCGACGCCCGCGACCCGGTCCGCCCCGAGACGCCCCGCATCGTCACGCTGGAGAAAGCCGACCGCCGCGCGGAGCCCCGGCGTGCGTGCCTCCGCGCGAATGCGTGCCAGGAGTGCCGCCCGCGCCTCCGGGTCGCCGACCCCGGCGCTGACCCGGCACAGCCGGGTCAGAAAGCGGTCCCTGACGGGGCCAACAGAAAGGCGTGGGGGAAGGGTGGACCACGCGCGCTCGACGGCCCGCTCCTCGACCGGCGGGAGCGGCGGCCGCACGAACCGGGCGCCGAGGTAGGCAGCCCCGATGCCGATCGTCAGGATGGTCAGGCCGGCGGCCGAGGGCCGGCCACCGAAGCCGAGCCCTGCCCCGCCAATAGCCGTCGCAATCACGGCCCCGGCGGCGAGGGTTCCGAACACGCGCGGGCCGATCGCCCGCCGGCCGTCGAGACCCGCCCGGATCACGCCGGCCGGGGTTTCGACCGCGTAGGCCCGCAACCCTCCCCAACCGCCCACCCGGACGGAGTACCCTTCCCCCGTCAACCGCCCGCCGGCCAGGGTCAGCGGCGGCGGGAGTGGCGGGACCGACGGCGGGAGTTCGCCCAGGCAGCGGGGGCAGAGTCCGTGCCCCCGTTCGGCGGCTCCGCCGCAGAGGGGGCGAACGTCGGCGGCCGTGGCGCCCGTCCGGGCCGCCCAGCGGCGGAGGGCGGCCCGGCCACCGAGCTGGGCGGCCCGATCGAGGAGGGTCGTGTCCCGCCCCGCAGCGTATCGCTTCCGAACGGCCTGCGCGATCCGACCAGGACTCACCGCCCGCCCCTCGTCGAGCACGAGGTTGTGAACCTCGTACAGGTGGGCGGCCAGCGCGGCCCGCCCCAGGCGGGCGGAGCAGCGCGGGCAGGCGAGTTTGAGCCGGCGCTCCCGTCGCGCGATCACGGCGTCGAGCGCGGCGGACCGCCGGACGAGCGACTGCACCTGCCGAAGAATGACGAGAGCTTCGAGCGGCGAACGACCGGCCGTTAGGTGTGGGACCAGGACGGCAAGAAACGCCTTCCGGTCGTGCGACGAGCGGATCGCCCGGGCCGCCGCCCGGGCGCGCACGGGTTCGGGGATCGAGGCGCCGGCGAGAGTCGGGGGAACCCGAAGCAACACCGCTTCGGGTACGCGCACCCTCAGCTGGGCGAGCCACTCCACGAAAACACGGGCGCCCCGCTCGCCCTCGGCCAACAGCCGATTGGTTACGGCGGCGGTCGTATCCGCCGACCGGGTCACGGCCGCGAGGTCGGCGACGAACCCGGCGTGGGCGGCCGGGTCGGTCGCCGCCAGGGAGGCGTCGATGAGTTCTCCGAGTCGGACCCGGCCGCGGGGCGTCCCGTCCGTCATGGCCTCACGCGGAGCGTGGACGGCAGCAGGCACGTACCCTCGCGGCAGGCGATGAGCCGCACCCGCACCTCGACCTCACCCACCGCGACACCCGCGGGGAGCGTCCCGGTGAGCCTCACACTCCCCTCGTACACCCGGTAGGCTCCCGCGGTCGCGTCCTTCGCGGGCGCGCCCGACGGGTAGGTGACCGTCGCGTCGAGTTGCTTGGTCCCGGCGAACACGGTGACGGTCGTCTTGGAGGCGTCGAGCGTGTCGTTGCCGGGCGGGTTGGCGTAGACGTGGTACGGGGCGTCCACCGTCAGGGTTACGGTGAACGGCCGCGACCCGTCGGCGGCCGGGGCGGCCAGCTTCACCTCCGCCCGCACCACGTCCGCCGACTCCCGCACCGCCTTCGGGGCCGGCGTCTTGGGCTCAACCGCGAGTGGCTCCTTGGTAGCGGCGTCGAGCCAGTCGTCGAGCGCGCGGGCGGTGTTGGGGGCCGAGCCGGGGCTGGTGCGGAGCATCCCGGCGAAGGCGCGGAGCGACTTCCCGGCCGACTCCCGGTACTTCACATCGCCGGTCTTGGCCGCCAGCCGGAGCAGGTTGCGGGTCATCAGCCCGTTCCCGGACGGGGTCGCCCCGTCGTACCCCTCCTTGGCGCGGGCGAACAGCTTCTCGTGGTCGTGCGCGGTGAAGTAGAACCCGCCGCGGGCCTCGTCGGCGTGCCACTTCGTCGCCACGTCGGTGAGTGAGCGGGCCTCGTCGAGCCAGCGCTTCTCGCCGGTCGCCTCGTGCAGGTTCAGCAGGCCGTGGGTGAGGTACGCGTAGTCTTCGAGGAAGCCGTTGCCGCGCGGCGCGGCCTTCTCGCCGGGGACGGCGGCGTACAGCCGGCGGAGCCGACCGTCGGGGGTGCGCAGGGTGCGGAGGAGGAAGTCGGCCGCCTTCGCCGCGGCGGCGGAATAGGCCGGCTCGCGGAACACCTCGCCCGCCCGGGCGTAGCCGGCGATCATCAGCCCGTTCCAGGCGGTGATGACCTTCGTGTCGCGGAACGGCTTCGCGCGCGTCTCGCGGGCCGCGAGCAGCCGGGCGCGGAGGGGGGCCAGGCGTTCCAGCAGCTGGGCCTCGGTCGTCTTGAGGTCGGTGGCGATCTCGCCCAGCGGCTTCGGCAGCCGCAGGACGTGGTACTTCTCCTCGAAGTTCGGCGCGCCGACGCCGTAGACGGCCTTCACGAACTCGGTGTCGGCGGCGTTGCCGAGCACCTTGGCGATCTCCTCGCCGGTCCAGACGTAGTGCTTCCCCTCCTCGCCGTCGGTGTCGGCGTCGAGGGCCGAGTAGAACGCCCCCTCGGGCGAGGTCATGTCGCGGGCCACGAACGCCAGCGTCTCGGCCACCACCCGGCGGTAGAGCGGGTCGGGGTCGGTGCGGAACGCCTCGGCGTACAGCTCGACCAGCTGGCCGTTGTCGTAGAGCATCTTCTCGAAGTGCGGGACGGTCCAGGTGCGCTCGGTGCTGTAGCGGTGGAAGCCGCCGCCGAGGTGGTCGTAGATGCCGCCCAGGACCATCTGCTGGAGCGTCCGCCGGACGTGCGCGGCCAGGGCGGAGTCCTTGGTGCGCGTAGCGTGGTGGCGGAGGAAGCCCCACACCGCGGCGCGGGGGAACTTGGTGCCGCGGAAGTCGTTGGCCTTGGCGCCGGTGCCGCCGTACACCGGGTCGAACTCGTAGCCGGCCGCGGTCTCGGCCACCATCTCGCGGGTGAGCGGGCCGACCAGCGTGAAGCGGGTGTTGCGGACCAGCGCATCGTTCGTCCGCTCGGCGATGCGGTCGGCCTGCTTGAAGATGCCGTCCTTCTCGGTCCGGTAGAGCTCCTGCACCCGCGCCAGCACGGACGGGAAGCCCATCTGGACGTCGTCGCCGACCTTCTTGTCCGCCGGGGGGAAGTAGGTGCCGCCGAAGATCGGCTTCGCGTCCGGCGTCAGGAACATCGACAGCGGCCAGCCGCCCGAATCGCCGCTGACGTTCAGCGCCGTCATGTACACGTCGTCCACGTCCGGGCGCTCCTCCCGGTCCACCTTGATGCAGATGAAGTTGGCGTTCAGGATCTTGGCGATCTCGGGGTTCGAGAACGTCTCCCGCTCCATCACGTGGCACCAGTGGCAGGAGCTGTAGCCGATCGACAGGAACACCAGCTTCCCCTCGCGCTTCGCCTTCTCGAAGGCCTCCGCGCCCCACGGGTACCAGTCCACCGGGTTGTGGGCGTGCTGGAGCAGGTACGGGCTGCTCTCCTTCGCCAGCCGGTTGGCCGGGAACTTCCCCTTCCCCTTCGGGTCGGCGGCGGGGGTGCCGCCGGCCGCCAGGGCGGCGACCACGGCGGCGAGGACGAGCGGGCGTGCGAGGCGGGGCATGGTCGATGGGCTCCCGGGGCGGACCGTTATCCTACCCGACGCCGACAACGGTGCGTTATAATCTTCGTGCCGCCCGTCCCACCCTGCCGGAGCCGCCATGTTCCGCCCTGCCCTGCTCGCCTTCACGGCCCTTCTGGCCGTCGTGTCCGCCGGTCGGAGCGACGTCGTCACGGACAAGCAGAAGGCGGTCGCCCTGGCGAACCTCAAGACGGCCGAGCTCAGCGGCTACACCGTCGTCGAGTCGGCGACGCTCATCCTCGTCTCGCCGCTCCCGGAGGCGCGGGCGAAGGCCGTCGCCGAGGCGATGGAGAAGACTGTAAAGTCGGCCCGGAAGGGGCTCCAGTTCACCGACAAGGACGAGGCGTGGAAGGGGAAGCTGACCGTCTACCACGTGCCGGACCGGCGCGGCTACGGGCAGTTCCTGCGGCTCGTCGCGGGCGACCGGTCCGACACCGCCACCTTCGTGACGGTCCGCGGCGACGAGCCCTACGTGGCCACCGGGGCCGAGGTCGCAGCGAAGGCGGCCGACGCCGACATCGCCGCCGAGATCGGGCCGGCGATCGGGGCCGCGTACTTCCAGTCGAAGGCCGGGCCGATGACGCCGCTGCCGGCGTGGGTGCGGTCGGCGTTCGGGCGGGCGGCCAGCCTCCGGGCCGAGGGACCGAGCGGCAAACGTCTGACCCCGTACAAGACGGCGGCCCGGTCGGCCGTTCTGGGCAAGGGGCGGGGGCCGGCCACGCTCGGCGATCTGTGGGCGAACGAGCGCCCGGACGCGGAGCTGGTGGCGACCTCGTTCCTCGACTACCTCGCGTTCGGCACCGACAAGACGGGGCAGGAAAAGTTCACCCGGTTCGTCACGAACCTCCGCCCGGACGAGAACGGCGAATCGCCCGAGGTCGCCAAGGCGCTTGAGACGGCCGGCTGGAAGGCGCCGGAACTCGAATTCGCCTGGCGGTCGTGGGCGGCGAAGGGGATGACGGCGAAGTAGCCATACCCACCCGACGACTCAGCTGACGTACCACGCCGGGGTGAGCATCCAGCTCAACACGCCCTCCCCCTTGGCCGGTTCGTCCTCGAACGTGATCATGGCCGCCCCGCCCTTCTGGAGCCTCACCTGGGCGGGATCGGTCCCGAGGAGCCAGCTGAGGTAGGCGGGCAGGTCGGGGTCGTGGCCGACCAGCGCCACGGACGGAAAGCCCAATCCGGTCAGCAGTTTCGTCAGCTTGCGGCGCCGGAGGGCGTCCGGGACCAGGAGGTCGCACGCCGCGGGGTCGGGCCCACTCCCGTAAGCCTCGTGGAACTCGCCCGCCGTTTGAACTGTCCGCGTCAGCGGACTGGTCAGAATCGCCCCGACCCCGACCCCCCGGGCCTTGAACGCGGCCCCGAGCGTGCGGGCCTGGTTGCGCCCGAGTTCGGTCAGCGGGCGGTCGGCGTCGTCGCCCTCCCACTGGTGGCGGTCGCCGGCGTCGGCGTGGCGGATCAGGAACAGGTCCATGAACGACTCCCCAGGGGTATCCTCCGTTTCACCCAATCTACGCGGGTCGTGCCCTTCCGGCCCGGCACGTCGGTCCCTAGATTAAAGAGATGGTTCGGCCGCGGGCACGCCCTCTCCGCCCGGTCGGCCCCTCCACCCCCGAACGGACTTCATGAAGCGGAACGACATTCGGAACGTGGCCGTCGTCGCCCACGTCGACCACGGCAAGACCACCCTGGTGGACCAGATGCTCCGCCAGTCCGGGCTGTTCCGGTCCGAGGAGCTGGACAAGCTCGTCGGCGGCCAGCACGGCCTCATCATGGACTCGAACGACCAGGAGCGTGAGCGCGGCATCACCATCCTGGCCAAGAACTGCGGCATCCGCATCGGGGACGTGAAGGTCAACCTGATCGACACCCCCGGGCACGCCGACTTCGGCGGCGAGGTGGAGCGCATCCTGCGCATGGCCGACGGCGTGTTCCTCCTCGTGGACGCCGCCGAGGGGCCGCTGCCGCAGACGCGGTTCGTGCTGAAGAAGGCGTTCGCCGTCGGGCTCAAGCCGATCGTGGTCATCAACAAGATCGACCGGCCGGACGCCCGCATCGACGAAGTCCACTCGATGGTCTTCGACCTGTTCATCGAACTCGGGGCGACGGACGAGCAGGCCAACTTCCCGGTCATCTACGCCAGCGGCCGGAGCGGCGTGGCCACCACCGACATGAAGGTCGAGCCGAAGGATCTCCTGCCGCTGTTCGACGCCATCCTGAACACCATCCCGCCCCCGGACGTGGACCAGGACGCCCCGCTCCAGATGCAGGTCACGAACCTCCAGTACAGCGAGTTCCTCGGCAAGATCGTCGTCGGCCGGGTCGTGGCCGGGAGGATTAAGAAGAACCAGAAGGTGACGGTGGTCAAGCAGAAGGACGGGACGACGTTCAACGACACCGTGGTGCAGGTCCAGGAGTTCGACCGGCTGGCCCGCCGCGAGGTGGACGAGATCCGGGCCGGCGACGTGTGCGCGGTGGTCGGCATCGACGACGCCGACATCGGCGACACGATCTGCGAGTTCGACAAGCCGAGCGCCCTCCCCCCGCTGACGATCGACGAGCCGACCCTGGACATGCTGTTCAAGGTGAACGACTCGCCGTTCGCGGGCCAGGAGGGGAAGCCGCTGACCAGCCGCGAGCTCCGCGACCGGCTGGAGCGGGAGCTCCAGCACAACGTCGCCCTGCGGGTGAAGCCGGGCGAGCGGGAGAGCGAGTTCATCGTCAGCGGCCGGGGGCTGTTGCACCTCGGCGTGCTGCTGGAGACGATGCGCCGGGAGGGCGGCGAGTTGGCCGTCGGCAAGCCCCGGGTCATCATCAAGGAGGTCGACGGCAAGAAGCACGAGCCGTACGAGTACCTGGTGATCGAGACGCCGACCGAGCACTCGGGGTCGGTGATGCGGCTGGTCCTGGAGCGGCAGGGCGAGTGCGTGAAGATGGAGGGCGGGCACGGGAACACCACCCACATCGAGTTCCACATTCCGGCCCGGGGGCTGATCGGGCTGCGGACGAAGATGATGAGCGGCACCCAGGGGATGGCCATCATGCACCACAACTTCCTGGAGTACCGGCCGGTCAAGGGGACGTTCCCGGGCCGCCCGAACGGGGTGCTCATCAGCCTCGAGACGTCCAAGGCGACCGGGTACGCGATCGAGGGGCTGCAGGAGCGCGGCACCCTGTTCGTCCGGCCGATGGAGCCGGTCTACGAGGGGCAGATCGTCGGCGAGAACAGCCGGGACAAGGACATGACGGTGAACGTGACCCGCCTGAAGGCTCTGACCAACATGCGGTCGGCCGGGGCCGACAAGACGGTCCCGCTGAAGCCGCCGCTCGAGTTCGCGCTGGAGGCGGCGCTGGAGTACATCGAGGACGACGAGTTGGTGGAGGTGACCCCGACCGCCCACCGCATGCGGAAGCTCTACCTCAAGGAAGGCGACCGCAAGAAGTTCGACCGCCAGAAGGCGTGACCCGTGCCGCCCCGGTCGGGGTGTACTCCCCGACCGGGCAGTGCGTTGTGCCCAGCTGGGCCACTCCTATCAAATTCGGCACCACAGAAACCCATCACTCGTCCGAACAGAGTTACCGATCGCAGAATTCGTGGGTCCGCACCTTTCAGAGCCCTGGGCAACCGTTGGGCACTCGAACGGAGCCCCAGGTGCGGAGTTTTCGCACCTGGGGCTCCGTTCGAGTGCCGCGGGGTGATAACGGCTATCACCCCTGCCCGGTTCCCGATGGGAGTGATAGCCGTTATCACCCCCAGGGCTCCCACCATAGGCGGCGTCAATTGCACTGCCGATAGAATAACCCACCCGCGCCCGGATGCCTTCATGCCGCTGGTCGAAGTCCCCTACCCCGAGGACGACGCCCCCCTCCCCGCCGACGTGCGGAAGTTCCTGCGCGACGCCGACCGGCGGATCGAAGACTTCCTCTACTCCGCGCGCGTGCCGGCGTTCGTCCCGTCGGACTACCCGACGGCCTACCGCATCCTCAAGGTGCTGAACGAGCGCCCGGTCGCGCGGGGGAACCGGTTCTGCGAGTGGGGCAGCGGCTACGGCGTGGTGACGTGCCTGGCGGCGATGCTCGGGTTCGAGGCGGTCGGCGTCGAGATCGACCCCGGCCTGGTGGACTGCGCCCGCCGGCTGGCCGAGGACTACGGCCTGGACGCCGAGTTCGTGGCCGGGAGTTTCGTCCCGAAGGGGGCGGAGGAGCGGGTGTACCGGGCCGGCGAGTACGCCTGGTTCACCACCGAGAGCGACGACGCCTACGACGAGCTCGGCCTCAGCCCCGAGGACATGGACCTGGTGTTCGCCTACCCCTGGCCGGACGAGGAGCTCGTGACCGACGCCCTCTTCGACCGCTACGCCGCCGCCGGGGCGGTCCTGGTCACCCACCACAGCGGCGACGTGTACCGCGTCCGCCGCCGCGTGCCCGGCAAGAAGCGGAAGCGATAGCCGGGTCACCTCTTCGGCAGTGGGAACGGCAACCCCTGCGGCAGCGGGAACAGCGGCCGCCCGGTCGGCGTGCCGGGCGCGCCTCCCGGCATCGCCCCCGGAGCGCCCCCCGGGAAGAGGCGTTCGAGCTCGCGGTTGATGAGGTCGCGGCCGACGTCCTTCGTCGCGTCCCGCGCGACGGCCGCGACAGCCGTGTTGAATCCGCCGCGGTCCACGGCCGGGCGGGCCATCGTGCCGCCGATCGGCACCCGCACGACCTTCCCTTCCAGAGCCTTCTTCAACGCCGGGTTGTTCTTGAGGCCCGGGAACGTGCCCGGGATCGGCACGTCCGCGATGATCGCAAGTGTACCGTCAAGCCCGACCGACCCGTTGGTCTTGATCGTGTAGCCGTTCACCGTCAGGCTCAGGTTCTCGTGATGGACCCGCCCGGCCTCGACGCGGACGGGGACGGTCATTTCGTTGGCGAGGACCACCCGCGGGGCCGACTCCCCGAGCAACTGAACCACCTCCGACACCACCGGACCCGCACTCACCGCGGCCTTATGAACGAGTACCTGTCCGCGGAGGGTGGCCGCCGAGAAGTCGGCGAGTGGCAGGCGGTTGTCGTCCAGGGTGAACGACACCTCGCCCTCGGCCTGGGCGGCGTTGGCGACCACCGGCAGGGCGTACCCCACGGCCCCCGCGCACACCGCCGGCGTCAGTTTGGCCCGCTCGACGACCCGCCCCTTGGCGAACGACACCTCCCCCGGGCTCGGGGTGAGTTTCAGAGTGGGAGTCAGGCTGACCCGTCCGCCGCCGAAGGTGGCCGAAACGGGGCTGACCGTGCCGACCCCGTTCGCCACCCGGGTTGTGAACTCGCCCGGCCCCATGTCAAAGCCGTAGACCTGCACCCGCTCCCAGCTGATGCCGCCGCTCGCGGCCATGCCGGCCAGTGACCCCGCCCCGCCGGGCGGGTTGAGACTGCCGCGAAGGGCGAACGGCCGACTCCCCTTCCCCGCGGCCTGGAACCCGCCGCCGACGGCGTTCCGGAGTTCGGGCGTCAGGGCGGCCAGGTCGTAGGTCATCGTGCCGGCGAGGTCCACGTCCTGCGTGCTGTCGAACTTCGACCACGTCCCCTTGGCCTCGACCGCCAGCCCGGGGCGTTCGACCCGCCCGGTGGCGAGCTTCAGCCGGTCGGCGCCGTAGTCGTACTCCCCGTCCAGGTCGAGCTTAAACCGTGGGTCGCGTAGCGCGGGCCGGGCCTTCGGGCCGTAGGCGAAGTCGGTGACGTCCAGCGTACCGCCGAAGGTGGTGATGTCGCCCTGCCAGCGGAACCGGGCCGGGCCGACGCCCTTCCCGTGCATCGAGTCGGGGCCGTCCGGCACGGCCTGAAGCCGCAGCGTGCTGGCGAGCCGGTTGAGGTCGCCGTCGGCCCGGCCGGTCCCCGTGATGGCCATCGGCGCCTTCTCGGGGAACTCGAACACGAACCGTCCGTCGCGGACGGTCAGCGTCGGCGAGGTGATGACGACGGGGTCAAAAACGGCCATTCGCCGCGGGCGGTTCAGATTCATCTGGCCGCTGGCGGTGAGGGTCGGATCGTTGATGTCGAGGCCGGCGCCGCGGAACCGGGCGTTGGTGATGGCGACCGAGAGTCCGCTGCCGGTCACCGTGTCCGCTTCCAGCATCAGGGTGCCGGTGGCGTTCACGGTGCCCCCGAACTGGTAGTCCGCGGGGAGGCCGACGAACACCCGCGCGCGGTCGGCCCAGCGTGCGAGGTCGCCGACGAGTTGGACTCCGAAGCCGCCCTCGATCGGGGCTCGGAGGGCACGGATCGGCCCGGTCGTGCGGGCCTCGAACCGGTCCGCCCCCGCGACCACCTCGACGGACGCGCTGTCGAGTCGCACGGGACCGCTGTCCGGCCAGGTGCCGGCCGCGGACGCCTTGAACGCCAGCTGCTTCTCGGCGATCCCGCGGGAGCCGGGGCGGCCGAACGCGAAGTTCTTCAGGTCCGCCCCGACGTCCGCCTTGAACACCCCGGCCGGGGTGCGGGTGCCGATCACCCACGCGGACGCCTCGCCGCCGAGGGCCAGACCGCCGAGGTCCACGAACTCGCCGAGCTTGGCCGCGAGCCGGTCCAGGTAGATGTTCGCGGCCGCCCGCACCGACTCAGTCGAGCCCTGGGCCGTGAGGGCGATGAAGTCCGACCGACACAGCAGCTTGTCGAACGTGGGGAGTTGCCCGGCCCCGGCGCGGGCGCTGAACTCGACCGACAACGGCTCCGGCCACTCGAACCCCTTCCCGTCGCGCACCGCCTTCAGCGCCGAGGTGCGGACGGAGCCGTCCCACGTCGTCCCCTCCTTCCCCGCCCTGCTGACCAGCGTGGCCGACAGTCGGCCTTCGCGGACCGCGGTGCCGGACCGCACCCGGAGGAGGTTCGGCAGCAGGGCCGCCAGTTTGGCCACGTCCACATCCGCTTCGAGCTTCACGCCGGGCCGGTCGAGCAGGCGCTCGGGCGGGTCGGACGGGTCGAACACGCCGGCGGCCGAGAGCTTCCCGACGTCGCACGTCAGGTCAGCCCTCTCGACCTTGACTGCGTGACCGGTCAACTCCGCCTTGACCGGCATCTCCGCGGCCGCGAGCCGCAGCCGGTCGCCGTTCAGCCACGGGCCGGCCACGTCCAGGTCGCGCACCGCAGCCTTCCCTTCCACCCGTGCCGACTTGCCGTCACCAGCCCAACTCGCCGTGAGGTCGGCGGTGAGAGCCCCGGCCACGGCCGCCGTAGGCTCCAGCCGGCGCAGAACCGGTGCGAGCGTGACGAGGGGGAACGCCGTGGCCTTGAGCCGGGCGGTACTCCGGTCAGCGATGGTGACGTCGGCGTCGAGCGAGCCGGGGCTGGCGCCCGTGGTCGTCAAACCAACGACCGCGACCACTGCACCCGAACCGTTGACCGGGAGTTTCACGTCCGCGGTGACCCGGCTGAACTCGACGGCTTTGCTCCCGGGTCCGTCCATCACCGTGAATCGGTTCCCGGCGATCTGCACGCGGGCGGTCGCACCGGTCAGTTCCGCGGTCACGCGGGTGTCAGCCTCCGGCACGATGACCCGGGCTCCCTTCAGCAATGGCCCGGAGACGTCGAGGTTCCTGACCGCGACCGAGCCCTCGATCCCACCGGCCGCTCCCCCAGTCGCCCACCGGCCCTTCACGTCGGCATTCAGAACACCCGTCACCGCGATCCCTGGTTCGAGCCGACGCAGCACCGCCGCCAGCGAATCGAGCGGGAAGCCGGCCGCCTTCACCTCGGCCACCCCGGTGGCACCAACAGCCCCGCGGACCTCGACCGTGCCGGGTGTGGCACCAACCGCGGTGGCGGTCAGCCCCAGGTCCACTGGCTCCGCCCGGTCGGCGGGCACTGCGGCGGTCACCGCAATTCCGGTGAACGTGACGACGCGGCCGGCCGGGCCGTCACGAAGGGTGAGTGTGCCGTCGTTCACCTTCAGGCGGATGGCGGGTCGAATCGCCACCGGGGGACGGCCGTCGTCCTTCAGCCATTCCGAGATGGCATCTTCCAGGTTGGTCGAGCCGGCCTCGGCCACCACGTCCGCGGTCGGGTTGTGGATTTCGATCTCGCCCAGGTCGGACCGGTCGCGCAGGAAGCCGAGCAAGGTCTTCGAGGTGACCACCCGGGGAATGGTGAGCAGAGTCCGCCCCTGCCGGTCGGTCACCGTCACGTCGCGCAGTTCGACCGCCGACAGCCAGCCCGCGGACATGCCGCCGACGGTCACCGTCCCACGCAGGTCAGCGGCCGCGGCAGCGATGACCCGGTCCCGCAGAGCGGTCCGGACGATGACCGCGGGGGCAACCCAGACCCCAACTGCCAGCAGCACCGCGAACCCCAGAAGGCGGCGCGGCCAGCGCCGGCGCCCGCGGGGCGAAATCGGGTCCGATGCGGGGGCTGCGGGGTCCGGGGTCATGCTCGGCCTCCTGCCGGCGGGCCGGACTTCATCGGCTGCGCCGGCGAAGATTAGAGCGGGAATGCCGGTTGTGCGGCAACGGCAATCCGGGAGAAGTGGTCGCCGTACCGCTACAACCCGCACGACCCGACGGCGTGGGCCATCGCGTCGGCGATGCGGCCGAGCGACGCATCGGACGTGCAGAGCGGCGGGAGCGCGTACAGGACGTTCCCGAGCGGCCGGAGGAGGACGCCGCGGTCGAGGCAGGCGAGGCGCAGGCGACGCCCGACGTCCGCGAGGTAACCACCCGGCACGTCCAGTTCGACGGCCGCGATCAGCCCCCGGATGCGGACGTCCTTCACCCCCCGGAGCCTCCCGAGGGGACGGGCGTGCCTTTCCCAGTAGGCTTCGATCCGCCGCAGGTCATCCCGCCACCGGTCATTCTGGAGGAGCCGCCAGCTCGCCACTGCCGCGGCGCAGGCGATCGGGTTGGCGGTGAACGAGTGGCCGTGGAAGAACGTGCGGGCGCGGTCGGGCGTGTCGAACGCGGCCACGACCCCCGGCGACGCCAGGGTCGCCGAGAGGGGAAGTACGCCGCCGGAAATCCCCTTGGCCGCACAGACCAAATCAGGGGCGATGCCGGCCTGCTCGAACGCCCACAGCGAACCGGTGCGGCCGAACCCGGTCATCACCTCGTCGGCCAGGAAGTAGACGCCGTGGCGCTTCGTCACCTCGAATAGGGCGCGGAGCACATCGGGCGAGTGGAACTGCATCCCGCCCGCCCCCTGGACGAGCGGTTCGATCACGACGCCGGCGACCTCCCCGGCATGGCGCGTGAGTGCGGCGTCGAGGGCGTCCGCCGCAACGGGCACCTGCACAATACGAAACAGGAGGGGCTCGAAGTGGCCGAAGAACAGCGGGTCGCGGCCGACGCTCATCGCCCCGAAGGTGTCGCCGTGGTAGCCGTTCTCGAACCCGACGAACAGCTGGCGCTTCGGCTCCCCGCGGTGGCACCAGGCCTGGTACGCCATCTTGAGCGCGACCTCGACGGCCGTGCTGCCGTTGTCCGAGTAGAAGACGCGACCGCCCGGCCCCCACGGCATCGAGCCGAGGAGGTGGCCGGCCAGTTCGACCGCGTCCGGGTGCGTGGCGCCTGCGAAGAGGACGTGGTCGAGCCGGGTGGTAGCGTCGCGGACTGCCTGCATGACGGCCGGCGGCCGGTGCCCGTGCAGGATCGTCCACCACGACGAGATGCCGTCGATCAGCTGGCGGCCGTCCGCGAGCGTCAGGAACTCGTCCCCGGCCGCGACGACCGGGAGCGGCGCGTCCGGCGTCTGGAGCGGCGTGTAGGGGTGCCAGATGATGCGGGCATCCGCTTCGAGCAACCCAGGACGCTCGGCCGAAGGGGCAGACCCTAGGGCGGCACGGACCGCGGCCAGCTGACCGGCTTGAGCTTCGGCCGCAGCGGCGAGCCCGTCCGGCGTCCAGGGGCCATCCGGGAGGCACAGGCCGATGACCGGCAAGCCGCCGGTGTGTCGCCCGATCTGTTCGACGGCATACGGGTCGTCCGGTCCGATCAGGACAATGACCGCCGGCCGCAGCCCGAAGTCGGCCATACCCCGCACCGCGGCCAGCGTCCGCCCGACCGCCCCGACCGCGGACGACCCGACCAGCACGACGGGCCGGCGGTAGGCCCGCACGAGCTCGGCTTGGAGCACATCATCCGTCAGCGGGGAGAGAATGCCCCCGAAGGACTCGATGAGGAGCGGTCGGTCGCCGACCGGGACCGCGGCGAGGATGTCGCTGACCCCGGGCATGGCCCGCCCGTCCCGCCGGGCGGCCAGTGCCGGGGCGACCGGCTCCGTGAACCGAGCGAGTGGCGGATGCACGGTCGCGGCCGGAACCAATCGACGAATCGCCTCGGTGTCCGAGTCACCCGTCTCGACCGGCTTCCAGTAGGCGAAGGCGTCTCGAAAGGCGGCGAGGAACAGGAGGGAGAAGGCGGTCTTCCCCGCATCGGTGTCGGTGCCGACGACGACGAACCCGGTCACGGCCTTAGCACCTCGGCGATGGCGTCGGCAAGCTGTGTGAGTACCGCCGGCTCGTGGCTGGCGTGAACGGAGACACGCAGCCGACAGGTGCCGACCGCGACGGTCGGCGGGCGGATGGCCCGGATGTCGTAGCCCCGCGCCTGGAGCTCGGTCGCGGCCCGGACTGCTGGGGCATCCTCGCCCACGATCACGGGAACGACGTACTCGGTCCCGGCGGGAGCGAGATGATTCGCGGACAGGGCGGACCGGAATGTCGCCGCGTTGGCGTGGAGCCGGGCGCGGGCCGCATCGTCGGCCTGCACCCGCGGGATCTGCTCGCGCCACCACGCCCCGGCGACCGGCGGAAGGGCGGTGGTGAAGATCAGGTGGCGGCAGGTGTTCGTCAGGTATTCCTTAAGGAGCTTTGAGCCGCAGATGTAAGCGCCGGGCAAGCCGAGAGCCTTGCCACCCGTGTGAACGGTCGCCAGCACCCGGTCGCGCACCCCGGCCGCATCCACGCAACCCGACCCCCGGGGGCCGAAGCAGCCGGTCGAGTGGGCCTCGTCCACGACCAGATGAGCGCCGTACCGGTCGATCAGGTCGGCTAACTCGCGGAGGGGGGCGGTGTCGCCGTCCATGCTGAACAGCGACTCGGTGACCACGAACAGCTCCCGCCCCTCGGGCCGCCTCGCGGCCTCGGCCTTCAGGCCTTCTTCGAGGTGGTTCAGGTCGTTGTGCCGGAACAGGAACTTCCGCGGCCGGGCGACGCGGAGGCCGTCGATGATGCAGGCGTGGCTCAGCTCGTCCACGGCCACCCAGTCGCCGGGCTCGGCCACGGTGGCGATCAACCCCTCGTTGGCCGCGTACCCGCTGGTCATCATCAGGGCGGACTCGGCCCCGTGCCACGCAGCGAGGAGCGCTTCCACCTCGTCCCAGATGGGGTGGTGCCCGCGGAGGAGGCGGGAGGCCGTCCCGGTCCGCGGCAGCTCGGGCGTGCCGGCCGGCGGCGTGCGGCCGGCGTAGCCGAGGTAGTCGTTCGACGTGAAGTCGAGCCCCGCCGGGAGGCGGAAGGACCGGTAGCGGCCCTTCCCGCGGAGGTCGTCGAGGACGGCGGTCCACCGGCCGGCGAGCGTCATGGGGCGGTGGCGGGTTCGCACCGCGACGGGGCCACCCCGATCGCCCGGAACAGCGCCTCGTCCGCGCTCTCGTGCGGGTTCGGCGCGGTGAGGAGCTTGTCGCCGAAGAACACCGAGTCGGCGCCGGCCAGGAAGCACAGTACTTGCAGCTCGCGGCTCATCCGATCCCGGCCGGCGCTGAGCCGGACCCGCGACTTCGGGAAGGCAATCCGGGCGGTAGCGATCAGCCGGACGATCTCAAGTGAATCGACGGCCGGGGCCATCGCCAGCGGCGTCCCCGACTGCGGCATCAGGCAGTTGACCGGCACGCTCTCCGGCGGCGGGTCGAGCTGGGCGAGTTCGCACAGCATCATGAGCCGGTCGTCTTCCGTTTCGCCCATGCCGACGATCCCGCCGCTGCACACGCTGATCCCGGCCCGCGACACCGCCCGCAGCGTGTTCAGCCGGTCGTCGTAGGTGCGGGTGGTGACGACCTCGGGGTAGTGCCGGCGCGACGTGTCGAGGTTGTGGTTGTACGCCGTCAGTCCGGCCTCCTTCAGCCGGTCGGCCTGGCGGTCGGTGAGCATCCCGAGCGTGACGCACGCCTCCATGCCCAGCCCGCGGACGGTGCGAACCATGTCGAGGACGCGGTCGAACTCCGGGCCGTCCTTCGGCTGCCGCCAGGCCGCGCCCATGCAGAACCGTGTCGCCCCGCGGTCGCGCGCGGCCCCGGCACGCTCGCGCACCTCCTCCACAGTGAGGAGCGGTTGGCGGTCCACCGGAGTGTCGTAGTGGGCGCTCTGGGAGCAGTACTTGCAGTCTTCGGGGCAGCCGCTCGTCTTGATGCTGAGGAGTTCGCAGCGCTGGATGTCGGCGTAGTCGCGGTGCTGCTGGTGGACGGCCGCGGCCTTGAGGATGAGTTCCGCCAGGGGGAGCCGGTAGACGGCGCGGAAGTCGTCGAGCGTCTTCATGCCGAACAGGGTACGGACCAGAAAGGTGAAAGCCCACCCGGGTCGGCCGGGTGGGCGCCGGCGCGGGGTTACCGGCCGAGTTCCTGGCGGAACAGGGCGGTCATCCGCCGCCACGAGTCCTCGTCGGCGGCCTTGTCGTACTTCATCCCCGGGTTGCCGACCTTGTCCGCGCCCGGGACCGTGAAGCTGTGGACGACGCCGGGGTAGCTCACGAAGTCGAGCTTGGCCTTCGCCCCCGCAAGTGGACCCTTGAAGTCGGCAATTGCCTTCTCCGGGATAAACGAATCCGCGGCCCCGTGGCACACCAGCAGCTTCGGCTTTACGGCCGTCGCCTCGGCCGCGGTCGGGGTCGGCAGGGCGGCGTGGAAGGTGGTGACGGCCTTCAGGTCGGCGCCGGTGTAGGCGAGCTGGAGGGCGGTCGAGCCGCCGAGGCAGTAGCCGATCGCGGCGACCTTCGTGGTGTCCACGTTCGGGCGGGAGGTGAGCTGCTTCAGCCCGGCCTCGGCCCGGCCGCGCCAGACGCCGACGTTGTCCCGGAGCGACTTGGCCATCTTCCCGGCGTCCTGCGGGTGAGCCGTGTCGATGATCTGGCCGTTCCCGTACAGGTCGGCGGCGAAGGCCACGTAGCCCATCCCGGCCAGCTGTTTAGCCCGGTCCTTGGCGTAGTCGTTCAGACCCCACCACTCGGGAAACACCAGCACGCCGGGCTGCTTGCCGGTGGCCGCGTCGTCGTAGGCCAGGAAGCCCTTGAGCTTGGTCCCGGCGTGTTCGTACTCCACCACCTCCGTCTTGACCGCGGCGGGCGCCGCGCCGGCCGCCAGGGTGAGGGTCATGAGAGTAGCCGCGTAGCGCATCATCCGCGCCTCCCGGGTGTGGGCGATGGTCCGCCGGATGTGATAGGCGGGGCCGTAGGAACGGACAACGCCCGGGGGAGCTCCCCGGGCGTTGCGCGGATCGGTCGACGGGTTGGTCAGCCGGCGACGTCACCGACGAGCTTGGCCAGGACTTCGTGCGTGAGGGCGAACGGCACTTGCTCGCGGCCGGGCTTGGCCATCGACCCGTGGAAGCGGCGGACCACGGCGCGGTCGGTGCCGTGCAGCCGGACTTCGTAGTAGGCGAGGGCGTCGGCCCGGGCCGTGGGCGACGTACTCCGCAGCACGGCCTCGCCCCGGCCGGCGTCGATCTCGTGGACCGCCAGCGGCTCCATGAGCCCGGTCGTGCGGGCGGTCACGCCCTCGGCCCAGGACTTCTGGGTCAGCCCGTCCGGGGCCGGGTCGGTGCGCGAAAGCGTCAGCTCCCACACGAGGCAGGAGAGGGAGTCGGCCTTGTCGGCGGTCAGGTGAACGGCCCAGCCGGCGGCGGCGTGGGTCCACGAGTGGCGCCCGGTCCCGGCCGGCCGCCAGTCACTTAGTCTTGCCAGCAGGGTTTCGCTGAGCGTCATCGGTTCCTCCCGTTGGCTGCTGGGTGTGGTCGGTGCCGTCGAAGCACAGCACCGTCGGCTTCCCGTCCAACACGGTCTCCAGGCAGACCGGGCGGGCCCAGATGTACTGGACGTTCACGAGCGTGTCGCGGGCCTCGTCCAACTTTAAATCTACCCCATTGTGGTCGTGTCGCAACAGCAGTTCGCCGCGGTTGCGGTGGTTGCCGTCCACCACGTAGATCCACGGCTTGCCGAAGTTGGTCAGGCCGTGCAGGAGCCGCTGCTTGACCTTCTGGAACTCCCGGCTCTCGACCACGTAGTTCTTCGTCTGGTCCTGGTAGTTGAAGGAGAACAGCCGGTACTCCTTGCAGAACTCCGGGGTCAGGAAGGTGTCGATGAAGGTGATGTCGTTGTGGACCTTGCGGACCTCGAAGATCTTCTGCCGGCCGAGGCCCAGCTGGCGGTCCCAGGTCCGCTTCTTGTCCATGTCGTCGCACGCCTCCCACTCCGGCCCGAACTGGCCCATGTCCCAGCGGCGCTCCACGTCCCGCAGCAACTCGATGCCGAGCTTGTAGGGGTTGAGCCGGCGGGAACTGGTGGCCATCGTCCCGGAGTGGTGGTCGGCGTAGTCGATGACCTCCGACGGCTCCAGCACCTTCTGGGTCATCATCGTGCTGTGCCAGTACGAGGCCCAGCCCTCGTTCATGATCTTGGTCTGGGCCTGCGGGTAGAAGTAGTACGCCTCGTCGCGGACGATGCTCAGCACGTCCCGCTGCCAGTTCTTGAGGGGGGCGTGCTCGATCAGGAACAGCAGCACGTCCTTCTCGGGCCGCTCCGGGAAGTGCGACACGCGCTGGTCGTTGAGCTTGCGGCGCTCGTCCTCGGCGGCCTTGAGCCGGTCGCGGGGGTTCACGAACTCGTCCATGTACCCCTTGGCCTTGAACCGGGCCGGGCGGTTGGCGTCCTCCTCCTCACTCGGCTGCGGGGCGAAGTCGTACCGCGAGTGGTCGTCGCGGCGGCGGATGGCGACCGAGTGGATGTCGATCAGGTCGTCCACGGACATGCACTTGTCCATGAACGCCTCGACCTCGTCCTCGCCGTACCGCTCGGCGTACCCGCGGATGCGGGCGGCGTGGTTGGCGATCTCGTCCATCATCTTCCGGGTGGTGTGCCCGAAGTAGGCGTTGTTCTTGAAGAAGTCGCAGTGCCCGTAGACGTGCGCCATCACCAGCTTCTGGTCGACGGTGTGGTTGCACCGCATCAGGTAGGCGTAGCACGGGTCGTTGTTGATCACCATCTCGTAGATCTTGGACAGCCCGTACTCGTAGCTCTTCTTGAGTTCCTCGTACTGCATCCCGAACGACCAGTGCGGGTAGCGCGTCGGGAAGCCGCCGTAGGCGGCGATCTCGTTCAGGTCGTCGGCGTCCACGACCTCGAAGATCGTCTCGTAGAAGTCCAGCCCGTAGCCGCGGGCGTACCCCTCGATCTCGTCCTTCAGCACCCGGAGGTGGGCGGGGAGGTTCGTGTTGTAGAACCCGAGGCTCATCGGCGGCCCTCCGGCCGGGGTCAGTTCAGAAACCCGTTGTTCACGAACAGCCACAGGAAGAAGCCCTGGGCCGGGACTGCGACGGTCAGCCAGACTACCCGCATCATACGCGACCGGCCGAGCAGTTCGCCCGCCTCGAACGCGGCGGGGAAGCTCGTGAGAACAATCCGCTCGATGCTCAGCGTCGTGCCCGTGCTGAGCGCCTGGGCGACCGGGATGAGGATCAGACACCCCCACAGCGGCCCGCGGCGGGCCAAGCCACGCACCCCGAGGGCGAGCGTTCCGAAGAGGGTGAGCGGTTTTACGACCGCATAGGCCGGGTCGGGCCGGACCAGTTCGCCGACGGCGATTCCGAAGGCCCGCCCGACGCCGCCGAGGCTCGGCGACTCCCGCCCCCAAACCGCGTGTGCCCGGAAGTGAGCCAATGGGTCGCCAAGGGCATACCCGAGGTACGCGACGAACAGGACGACCCCGACCGCCGTTCCCCCGGCCACGACCCACGCCGCCCCCGACGGCCACCGTCGGCGGGCCGCGGCCTCCACGAACAGCCCGAGCGGGAAGGCCACGGCCGTCAGTCGAGCTGTAGCGGCAACCAGTCCCGCGAGCCCAGAAAGTACCGGGCGGCGGTCGTACCAGGCGAGCAGCCCCCCGGCCGCGGCCAAAAGGTAGAGCGACTCCTGGTACGGGGCCGAGAAGTAGAACGCGAACGGGTAAGTGACCAGGACGCTGCAACCGAGCCAAACAGTCCGCGCACTCCCCATCACCCTCAGAGCCAACCGGCCGGCGCACGCCAGCCCGGCGACGAACGCTACGTTGGGGATGGCAACCCCGGCGAGGACGGGGTTCACCCCGACAGCTGCCGCAAGGGCGATACAGGCCGGCAGGAGGGGGAGGAACCCGGCGTTCGGCCCCTCGCCCTCGGCGGGCGGGTGGTAGCTTTCGCGGGCGATGGCAAAGTAATAGCCCGCATCGAACCGGACCCAGGGCTCAAGCCAGGGCACAGGGCCGGCCAGGATTTCGGCCTGGAAAGCCAGCTGCTCGGGGGTCCAGTGCGAACCTGTCTCCCGAGGGGCGAGCAGAAGGCCGGCGGCGAGAACGAGGACGCGACTGGCGAGGGCGAACAGCGCGAGTCGCGCCCAAGTCGGGGCGGGCCAATCCGATGGGGCGGGGGCGGCGGTCATCGGGTTACCGCCCCGTCTTCAGGAACTCCTTGATGCTTCCGAGGATCGCGTCCCGATCGGGCACCCGGCTCACCACCACGTTCTCGTGGTCGTCCACCAACTCGTTGACGTGCTCGAAGAACTCGCCGCTCCCGTAGGGCGACTCCACCTGCCCGTAGCCGAACAGGTTCAGCTTCGGCAGCAGCTGTTCGGTCAGCAGGGCGAGGCACTTCGGCACGTCGTCGCCCCAGTTGTCGCCGTCCGAGAAGTGGAAGGCGTAGACGTTCCAGTCCGAGGTCGGGTAGCGGGCGTCCACGACCTTGTTGCACAGCTCGTAGGCCGAGCTGATCTTCGTCCCGCCGCTCTCCCGCGTGTGGTAGAAGGTGTGCTCGTCCACCTCGGCCGCGACCGCGTCGTGGATGATGTAGACCGTCTCCACCCCGGAGTAATGCTTCTTGATCCAGGTGTCGATCCAGAACGACTCGATCCGCACGATCTCTTTCTGCTCGTCGGTCATGCTGCCGGACACGTCCATCATGTAGACCACGCAGGCCACCGCGTCCGGCTTCGGGGTTTCCTTCCAGCTGCGGTACTGCTTGTCCTCGCGGACCGGCACGACCATCGGGTTCCCGGGGTCGTAGGTGCCGGCGGCGATCTGCCGCCTCAGAGCCCGCTTGTAGGTCCGCTTGAAGTGGCGCAGGCTCTCCGGGCCAACGCTCCGGATGCTCGTGTACTTGTCTTTCTCGGTGACGACGTTCTTCTTGCCGCGCGGCTCGATCCGCGGGAGCGCCAACTCCTCGCCCAGGATCTCCGCCAGCTCCTCCATCGACAGGTCGACCTCGAGGATGTGCCCGCCCGGGGAGTCGCCGGCCTGGGGGTCGCCCTCGCCGTCCTGCGGCTGGGTGAGCGGCTGGCCGGGCTTCCCCTCTCCGACCCCGACCCCGCCGGACCCCTTCTGGCCGTACCGGAACTGCGGGAGGTTGATCTGCGGGACGGGAATCGACACGAGGTCGTTCCCCTTCTTGCCGATCATCTCCCCCCGGCTGATGTACTTGGAAAGGTTACTCTTCACCTTCCCGCGCACCAGCTTCCGGAACCGCTGCAGGTCTTGCTCGATCTTCTGTCCCACGGCGTAGTGCCTCGGGGTGGCGTGCCGATCCCTCTTGATTGAATCGTACCAGACGGGACGGCCGGAAGTGAAGCGGAGTGGGTGGCGAGCCGCCAAACGGGACCGGCCCGTCAGTCTACACTGACGGGCCGGGTCGGAAAGTCCTGCCGCCGGGGAGTGGAAGGATGGGGGTGCCCTGAGCCGCACCCTCCAGCGCTTATGGCTGCTGCTTCCGCCCTGACCAGGTTCACACCTTCAGGTCGGTCAGGCCCCCACCCCTCCAAACCCCGGCGGTGGTGTATCCAGAGGTCAAAGGACGGCGTGCAGCAGCCGAATCGCCGGCCCGCACCGCTTTTCCCGTCCCCTGCCTTACTTCTTCGTCTGCCCCCGGGCGAAGATGCTCGCCACGAAGTTCAGCACGTCGGTGGCACTCGACTCATTGTAGCCGTAGTTCCGGATCAGGCGACTCTTCACCACGTCGATTTTTTCCTGGGTCGCCTTATCCACCACGTTCGAGACGATGCTGCTCAACTTGATCGAGTCCTTCTGGTCCTCGAACAGCTTGAGCTCCAAGGCTTTCTGAAGCCGCTCGTTCGTCTTATAGTCGAATTTCTTGCCGTCGATCGCCAGGGCGCCGATGTAGTTCATGATCTCGCGGCGGAAGTCGTCCTTGCGGCCCTCGGGGATGTCGATCTTCTCCTCGACCGAGCGCATCAGCCGTTCGTCCGGCTCCTCGTAGTTCCCGGTGTAGCGGTTGCGCACCTTCTCCCGCTGGGTGTACGCCTTCACGTTGTCGATGTAGTTGGCGCACAGCCGGGCCAGCGCCTCCTCGTCGGCCGCGATCGCCCGCTGGACCTCGTTCTTGACGACGTCCTCGTACTCCTCGCGGACGACGCTCAACAGTTCCTTGTAGTGCCGGAACTGGTCCTCGTCCTTGATGAGCGAGTGGTGCCGGAGGCCGTCCTCCAACTCCTTCATGACCATGAACGGATTGATGTTGTCCTCGTCCGGGTGGGCGACGAGGGCGTTCGAGATCTTGTCCTGGATGTAACGCGGGCTGATCCCGGTCATCCCCTCGTTCACCGCGTCCCGCTTCAGCTCGATGACGTTGTCCTCGGTGAAGCCCGGCATCGTCTTGCCGTTGTACAGCTTCATCTTCTGGAGGACGCTCAGGCTGGCGTGCTTGGGCGGGTTGAGCCGCGTCAGCACGGCCCACATGGCCGCCACCTCGACCGTGTGCGGGGCGATGTGCTTGCCCCGCACCTTCACGCTGCTGTAGTCCTTCTCGTAGATCTTCACCTCGTCCCGCAGCCGGGTGACGTAGGGGATGTCGATCTTGACCGTCCGGTCCCGCAGCGCCTCCATGAACTCGTTGTTCTGGAGCCGGCGGTACTCGGGTTCGTTGGTGTGGCCGAGGATGACCTCGTCGATGTCCGTCTGGGCGAACTTCTTCGGCTTGATCTTGTGCTCCTGGCTGGCCCCGAGCAGGTCGTAGAGGAAGGCCACGTCCAGCTTCAGCACCTCGATGAACTCGACGATGCCGCGGTTGGCGATGTTCAGCTCGCCGTCGAAGTTGAACGCCCGCGGGTCGCTGTCCGAGCCGTACTCGGCGATCTTCCGGTAGTTGATGTCGCCGGTGAGCTCGGTGCTGTCCTGGTTCTTCTCGTCCTTCGGCTGGAAGGTGCCGATGCCGATCCGGTCCTTCTCGGACAGGGTCAGGCGGTACACCTTCACCTCGTTGTCGAGCATCCGCAGCCAGTCGCCGTCGTACTTCTGGAGCCGGGTCTTGAACTCGTACCGGCTGAACGGCGACAGGTCGCCCTTGATGCGGACCTCGTACGGGTACGGCTTGGCGCCCTCCTCGTTGAGGCGGGCGACGAGGGTGGCCCGGTAGTCGTCCGGGACGAGCTGGAGCGGCTCGCCGTGCATCGGATCCTTCACCCAGGTGCCGTCCGGACCCTTCCAGGAGAACGAGAACAGCATCCCGGCGTCGGTCCGGCTGTACTCCTCCAGACCCCGCTTCAGCAGCCGGGCGATCGTGGACTTGGCGCTGCCGACCGGGCCGTGCAGCAGGATCACGCGCCGCTCGGTGCCGTACCCGAGGGCGGCGCTCTTGAACGTGTTGACCAGCTGCATCAGCGACCGGTCGAGGCCGTAGATGCCGTCGGCGTGGCGGGCGGCGAAGTCGGTGAAGAACTTGAACCGGGTGAGTTTGTCCTTGTTCTCGTAGATGTCCTCGACGCCGTGCGAGAGGACCATGTCGTACAGCCGCTGGTACGCCGTCCGGGTGACCCCGGGGGTGGCGATGACGGTGTTCAGGTAGTCCTGGAACGACCCCTCCCAGTGGAGCTTGCGGTAGTCGGTCAGGTCGATCTGGGAGCGGAGGCTGTCGAGGATGGTGGCGACCGGCATGGGCTGTATCCTCCGTGGGCGGCCGGGGCCGCCGGGTGTCGGGCTCCGCCCGGCCGCGCCCGGAGGGACGGGCTGGGGCGCGGCCCGCCGGCAGTTCGCAGGCGGGTTCGGGAGGGGAGAGTCGTCGGGTTCGGGGCCGGGACAGGGTAACAGGTCGCGCGGCCGTGTTTCAAGTGACCGGCCGCGCAACCGGTTGCCCGGGCACCTCATTTTACCCCCGCGGCGGGGGTGAACCAAGTCCGGGTCGGCCTTCAACAGCCTGCGGCGCGCCGGCGTGCGTACACTGGTCTAGGCGCCGCCGCCCGGCCCGGGGTAGACCGGCCGGGCGGCCGGCGGGTTCGGACCGCTTCCACGGACCGGAACGGGAACCTCCCATGCGAAACATGCTCGCCCTGGTCGGGGCGCTGGTCATCGGGTTCGGGGGCGTCGGCTGGTACCTCGGCTGGTACAAGCTGGACGTCACCCGCAAGTCGGACGGCACCCTCCAGGTGACCACCAACGTAGACACCAGCCGGGTGGTCAAGGACGCCGGCCAGGGCGCCCGGCACGTCGGCGAACTGATCGGGTCGCAGGTCGATAAGGTGCAGAAGGACGCCCAGTCGGCCCCTGCTGCTCCGGCCGGGACGCCCGGCCCGAAGGCAGTACCCACTCAGGCCGAGGCCGGGGCGTGGCTGTTCGGGATCGATTTCGGCACCCCGACGCCGAAGAAGTAGCTCACGCGGCCGGGCGGACCGCCCCCGCCGGGCGGTCCGCCGGCCGCATCCGCCGGAACTTCCCCGTCACCGGGTCAACGTCCAGACGCGGCACCACCTCGAACGTTACCTCCGGCACCCCAACGAACCCGACCGCCGCCAGTCGTTCCGTCAGGCGGTCGCGGGCGGTCTCCGCGTCGAGCGCCGTACCCGGGAGCATCTCGAACCGCACGCGGACCCGTTGGCCGTCGAGTTGTGTCGCCTGCCACTCGCGGACCCCCCGGAGGTGATCGAAGGCGTGCTGGAACGGGTACTGGGTCAGCAGCTTCGGTCCCGCCACCGTTTCCATCCGGAACACCTCCGCGGCCCGGCCGTCTACCGCCTCGATTCGCGGCAGCCAACTGCCACAGTCGCACGGCGTCGTTGCCATCCGCAGCCGATCGCCGAGCTCATAGCGGATGAGCGGCTGAACCGGGTTGGCGAGGTTGGTCAGGTACGCCTTGTGCCCCATCACCCCGGGCGGGACCGGTCTGCCGTCGGCATCTACGACTTCGAGGATCGCCCAGTCGGCGTTCACATGCGCCCCGGGGTGGGTGGGACAGCCGTTCGACAGGAACAGACACTCGCCACACCCGTAGGTGTCCATCACCGGTACGCCGTAGGCGGCGGCCAGCCGATCACGCACGGCCGGAGTCAGCGTCTCACTCCAGGTCACCACCTGCTTGAGGGCGCCGAAGCGCGGGCGGTCCGGCCGGAGGGCCAGAAGGTCGAGGGTGGTCGGCGTCGAGGTCAACACGGTCGGGCGGAAGGCCGCCAACTGCGCCACGAGTTCCGGATCGCCCGCGGAGACGTACAGCAAGCGGACATAGGGCTGTAGCCCGGCGGGAAGGTGCTTCCAGGCCCAGGCGGACGGGAAGAAGCCCGGTCGGCTGATGACAACCGCCAACCGGGCGGGTGAAACCAGCCGGCGCAGCGCCTCGACCGGGCCGACTCGGAAGCCGATGTTCCCACGCGTCATCTGGAAGGCAAAGAGGAGGTCGAGGGTGAGTTGGTCGTGGACGAGCAGGAACGGTTGCCCCTGACTGCCCGACGTGTGACAGACGGGGTAGCGGTCGAGGAACAGCCGACCGACGTTGGCGGAGTCATCGACGAATCGCTCCAGGTCGGCCCGTCGGACACTCGGGTCGGTGACCACGTCGTCGAAGGCGGCCATCAGTTCGCACTTGTTGGTCGGTGGGATCGCCTCCAGAGGGCAGCGGTCGAGATCCAAGCCCCGCAAGCGGTCGCGGTAGAACGGAGAGCGGGCCGCCGCGAACCGGAGAAGCCGTCGAAGTCTCCGTTCCTGCACGGCCCGCAGCTGGCCGCCGGATAGCCGGCGCGACCCGTACTGCCGGACCGTCCACAGACTCTGGCGGATGATCGCACGAAGCCCCACGAGCCACCTCCACTCCCCGTCCCTCCCTCCGGTATGCAAGCCAGATGCCCGAGGTCATTCGGCCGCGCCACCGGCACCCACTCGTGGATTGACACCCGTCCACTACGCCCCGAAACTGGGCTTGGAGGTTGAGATGGAGTTGATCGAGTCGCGGTCGATCTTCTCGCCCGCCACAGGGTTCATCCGCCGCAGTGGCTTTGAATGGACGTGTAACCCTTATGTGGGTTGCACCTTCGGCTGTAGCTACTGCTACGCCGCCTTTCTCCCCCAGAACCGCCGGCCGGTCGAGGAGTGGGGCCGGTGGCTGACCGCGAAGCGGAATGCCGGCGAATTGGCCGAGCGACAGGCGAAGAAGGTGGCGGGGGAATCGGTGTACCTGTCCAGCGTGACCGACCCCTACCAGCCCGTCGAGCGCGGCCTGTTGCTCACCCGCCGCATCCTCGAAGCCCTCCTCCCCCACCAACCCCGACTCGTCGTCCAGACCCGCGGGCCGCTCGTCGTCCGCGACATCGACCTACTCCGGCAGTTCGGCAGCATCCGGGTGAATCTGTCGATCCCGACCGATTCCGAGGACGTCCGCCAGGCGTTCGAGCCGAAGGCACCGCCGCTCGACCGTCGTTGGGCTGCGGCCGGAGAGTTGAAAGCCGCCGGCGTCCCCGTCGGGCTTTGCGTCACCCCCACGCTGCCACTCGCCGACCCGGACGGCTTCGCCCAGCGCCTCGCGGGGTTTGCCCCGACGGTCCTGGTGTGCCAGGACTTCCACGACTCGCACGGCGGTTTCGGGGCCGACACGGGCGAAGCCGCCCGCCGACTCCTCGCAAGCTCCAGCTGGAGCCCGGATCGGTATCAGGCGTTCGCAGACCGGCTGCGACAACTCCACCCGACGTTCGAGGGGGAGGCAGGCTTCTTCCCGCCCCCGCCGGTCCGCCCGGAATCCGCGCAGCCGCGTGAAATGACCACCTTATTCTGACGTTGTCCGGGTAGGTGGATTCGCACGTCGCGGGGGTCCGTCCATGCGCAGACTTTCGCCGACCGGCCAGCGCCGGGTGTTCGGGCTGGTGATGGTGCTCTTCGGGGCTGTCGCCGGCTACTGGATGTTCTTCTCCGACGGCCTCCCCATCATCTGGGGGCCGACCGCCCGGGCCTCCGAGGTGGCCGCCGGCCGAGAACTGTTCGAGCACGAGTGGAGCCCGAACGACCCAATGGCCCACGGCGACGGCCTCGGCCCCGTGTTCAATGCCCGGTCGTGTGCGGCCTGCCACTTCCAGGGCGGCCTCGGCGGCGGCGGCGGGAATGAGCACAACGCCGTCGGCTTCGAGGTGCTGCCACGCCCGCAGGACCACAGCTTCCGCGTCGGCACGATCCACAACTTCAGCACCGACCCGGCCGTGAAGGAGTCGGGCAACCGACTCCACAAGCTGTTCCCGATGATCCCGGGCCGCACCATCACCTCCGGCGCCCCGAACTGCCCGACCGTCGTCACCATCCCCGATTTCGACCCGGTGCGGACGCAGGCCGTGCAGGCCACCGCCTTGTTCGGCGCCGGCTGGATCGACCTGATCTCGGACCGGGCCATCCTCCGCAACGCCCGCAACCGCGGGGTCCGCACGGCCGTGCGGGAGTTGGCGCTCCACTTCGACGACATCCCGGTCGGCAAGGTCCGCCACGTGTCCGGTGGGATCGGGAAGTTCGGCTGGCGCGGGCAGTTCGCTACCCTCGCCGAGTTCGTGTCGGCCGCGTGCGCCAACGAACTCGGGCTCGGCACGCCCACGGTCGAGCAGTCCCGCCCGCACACCGCGCCCGACCGGACGAGCGAGCCCGACCTCGACCGTCAACAGGTCCGCGCCCTGGTGGCGTTCGTGAAGACGCTGCCGCGCCCGGTGGCAGCGGACGGCGGGGAACAGGCCGAGCGCGGCAAGCACGTCTTCCGCGAGGTCGGTTGCGCGGCCTGCCACGTCCCCGACCTCGGCGGCGTGAAGGGCGTGTACAGCGACTTCCTCCTGTACGTCATGGACGACCCGCCCCCACCGGGCGGGGGCGACCCCTACGGGCCGGCCCCCGTTCAGCTGAACCTCCCTGGTCGGCCGGACAGCGAGCCGGAGCCCGCCGAGTGGAAGACGCCGCCCCTGTGGGGCGTGGCCGACTCGGCCCCGTACTGGCACGACGGGTCGGCGGCAACGCTGCGGGACGCAGTCATGCACCACCGCGGCATGGGGAAGGCCGTGACCGAGCGGTTCAAGGCTCTGCCGACCGGGGACCAGGCGGCCGTGCTGGCCTTCCTCGGTACACTGAAGGCGCCGCCGGACGCACTCCCGCTCCGGAACCCCGCCGTGACCCGACTGGCCCGGAAGTGACGCGACCGAAACCGACCCGAGCCGACCTCCTCGCCGCCGCCGGCAAAACCGTTCCCGACGTGAGCGCCCCTGGGTTGAAGGTGCTGTTCTGCGGCATCAACCCGGGGCTCTACACCGCCGCGATCGGTCATCACTTCGGCCGCCCCGGCAACCGCTTTTGGCCCACGCTCCACGCCGCCGGGTTCACGCCCCGGCTGTTCGATCCGTCCGAGGAGCGCGAACTCCTCCCGCTCGGCTACGGCATCACGAACGTCGTGGAGCGCGCGACCGCCACGGCCGATGAGCTGACGGACGATGAGGTTCGGACTGGCGGGGCGCTACTGGCGGAGAAGGTGAAGCGACTCGCCCCGGCCTTCCTGGCGGTGCTCGGGGTGGGAGCCTACCGGGTGGCGTTCGCCCGGCCGAAGGCCGCCGTCGGGGAACAGACCGACCGCATCGGAACAACCCGGGTGTGGGTACTACCGAACCCGAGCGGGTTGAACGCCCACTACCAGGCCGACGCCCTGGCTAGGGTATTCCGCAGCTTGTGGGACGAGGTCGCAGCAATCACCAGTCGGAACTAACTCCTCCACCCCCGCTCGGCGTTACCAGTCCCCAAGAAGCACTGGGAGTGACAGACGGCGTTATGGTTCGCACCCAGGGCTCACGCACGCCGAACGGCTGACCGGGCCGGGATTGCGGCCACATCTGCGGCATCACGGAGGATGCCCGATGCCGCTCCCGACCGCCGCGGCCTTCGCCGACCGGTCCGACCCGCGGCAGGGGGCCGCGAACACGCTCCACACCCGGACCGACTTCCTGACCAGTTGGGTCGGTGTCGCGCGGGCTGGGTGGTGTCGGCATCTCATCGACCTCACACTGGGCAAGCAGCACCTTTCTCCCGTCGGTGCCGGTCGTTGGCCCTACCAACACCGCCAACCACCCCGGTGCTCGCCCCCTTGATCTGCCTGAACGTTCACACCCGGTCGCGCCCCGGGACGGCCGATCGAGCGCGGCTTGAGTGGGAATCCTGTCTGCGACCCGATCCGCTGAACCCCGGCTAGAACAACTCGGGAGCAGGTGGCCCCGAAGCCGCCCGCCCCGGCCGCATTCCCGACCTCGCACCGCCCAGGGAGTCGCGCGATGGCCCAGGTCCGCTGCCCGTTCTGCCACGAGTACATCGACCCCGCCGACTACCCGGCCCACCAGGCGGCCCACCTCCGCGACCGCGGGGACGGCCAGCAGGCCGACTACGCCACGCTCCCGCCCGAGGAGCGTGAGGAGGGCGACCTGACCGGGGTGCCGCGGGTGTACGTCCACACGAAGTGCCGGACCGCCACCGGCATGCCCGAGGAGATCATCCGCAGCTACCTGAAGAACCCCTACCTGTACTCGGCCGACCAGACCTTCTGCTGCGGCTGCGGCAAGCACGTCCCCTTCCGGGAGTGCGTCTGGACCGAGACGGGCGAAGACTTGCAGACCTACACCGACCAGCTCCGCGCGGCGAAGCCGGAGATGAAGCCGACGGGCTGCCTGGGTGTGGTGATGCTGGTCGGGGTGGGACTGGCGGGCGCGGCCGCGGCGGTTCTGGTGTGACGAGTCGCCCCGGAGGGAGTTGAACCCCCGTTTCCCGGCTGTGATCCGGGCGTCGTGGCCGTTGGACCACGGGGCGGCGAGCGGAAGCGGTGGGACTCGAACCCACAACGGGGCAACGACCCCGCTACTTGTTTTCGAGACAAGCTCCTCATCCGGCCGGGTCGCTTCCGACAGAAGGGAGCCCCGAAGGGAAAGACGGGTTCGCGCGACCGAAGCCAGCTCGGGTCAGTACCGTCATCACACTGCCAGAGTTCCAACCGGAGGTCGGGCCATCCGAACCCGACCTCCAAACCCCGTGTCGGCCGTTACCCCAAGGTGGCTGGGCACCTCAGCGAGGTCACTTCTTCCCGAAGCAGAACAGGTGGGTGCTGCCGCGGACGTAAAGCCGGCCGTCCACCAGGGCTGGGGATGCCGACACCGGCTGACCCAGGTCGCCCTTGCGGACCAGCTCGAACTCCCGGTCGGCCTTGAACACGAAGTACTGCCCCTTGTCCGCGAAGGCCAGGATCTCGTCCCCGACCAGGATCGGCGAGGAGGTCACGTCCACCGCCCCGAGCCGCTCCTCCCACAGCAGCTTGCCCGTCTTCGCCTCGGCGCAGGCCGCCAGCCCGTTGTCGGTCACCCAGAACAACAGGTCGTCCTTCGTCAGCATGCACGGCACATAGGGGGTGTTCTTGTTCCGCTCCCATACCTTCGCCGGCGTGGGCTTGGTGGGGTCGATGCCGACCGTGTAGCGGGCGCCGCCGCCGTCGCCGGTGTAGCACACCACCATGTCGCCGACCGTCAGCGGCGACCCGACCACGCGGAGCGGCATCTTCCCGGCCGGCCAGACGATCGGGTAGGCCCAGTTCGTCCGCCCCGTCGCCGGGTCGTAACTAGTGACCTCGGTCGTGGTGCCCACCACCACCTCGGCCGCCTTCCCGGGCCGTTCCCACAGGAACGGCGTCGAGTAGCTCGCCCGGTGCGCCTTGCGGTCCACCGCCCACTTCTTCTGGCCGGTCGCGGCGTCGAAGGCCAGCAGGGCCGCGCTGCCGCCCAGGTCGGCGCTGCCGTCCAGGTTCACGTACACGGTCCCGTCGTACACCGCCGGCGAGTGACCCGCCCCGTGGTCGCTCTTGTACGAGCCGAGGCTGTGGCTCCACTTCTCGATCCCGTCGAAGTCGTAGGCCGCCAGGCTCATGGCGTCGCCGTCCCACCACAGGCAGTAGACGAGCTTCCCGTCGCTGGCCGGGGTGCCGGAGGCGAGGCTGTTCTTGGCGTGGCGCTTGGCGGTGTGCCCCGTCACCTCCCGCGTCCACTCGCCCTTGCCGGTCGCCGCGTCGTAACAGATCAGAAGCCGCTTGGCCCCGTCCTCCGAACCGGTCTGGAGGAACACCTTCCCGTTGACCACGATCGGCGAGCTGACGCCCTTCCCCGGCACCCCCACCTTCCACAGGGCGGCCTTCGGTGCCACCTCGGGGAGCGGGCCGTCGGCGGTGCCGGTGCCGTTCGGGCCGCGGAAGCGCGTCCAGTCGGCGGCGAGCCCGGCGGTCGAGCCGAGCAGCAGGGCGGCGAGCGCGAGGCGGAGCATGTCGGACCCGAGACGGGGGTGGCGGGGGGCTTGGGAAGATTATCCCAAACGCCCGCCGGGATGCAATTGCCCGCACACCCGGCGCGGGAAAACCGTCGGGCGTGACGCTCGGACGTCCGTCACACTTCACCCGTCGTACCCTCCGGGAGGGGTCGGCCGGAAACCATGAGAGCGGCCTGAAGGCGCCGGCCGCGAAATGCCGGGCGTGCTTGTCGGCAGCCCCTTGCGGACCTACTTCCTTTCGGGGAGACTGTCCGCCGACACCCTCCCCGCGGCGGGCGGCCAGGACCAACGCCCGGGGCAGGCCGCCCCAGCCACCTCACGGGTTCCAGAAAGGACCACGATGCTCCCGCTCCGTCCCGCCCGCCTCGCCGGGTTCGTCGCGCTGGCGGTGTTCGCCGCCGGGTTCTCGGCGGCGACCGCCCCGAGCCAGGCCCAGGAGAAGAAGGATCCCGCCAAGAAGGTGAAGTCCAAGATCAAGGTGACCGTCCCGGTCGACGACGCCGAGCTGAAGATCGAGGGGAAGGAGACGAAGACGCCGGACAAGAACCCGACCGTCCGGGAGTTCGAGACCCCCGAGATCGAGGCCGGGAAGCTGTACGAGTACACCTTCAGCGCCACCTGGCGGCCGAACAACTACACCGTCCTGACCCGGACCAAGACGGTCGAGTTCAAGGGCGGCGAGGACGTGACCGCTGACCTCACCAAGCTCGACGCGAAGAACCCGGACAAGGCCGTGATCCGCTGGGTGCCGACCCCGGACGACGTCGTCGCCGAGATGATCAAGCTGGCGAAGGTGAAGGACGGGGACGTGGCCTACGAGCCGGGGCCGGGCGACGGCCGGGTGCTGATCGCCGCCGTGAAGGCCGGGGCGAAGAAGGCCGTGGGCATCGAGCTCGACGCGAAGAAGGTGGTCGAGGCGAAGGCCAGTGTCAAGGCCGCGGGGCTCGACGGGAAGGTCACGATCATCGAGGGCGACGCCCTCAAGGACCGGGACTACAGCGAGGCCAGCGTCGTCTTCCTGTACATGGGGAACGAGTTCAACAACCTGCTCCGGCCGGTCCTGGAGAAGCAGCTGCGGCCGGGCACGCGGATCGTGTCCCACCGGTTCATCCTCGGGGACTGGGCGCCCGACCGGACGATCACCGTGCAGGGGGCGGACGGGGACGAGTACCGGCTCCACCTGTGGGTGGTGAAGGACGCGAAGGCTCCGGCGAAGCCGTAGCGGCAAGAAGACCGCGTCGCCGCGCCCGGAAGCACCGGGTACGGCGACGCGGCTTCGGCCCCCACCAGGGTGGGGACGGGGCTGGTGATAACGGCTATCAGCAGACCGACCGCGGGTTCCGGTCGTAGCCGTTCTCAGCGGACTTCAACGGTCACGTCAGACGGGAACGTCTTCAGACGGTCACCACCTGGGGCCGGCCGATGGCCCCAGCCCCTTTCGGCAGCTTCACGACCAGCACCGAGCACGGCGCCTCGCGCATCACCCGCTCGGCCACACTCCCCATCACCAGCCGATCCACCCCGGTCCGCCCGTGGGTGCCGATCACGATCACGTCGATCCCGGCGTCGGCCGCGTACCGGGCGATCTCCACGGCCGGGTCGCCTTCCAGGAGGACGTGGTGAACGGTAATGTCCGGGTTGCCCGGCCGGACCTGCTCCAGCTGGCCGAGCCAATACCCGCGCCCCCCGGCCGCCGCCTCGGGCGAGCCCGGGGTGACGACGTAGACAACGGTCAGACTTGCCCCGTAGGTCTCGGCCAACCCGACGGCGTGGAAGTACGCCTGGTTCGAGTAGGACGAGAAGTCCGTCGGGTAGAGAATCTTCCGGACCTGGATCATCAGCTGGCTCCGCGCCGGGGAGAGGGGGTGGCGTCCGAGCGCCTGTATCGTATCCGTCTGGGAGAGGGCATGCCAACCGCCATTCCCGGAACTACACCCGGGGGCCGATCGGCTCGACCGCGAACGTCACGCCGTCGGCCTCGACCGCGGCCGGCAGCGGGAGGGCGGCCCGGTCGTCGTGCGGGCGGTCGTTCACCACCGCCGACTTCCCCAGAACCCGCAACCCGAGGCCGTTCTTCCCGCGGTAGAGGAGCACCCGGTCCGTCACCCCGGGCACGAAGACGTGCGACCCGTCCGCCGGCCCCAGGATCACCTCGTTCGCCATCAGCAGCACGCCCTCGACGGCGTGGACCAGCCGGTGCCCGCTCGTCAGCTCCAGCCGGGCCGTCCCGCTCACCGCCACCGGGCGGTGGAACACGAACTGGCAGGTCGCCCCGAGCGTCACCCGGTCGCCCGGGTTGAGGACCGACCGGGCCACGTCCTTGCCGTTCACCAGGACCGGCCGGGCCGCCCCGGCGGCGGGCGCGGCCTTGCCCGCCTCGATGAGAAACCCCTCGCCGTCGCGGGACAGCTCGGCGTGGATGCGCGACACGTCGGCGAACAGGGGGACGTCCACCGGCCCGCCGCCGAGCACGGCCTGGCCGAACGTCACCCGCGGCCCCGTGCAGACGAGGAACCCGGCGACCCCGTCCACCCACAGGAGGAAGCGGCGCGGCAGGTTCGACCGGTCCGAGCCGAAGTCGCGGTCGGAGGGCGGCAGCGGCGGCTCGGGCCGGCGGCTCCGGCGGGAGCGAAGACCCTCATCGTCCGACCGGTCGGCGATACGGGGCATGGACGCAACCGCATAGGCGGGGGATGTCACCGCCGAGGGGTCGGCTGGCGACGGGTCGTTGGACGGCGGCGTACTCCCGGGGTGGGAGTTGGTCCGGGCGAACGGATCGACCCCGTTGGAGACGGCGGCGTCTGACAGGTGGGCGTCCGTGTCCGGGTACGCCGCCTTCCACGCCTTGTCGCGGAGGGTGCGGGCGACGTGGTACGCCGGGGCGGCGGCCAGCGCCTCCTCGGCCGCCACCACCGCGTCCCGCCAGCGCCGCAGGGCGGACGCCTCCTGGGCCCGGCCGACGGCGTCGAGGAACCGCTCGTGCCGCCCGCGCACGCCGCTCCGGAAGCGGTCGAGCCCGTCGGTCGGCGCGGGGAACTTCTCGCGCAGGCGGTGCAGGTCGTCGAGGGCCGGGAGGAAGTCGCCGCGGTCGGCCTTCCCCGCCGCGGACAGCCAGCCGGCGGCCGCCTCCTCCACCCGGGGGAGGTCCGGGTGCCGCACGCCGCGGTCGCGGAGCCGACCGGCCCGCTCGGCGGCGCGCTCCGGGTCACCCGCCTCCAGCGCCGCGCGGGCCTGAACGAGGCCGAAGCGGGCCAGCGTCTGCCGCAGGTCGATCACGCACTTCTCGCCCGTGTTCAGCGCCTCGGCCGCGAGCAAGTCCTGCCAGGCCGCCTCGGTGTTGTCGCGGTCGAGGGACCGGGTGGCCCGCTTGCAGTACCCCTTGGCCACGTCGCGGGCGGCCCGCCACGCCTTCCGGTGCCCGGCCTCGATGAGCGGGGCCAGAAGGCGGTGGGCATCGTCCGGGCGGCCGGCGGCCACCGCGTCCGCCGCCTGCCGCAGCGATAACCAGGGAGGAAGGTCCATGACTCGGGCACAAGTCCGGTCGGGCGAGTACCTTGTTCAGTGTACCAGCAGCCGTCCGGTCTGCTATTGCGAATACGGGCCGCACCCCGGTTCGAGGGTTCTCACCCTACGGATTCGCCCCGGCAAAACCGGTGGGAAAGGTCGCACCGGCGTCCACCCGAAGAATCCTTGCCCGCCGCTCAAGTCGGGTGTATGGTTGGAATTGACCCACCTGCCCGCCGGCCCGGTTCCTTCCCGCCTGCCGGACCGTTCATGAACCCAACCCGTTTCCTCACCGCCCTCGCGGTCGTCGCCGTGCTGCCCGGGGTCGCCCCGGCCGCGATCACCTGTACGGTCGAGCGCGTCGAGTTGCGAGACGCCTTCGACGGCAAGCAGTTGCTCGTCACAGACGGCACGCACGACATCACCCGCGAGGCGAAGTACGGCAGCAGCAACCCCGCTGTCGCGGGTGTGGACGCGAAGGGCTATGTCACCCCGACCGGCGACGGGACCGCGGTGATTCGCGTTGAGCGCGGGCCGGATCGCCTCGACATTCCGGTCGCGGTCCGCGGCTTCGGACAGGGCCGGCCGGTCGATTTCCGGACCGAGGTGGTGCCCTTGTTGAGCCGGCTCGGGTGCAACGCCGGCGGTTGTCACGGCAAGGCCAGCGGGCAGAACGGCTTCCGGTTGTCGCTGTTCGGCTTCGACGTGGACCACGACCACGCCGCCATCACCCGCGAGGCCCGCGGCCGGCGGGTGTTCCCGGCCAGCCCGGACGAATCGCTGTTCCTCACCAAGGCGACCGGCCGCGCGCCCCACGGCGGCGGCAAACGGCTGAATCCCGACGGCCCCGACTACCAAGTGATCCGCCGCTGGATCGCCGCCGGCACCCCGTCTTCGGCCCCGGACGCCCCGCGGGTGGTGCGGATTCGTGTGTCCCCCGCCGACGGGGTGCTGACCCCCGACGGACAACAACAGCTGGCCGTCACCGCCGACTATTCGGACGGCAGCAGCCGGGACGTGACCAGGCAGAGCGAGTTCCAGAGCAACCTGGACGTCGTCGCCTCCGTCGCGGGGGACGGCCTCGTCACCGCCCGTCGGTTGAGCGGCGAGGCGGCGGTCATGGCCCGGTACATGGGGTACGTCGCGGTGTTCCGGGCGATGGTGCCGCACGGCCCGCCGCTGGCGAGCATCCCCGACTTCCAGCCGATCAACTTCATCGACGAACTCGCGGCGAAGAAGTGGCAGCGGCTCGGCCTCCGCCCCAGCCCGCCGTGCGACGATGCCACCTTCCTCCGCCGCGTCACCGTGGACCTGTGCGGCCGGCTCCCGACCCCGACCGAGGCCCGCGACTTCCTCGCCGACCCGGCCGCGGACAAGCGGACGAAGCTGGTCGATCGACTCCTCGACTCGCCCGACTACCCCGCCTACTTCGCGCTGAAGTGGGGTGGTATCCTGCGGAACTCCAACCTCGCCGGCGCCGACCAGGCCGCGGTCGCGTTCCACCGCTGGCTGCGGGACATGATCGCCCGCAACCGGCCTTACGATGAGTTCGCCCGCGGCATCGTCGCCGCGGCCGGCGAGTGGCAGGACGCCCCGGCGATCAACTGGCTGTGGCAGAACCGCGACGACCAACTCCATCAGGTCACGGCGGACGTGGCCCAGGTGTTCCTCGGCGTCCGCCTCCAGTGCGCCAAGTGCCACCACCACCCCTACGAGCGCTGGGGTCAGGCCGATTACTACGGGCTCTCGGGCTTCTTCACCCGCCTCGGGCGGAAGAACTTCGGCCAGCCGCCCCCCTACTACGCCGCAGCGACGCCCACCACCGGCGAGCGGAACCCGCTGACCGGGAAGACGCCCGAGCCCAAGTACCTCGACGGCCCCGAGGCGAAGTTCTCGCCGGACGAAGACCCCCGGCACGCCCTAATGGACTGGATGGCGAAGGCGGACAACCCGTTCTTCGCCCGCACCTTCGTGAACCGGATGTGGGGCCACTTCCTCGGCCGCGGGCTGCACCACGAGGTCGATGACCTGCGCGAGACGAACCCGCCGAGCAACCCGGAACTCCTCGACCGGCTGGCGAAAGAGTTCGTAGCCCGCCGCTTCGACATGAAGTGGGTCGTCCGCACGATCCTGACGAGCCGCGTGTATCAGCTTGCGGCGGAGCCGACCGACCACAACCGCAACGACCGCCAGAACTTCGCCCGTTACTACGCCCGCCGGCTCCCGGCCGAGGTGTTCCTCGACGCCGTGAACAGCACCTGCGGCGTGAGGGGCGGGTTCGGCGGCGTGAGCCAGAACGCCCGGGCCATCGACCTGCCTCACGAGGGGTTCGGGTCGTACTTCCTCGACACCTTCGACCGCCCCAAACGGGTGACCGTGTGCGAGTGCGAGCGGTCCACCGGGGCGACGCTGGGGCAGGTACTGCTGCTGGCGAACTCAGACGAGATGGAGAACAAGATCGCCGACGGCAGCGGCCGCGTCGCCCGACTGGTGAAGGAGAAGACCGAGCCGGCTCGGGCGGTCGAGGAACTGTACCTCGCAGCCCTGTCGCGGACACCGACCTCCGTGGAGCGGAACCGGGCCGTGGCCCATCTGACCGAAGCGACCGACAAGCAGAAGGCGCTCGAAGATGTGCTGTGGGCGCTGCTGAACTCGCGGGAGTTCATGTTCAACCACTGAGGCCGATACACTCGCCGTTTTTGACGGGATGAACAGGACGGACAGGATCAAGATAGCCGGGATTTCATCCTGTCTATCCTGTTCATCCTGTCAAAAAATCGCTCAGCCCGCCGGAGATCGCCATGACCACCCGCCGTTCATTTCTGAAGGTCGGCGGCCTCGCCCTCGGCGGGCTGACCCTCCCCGACATCCTCCGCGCCCGGGCGGCCGCGCCGACGGGGAGCCCGAAGCGGTCGATCATCCTCGTGTGGCTGGCCGGCGGGCCGAGCCACATCGACATGTACGACCTCAAGCCGGACGCCCCGGCCGAGGTCCGCGGCGAGTTCCGCCCCATCCCGACCCGCGTCCCGGGCGTCCAGATCGGCGAACACCTGCCCCGGCAGGCCGCCGTCATGGACAAGCTCGCCATCCTGCGGTCCGCGTTCCACACCAACGCGGGGCACGGCATGGGCTCGCAGTGGATGCAGACCGGCTACCAGGCCACCATCGAGGTGAACGACAACCTGTACCCGTCCACGGGTTCGGTCGTCGCCCGGCTCAAGGGGTCGAACGAGCCCGGACTTCCTGCCTACGTCAACCTCCCGCGGCAGGTCAGCTTCGGGAAGGCGGCCTACCTCGGGGCGGCCTTCAACCCGTTCTCCCCGGACGCCAACCCGAACGATGCCGGGTTTCAGGTGCGCAACCTCCGCCTCCCCGGCCGAGTGGACGGCGCCCGCCTCGGCCGCCGCCGACAGTTGCTCCAGGATCTGGACACCACCCGCCGCGACGTCGACCTCCGCGGTGACCTGGACGGGCTCGACACCTTCTACCGCGACGCCCTGGAGATGGTGACCGCCCCGAAGGCCCAGCGGGCCTTCGACGTGGGCCGCGAGCCGGTCCGCCTCCGCGACCGCTACGGCCGTAACGACCTCGGCCAGAGCTGCCTCCTAGCCCGCCGGCTGGTGGAGGCCGGGGTGACGTTCGTGACCGTCCAGGCCGGCGGCGGCTGGGACACCCACGGGAACAACTTCGCCGAACTCAAGCGCCGACTCCTGCCGCAGTACGATGCCGCCGTCGCCTCGCTGGTGGAAGACCTTCACGACCGCGGGATGCAGGACGAAGTACTGGTGCTGGCCCTCGGCGAGTTCGGGCGGACGCCGAAGATCAACCGCGACGCCGGCCGGGACCACTGGCCGGGGGCGATGAGCGTGCTGTACGCCGGGGGCGGGCTGCGAATGGGTCAGGCCGTCGGCACGACGAACGCCCTCGCCGAGTACCCGACCAGCAAGCCCGCCACCCCCGGCTGCGTGCTGGCGACGATGTACCACGTGCTCGGCATCGACCACCACCACGTCTTCCACGACGACGCCCAGCGGCCCCTCGCCGTGCTGCCCGAGGGCGAGCCCGTCCGCGAACTCATCGGGGCGTAAGTCCCGGCTGCTACAATGTCAGCCGGGGCCGGCGACGGGTCGGCACCACCGCGGCCGCCAACCCGTCCGGTCCCGTGCCCCCGTCTCCGCTCACCGCCGCCGACTGGCTCGACCACGAAGACGCCTGGCTGGCCCCGTATGCAATGCGGTCGGCCGCCAGCAGGGGCCGACGCTACCCGGAGCCCGACCACCCCTACCGCTCGCTCTACCAACGGGACCGGGAGCGCATCGTCCACTGCACGGCGTTCCGCCGGATGACCGGGAAGACGCAGGTTCTCGTCGCCTCCGTCAACGACCACCACCGCACCCGACTCACGCACACGCTGGAGGTCGTCCAGGTGGCGCGGACCGTTGCCCGCCGGCTACGCCTGAACGAAGACCTGACCGAGACCATCGCCCTCGCCCACGACATCGGCCACCCGCCCTTCGGCCACGCCGGCGAGGACGCCCTGGACGACTGCCTCCGGCCGCACGGCGGGTTCAACCACAACCTCTTCGGCCTCCGCCGCGTCGACGAGCTGGAGGAGCGTTACCCCGACTTCCCGGGGCTGAACCTGTCGTTCGAGGTGCGCGAGGCGTTCGTCCAGCACGCCGGCTTGGCGGACGAGGCCGGTTACTCCGAGTTCAACGGCGCCGGCCGGCCACTCCTGGAAGCCCAGGTCGTGGACGTGGTCGACAGCCTCGCCTACGACACCCACGACACCGACGATGCGCTCGGCCTGGGGTTCATCACCCTCGACGACCTGACCGGCGTCGAGTTCTGGGGCCGGGCCGCGGAGCGGGTGCGGGCGCACACTCCCGGACTTTCCGGGAACCCGTTCCGCACCGCCGTCGTCCGTGAGTTACTCAGCTGGCAGGTGACCGACCTCCTGGACGAGACGGCCCGCCGGCTGGCCGGCGCGGGGGTGCGGAGTGTGACAGACGTGCGGGCGGCGGACGGCCCACTGGTGGGGTTCTCGGCCGAGGTGCGTCGCCTCAAGGCCGGGCTGGAGCGGTTCCTCCGCGAGCGCGTCTACCGGCACCACCGGGTGCTGCGGATGACCGCCAACGGGAAGCGCATCCTCACCGCCCTGTTCCACGAGTACGTCCGCCACCCGGAGTTGCTCCCCGAAAAGCACCTCCGCCGCTGGGACGGGGCCGACGCGGCGGTCGGCCCCCCGCCGCCGGGCTGGGTGACGGTCAACCGCCAGCCGTTGTCCGGGCTGGAACAGGTGGTCGGCGACTACCTGGCCGGGATGACCGACCGGTTCGCCCAGCAGGAGTACCGCCGGCTGTTCCTGCCGTCGATCGAGCTGTAGAGAGCTTATATCTTGTCATACGGAGTTCGTCGCCCGCAGGTGGTGCCTTGGGATGGTGCCCATATCAAGATAACCATCTGCCGAACGAGCGACGACCGACTGACCGGGTAAAGGCCGCGCGTTACAGCAGCCTAACCACAACCCAGATCGCCAACCGGGAAACCGACATGCTGCTTTGGCTCCTCCGCGGGGCGTACGTCGCCCTCCTCCTCGGCGTCGCCGCCTTCGCCGCGAACGTCTTCTTCGAGGGCGACCAGGCTCTCAACGGCATCGTCGCCGCGGCCGGGGTGCTGGCGCTCGGGTCACTGGTGCTGTTCACCGACGTGCGCGAGAAGCAGAAGCAGATCACGACGATCTCGGCGATCTACTTCGGCCTGCTCCTCGGGCTCCTGCTCGGCTGGCTGTTCTCCCTCGCCCTGGAGCCCCTCCTCACCTACGCCTTCGGCCGCCCGCAGGTGGTGCAGGTGGGGCGGGTGCTGGTCACGCTGATCTGCTGCTACGTGACGATTTCAACGCTCCTGCAGACCAAGGACGAGTTTCGGTTCATTATCCCTTATGTCGAATTTTCCAAGCAGGTGAAGGGCGGCCGCCCGCTGGTGCTGGACACCAGCGTGATTATCGACGGCCGGATCGCCGACGTGTGCGATACTCGGTTAATCGACACCCCGCTGCTGGTGCCGCGGTTCGTCCTCCAGGAACTCCAGGCGATCGCCGACAGTTCGGACAAGTTGAAGCGCGGCCGCGGCCGCCGCGGGCTGGACATCCTGAAGCGGCTCCAGTCCAACCCGAAGATCCAGCTGGAGATGCACGACGCGAACATCCCCGAGCTGCGGACCGGGGAGCGCATCCGGGTGGACGAACGGCTGGTGATCCTGGCCAAGGCGCTCGGCGCGCGGGTGGTCACCAACGACGTGAACCTGAACAAGGTGGCTCAGCTTCAGGGCGTGGACGTCATCAACCTGAACGAGCTGGCCATCGCCATGCGGACGGTCGCGCTCCCGGGCGAGACCATGATCGTGAAGCTGGTCAAGCCCGGCGACCAGATCGGGCAGGCAGTCGGCTACCTCGAAGACGGCACGATGGTGGTGGTCGAGCAGGGCCGGGCGCTGATCGGGCAGGACGTGGTGGTGGTGGTGACGAGCGTCTACCCGACGCCGGCCGGGCGGATGATCTTCGGCCGGCCGGACCAGCGGGCCAGCGGCACGCACACCCCCTTCCCCGGGCCGACCGGCTCGCGGACGTCGATGGAGCCCCCGCCCCCCCCCGGCGGGTCGGACGGCGGCAAGCCCTGACCGCCGCCCCGGCCGCCGGAATCCCCACTGAACCCACGGGCCGCCCCGTGGGTTCGTCCGTTCCGCACCCGGAGGCAGCACCATGCGCCGCACCCTGCCGTCCCTCGCCCTCTTTTCCGCCGGAGTGACCCTCGTCGTCGCGGCAGGCGTACCGACCGCCGCCGCCCGCCCCGACAAGAAGGACAAGGGCGAAACCCTCCCGCCGCCGTCCACGTCCGACGTCGAGCACGTCGAGAAGCTGCTGACCGCCCGCAAGGACTACGAGGCCGGGCTGAAGCGCCTCTGGCAGCACTACGCCTCGACGGGCGACAAGCTGCGGCAGAAGTGGGCCGAGGAGGAGCTCATGGCCTACCACCTGATGTTCAAGCCGTCCTACAACCTCGACGTGCAGGACGTGCCGCCCCCGACCCTGGTGGCGACCACGAACGTGAAGGAGGCCAACGAACTGTACCGGATGGCGATGGAGTACAAGGGCAAGGGCACGGGCCAGGAGTACGTCCTGAACATGCGGCGGGCCGAACTCCTGCTCCGCGAGATCCTGGAGAAGTACCCGAACTCGGACAAGATCCCCGAGGTCGCGTACCAGCTGGGGGAGATGTACGAGAGCCGCGCCTACCGCCAGTTCGACCGGGCGGCCCGGTACTACGAGCGCTCCTTCCAGTGGGCGCGCGGCAGCCGCACCGACGCCCGCCTCAAGGCCGCCGTCCTCTACGACCGCCAGCTGAACGAGCGGTCGAAGGCGATCACGCTCTACCGCGACGTGGTCGAGCACGACATCGACGCCGACCGCATCCGCACCGCGGAACGCCGCCTCGCAGAGCTGACGGGCGGGAAGAAGTGAGATTGTCCGTGGGGGCTACCCGTCGGCCGTAGAATCACGGGATGGCTCCCTCGCACCTCCGCTGGCCGATCGCACTGTCCATCGTCGCGGCCGTCGTCACCATCGGGATGAAGGGGACGGCCTATGCCGTCACCGGGTCGGTCGGGCTGTTCTCGGACGCGCTCGAGTCCGGCGTCAACCTGTTCGCCGCGGTCGTCGCCTACGTCTCGCTGCTGTACGCGGCCCGCCCGGCGGACAAGTCCCACGCCTACGGCCACGAGAAGATCGAGTACCTGTCGAGCGGGCTGGAAGGCGCCCTCATCCTCGCCGCCGGGCTCGGCACGGCCGGGTTCGCCGTCCGCCGACTCGTCTACCCCGAACCGCTGGCGAACCTCGAAGTCGGGACGGTGATGGCGCTCGCCGCCTCGGCCGTCAACCTCGTCGTGGCCCGCGTCCTCCTCCACTACGGCCGCACGCACCGCTCGATCGTGCTGGAGGCGGACGGGAAGCACCTGATGTCCGACGTGTGGACCTCGGTCGGCGTCGTGGCCGGCATCGGGCTCGTGTACGTGACGAAGCTGGACTTCCTCGACTCCGTCGTCGCCGTCGTCGTGGGGCTGAACATCGTCTGGACCGGGGGCGAGCTCATCCGCCGGTCGTTCGACGGCCTGATGGACCACGCCCTCCCGGCCGACGAGCAGGAGCAGATCCGGTCCGTCATCGCCGCTCACCTCCCCGAGGGGTCCACGTTCCACGCCCTCCGCACCCGCCAGGCCGGCGCCCGCCGGTTCGCCGAGTTCCACCTCCTCGTCGAGGGCGACTTGAGCGTCCGCGCCGCCCACCAACTCGGCCACGCGGTCGAAGCCGCCCTCGTCGCCGCCCTGCCCGGCCTGGAGGTGGTGTTCCACGTCGAACCGGTGGACGAGGAGGAGTCCTGGGAGGGCGAGTACCTCGAACGACTCGGAGAGGCTCCTGCCCCGCCGGAGGCCACGAATGGCCGCTGACACCCTGTTGTCACTCTTCGAGGGGTCCGCCGTCCGCACCGTGGCCGCCGGGGCGGCCGGGCTGGGGCTGACGGCCGGGACCGTCGGGGCGTTCGCCGTCCTCCGCCGGCAGAGCCTCCAGGGGGACGTGGTGTCTCACGCCGCGCTCCCGGGGCTGGCCGCCGCGTTCCTCCTCGGGGCGCGGGAGCCGGCGCTGCTCGTCCTCGGCGGGGCGGTCGCCGGCTGGCTGGCAATGCTCGCCGTGGGGGTGGTCAGCCGGCGGTCCCGCGTCCCGTTCGATGCCGCGCTCGGGGGCGCGCTGGCGGTGTTCTTCGGCCTGGGTCTGGTACTCATGACCTACGCCCAGCACCACGTCCCGGACGCCTCGCGGAACCCGCTCGACCGCTACCTGTTCGGCCAGGCCGCGTTCCTCCGCGACGACGACCTCTGGCTGATCGCCGGCCTGGCGGGCACGGTCGGGCTCGTCCTCGCGGCGTTCTGGAAGGAGTTCAAGCTATTGGCCTTCGACCCGGACTACGCGACGAGTCTGGGCCAGCCGGTCCGCGCGCTCGACCTCCTCCTCACCACCCTCACGGTCGCTGCCGTCGTGGTCGGGTTGAAGGCGGTGGGCGTGGTGCTGATGACGGCCCTCCTCGTCGCGCCCGCCGCGGCCGCCCGGCAGTGGACGAACCGGCTCGGCGCGGTGGTGGTGCTGGCCGGCGCGTTCGGCGCCCTCGCCGGGGCCGGGGGCACGCTGTTCAGCCACGTCGCCGGCGGCGGGATCAGCTTACCGACCGGGCCGACCATCGTGCTGACCGCGACCGGCCTCGTCGTTCTGTCACTGGTATTCGGGACCGCCCGCGGGCTGATCTGGGCGCCCCTCCGGCGTGCGACCCTGGCCCGGGGGGAGGTGTAGCCGTGTCCTCGACCGCGCTCACCGCCGTCATCCTGTCGCTGGTGGCGGTGGCATGCGCCCTGCCGGGCGTGTTCCTGCTGCTGCGGCGCATGTCACTGGTCAGCGACGCGGTGGGGCACGTGCTGCTGTTCGGGATCGTGCTGGCCTACTTCGTCGTCCGCGACATCGACTCGCCGTGGCTGCTGCTGGGGGCCGCGGCGGCGGGGCTGACCACGGTCGCGCTCGTCGAGGTACTCCAGAAGACCCGCCTCGTGAAGGAGGACGCCGCCATCGGCCTAGTGTTTCCCGCCCTGTTCGCTGGGGGGGTGCTGCTCGCGTCCGTGTACCTGCGGAACACCCACCTCGACGCCGACGCGGTGCTGCTCGGCCACCCCGACCTCGCGGCCGGCGACGAGTGGGAGGTCGGCGGGCTGTTCCTCCCGCGGGCGGGCGTGAAGCTCGCGGCCGTCCTCGGCGTGAATCTCGTGCTGCTCGTGCTGTTCTTCAAGGAACTGAAGCTGACGACTTTCGACCCCGCCCTGGCCGCCGCCCTCGGGTTCCGCCCGGGGCGGGTCCACTACGGGCTGATGGCGGTCGTGTCGGTCACGGCGGTGGCCGCGTTCGACGCCGTCGGCCCGGTGCTGGTGGTGGGCTTCTTCGTCGTCCCGGCCGCGGCCGCCTACCTCCTCACCGACCGACTCGGCGTGCTGCTCGTACTCGCGGGGGTGATCGGAGCTGTTGCCACCTGGGCCGGGATGTTCGCGGCGACCGCGCTCGACGCTAACACCGCCGGGGCGGTAGCGGGGATGCTCGGCGTCCTCTTCGCGCTGGTGTTCATCCTGGCACCGGGGCGGGGGGTGGTCGCCCAGGTGGTGCGACGCCGCCGGCAGAAGCGAGCGTTCTACGAAACCATGCTCGCCGTCCACCTGCTCCAGCACGAGGGAACCCCGGCCGAGGCCGACGAAGCCCGGCCGGATGGCCTGCACACACACTTCCACTGGTCGAAGCGCGACACGGCCGCCGTCGTGCGGCGGGCCGTGCGGAAGGGGCTCGTCACCCGCGCCGAAGACCTGCTGAAGCTGACGGACACAGGCCGGGAGCGGGCACGAGGGATTCTGGGCGGTCCGGCTCTCACCTCAACTCAGGGGTTGGCGTAGGGGATGGGCATCGGCCCCTTCGGCACCGGCGGGGGGGCAACTTCCGGCGTTGGTGGAGCGGACAACAGTCGGCCGATGGCCCAGAGCTGAACCCCAAGCCCGCGGTCGGCGGACACCGTTTGCGTTCCGTTCGCCAGGAACGCCGCCGACACAACCGGGCCGTTGTGCCGCCGGAACACCGTGGGCTCGCCCGCCGTCTGCGTTCCCCACAGCTGAACCGTGCGGTCCGAAGATGCGGACAACACCCACTGCCCCTCCCGGAGCGAGACCGACCGGACCGGGCCGTCGTGGAGGCGCCGGGACGTGATGCCGCGTCCGGTTGATGCTTCCCACACCCGCACCCAGCCCGCATCGTCCCCAGACACCACGCGGCTCCCACCCACATCGAAGGCGACCGCCGTCACGGTGGCCCGGTGCCCCTCGAAGGTCCGCTCGACCTCGCCGGACTCCAGATCCCAAAGGTACACCACCCGGCCGGCAGCAACGAGGGCCGATCGTCGGTCGTGCGCGACGGCCACGGCGGTGACGTAGCTCCCGAACTCGTGGCGGCGGATTTCCTCCCCCGATCCCGTCTTCCACACCGCAGCCACGCCGTCGAACCCGCCCGAGACGATCCACTTCCCGTCCGATGTGAACGCCACCGCCGAGACGAGCCCGTCGTGACCGGTGTAGCGGGCGGCTTCGAGGCCGTTCGCCAGATCCCAGACTCGGGCCGTGCCGTCCAGGCTGCCGGACACAGCGTGCTTGCCGTCGGCCGACAGCCCGACCGCCCACACGCTCGCGGTGTGGCCGACGAGCCGCTTCACGTCCCGCCGCCCTTCCACGTCGAAGATGCGGACGCTGCGGTCGCCCGAAGCTACGACCGCCCGCCGGCCGTCGGCCGAGAACGCGGCCTGATTCGCCGCCCCGCCGCTCGCTTCGAGCGGGTCGATCTCGCCCGTATTGTCCGGGAGCGTCGGGCCGTTCAGGTTCCCCTGGAACAGGGTGCCGAGTTGGAGTTCGCGGACGTGGTCGCCGAACGCCTGCACCCAGATCTGCCGGCTCACCGTCCCGCCCGCCGCGCGGAGAGCACCGACGTGCCGCGCCAGCGTCCCGGAGGCGTTGATGCGCTGGACGAACTCCTCGGGCCGCAAGCCGACCTCGGCCGAGGCGAGCGTCAGGTCCAGGTCCGCCTCGTAGCGGCCGGTGATCGTACTCACCGGCTCGAACCGGCTCACCTTCGACCCGGTCTTGGCCAGCGCGGCGGCGTAGCGGATCATGTCCTCCTGCATCACCGCCAGCGAGCGTTCCTTTGGCGGGTAGAGCGCCCGGATCAGGTCGGCGTCGCCGCGGCGGAACGCGGCCGGGTTCTTGCCGACGTGGTCGCGCACCTGGTCGGGCTTGGGGAGGATGCCGGTGACGTGACACGACATGCACGACACCCCCGACTCGACCGCCCGGTCGGGCCGCTTCGGGTCGGAGACGATCGCCACCGGAGCCTTGTCGAGCCGGGCGTTGGCGGCGTTGGCGAGGAAGAAGCCGTGCAGCCCGTTCGGCAGGGCGAAGATGGCCTCGCCGCCGGCGTGCTGGAACGGCGCCTCGGCCACGACCGGGCCGAGTGGGTGAGCGAAGATGTTGCGGCGGTCGGCCACGAGCGTGCCGTTGGCGCGCTCGACGAGGTTCGCGGGCGGCTCGTCGAAGTCGTAGGTCCGCCAGTACATCCCCTGGGCCGAGTCGTGCCGTTCCAGAATGCGGTTGAACCGCGAGACCCCCGAGCCGTTGAACCCGACCCGCACCACCCGCTCCTGCTGGATGTTGAGCGTACTATCCACCCTCAGCTGGCGCTCCAGGTCGGCCAGATTCCCCGGCAGCTGAAGCACATCGTAATAGAGCGGCGCCCGGCTGGCGGTGGCCACGAACCAGTCGGCCCGGACGACGGGCAGCCGGGCGGCCGTGTTCACGCTCACGGCCCGGGCCGCGATGGTGTCGTCGAGGACGCCGTAGGGGTACTCCTGGAGGATGCGGTTCCAGACGGCGGCGTCCCAGAGGTACCAGCGCAGGTCGATGCGGAGGACGGTCTTGGCCGGGTCCACGGCGACCGGGACGCGCACGGTGGCGTGCCACGACAGGCTGTTGACCAGCTTCGACAGGGCGTTGCGGTAGGTCTGGAGTTCCTCGTCCGAGAGGCCGGCGTTGTAGAGGTGGGCGAGCGTGAAGTAGCGCTGGAAGCGGCGGGCGCGGCGGTCGTGGGTGTCGAGGTCGGCGAGGACCGCCGCGTGTACGTCGGCGGGCGAGAGCGGCGTTCGGGCGGCCAGGCTGGTCCCGGGGGCACCGGCCTGAATCCAGGCCCGGACCGCGGCGAGGTCGGCCTCCGACGGCCGCGGCTGCTCGTCGGGCGGGGGCATGGTGCCGTCGGCCATCCGCTTGAACAGCCGGGACTCGTCCGGGTGGCCGGGCACGACCTTCTTGCGGCCGACCAGCTTCCCGAGGTCGGCGACGTAGTTCAGCCCGCCCTCGACCGCCCCCTCCTGCCCGTGACAGCGGTAGCAGTGCGTCTTCAGCACGGCCCGCGCCTTCTCGGCCAGCGGCGACTCGTCGGCCACGGCCGGCCCGGAGAGCGCGACGAGCAACCCGGCGGCGAGGGGGAACGGCTTGGCGGTCATCCAATAGCCTCCGGGGGCTTGGCGCGGGTCACGCGGCCCCACCATAATCGATACCACAACCCGCCCCCGCTTCCCACCCGCCGGGTGTAACGCGGACGTAACCACCCCCTCCATATGCACCCCACCCGCCGCGACCTCTTCAGCTTCCCGGCCCACGGGCTCGGGGCCGCCGCCGCGATCACGCTCCTGGCCCGCGACGGCGTCGTACGGGCCGCGACCCACCACCCGCCGAGGGCAACGCGCGCGGTGCAGATCACGTTGGTGGGCGGGCTGAGCCACGTCGACTCGTTCGACCACAAGCCGCTGCTGGACCGACACCACGGCCAGCCGTTGAAGTCCGACACCCGGCCGGACGTGTTCTTCGACCAGATCGGCCTGCTCCGCCGGCCCGACTGGGAGTTCCACCGCCGCGGCCGGAGCGGGCTGTGGGTGAGCGACCTGTTCCCGCACCTCGCCCGCCACGCCGACGACCTGTGTGTCGTCAACTCGATGACTGCCGACAGCGCCAACCACACCCCGGCGCTGTTCGTGCTGAACAGCGGCTTCCAGTTCAACGGCTACCCGTCGCTCGGCGGCTGGCTGAGCTACGGGCTCGGCACCCTGACGGAGGCGTTGCCAGCCTACGTCGTCCTCCCCGACGGCCGCGGCGAGCCGAACGGGGCGGCGTCGAACTGGACGAGCGGGTTCCTGCCGGCCCAGCACCAGGGCGTCGTCTTCCGCGGCGGGGCCGTACCGGTGAACGACCTGACCCCCGCGCGACCGGTCGGGGCCGAGGCGGAGCGTGCGGCCCGGGCGTTCCTCGACACGCTCAACGGGTCGCACCTGGAGCGTGCGGGCGGCGAGGCCGACCTCGCCGCGCGGATGCGGAGTTACGACCTCGCCGCGCGGATGCAGCGGGCGGTTCCGGCGGTCGCGGACCTGGCGCGGGAGAGCGATCGGACCAAGGCGCTGTACGGCCTCGACCGCCCGGAGACGGCCGACTGCGGCCGGCGCTGCCTGCTCGCACGCCGGCTACTCGAACGGGGGGTGCGGTTCGTGCAGGTGTACAGCGGCGGCCCGATCGCCGGCGCCCCGCGGACGAGCTGGGACGCCCACGAAAACGTCCGCGAGAACCACAGTGCCGAAGCCGCCCGCATCGACCAGCCGGTCGCGGGCCTCCTCGCCGACCTGAAGCAGCGCGGGATGCTCGACGACACGCTCGTGCTATTCACGACCGAGTTCGGCCGGACGCCGTTCGCCCAGTCGGCAGCGAACACAGTCGGCCCGGGGCGGGACCACAACCGCTACGCCTTCAGCTGTTGGCTGGCGGGGGCCGGCGTGAAGGCGGGTACGGTCTACGGGGCGACGGACGACATCGGCTGGAAGGTGGCCGAACACCCGGTTCCGTGGCACGACTTCCACGCCACCGTACTCCACCTGCTCGGCATCGACCACGAACAGCTGACGTACTACCACAACGGCATTCGCCGCCGGCTGACGAACGTCCACGGCGAGGTCGTGCGCGGCATCCTGGCCTGAGCCGGGCCGCTACGCGAGGACCGGCCGGACCACCTCGCCGTGGACGTCGGTCAGCCGGTAGTAGCGGCCCTGGTGGCGGAACGTCAGCTGCTCGTGGTCGATGCCGAGCAGGTGGAGGATCGTCGCCTGGAGGTCGTGGACGCTGACCGGGTGTTCCGCCACGTTGTACCCGAACTCGTCGGTCGAGCCGAACGTCGTGCCGGCCTTCACGCCCGCGCCCGCCAGCCAGATGGTGAAGCAGCGCGGGTGGTGGTCGCGGCCGTAGTCGGTGGCGGTCAGCTTCCCCTGGCTGTAGTTCGTCCGCCCGAACTCCCCGCCCCACACCACGAGCGTGTCGGCCAGCATCCCGCGCCGCTTCAGGTCAGTGAGCAGGCCGTAGCAGGCCCGGTCCACGTCGGCCGACTGGCGCCGGATGCCGCCGGGGAGCCCGCCGTGGTGGTCCCAGCCCGGGTGGTACAGCTGAACGAAGCGCACGTCGCGCTCGGCGAGCCGGCGTGCGAGGAGGCAGTTGGCCGCGAACGTCCCCGGCTTGCCCGCCTCAGGGCCGTACAGGTCGAGCGTCTCCTTCGTTTCCTTCGACAGGTCCGCCACCTCTGGAACGCTCGTCTGCATCCGGAACGCCATCTCGTACTGCGCGGTGCGGGCCGTCACCTCCGGGTCACCCAGGTCGGCGGCCTGGAGGCGGTGAAGCTCGGCGAGCCCGTCGAGCGCCCGGCGGCGGGAATCGGCCGAGAGGCCGGGCGGGTTGTCGAGGTACAACACCGGCGCGCCGCCGGACCGGAACTGGACCCCCTGGTGGACGCTCGGCAGGAAGCCGTTCCCCCACAGCCGGGAGTAGAGCGGCTGGTCGATCCGGTCCTTCGAGACGAGGACTACGAACGCCGGCAGGTTCCGGTTGGCGTTGCCGAGCCCGTAGCTCAGCCAACTCCCGAAGCTCGGCCGGCCGGCGAGGTGGTGCCCCGTCTGGCAGAAGGTGATGGCCGGGTCGTGGTTGATGTGCTCGGTGTGAACCGATTTCACGAAGCACAGGTCGTCCGCGACCCGCGCCGTCCACGGCAACAACTCGCTGACCGTCGCCCCGCTCCGCCCGTGCCGCTGGAAGCGGAACACCGACCCGGCCATCGGCAGCGTCGCCTGGTTCGCGGTCATCCCGGTGACCCGCTGCCCCATCCGCACCGTGTCTGGCAGGTCTTGGCCGTTGCGCTCGTTCAACAGCGGCTTGTGGTCGAACAGGTCGAGCTGGCTCGGCCCGCCGGCCATGAACAGCGAGATGATCCGCTTGGCCTTCGGGGCGTGGTGCGGCCGCTCCAGAACGCCGGCGAACGGGTTCGGGGTGGCAGACTCCTGGGCGTCCGCCCGGAGCAGATCCATCAGGGCGACACCGCCAAGGCCCATGCCGAACCGGGCGAAGAACGCCCGACGGTCCAGCCCGAAATCGACGTTGTGGCAGAACACGGCGGCTCCGGGTTAGCGGCGGGTGACGGCCTCGTCGTGGCTCATCAGGGCGTTGGCGACCGCGGCGGCGGCGGCCAGTTCGGCGGGCGGCAGCGTGGCATCGGCCGGCTTCTCCCCGACCGCCAGGAGCCGGCGGGCGGCCTCCGGGTCGCGCTCGAAGGCGGCCTTCTGCTCGGCGTGCATCCGCACCAGGACCGCCCGCTCGGCCTCGGTCGGACGGCGGCCGGTCAGGAGGCGGAAGGCCCACGCGGTTTGCTCAGCCGGCGTACGGCCGCCCTCGCGGAGCATTCGCTGGCCCACGAAGCGGGCCGCCTCCACGAACTGCACGTCGTTCAACAGCACGAGAGCCTGGAGCGGCGTGCTCGTGTTCTGCCGGCGGACCGAGCAGTTGCTCCGGTCGGCGGCGTCGAGCGTCATCATCGACGGCGGCGGCACGGTCCGCTTCCAGAACGTGTACAGGCTGCGGCGGTACAGGTCGTCGCCGCGGCCCTGGTCGTAGCGCGGCCGGCCCATCGCCAGCTCCTCCCACAGCCCGGCCGGCTGGTACGGCCGCACGCTCGGCCCCCCGAGTCGTTCCACGAGCAGTCCGCCGGCGGCGAGCGCCTGGTCGCGCAGCATCTCGGCCGAGAGCCGGCGGGCCGGCCCGCGGGCGAGGAGTTCGTTGTGCGGGTCGCGGGCGAGCCCGTCGGACATAGCCCGGGAACTCTGGCGGTAGGTGGCCGAGAGCGCGATGGTGCGGAGGAGCTTCTTGTGGTCCCACCCGGAGGCGACGAACTCCCGGGCGAGCCAGTCGAGGAGTTCGGGGTGCGTCGGCCGCGAGCCCTGGGTGCCGAAGTTGTCGGCCGTCTCGACCAGCCCGCGGCCGAACATCATCTGCCAGGCCCGGTTGACGGTCACGCGGGCGAGGAGCGGGTGGTCCGGGTCGGTGAGCCAGCGGGCGAGGCCGAGCCGGTTCCGCGACGCGGCGGCCGGGAACGGCGGCAGTGCCTTGGGCGTGTCAGCGGTCACCCGGTCGCCGTGGGAGTCGTATGACCCGCGTGTCAGGACGAACGCCGGCTTCGGGGCCGGGAGTTCGTCCATCACCATGATTTCGGGGATCGGGTTCACGAACGCCGTGAGCGCCTTGCGGGCCGTGCGGAGGTCGGCCGCGGCTTGGCGCGACGGCTCGTGAGCGACGGAGACGAAGTAGTCGAACAGGCCATCGTCCGCGACCGGCCGGCCGAGCTCCGTCGCCACCTCAGCCGGGGTCAGGGCGCGGTCGTAGACCCGGAACTCGTCCACCGCCCCGCCCTTGAACCCGTTGTCGCGGAAGCGGTAGCCGATCGCCAGGTTCGGCTCGTTCCCGCCGTAGGTGATGTCTTTCGTGAGCTTGTCGCGGACCACCTCCAGCTCAGCCGGTCGGCCGTCGAGGTACACGCGCACCCCGCCGGCCCGCCCGGAGCCGTCGTAGGTCACCGTGACCTGCGTCCACGCGCCCACCGGCACGGCGTCCTTCGTCCGCACCTTCACCGAGTTGCCCGGCCACATGTGGTGCAGCCCCACGGCGACGCGGCCGTTCTCTAGCAGAAGTTCGTACCCCCGACTGCCGGCATCAATGGGGGCCATGCTGTGATGGACCACGACCGCCCGGGGGACGTGGTCGGCAGGCTTCAGCGACAGGCTCAGGGTAAACGGGTCGTCGCGGGTGAAGTGCCCGACGCCGGGGAAGGTGAAACCGCTCTCGCCGTTCAGGGACGCGGCCTGACCGACCCGACCGGGAACGAGTTTCGGCCCTTCGTGAGCGTTCCCGGGCTTCTTCGCGTCGACGGCGTTCGCCAGCTGATTCCCCTTCAGCTCGTCGAACGAGTACGAGGCGACAAGCCCGCGCACGGCCAACGTGTCCGGCCGCTTCCAGGCTGCAAACGCCGGCTTAGCGCTCTCCCGTGCAGCAGTGACGGCCGCCTCCTTCGCCGCGACCGTGCGCCGGAGTTCGGCGAGTTTCGTGTCCTGCCCGTCGGTGGTCAGGAGGAGCGTCGGGACCGGCATCGAGGCGGTGAAGTAGCTCGTCTGCCCGCTCTCGTCGATGTTCTGGAAGAAGGCGAACAGCGAGTAGAAGTCGCGCATCGACACGGGGTCGTACTTGTGGTCGTGGCAGCGGCAGCACTCGAACGTCATGCCGAGGAAGGCGGTGCCGAACGTGTTCACCCGGTCCACCACGTAGGCGACGCGGAATTCCTCCTCGACGACCCCGCCCTCCTCGTTCTGCATGTGGAGCCGGTTGAAGGCGGTGGCCAGCCGCTGCTCCTTCGTGGGGTTAGGGAGGAGGTCGCCGGCCAACTGCCACGTCACGAACTGGTCGAACGGCAGGTTGCGGTTGAAGGCGTTGATGACCCAGTCGCGGTAGGGCCAGACGGCGCGGTAGCGGTCCATCTGGTAGCCGTGGGTGTCGGCGAAGCGGGCCACGTCGAGCCACTCGGCCGCCATCCGCTCGCCGTGCCGCGGCGACGCTAGCAGACGATCGACCACCTTCTCGTAGGCGTCCGGGGCCACGTCCGCGAGAAAGGCGTCCGTCTCGGCCGGCGTCGGCGGCAGGCCGGTCAGGTCGAGGGTGACGCGGCGGAGGAGGCGTTCCCTGTCCGCAGGCGGCGCGGGCCGCATCCCTTCACGCTCCAACCGGGCGAGGACGAAGGCGTCGATCGGGTGGGAGGTCGGGGTACGAGTCTTGGGCGCCTCCGCAGACCGCGGCCGCTCGAAAGCCCAGTGCGTGCCCCACTTCGCCCCCTGGTTGACCCAGCGGGTGAGGGTGTCGATCTGCTGCGGGGTGAGCTTCCGCTTCAGGCTCGGCGGGGGCATGACCCGGTCCGGGTCGGGGTCGGTGAGCCGGGCGATGAGCTCGCTGTCGGCGGCCTTCCCGGGAACAATCACGCCGCGGTCGAAAGGGCTGTCCTTGTCGTCCAGACGGAGCCGGGCCTTGCGGGACTTGGCGTCCGGCCCGTGGCAGTGGAAGCACGCATCGGACAGGATCGGCAGCACCTCGCGCCCGAAGTCGACCGGGGCGGGCTGGGCGGGTGCGGCGGGCGGGACGGCGGCGAGCGCGAGGAGGGCGAGAGCGGCCCGGGTCATCAGGGAGCCTCGGGGCGGGCGGCGGGGTGCCGTTATTATGCCCGACCCCGGCCCAACTGTCAGGGGGTGAAGATCGAGACGCCCGCACGAGGGGCCGCGGCGAGGAGCCGGGTGTCGATGGCGGCGAGAGGGAGTTTCGTGCGCACGGCGAGTTCGAGCGCGGCGGCCGGGCCGGTTCGCAGGCGGTATTGGCGGGCGGTCGAGAGGACTGAAGGCCAAACAAGGTCAAGCCGTTCGGCGTCGATCAAGAAACTGAAGCTATCGAACCGCGAGAGGAAGCGGTCGGCTCGCTCCGCCGAGACCTTACCTGCACGACTCGCGGCCAGCACTTCCTCAGCCATCTGTCCTGGCCACGGGTAGGAGACCAGCGGGAGGGTGTTCGGGAGCCGGTTCATCACCTTGAAAGGGTCGATCGCACCACTTCCGCCCAACAACCACTGGATGGCCACGCTCAGATCGAGAACGAACTCTGGCGACCCGCTCGTCGGCGCGAACAGCGGACGGGTAGGGAAGGTCATGCCGCGTCCGATATCGGCAGCCACTCACGTAGCGGGTGATCCTTCGGGAGCGGATTCCCGGCCCGCTCACAATTCTCGATCACCATGCGGACGAACTCCCGAAACTTCCGGACACGCTCCTCTTCGGCCATGAGGTGCCCGGCAAACAGTGGTCGAGTGGGAATCGGTGGCGTACCTTGCTCGGTCATCGTACTACCCCCCTTCGGCCACTTGCCCGTATCGACATTACCCCGGGTTCGCCTTGAGGAACGCCGCGACCTCCTCGACCTCGGCCGCCGTCAGCCGCCAGTCGGCCGCGCCGATCAGCCCGCTCAGCTGGCCCGGCCGGCGGGCGCCGACGATCGCAGCTGTTACTGCCGGGTGCCGCAGGGTCCAGGCGATCGCCACCTCCCCCGGCGACTTCTCGTGCCGGGCGCCGATCGACTTCAGGAGTTCCACGAGGTTCAGGTTCCGCGTCAGGAGCGGCTCCTGGTAGTGCTTGTTCTTCTCCTTCCGCCAGTCGTCCGCCGGCAGGGCGGCGACCCGCTCGCGGGTCATCGCGCCGGTCAGGAGGCCGCTGGCCATCGGCGAGTAGGCAATCACGCCGACGTTGTTCGCCAGGCAGTAGGGGAGGACACTCTCCTCCACCTCGGGGCGGATCATCGAGTACGGCGGTTGGAGCGAGGTGATCGCGCCGAACGGAGCCACCCGCGCCAGTTGCGCGGCCGAGAAGTTCGAGACGCCCGCCCAGCGCACCTTCCCCTCCTCCTTGAGCTTCACGACCGTCTGCCAGCCCTCCTCGATGTCCTCGTCCGGCTCCGGCCAGTGGATCTGGTAGAGGTCGATCACGTCCACCTTGAGCCGCCGCAGGCTCGCCTCGCACTCGCGGCGGATGCTCGCCGCCGTCAGGCTCTTGCCGATCTGGCGGTTCTCGTCCCACACCCGCGCGCACTTCGTGAACACGAACGGCCGCTTGTCGGCGGGAACACCCTCCAGCGCCTTGGCCACGACCTCCTCGGAGTGCCCGAGGCCGTAGACGGCGGCGGTGTCGACCCAGTTGACGCCCAGGTCGAGGGCCTCCCGGATCGCGGCCACGCTGTCGGCATCGTCCTGGCCCCCCCAGGCGAACGCCCACCCCCCGCCGCCGATCGCCCAGGCTCCGAACCCGATGGGCGTGATGTGCATGTCCGAGTCGCCGAGCCGCCGGGTCTGCATCGCACCGCCTCCGCTATGCCGGCGGACGCCGGCCGGTCCCGATCCTACCCTCACCGTATGCAACCGATCGTCCTCATCAACGCCGTCGGGCTCACGCCCCGCCTGTTGGAATTCTCCCCCCGGCTCAAGGCCGTCGCCGCGGCCGGGTGGGTGGCGAACATGCCGGAGGTGCTGCCGGCCGTCACCTGCACGGCCCAGGCCACGCTCCTCACCGGGAAGCCGCCCGACAAGCACGGGGTCGTGGCGAACGGCTGGCTGTACCGCGGCACCAACGAGGTCCGCTTCTGGCAGCAGTCGAACCGGCTGATCCAGGGCGACCCGGTCTACGCCACGGCCCGGCTGCGGGCCAGGGCGCGGGGGCGGACGTTCAAGAGCGCGAAGCTGTTCTGGTGGTTCAACCAGGGCGCCGCCGTGGACATCTCCGTCACCCCGAAGCCCTGGTACGGGGTGAACGGGGACAAGGTGTTCGGCGTCGCCGGCACCCCGGGCGGCGTGGCGGAGGGGGTCGAAGCCCGGATCGGCCGCTTCCCGTTCCCGGCGTTCTGGGGGCCGATGGCCGGGCGGAAGAGTACCGACTGGATCGCCGCCGCCGCCGGGCTCGTCCTCGCCGACCACGCCCCGGACCTGACGCTCGTCTACCTCCCGCACCTCGACTACGACCCGCAGCGGTTCGGGCCGTCGGCCACCGACATGCCCCGGTGCGTGCGCGCGCTCGACGACGCCTGCGCCCCGCTTCTGGACGCCGCCGCGAAGCTCGGCGCCCGGGTGTGGGTGGTGAGCGAGTACGGCCACTGCGACGTCAGCCGGTACGTCGCCCCCAACCGCCTCCTGCGGCAGGCCGGGCTCCTCGACGTGCGGACCGGGCCGTTCGGCGACCAGGTCGACCTGTTCGCCTCGCGGGCGTTCGCCGTCTGCGACCACCAGCTGGCCCACGTCTACGTGCAAGACCCGCACGACATCCCGGTGGTCCGGGACGTACTCCAGCCGGTGCCGGGGGTCGCCCGCGTGCTGGCCGGGGAGGAGCGTGCCGACCTCCACCTGGCCCACCCGCGGAGCGGCGAGGTGACCCTGGTCGCGGAGCCGGACTGCTGGTTCGCCTACCCGTTCTGGCTGGACGATGCCCACGCGCCGGACTACGCCCCGGCCGTGGCCATCCACCACAAGCCGGGATTCGACCCCTGCGAGCTCTTCTTCGACCCGGAGTTGTGGTTCCCGAAGCTCCACGCCGCCCGCCGGCTGCTCCAGAAGAAGCTCGGCTTCCGCACGACCTTCGACGTCGTCCCGCTCGACGCCGGGATCGTGCGCGGCAGCCACGGCCTCGCCGCGGCCGACCCGCTCGACCGCCCCATCCTCATCGGCCACGGCCCGAACCCCGGGCCGACGGTTCCGATGACCGACGTCCGCGACCTGCTCCTCGGGGCGCTGGGGCTGGACTGACGGACCGGCCCGCGAGTTCAGCCGATCAGCTGGCGCAGCGTGCGGACGAACCGCGGGACCGCCACCTTCGGGTCTTCCGCGGCTTCGTACTCCAGCGCCACGTAGCCGTGGAAGTTGCCGTCCTTCAGGATGCGGACGACGCGCGCGAGGTCGGCGTCCTCCTTCCGACCGTTCGGGTAGACCTCCGTCTTGACCTGGGCCACCACGCCGTAGGGCACGATCGCGGCGATGTCGGCGTAGGGGTTGGCGGTACGGAAGTTCCCGGTGTCGATGTTCACGCCCAGCGCCGGGCTGCGGACCGGCCGGACGAGGTCGAGCAGGTGCTCGGCGGTGTCGGTGATGCCGCCGTGGTTCTCCAGCGCCAGCTGGATGCCGAGCCGCTCGGCGACCGGGCAGCACTCGTTGAGGGCATCCACGACCCGCCGCTGCGCGGCCGCCAAAGTATCGTCCTTGTCCGGGTTGCCGGCGAAGATGCGGACGGTCCGCGCCCCCAGCCGGGCGGCGCGGGCGGTCCAGTCCTTCACGTTCTGGATCTCGCGCGCCCGCCGGGCGTCGTCCTTGACGGTGAACGTGTTCCCGACCGGCACCCCGGAGATCGGCCGGCGCTTGCGCGCGGCGTAGTCGCGGAGCTTGTCCAGGTAGGCGTCCGACGTGTCGGCGAAGTAGTACGAGGTGAGTTCAACGGCGTCGAGCGGCAGGTCGGCGGCGAAGTCGATGAAGTCGAACAGGGTCATCGACCCCTTCTTCACGTCGAGGAACTGCCGAAAGCTGTACGCGGCGAGGCTGAGTTTGAGGTCCGCAGTCGGCCCCGGCCGGCGGATCGGGTCGATCGCCGGGGCGAGGGCGGGGGTCGCCACGGCGGCAGCGGCGGAGCGGAGGAAGTCGCGGCGGGAGACGGTCATGACGTGACTCCGGGAGGGAACCCCGGCAGTCTACCGCCGGCCGCCGGCCGCCGCCAACGCCTTCACCCGCCCCTCGACCACGGTCATCACCCGGTTCCAGCCGTGCTTGTCGTTCTTCACGTCGTCGAACTTCACCGCCGGGCCGACCCGGATCGTGATCCGCTCCGGCCGGGGGAAGCGCACGCCGGGGGGCATGGCGTCGAAGGTTCCGGAGATGTGGCACGGCACCACCGGCACCGGCGACCCGGCCACCACCATCCCCACCCCGCCCTTGAACGGCGTCATGGCCCCGTCGCGGCTCCGGCCGCCCTCGGGGAACACCACGAACCCGCACGGCGTCTTCACCAGCTTGTCGCGGAGCTCCTTCAGAGCCTGGGGGGTCCGCTTCTTCCGCCACAGCGGCAGGGCGTTGATGAAGCCCGCGGCGAAGGCGGTGGTGAAGGCGCTGTCGAAGAACACGTCCCCGGCCGCCAGGGCGAACACCCGCGCCCGCAGGTCGAGTCGCAGCGGGGCCACCAGGGCCAGGGCGTCGAGGTGACTGGAGTGGTTCGAGCAGAGGATGAACGGGAACTCGGTGGGCAGGTGTTCCCGGCCGACCACCCGGAGGCGGTGCCAGAGCGAGAAGTACGTCCGGGCCAGCACCGCCCAGCCGGTGTGTACGACCGTCAGGAACGGCCCGCTCTCCCGCTTCACACTCGACAGCCGTTCCCACGGGTGGAGCCCGAGGTCGTCGGCCGGGCGGAGCTGGAAGTCGTCCATCGGGCGTTCAGATACGAGTTCAGAGTTCAGCGAGCCGAGGAAGACGACCCCATCGTGCGTTGTATGCCGAGTCGCGGATGTGACACCGAAAACGCGGAGCTCCAAACTCGGAACTCATCCCGTGAACACCCGCCCCGCCTGCCCCACGCCGAGGCCGCCGAAGAAGTTCATGCCGTGGTAGGCCACCGGGGCGACCAGGATGAGGCTGTCGAAGCGGTCGAGCAGGCCGCCGTGGCCGGGGATGACCTTGTCCAGCGTCTCCACCCCCGCGTCCCGCTTGATGGCGGCGAGCATCAGGTCGCCCAGCTGGGCGGCCAGGGCCAGCAGGACGCCCAGAGCCAGCAAGCGGGCCGGGTTCTCCAGCGGGGTGTCGCTGAAGACGAGCGACCCGACGGCGAACACCACCAGCACCACGACCACCGCCCCGCCGACGGCCCCCGCCACGGTCCGGTCCGGGTTCGTGTGCGGCGCCAGCACCGGGCCGCCGGCGACCTTCCCAACCACGTACCGGGCCACGTCCCAGAAGCCGACCGCGACCAGCACCAGGGCGACCCGGGGGCGGTAGTTCGGGTCGTTCGCCAGGAAGCTGAGGTGGCCGAGACAGCTGCCGAACAGGGCGAACGCCACCACCCCGAGCGCCGTGCGCTGGAGGTAGCCCTTCGGCCGGTCCTGGGCGGCGGCGAACCCGGCCACGCCGGCGATCACCAGGGGGAAGGCGGCGGCGAACAGGGCGTAGTAGTTGTCGAGCGCGGCGAACTGGATCACCACCATGCCGAGCAGCACCAGGTAGCAGATGAACTTCTCCCGGAACAGCCCCGTGGCCCGGGCGAACTCCCGGAAGCACATCACGCTCAGGAGCGCCGACCCGACGATCACCCACGCCGCCCCGAGTAGCACGGGGGCGGCCATCGCCGGCACCACGACCATCCAGCCGCGGTAGCGGCGCCAGGCGTCGTGCCGGGTTTCCGGCCGGATGCGGTTCCGCCAGAACTTCAGCACGAACGGGCCGACGGCGAGCGGCAGGGCGGCGAGCCCCAGCAGGAGCAGGGTGGCCGGGTCGTCGAACGCCCGCAGGGGGTTGATCAGGCGGTCGCGGGCGGCGTCCGTCACGGGGCACCGGGGCAGGCGGGCGGAAAGATGGGGGGCATGATAGCGTAACACGGCGTAACTACCACCACCCCCGGCTCGTGCCGGCCGCCGGGCCGGCGCGTATCATCCGACGAAGCCCATCCCTACCGACCGGGAGATCCGATGTTCTCGCTACGACACCTCCGCCCCGCCGGCCTGGGCCTCGCCGCGGCCGCGGGGGTGCTCCTCTGCGGCACGGCCCCGGCCCGCTACATGCGGGTCGAAACCGAGAAGGTGCCCGTCGAGCGGCTCGTCACCAACCTCGAGGCCGAGGTGAGGGCCAACCCGAAGGACGCGAAGGCCGTCCTGAACCTGGCGCGGGCGCACGCGATGGCCTTTGCCAGGCGGGCCGACGAGCTTGAGGCGCGCAAGGACGGCAAGAACGGCGGGCTGTGGTTCGGGTACGAGCCGCCGTTCGTGCCGTTCGGCAAGGCCACCCCGACGACGGACGAGGCCAAGGAGGCGGCCGCGAAGGCCCACCTGGCGAAGGCCACCGCCCTCTACGACCGGGCGGTCAAGCTGGCCCCGGACGACCCGGCCGCCCGCCTCGGGCGGGCCTGGGTGATCGAGCAGTCGGGCGACAAGGCGAAGGCCGTGGCCGCCTACCGCGACCTGATCCGCGACGGCTGGGCGAAGGACCACGACCTGAAGGCGCTCGGCCTCGGCGGGCACACGGTCACGGCGGAGGCCGCCGGCTACCTCGTCCCGCTGCTCGACGCCGAGAAGGACTCGGTCGAGATCGCCGACCTCCGCGCCAAGGCCGACCGGCTCAAGAAGCTCCCCCGCCCGGTCACCCCGATCGCCGTGCCGCTGCGGGACGGCCTGTCCGCCGCGGACGTCGAGGACCACCGGGCCGCGGTCCGGTTCGACGCCGACGGCTCCGGCCTCCACAAGCCGTGGACGTGGATCAACCGGGACGCGGCCTGGCTGGTCTACGACCCGACCGGCCGGGGCGAGGTCGATTCGGCCCTCCAGTTCTTCGGGAGCGTGACGTTCTGGCTGTTCTGGGAGAACGGCTACACCGCCCTCGCGGCGCTGGACGACGACCGCGACGGCCGGCTGGCGGACGCCGAGCTCCGCGGCCTGGCGCTGTGGCACGACGTCAACGGGAACGGCGTCGCCGACCGCGGCGAGGTGCGGCCGCTGGCCGAGTACGGCATCGTTTCCGTGTCGTGCCGGCACGAGCGGGACGAGTCGCACCCGGACCGGATCGCCTACAGCAGGGCCGGCGTCACCTTCCGCGACGGCACCACCCGGCCGACGTTCGACCTCATCCTGAAGCCCTGGTAGGGGGCGGGCTGAGAACTCGGTGAGGAAGCCCGGGGTCAGCCCCCGGGCTTCGTACTTCTAGGGGTGGTGGCGGGCCGCTAAGATAGTCCGGACCGGGCCGGAAGCTCAACGGTCGAGCAGTCCGCTCATAACGGATTGGAAGTGGGTTCGACTCCCACACGGCCCACTCTCGCGTCCGACCCCCGAGTCGGGTACAGTGTTCGTTGCCTACCCCCACCGCCCCCTCCACGAGCGGCGCTCATGCGGTTCCCACTTGCCGCCCTGGCTGCGGCCCTGACCGGCGGAGCCGCCGCAGCCGACCCGGTCGATTTCGCCAAGGACGTCCGCCCGATTCTGGCGGCGCAGTGTTACTCGTGCCACGGCCCGGACGAGAAGGCCCGTAAGGGCGACCTCCGCCTCGACCTGCGCGACGACGCGGTGCAGGCCGGTGCCCTCACCCCCGGGAAGGCGGACGCGAGCGAATTCTTAAAGCGGATCACCGCTGCGGACCCGGCCGAACGGATGCCCCCGGCCAGCTCCAAGAAGCCCCCGCTCACCGCCCAGCAGGTCGAACTCCTCCGCCGCTGGGTGAACGAGGGGGCCAAGTACAGCGAACACTGGTCGTTCGCCAAGCTCACCCGCCCGCCTGCCCCCGACCTCCCGAACCCGAAGGCTGAGGTCCGCAACGACATCGACCGGTTCGTCCTGGCCCGGCTCGTCAAGGAAGGGTTGAGCCCGTCGCGGCCGACGGACAAGGCCACCTTGATCCGCCGGCTGTCGCTCGACCTGACCGGCCTGCCGCCCACCCCCGAGGAGGTGCGGGCGTTCGTGACAGATCGCGCCTCGGACGCTTACGAGAAGCTGGTGGACCGACTCCTCGCGTCGCCGCACTACGGCGAGCGGATGGCCGTGTTCTGGCTCGACCTCGTCCGCTACGCCGACTCGATCGGCTACCACAGCGACAACCCGATGAACGTCTCCCCCTACCGGGACTACGTCATCCGGTCGTTCAACGCCAACCTCCGCTTCGACCAGTTCACGGTCGATCAGCTGGCCGGCGACCTCCTCCCGAACGCGACCCTCTGGCAGCGGGTGGCGACCGCCTACAACCGGCTCCTCCAGACGACCGAGGAGGGCGGCGCCCAGGCCCGGGAGTACGAGGCCAAGTACGCAGCGGACCGGGTGCGGAACTACGGGCAGGTGTGGCTCGGCGGCACGATCATGTGCGCCGAGTGCCACAACCACAAGTTCGACCCCTACACCGCGGCCGACTTCTACTCGATGGCCGCCTTCTTCGCCGACGTACAGGAAGGAGCGATCGGCCGGCGCGAGCCGGGGATGCCCGTCCCCACCCCCGAGCAGGAGCGCCGGCTCGCCGAGTTGACCGCCGCCGCAACCGCCGCCCAGGCCAAGCTGGCAGGACGGGCGGCAGCCGTCGGGGTGGCAGCGCTCAAGGCCGACCGGGCCGTGGTGTCAGCAGCCGAAAAGGCCCGTGCCAACTTCGACGCCGGCATCCCGCGGGTTCTCATCACCTCAGCGGGCGCGCCGCGGGTCGTCCGCATCCTGCCGCGGGGGAACTGGCTCGACGCGACCGGCCCGGTGGTGAGCCCGAACACGCCCGGGTTCCTCCCCCCCCTGCCCCGCCGGGACGCCAAGACGCGGCCGACCCGGCTCGACCTCGCCCGCTGGACCGTCTCGCCTGACAACCCGCTGACGGCCCGCGTCTTCGTGAACCGGGTCTGGAAACTGTTCTTCGGAGCGGGCATTGCCCGGTCGCTGGAGGAGTCCGGGGCGCAAGGTGAACTCCCGACCCACCCCGAACTCCTCGACCAACTGGCGGCCGACTTCCGCGCCGACTGGGACGTGAAGCGCCTCGTTCAACGGATCGTGACGTCCGCGACCTACCAGCAGTCGTCGGCGGAAACGCCGGCCCTGCGCGAGCGCGACCCGTTCAACCGCCTCCTCGCCCGCCAAGGCCGCTGGCGACTTGAGGCCGAGTTCGTCCGCGACAACGCCCTGGACGTGAGCAGCCTGCTGAACCGGCAGGTCGGGGGCAAGAGCGTCTTCCCGTTCCAGCCGCCGGGCTACTGGGCGGCCCTCAACTTCCCGGTCCGCGAGTGGCAGAAGGGGGCCGGCGACACCGTCTACCGCCGCGGGCTGTACACGCACTGGCAGCGGTCGTTCCTCCACCCGGCCATGCTGGCGTTCGACGCCCCCAGTCGGGAGGAATGCACCTGCGACCGGCCGCGGTCGAACATCCCGCAGCAGGCTCTCGTGCTGCTGAACGACCCAGAGTTCGTGGAGGCCGCCCGCGCCTTCGCCGCCCGCGCGATCGCCGACGGCGGCCCGGACGATGCCGCGAAAGTGAACTGGGCCTTCACCCGCGCCACGAGCCGGCCGCCGACGCCGGAGGAAGCCAAGATCCTGATCGACCTGTTGGGCCGGTTGAGGAATGCACCGGACGCGGCCCAACCCGCGCGCCTGCTGGCCGTGGGCGACCGGCCGAACCCTCCGGGCGTCGCACCGACGGAGTTGGCGGCGTGGACGAACGTGTGCCGGGCGCTGCTGAACCTGCACGAGACGATCACGAGGCAGTAGAAGTCGGGGATCGGGGGGCGGGTATCGGGTGTGTCGGGGATCGGGTCTGCACCTGCCCGGAGGTTCACCGATGGCGATCCAGAGTTACCGGGAGCTGGACGTCTGGCAGCGGGCAATGGACCTTGTCGATCTGCTTTACACGCTGACACGAGTGCTTCCGGCAACCGAACGGTATGGACTGACGAGCCAGCTCCAACGAGCGGGTGCTTCGATCCCTTGCAACATCGCGGAAGGCTACGGCCGGCGTCACCGGGGTGACTACTTGAGGTTCTTGTCCATCTCCCGAGGATCGCTCTGCGAAGTCGAAACCCTGTTGCTGATCTCCGTCCGTCAGGGCTTTCTCAATCAAGAAGACATCGACTCGGCCTGGAACCTCTGCCAGCGAATCGGACAGATGCTTCTCCGCCTGATGGAAGCCCTCGATCGTACCCGTGACTCCGCCACTAAGACGCCCTCGAACCAACCTCGCTAGCATCCATCCACCCGACACACCCGACACCCGATGCACCCTCTCCACCTCCTCAAGCGGCGGACGTTCCTCGGCCAGGCCACGCGCGGGGTCGGGGGGGCGGCGCTCGCCGCACTCTTCGCCCGCGAGGCGGCGGCCGCGCCGGACCGCTGGGCGGGCGTCGTGACCCGGCCGCACGTCCCGCCGAAGGCCAAACGGGTCATCTTCATGGTTATGGCCGGCGGGCCGAGCCACCTCGAACTGTTCGACAACAAGCCCACGCTGGCCAAACTCCACGGCCAGCCGATGCCCGAGTCGGTCACCCGCGGCCAGCCGATCGCCCAACTCCAGGGCGCCCGGCTCACGTGCTTCGGCCCCCAGTGGGGCTTCCGGAAGCACGGCCGCGGCGGCGTCGAGATGAACGAACTGTTCACCCACCTCCCGGCCGTGGCCGACGACCTCTGCGTCGTCCGGTCGCTCCGGACGGAGGCGATCAACCACGACCCGGCCCACACGTTCATGAACACCGGGTCGAGCGTGTCCGGCCGGCCGAGCATGGGGAGCTGGCTCACCTACGGCATCGGGGCCGAGGCCGACGACCTCCCCGGCTTCGTCGTCCTCACGTCGAACGGCCGCGGCGGCCAGAACCAGCCGATCGCCTCGCGCCAGTGGGGGCCGGGCTTCCTCCCCGGGCGGTTCCAGGGGGTCCACCTCCGCGGCCAGGGCGACCCGATCCTCTACCTCACCAACCCGCCCGGCGTCGCCCCCGCCCAGCAGCGAGACGTGATCGACGCTGTGTCCCGGCTCAATCAGCTGCACGGCACCGCCGTGGATGACCCCGAGGTCGCCACTCGGGTCGCCCAGTACGAACTGGCGTTCCGGATGCAGACCAGCGTGCCGGCCCTGATGGACCTGGCGAACGAGCCGCGGAACGTCATGGAGAGCTACGGCACCAAGGGGGCGGACGGGTCGTTCGCGGCCAACTGCCTCCTCGCCCGCCGGCTCGCCCAGCGGGGGGTGCGGTTCATCCAGCTCTACCACCGCGACTGGGACCACCACGGCGGCGTCAAGGACGGCATCCGCCTGAAGATCGAAGAGGTGGACCGCCCACTCACCGCCCTGATCCAGGATCTGAAGCGGCTCGGGATGTTCGACGACACGCTCATCGTCTTCACCGGCGAGTTCGGGCGGACGCCGATGTCGCAGGGCGGCAACGGCCGCGACCACCACATGAAGGGGTTCTCGGCCCTCCTCGCCGGCGGCGGCATCAAGGGCGGGGTCACCCACGGCGCGACCGACGACTTCGGCTACCACGCCACCGACAAGGTCGTCGAGGTGTTCGACCTCCACGCCACCATGCTCCACCTGCTCGGCATCGACCACGAACGGCTCACCTTCCGCTTCCAGGGCCGCGACTACCGACTCACGGACGTTCACGGGAAGGTGGTCCGCGAAATTCTGGCGTAAACCGCCGGCCGGGTGTAAGTGTCGAATCGCCACCCGGTATCCGCTCCCGCCATGCCAGGCACCCGCCGGACGCCATGACGCAACTTCCCACCTTCTCCCCCCTTCCCCGCGCGGTCCGCGTCGTGGGGGCGTTTACCCTCGGCCTCGTCGCGGCCGCCGCCTTCGGCGGGTGCGCCAAGCCGCCGCCGCCGTTGGTGAAGGCCGCCGCCCCGGACGTGTTCGTCGAGTTGCCCGTCGTCCGCGGGATCACCGACTTCGAGGACTTCACCGGCCGGACCGAGGCCTACAAGGTCGTGGACGTGAAGCCGCAGCTCACGGCCCTGCTCGACCGGGTCCACTTCAAGGACGGCGCGTACGTCCCCGAGGGGACGCCGCTGTTCGACCTGGACGCCCGGTTCTTCAAGGCCCAGGCCGACGGGGTGGACGCCAACCTGAAGCTCTCCCGGGCCAAGCGCGACCTCGCCAAGACCCTCCTCGTCACCGCCGAGAAGTCGAAGAACAGCTCCGTCATCTCGGCCGACGAGTACTCCAAGGCCGCGGCCGAGTACCAGGCCGCCGAGGCGGCGGTGAAGGTGGCCGAGCACGAGCTGGAGAAGGCCCGGACCACGCTGGACTACACGCGCATCTCCGCCCGCTACACCGGCCGGCTCGGCAAGAGCATGGTGGACCCGGGCAACGTGGTGAAGGAGAACGAGACGGTCCTGACCAAACTCGTCGTCCTCGACCCGATCTACGTGGTGTTCGACATCGACGAGCGGACGCTCCTCCGCATCCGCCGGCTCATCGCCGACGGCCGCATCCCGTCCGCCCGGGAGAACCCCATCACGGTGCGGGTCGGGCTCGCCGACGAGGACGGCTACTCGTTCAACGCCCCGATCACGTTCGCCGACAACCAGATCGACGTGGGCACCGGCACCCTGCGGTTCCGCGGCGAGATGCGCAACCCGAGCCTCCAGCGCAGCGGCCTCCCGGCCCTGGTCGGGACCGCCGCCGCGGCCGGGGCCGACACCAACGGCCCCCGGCTGCTGTCGCCGGGAATGTTCGTGCGGGTCCGCTTCCCGGTCGGGCGGGAGCACCCGGCGGTGCTGGTACCCGAGGAGGCCATCGGCGCCGACCAGGGCCAGCGGTTCGTGTTCGTGTTGAACGACAAGGACGAGGCCCAGTACCGCCGCGTGACGCTCGGCCCCCAGGAGGACCGGCTGCGGGTCATCGACGAGGGCGTGAAGCCCGGCGAGCGGGTGATCGTCAGCGGCCTCCAGCGCGTCCGGGCCGGGCTGAAGGTGAACCCGAAGCCGGCGTCCCCGGGCGGGCCTTCGGGCGGAGGGAAGAAGGGGGCGTAGCAGCCCCTCGCGGCCGCTACCAAGTTTTTCCGGAGCGGGGTTCGCGTCGCCTCTCGTGACACCGCCCACGCCCTCCCGGGCTCAAGGCCCGACCTCTGACCTCTGATGACGTGAAGTGATTGCCCGCTTCTTCATCGACCGGCCGATCTTCGCGGCCGTCCTGTCCATCCTGGTAACCCTCGCGGGGGCACTGGCGGCGCCCGTGCTGCCGGTGTCGCAGTACCCGCAGGTCACCCCGCCGACCGTTCAGGTCGACTGCAACTACCCTGGGGCCAGCGCCGGCGTCGTCTCCCAGACCATCGCGTCGCCTGTCGAGCAGCAGGTGAACGGGGTCGAGGAGATGCTGTACATGGCCTCCCAGTGTACCAGCGACGGGAGCTACACCCTCACGGTCACGTTCCGCCCCGGCACCGACCTGAACATGGCCCAGGTGCGGGTGCTCAACCGCGTCTCCCTGGCCATGCCGCAGCTGCCGGACGTGGTCCGGGCGACCGGCGTGACCACGCGGAAGCGGTCGCCCGAGCTGCTCATGACGATCAGCATGAACAGCCCGGACAACACCTACGACCAGCTGTACCTGAGCAACTACGCCTCGCTCCGGGTGAAGGAGGAGCTCGCCCGCACCCCCGGCGTCAGCGACGTGACCATCTTCGGCCAGCGCGACTACGCCATGCGGGTGTGGGTGAACCCGGAACGGCTGGCGGCCCTGTCACTCACCCCGGCCGACGTGGTGACCGCCCTCCGCGGGCAGAACATGTCGATCGTCGCCGGCCGGGTCGGCCAGGCGGAGGGGGACGGGGCCACGCCCTTCGAGTTCACCCTGGCCGGGGTCGGCCGGCTGACCACCGAGGAGGAGTTCGGGGACGTGGTGGTGAAGGTCGGCACGGCCGGGCAGGTGGTGAAGATCAAGGACGTGGCCCGGGTCGAACTCGGGGCCAAGGCCCAGGACGTGAACTCCCGCTTCGACCGCAAGCCGACCACCGGCCTCGGCATCTTCCTGATGTCGAACGCCAACGCGGTCGAGACGTCGCGGGAGGTGCTGGCGACGATGGAGCGGCTCGCCCACGACTTCCCGCCGGGGGTCAAGTGGGAGATCGGCTACGACACCGCGCCGTTCATCAAGGACTCGATCCGCGAGGTGTTCTTCTCCCTCCGCGACGCGATCATCCTCGTCGCCCTGGTGGTGCTGGTGTTCCTCCAGAGCTGGCGCGCCGCGGTCATCCCCCTGGCGGCCGTGCCGGTGGCGATCGTCGGCACCTTCTCGGCCATGTACGTGGCCGGGTTCAGCGTGAACAACCTGACGCTGTTCGGGCTAGTCCTGGCCGTCGGCATCGTGGTGGACGACGCGATCGTGGTGGTCGAGGCGGTGCAGCACAAGCTCGACCTGGGCTTTGCCCCCCGCGAGGCCACGGTCCGCGCGATGGACGAGGTGGCCGGCCCCGTTGTGGCGGTGGGGATCGTGCTGGCGGCCGTGTTCGTCCCGTGTGCCTTCCTGTCCGGGATCGTCGGCTCGTTCTTCCGTCAGTTCGCCCTCACGATCGCGGTCAGCACCCTCCTATCCACGCTCAACTCCCTGACCCTGAGCCCCGCCCTCGCGGCGCTGCTCCTCCGGCCGAAGGCCGCCAAGCCGACCAGCCGCGCGGGGCGCGTCGTGGCCCGACTGCTGTCCCCGCTCACCGCCTTCGGCTGGGGCTTCGACCGGGCGTTCGGCTGGTCGAACCGCGTGTACGTCCGACTGGTCGGCCTGGGGCTGCGGGTGCCGCTGCTCGTCCTGGCGGTGTACGGCGGGCTGATCGCCGCCGGGGTGTACGGCTACCGCCAGCTGCCGACCGGGTTCATCCCGCAGCAGGACAAGGGCTACCTGATCGCCAGCATTCAGCTGCCGGACGCCGCGTCCTCCGAGCGCACCGTGGACGTGCTTCAGGAGCTGGCCCGGGTGGCGCTGGAGTACGAGGTGCCGGTCGCCGCCAAGGAGAACGAGGAGGGGGCGGAAAAGGTCGAGAAGGACGGCGCGACGACGTGGGTGAAGAAGGTGCGGCCGGTGGGGCACATCAACGGCATCGCCGGCAACTCCTTCGTGCTGAGCGCCTACGGGTCGAACTTCGGGTCGATGTTCATCATCCTCAAGGACTTCCCCGATCGCCGCGACCCGAAGCTGTACGCCGCCCGGGTGGCGAAAGACCTGGCCGACCGCTACGCCCAGAAGGTGCCCGCCGCGCAGGTGAACGTGTTCGGCGCCCCGGCCGTGTCGGGCCTCGGGCGGGCGGGCGGGTTCCGGGTCATGATCGAGGACCGCGGCGGCGCCGGGGCCGACGGCCTGGAGCGCGCCACCAAGGCGTTCATCGACCGGGCCGCCCAGCAGCCCCAGCTGAACGGCCTGTTCACGGTCTACAAGACGAACAGCCCGCAGGTGTTCCTCGACGTGGACCGGGCCTCCTGCCTCACCCACGGGGTCGAACTCGGGGACGTGTACGCCACCCTCCAGGGCGGGATGGGGAGCCGGTACGTGAACGACTTCAACCGCTTCGGCCGGACGTGGCAGGTGAACGTCCAGGCCGACCACCCGTACCGCAACGAGCTCGAAGACATCCGCAAGCTGAAGGTCCGCGGCAAGACCGGCTCGATGGTGCCGCTGGCGGCGGTGACGACGGTGCGGGTCCAGTCCGGGCCGCTGGTCATCAGCAGGTACAACACGTACCCGGCGGCGGCGGTGAACGGGAACGTCTCGGCCGGGGTGAGTACCGGCGACGCCCGCGCCCTGGTGGACCGACTGGCCGAGGACGAACTCCCGGCCGGCACGATGGCGGCCGAGTGGACCGAGCTGATGTACATGGAAGACCTCGCCAACCGGGCCGAGCTCCGCCTGCCGGGCGGCTACGCCTTCCGGGGGCAGACGACGGTGCTGGTGTTCGCCCTGTCGGTGTCGTTCGTGTTCCTGATCCTGGCCGCCCTCTACGAAAGCTGGGCGTTCCCGCTGGCCGTCATCCTGGTCGTGCCGGTGTGCGTGGCCTGTTCGCTGGCCGCCGTGTGGGTCACCGACCCGGGCTCGGCCGCCGAGACGCTGCGCCAGGCCGGCGTCACGCCCGAGTGGGCGGGCGGCTTCGGCGCGAGGCTCCTCGCCGGCGGCGCCTGGGCGGACGCCCAGCTGATAGCCCCGGTGTCCAGGCCGCTGGGGGCGCTGGGGATCTTCAAGCAGGACATCAACGTCTTCACGCAGGTGGGGTTCGTGGTGCTGATCGGGCTGGCGTGCAAGAACGCCATCCTGATCGTCGAGTTCGCCAAGCAGCGGCGCGACGCCGGCGCCGACCTCCGCGCCTCGGTCCTCGACGCCTGCGCCCTCCGCTTCCGCCCGATCATGATGACCTCGGTGGCGTTCATCCTCGGCGTGGTGCCGCTGGCCGTCGCCAGCGGGGCCGGGGCGGAGATGCGGCAGGCGCTGGGCATCGCCGTCCTCGGCGGCATGATCGGGGTGACGGTGTTCGGCGTGTTCCTCACGCCGATGTTCTTCGCCGTGGTAGACCGGCTCACCCACTCCCGGCTGTTCACGCACCCGTGGGTGCGGGCTGTGGGGGCGGCGGCCATGTTCGTGATCGCCCTGAAGTTCGTCCGCCCGCTCGCCGCCGCGGCCGCCGGGAAGGCCGCCGCCGGCGTCCGCCGCGTGTCCCGCAACCGCTTCGGCGCGTAGCGCCGGCCGCGCGGGTGTTAGCGCCTCCGACGCGACGCCGTGCCGACTCCGAACTCGAAACTCTGAACGCGAAACGCGCCGCATGTTCACCCGCTTCTTCATCGACCGGCCTATCTTCGCCACCGTCCTCTCGACGCTCGTCGTGCTGGCCGGGGTGGTGGCGCTCTCGACGCTGCCGGTGGCGCAGTACCCCGAGATCACCCCGCCGACGGTCGAGGTGTCGGCGGTGTACGTCGGGGCGAACGCGAAGGTGGTGGCCGACACGGTCGCCGCGCCGATCGAGGAGCAGGTGAACGGCGTCGAGGACATGATGTACATGTCCTCCACCTGCACCAACGACGGGACGTACACGCTCACCGTCACGTTCAAGCCGGGCGTGGACCTGAACATCGCCCAGGTGCTCGTGCAGAACCGAGTCAACCTCGCCGCGCCGAAGCTGCCGGCCGAGGTCACCCGCCGCGGGCTGCTGGTCAAGAAGAAGTCGCCCAGCCAGCTGATGATCATCAACCTGTACTCGACCGCGCCGCAGCCGGAGCCCCCGGCCGACGCCCCCAAGCGGGAGCGCGACGCCGCCGAGCGGCGGCGGCAGGAAACCCTCCTCTACCTGAGCAACTACGCCACCATCCGCCTCCGCGACGAGCTCGCCCGCCTCCCGGGGGTGGGCGACATCACGTACCTCGGCCAGCGCGACTACTCGATGCGGCTCTGGCTCGACCCCGACCGGATGGCCGTGAAGGGGGTGTCGGCCGAGGACGTGGTGCGCGCGGTGCAGCAGCAGAACGCGCAGATCGCGGCCGGGCAAGTCGGCCAGCCCCCGGCCCCGACCGGGCAGGCGTTCCAGTACACGATCAACACCCTCGGCCGGCTCGCCGTGCCCGAGCAGTTCGGCGAGATGATCCTCAAGACCGACGCCGACGGGCGCGTCGTCCGGATGCGGGACGTGTCCGAGGCCGAGTTGGGCGCGCTGAACTACGACCAGACCTGCACCCTGGACGGCAAGCCGTCGGTCGCGCTCTCGGTGTACCAGCTGCCGGGGACCAACGCCCTCGACACCGCCCGCGGGGTGAAGGAGAAGATGGAGGAGCTCCGGGCCAAGTTCCCGGAGGGGATGGACTACGCGATCGTGTACGACACCACGCCCTTCATCGACGAGTCGATCGTCGAGGTGTTCCGCACCCTGCGCGACGCCGTCATCCTGGTCGCGGTCGTCATGCTGGTGTTCCTCCAGAGCTGGCGGGCGGCGGTCATCCCGCTCGCGGCCGTGCCGGTGGCCATCGTCGGCACCTTCGCGGCGATGGCCGGGCTCGGCTACACGGTGAACAACCTCACCCTCTTCGGGCTGGTCCTCGCGGTCGGCATCGTGGTGGACGACGCGATCGTGGTGGTCGAGGCGGTGCAGCACCACATCGAGCGCGGGATGGCCCCGCGCGACGCGACCATCAAGGCGACGGATCAGGTCGCCGGGCCGGTGATCGCGGTCGGACTGGTGCTGTCGGCGGTGTTCGTGCCGTGCGTGTTCATCAGCGGCATCGTGGGCGAGTTCTACCGCCAGTTCGCGGTCACGATCGCGGTCAGCACGCTGCTGAGCGTGTTCGTGTCGCTCACCCTCAGCCCGGCGCTGTGCGCCCTCCTGCTGAAGCCGCACACCGACGCCGCCGGCCGCGAGCCGCTGCCGCGGGTGGCGTTCCCGCTGCTCGGGGCCGCGCTCGCCTACGTCTTCCTGACGGAGCACGTCGGGGCCGGGCTCGCCCACCTGCCGCAGACCTGGCAGGCGTGGGCCGAGCCGATGGCCGGCTGGCTGGTCCCCCTGGCCGCCGGGCTGGCCGGCGCCGCCGCGGGGTTCGCCCTGCGGGTCGTGCTGAACCGCTTCCTCGGGCTGCTGTTCGCGGGCTTCAACCGCGGCTTCGACGCTGCCACCGCCGCCTACGCCAAGACCGTCGGCCTGATGCTCCGGCTCTCGGTCCTCGTCCTCGCGGGGTACGGCGGCCTCCTGTACCTGACCTACTACGCCCTCGTCACCGCCCCGAGCGGGTTCATCCCGGACCAGGACAAGGGCTTCCTCCTGGTGAACGTCCAGCTGCCGGACGCCGCGGCCCTCGGCCGCACGGCCGAGCAGATGAAGCTCCTGGAAGACATCGCCCGCTCCACCCCGGGGGTCAAGCACACGGTCAGCGTGTCGGGCCAGTCGGTGCTGCTCGGCGCCAACGCGCCGAACTTCGGCACCCTGTACGTGCTGCTCGACGACTTCCCCAACCGCCGCTCCCACGACCTCGGGGCAGAGGCGATCGCCACCCGGCTCCAGGCCGCGTTCAACGACCGGCTCCCCGGGTCACGCGTGAACGTGTTCGGCGCCCCCGCGGTGGACGGGCTCGGTACGGCCGGCGGCTTCAAGCTCGTGATCGAGGATCCGGGGGCGACCAGCCCGGCGGAACTCGAACTCGTGGGCAAGCAGGTCGCGGACGCCGCCGGCACCGGACACGAGCTGCGCGACACCTTCAGCGGCTTCAAGGCCGACACGCCCTGGCTGTTCCTCGAAATCGACCGCGTGAACGCCCAGGTGATCGGCGTGCCGGTCGGCGAGATCATCAGCGCGTTGCAGGTGTACTTCGGCTCGCTGTACGTGAACGACTTCAACCGTTTCGGCCGGACGTGGCAGGTGAACGTCCAGGCCCGCGCCGACTACCGGCGGCGGATCGACGACATCCGGCGCATCCGCGTCCGCAACCCGCGGATGCCGGAAGGCAGCGACCACATGGTCCCGCTCGGCGGGGTGCTGAAGGTCCGCGAGGACGTGGCCGGGCCGGTGATGGTGTACCGGTACAACCTCTACCAGGCGGCCCCGGTGACCGCCGCCCCGGCCCCGGGCGTGAGCTCGGGCGAGGCGATCGCGGCGATGGAGCGGGCCGCGGCCGACCAACTCCCGCCGACCATGCGGACCGAGTGGACCGAACTCGCCTTCCTCCAGCTCCAGACCAAGGACACCGCGGCGAAGGCCTTCCTCCTGTCGGTGGTGTTGGTGTTCCTGGTGCTGGCCGCGCAGTACGAGAGCTGGGCGCTGCCGCTGGCCGTCATCCTGGTGGTGCCGATGTGCCTCCTGAGCGCGGCCGCCGGCGTCCGGGCCGCCGGGCTGGAGGTGAACGTCTTCACGCAGGTCGGGTTCGTGGTGCTGGTCGGACTGGCCTGCAAGAACGCCATTCTGATCGTCGAGTTCGCCAAGCAGCGGCGCGAGGAAGGGGCGACCGCCCGGACGGCGGCCGTGGACGCCTGCAAGCTCCGGCTCCGGCCGATCGTGATGACCTCGGTGGCGTTCATCATCGGGGTGGTGCCGCTGGTGCTGGCCGAGGGGGCCGGGGCGGAGATGCGGCGGGCACTCGGGACCGCGGTGTTCGCCGGGATGATCGGCGTGACGGCCTTCGGCGTGTTCCTCACCCCCGTCTTCTACGTCTCGGTCCAGTGGGCGACGGACCGGATCGCCCGGCGGAAAATGGCGAATGACTCGGCCCCGCCTGCGAATACCGGAGAGCAGCCTTCGACCGGCCGGAGCACCCTATAAGAATGCTGATGAGGTCATCCCGGGGCGCGTTGATCCATCACCCCAAGTGGGAGGCGGTCGATGCCGGGGCGCGACAACGGTTATCACCCTCGCCACATTCCAACGGATAACCAGATCGGATACTCCACACCGGCCTATCGCCACGGTTGTCACATCGACGAACCTGTGAGCAGACAGACCCCAGGCCGTCGCGGCGACAACCGTTATCAGCGTAGCTACCAGAATGTCTATTCTACTCGTCTGGTAGCTGCCTGAGAGATCGTCTCAGGTAGGGATCAACCCGGCCTAATCTCATCTGTCACTGGCAGGTCATCTGGTGGGATACTCGTCGTTTCTGCACGGGAAGCTCCCCCCGGCCCCGGTCCGCCGGTTCACCCGCCCCCTGGAGCGATTCCTGGCCGTCGAGTCGGCCGGGGGTGTGGTGCTGCTCATCTGCGCCCTCCTGGCCCTTGTGGCCGCGAACTCCCCACTCGCGAACGCCTACCAGCACTTCTGGCACACACCCATCTGGCTGGAAATCGGCTCGCTCCGCCTCGGCGGCGAACTCGGGCACTTCGTCGTGAACGACGTGCTGATGACGATCTTCTTCTTCGTCGTCGGCCTGGAGATCAAGCGGGAGGTCGTGGCCGGTGAGTTGCGCGACCCGCGCAAGGCGGCGCTCCCGATCGCGGCCGCACTCGGCGGGATGGTGGTGCCGGCCGGGATCTACCTCGCCCTCCAGGGCGGAACTCCGTCCGCTCGGGGTTGGGGCGTGCCGATGGCCACCGACATCGCCTTCGTGGTGGGGGTGATGGCCCTGCTCGGCCGGCGGGTGCCGTTCGGGCTGAAGATCCTGCTCCTGTCCCTCGCCATCGCCGACGACCTCGGGGCCGTAGTCGTCATCGCCGCGTTCTACAGCGGGAACCTGGCCTGGGGGATGCTAGCGCTGGCCGCACTGGGCTTCGCACTCACCTACGGACTGAACCGGGCCGGCGTGCGGGCGGTGCCCGTGTACGTCGTGCTGGGCGCGTTCATCTGGCTGGCGGTGTACAAGTCCGGGGTCCACCCCACGGTCGCCGGCGTGATGCTCGGGTTCCTCACCCCGTCGGGTGCCTGGATCGGGGATCGCACACTGACAGATGTGCTGCGCGACGCCACCGCGCACGCCCCCGGCGAGGGCGACGAGCGGTTCGACGCGCTGCGGGCGGTCGGCTACGTGGCCCGCGAGGGGGTGTCCCCGCTGGCCCGGCTCGAACACGCCCTCCACCCGTGGGTCGGCTTCGTCATCATGCCGCTGTTCGCGCTGGCGAACGCCGGCGTCGCCGTCCAGTTGGCGGCCGTGTCCGACCCGGTGGCAGTAGCGGTCGCCCTCGGCCTGTTCCTGGGGAAGCCGGTCGGGATCGTACTGTTCTCGTTCCTGGCCGTGCGGGCCGGGCTCGCCGCGCTCCCCACTGGCGTCAGCTGGAAGATCCTGGCTGGCGGCGGGGCGCTGGGCGGGATCGGGTTCACCATGTCGATGTTCGTGGCCGGGCTGGCGTTCGACGACCCGGCCCATCTGACTGCCGCGAAGGTCGGCATCCTGGTCGGCTCGACGGCGAGTGCCGCGCTCGGGGCGGCACTCCTGGCCGCGGCCGGTCAGCGGGCCGAGGGCCGGAGGTAGCGGTCGAACCAGGCCAGATCCCACTCCATCTTGGCCCGGCGGTGCGACAGCTTCGACAGCCCGTGCGGCTCACCGGGGTAGACGCACAGCTGGGTCGGCACGTTGAGGTACTCGCGGAGCGCCCGGTACAGCATCCTGCTGTGTCCGGGCGGGCAGCGCTCGTCGTTGGCCCCGACGTGGATCAGCGTCGGGGTCTTCACGTTCCCCAGCTGGTAAGTCGGCGAGGTCCGGCGGTACAACTCGGGCCGTTCCCACGGCAGGCCCGTCTTGAACACCCGCGGGTAGGCCGGCTCGTCGTTGAAGCCCCACTCGGCGACCGTGTCCAGAATGCCCGCGCCGCTGCTCCCGGCCCGGATACGCACGGGCGGGTCCGGGAGGGCGATCAGGCAGTTGGTGAGGTAGCCGCCGTTGCTCCAGCCCATCACGGCGATCCGGTCCGGGTCGGCGATCCCGGCGTCGATCAGGTGGCGGATGCCGGCGAGGATGTCCTTCACATCGAGGTCGTTCTCGCGGCCGATGAGGTCGGTGGTGAACTTGTCGCCGTAGCCGGTCGAGCCGCGGTAGTTCGGGGCGAGGACGGCGTACCCGGCGGCGGCGAAGTAGAGCCGGCCGTTGTGCGGGTCGAACTGGAGGGCGGCCGAACTGGACGTGGTCGGCCCGCCGTGGATAGCGACGACGAGCGGGAGCTTCTTCCCCTTCTCGTACCCCGGCGGGAGTTCGAGCGCCCCGCCGACGGTCGCCCCGTCCGGCGCCTTCCAGGTGACGCGGGACACGCTCGGCAGGAGCCAGCTGCGGGCCTGGGGGTTGAGGTCGGTGAGCCGGCTGCGGCCGCCGTCCGGGGCGACGAGCGTGACCTCCGCGAACTCGTCGGCGGTGCCGAGGATGACCACCCGCTGCCCACTCCCGCCCGGGACGTAACCGAACCCGTAGCCCACGCCGGCGACCCGGTCGTGGGTGGTGCTGCCCTTCGCCACGTCACACTCCGCGAACCCGACGGTGGCGTGGTCGTCGGTGAACAGACCCAGTACGTCGTCGCTCCGCCAGGCCAGCGGCGAGCCATAGCCGCGGACCTGCCAGTCCGACCGCGCCACCCGGCTCGACGCCCAGCTGGCGCCGTCGGCGGTGCAGACGATCACCTCGGCGGGGTAGGCGTCGAAGACCGTGCAGTACGCGACGCGGGTGCCGGCCGGGTTCCAGGCCAGCCCTTCGAGCCAGGGCCAGGGCGACCCGGCCGACTTCTTCCAGCCTTGGTCCGTCGTGGCGACGCGGTTCGTACCCGCGTCCCACACGTCCACCCGGGAGTCGCCCTCGGAGCGGATCACGGTGTCGTCCGGGGCGGTGATCATCGCCACCCGCTTGCCGTCGGCGGTCACAGCGAAGTCACGCACGTACCGCTTCTCGGCGATCACCTTCACCGCCTCACCGCCCGCGGCCGGCAGGCGGAACACCTCCGACACCTTCCGTTTCCCGTGGCCGTATTCGATCTTCGAGTACCGCTCGCGCAGCTTGAGGAAGTCGTCCGGGTCGGTCGCCTCGGCGTCGGCGCTGTAGAACACGGTGTCGGTCGCCGGGGCATAGTCGAACCCCTCGACGCCGCCCTTCACCCGCGTGACGGCGGCCGGGGCGGTCTTGCCGTCCACGGCCACGCGCCAGACCTGCGACGAGCCGTCGAGCGGCGGCTCCTTCGCGTCGCCCTCCTTGCGGTTCCGCAGCACGTACACGGCCGAGCCGTCGGCCGACCACCTCGCGCCGCGGTCGTTGGCCCGGTCGCTGGTCAGCCGGCGCGGGGTGCCCTTCTTGGTCGTGGAGGTCACCCACAGGTCGCTGCGGCGGTTGTCCGCCTTCTCGTCCCAGGTGGCGAGGCAGTAGACGACCCGCTTCCCGTCCGAGGAGACGGCCACCTCGGTGGCGGTGGCGACGCTCGCGTAGTCGGCCGGCGTGACCGGGCGCTGCTGGGCGTGAAGAGGGGACGCGACGAGTGCCAGGACGGCAACAGCGGGTAAGCAGCGCATGGGCACCTCTGAGGGGGACCGGCACGACCGGGCCTAGTGTACCCGGCGGCTTCACCGGCCGCACGCGGGAGATAGAATCACCCGATCCCGCCCGCCCCGTCCGGGGCTTCCCCCTTCCCCACCCGCCCCATGACCGCCGCCCGCGGCCGCACGCTCGCCCTCGCCGCCGCCCTCCTGGGCTGGATGTTCGACGGGATGGAGATGGGTCTGTTCCCACTCGTGGGCAAGGACGCGCTCCGCGAACTCCTCGGCGGCACACCGGCCCAGGCCGACCTCGACCTGTGGTACGCGGTCGTCCTCGCCTGCTTCCTGATCGGCGCCGCGACCGGGGGGGTGGTGTTCGGCTGGCTCGGCGACAAGGTCGGGCGGGTGAAGGCCATGACTATCAGCGTGCTGCTCTACTCGCTGTGCAGCGGGCTGAGCGCGGCCTCGTCCACGCCGACCGAACTGGCCGTGCTGCGCTTCCTCGGCGCGCTCGGGATGGGGGGCGAGTGGGCGCTGGGGGTGGCGCTGGTGATGGAGCTGTGGCCGAACACGTCGCGGGCCGCCCTCGCCGGCTGGATCGGTGCGTTCGGGAACCTCGGCTACACCGTCTGCGGCCTGATCGCCCTCGGCCTCACCCGGTTCGGTTCGACCGAACTGGCCGCCGCGCTGACATCCACGGGCCTTCCGGAACAATGGGCCAACGCCCTGACGGCGAACCGCAACTGGCGTCTCCTGATGCTCGTCGGGGCGGTCCCGGCGCTGCTGACGCTGTTCATCCGGCTATTCGTCCCCGAGTCCGAGAAGTGGGAGCGCGAGAAAGAGGCGGGGCGTGCGTCCCATTGGTCGGAGGCCGACCTACTCGCCGTCCTCGGCGGGGCGATCGCGGCGGGCGGGGTCGTCGCCTTGTGGGCTAGCAAGGACGTCCCTCTCGCCGCCCAGGTCGGCGGGTCACTGCTCGGCGTCGTGCTGGTGACGCTCGGCTACCTCCACCCCGCCCGAGGTTACCTGCGGCGCTGCGGGCTGGACAGCGACGCCCGCCGCGAAACCATCCGGCGGATGCTGCTCGCGGCCGGCCTGAGCGGCGTGCCGCTGCTCGCCACCTGGAGCGGCGTGATGTGGATGTACCAGTGGGTCGGGAAGTTGCCGGGCGGGGACGTGCCGGAGGCCCGGCCGGTGATCCAGATCGCGTCCTCGATCGGAGCGGCGGCCGGGTGTGTGGTGGCGGCTCTGCTCGGCGGGATGCTCGGCCGTCGGCCGGCCTACGTGGGACTGTGCATTGCGTCGCTGGTGACGATTGTCGGCTTCTATCAGCTGAACAGCAGCTACGGGCCGACGTTCGTGCTGTCGGCGGGGCTGATGGGGTTCGTCACGGCCGGGTTCTACGGCTGGCTCCCGCTCTACCTGCCGGAACTGTTCCGCACGGCCGTGCGCGCGACCGGCCAGGGCTTCGGCTTCAACTTCGGCCGGATCATCGCCGCCGCGGGCAACCTCCAGATGCCCGCGCTGCTGGCCGCGTTCGACAACGACTACGGCCGGGCCTGCGCGGTCGTGGCCGGGGTGTACGGGATTGGGCTCGCACTCATCGCGTTCGCCCCCGAGACGAAGGGCCAACCGCTCCCGGACTGACCGTTACGACTTCGGCAGCGCCCGCACGCGGCGGCGGAGGTCGGACAGCGCCTCCTGAAACTGTTGGGACTCGTGGCTGCTGTAGCGGGAGAGAAACCGCTGCGGAGACAGGCCGTCGGGGAGCCCGGACACGTCCGGAACGAGCGCGGCGGGCGACACCGACGAGGCCATCCGGGTGAGACCGGAGAGGTCGTCGCGGGGCTGGCGGGCGAACTCCAGCCCGGCCAGGTCGGCGGCAAGGGCGGGGAACCCGACGCCCGCCGGGTGCGGGCGCTCCGTGGCGAGAAACGTCCGCGCCAGTGCGGCGGCCTCGCCGGAGTGGCGGGGCAGAAGTTCACCCGACCCCACCCCCGCCGCGAACCGGCGCGACAGGTCGCGCCGTCCCCGGAGCGTGGGGTTTCCCAGCACTTCCCGCCGCTCGTCGCGGGCGGCCTCCGACTCCACCGCCGTCACTTGCTCACGGGTGGCATCGTCCGCCCGGAGGGCGTCCGTGTCGTCCAGGGCGATGGCCAGACCGAGCAGGAATCCGCCGACGCGGTCGTCGGGGCGGGCATTGTCCACCTCCTCCGCGAGTGCGGCGGTGGCCGCAGCGCGGACGTAGGCCGCGGTGAGGTCGTCGCCCGTCAGCCCCCCGGGGCCGACGTTGGCGCGAGCCTTCGCGGTCACGGCGGCCAGCGCCGCCCGGGCGATCACGTCGCGGGCGGACTCGCTTTTTGGAGGGTCGGTGTTCTTCTTCGGCTCCGGAATCTCGTTCTTCTTCGCCGGGGGAGCCTGCGCGAGGTCGCGGTCGAACTCGTTCAGGTAGGCCAGCGCGGACGGGTCACCGGGGCTGGCCTTCATGAGTGCCCCGTACACCCGGCGGAGGCGGACCCGGCCGGTCGGGCTCACGTCCGCGGCGGTCAGGAGTTTCCCGCCCCGCCCCTCGTCGGCCCAGATGTTCAGCGCCAGGGCGTTGAGCGGGTCGAAGCGCATCCGGTAGTCGGCGTGGAGGGCCAGCCCGTCGCCCAGCCGGGGGCGCATCAGCGACCCCTGATCGGGCACCGGTATCGCACCGAGCACGCGGGCGAGGTGATGGGCCAGCGCCTCGGTCCGTTCGAGTTCTGTCTTCGGCGTCCACTCGCGCATGATCAGATGATTCGCCGGAGCGGTTCGGCTGCCGCCATACGGGGCCGGTTCCTTCTCCCTCTCCTCGACCTTCCGGCTGGTGTAGCCGATGGCCAGGGCGCCGGGTGCCGTCTTCACCTTCTGCTGGAAGTCCGCGAGTAACTCGGGGACGGTCGATGCCTGGGGGTCGGACTTCCACAGCGCGTAGCCCGCCGGCTCGAACCGCACCCCGCACTGCGCCTCGATGACCGCCGAGGCGTCGGCCAGCCGTTTCCGCAGTGTGCCCTGCCAGAGGTCGTTGTTGCGGGGGTCGATGTCGTCCACGAGCAGGGTGACGGGAATCCGCCAGACGGCGCGCGGGGCCGGGTTGAGTTCCGGCCGGGCGTCCCGTTCCGGAGCCGCGCCAGGGAGTTCGACCCCCTCCAGCCGGCGGCCGGTTTTCTCGTCCGGAAGGATGACGTAAGCGTTGTACGGGTCGAGGTTAAACGACAGGTGCTGGGGCGTGGCCGGGAGCACGAGAATCGACGGCCCGGTCACCGTCACCGGAGCCACCTGCGCCGGAGCCAGGGTCACCGTCTGGCGCGGCCGGTCGCGCTCGGTGACGGTGACGGTCACGGCCGCCGGGGTGAAGTTGGCCACCACCACCACGCCGGCGCGGGCGGCGGGAGCCACCGCAACCGCCACCAACCCGACCAGGAGCCGACGCATCACCACCCCTCCGCCCGGTGCGATGCGGGAACTCTAGCACCGCCGCACGGTCGGCTCAACCCGGGCGTCCTTCCCTTCGGCGGTGGGAGTCATTCAATACACCCCATTCCCTCCCCGCGACCGGAGCCCGCCTCGATGCGCCTTGCCACCATTCAGACCCCCAACGGCCCCCGCGCCGCCGCCCAGGTCGGCGACCACTTCGTTGACCTTCACGCCACCGACCCCGGCCTCCCGACCTGCGTCAAGAACCTGCTCGCCGCCGGCCCCGCCGTCCGGGCGGCCGCCGCGGACGCCGCCAAGTCGGCCCGCGCCGTGAAGTACGCGGCCGACGCGGTGAAGTTGCTGCCGCCGGTCCCCAAGCCCGGGAAGATCCTCTGCATCGGGCTGAACTACCGCGACCACGCCATCGAGGGCGGCAAGGCCATCCCGACCGAGCCCGTGCTGTTCGGGAAGTTCCCGAACACGCTGATCGCCACCGGCGAGCCGATCAAGCTGCCGAAGGTGGCCCAGAAGGTGGACTACGAGGCGGAACTGGTCATCGTGATCGGGAAGACCGGCAAGAACATCCCCAACGACAAGTCGGCGTTCGATTATGTCGGCGGCTACACCTGCGGCCACGACGTCAGCGCCCGCGACTGGCAGTTCCGCGGCGAAGAGAAGCAGTGGATCATCGGCAAGACGTTCGACACCTTCGCCCCGACCGGCCCGGTCCTGGTCACCACCGACGAACTGACCGACCCCCACAAGCTCCAGGTTCAGTTGCGGCTCAACGGCGAAACCCTTCAGAACTCCAACACGAAGGAGTTCATCTTCGGCGTCCCGCACATGCTCTGGTTCCTCTCGCAGGTCGTGACCCTGGAGCCCGGCGACCTGATCTTCACCGGTACTCCGCCCGGCGTCGGCATCGCCCGCAAGCCGCAAATCCTGCTCAAGCCGGGGGATGTGGCCGAAGTCGAGATCGAAGGGATCGGCACCCTGCGGAACCCGGTGGTCGCGGAGTGACGTGAACGGCTTCCTGGCCCCGGTGACTCGACGGTCACCGGGGCCGACACCTTCAATAGCCCGGGTAGTAGATTTCCCCGACGGGCGCGGTCAGGACGTGGACCACGTACCGCCCCCGCCCCCCGCCGGACCGGAAGACCGTCGGCTGGTTGAGTGGGAACACATCGCGGCTCGCCATCGGCACCACGGGCGGCAGGTGATCCTCGGCATTCGGCCCGGGTTCGGACACCCGCTGAAGATCCTCGTAGCTGTAGAAGGTCGCCAGCCGTTGCAGGTCGGACACCACGAACCGCACCCCAGGCGCCGCCGCGGTCACTTCCTTCTTCACCCACTCGTACTGCTCGTCACCCATCAGGGTCGCGGTACTCAGGTGCATGAACCGGATCGGCGGGCGGCGGTGGCCGAGCACCAGATAGACCGCGTGCGGGGAGTCGTTGTAAGCCATGACTTCGCCCTCGCGCACGTTCTGACTGCGGAGGTACTCGGCCACCTCGTCGATCTCGGCCGTGTCGATCCCGGCGAAGTAGTCGGACTGGAACGCCACCCCGTTGCGGACCTCCCCCGGGACGTGTCGGGAGAAGCAGCACGGCCACCACTTCAGGCGATCGGGGTCGCGGTTCGGGTACTCCCAGATGACGTGCCGGAACACCACCCCCTCCCAGCCCCACGACGGCGCCGGCGGCGTGCCGAGGACCGGGATCAGCGCCAGCCAGCCCATCACCACCGCTTGAAGCGCCAGCACCGCGACCGTGACCGCCCAGCGGTTCGCCGCGAAGAGGGCGATCATGAGCAGGGTTTCGGGGACGTGGACGTAGTGGAACTGCTTCTGCAACAGGAGCGCGGTCAGGAGCCAGCTGAGATAGACGGCTGCCAGGACTCCCCGTGTCGCGCGAGCCTCGGCGTCGGTCGGAGGGGAGTACAGCCACCACGGGAGGGATTGGGTAACCGATCCCGCTCCTTCGTCGGCCTTTCGAATGACCCACGGTCGGGCGTCGATCACGTTCGCCACCGCGACGGGCACCGCCAGGACGACGAACAGGCTCCAGGGCGGGAAGTAGGCCAGCTGGCACTCGATGCGGTCGTCGAACTCATCGAACACCTGCCGGATGTAGGAGGTGTTCCACTGGGTGAAGACGTCCAAGAAGTGCGGCCACGTCCCGGACTTGACCAGCCAGGTGAGCCCGAGCGTGCCCATCACCAGCCCGCCGCACAGCGCCCCGAGCAGGTCGGCGCCGGTCCGGCGGAGTCGCCGCCCGGCCGGGACACTCCCGGCCAGACCGCCCTGTACCGCCAGCCAGACCGCGACCGCGACGAAGAAGACGTGCGGCTTCACCCACACCGCCGCACCCCACATCAGCCCCTCGGCGGCGGACGTGCGGAGAACCCAGCCGTCACTGACCGGGCGGGACCGGGCCGTCCTCACCCGCTTCACGCGGTAGCCGACCGCCGCGAGGGCGGGCGCCATCATCCACACGTCGCGCTGGGCGTGGTTGAACTCGGAAATGAATAGGTAGAACCCGGCGAACCCAGCCGCCGCCCAGGCCACGCCGGCAGCCGTCGCTCCGGCCTCTCGCGCCGCCCGCAGCAGGAAGTACCCGACGACACACACGATCGCCAGATCCACGACGCGCACGGCCTCGATGCTCGGCCCCAGGACGGAGCGGATGGCGCACATGAGCCAGACGAACCCGGGCGGGTTCGTGTCGAACACGTCGCGGTAGTGGACCCCGCCGGAGAGGACCGCCCGGGCGGCCATGTCGTAGAGGGTGACGTCGATCCAGAGGGGCATGCGCAGGAACAGCGGCACGCCGACGGCGGCGAGCAGGGCGAAGGCTCCCCAGCCGGCCGCGGCCGACCGCCAGGGGAAGCGTGGCCGGTCGGCGGGCGTGGCGGGCGTGGTCATCGGTCCGGGGTCGTGGGGCGAACCGGGGAGAGGTTAGTGGGCCGCCCCGGCCGCGGCCGGGGGGTGGGCGTCGTGGGGGAGGGCGTAGGCCGAGACGGCCAGACCAATCGCCAGCGCGGCCGCCGCCAGTCCGGCGAGCCAGAACGCCCGCAACTTCGTGAGCAGCGCGAGCGAGCAGAGCACGATGCCGATCTCGGCCGCCAGGTGGGCCACGTCCAGCCGGTCGGCCTGGAGGTGGGCGTGGTGGGCGGCGTCCATCCTGCCGATCGCCGCCTTCTGCTTCCCCTCGCCCTCCTCGCCGAGCTTTTCGGCCTTCGCCTTCAAGACCGGCAGGCGGTCGGCGTACTTGCCGTGCTGGCCGGCGGCCTTCGCGGCGGCGTCCTTCACCACCGGGGCGTACTCGGGCTTCGCGTCGGCCAGTCGTTTGAGCAGGTCGCCGGCGAACTCGTACCCGTGGTCGCGGACGTTGACGGCCTGGTATTCGGCCCAGGCGTTACTGGCCTGGGTGTTGCCGATCCCGGCCTCGGCCGTGAGCCGGTTCGCCTCGCCGAGGAGTTGAAGAACCTCGTTGTGCTTGCGGTGGCCGAGCATGCTCAGCCCGGCGAGCACGGCGGCCACCACCGCCACGCTCACGGCCACCCGGCGGTCAAACGGGTTTCCGGCGTGGTGCGCCCCGTGTTCGGCGTGTTCGAGGTGTTCGTGCGTGTTGGCCATGCGCCGGGTCCGGTGCGGGTCTGGCCATTCTTATGCGTCGGGCGCGACCGGAGCAAGCCGGGGTCGACCCGGACGACTTGAGGGAATCGGGTGAAAAAATCCGGAAGGCCGTTGCAACCGGACCTCGACCCGTTTACGATCTGCGGTGGATAGGGTCGGCCAGTCGCCCGGCGGGACCGCAAGGATTTTCCGGTTCCGTCCCCTTCGGCCCGAGACCCCGACTCGCTCCACGCGCCGCGCCCGGGTGCCTCATCCACAGGAGTACCGCGATGAGTGCGTCGATCGATCAGTTTCCCCCCCAACCCGCCGACGCCCTCACCGCCAGCCCGCACGCCCACCTGCGGCAGCTGGTGGTGACCGTGAGCGAGGTGGAAGTCGTCATCTCCGGGCGGGTGCCGTCGTACTACCTGAAGCAGATGGCGCAGGAAGCCGTCCGCTCGTCGATCGGCCTACGCCGGCTCCTCAACCGCGTCGAAGTCTGCAAGGCCTGACCGCATTCCCCTCGCCGCGACCAGTCGGTCGGCCGCGTGATCAGCTGCCGACCGACAACGAACCCACAGGTCACTGACGGGCGGATTCGCCCAAGCGTAGTTCGATCAGGAACCGGTCGAGGTCTTCGACCGGGGCCGCGTCCGGTAAGGTGCTTGCCGCGTAAGCCGAGTCGAGGCGCGCCTCCCACCGGGCGAGTTCGGCCCGGTGGAACGCCACGTCTTCCCCTGGTAGCGTCCCGACCTCGGCACCCGCCTTCCGGCGGATCAGGTCCAGGATGTAGTCCAGGCCGAATCGCTCGTTCAGGGTCGGCAGGTGGGCCTGCACCTCACCCGTCTCCAACAGGTGAATGCCGGTCAACACCACCCGATAGGCGTAGAGCAGCGTCTTGGCCCGCACCTCGGCCTGTTTGTCCAGCAGCCTCAGCTGGGTCTGGAGGAAGCCGCGGTAGTGGCGGTGACAGCTGCGGGTGACGCACCGGGCGGCCAGCGGGCGGAGGCGGGCCAACACGTCCGCGCCGTGGGCAACCAGCGGCGAGAACACCTGCTCCAACACGTAGCCGTTGTCCCTCGTGAGCAGCCGGAGGTACTTCCCCACCTCGTGCGCAACCGCCTCCACCTCCAGGCCGGCGAACACCCCCTTCGGCTCGTGCGTCTCGGGGGGTCGGCGGAGACCGACGAGCGCGGGCAGTGGCGCGGCGAACGCCCCGCGCAGGTCCACGTCGCTGTCGGCGGACGGGAACCCGTAGAGGTGGGCGCCGCTGACCGTCCAGAACAGCGCCCCGGGCACGCGCTCACAGCCCCACCGGCCGAGCGCCGGCAGGTCCAGGTCGTGAAGGATCTCGGCCACGTCGTCACCCCCGCAGAGCCTCGGCGGCCCGGCGGCGGCGGGCGGCGATCAGGAATCGGTTGACCCGGTCGGCGTCCGGCCGCTCCGGGAGCTTCGTCCGGGTGAAGGCTTCTTGGAACAGCCGGTCCAGTTCCAGCGCCCGCGCCTTCACCTCGGCGAACGTCCGCCCGCCACGGCGGACGGCGAGGAGTTCGTCGCGGTGCTCGCCCACGTCCACCCGGATCTCGCCGTCGGTCAGGGCGTGGATGCCGCTGTGCAGCAGCCGGACGAGGTGCATGGCGTGCTTCGGCCGGAACGCCCCGCGCTCCTCGAACCCCCTCTCCATTAGCCGGAACTGCGACAGCACGTAGCCGGAGTAGGTCCGGTACAGGTGCCGCGAGAGGAACGCGCCCCGGATGCGGCGGAGCTCCTCGCCCGTCTCGTCGGCGAACGACACGGCCGGCACCCACAGCGTTTCCAGCAGGTTCGGGTTGGCCTGGAGGGCGAGGCGGGCGAACTTCTCGACCTCCCAGACGACCTCCTCGACGCCTGCCGCCCGCGTCTCGACCTGTTCGGGCGGCCGGGCGAGCGACCAGTGCCAGTCGGCCGGCGGAAGGTACACGCCCCGGCGGTCTTCGTCCGAGCTGTCGGTCGCCAGGCCGAACGCCCACGACCCGACCGTGACCCTGTACACGACATACGGGCTCACGTCCGGCCCCGGCGTCGAGGCGGGGGACTCGACCGAGTGGTCGCCGCGGCGGGCCAGGAGTTCGCCGAACTTGAGGCGGGCGGTCGTGCCGTCGAGGAAGCGAACGAGGTAGGGCCGGTCGTTCGACTCGGGAGCCTCCGCCACCACGGCGACGCTCCCAGCCGGCTTGACCACGTCCGAGCCCGGCAGCCGCCGGTCGGCGCGGAGGACGACCTGCGTCCCGGGCGGGATCAGGAACGTCGGCGGGAGGCGGTCGTCGCGGTCGGACATGGACGAGAAGACCCCGGCCCGACGCGGGAGGTTCGGGCCGGGGGTAGAGCGGAGGCGTCAGTTCTTGGGCTCGGCGTCCTTCGGCTTCGCCTCGGGCGGCACCGCTCCGTCCTTCGGCATCGGCATCCCGCCCGCGGGCGGTGCCGCCGCGCGCGACGGGGTCCGGCTCACCTGTGCCGGCGGCGCCATGCGGACCGGGGTGTCGTACTTCGCGGAGGCGTCCCGCAGGCAGACGAGGAGCCCGTTGTCGGAGGCCAGGAACAGCCGGTCGGAGACGGTGTTCACGACCGGGATGTTGAACTCCGGCAGGTTCAGACCGGTGAGCGGGGCCGCCCGGCCGGTGGCCGGCTCGGTCGCCCGCCGCGCATCGTACACGAGCAGCTTCCCCTGTCGCTCGCGGACGTAGGCGAAGTCCTGGTTCACCGCGAGCAGCTGGTCGGCCTGGCGGTCGGTCCGCCACACCAGCGCCCCGGTCGCCCGGTCCACCCGGGCGACGCCGGAGTGGTCGCCGCCGGCGAAGACGGCGTCGTTGGTCACCACCGGGGTCCGGTTCGGGTACCCGCCGATGTTCGTCCGCCACCGCACGTCAACGCCGCTGAACCGGTTGCCACCCTCCAGGTCCACGGACACCAGCGTCCCGTCGCTAAGGCACCCGTAGGCGGTCGTACCGGCCTGGGCCGGGGCCGCGGCCATCTGGTCCCACAGCGAACCGCTCACCTCGACCGTCCGGTCCGCCTTCGACAGCCCGAGGTAGGCTTTGACGTCCGTCACGATCCAGACCCGGGAGGGCGTGAGCAGCGGGGCGTACAGGACGCGGGTGGTCAGCCCGTACTCCCAGCGGGTCTTGGGGCGGACGCCCGAAGTGCGGAGGTCGGACAGCGCCAGGGCCGCGGCGACGGACGGGGGGATGGTGCCGATCGACGGCGTCCGCTGGATGCTCTTCCCGGCGTCGTCGTGCAGGCGGTACGGCTGGCGGAGGGACGGCACGATGGCCAGGGACGGCGACGAGTGATCCCCCTCCGTCTTGTACGGCGGGACCACCCGCGGCACGACCGCGAGCGACGGGGTCCGGCTGCCGCCGTACCCGTCGGCCGGCGCCTCCATCGGGCCGGTCGTGGCGCTCCGCGCGGACTCGACCGGGCCCGCCGACCGGACGGCCCCCGGCGCCGGGTAGCGGCGGGTGAGGTCGTCCACCGGGTTCCCGGCCCGCACGGCCTGCTCCCCGGCCTTCGCGTCCGGCCCCTTGGTGGTGTCCGCGAGGACGATCGGGTTTGGCAGGTCGTAGGCCACCACGCGGTGGGCGCCGGCCCCGCCGGGCTGGGAGGCGAGCACGGCGTACAGGCCGCGGTTGTCGGCCGCGAGGCCGGCGACGGGGGTGGTGCCGAGGTCCACGGTAAACTCGACCACGCCGGTGTCGCGGTAGAAGGCGTAGGCCCGGGTGACGTTGGCCACGAACACGAACCGGGAGTTGACCGCGACCGGGTAGACGTTCGTGTAGCCGCCGTTCCCCAGGGCCGCCTGCCACTGCACCCGGCCGGTGCGGGCGTCGATGGCGATCAGCTGGCCGGTCCGGGTCTGGACGAACAGCTGCTCGTCGATGGTCTGGATGAGCTGGATGGTGTCCCGCCCGCCGGCGACCGGCAGGTACTGGGACCACGCGGTCCGCAGGTTGAGCCGGGCGAGCGCGGCGGCGTCCGGCGGGACGGCCCGCGTCGGCGGGGCGGGGGGCTGAGCGGAACCGAGGGCCGCGAGCCCGAGTACAAGGCCGGCGGCGGCCGGGCGGGACCACATGGTGAGGACTCCGGGGCGACGGGGCCGATTCCACCACTCTACCAGCCGACACAGCCGGGCTAAAGCCGCCGGCCGGGCCGCGGCCCCCCGCCCGCCGGCCGGGCGTGTCGGTGGCGCCGGTTGTGCCGCCCGGCCGGGTTCACTTCTTGCCGAGCGCCCGCTTCCGGGCAAAGAACGCGGTGAGCACCCCGGCGCAGCGGTCCGCCATCACCCCGCCGATCACGCGGGCGCGGTGGTTCAGACGGGGGTCGGTCGGGATCTGGTAGAGGGTGTGGCAGGCTCCGGCCTTCGGGTCGGTGCAGCCGTACACGACGAGCGGCAGCCGGGCCTGCACCACCGCCCCGGCGCACATCGGGCACGGCTCCAGCGTGACGTACAGGATGCACCCCTCCAGCCGCCACGACCGCAGCGCGGTGGCGGCCTGCGTGATCGCCACCATCTCGGCGTGGGCGGTCGGATCTTTCAGCTCCTCGCGCTGGTTGTGGGCCGACCCGATCACGCCCCGCTGGGGGTGGATCACCACCGCCCCGACCGGCACCTCGTCCGCCGCGTCCGCCGCGGCGGCCTCGGCCAGGGCCAGCTCCATGTGGTGCAGGTGGAAGGGGTGGGCGGGGTCGGTGAAGGCGAGGTCGAGCGGGCTGAACGGGTCCATGCGGGCCGCCGGGAGGGTCACGCGGTAACGGGGTGGTGGGCCGGGAGCGACACCCGGAACGTGGTGCCCCGCCCGACTGCCGACTCCACCCCGATTGTACCCCCGAGTTCGCGGACGATGCCCGCCACCGCCGCCAGCCCGAGCCCGCGGCCGTCGGCCTTGGTGGTGAAGAAGGGGTCGAACACCTGGCCCACGTCGGCCTCGGGGATGCCGCAGCCGTCGTCCGCGACTTCCAGTAGCACCTTGTCGGCGGCCGCGGCCACGGCGACGCGCACCTCCCCCGGCCCCTCCCCGACCGCCTGGAGGGCGTTGGTGAACAGGTTCAGCACCACCTGGCCGAGTTGTGACGGGTCGGCCCACACCCGGGGCACCGCCGGCGGCGCCTCGACCCGCACCTCGACCCGCCGCCGGCCCTTCGGCTGGAGCAGGCGGACGGTGTCCCGGGCGACGGCCCCCAGGTCGGACGGCCCGGGCCGCGGGCGGCCGTTCCCGGCGAACGACAACATCTGCCCGCACAACTCGGCCGCGCGCTCCCCGGCGGCGAGGATCGCCTGGATGTACGCCCCGGCGGGGGAGCCCGAGGGAAACTCGGCGGCGGCCAGCTCGGCGTTCCCGAGGATGACCGACAGCACGTTCTTGAAGTCGTGGGCGGCGCCGGCGGCGAGAAGGCCCAGGCTCTCGATCTTCTGGGCGCTCACCACCCGCGCGTCGAGCTCCCGCCGCGCGGCCGCCTCGCGCTCGCGCTCGGTCACGTCCACGCCCACGCCGCCGACGTAGCGCGTGCCGTCCGGGCCGGTGAAGGGGAACTTCACGTTCAGCAGCGTCCGGACGGAGCCGTCCGGGGCCGGCGCCGCCTCCAGGAACTGCTCCGACCGGCCCGTGTCGAGAACCTTCTGGTCGTTGGCCCGCAGCCGGGCCGCGACGTCCGGCGGCCACACCTGCTCGAACGTCCGCCCGACCCGGTCCTCGGGCCGGACGCGGAACTGCTCCTGGTAGGTCCGGTTGGTGAAGACGTACCGGCCGGGCTCGTCGCGCAGCCAGGCGCTGGCCGGGACGTAATCCATGAACGAGTGGAACAGTTCGTCCCGGCAGCGGAGGGCGGCGCGGAGGGTCTTGACCTCGTGGTTGGCCACCGCGGCCACGAGGACGGACGCGACCTCCCCGGTCGGGCCGCACTCCGGCACGAAGCGGTACTCGAAAAGTTCCTCGTCCGGGCTGGGGGCGCGGAGGTACTCGAAGTGGCCGGACCGGCCGGAGGCGAAAGTCTGCCGGAGGTGTTCCACCCAGCGGCCGTAGGAGCCCGGGTCCATCCCGAGTTCAAGGCACGACCGGCCGACCACCTCCCCGGGGGAGAGGCCGACCAGCTGGCAGCCGTGCCGGTTGGCGTAGGTCAACCGGAGGTCCGGACTGACCCGGAACACGGTCAGCGGGAGTGCGTCAAGGATCGCCCCGGCGTCGGCCGGGGCGGGCGAGTCGGCGGTCATCGGCCTGCCCCCCGGCCGGCGGGTCGGGCGCCCCTACCGGAGCAGTTCGTTCAGAGTGTAGTACGCCTCGGGGTGGAGGAGTTGTTCGCCCGCGGCGGTCCGGGCCGCCTCCGGGCGGATCGCGTACACCCGCCCCGGCCGCAGGCCGGGCACGTCCAGCGACAGGGTCTTCCCGTCGGCCGACAGCCGGGCCGCGGCCACCGGCTCGGACCGCCGGTCCGTCTCGGGGCAGCCGTAGGCGCTGGAGTAGACGTAGGTGTACGACTCGACCGGCACCGCCGCCCGCGCGACCGAGGCCGGGTCGAGCGGCTTGGTGAAGGTCAGGTCGAACCCGGTACGGGTGAGGGCGGCGTGGTGAATCTCCAGCGGCTCGGCGCCGGTGTACGTCACCCGCTGGAGGCCGAACGGCTTGCCGCCGATCGAGCCCCAGCCGCGGTTCGTCTGGCCGACCAGGAGCGACCCGTCTGGCGCGAAGGCCAGCCGGTTCACGCCGCACTGGAAGCCGGAGCGGAACGGGAAGCACGCGCCCTGGTACACGCCGTTCACCTTCTCAAGGGCCACCCGCATCACGACCGACGAACTCTGATCGCCGACGAAGCACTGGCCGGCGAACGGGCCGAACCGCCCCCGGGTCGTGTCCCAGATGGGTTCGCTGACCGACCGGCCCATGCGCCCGTAGGGGAACCAGATGCAGGGCGGGTCGAGCTGCGGCATCCCGGAAGGGGCGTTCGTCCCGGGCCCGCGCTGCCCATCGTACAGCATCCCGCTCGGCACCGTCTCGCGGACGAGCCCGGCGAACGGCGAGTAGCGGAGCCAGCGGAACCCGGCCTGGTGGCCGTAGAAGCGGCCGCGCTGGAGGTGGTGGAGCTTGTTCGTGGCCACCCACTCGCCCTGGTTGTCGGCGTAGAACAGGTCGCCGTCCGGGCTGAAGTTCACGCCGTTCGGCGACCGGAGCCCGTAGGCCCACGGCTCCATCGCGCCGGTCCGAGGGTCCACCTTCACGCACCAGCCCCGCCACGGCGCCTTGGCCTGGTGGCCGCCGCCGAAGCCGACGTTCAGGGTGATGAAGAAGTTGCCGTCCTTGTCGCGGGCCGGGCCGAAGGCGTACTCGTGGTAGTCGCCGGACACGCCCCACTTGTCACAGACCGTGACGAACTCGTCCGCCGCCCCGTCGCCGTCCGCGTCGGTCACGCGGGTGAGTTCCGGCCGCTGGACGACGTACACGGTCTTGTCGTCCTGCACCCACATCCCCAGAGCCTCGTGCAGCCCGGTGGCGAAGCGGGTGACCCGCACGTCGGCCGGGTCGTCGGCGAGGGGGTTGTGGACGAGCCAGATCTCCCCGCGGCGGGTGCAGACGAGGAGCTTGCCGTCGGGTCGGAAGGCCAGCCCGCCGGCCTCCAGCACGCAGTCCGGCGGGAGCGGGAGGGTGCTGATCTTGTAGTGGGCCGCCTCGACGGATGAGGCCGATTGGGCGGCCTCCACGACCGCGTTCGGCGGGAAGTCGCGGTCGGCCCGGCGGCGGATCGTCTCGGGCACGATCAGCGGCAGTTCGGGGCTGGCGTACACCTCCCACCCGCCGCCGTACTGGCCGATTTTGATGAGGAGCCGGTTCTTCCCCACCACGACCGGCAGGTCCACCCGGAACTGGTCCGGCGCGGCGGCCCGCTCGTGGTCCTCGTGGAGGAGCCGGCGGCCGTTGAAGAGCACCGAGCAGGTGTCGTCCGCCCCGAGCGACAGGGGGAGGCGGAACTCCCGGTCCGAGTCGAACTCGTGGTAGAGGTAGGCGACCGAGTTCGTTTGGTCCCGCCGGGCGAACAGCGGGGCGAGGTTCACGACCCGCCCGGTCGTGAAGCCCTTGAACTCCTGCCACGCCACCTTGGCCCCGCCCTTCCCCGGGTACGTCGCCTTCAGATCCACCGCCCCCTTCTCGGGCGGGTACGCCGTGTCGAACCCGACCCGCCCGGTGTTGTCGAACGGGCCGGCGGTGTACCAAGGGCCGGCGAGCGCGGGAAGGCGGTGGGAGGCGAGAGTGGCCCGGACGGTTTCGGCGCGGGTGGCCTTCTTGACGTACTCGCCCTCCGGCCCCTTCGCCGGCTGGGCGGACAGCACGGCGGCGGTCAGGCCGGCGAGCAGGCCGACAGGAAGGACGGTGCGAAGACCCATGAACACTCTCGGGCGTGGGAGGGGCCGGCCGGCAGGGGAGAAAACCCAGTGTACCGCGTCAAAACGCCTTCCACAACCGGTCGAACTCGGCGGCGAAGGCGGCGACCAGCTTGGGGTCGGCAGACTCGACGACGTTCTCGAAATTCACCTCGGCCGCCCCGCGCGTCCAGTTGTAGCTGCCGTTGACGAACCGGGCGCCGTCGAAGAGCGCGAACTTGTGGTGCATGTGACCGGACAGCCCGGCCGCCCCGGGGCCGCGGGCCGGGTCGAACTTGACCGGGATGCCGGCCGCCATGAACCGCTGGACGTCGGAGCCCGGGTCGAGCGCCTTCTCGTTGTCGGTGACGATCCTCACCTTCACCCCGCGGCGGTGGGCGTCGAGGATCGGGTTCGACACCCGGTCGTCCGTGATGGTGAAGACGCACAGGTCCATCGTCCGCCGGGTCTGGCCGATGCGGTGGGCGAGGTGCCGCCAGCAGGCGTCGCCGGGGGAGAAGAAGACGAGGTCGTCCGGGGCCGGGCCGGCGGCCGGCGCCGCGGGCTGGACGGGGGCGACGGTCCGCATCACGTCCTCGAGCCAGTCGATGACACGCCCGGCCGGCAGCCCCATCGCGGCCTTGCGGGCGAGGTCGAAGGCGGCGTGGCGGACGACGCCGCGGAGCTGGTCAGTCTTGGCATGCTCGGCGAGCCAGGCCGAAAGAGCCTGCTTCTCGCCGCCGGAGAGGGTGAGGTCGTCGAGGGTCTTGGCGAGGAAGCGCTCGGCGTCGGCGGCGTTCACGGGAACCCCGGGTGCGGCAGGCGGGTGGGGACGGCGTACCGCACCAGGGTACGCCACCCGCCCGCCCGGAGGCAACCACGACCCGCCGGCCGCCTACGCGATCAGGGCGCGGACCGGCTTGGCCGGCTCGACGCCGGTGAGCTTCTGGTCGAGCCCCTGGAAACGGTACGTGAAGCGGTCGTGGTCGATCCCGAGCAGCTGCAGGATGGTCGCCTGGAAGTCCGGGATCGACAGCGGGTCTTTCACGATGTTGTAGCTGAAGTCGTCCGTCTCCCCGTAGATCGTCCCGCCCTTCGACCCGCCGCCGGCCATCCACATCGTGAAGCAGCGCGGGTGGTGGTCGCGGCCGTAGTTCGTCCGCGACAGCCCGCCCTGGCTGTAGACCGTCCGGCCGAACTCGCCGCCCCAGATCACCAGCGTGCTGTCGAACAGCCCCTTCCGCTTGAGATCCTGGATCAGCGCCCAGCAGGGCTGGTCCACGTCGCGGCACTGGTCGGGCATCCGGCCGCCGAGGTTGCCGTGGTGGTCCCAGTTGTTGTGGTACACCTGGACGAACCGCACCCCCTTCTCCACCAGCCGGCGGGCCGTCAGCACGGTGTTGGCGAAGGTGCCCGGCCGGCGCACGTCCGGGCCGTAGGTGTCGAGCGTGCGGGCGTCCTCGCGGTTCAGGTCGGCCAGCTCCGGGACGCTCGTCTGCATCCGGTAGGCCATCTCGTACTGGGCGATGCGCGTGAGCGTTTCCGGGTCGCCGGTCCGCTGGTGCTCCAGCTGGTTCAACTGGCCGAGCCCGTCGAGGGTGCGGCGGCGGACGGCCGGGTCCACGCCCGGGGGGTTGTTGATGTAGAGGATCGGGTCGCCGGCCGCCCGGAACGACACGGCCGCGTGCTCGCCCGGCAGGTAGCCGCTCTGCCACAGCCGGGCCGAGATGGCCTGCACCTGCTCCTGGTTGCTCGGCCGGGCCACCATGACCACGAACGTCGGCAGGTTCTGGTTCAGGCTGCCGAGCCCGTAGCTCGTCCAGGCTCCGAGGCACGGCCGGCCGGTCACCTGGTTGCCGGTCTGGATGTAGGTGATGGCCGGCTCGTGGTTGATGGCCTCGGTGTGCATGCTCCGCATGAACACCAGGTCGTCCGTCATCCGGGCCGTGTGCGGCAGCACCTCGCTGACCCACATCCCGCACTTGCCGTGCTGGGCGAAGCGGTACTTGCTCGGGGCGATCGGGAAGCGGGCCTGGCCGCTGGTCATGGTGGTGAGGCGCTGGCCGCGGCGGATGCTCTCGGGGAGATCCTTGTCGTAGAAGTCCGCCATCTTCGGCTTGTAGTCGTACAGGTCCATCTGGGACGGGCCGCCGACCATGTGCAGGTAGATGACGTTCTTGCACTTGGCCGGGAAGTGCGTCTCCCGGAGGGCGGCGCCGACGCCGGTCGGCGAGCCGGCCGCCGTCGCGCGGGCGGTGTCGCCGAGGAGGGTGCCGAGGGCGGCGCCGCCGAGCGAGAACCCGCCCGACGCGAAGAAGTGCCGGCGGGTCTGGGCCAGGACGGCGGGGTTGTCGAAGATCATGGCCGGGTCCTTGTGTGCGGGGGAGGAAGGGGCGGCGACCGGGGCCGCCGCCCCGAGTCGTCGCCTTACTTGTTCAGAACCTCGTCCAGATTCATCAGCTGATTGACGGCCATCGTGTAGGCGGCCAGTTCGGCGGGGTCGAGGGCCGCGTCGGCGCGGGACTCGCCGAAGCCGATCAGCCGGCGGGCCTCCTCCGGCTTGGCCCGGTAGTGGGCGAGCAGGTCGGCCAGCACGCCCTCGACCACCGGCCGCTCGTTGTCGCGGAACGGGCGGGCGATCAGGCGGCGGGCGACGAAGTCGAGCCGGGCCTGGGGGGTCGCCCCGCCGGTCTTGATCGCCCGCTCGGCCAGCACGCGGGCGGCCTCCACGAACTGCACGTCGTTGAGCGTCAGGAGCGCCTGGAGCGGCGTGTTGGTCCGGTCGCGGCGGACGGTGCAGAGTTCCCGGTTCGGGGCGTTCAGCACCTCCATCGAGGCCGGCGGGGCGCTCCGCTTCCAGAACGTGTACATGCTGCGGCGGTACAGGCTCGCGCCCGAGTCGCGGCGGTAGTCGCGGGTGTTGCTGCCGATCATGGCCACCGCCTCCCACACCCCGTCCGGCTGGTAGGGCCGCACGCTCGGGCCGCCGAGCCGGCGCACGAGCAGCCCGCTCGACGCCAGGGCGTAGTCGCGCACCATCTCGGCGTCCATGCGGAACCGCGGCCCCCGGCTGAGGAGCCGGTTGTCGCGGTCCTTCTCCTGCTTGGCGGGCGTCGTCACGGCCGCCTGCCGGTAGGTCGAGGAGGTCACGAGCAGCTTGAAGAACTGCTTGACGCCCCAGCCCTTCTCGCGGAACTCCACCGACAGCCAGTCGAGCAGTTCCGGGTGGCTCGGGAGTTCGCCGGTGATGCCGAAGTCGCCGGTGGTGCGGACCAGGCCGGTGCCGTAGAGCTCCTGCCAGAACCGGTTCACCGTCACGCGGGTGGTGAGCGGGTGGTCGGCCCGGAGGAGCCAGCGGGCGAAGCCCATCCGGTTCCGCGGCAGGTCCGCCGGGAAGGCCGGCAGCACGCCCGGCGTCGCCGCGGTCACCCGGTCGCGCCGCTTGTCGTAGTCGCCGCGGTGCAGGACGTACGCCTCGGGCGCGGTCGCCTTCTCGACCGCCACGTGGGCGATCGTCCCCCGGCCGCGGATGGCGACCTCCTCCTCCTGGAGCCGCCGGTGGGCGGCCGACAGATCCTGATAAGCGCGGTCCTGCGAGACGAGCCACCAGTTGAACAGTTCGGCCGTCTCGGCGGCGGTCCGCTTGCCGGCCTCGCGCCCGAGCAGTTCGACGACCCGGCGCGAGCCGGCCAGCTGGGAGGCGTCCAGGGCGGTGAACGGGCGGGCGTAGATGCGCAGGTCTTCGATCGCCACGCCGTTCACCCGGGCGCTGGTGTGCCGCTGGCCGATGGCGAGCGGCACCGTCGTGCGGGTGGTGGACTTGAGCGTGTCGGACTCGGTGTCCGCCGGCTGCGGCTCGCCGTTGTAGTAGATCTTCGTGCCACCCGCCCTGCCGGTGCCGTCGTAGGCCACCGTCACGTGCGTCCACCGGCCGGGCGTGAGCGCGCCCTTGGCCACGACCTTCATCGCGTCCGACGGCCAGGTGTTGATGACGTGGATGCCGACCCGGTCGTTCTGGAGCCAGACGTCCCAGCCGCGGTGTCCGTCGGCCTCGTTCATGCGGCCGACGACGGCCCCGTTCCCCGTCCCCTTCTTGTCGACCGTCACCCACACCGACACGGCGAACGGCTGCGTCCGGTCGAAGTCGCCGACCGCCGGGAAGGCGAGCCGTTCGCCGGGGCGGATGGTGAACGCCTTGCTCTTGTCGGCGCGGGCGACCGACCAGTCGTAGCCGGAGCCGAACGCCGCCTTCTCGTCCTTGTCGTTGACGCGGACGCCGATCGCCTTGCCGGCGTCCTCCTTGAGCGGGGCGTGGAAGACGAGCCCGTTGGTCGGAGCCTTCTTGCCGTAGTCCTCGGCGTTGGCGGTCTTGAGCCACGCCTCGAAGTCGCCCTTGGCGGCCCCCTTCCGGGCGTCCGCCTTCGCCTTCGCGGCCGTCAGCTCGGGGGCGAGCGCCTCCAGCCGGGGGCGGTCCTCGTCCCGCGGGACCGGGATGATCGGGGCCGGGTTCGGGATGTTCCCGTCCAGCACCCGCCCGGTCAGGTTGTTGAAGAACGCCGCCATACTGTAGAACTCGCGCTGCGAGATCGGGTCGAACTTGTGGTCGTGGCAGACCGCGCACCCGGCGGTGAGGCCCATCCACACCTGGTTGACGGTCTCAGTGCGGTCGCGGGTGTAGAGGACGGCGTACTCCTCGTCGATGATGCCGCCCTCGTTGGTCGTGATGTTGCAGCGGATGAACCCGGTGGCGACGCGCTGGTCGAGGGTGGGGTCCGGGAGGAGGTCGCCGGCCAGCTGTTCGACGGTGAACTGGTCGAACGGCAGGTTGCGGTTGAAGGCGTTGATGACCCAGTCGCGGTAGGCCCAGATCTCGCGGAAGTTGTCGAAGTGGATGCCGTGGGTGTCGGCGTAGCGGGCGGCGTCGAGCCAGTACCGGCCGCGGTGCTCGCCCCACTGCGGCATCGCCATCAGCTTGTCGACGTACTTCTCGTACCAGTCCGGGGCCGGGTCGTTGACGACCGCCTCCACGTCGGCCGGCTCCGGCGGCAGGCCGGTGAGGTCGAGGGCCAGCCGGCGGGCGAGGGTGCGGCGGTCGGCCTCCGGGGCGGGCTCCAGCCCGGCGGCCCTCAGCTTGGCCAGCACGAAGGCGTCGACCGGCGTGCGAACGAACGCCTTGGCCTTGTCGTCCGCAAAGGCCGGGACGGCGGGCCGGGTCGGGGCGGTGAGCGACCAGTGCGGCTGGTACGCAGCGCCCTCGGCGACCCAGCGGCGGAGGAGTTGCTTCTGCGCCTCGGAGACGACCTTCTTCGTCTTCGGCGGCGGCATCACCTCGGACGGCTCGGTCGTGCAGATGCGCTCGATCAGCGAGCTCTTGGCCGGGTTGCCGGGGACGATCGAGCCGGACTCGACCGCGTCCTCGCGGCGGTCGAGGCGGAGGTCGGCCTTGCGGGCGGCGCTGTCCGGGCCGTGGCAGGCGAAGCAGTTCTCGGCCAGGATCGGCCGGATGTCGCGGTTGTATTCGAGCGGCGGCGCCGCCGCCTTCTTGCCCGCGTCGGGCCGGGCCGAGGGCTGGGCCTCGGCCGTCCGGGTGTTGAACGGCCAGGCGACCGTGACGGCAAGCGCGAGAACGCCGGCCGGGCCGGCGTGGGAGAGCAAGCGGGACATCGGCAGAGCCCTCGGCAGGGTCGGGGCGGGCGTCGGGTCAGATCAGGCGGGTGGTCACCCGGCTCCAGTAGGCTTCCCCGGAGCGGATGTGGCGGGCCATCGCCCGGGCGGCGGCGCGGGCGTCGGCTGCCCCCAAGGCGTGGATCAGGTCGAGGTGTTCGCGGGCCTCGACGCCGATCCGGTGGTAGTCGTTGCGGGCCTCTTCGTGCTCCCAGGCCACGTCGCGGAAGGCCCGGAACAGGGTCTTCAGCCGGGCGAGCTCGGCCCGGAGGAAGGCGTTCCCGCACGAGGCCGCGATCAGGTCGTGGAGGCGGTCGTCCACGTCGCGGGCGCGGGCCACGGTCTCGGGGGTGGGCGGGGCGTCCGTCAGTGTACCGGTCTCGGTGCCGATGCCGGCGAGGGCACCCGGTTCGATCCGCCCGCAGGCCCGGCGGGTGGCCAGGCACTCCAGCGACCGGCGGACCTGGCACACCTCGCGCACGTCCCTGGCCGTCACCCGGCGGACGACCGCCCCGCGGTTCGGCAGCAGGTCGATCACCCCGATCCCGGCCAGTTCGATGAGCGCCTCGCGGACGGGCGTGTGGCTGACACCGAATCGATCCGCCAGAGCTTGAGTCACCAGCCGGTCCCCGGCCCGAAGCTTCCCGTGAAACACGTCGGTCAGGACGGAGCGGACGACGGACTGCCGGCGACGGCCGTGGTCGAACCCGGGTTCGGCGGGCGGGGTGGTCGGCATGGACTCGGCGGGCGGGACGTTCGGCGCGGGGCGGGATGATTGTACGATAGCGGCCGGTGCCTGCCGGGGGCAACCCGATTCTACAGAATCACGAACCGGAACGGAACGTGCATTGGAGTGTGTCGGTCGCATTCCACCGAGGGCCGGCCGTGACTGCCAGCGCGATTTACTGGTACGGGTCGATCTTCGCCCTCCTGTTCCTGACCGGGATCGGGCTGCCGCCGATGCCAGAAGAAGCCGGCATCCTGTACGCGGCCGGGGTCTACGCCCTCCACCCGGAGGTCACGTGGTGGGGCGCCTGGTCCGCCTGCGGGCTGGGCATCATCGCGGCCGACTGCGTGCTGTACGGCCTCGGGCGGCGGCTCGGCCCGAAGCTGTTCGAGTACCGCTGGGTGCAGCGGGTTCTCAGCACCGAGCGGCGGCAACGGATCGAGGGGAAGATCCACCAGCACGGCATCAAGCTGCTGATCCTAGCCCGCTTCCTCCCCCCGCTCCGGCTGGGGGTGTTCCTCATCTCCGGCGCCGCCCGCTACCCGTTCGTCAAGTTCGTCCTGGCCGATCTGATCTACTGCGTCGTCGGGGTCGGCATCCTCTTCTTCGGCGGCAGCTGGCTCATCGACATGCTCAAACAGGTCGGCTACACGGCCGTGTGGTTCGTGGCCGTGCCGGCGGCGGTGTACGGGCTGTACCGGTACTACCGCTACCTGAAGAAACGGGAGGCCGGGCCGGCGTCGGTGGTCGGGGCCACTGCCGCCGAGGCGACCAACCCGGCCGGCGCAACCCCTGCCATGCGAGCGGCCGTAACGATGCTCAAGGAGTGAGGGACGGTTCCCGTTTGCATCCGCCCGGCGGGCCGGGGATAATCCGCGGCACCCACCCCCGCCGCCCCGGCCCGCCGCATGAAGATCGCCCGCGTTGAAACGCACATCTGCCACGCCCGGATGCGGAACTGGGTGTTCGTCAAGGTGGTCACCGACCAGGACGGCCTGTTCGGCTGGGGCGAGGCCACGCTGGAGTGGCACACCCGGGCGGTGGTCGGGGCGGTCGAAGACATTGCCGAGTTGATCGTCGGCGAAGACCCGACGCGGGTCGAGCACCTCTGGCAGATGATGTACCGGCAGCACTTCTGGCACGGCCACGGGATCGTCCGGGCCACGGCCATCGCGGGCATCGACCTCGCCCTCTGGGACATCCTCGGCAAGGTGTGCGGCGTCCCCTGCTCGAAGCTGTGGGGCGGCCCGGTGCGGGACCACGTCCGCACCTACTGCCACCTCGGCGGCGGGCGGATGGAGGACTTTTACGAAACCGCCACCGAAGACGCGAAGCGCTTCGCCGACCTGGCCCGCAAGGCCGTGGCGGACGGCTACACCGCGTTCAAGTGCATGGCCGTACCGCCGACACTGCCGCTCGACGGGCTGAAGCCGGTCAAGACCGCCGAGAAGGCCGTGGCCGCGATGCGCGAGGCGGTCGGGGACGGCATCGACATCATGGTGGACTGCCACGCCCGGCCGTCGCCGGCGATGGGGTTGCAGTTCGCCAAGGCGCTCGAACCCTACGGGCTGTACTTCCTGGAGGAGCCGTGCTGGCCGGAGTCGGTGGACGGGCTGGCGGCGATCAACCGGGCCGTGTCCACGCCGGTCGCCACCGGCGAGCGGGTGACGAACCTGGCCGACTTCCAACGGCTGTTCGCTGCCCGGGCCTGCGAGGTGTGCCAGGTGGACATCACCCACTGCGGCGGCCTCTCCGAGGCCCGCCGGATCGCGGCGCTGGCCGAGGCCCATCGCATCGCCTTGGCGCCGCACAACCCGCAGGGGCCGGTCAGCACCGCGGCCAGCCTGGAGTTCGGCTTCAGTCAGCCGAGCTACGCCATCTGCGAGACGGTGACCGAGGACGTACCCTGGCGCCGCGACGTGGTGGCCGAGGGGTTCACGATCGAGCCGAGGGGCCGGGTCGTGAAGCCGAACACGCGGCCGGGGCTCGGCATCACGATCAACGAGGCCGAGGTGAAGAAGCACCCGTTCGAGCAGGAAGTGTTGCAGCGCGTGTTCTACCCCGACGGCAGTGTCGGGGACTGGTAGACTGCGTTCTCCTTGGCCATTGGCGGGTCATTCGTCCTTCGACACTCCGCGAAACGAGAAGCGATGCCGGTCCAGCAGCTCCAAGGCGTCCTCGCCATCGCCCACACGCCGTTCGCCGAGGACGACCGCATCGACACCGCCGCCCTCCAGCGGGCCGTGGACTGGTCGTTCTCCGTCGGGGCGGACGGGCTCGGCACCGGGATGGTGTCCGAGACACTGAAGCTCACCGCCGACGAGCGCATCGAACTGCCCCGACTGCTGGTGGAGGCCGCGGCCGGGCGCGGGCCGGTCTTCGCAGCCGTCGGGGCAGAAGGCACCCGGCAGGCGGTCGGCTTCGCGGTCGCGGCCGAGCGGGTCGGGTGCGATGCGGTCATGGCCGTGCCCCCGCTCACGGCCCGGCTCGGGGTCGATCAGCTGACCGACTACTTCCGGGCCGTCGCCGACGCGGTGCGGGTGCCGGTGGTCGTGCAGGACGCCTCCGGGTACGTCGGGCAGGCGATCCCGCTGGGCGTGTACGTGAACCTGCTGGAGCGGTACGGGCCGGACAAGATCCTGTTCAAGCCCGAGGCCGCCCCGAACGGCCCGAACATCTCGGCCCTCCGCGACGCCACCGGCGGTACGGCCCGCATCTTCGAGGGCTCGGGGGGCGTGTTCCTGATCGACAGCTACCGCCGCGGCATCGCCGGCACGATGCCCGGGATGGACCTGCTCGACGGCATCGTAGCCGTGTGGCGGGCGCTCCGTCGGGGGGACGAGGAGGCCGCGTACCGGGCCTACTTCCCGGTGTGCGCGATCGTCAGCCTCCAGCTCCAGGCCGGGCTCGACGGGTTCCTAGCCGTCGAGAAGCACCTGATGGTGAAGCGCGGGCTGTTCGATACCGCCCGCCGCCGCAGCCCGGTGGGCTGGGCACTCGACGCCGAAACCGCCGACGAGGTCGGTCGACTGTTCGACCGCCTCCTGGCCGCGCTGGGCGACGACACACCAAACGGGCGACCGGCGTGAACCGGCGGCGGGCTCCGAGTTTGGAGCCCGGAGGGCGGGGAGCGTGTAGCCCGGGGTGGAACCCCGGGCGGGCGGGCGACGGCGTGGTCCGTGGGACACCGTCCCTCCGGCCCCCACACGGGCGGCGTGATAAGCGAGGGCAACGCCCGAGGTGACACCGCCCAGCCCGGGGTTCCACCCCGGGCTACACGCTCCCCGCCCTCCGGGCTCCGACCCAAGCCAGAAGCCCCGAGCCACCAGCCGGCTCACCCCGGCCGCCCGCCGACAACATGCGCTACACTCTCCTGGCGTTTCTCTGCCTGATCACGCTCGTCGCCTACCTCCAGCGGTCGGCGCTCGGCGTGCCGTCGAAGGCCATCGAGGGCGAACTCGGGATCACCCCGCAGGCGATGGGGCTGGTCTGGCTGGCGTGGTACGCCGGCTATGCGGCGTTCCAGATACCGTCCGGGTGGGTCGCCGACCGGCTCGGCAGCAAGCCGGCGTTGGTTCTCTTCGCCCTCTCCTGGTCGGGCCTGACCGCCGTGGTCGGGCTCGCCACCGGCTTCACCGGCCTGATGCTCTACTGGTGTCTGATGGGCGCGGCGCAGGCGGGCCTCTTCCCCTGCGCGACGAAGGCGATCGGGGCGACGTTCCCGAAGACCGAACAGGCGTTCGCGTCCGGGCTGCTGGCCTGTTGCATGGCCGGTGGGGCCGCACTCTCGCAAGAGGTGACCGGCCGGCTGTTCGGCCCCCTGACGTGGCAACAGATCCTGGCCGTCTACGCCCTGCCGGGGCTGGTCTGGGCGGCCGTGTTCGCGCTGGCGGTCCCGCGTCCAGACGCCCCCCGCCCCCCCACCCCCGCCGCCGGCCGGGCTCCGTTCGACTGGACCCTACTCGTCGCCGACCGCGACATGGTCCTCCTGTGTGCCCAGCAGTTCCAGCGGGCCGCGGCGACGGCCCTGTTCTTCACGTGGTTCCCGCGCTTCCTCCAGGAGACGAAGGGTATCTCCGCGGCCGAGTCCGGCAGCCTCGCGGCGTGGCCGCTGCTCGCCGGAATTGTCGGCGCGCTGCTCGGCGGCGCGGCCTCCGACTGGCTCCTCCGGCGGACCGGGCGCGAACGGCTGAGCCGGTGCGGCCTCTCCGCCGCCGCGATGGTACTGGCCGGGGCGGTCTCCCTCGCCGCGTACTTCGCCGGCACCGCGGAAGAGGTCGTCGTGCTGGTAAGCGTGGCGGCGTTCTGTGCCTACGTCGCCGGCCCCGCCGCCTACGCGGCGGCGCTGTCGATGGGCGGGACGCGGGTGGCGGTCGTGTTCGCCACGATGAACATGGCGGGGAACGTTGGCGCCGGGTTCTTCCCGTTCGCGGTCGGCCAGCTGGTCGGCCTGACCGGCGACTGGACCCTCACCATCCTCCTGTTCTCGGGGCTGTTCGTCGGGTCGGCGGTCTGCTGGGCGCTCCTGAACCCGACCGGAACGCTTTACGAGGAGCCGGCGTGACGACCCGCGTGACCACCCCGCAGACGCGCTGCCGGGCCGCCTTTTCCCGCGCCGACATCACCCCGCCGCCGGGCATCTACCACCGCATGTGGGGCGCCGCGCTGCACGAGCAGGCCACCGGCGTTCACCGACCCCTCGCCGCCACGGCGATGCTGTTGGAAGCCGAGGACGGCAGCGGCCGGCTGCTCGTGATTGGCATCGACCATTGCTTTCTCGAAGCCGCCGAGGCCGACCGGATGCGGGCGGCCGCCGCGACCGGGGCCGGGATCGATGTGGGGCACGTCCATCTGGCCCTGTCACACACCCACGGGTCGGCGTGGCTGTCCCGCTCGCGGTCGCACCTCCCCGGCGGTAGCCTGATCGGCCCCTACCTCGACCACGTCGCGGCCGTGTGCCGGGAACTGGCCGCCGTGGCGGTGGGAGATCTGGTTCCGGCGACAGTCGTCTACGGCACGGCCCGCTGCGACCTCGCCCGGCACCGCGACTTCTGGGATGCCGCCACCCGTCAGATCGTGTGCGGCTTCAACCCGGACGGCTCGGCCGACGACACGGTGATGCTGGCCCGCGTGGTCGGGCCTGAAGGCCGGACGCTCGGCACGGTGGTCAACTACGCCTGCCACCCGACGACACTGGCCTGGCAGAACACGCTGGTCAGTCCGGACTACGTCGGGGCGATGCGGGAGGTGGTCGAGCGGGAAACCAACGCCCCGTGTCTGTTCCTGCAAGGCGCCTCGGGCGATCTGGGACCACGAGAGGGGTTTGTCGGCGACACGACGGTCGCCGATCGTAACGGCCGGCAACTCGGGTTCGCAGCGTTGTCCGGGCTGGAAGCGCTCCCGCGGCCCGCCACGGCGTACGAGTACGCCGGGCCGGTTGTGTCCGGGGCCACCCTCGGAACCTGGGACTACCGCCCACTTGCCCCACACGAACTCGGCCGGCAATCGGCCTTCGCCGGCCGGCGCTTCACCACCCCCCTGCCCTACCGCGTCGATCTCCCGACCCGGCCTGACTCCGCAGCCGCACTCGCCCACTGGGAGGCAGAAGAGGCCGCAGCCCGGTCTGCTGGCGATTCCGACCGCGTCCGCGACGCGCACGCACACGTCGAGCGGATGACGCGCCAGCTGGCCCGTCTGGCCGGGTTGCCGGAGGGGAAGACGTACCCCCACCCGGTCGGGGTGTGGCGGCTCGGGGACGCCCTGTGGGTGTTCAGTGCGGGCGAGTTATACCAGTCGTTCCAGCTCGAACTGCGGGCGCGGTTCCCGCACCTGACCGTTATGGTCACAACCATCTGCGACGACTGGCAGCCCGGCTACCTACCCCCCGCGTCCGCCTACGGTTACGGCATCTACCAGGAAGTGATTGCGGCCGTGGCCCCGGGGAGCGTCGAAACGCTGCTGGAGGTGGTGACCCGCGAGTGCCGAACGCTCCTCGGTGGTCACCCGGCCGACGGCACCGCGACCCGCTCGCCGTAGGCGGTCCGAAGGTTCGCGGGGGTGAATGCCTCGGCCGTCGGCCCGGACGCGATCACGCGGACGTTCAGGAGGGTAACCCAGTCGAAGTACTCGGGCACGGTGTTCAGGTCGTGGTGGACGACTAGCACCGTCCGCCCGCGGGAGCGGAGCTCGCGGAGGATGCCGACGATGGCCCGCTCGGTCACCGCGTCCACGCCCTGGAACGGCTCGTCCATCAGATAGACGGGGGCGTCCTGCACGAGTGCCCGGGCCAGGAACACCCGCTGCTGCTGCCCGCCCGACAGCTGGCTGATCTGCCGGCCGGCGAAGTCGGCCATGCCGACCCGCTTCAGCGCGTCGGCCGCGTCCGCCCGCTCCCTTCCCCCGGGCCGACGGAACCAGCCGAGCCGGCCATAGGTGCCCATCGTCACCACGTCCAGCACGGTGGTCGGGAAGTCCCAATCGACCGTCCCGCGCTGCGGCACGTAGGCCACCGCCCGCGACCGCGGGGAGTACGGCCGCCCCTGCACCAGCACCCGCCCGGCCACCGGCTTGACCAGCCCGAGCATCGCCTTGATGAGTGTCGTCTTCCCGGCCCCGTTCGGCCCCACGACGCCCATCAGCACCCCCGCCGGCACCCGCAGGTCGATGTCCCACAGGACCGGCTTCTCGCCGTAGGCGACGGTGAGGTCGTGGATCTCGACCGCGTGTTGCGCGTGCGGGGGAGCAAGTGGGGAGTTGGTCGGTGACGGGGTGAAGGGGTGAAGGGGTGAAGGGGCGACCGGCAGAGCCGCGCCACCGCCCACACCAGAATCGGCGACCGTTCGCATCACCCCTACACCCCTTTATCCCTCCGCCGTCTCGGGCAGAAGGGAACACCTACTACCGCGAGAGGGAACACCTACTACCGCGAGAGCGCGTCCACGATCACCTTGACGTTGTGCAGCACCATCCCGCGGTACGTCCCGCCCGGGGACGGCGGGTCGCCGAGGGCGTCCGAGTACAGGGCATCGTCCCCGCCGACGAGGCGGACGGTGTGGCCGTACTTCTGGCGGGTGGTGTCGAGTACCGCCTTGAGACCCTCGTCGGGCACGGAGGTTTCCGTGAACACCGCCGGGACGCGGCGCGTGCCGAGGAACTCGGCCAGCCGGTCGCGGTCGGGCGTACCGACCTCGCTCGCCGTACTCACCCCTTGCAACCCGCGGACCTCGAACCCGTAGGCCCGGCCGAAGTACCCGAACGCATCGTGACTCGTCACCAGGATGCGCCGGTCCTTCGGCAGCTTCTCCACGATCCCGCGCACCTCGGCGTCGAGCGCGTCGAGGTCTTTCCGCACGGCGGCGGCGTTCGCGGCGTACAGCTGAGCCCCCTCCGGGTCGAGCTTCGCCAGCTCGTCGCGGACCGGCTCGACCGTCTTGGCCCAGAGCTGCACGTCGAACCAGACGTGGGGGTCATGGGCGCCGCCGTCGGTGTCGGCCGGGCGGAGGTCGGACTCCGGGATGTCGCGGGTGACGGCGAAGGCCCGGAAACGGCGGCGAGACTTCTCGAATGTGTCGGTCATCTTCCCTTCGAGGTGCAGTCCGCTGGCCATGACGAGGTGGGCAGCTTCGAGCCGGCCGCGGTCCCCGGCCGTGGGGAGGTAGCGGTGCGGGTCCACCCCCGGCCCCATCAGCGTCTCGACCGCGACCCGCTCCCCCCCCACCCGCTTGGCAATGTCTGCGACGATCGTGGTGGTACACACGACCCGGACGGGCGGCCCCGTGAACGCGGGCGGTCCGCCCCCGCTACACCCGGCCAGCAGCCCCGCGGCTAACGCGGTCAGCACCAGATGGTAGGGGCGAAGCATCGTCACCGATCTCCGGATATCTAGCCTCAGCTAACAGTCAATATTAGTCTACCCGAAACCTCCGTCCGAGGCAAGGCGATGCCCGATTCGCGGACCGGAGTTGGTGCCCGTGGATACACTGAGCCGGTGCGGAACAGCGCGAGCCCGTTGCGGACCGAACCCGGACACCCTCTCATCTTCGACGAATGAACATCCTCGTGATTGGTAAGGGTGGCCGCGAGCACGCCCTGGTGTGGAAGCTTCGCCAGTCGCCGCGGGCGGAGCGGGTCTTCTGCGCGCCCGGGAATGCGGGCACCGCCCGCGAAGGGGCCACGAACGTCCCGATCGACCACACCGAGACCGACAAGCTCCAGCGGTTCTGTGCGAAGGAGCAGATCGGGCTGGTGGTGATCGGCCCGGAAGACCCCCTCGCCGCCGGGCTAGCCGACTTCCTGCGCGACAAGGGCTACAAGGTGTTCGGGCCGTCGAAGGAGGCCGCCCGCGTCGAGGGGAGCAAGGTCTTCGCCAAGGAGCTCATGCGGCACGCGGACGTGCCCACCGCCGACTTCCGCGTCTTCGACCACCCCGACCCCGCCCGGGCCTACGTGCAGAGCCGCGACTACCCCGTGGTGGTGAAGGCCGACGGGCTCGCGGCCGGCAAGGGCGTCGTGGTCTGCAAGGACACGCTGGAGGCGGTGCGGGCCGTCGAGCGGATCATGATCCGCGACGAGTTCGGCCGGACGGCCGGGCGGCGGGTGGTGGTCGAGAAGCGGCTCGACGGCGAGGAGGTGAGCGTCCTGGCGCTGGTGAGCGGGCGGACCATCCTGCCGCTCCCGCCGTGCCAGGACCACAAGGCGGTCCGCGACGGCGACCAGGGGCCGAACACCGGCGGGATGGGGGCGTACTGCCCGGCCCCGGTGGGCACCCCGGAGTTGCTGAAGGAGCTCGAGGACCGGGTGTTCGTGCCCACGGTCCACGCCATGAAGCGCGGCCGGTTCCCGTTCCAGGGCGTGCTGTACGCCGGGATGATGCTCTCCGGCCAGGGGCCGCGGGTGCTGGAGTTCAACGCCCGCTTCGGCGACCCGGAAACGCAGCCCCTCCTGATGCGGCTGAAGACCGACCTCGTGGACCTGCTCGAAGCCGTGGCCGACGAGCGGCTGCACGAGTTCGAGGGGCGGGTCGAGTGGGATCCCCGGCCGGCGGTGTGCGTAGTGCTGTGTTCCGGCGGCTACCCCGGGAAATACGACACGGGCAAGCAGATCCTCGGGGCCGACGCGGCCGACGCCCTCCCGGACGTGAAGGTCTTTCACGCCGGGACGCGGGCCGACGACAAGGGTCGCCTCCTGACCGACGGCGGGCGGGTGCTGACCGTGACCGGCCTGGGGAACGACCTGGCGGCCGCGAAGGCTCGGGCCTACGAGGGCGTGAAGCTCATCAGCTTCCCCGGCATGCACTACCGGTCGGACATCGCCGACAAGGCGCTGCGGAAGAAGTAGCAACCGGACGGAGTAAGCCGATGACGGGGGCGGAGTGGGCGACCTGCACGGACCCCCGACGGATGCTCAACTACCACCGGCTGAAGAAAGACCCCCGCCGACTCCGGTTGCTCGCCGTCGCCTGCGCCCGACTGATCCCCCCGCCGTCGGCGCCCCCTATGTTTGATGCCGTTCTCGACGCGGTCGAGCGGTACGCCGACGGGGTCGCCGACCGGGCCGAGTTCCTGGCCGTGCGGAAGGCTCTCCGCACGGCCAGCCGGGAGAAGCCGGCCGCACACCTGGGGCACGCCCTGGCCGCGTTCGGCGTGCTGACCCATCTGACCGATGACGCGATGGAAGGGCTGACTCTCGCCATCACCATGACCCGCGACCTGACCGGCCCCGAAGGTGCGGTCGCCGAGTGTGACCTGATCCGTTGCCTGCTCGGCCACTCGGACCGGCGACCATCGCCCGACCCGGGCTGGCTCACGTCCGCCGTGGTGACGCTCGCCCGGGGAATCTACGACGACCGGGCGTTCGACCGACTGCCGGTCCTGGCCGACGCCCTGGAGGACGCCGGCTGCGCCGACGCCAGTGTCCTCACGCACTGCCGGGGCGGAGGGCCACACGCGCGGGGGTGTTGGGTGGTTGACGGGCTGCTGGGGCGGTAGGCCGGTTCAGCCGGTGTCCGGGATCAACCCGCTGCGGTCCGGGTCGGGCTCCAGGCGGCGGACGACATCGTCTTCAACGACGACGCGGACGAAGAAGTCCCGGGCGCACGCCGGGCAGACCGCGTACCCGTCGCCCACGGCGTTCCCGCCGGGCGGTCGCCGCAGCGGCATCTGCGGGTGATTCCACGGGTAGCGGTCCCCGGCCCGCAGGCTCAAGACCTCGTGGACGTAGCCGAGCTGAGTCTCCACCTCGGCCTCGACCAGCTGACCGCAGCGGGGGCACGTCAGGGGTCCGGTCACGCGGTTGAACAGGCCCATCCGTACCCCCAGCGAGGGGTTTCACTTCGGCGCGTCGAACCCGCCGTCGTCGAGCCGCTCGGGGAACTCCCAGGCGTCGACCGTCCACTCCTCAAGAACCTGCGTGCCCTCCTGGTAAACGACCTTCCCGGGGGCCATCAGCCCGCCGGCGGGCCGGTGCAGCGACAGCGTGAACACCTTCAGCGTCGCCGACTGGCGGTTGGGCTCGTGGTGGGTGAAGTCGATCCGCCCGAGGACGCCGGTCTTCTCGTCGAACCAGAGCGTGTACACCGGGCACCCCGGCACCGCCGCCTTGATCACGTCCCAGACCTGGCCGTTGACCGTCTGCTTCTTCGCGTCGAACACCACCGTCCGCGGGTCGGCGAGCGGGACGAGTACGGTCATCCAGTGGCGGCCGGTGGCGTCCGCGGCGGTCGGCGCCTCGTACACCTTCGCGTCGAGCTCGGCGGGGTTCATCTGTCCGTCTCGCTGCCGCCCGATCCAGAGGACCGGCCGGCGGAGGCGGATGAGAACCTTGGTCGGGCCGCCCTCGTTGAACTCGTCGGTCAGGGCGAAGCGGTCCGGCCAGACGGCCTGGATCGAGCGGACGGTGGCGAGCGGGCCGGTCGGCCGCAGCACCACGCCCTTCATGGCGACCTTGCTGACCTTCGCCTTGTCGAGCCGCTCCGGGTGACCGTCGGTGAACGCCTTGACCGCCCGCTCGACCACCGCCACCGCGGCCGGCTCCGACTTGTCCGGCACCGTCACGGCCGGGCCGGAGCCCTTGTCGGAGCCGGCCGTAACCGTCGTCGGCAGTTTCTTCTCCCGCCCGCCGCCACACCCACACAGCAGCGGGACGGCAACGGCGACCAGCGCGGCGTACCGCATCACGCACCCCGGGCAGGGAATCGGGCCGGGGCGCGAACGACAAAGGCCGAACCCGTCGGGTCCGCCCTTCGGCCCGCGCCCCGGTCTTATTATCCCTCAGCTTCGGGGACCGTCCATTCAACTCGCGGCAGGTGCGGCGTTGCCACGGGGACGGGGGTCCGGACGGGCGAGCCCGGGGGCGGGGAGTGGTTCTTCCGGATCGGGGGACGGGGCGGCCGGGAACGACACCCGGAACACCGACCCCGCCCCGGGCGTGCTGTCCACCGCGATCGCGCCGCCGAGCCGGTCGACGTACTCTTTCACGATCGCCAGCCCCAGCCCGGCGTGAACCCCGGTGGCGGTGCGCGAGGCGTCGGCCCGGTAGAAGCGCTCGAAGATCTTGGCCTTCACATCGTCGGTCATGCCGATGCCGGTGTCGCGCACCTCGAACACCACCCGCCCCTCGGCCCGGCGGACGGCCAGCTCCACCCGCCCGGCCGGGGAGTTGTACTCGACGGCGTTGTGGAGGAGGTTCATCAGGATCTCGCGGAGCCGGTCCGGGTCGCTGTCGAGTTCGGCCGGGCCGACCGCGGTGAGACCGAACGTGAGCCCGTGGGCCTCGGCCAGGGGCCGGATGACGGTCGCACAGCTGCCGGCCAGTTCCGCCGCGTCCACCCTGCTGACGGCCCCGCGGGCGGTGCCCGCGTCCAGGCTGGCGAGGGTCATGATCCGCTCGACCAGCTGGCCGAGCTGCTTGGCGATTCCACGGCAGTCTTCGAGCGTGGACCGGTACTGCTCCGGGGTCCGCGGCTTGCGGAGGGTCACGTCGATCGTGGCCAGGAGGGAGGCGATGGGCGTTCGGAGTTCGTGGGAGATGTCGGCCACGGCTTCCTTCTCCCGGGCGAAGGCCGCCCGGAGTTGGGCGAGGGTCTGGGTCAGTCGGGCGTGGATCGGGGCCAACTCGACCGACAGGTCGGCCCGGTCGATGGTGAGGGAGAAGTCCTTCTCGGACACCCTGCTGACGGCCTCCGAGAGGGTGCGCATGGGGGCGAGCCCGCGGGCGACGATGAACCACCCGCCGACCACGAGGGCGAGGAACGACCCCGCGCCGATCATGCCCAGCTGGGTGCGCAGGTTGGCCAGGGCGTCCCGCGTCTCGCGGTGGACCTTCTGGATCTCCTCGTCCCGCGTGACGGCGTCGGCGGCGAGCAGGTTGTCGAGTTGGGCCCGCGGGCGGGCCGCGTGGACGAACACCCGGACCTGGAAGTCAGGCGGGCGGAAAGGCCGGGGGCCGCCGGGGGTCGTCGGGGGGACAAAGACGGGGGTCGTCTTCCCGTTCGGAACCTGGGCGGGCAGCGACTGCGGCTCCAGCCAGACCGAAATGTTGAGCGGGCGTGACCCCTGGGGGGTGAGGGCGGTCCAGACCACCGCCCGGCGGTACACCCCCTGCCCCTCGACCGCCACGTCGTCGGGCGGGAGGAACTCCAGACCGGGGTCGTCGAGCCGGTCGAGGTCGATGTCGAGGTCGTGGGACAGGCGCGGCGGGCGGACGACGCCGATCGTCTTCCACAGCCCCGCGGGGTACGCGGCGACCACCTGGAACTGGTAGTAGCCGGTGTGGTCCCCCTCCTCGAACAGCTTGTGCAGCATCTCCGGGATCTGCACGCGCGTGGCCGTCCGCGGCGACTCGAAGCCGACCCACGCGGGGCTCAGCGAGCGCACGAAGGTGTTCGTGGTGAGGAGCGTGGGCCACCCGCCCGGCGCGGGCGGGAGGAGTATCATCCCGGCCGCGCGGCGGAGGTACTCGCGTGCGTCGTCGTCCGGCGCCTTGCCGGGGAACGTGGGCCGGGTCGGTTCGGGCGGGCGGGCGGGCGGCTCACCCCTCGGTTCGGGCGGACCTTTGGGCTCCGGCGGCGGGCCTTTGAGTTCCGGCCCCGGCCCCTTCGGCGGCGGCCCGCCCCCACCGGGCCGGGGTTCCTGGCGGCGGCCCCAGGCCTTGTTGAAGGCGCGGTTCAGTTCCCCGGCGAGGCTCCGGGCCTCGCCGAGGATCTCCCCGTCGAACTTCGCCTGGACCTCCGACTGACGGGCCTTGAACGCCTGGTCGGTCCGCCGCGCCTCGGACTCCTCTCGCGCGCGGATGGCCTCGACCGCGAAGCGGTCAACGAACGCGGCGACCGCCCCGAGGGCGAGCGCAAGGAGTACCAGGAAGTACCCCAGCAGCGACCGGCGGATGGAGCGCATGAACCACTCTGGTACTGACGACCCCGGGACTACGAACTAACCGGAACCGGCAGCGGGCAGGCCGCCGGGCCCGGTCACTCCTCTTCGTCATTCCGGACTCGTCACTTCTTCGCAACCGGCGGCGGGTCGTCTTCGCCGCGGAGCATGTAGCCCTCGCCCCACCGGGTCAGGATGAGCGGCGGGTCGAAGCCCTTGTCGACCTTGTTCCGCAGGTAGCGGATGTACACGTCGACCACGTTCGAGGTGTTCTCGTCGTACTCGTCGTAGAGGTGTTCCCAGATCATGCTGCGGGTGACGACCTTGCCCCGGTGGAACGCCAGGAACTCGAGCAGGGCGTACTCGCGCGGGGTGAGGTGGATCACCTGCGCCGCCCGGCGGACCGTCCGGGCGGCGGTGTCGATCTCCATGTCGTAGCAGCGGAGGACGGGATCCTTCTGCTGGTGCCCGCGGCGGATGAGGGCGCGGATGCGGGCGAACAGCTCGTCCAGGTCCACCGGCTTCGTCAGGTAGTCGTCGGCCCCGGTGTCGAGCCCGACCACCTTGTCCGGGACGGTGCCGCGGGCGGTGAGCATGAGGACGTGGGTCTTCACCCCGTCCGTCCGCCACTTCTTGAGAAGGGTGAGCCCGTCGATCTTCGGGAGCATGATGTCGAGGACGACCACGTCGTAGCCGGTGGTCCGCGCCTTGACGTCGGCCTCCTCCCCGTCCATCGCCACGTCGACGGCGAACCCTTCCTCTTCGAGCCCCTGTCGCAGAGCCCGGACGAGGGGTTGGTGGTCCTCCACCAGCAGCACACGCACGGACCGCCCTCCGGGACCGGATAACCCGTTCTCCAATTTGAGTTTACCCCCACCCGCATGAGGGGCGTGTGAGAAACCCGCCCGGTCGCCCAGAGCCCGACCGCAGGCTCCTGCCGGTTCTGCTGATCGGCGACCCTCTACGGGCACACGGGCGAAACCCCGGAAGCGGGCGGTACAGCGGGCGTCACGCCGGGATCAGCTTGGTGAGGGCGGCGAAGGCGAACGAGTCGCGGACGTTGGCGTCTTCCGCAGCCAGTTGATCGGCCGGCGCCAGCTGACTGATGCGCGGGAGTGGTTCCTTCCGGACCTCCGCCGACCGCCGGGCAAGGCTCAGCGTCCGCGCCAGGTCGCGGCCGGGGACGCGGCCGAGGGTCGCCCAGTACCGGTCGGTCAGGCACGGCACGGAGAGCGGGTCGCGGGTGATCATCTCCAGGTGGAAGCGGACGCGCGGGTTCCCACGCCGCAGGGCCGCGACCACGGCCGGCAGGTCGAGTACGCCGCGGCCCAGCGGCACCTCGGCGAGACGGAACCCATCCGACGACCCCTCCAGCCCCATGTCCTTGAGGTGAACGGAGAACGCCAGCGGCGCCAGCGCGGCGATCGTGGCGGCGGGGTCTTCCAGCAGCGCGAGGTTGTTCCCGGTATCGACGCACACGCCGACCCACTCGCTCGCCAACCCCTTGAGCAAGTCGAGTTGCTCGTCGGTGCGGAAGTCCTTGTGATTCTCGACCGCGAGTTTCACCCCGGCCGCCCGCGCGACCGGCTCGGCCCGTTCGAGGGCGGCCTTCGCGGAGCGGGCGAACGCCGGGTAGTCGTCGGGCTTCGTGAACACCTCGTAGCGCCGGCCGCCGAGCATCACCACACGCACGACCGTCGCCCCGCAGGCCCGGGCCGTCGCCAGATCGGCCGAAAAGCGGTCGCGGTCGGCGGCCGTGTCGGCCGGGGGTTGCACGATCCCCTCCAGTGCAACCCCGTGCTGGTCCGCCGCCCGCCGCACGGTCGCGGCCCCGGCCTCGTCCCGCCGCCCCAGCGGCAGCTGGGCCGCGTTCGCGCCGCGGGCCTTCACGAACGCGAGAAACCGGACCGGGTCGGCGAACACGGTCGGCGTCTCGGCCCGGGAGCGGATGCCGAATGAGTACAGCAACAGCCCCAGGTTCGCGGCGGGCGGCGGGTCATCGGCCCGGGCGGTCGTTGTCAACGCGCTGAGGCCCGTGGCGACAAACGCCCGACGGGTGAGGTTCATGGTCCTTCCTCGACAGGTCAGCTGAGCCCGAGCGCCCGAAGTTCTCGGTCCCACGGGGCGCGGTACGGACGGGTGAGCGTGGCGGTGGCCTCGGCGTCGCCGGGCACGCTCTTGGAGTCGGAATCCCACCGAAGTGACCGGCCGAGGCGGGTGGACAGATTACCGAGGTGACACGCCACCGCGACCCGGTGGGCGCTGGCGAGGTCCGAGACGGGCGTTTGACGCGACCGGATGCAATCGAGGAAGTTGCGGGCGTGCGCGAGGTATTGCGTGCCGGCGTCGCCGGTAAGGTCTTCGCGGGCATCGGTTCGGGGGCGAGCATTGACGGGGGCGGGTGATCCGACCGGCCCGCCGGTCGGGTGCCCCTCGCGGATGCCAGGAATCAAACTGGTTGAGGCTACGTCCGCATCTGCCGTCACGCGGTAACCCCGGCGGTCGATCCCGAGCGTACCACGGCTACCGTGAAACTGGAGGTTATACCCGCCCACCTCGCCGCGGGCCGCCTCCCGCATGGCGAAGGACGCCGAGAACCGCCCGCAGTCGAACAGGACGTCCTGCGTGTCGGGCGTCTCGCCGTTGTCCTGGAGGGCGTACCGGCCGCCGACGGCGTGGACGGCCCGAAGTCGGTCGAGGCCGAGTACCCAGTCCACGATGTCGAGGTGGTGGGCACCGAGGTTCGTCAGCTGACCGCCGGACGTGTCCCAGAACCAGCGGAAGTGGTACAGCCCGCGGTTGGGGCTATACGGCCGGAGTGGGGCCGGCCCGAGCCAGCGGTCCCAGTCGAGGTCGGCCGGGGGCGGGCCGTCCGGCGGCGAGCCGAAGCCGGGAAACACATTCCGCACGTTGGTCATCTTCACGGATGTAACCGTGCCGATGTGCCCGCCGCGGATCAGATCGCGGGCGGCCCGGTAGTGCGGGCCGGAGCGCTGCTGGGTGCCGACCTGCACGACCCGCCGGGTGCGGGCGGCGACCGCCTGCATCCACTCCCCCTCGCGGACGAACACCGTCAGCGGCTTCTCGACATACACGTCCTTCCCGGCAGCGCAGGCGAGCATCGTCACGAGGGCGTGCCAGTGGTCCGGGGTGGCGACCACCACGGCGTCAACGGCCCGGTCCTCCAGAAGGCGGCGGAAGTCCTGGTGCCCAACGGCCCGGCCGCCGGCCGCGGCAACGCCCTCAGTCACGCGCCCGCGGTGGCAGTCGGACACAGCCACGACCGCCGCCCCGGGCGTCCTCGCAAACGTGGCGACGTGCGTCTTGCCGATCAACCCGTAACCGACAACCCCGATCCCGACGCGTTCGTTGGCTCCGTCGATCCGGGCGTAGGAGGCCGCGGGGAGGGAGAGCGCCCCGGCCGCAAGGAAGGTCCGGCGGTGCGACACGACGACCCCCGGGTTGTGATTCCCGGATCATACCCGGCGGGCGACACCGGCACGAGGAGGAAAACGTCTGCCGCCACCCGTCACCGAGTTTCCCTCCGGCCGGCGCGGCGGTAAGCTGAGAGCCGTTCGCCCGTCGCATTCGTCCCGGTGGCCCGATGACGCCCAACCCCCCTGCCGACCCGGACGTCGCGTTGTACCAACGCCTCCGCGGGGGTGACCCGACGGCGAAGTACGACCTCGCCGAGCGGTTCATGGAGCCACTTGTCGCCTTCTTGCGACGAGCCAGCCGGGCCACCGACGAAGACCTCCTGTATCAGGCCGCGGGAGACGCCATCGTCGGCCTCATCAAGAACCCGCTCCGGTTCAAGCCGGAACTCAACACCCTGATCGGCTACCTCCGGATGGCGGCCCGGGGCGACCTCCACAACGCCATTCAGAAGGAAGCCCGGCACCAGCGGAATCGGGCCGGCGCGGATTCTGTCGAACTCGTCGAAGACCCCGGGAACGCTGAGGGGGACGACTCCGAAGGACCGTCCTTCGACGACCCCGGGCTCGCGGCCGCGCTCGCCGACTTCACACCCACCGAGCAAGAGTTCTTCCGCCTCCTCCGCACCGGGGAGAAGCGGACCTCGGTCCTCGCGGCCGTCCTCGGGCTGGACGACCAGCCCGAGGCGGTCAAGCGGGCGGAAGTGAAGCGAACGCGCGACCGCCTCATCAAGCGTCTTCAACGGGCGAGGGAGGGGACATGAGCAAGGCACTCGACCACCTGGCGGCGCGGGTGACCGCCGACCCGACGTTTCTCGCGCACCCGCTCGCGGAGTACGCCCACTCGGCCGGGCTCACGGACCCCCAACTCGCCGCCGAACTCGGCTGTGAGCCGGCACAACTCACCGCGGTTCGGCTTTGCGGTACGCCTCGTCCCGATCAGGACGGGTTCCGAGCCGACCTGACCACCGTGGCCACCCGGTTCGGCCTGAACCTCGCGGCACTGGTGAAGGCGGTGCGCCACGGTCAGAGCGTGTCCCACGTCCGCGCCGCGGCGGCGTCGGCGAAGGACGCCGGCTGGACGATCGCGGCCCGGGACCGGCCCGAGCCGGAATCACCCCCATCGTGACTCCGCCGGGGAGGACGCCGTGTCGCTACCGGTGTGGTGTGTCGAACTGTCGGCCGCCTTCTGGCGCGGGGCCGGGCCGCCCCCGCCTTTCCCACGCGACCTCACCGAGTCCGCGGAGTGGTTCGGGTTGACCGTTCAGTCGGTCCCCGGACTGACGGTAGACCGCGTCAAGAACTGGTTCACGTCTCGCACCATCCCCCTCCAGTTGGCCGAACCCGACCGCCCGCTCCGCGGCTGCCTCGTGGCGGTGAGCGGTAGAGGCTTCGTCTTCCTCGACCCCGCCGACGACCCCGCCGAGCAGCGATTCACGCTGGCCCACGAGGTCGCGCACTTCCTCCGCGACTACTGGCACCCCCGCGAGGTCGTCCGCCGCCGGCTCGACGAGTCCGCCCTGGCCGTTCTCGACGGCGACCGCCCGCCCACCCCGGACGAGCGCATCCGGGCCGTCCTACGCCACGTCCGGGTCGGACCGTTCGCCCACCTGCTCGCCCGTGACGACCACGGCGCCCCCGCCACGGACGCCGAGCGCGAGTCCGAAGCCGCCGCCGACCGACTCGCCTTTGAACTCCTCGCACCGGCCGACGCGGTCGGCGACACCACCACCGCCCAGCTGACCGCCACGTTCGGCCTCCCTCCCATTCCCGCCGCACGCTACGCCAGCCTTTTCCAACCAGCCCAGGAGCCGGTGGACCGCGCGTGGTCCCGGCTGCTCTCCGGTTTGAAGCCCGGCTGACACTTTCTCTGCCCGGTACGGACCGCCCAATCCGTTTATCCGGTAACACCCGAATCTCTGTCGCACTCCGCTCGGGCACCGGGAAAAGATTCCGGAGGCACCCAATGGCAACATCCCACCCCCGGCCCGAAGACCCGACCCTGCCGGTGTCGCAGCCCACCGCGGCGACCGCCGACGCCTTCGCCGAGTCGTTCGGCGAGCCGCTGCGCAACACACTCGACCTCAGCACCTGGCGACAGGGGGTCGATCTGGTCCACGAATACGCGCGGATCGAGCGCGAGATCGCCGAGGCCGTCGAGTTCGAGACGGAGCACGAGAAGTTGGTGCGGGACCATGTGATCGGCCGGCTCGCGTTCATGGAGAACGCCATCCCTGAGGCTGGGGAATACAGGGTGGCGGAGGACGTGCTGAAGGAGGTCCACCACGGGCTGCTGTTCAACGGCGGGGTGGAGGCGTGCGACGGCACCCACCAGCGGCACGACTCGCTCGCCCTGACGATCCACCAAATCGGCGTGTGCCTGGTGTCGTACACGGGGAACCAGGGGAGCTGGAGCACCCGCCTGTTCCGCCGCGACCTCCGCGAGAGCCACGGCGACCCGGTCGAGCGGATGACCGCCCTCCTCGAACGGCGCGGCCGGCGGGCCGGGCTGAACCAGCCGGACCGCCGCGACGGGCTGACCGAACTCGCCGAGCGGGCCGTGATGAGCTACGCCGAGGTCGCGGTGCTGCTCGACCAGTCGAACGCCGTGTGGCGGATGGGGCACGGGATGCCCGCGCCGTACCAGCTGCTCGCGGGGGCCGGCAACCCGGACGTGGCCGTCGAGTCGATCAAGCTCCTCCGCCGGCTCATCGAGGAGAAGAAGAAGTTCGTGTACGTCTCCAGCGAGGGGCAGGACCGCGAATACCTCACCCTCGGGCAGGCCCTCCGGCCGCTAGAGTACATCGTCGTCGGCACCCTCGACGAGAAGATCGACCGGTTCGTGAAGGGGATCAACTTCTCGTCGACGGAGACGGCCGACTGGGACGACGAGAAGCTAACCCCGCAGGAGTGGGTCATCCGCTTCCGCGACCGGGTGGCCTCGCAGGTCGTGTTCGGAGTGTTCCGGGCGTCCCGACTGGCCCCGCCGCAGGTCTTCTACGCCCACCGCGACCACTTCGAGCTGGCCGCCGCCATCGCCGTCGCCGACAGCATGCTGCTCCCGCAGCGCGGCTTCCCGATGCTCATCGACCTCGCCGACCGGACGTGCAAAGGCGTCTACGGCGGCGGCAACCTGCGGGAGATGGCCGAGTCGGCGTACTCCCGGGTCGGGGCCGGTCTCCGCTTCGGCAGCGAACGCGCCAACCGGCCGGACTGACCGCCCGCACGGGCCAGGACCATATCTGTTGTCGGCCGACCTCGACCGGACCCCACGGAGCGACTCCGATGACGACGCAGAACGGCTCGAAGCTCACCGCCCTCCTCGCCGCCGACGTCGCCGAGGCCGGCGGGCCGACGGCCCCCGACCCCGCCGACGCCCAGGCCGTCGGCCGCACCCTGTTCGACCTCCCGGGCAGCACCGACCTGACGGTCACCGTGGTCGTGCCGAAGGAGCGGGTGCGGGACGTGCCCTCGCAGGCGCTCGTCCGCATCGAGAGCCGGAGCGACAAGCGGACGTACCTGGGCGTGGTGTCGGCCGGGCCGTTCGCCGAGCCGGACGGGCTCAAGGGCGACTCCCCGATCCTCACCGCCGTCGCCACGCACGGCGGCGACTACCTCCCGCCCTACCACGGCCGCGTACACGTCACCATCCTCGGGGAGGAACTCGACCCGGAGACGCTCGTCCCCCCGCGACTCCGCCCGCTCCCGAACAGCCCCGTGTTCGTTCTCAACGACGAGGAGTCCGGCCGGGTGCTGAGGTGCGAGGGCGACATCCGCCTCGGCCTCGCCGCCGGGCACGAGGGCGTCGTGGTCGGCATCCCGTCCGCGAAGAAGTCGGTCCTCCCGCGGCACACGGCCATCCTCGGCACGACCGGTGGCGGGAAATCGACCACCGTCGCCGGATTCGTCAAGCAGGCGGCCGATGCCGGCGTCGCCGTCGTGCTGCTGGACGTGGAGGGCGAGTACGTCCACCTCCACGAACCGGCGGACGAGGCCGGGATGCGAAAGGCGCTGACGGCCCGCAAGATCGCGCCGGCCGGGCTGAAGCCGGGGATGATGACCGTTCACCACCTCGTTGGCCGTGACACGGCCAACCCGGACCACCCCGACCGCAAGGCGTTCAGCCTCCAGTTCGCCCGGCTATCCCCCTACGCCGTCGGCGAGATTCTGGACCTCTCCGACGCCCAGCTGGAGCGGTACTGGAAGGCCTACGAAATCACCAAGGAGGTGATGCGGGAGTTGCACATCTTCCCGGCCAAGGGCAACGGCGACCAGGAGCGGATGGCGCTGGAGCTGGACGAGTTCGACCGCGGCTACCCGCGGATGACGCTGTCGCTGCTGATGGACGTGGTCGGGGCGTGTCTGGCCCGGGCCGAGCCGAAGGGGGAGAAGAAGGGGCGGAAGGCCGAAGCGGAGGACGACGCCCCGCCGCTCGCGTTCGACCCGTTCTCGCAGGTTCTGAAGTCGTCCGACGGGCTGAGGGTACTGGCTAAGCGAGTCCACGCCGCAAACCCGCCTGGGAACGTGATCTCGTGGCGCGCGGTGCTGGGCAAACTCGCCCGCCTGAACCGACTGAAGGTGTTCCACGACGAGCGGGAGGGGCCGGCGCTGCCGATGAGCTACAAGAGCCTGCTGACGCCCGGCCGGGTGTCGGTGGTAGACCTGTCCGACACCGGACACTCGGAGCTGAACAACCTCGTCATCGCCGACATCCTCCGCGGCTTGCAGGAGGCGCAGGAAGCCAACTACGAGAAGTACGAGCAGGCCGTGCGCCAGGGCGAGCAGCCTCCACCCCCGCCGCGGGTGCTGGTGGTGATCGAGGAGGCCCACGAGTTCTTGAGCGACGAGCGGATCGACAAGATGCCGATCCTGTTCCAGCAGGTCGCCCGCATCGCCAAGCGCGGGCGGAAGCGGTGGCTCGGGCTCTGCTTCGTCACCCAACTACCGGGCCACCTGCCGAAGCAGGTGCTGGGGCTGTGCAACTCGTTCGTCCTCCACAAGCTCACCGACCCGTCGGTGGTGTCGATCCTGAAGCGGACGGTGCCGGGCGTCGAGGACGCCTTGTGGGACCGCCTCCCGGCCCTGGCGCCGGGACAGGCCATCACCAGCTTCCCGCACCTCACCCGGCCCCTCCTGGTGAGCGTGGACCCGGCCCCCGGCAAGCTGCGGATGGTGGACTGACCCGACCGGCCGCGACCGCGCGTCCGAATGCCGATCGAAACGCTCACGAGCCGCGACCGCGAGGGAGCGGCTGCTGATCCCGCGCGCCACACAAGCCCTTCGTTTTGCGCGCCAGCCGCTCCCTCGCGGTCGCGGCTCGTGAGGCGGCCTGCGCGCCTTTGACCTGACTCCGACCCCAACCCGAGGTTCCTCCGATGTCCACCGCCCCGACGGCGGACCCGATCCCGGTCCGCGCGCTGAACCAGGTCACGTACTGCCCCCGGCTGTACTACCTCCAGTACGTCGACTCCGTGATGCCCACCAACGAGCACGTCGAGGGCGGGCTGTTCGACCACCGCCGCGTCGACGACCCGACCCTCGCCGGCCGGGCGCGGACGGAGCGCGGCGCCCTCACCACCCGCGGCGTCGCGCTCACGTCGGCCGCGCTCGGGCTGACCGGCATCCTGGACGTGGTCGAGGAAAAGAACGGCGAGCGCTACCCCGTCGAGACGAAGCACGGCTCCGGCCCCCGCGACGACGACGGCAACCCGACGGTCTGGGACAACGACGCCGTTCAGCTGTGCGCGCAGGCGTTGCTGCTCGAAGAGCAGTTCGGTACGCCGGTTCCGCGCGGCTTTCAGTTCTACGCCGGGAGCCGCGAGCGGGTCGAGGTGGCGTTCACCCCGGAGCTCCGCGAGCAGACCCAGGGGGCGATCTCCCGCTGCCGCGAACTCACGGTGCTGGACGCGCCACCACCCCCGCTCCCGAGCGAACTCCGACACCGCTGCTTCGGCTGCTCGCTGGCTCCGGTCTGCCTCCCGGAAGAAACGCTGTTCGAGATCGGCCGCCCGGCCGCGGGCGCCGAAACGGAAGAGGTGGCCGAGATCACCCGCGTGATCCCCGGCAGCGACGACGGGGCCGTCGTGTACGTCCAGGAGCCGGGGAGCCACGTCGGCAAGCGAAGCGAACACCTCGTCGTCCGCAAGGACGGGAAGGAGACGCACCGCGTCCCCATGCACGCTGTCCGGCAGGTGGTGGTGTTCGGGAACGTGCAGGTCAGCACGCAGGCGCTCGAAACGCTCGTCACCAACGACGTGCCGGTCATGTACCTGACCGGGTACGGCCGGTTCATCGGCGGGTTCCAGCCGCCGCCGGCCAAGAACGTCGGCCTCCGCGAGGCCCAGTACCGCCGCTTCGACGACCCCGCCGTCCGCCTCCAGCTGGCGCGGGCCGTGGTGCGGACCAAGCTGAGCAACCAGCGGACGCTGCTGATGCGGAACCTCCGCGACGCCAGCGCCCGCGGGTCGGACGAGCCCGCCGCCCGCGACCTGTGGAACCTGCTGCGCGGCCTCGACGACGTGTCGTCGGTCGAGAGCCTCCTCGGCAACGAGGGCCAGGGGGCGGCGCTGTACTTCGCCGAGTTCGGGCGGATGCTGAAGGCCGTCCCCGGTGGCGGCTTCGACTTCACCTCGCGCAACCGCCGCCCGCCCCGCGACCCGGTCAACGCCCTCCTCGGCTTCGCCTACGCCCTCCTGGCGAAGGACTGCTTCGCGGCCGCCTGTACCGTCGGGTTCGACCCGTACAAGGGCTTCTACCACCAGAGCCGGCACGGCAAGCCCGCGCTCGCCCTCGACCTGATGGAGGAGTTCCGCCCGGTCATCGCCGACTCGGTCGTACTGACGCTGGTGAACACCGAGGCGGTGACGAGGGACGACTTCCTCCGCTGGGGCGACGCCTGCCAGCTGACGGACGGCGGCCGGCGGGCCTTCTTCCGGGCCTACGAGTCGCGGATGGCGACGGAGGTGACGCACCCGGTCTACGGCTACCGGATGAGCTACGCCCGGATGCTGGAGGTGCAGGCCCGGATGCTGGCCGCGTTCGTCCGGGGGACGACCCCGACCTACACCGGCTTCACGGTGCGGTGATGGACTCGTACCTCGTGTGCTACGACATCTCCGACCCGAAGCGGCTGCGGAAGGTGGCCCGGGCCTGCGAGGACTACGGGTATCGCAGGCAGCTGTCGGTGTTCCTGTGCCGGCTGTCGGCGACGCAGTTCGTGAAGCTCCGCACCCGGCTCTACGACCTCATCGACCGGGCCGAGGATCAGGTGTTGTTCATCCCGCTGTGCCCGCGGTGCGTCGGCGGGATGGAGGCGATGGGTCGGCCGACCGACCCGCCCGAGAAGAACGACGTGGTGGTCGTACTGTGAAGCTGCCCCGGTCACTTCGGGAGGGCCGGGAGGGTGACGTCGCGGAAGACCTCAACCGGGTAGTTCGGGTCGAGGAGTAGCCGCTCGACCTCGGTGGTGACGGTGTGGTCCTTGATGCGCGGCCCGGAAAACCGGTCGTACCGGGTGAGTGTGGTCTTGAACGGAAGCCACAGCCCTGGCCGGACCTCCCGGAAGTCCTCGCAGGCCGTAGTGCTGTGGACCGCGTCCGGCGTGTCGGCCTTCACGCACTCTTCCTGTACCACCAGATGGTTGTGAGCCGGGGACAGCCAGAGGGTGATCGTCTCACCCAGCTGCCAACCGCCCTTCCCGTCCGCGAAGAAGCAGGAACACACCACCTTCTCGCAGTCGATCCCGCGCACCCGCTCCCGGCCGGCGAGTCGGGGGCGGATGTCGGCTTCCGACCAGCCGATCCGGGCACCCCGGTGTGCCCTCAAATCCGGACCGCTTCCCAGCCAGACCGAAAGCGGCACGAACAGGTCGAGCCCGACCGCGAGGTTGTGCGGCTGGAACACGCCCTCGTCGTGTCGAACGCCGCGGGGGAGTGTGGTCAGGTCGCCGTCGCGGTTGATGCGGGCGACCATCCCGTCGAAAGCCGACCGGAACCGGTAGGCGGGCACCCGCCTGTCGCCTTGGTGCGCCTCCTCCTCCACGCGGACCATCCCCTTCTGCCTCACGGACCGGGTGCGGACCTGGGTGTCCTCCGACTTGGGATCGCCCGCGCCGGCCGTCACGTAGCGGGTCTTGGCGACGGTCCGCACTTCCAGGTTGTCGTACCGGGCCTCGTTCTCGCGGACGCGGGCGATCAGCTGAGCGACCGTGGGCCGCTGCTGGGCGGATGCCGGGTCGCCCCCGAACAGGACGACCGCGACTGTGGCAGGTAGATACAAACGACTCATCGGAAGACCCCCGGCGGCGAGTGACCGGATTCCGGAAGTGATTCGACGGGCGCGGGCGAATCTTGAGCGGATCGCTCAGAAGCGCACGTCCGTGAAGCAGACGGCCTCGCGGAGGCGGCGGAGGTAGTCGTCGCGGGGGATGTTGGCCGCCCCCATCCGGGTCGTGTGCTCGGTCGTCATCTGCACGTCGAACAGCACGAACCCGCGGTCCTTGAGCCGCTCGACCAGGGAGACGAGCGCGACCTTCGAGGCGTCCGTCTTGCGGTGGAACATCGACTCCCCGGCGAACAGCCCGCCGACGGCCACGCCGTAGATGCCGCCGGCCAGTTCCCAGCCGTTGAACGGGGGAAGTCCGGTTGCGCCCTCGGTCGGGCTCCACACCTCGATGCTGTGCGCGTGCCCCGCGTCGTACAACTCGGTGTAGCCCCGGATCATCTCCTCCGTGACCCAGGTGCCGTCCTCGCGGTTCTCGGCGCAGCCGCGCATGACCGCCTCGAAGGCGGCGTCGGCGGTCGTGCGGAACTTGCCGGAGCGGATCGTGCGGGCGAGGCGCCGGCTGACGTGGAGGCCGTCCAGCTCGATGACGGCCCGGGGGTCGGGCGACCACCACAGGACGGGGTCGTCCTCGTTGAACCAGGGGAAAACGCCTTCGGTGTAGGCCCGCAGCAGCAGGGCCGGCGTGAGCGTACCGCCGACGCCGACCAGCCCGTCGGCGTCCCCGTCCGGTCCGCCGGAATCGGGTCCGGACCTCAGCACGGCCGGGTCGATCCAGGGCACGTCACGGCGCCCGCCCGGGCCGTGCGGGAACAGCCAACCGGGGGTCACTTGTTGAGCTTCTCCAGGATGTCCTTCGCCTCGACGGCGGCCTTCGTCTTGGCGAACCGGGTCGTCACCACGCCGAGGATCAGCTTGGCGTCGGCGGTCTTCCCCTGGTCGAGGAGCCCCTTCGCGGCCGTCAGCCGGGCCAGCGCCTGGGCCTCGACCGGGTCTTCCGGCTCGACCGCCACGGCCCCGCCTCCCGCCAGCCGGGTGACCGCGCCCCGGTCCTTCCCCGGGCCGACCCGGACCCAACCGTCGCGCGGGTGGTCGTCCCCGGAAAGGACCGTGAAGCCGAGCCCGTGCGGGCGGAACAGGTCGTTGAGGATCTGGTCCACCGCCTTCTCCTGGCAGTTGTACGTGACCGGCACGTTCGGCACGGCCCCCTCGGCGGCGTAGGTCCAGAAGATCGGCCGCTCCGTGGCGAGATCGACGAGGTGGGCCAACTCCTTCATCGCGTCCCGCAGTGGCATCTTGCTGAAGTTGACCGAGAGTTTGACCTTGAGCAGCTTCGAGCGGGTGTTCTCGGCCGCCGCGGACACGCCCCCGGCACCGGCCGCCGGCTGCCCGGAGGCGGTCGCGCACGCCAGGATCAGCCCCGTCACAACCCCAACCGATCGGCGCATCGGCAGCCCCTCGTTCGTTGAACCCGAACCCCGTGCCCCGTCAGACGTTCGGGTCCGGGAAAAGGTTCCCCGGAACGCCCCTACGCGGGTGGTTTGCCCCTGCCTCTTCCCATAAAATAACGCGATTCCGCCCGACGTGCTCACGCATTCCACCCCGGGAGCCGATTTCGCCCGGGCTACGAGGAGTTGACGTTGGCCGACGACACCCTACCCCCGCCCGAGCCCGGCACGCCCGCCGGGGCGAACGGGGCGCCGATCCCGCCGCTCGACATCGTCGACGAACTCCGGGACAGCTACCTCACCTACGCCCAGTCGGTGATCGTCTCGCGGGCGCTGCCGGACGTGCGCGACGGCCTCAAGCCGTCCCAGCGCCGCATCCTGGTGGCGATGAACGACCTCGGGCTGAACCCGGCGGGCGCGACCAGCAAGTGCGCCGGGATCATCGGCGAGACGATGAAGCGGTACCACCCGCACGGGGATCTGTCGATCTACGACGCCCTCGTGCGCATGGCCCAGGACTGGGTGCTCCGCTACCGCCTCGTGCAGGGCCAGGGGAACTTCGGCTCGATCGCCGGCCTCCCGCCCGCCGCCCCGCGGTACACCGAGGCCAAGCTGTCGCCCGTCGCCGCCGACCTGCTCGACGACCTCGACCACGAGACGGTCGACTTCATCGACAACTACGACGGCAAGTACCGCGAGCCGCTGGTGCTGCCGGCCCGGTTCCCGAACCTGCTCGTCAACGGCGCCGACGGGATCGCCGTCGGCATGGCCACGCACATCCCGCCGCACAACCTCAAGGAAGTCTGCACGGCCCTCGTCCGGCTCATCGACAACCCGGACACCGGCCTCCACGAGTTGCTCCAGATCGTGCCCGGGCCGGACTTCCCGACCGGCGGCATCGTCATGGGCCGGCAGGGGATCGTGGAGGCCTACGCCCGCGGGCGCGGCAAGATCACGCTGCGGGCGCGCACCGACATCATCGAGGAGGGGAAGGGGAAGACGCCGAGCATTTTGATCCGCGAGGTGCCGTTCCAGGTGTCGCGGATCAAGCTCCAGGAGGTGATCGGCGAGCTGGTGAAGGAGGAGCGCATCGCCGGCATCAGCGGCGTCCGCGACGAGTCGAGCGCCCGGACCGGCGAGCCGGTGCGGATCGTCATCGAGCTGAAGCGCGGGGCCGACCCGCACCTCGTGCTGAACCAGCTCTACCAGTTCTCGCCGCTCCAGGACACGGTCAGCATCATCCTGCTGGCGATCGTGGACGGCCGGCCCATGCTGCTGACGCTCAAGGAGATGATGCAGAAGTTCCTGGACCACCGCGTCCAGGTGATCCGCCGGCGGACCGAGTACCTCCTCCGCGAGGCCAAGCGGCGCGGGCACGTCCTCGAAGGCCAGCTCATCGCCATCGCCGACATCGAGGAGGTCATCCGCATCTGCCGCACGTCCCCGAACCGCTCGGAGGCCAAGCTGCGGCTCCAGACGATGGAGGTCGCCGCCGCCCTGATGGAGCGGGCGATCGGGGCCGAGGCGTTCACGGGGCTCCAGCGCGAGCTCGGGGTGGCGGCCGTGTACCGCATGACCGAGCTCCAGGCGGAGGCCGTCGTCCGGCTCCAACTCGGCCAGCTGGCCGCCCTCGAGAGCGACGAGATCCTGAAGGAGTACACCCACCTCCGCGACCAGATCCGCGGCTACGAGACCCTCCTGTCGGACGAGGCCAACATCCGGGCGGTCATCCGCGCCGACCTCGAACAGCTGGGGAGCCGCTTCGGCGACGCCCGCAAGACCGAGATCAGCGGCGACGCCGCCGACGTGGACTTTGAAGACCTGATCGAGGACGAGCAGGTCATCGTCAGCGTCACCCACGAGGGGTTCGTCAAGCGGATGCCGGTGGGCGAGTACCGCGTCCAGAACCGCGGCGGCAAGGGCGTCCAGGGCGGGCTCCGCGAGAACGACTTCGTCGAGCACTTCTTCACCGCCTCGACGAAGGACTACCTCCTCTGCTTCACCGACAAGGGGCAGGTGTACTGGCTCAAGGTGTACCAGATCCCGAACGCCGCCCGCACCTCCCCGGGGCGGTCGATCGCCAACGTGCTGTCGCTGAAGCCCGAGGAAAAGCTGTCGGGCATCATCCCGGTCCGCGAGTTCGCCGAGGGCGTGTACCTGCTGACCGCCACCCGCAAGGGGCTGGTGAAGAAGACGAAGCTGACCGAGTACAGCCGGCCGCGGAGCGGCGGCATCATCGGCATGGCCCTGGAAGACGACGACAAGCTGATCGGCGTGGTCCTCACCCGGGCCGGGGACGAGGTCGTGCTGAGCACCCGCAACGGGATGGCCATCCGCTTCTCCGAGGCCAACGCCCGCCCGATGGGCCGGGCCACCTTCGGCGTGAAGGGGATCAACCTCGGGGCGGACGACGAGCTCGTCGGCATGACCGTCGCCGACCCGGACGGCTACCTGCTCACCCTCTGCGAATTCGGCTACGGCAAGCGGACGCCGTTCGGGGCCAACAGCCAGGGGCAGGCGGGCGAGGGGCCGGACGATGACGCCGCCCCGGAGCCCGAGCCGACCGAGGCCGAGGAGGCCGAGGGCGCGAACGGCGACGCCGAGGGCGGCGAGGCCGACCGCTCCGCCATGCGCTACCGGCTGCAGCGGCGCGGCGGCAAGGGCGTCCGCGACGTGCGCGTGACCGCGAAGAACGGCAAGGTGGTGGGCGTCGCGGCCGTCCGCGACGGGGGCGAGATCATGCTCATCACCGTGCAGGGGATGGTGACCCGCAGCAAGGTAGACGCGATCCGCGTGGTCGGCCGGAACACCCAGGGCGTGCGGGTGATGAACCTCAACGACGGCGACCGGATCGCCACCCTGGCGAAGGTCGCCCCCGACCCCGTGGCGGAACCGACGACCGCCGTCGAACCCGCGTAGGCGGGCGGCCGGCGTGCGCCGGCCGCTTTCCGACGTCACGATCGGCATCAGCAAAAGCCGGCGACTCGCGCCGGCCGCTCGCCAGCCCTCCCACCAGCCGGCCCAGGCCGGCCTGTCGCCAGGACTCTCTCTCATGCGCGTGCTGATCACCGGCGGGTACGGGTTCATCGGGGCGTGGATCGCCCGCACCCTGCTCGCCCGCGGCGACGGGGTGTGGGTGTACGACTTGAAGGAAGACCCCCGCCGCTTCCGCCTCGTCCTCCCGGAGGCCGAGGTCCAGAAGGTCCGGTTCGTCCCCGGCGACGTGACCGACGTCGCCGCCCTGACGGCCGCGGTCCGCGAGCACGCCATCACGCACGTCATTCACCTGGCCGGGCTCCAGGTGCCGACCTGCCGCACCGACCCGCTGCTCGGCGCGAAGGTGAACGTCCTCGGCACGCTGTCGGTGTTCGAGGCGGTCCGGGCGGCCGGCGCGCAGGTGAAGCGGGTGGTGTACGCCAGCTCCGCCGCGGTGTTCGGCGGGCCGGACAAGTACCCCGCCGGGTCGCAGCCGGACGAGGCGCCGCTGATCCCCAGCACGCACTACGGCGTCTTCAAGTGCTGCAACGAGGGGAACGCCCGGATCTACTTCCAGGACCACGGCATCTCCAGCGTCGGCCTCCGCCCGTGGACCGTGTACGGGGTCGGCCGCGACCTCGGCATGACCAGCGAGCCGACCAAGGCGATCAAGGCCGTGTTACTGGGCCGGCCGTACCACATCAGCTTCGGCGGCTGGACCGACTTCCAGTACGTGGACGACGTGGCCAAGGCGTTCGTGCTGAGCCTGGAGCGGCCGTACACCGGTGCCAAGAGCTACAACCTCCGCGGCGCGGTCGTCACCCTGGCCGACTTCCACGCCGCCCTCGCCCGGGTGCTGCCGGAGGCGAAGACGCTCGTGACCCTCGGCACGACCCAGATCGCCATCGCCTACGACCTGTCCGATGCGGGGATCGAGCGCGACCTGGGGGCAATGCCCAAGACGCCGCTGGAGGCGGGCATCCGCGAGACGGTCGAGATCTTCAAGCTACTCCAGGCGGAAGGCCGGCTCGACACGAGCGACCTCGACGCCCCGAAGCCCCCGCCGGTGACCACGGCGGACGAGGTGTAAGCACCCCTCCGCGGCCCGGGTTGCGGGCGGCGGGTTAGCGCGGCCCGTCGATCACGACGTTGTCGATCAGTCGGGTCGTCCCGAGGAACACCGCCACGGCGGCCACCGCGGGGCGCTCGACCCGCGCGATCGTCTGGAGCGTCTCCGCGTCCACGACGCGGGCGTAGTCCACGCGGGTGCCCGGGATCGCGGCCAGCTCCGCCCGCAGCCCCGCTTCCAGCGTCCCCGCGTCACGCTCCGCCGCGGCCCGGTCGCGCACGGCGAGTAGGCCGCGGTAGATGGCCGGGGCCGCCGCCCGGTCGGCCGGGCTGAGGTAGCGGTTGCGGCTGCTCATCGCCAGCCCGTCCGCCTCCCGCACCGTGGGCTCGACCTTCACCTCGACCGGCACGTTCAAATCCCGGACCATCTGCACCACGATCCGGGCCTGCTGGTAGTCCTTCGCCCCGAAGTGCGCCCGGTCCGGCAGCACGATCTGGAACAGCTTCATCACCACGGTGCAGACCCCGCGGAAGTGCCCCGGCCGGCTCGGGCCGCACAGCTCGCGGTCGAGTTCCGCCACCTCCACGGCCGTGACCGAGCGGTCCGGGTACATCTCGGTCGCGGCCGGGGCGAAGACGAGGTCGGCCCCGGCCTCGTGGCAGAGCGCACGGTCGGCGTCGAGGGTGCGGGGGTACTTGGCGAAGTCCTCGGCCGGGCCGAACTGGGTGGGGTTCACGAACACCGACACGACCACGAACCCGCCCGCCGCCCGCGCGGCGCGGACCAGCGCGGCGTGCCCCTCGTGCAGCGCCCCCATCGTCGGCACGAACCCGACGGCCAGCCCGCGCCGCCGGGCGTCCGCGACCGCGGCGCGGACTTCAGTGATCGTGGACGCAACCGGCGCGAGCATGAAGCTGTTCCCTCCGAAGGAATGATGACAAGCTGAACAAGAATCAACAAATGGCCGCGAAGAGGCACAAAAGTCACAAGAAGGACTGCGTTCTGCCTGCTCTTCTACTTTTGTGACTTTTGTGCCTCTTCGCGGCCATCGTCCTCCACCACCTCCAAGAACATCCCCAGGTAGGACCGTCGCTCCGGGTCGGTCAGGCCGAGCTCGGCCGCCAGCCCCAGCACCACGTCCTTCGCGGCCGCGAAGTTCGCCTCGTCGCACACCACCTCCACCTCCATGAACGTCCCCACGCGCTCCACCACGTCCACGCACACGACCGCGGTGAAGCCGCCGCGGCCGAGCTCGTAGGTCGTGCGGGTCTTGCGGACGACGGCGACCGGCCGGTAGCCGAGGGCGACCACCAGCCGCTCGGCGGTAGCCGCGCCGGCGTCCCCCTCGGCAACGGAGAGCTCGATCTCGGTCCGCGTCTTGGTCGCGGTGTCCCGCTTCGGCCCCTTGTAGGTGAAGCGGTTCGCCCCCCCCACCCGGCGGAGGCGGAACGCCTCGTCGGTCCGGCGGAAGTCCCGGTCCGGGGCGTTGAAGTAGTGGTCGGCCTCGACCTCCTCGCCCGCCCGGGTCGCCCCGAGGGTGAGGAGTCGGCCGACCGCCCCGGCCGGGTCCGGCACGCGGTACTTGACCTCGACTTCCAGCACGTCAGCTCCTGGTAGGGGGTTGATACACTAGCCCGGGCGGCGGCCGGCGGACATTCGGGACAGGGGGTGCGTGGTGGGTCAGCGGATCAGCCTGGGGAAGGTGACCGACGTCCCGGCCGGCGAGGCCGTGGTGGTCGAGGTCAACAGCAAGGACGTGGCGGTCTTCCACCACGCCGGGGGGTTCTACGCCATCGACGACCTGTGCCCGCACATGGGGGCGTCCCTGTCCGGCGGGTTCGTCGAGGACGGGTGCGTCACCTGCCCGTGGCACTACTGGCGGTTCAAGCTCGGCGACGGCAGCTGGGCCGACAACCCCAAGGTGAAGACCGGTTGCTACACGGTCCACGTCGAGGGGGACGACCTCGTTCTCGAAGTCCCGGACAAGCCGGCCGGGTGACCCGCCCGCTCGTCGGGTCTGTCCGGTTCGGACTGCGTGCGTGGGAACCCGCGGGCGATGGTGCTTGACACCGGGGTGTCGCGGGTCTAGCCTAGCCGCGCTTCCCGAAAAAGAACCGGCCGCGGCGACCGAATACGCCGAACAACCCCCGGCGCCGGCGGCGCCCACCCCAACGAGTCCGAACCCGATGTCCACCGTACCCCCGCCCACCCCCGCCCCGCCCGGCAGCTCGGCGGCCGGGTACACCTCGGTCCCCCCCCCCCAGCCCCACGGGCCGCGGGAGATCAAGCTCGTCAGCCACTCGCCCATCTTCTACTGGTGGCCGATCTGGGTGCTCGGCTACGTGATGGCCCTCCTCACGCTGTTCGAGAACCACCGGATGGCGATCGTGCCGAACGGGGCCGAGGTCCACAAGCTGTCGGAGGACGACAAGTCGGCCCGGTACGAGCTGTCGATCCCGAAGGGGAGCGAAACCCGGTCGCTGGAGCGGGCCGCCGAGAAGACGAAGGCGAAGGACGAGGCGGTGTTCCGGACGCGGGTGTCCGAGAAGGCCTGGATGGGGCCGCTCTACTGCGTCATCCTGCTGCTGACGATCGTCATCACCAACATCCCGCTCCGCGGGCTCTGGTCGTTCCTGGTGCTGATGCTGCTCCTGATCCTGGCCCTGGTCATCACGCTGGTGCCCAACGGCTGGGAAAACCTACTCGGGGCGTTCGGGAACCTGCACATCTACATCAACATGGCCGGCTACCTGTTCATCGCCACCACGGTGCTCATCCTGTGGGCGGTGTCGGTGTTCATCTTCGACCAGCGGACGTACATGATCATCTCGCCCGGCCAGCTGCGGGTGTGCGAGCACATCGGGGCGTCGATCCGCAGCTTCGACACCACCGGGCTGGCGTTCGAGAAGCAGCGGGACGACCTGTTCCGGCACTGGATTCTGGGCTTCTTCTCGGGCGACCTGATCGTCCGCACCAGCGGGGCCGAGAAGGAGGAGATCCGCTTCCCGAACGTGCTGTGGATCGGCTACCGGCTGGAGCAGGTCCAGGCGATCCTGCGGGAGCGGGCGGTGGTGAGCAACAACTGACGAGGCCGTGACGGCCGCGTCCCGCGGAGCCCGGGGCTGGTCCCCCGGGCTCCGGCGTTTTCCACTACTCGAGCGGCTCCTTGACGAGGTTCAGGTAGAAGACGGCCTTCCCCTCCTTCTCCTGAATCTTCCGGGCCAGCAGCGCCTCGGCGTCGGCTTTCTGGTTGAACGGGAACTTTTCGACCACCTTGCTGCCGTTGTCGAAGACGATCCACAGCGCCTTCATCCGCACCTCCTTGGCCGTGCGGGTCCGCTTGGCCGCCGGCTTCTTGGCGGCCGGAGCCTTCTTCTTGACCGCGGCCTTCTTTTTTTTCGGCTTCGCCTCCTCGTCGCCGTCCCCCTCGTCCGCGTCGGACTCGGCCTCCGCCTCGGCGTCGTCCGCCTCCTCGTCTTCGACGGCCTCCCCGGTCTTCTCCTCGTCCTCCTCCCGGGCCTCGGCCGCCTCGGCCTGCCGGCGCAGGTCCATCCGGCTCGGCCGCCCGCCACCTGCCCGCTTCGCCATCGTATCGCCTCCGTCTGGGCCGCCGTGTGAAGTCGAAATCCGGCTGTTAAGCTAACCCCGGCCGGGGGTAACGACAAGGGCCGGGAACCCTCGTCAGACCCACTTCCGCCAGCGGAACAGGCCGACCGCGGCCACCCCCGCGAGGGCCATCAGGCCGAGGGCGAACCAGAACCCCCAGGCCGAGTGGTAGTCCGGCGACGCCGACTCCTCGAAGTTCATGCCGTAGACGCCGGCGACGAGGTTCATCGGCAGCACGATCGTCGAGATCATGGTGAGGAGCTTCATGATCTGGTTCAGCCGGTTCGACGCGGCCGCCAGGTGGCTCTCCATGAGGTCGCTCACCATTTCGCGGGCGGACTCGATCAGCTCGGTGTAGCGGACGACGTGGTCGTAGACGTTCCGGTAGTAGGCGATCTCGCGCTCGTCCACCAGCTCGAACTCGCCGCGGGTCAGCCGGGCCAGCACCTCGCGCTCGAGGATGAGCGTCTTCCGCATCCCGGACACCAGCCGCTTGAGCCGGAGCAGGCGGGCGAGCACCTGCGGCGTGGGGCGGTTGAAGACGACCGTTTCGAGCTTGTCGAGCCGGTCGGACACGCGGTCCACGACCGGGGCGTACTCGTCGACCACCGCGTCGAGGATCAGATGGAACACGTAGTCCGGGCCGCGCCGGGCGCACTCCCCGTGGCGGGCCAGGTAGCCCGACACCCCCTCGACGCAGGCCAGCGGGGGGTAGTGGTGCGTGACGAGCACCTGCTTCGTCAGGACCGCGCTCAGCTGGGGGCGGTCGCGGAGGCGGATGCGCTTCCGCCCCGCCCCCGCCGGGTCGGCGAGCCCGGGCGGGAGCGGGTTGACCACCATGAACAGGTAGTCGGCGAACTCCTCGACCTTCGGCAGGTGGGCGCCCTGGTCCGGCTCCCGCCGCGGCTTGGTCACGTCGCCGAGGGTGAGGGAGTGGACCGGGAGGAACTGCTCGAACACCCGGGCCTCCTCCTCCGGCGTCGGGGCGGCGAGGTCGATCCAGAGCACGTCGTCGGCGGGCATGTCGGCGGCCGCCGCCGGGAGGGCGTAGGCCGGGACGGCCTCGTAGGTCCGGGTGGCGGCGTTCCAGCGGTGGGCCATGAGCATGGGCGGCGTCCCGGTCGGCTGCCCCCTATGGTACGGGGCGGCGGTCGAATTCGCCGGGAGGTTCTCGCGTCTACCCACTCGGGGGGGTAGAATGTGCGGCGTCGGGCGCCCCACGGAACGGACCCCGGAGTCACCCCCGCGCCATGCCCGCCGCCCCGGCCCCACCCGCCTCCGTCCCCGTACCGGACGTCGACCTGCTCGCCCGGTCGGCCCGCGGCGACCCGGCGGCGCTGGACGAGTTGTTCCGCCGCTACCGGCTGGTCGCGTACCGGGTGGCGTACCGCCTCCTCGGGCGGGAGGCCGACGCGCTCGACGCGGTGCAGGACGGGTTCGTCAAGGCGCTGACGAACCTCGGCCGGTTCCGCGCGCAGAGCTCGTTCAAGACGTGGCTGTTGCGGATCGTCAGCAACGCCGCCCTGGACATGGGCCGGCGCCGGCAGCGCGACGGGTGGAACGACCGCCCGCCCGTTTCCCCCACGCCGGACCAGGTCGGCCCGGACGACCGCCCGCCCCCCGACGACGGGCTGGAGCGGGCCGACCTGCGGCGCGTAATCGACACCGCCCTCGCCACCCTCCCGGCCGCCCAACGGCAGACGTTCGTCTTGCACGTGGACGGGGAGATGTCGTACCGAGAGGTCGCGGACACGCTGGGGATCTCGATCGGCACGGTGATGAGCCGGTTGTTCTACGCCCGACAGAAACTCAAGGTGCTGCTCGCCGCCCGCGGACTGCCATGACGCCCACGCCCGACCCCGCCGACCCGCCCGAACCCTGGCCGGACGTCCTGGCCGCCTACGCCGACGGCGAACTGGACGAAGTCCGCCGGGCCGCGGTGGAGCGCTGGCTGGCCGCGCACCCGGAGGCGCGGGGCTGCGTCCGTGCCCAGCGCGAGCTCTCCCCCGAGAACTGGCGACTCTGGCGGGACGCCGAACCGCCCTGCCCCGGGCCGTGCGCCTGGGACGCGGTTCAGGACGGGATCGCCGCGGCACTGCGGAGGGGGGCCGTCGCGGAACCAGCGGTGTCCCGCGGGGGGTGGCGGCGGAGGGCCGGGGGCGGGCTCGTGGCCACCGTGGCGGGGCTGTCCGCGTTCGCCGCCTCGCTCGCCCTGTTCGGGGCGTGGTTCCTTCCGCCCGCCCCGCAGCGTGTGGTCGAGCGGTCCGCCCGGGTTCCATACGACGACCCGCTGGCCGGGTTCGCCGTGCTGCCGATCGCCTCCGACGCCGAGGTGGACGTGCGCCGGGTGAACGACGCCGGCGCGGGCGGGTGGCTCCCGGTCGGGGGGATGCCCCTCTCCGGCCCGCTGACGCTGGCGACGGCGGACGACGTGGACGTGGAAGGGGCCGAGGAGCACCCGGCCTGGCAGGGCGGCACCCCGCGGGTCACCCGCGACCCGGCCGACGCCCCGGTCCTGTTCCCGGACCGGAACCGCTAACCCGTTGGGGGGACGTGCGATGTTCGCCGTGGCGGCACTGGTGGCGGCGGTGTGCGGCCCGCAGGAGTGCCAGCAGGCGCCCGCCCAGCCGGTCCGGATCACGGTCGTGACGGTCCTGGCGACGGCCGGGAACAAGACGGTAGACCCCCGGCTGGAAGAGTTGGCCAAAGAGGTCCAGAAGCGCGACCCGAGCCTGACCGGGTTCCGCATCCACGCCACCGAAGCCAAGTCCGTGGCGGTGGGCGGCTCGACCTCGTTCGACCTCGTGGACCGGCAGAAGCTCAGCGTGAAGGTCGAGCGGCCGCGGGACGAGAAGGACCGCGTCGGCCTGTCGATCCGCCCGCCCGGGCTCGGCGAGGTCACCTACACCTGCGCCTGCGAGCGGTTCTTCCCGGTGGTCACCACCTACCGCACGCGCGAGGGCGAGACGCTCATCGTGGCCGTGATGACCCGGCCGTGCATGCTGAAGAAGTAGCCTCCCACGTCCTCACGGCGCCAGCCGGTCCCGCACCCACCCGCCCGTCCCGCCGCGCGTGAACCGGACGCGGTCGTGCAGCCGGCTCGGCCGCCCCTGCCAGAACTCGATCACCTGCGGCACCACCCGGTAGCCGCCCCAGTTGGGCGGGCGGGGCACGTTTCCGTCCGCGTACCGGGCGGTCAACTCGGCGTGCTGCTTCTCCAGGAACGCGCGGTCGGGAATGACCGCGCTCTGCGGCGACGCCCACGCCCCGAGCCGGCTCCCGAGCGGGCGGACGACGTAGTACTCGTCCGACTCGGCCGCGGACACGACCTCGACCGCCCCCTCCACCCGCACCTGCCGTTCGAGCGGGTGCCACAGGAACACCATCGCCGCCCGCGGGTTGGCGGCCAGCTCGCGGCCCTTTCGGCTGTCGTAGTTCGTGAAGAAGGTGAAGCCGCGCGCGTCGAGCCCCTTGAGCAGCACGGCCCGGGCCGACGGGAACCCGTCCGGCGTGCAGGTGGCGAGGGTGAAGGCGTTCGGCTCGAAGAGGGCCGCGGCCACCGCCTGGTCGAACCAGCGGCGGAAGAGGGCGAACGGGTCGTCCCCCGCGTCCGCCTCCGTGAGCCCGCCGGCACCGTACTCCTGTCGCAGGTCCGCGATCGACGCCATCCATTCCCCTCATTACGGTGGCCGTACTCGTTACCGACATTATCGCCCCAACCGGGGTTCGCGGCGACGGCACCGGCTGGTATCACGGAGGGACGTGACTGGCCCGTGGCGGAGCCCGGATGGCGGCCGAGCAGGCGTTGGCGCTGGTGGTGCGCGGCACCGACTGGAGCGAGACCAGCCGGATCACCACGCTGTTCACGCGCGAGTTCGGCAAGGTGCGCGGGCTGGCCAAGGGCGGGCGCCGGCTCAAGAGCAGCTTCGACGTGGCGTTCGACCTCCTCACCGTCTGCCGGGTGGTGTTCCTCCGCAAGGCGCACGGCGGGCTCGACCTCCTCACCGAGGCCCAGATGGCCGAGCGGTTCCCGGCCCTGCGGGCGACCCTGCCGGCCCTCAACGCCGGCTACTACGTCGCCGAGCTGCTGTCGGACGGCACCCAGGACTACGACCCCCACCCCGACCTGTTCGACGCCGCGGTTGCGACCCTGCGGGCACTGGGCGTCCCTCCCGAGCGAGCTTCCCCCCCCGGCCCCGGAGATCACCCCCCCTCCCCCACCGGCGTGGTCGCGGACCTCGTCACACGATTCGAGCTTGTTTGGCTCAAGGGGCTGGGCTATAGCCCGCGGCTCGACGTGTGTACCGGGTGCGGCAAGGCCGTGCCGGAAGGCGTGCCGCGGGTGTGGTTCAGCCCGGCGTCCGGCGGGGTGGTGTGTACGCCCTGCGGCCCGGCCAACCCGGACCGCCGGCCGCTCTCGGGGGACGCCCTCCGGGTGCTCGCCGCCCTCGCCGCCGACCGGCCGACCGACCTGGGCGTGGTCCGGCCGGAGCTGCGGGGGCTCCTGGGGCAGGTGGTGAGCTTCGTGCTCGGCCGCCGGCCGCGGATGCACCGGTTCATCGCCGACCGCTAAGCCGACCGAACGGAATCGGGGGGACGGGTCATGGCCGACGCTGCCGGGCGGGTGTGCCGCGGACTCCAGCTGCTCACCGGGGCGCTGGCCGCGGCCGTCGTCGCCCCCGGCTGCCAGAGCTTCCAGGCGTTCAAGGAGCGGGTGGCGAGCGTCCGCCTCTCGTCCAGCTACGAAGACCCTCGCGCCGAGGAGAAGCTGGCCGCGGCCGAGGCGCTGTTCGGCGAGCAGCGGTACGGCGACGCCCACGACGCCTTCAAGCGGCTGGCCGACAACACCGGCAACCCCGCCACCGTGGCCGAGCGCGCCCGGTTCATGCAGGCGGAGTGCCGGCGGATGGAGAGCCGCTACCCGCAGGCCGTGGACACCTACCACCGCCTCCTGATGGACTTCCCGACGGGCGCCCACCGCCGCGAGGCGTGCGCCCGCGTGTTCGAGATCTCCGACTACTGGCTCGACGACTTCCGCGACGAGATCGCCACCCGGACCGCCGCCGGCGAGCAGGGCGTCCTCCACTGGCGGCCGCGCTGGACCGACCCGACCGACCGGTCGCGCCCCTTCCTGGTGCAGGAGGGGCGGGCGGTCGAGGCGCTGGAGCACATCCACACCCACGACCTCACCGGGCCGACCGCCGACACCGCCCTGTTCTGGTGCGGGTACGTGAACTTCGTCCGCGGCAACTTCGAGGAGGCCGACCACTTCTTCAGCCAGCTGGTCGAGCTCCACCCCGAGAGCCGCTGGCGGCCCCAGGCCATCGCCTACGCCGTGCAGGCCAAGAACAACGCCACCGGCGGCGCGGTGTACGACGGGCGGAAGTGCGCGGAGGCTCTCCACCTCGTGCAGATGGCCGAGGCGTCCGTCCCGGAGATCACCCAGGATCCGGCGATGGTGGAGCGGATGACGCGGGCGCGGTTCGCCATCCGCTACCAGCAGGCCGAGAAGGACTTCGAGACCGCCCGCTACTACGAGCGGACCGGGCACCCGGGGTCGGCCGTGTTCTACTACGAGCTGGTCCGCCGCCGCTACCCGGGCACCCGCTACGCCGACCTGGCGACCGAGCGGAAGGACCACCTGATGGCGCTGATGGCCGAGGGCCGCACCCCGCCGGGGAACGACCCGTGGCGGGTCGTGGTGGCGAAGTGGGAGGAGCTGATGGGGCGGCCGCGCGGGGTGCAGCCGGAGCCGCAGCCGGCCGACCGCCCGGCCACGACGGTCGCCCCCGGCGGCGCCCCGGCCGGCCCCGCGGCGAGCCGCGGCCCGGCCCCGGCGACCCTGCCCGGCTACAACCCCACGCCCTGACCCCCGGCGAGGCCCGACCGATGACCCGCTTCGTCACGACCGCCGCCGCCGTGGCCGGGCTCGCCGCCGCGGTCGGCTGCCAGGGCGGCCCGCTCTCCTTCCTCGGCTACCGCGTCGGCGCCGACGCCCTGTACGACCCCAACATCCAGACCGTCTACGTGCCGACGTTCTCGAACCGGGCCTTCCAGACGGGGCCGTACCGCGCGATCGAGGTGGACCTGCAGCGCGCGGTCGTCCGGGAGATCAGCACGAAGACGCGGTTCAAGGTGGTGTCCGACCCGGACCGGGCGGACACGGAGTTGCAGGCGAACGTGAGCGGGGTCACCACGTCCGTCCTGAACCGGAACCAGCAGAACCTGACCCGCGAGGCCGAGGTCGTGCTGACCGTGGACGTGATGTGGCGGGATCTGCGGAGCGGGGAAATCCTCTCGGCCCCGAAGAGGGGCCGCTCGCCCGGGGCGGCCGGCGTGCCGGTGGTGCCGAGCGACCCGCCGCCGGTCTTCGACCCGACGAACCCGGCCCCGCCGGCCCCGCCGGTGGTCCAGGACGCCGGCCCGACGCGCCTCATCTCGACCGGCCGACTGATCCCGGAACTCGGCGAGTCGAGCACGACCGCCGAGCAGAAGGCGGTGAATCAGATGGCCGTGCAGATCGTGTCGATGATGGAGCGGCCGTGGGGTAACTGACACCGGCAAGACACCCCGCCCCTTGCAAGCCGGCTACTCCCCGAGCGGCCGGTCCCAGTCCTGAAGCTGGCGCTTCAGCTCCGCGAAGTCCAGCGGGGCCGGGGTCTCGTCGGCGGGGGCGGCGGTCGTGTCGGGGTCGCGGGACTGGCGCAGCGCGTCCTCCAGCCGGCGGACCCAGGCCGGCACCTCCAGCCCGACGCCGCTCACCGTTTCCTGGAGCGGCGACATCGCCACCAGCAGCCGCACGAACGCCGGGCTCTCCTCCCCCTCGCCCGCCCGGGCGGCGGCCGCCGCGGGGCCGATCTGGGCGGCCGCCCGGTCGATCTCCAGCGGCAGCAGGAACCGCTCCTCCAGCCGGTCCCGCACCGTGCGCAGGCGGACGGCGTAGCGGGCCTCCCGCTTGCCGAGCTCGTCGAGCAGATCCTCGGCCAGCCGCTTCGTGCGGCCGTGGATCGACTCCCGCCACCGGGCCGCCAGGGCGTCGTGGCCGCGCCGGCACAGCACCTCGTGCGCCAGCGAGAACGGCCGCATCCGCCACGCCGCCCGGTCGTACTTCACCTTCAGCCGGAGGAAGTCCAGCAGGATGTGGATGTTCTCCCCGTAGTCGCTCTGCGTCGTCGTCGTGTTGTAGTCCCGGTACTCGTCGTAGTGCTCCACCAGGGCTTGCAGCACCAGCTCGGCCGAGCGCACGGTCCGGGTCTTGTCCAGCTTCCCCTCCTGCCAGTCGTCCACCAGCCTGGGCCGCTTGTACGGGTCGGCGAACTCGACCTCGTGGTCGAGCCACGCCGCCACGCCGCGGGCCAGGATGCCGCGCATGTTCGACAGCCCCAGGAACGGGACCGTGAACAGGTCGCCGCCGTACCCGGCCACGAACCCGCGCACCGCCTCCCAGTCCGCGTCGTCCGCGACCGCCTCCAGCACGGACAGCCGCAGCGACTGGCTGTGCTCGACCCACAGCTTCTGGAACTCCTCGGCCACCTTGAACAGCATCGCCCCGAGCGGGCCGTCTGGCCCCGCGTCCTTGCCCCAGCCCGGGGCCGAGGCGACGAGCGTGTCGACCACGCCCACCAGCGCGGTGCGGAACAGCTGGTCGAAGCTGCTCACCCGCCGGCCGGCCGGCGGGCTGTTCCACTCCATCTGGCGGGCGAGCTTCGTGAGGTGGAACGTCTCGCGGAGCAGGCCCAGCCGGGGGAGGCGGGTGAGGAGGTCTTCGAGGGCGTGGAGCGCCGTCTGCGCCCGCAGCACCTGCGCGGGCTGGCCCCCGTCCGACGGCGGGCAGTAGAGGAGCGGCTCGCCGCGGAACCGCGCCACGAACGCCGGCAGGAGCCGGCGCACCCGCGCCGGCTCCCGGGCGGCGATCGCCCGCTCCACCGGGAGCAGGAGCGGCTCCCACCCGGGCGGGGCGCCGGGGTCTTCGTCCGCCGGGGGGCCGGCGGTGGCCCCGCCCGCGGCCGGGAGTTCGCCGCCGGACCCGAGGACGGCCGACAGGGCGAGCGCCGCCCGGCCGGCCTCCACGCAGGTGGCGACGCCGAGGTCGAGGACGTGCCCCTTCAGTGCCCGCCGGCGGTCGAACTCGATCATCCCCTCGTGCCCGCCGACCGGCTCGGGGACGGGGATCTCGCGCACCCGGTCCAGGAACCGCGCCAGTCCCGCGCGCGTCCGCCGGGCCGCGCTCAGCCAGTTGGCGAGGGTGTCGTGGGCGGCGGGGTCGCCGCGGCCCCAGAGGTCCGGCGTCGCCGCCACCCGCCACAGCCGGGCGACCGTGTGGGAGAACTTCAGCCGGGTCTCCAGCGCGTCGGCCTCGCCCTCCAGCGGGAAGTCGCCGGCCGCCCCGGGAGGCGAGCCGTCGGCCACGGCCCCCTCTTCCCCGTCGTCGGCCGAGTCGCGGAACGTCATCCCCTCGTAGGCCGAGGCGAAGGTGCCCTCGTCGTCATCGTCCGCGCCGTCGCGGCGGGTCTCGATGCCGGGGAGCCAGTCGTCCGCCGAGACGTACCGCTCCTCGGCGTTGACCTCCAGCAGCTCGAAGAAGCGGCGGGCCAGGCCCGCCCGCTCCGCGGCGGGGAGCGCCGCCGCGGCCACCACCCCGGTCAGCCACTTCTCGGCCAGATCCTCGAACGACGCGGACGGGTCTTCGAGCGGCACGGTGTCGCTCTCGGACAGCCACGTCATGAGCAGCCCCATCCCGGCCTTCCACTCGCCGTGGTCGGTCAGGGCCGCGATCACCTGGGCGAACGCGGCGGGGCTGGTGAAGCCCTCGCGGTGCTGCCGCCAGAAGGCGAGGTCGTTCCCGCCCGGGTCGCGCTTCGACCACGCCGCCAGGGCCGCGGCGACGTGCCCGGCCGCGTCCGCCCGCTCGCCGCCGTGGATGCGCGGCAGGTCGGTCACGGTGCCGGCGGCGTAGCGGTCCCACCAGGCGGCCAGGGTCGCCATCGCCCGGCCGAGGCGGTCGCGGGCCGGGACGTCGCCCTCCACCGCCGCGGCGCTGACCGCCTTGGCGTACAGCTCGAACTGCCGGCCGACGGTGTGGATCAGCTCCTCCGCCCGCGGGTCGCGGACGGTGTCCTCCCGGCCGGGGAAGATCGGGAACAGACCCTGGTAGCCGAGGATGTTCCAGGGGTCGATCACCGCCCCGCAGTCGATCCCGCGCCGGAGCAGGTCTTCGACCTCGCCGAGCAGGTCGGCCGCGGCGGCGTGCTGCCCGCGGTCCGCCGCGAACTCGGCCTCGGTCTGGCGGACGCGGATCTCGGTGCCGATGCGGACGGCCGGGGCGCTGATCTTCCGGGCCTGCGCCCGGGCCGCCCCCGGGTAGCCCATCGCCGCGAACAGCTGGGCCAGCCGGCGGTCTTGGAGGTGGGAGGCGCGCTGCGTGGCGATCGCCTGGTTCAGGTACTGCCGGACCCCGGCGAACGGCTGCTTCCGCTTCTCGGCCTCGTCGCGCAGCCGGTCGCCGTGTGCCCCCGGCAGGTTGGCCAGGAGGCGCTGGTAGAAGGCGTCCCGGTAGCGGGCGATGCGGGGGACGAGCTTCGACAGCGTGACGAGCGAGTCGTAGGTGTTCGGCCCGGTGCCGCTGACCCCCGCCCCCATCAGGATCGTGCCGGCCAGCACCGCCGACGCCTCGAACAGTCGCTCCCCGCGGTCGCCGACCGCGACCCCGGCCGGGGGGTGGACCCAGGTGAGGAGGGTGTCGAGGGTCATCTGCCGGAGGACGAAGCGGCGGTAGAACCCCTTGTGGTCGATGGTGTGCGGATCCCACTCGCCGAACAGCACGTTCGGCCGCTTGTTGATGGGGTGGAAGTGGTCGTGGGCGCGCGGGTCGAAGGCGAGCTCGTCCAGCCGGTCGGGGTCGAAGCAGGCTTCGTCGAGCAGGGCGGGGGTGGTCTGGGTGAGGAGTTCGAGGGCCGGGCGGAGGATGTCGGCGTAGCGCCCCGGGGCGACCCCGGCCCCCTTCAGGTAGAGCGGGACGGGGCGGACCTTCTCGTGGGGGTAGTAGTCGGTGTTCGGCCGCGTCTCCAGCACGGCGATCGGGCGGTAGCCGACGTAGTCGTTCAGCAGCCGGACGGCCCCGGCCACGACCCGCTCGGGCTCCTCCCAGGGGCCGCCCTGGCGCAGGACCGCCTCGTACCCGCGGGCCAGGAAGAACGGCGTAAACAGTTCGCCGTCCGGCTGGTGGGCGAGGAGGTCGGCGTGGTGCGAGCGGTAGGCGGCGGGGAGGGCCGCCGCGGCGGCGAGAACGCCCTTCCCCTGGGTGGCGTCGCGGAACGCCGCGGCCCCGGCCTCCTCCAGGTCGGCGAGCGCCTTGCCGAGCCAGGCGAACAGGGTCTGCCACGGGGCCGGGTCGCCGCTCTCCAGCAGCAGGCCGTAGGCGTCCGCGAGCCCCTTCTGGAAGCGGGGGTCTGGGCGACCGTCGGAAAAGTTGAGGTAACCGAGGAGCTTCCCCGGGTCGGTCTTCCGGGCCAGCTCGGGGTAAATGCCGTCCATCCGCGGGTCGGTCCTTTCGCCCGGGGGTCACCCCCGTTCCTTATCAGCATAAAACACCCGGGACGAATTCCCAAGCCCGCCGGTGCCCGATGCCTGACCCGCTCCGCCTCGTCTGCCTCGTGAGCGGCGGCGGTACGACCTTTCAGAACCTTCTCGACCGGTCCGCGGCCGGCCCCTTCCCCGCCCGAATAGTCGGCGTGGTTTCGAGTCGGGCGGACGTGTTCGGTGTGAAACGGGCCGAACGGGCCGGTATTCCGGCCGTCGTGGCGGCAAAAGGCCCGGGGTTTGCTGAGCGGGTCTGGACGGCCGTCCGCGAGTTCCGCCCTGATCTAGTCTGCCTCGCCGGCTGGCTGCACCTGTTGCCGATCCCGAACGACTTCCGCCACCGCGTCCTGAACATCCACCCGTCGCTCCTGCCGGCGTTCGGCGGGAAGGGGATGTACGGCCACCACGTTCACGAGGCCGTCCTGACCTACGGGGCGAAGGTGAGCGGCTGCACCGTCCACTTCGCCGACGACACCTACGACACCGGCCCGATCCTGGTGCAGAAGTGCGTGCCCGTGAAGGACGGGGACAGCCCGGACACCCTCGCCGCCCGGGTGTTCCAGGCCGAGTGCGAAGCCTACCCCGAGGCGATTCAGCTGATCGCGGCCGGGCGGGTGACCGTGCAGGGCCGGCGCGCGGTGGTCACGAGTTGAGCAATGGTCGGCCGCCGTGGTAGAACGGTGCTGGAGGTAATCAGATGTCCCCGACCGCGGCCCCGGCCCAGACGCCGGACTTCCTGGCCTACGCCAGTTTCCGCCGGTTCAGCCTGGACGAGTACCACCGGATGATCCGCGAGGGTATTCTCTCCAGCGGGGAGCCGTTCGAGCTCCTCGAAGGGTACATGGTGCGGAAGACGTCACACGGCACGCCGCACGATGCCGCGATGGACACACTCGAAGGTTTCCTTCTGGACCTGATCCCGGCGGAGTGGTTCATCCGCTGCCAGCGTGCGGTCACCCTGAATGAGAGCGAGCCCGAGCCCGACTACGCCATCGTCCGCGGCCCCCGCACCCGCTACCGCGACGCCCACCCGGGGCCGGCAGACGTCGCCCTGGTCGTCGAGGTCGCGGACAGCTCGCTCCGCATCGACCGCACGGACAAGGCCCGCATCTACGCCCGCGCCGGGGTCGCGGAGTACTGGGTCGTCAACCTCGTGGACCGGCAGGTCGAGGTGTACGCGGCCCCGTCCGGCCCGACCGCCGCCCCGGCCTACGCCACTCGCACGGCGTACCCGGTCGGAACCCGCGTCCCGTTCGCCCTGGGCGGTGTGCCCCTGGGGAGCGTCGCGGTCGCGGAGGTGATCCGCTGAGGCCGCCGGTCAGAAGAAGGCGGTGATGATGGTGAAGTAGATGACGATGCCGAGCACGTCCGACAGGGTGGCGATGAACGGGCTCGACATGAGGGCCGGGTCGCCGCCGAGCGACTTGATCCCGAGCGGGAGCATGGCCCCGACCACCGCGCCCGTCAGGCAGATGCCCATCACCGAGAACGTCACCACCCAGACCAGACTCCAGAACCCGCCGGCCGGCACCTTCTCCAGCACGTCGTGCGGGGTGAGGAGGTACGTCCGCGCCACCGACAGCACGCCCAGGGCGGCGGCCAGGGACGCGGCCATCAGCAGCTCCCGGCGCAGCACCCGCACCCAGTCGCGCGTGCGGATCTGCTCCAGGGCCAGCGCCCGCGTCACCAGCGTGGACGCCTGCGACCCGGCGTTCCCGCCGACCGACAGGCACAGCGGGATGAACACGATCAGGAACGCCAGCCCGCCCTCCAGCTTCCCCTCGTAGTGGGCCATCACGTTGATCGTGATCATCTGCATCAGGAACAGCACCACCAGCCACTGCGCCCGGCTCAGCCACACCTGGCCGAACCGGGCGTCGAGGTAGTTCCCCTCGATCCGCCCGACGCCGGCCTGCCGCTGGAGGTCTTCCGTGGCCTCGGCCTGCACCACGTCGAGCACGTCGTCGTGGGTGACGATCCCGAGCAGCCCGAACCGGTCGTCCACCACCGGCACGGCGATGAAGTCGTACCGGGCGAACACCCGCGCCACCGCCTCCCGGTCCTCGTCGTACCGCAGGCTGACCACCTCGCTCTCCATCAGCTCCCGGATCAGCGCGTGCCGCGGGGCCAGGATCATGTCCCGCAGCGACACCACCCCGAGCAGCCGGCGCGGGGCGAGGCTCCCGTCCGGCCGGCGGCTCGGCTCGTCGAGTACGTACACGTAGTAGATCGTCTCGCGGTCCGGAGCCTGTTGCCGCAGCTGGTCGATGGCCTCGGCCGCGGTCAGCGTGCCGGGGAGCCAGGCGTAGTCGGTGGTCATCATCGCGCCGACCGTGTCCGCCCCGTACTGCCCGAGGGTGGCGATGTCCTTCCGGTCGGCCTCGTCCACCAGGCGCATCAGCGCCTCGGCCACCCGCCCGGGGAGGCGGCGGAGCAGGTCGACGCGGTCGTCGTGGGACATCTTGCCGAGCAGTTGGCCGACCTGCGGGCGGGCCTTCTCGACCATCTCCACCTGCCGGGCCGGCGGCAGGTACTCGAAGATCGACGCCTGGGCCCGGATGTTGGCGTGGCTGATCGCCTCCCACACCTGCTCCGGGGTGAACTCGTCGTCGAGAGCCTCGGCGACCGTGGCCGGGTGGAGCGACTCGCAGAACTCCCGCAGCCCGGCGTCGTTCTGCTCGCCGAGCATCAGCCGGACTTCAGGGGTGAACAGCGGGTGCGGCATCGCGGCCTCCGGGCGGGGCTCTACGGAGGTTGTAGGTCTTTCGCCGGCGGGGAGAACGCAAACGGATCTGCAAGAAAGGGCGGGCGGACGCCGGGGGAGTCCCGGCGTCCGCCCGCCCTCCGCCCGTTCAGAATTTACCGGCCGAAGCTCTGGAACGTGGCCCCGGTACTCCCGTCCACCCGGAAGTCGCCGGTGACCCGGTCGTAGACGATCTTGTGGCCCGAGTTGTTGGACCCGTTGAACCGGTGGTTGATGCGGGCCCGGGCGGTCCCACCGGCCGTCAGCGTCACGTACCGGCCGTCCGAGTTCACCGTCTCGCCCCACCCGTCGTACTCGTCCGACCGAATGAAGACGTTCCCGTAGGCGTCCATCCGCTGGGCCACCGGAGCGTTCTCCGGGCGGTGCGTCGCCACCACCAGCCGGTCGGCGCAGGTGAGCCGGACGGTGCCCGGGGGCGGGTTCGCGGGCGAGACCTCCACCCCGGGGTCCGCCGCCGGGGCGTGGACGACCTCGATCGGCCCCCCGCCGCGCTGGTCCGACTGGAACACCGCCTCCTGGTACAGTTTCCCCTTGTCCTTGGCGGTCATGCGCCCGGTGAAGGTCACGACCGTCAGCTTCATCTCCCCCTCGGGGGGGGCCGGCGGGCGGGCTCCGGGCGTCGTCGGGCGCGGGCCGGCCGCGCCCGACGCCGGGCGCGGGCCGGGGGCGCGGGTCACGTCCTTCTCCCCGTACTGCCAGATGCGGACCACGCCGGGGCCGGTGCCGATCACCTGGTTGTACGGCTCCTTCCCCGCGGACTCGACCGCCCGGGCGGTCATCTCCAGCTCCCGGGCCTTGATGTACTGCCACTTGACCAGCCGGCCGGCCGGGTCGCGGGTGGCCTCGGTGTACTCCACGTTGCGCGCCGTCCGCGGCTCGTCGGGGGAGTCCTCGGGGGCGGGGTAGCACATCACCTTCTCGATCTTCGCGTCGTTCCGTGGCCCGCCGCCCTTCCCCGCGGGGGCCGCGGCCGGGCGGGACGGGTTGAATGCCACCGGCTTGTCGAACTGCACCTGGAGGGTGTGGCAGACGACGAACGTCTCGCCCTGAGTGGCCTTCACCCGGCCGACGAACTCGGCCCACTTGGCCGCGCCCTCGAACTTCATCTCGTCCCGCCAGTGGACGACCACCGGCGGCGGGGGCGGCACCTCGGCCGGCGCGCGGCCCGCTTGCGGGCGCGGGGGCGGTGGTGGCTCGGCGCCGGACAGCGTGCTCCCCGCCGGCATGGCCAGCGACCCGCTCCCCTCCACCGTGAGGCGGTTGTGCAGCTGGTCGATCACCACCTTCGGGCCGAGCACCGACATCCCCTCGTGGTGGACCTCGCCGGGCCGGCCGGCCTCCCCGGTCACCGTCAGCACGCCGCCGTCGGGCGTCTGGTCCAGGTGAAGGGTGGCGCCGAAGATGTCCAACCCGCGGGGCTTGGCCGGGTCGGTCGGATCCTGGTGGGCGAGCGGGAGGGGGGCGTTCTTCGCCGTGTCGCTCCCCTCGCACAACGCCGAGCGGAGGTGGTATTTGGTGCCCCCGGCCGGCGGCCGCGAGGCCGGGTCGGACGGGGACAGCCCCGGCATCTTCGTCCCGGGCGGGTCGAGCCCGACCATGTCGGACTTCACCGCGGCGCGCACGACGCGTGTGTTGATGACCCGGGCGCGGATGCGCATCGGCGGCTTCGGCCGCGGCTCCTCCTTCGGCAGCGGGACGGCCGCGACCGGCCCGGGGGCCGGCGCCGGCCCCGCCGCCGGGGCCGGAGTCGGGGCGGCCGGGGCCGCGGCGACCGGCGGCGCCGGATCGCGGCGCGGGGTCGGCTGGAAGGTGCCGTCCTCGAACAGGACGTTCAGGTGGTCGGAGCGCTCGATGTCGAAGTCGGTCGAGTGGCTGGCCACGTCGCCGAGAGCCTGGACGCGGTGCGGCAGCGGCTGCCCGCCGGCCTGCCCCTTCGCCTCCACCCACAGCTTGAGGACGTTCCCCTTGAGCCAGAACTCGGCCTTCCGGTCCTCGAACAGGGCCGCCCCGGTGAACGTCAGCAGGTCCATCTCCCGCTGCTGGACGACCTCGCGCGTGTGGGTCAGGGAGTCGGCCCAGGTGGCCTCGACGGTGTTCGCGCCGCTGTTCGGGTCGTACAGCTTCATGCCCCCGGCCCCGTCGACCACCACGGTCGTCGCCTTCACCGGCCCGGCCGGGGTGGCGGTGGTCGAGGTGGTCATGGTCAGCGACGCCGGCCGGCCCGCCGCGCCGGCGGTCAGCTCGTTCCGCCCGGCCGCCTTGCCGTCCGCGCGCGGCTCGTTCGCCCGGACGGCCTGGACCGGCGCGCCCTTGAGCGTGGTGGCGTTCTTCTCCTGGTCGTGGACCAGGTCGAACCCGAAGGCGTCGAGCCGGTCCTCCTCCGACGACACCATCACGAGCCGGCCCGGCGTGTAGGTCCAGGCGTGGAGGCGCTTGAACGACGGGCCGGTCGACCTGCCCGCCGGTTCGGCCGCCTTGCCGCCGGCCGGTGGCTCGGCCGCCTTCCCGTCCGCGCCGGCCAGCGGGCCGAAGAACTCGACCTCCAGCACCTGGCTGAACAGGTGCTGGGCCTTGTCCTTCCCCCGGGGCGGGAGGCGGTGGACCTGCACGTAGTCGTGGACGCTGGCCTCCGCCTGCGGGACCACGTCGAACCGGGCGACGTTCTTCTCCGCGTCGTAGGCGAACGGCCCGAGCGTCTCGATCTGGAGGAGGGCGCGGTCGAGCCGGCGGACGTGCTGGGCCGCGGTGAACAGTCCGCCCAGGGCGGCGGCCGCGGCCGAGGGCTCGTCGCGCACCCCCAGCGGACTCGCCGCGGTCCCCTGGCCGCCGGCCGCGTCGCCGGGGGTCGCCACGACCGACTGGCGGGAATCGACCCACAGGTTGAGCAGCACCTTCTCGCCGAGTTCGAGCCGGCGCACGCCGGAGAACCCCGCCGACCCCTTCTTCGCCGCCTGACCCGCGGCGGGCGGGCCGGCCTGGGGCGCCGGCTTGTTCGCCGCCGAGTCTTCCAGGTACACCTTCATCCCGACCGCGGTGACGGTCGGGGGCGGGAAGCGCCGGGCGGCGAGGATGTCGGGCACCGCGCCGGGGGCGCGGAGTTCTTCCCCGCGGGCCGGGGCGGTCGGCGGGGCCGGGTCGCCGAGGGGACGCGGGAGGTTCTGGCGGTCCACCACCTCGACGGCCGCGTCCGTCCACACGTCCGGCCCCGCGGCCTTCGGCCCGGCGCCCTTCGGGTCGCGGTAGAACACCGGCCCCGGGCTGCGGAAGGCGAGCGCCTTGTTCGGGTCGGCCGACCGCTGGTTGTTGGTGATGTGGACCTGCCCGCGCCGCTTGTCCCGGGTGGTGGCCTCCGGGTCGCTCGCCAGTTCGAGCCGGACGACCTTGGCCTTGTGCATGTCGGCCAGCCCGGACACCGGCCGGTCGAACTCGAGGACCGCCTTGTCCGCGTGGAAGGTGCTGATCTCCTCCACCTCGCCGGGCGCGCGGAGGTGGGCCGGGCGCGGCTTGCCGAACACGGCCACGCTGAACGGCGAGAGGACGACCCGCGTCCCGTCGGGGTTCGGCACCCGGCCGGTGGCGACCACCACCCACGAGTCGCCGCTGCGGAAGGTGAACTGGTTGGCGTAGGTGCTGGGGTTCTCCTCCTCACACCCGGGGCCGAACGCCACCCGCAGGCGCTCGACGGTGGGGAGGAGCGGCCGGTCGGGCGGGCGGAACTCGCCGCGGGCGTGCTCCAGCATCCGGGCCGGGAGTTGGGGGAGGCCGTCGATCCAGCCGAGGGCGTGGGCGTACACCCCGTACACCCCGCCGAACATCAGGGTGCCGGCGAGGAGGAGCAGAACCCGCCGCGGCGTCCACACAAGCCGTCCCCCCGCGAACTGGACCGGTCATCCGCGAACGGCACACGCCGCACCGGCTTGCGCGGGCGGCCGACTTCGACCCGCTACACCGGCCCCTTGAACGACCCCACGACCCCGTCCCACTCCCCCGTCAGCTGGAGCAGCCACTCGATCGCGTCGCGCACCGCACCGGCCCCGCCCGGGACGGCCGTCACGTAGTCGGCCGCAGCCCGCACCTCGGGGCAGGCGTCGGCCACGGCGACAGCCAGGCCGGCCCGAGCGAGGACCGGCAGGTCCGGGAGGTCGTCGCCGACGGCACACACCTCGGCCGCGCTTAAACCCGTCTCCGCCAGCACCCGCTCGAAGGCCGGGAGCTTGTCGCCCTGCCCCTGGATCACCGGCGCGAGGCCGAGTTCGGCGGCACGGCGGTCCACGGCCGGGGAACTCCGCCCGGACACGACCGCGGCCCGCTTACCGGTCTGCCGCCAGAACTTCAACCCCGACCCGTCCCGCACGTGGAACCGCTTCACCTCGGTCCCGTCGTCGGCGTAGACGATGCGGCCGTCGGTGAGCACCCCGTCCACGTCGAGCAGCAGGAGACGGACCCGGGCGGCCCGGGCGGCGAGGTCGGTGGTCGGCATACGAGTCCGGGGGTGGCCCCGCCGCATCCTACGCGCTGCGGCGGTCGGCGAGGCGGAGGGGCGGGCGGGATTCGGCCGCCTGGGGGGCCGGGGGGAGTCCGATCAGGTCGGTGATGTCGATCATGCCGACCGGCCGGCCGTCGGCGTCCACGACCGGGAGTTCGCTGATCTTGCGCCCGCGGAGCACGTCCAGCGCCTCGCCGACCCGGGCGGCCGGCCCGATCACGACCGGCGAGCGCGTCATCACCCGCCCGACCGGCTCGTCCAGGGCCGCGTCGCGGCGGCCCTCGAACAGCCGGGCCAGGTCGCTGTCGGTGAACAGCCCGGCGAGCCGCCCCGCTTCATCGACCAGCATGATCGCCCCGGTCCGGCGGCCCTCGTGGCGGACCCGGGCGAACACCTCGCGGACGGCTGCCGTGGCCGGCGCGACCCGCAGTTCCGGCCCCGTGCGCATCACGTCGGCGACGGTGGCGAGCTTGCGCCCCAGGCTCCCGGCCGGGTGGTAGCGGGCGAAGTCGTCGGCCGTGAAGCGGCGCTCGTCCATCAGGGTGAACGCGACCGCGTCCCCGAGGGCGAGCATGACGGTGGTGCTGGAACTCGGCGCGAGGGCGAGCGGGCAGGCCTCGCCGACCGGGCCGTAGACGACGGCCGCGTCGGCACAGCGGGCGAGGGTGCCGTCCGGGTTGCCGGTCACGGCGACGAGGGCGGAGGCGAGCTTGCGGAGCGGGCCGATAAGTCGGACAAGCTCGTCCGACTCGCCGCTGTGCGACAGGAGGAGGGCCACGTCGTCCGGGTGGACGGCGCCGAGGTCGCCGTGGACGGCCCGGGTGGCGTCGAGGGCGTAGGCGCGGGTGCCGGTCGAGTTGAGCGTGCCGACGATCTTGGCGCCGACGTCGGCCGACTTCCCGACCCCGACCACGGCCACCCGCCCGCGGCAGTTCAACAGGAGGTCGACGGCGGCGAGAAACGAGGCTCCAAGCCGGTCGGCGGCGCCGGCCACGGCCGCGGCCTCGGCGCGGAGCACCCCCCGGGCGAACGCGAGGCGGTCGGCGGGCGGGGTGGGCATGGCACGTCCCTGTGCCGGGTCACGGCGGCCCCGGGGTATACCCCGCCCGACCCGCGGACGCAACCGCAACAGGCGGCGGCCGAAGGGGGTGGGTCGGCCGTCGTAGCCGGGGTAGGATGGGGGCGGAGGAACCGATGCCGCTCCGCGACCACTTCCACCCGCCGCTCCTCGACGACCCGCCGTGGCCGTCGCTCTACACGCTCTGGGTCGGCGGCGTGGTCCGCTGGCTGAACCGGACCCTGCCACCGGGGGAGTTCTGGGCCTTCGCCAACGTCCGCCTCGGCCCGCAGGTCGAGGCGGACGTGGCCGAGTACCGCCGGACCGGCACGAACGACGTTCATCACCCGGCAGGCGCCGGCGGCGTGGCGACCCTGCCGACCGCCCCGCCCGTGCTGGGCCGTATTCCCCTGGCTCTCCCGGACGACGTTGAGGTCCAGGTGGCCGAGGGGCGTCACGCCATGACCCTGGCCGGCGTGATCGAGTTCGTCAGCCCGGCGAACAAGAAGGAGGTCGACGAGCGGGCCGCGTTCGTGCGGAAGTGCGCGGCCTACCTCCAAAGGGGTGTCGGCCTGGTGGTGGTCGATGTGGTCACGAATCGGCTGGCGAACCTGCACAGCGAGCTGATGCGGGCGGTGGGCGGCGGCGCCTATCAACTCGACGGCCCGACCTACGTCGCCGCCTACGCGCCGACCCACGGCGGGGGCGGGAGCGCGGCCGACGTGTGGGCGCTCCCCTGCCCCGTCGGAGCAGTCATCCCGACGGTGCCGTTAATCCTCCGCCGGGGACCGGTCGTCACGCCGGACCTGGAGGGCACCTACACCGAGGCCGTGGCCGACAGCGGGCTATGAGGCGGCTTCGACCTGCACGAGGTTGTCGAAGAAGGTGGCCCCGCCGCCGAGGTCGGTCAGGGCGGTGCTGGTGGTCGTGTTGCCGTTCACGCCGTCCGGGGTGAAGCGGTTCCACCAGATGCCCAGCGACACCACCACCCCCGGCTTCACGGCGTCGCCCACGGACGCCGTCGCCCGGAACCGGCCGCGGGCGTTGAACACACTCACCCGCTGGCCGTCCGCGATACCGCGGACCGCGGCGTCCGCCGGGTGCATCTCCAGCGTGACCCCACCAGCTGAGGCTCGTTGCTTGTCCACGTTCACGAACGTGGAGTTCAAGAACGCCGGCACGGGAGGCGTGAGGAGCTGGAGGGGGTAGTCGGCGGCCAGGTCGGGACGGGTCTGCGGGTCTTCGTGGGGCGGACGGTAGTGCGGCAGTGGGTCGCGGCCGGCCCGGGCCTCGCGCTCCGAGTAGAGTTCGCACTTGCCCGACGGCGTCGGGAACTTCCCCTCTGCAAACGGCGCCCAGTCCGCCGGCACGTTCAACCGGACGGGACCACGTTTCACGTCGTCAAGCGTGATCCCGTCGAAGGCCGGCCCGACCCCTTCCAGTGCCCGACGGGCCAGTTCCTCGTCACTGACCTCGAACAACTCGGGCTCGTACCCCATCTCGCGGGCGAGGAGGCGGAACACCTCCGTATTCGGCTTGGCCTCGCCGAGCGGGGCAATCGCCGCGTTGCTCGCCTGGACGTAGAGGTGTCCGTAGCTGCCGTGCAGGTCGAAGTGTTCGAGCTGGGTGGTCGCCGGCAGCAGGATGTCGGCGTAGTCGGCCGTGTCGGTCTGGAACTGGTCGTGGACGACGGTGAACAGATCCTCGCGCCGCAGCCCGGACAGCACGCGGGACTGGTCCGGGCACACGGCCGCCGGGTTGGAGTTGTACACGACCAGCACCCGCACCGGCGGCCCCGGCAGCTCGCCGTGCAGCGCCTCGGCCAGGCTCGTCATGTTGACCGTGCGGGTGCCGCGCGGGATCAGATCCGGGCGGGTCAAGAAGGTGTCGTCGAACGGGTAGGCTTTACTCGTGCTGAGGAGCGCCCCGCCGCCGGGGTAGCGCCAGTCGCCGGTCAGGGCCGGGAGGCACACCACGGTGCGGACGGCGGTCCCGCCGCCCCCGTGGCGCTGGAGGCCGTAGTTCAGCCGGATCAGCGCCGGCCCGCCGAACAGCTCGCGGCTCCGGCCGTACTCGGACGCAAATCGCTCGACCTCGGCCGTGCTCAGCCCGGTAATCGACGACACCCGGTCGGGTGGGAACTCGCGGGCCACGCGGTCGCGGAGCTGGTCGGTGCCCACGCAGTGGCGGTCGAGGTAGTCCCGATCGACCCAGCCCTCGCGGAAGAGGACGTGCATCACGCCGAGGGCGAGGGCCGCGTCCGTCCCGGGGCGGACCGGGAGCCACCAGTCCGACTTGGCCGCGGTGGGGGAGCGGTAGGGGTCGATGGTCACGACCCGGGCGCCGCGCTTGCGGGCCTCGTGCTCGACCCGCCAGAAGTGCGTGTTCGTCACCGACGTGTTCGAGCCCCAGTTGACGAGATACCGGGCGTTCACCGCGGCCTCGGGGTCAAGCACGGCCCGGGTGCCGAGGGTCACGTCGCACCCGGCCGCGCCGGCGGTGGCGCAGATGGTGCGGTCGAGCAGGCTCGCGCCGTAGCGGTGGAAGAACCGCCGGTCGAGGCTGCCGTACATCAGCTTCCCCATCGTGCCGGCGTAGCTGTACGGCAGCACCGCCTGCGGGCCGTCCGCCGAGGCCGCGACGGCCCGCAGGCGGTCGCCGATCGTCCTCACGGCCTCGGCCCAGGTGACGCGCTCGAACCGCCCCTCCCCTTTGCGGCCGACCCGCCGCATCGGGTACGCCACCCGCCCCGGGTGGTAGACCCGGTCGAGGTAGTTGGCCACCTTCTGGCACAGGAAGCCGCGGGTGAACGGGTGGTCCCGGTCGCCGCGGAGGCCGACCGCCCGGCCGCTTGCCGGGTCCACGGTCACCACCAGCCCGCAGGTGTCCGGACAATCGTGCGGGCAGACGGCGCGGACGGTCGGCAATTCCCGGGTCATGTGGCTCCCGCCGCGAGGGTGGTACGGCCGATATGATACCAGAACCCCGTCCCGGTCACGGGGTTCGCGGGGTTTAGGTTGGCGAGGCCCGGCCCGGGGGTTTCTCCGGAAAATCCGGACCTGCCGCTTGCGTACCCGGCCGGCCACGCACAGAGTAGAAACACCCCTGCCGCGGACCGCCCGACCGCCCAGGCCGCCCGCGGGGCCGGGCCCACGGATCGGGGCCGGACGACGCCCTCACCGGCCCGGGGGACGAGGAACGTAGAATGCCGGCACCCGCCACCGTCCCGGAGTTCTTGGACCTCGTCCGCAAGAGCGGGCTGCTGCCGGACACGACCCTGGACGACGTGATCGACCGCCACCGGGCCGCCGGCACCCTCCCCCCGTCCATCGACCCGTTCGCCGCCCTCCTCGTCCGCGAGGGTCTCCTCACCTTCTTCCAGGCCAAGCAGCTCAAGCTCGGGCGGTACAAGCGCTTCACCATCGGCTCCAAGTACCGGCTGCTCGAACTCATCGGGGCCGGCGGGATGGGCGCCGTCTACCTCTGCGAGCACACCCTGATGAAGCGGCTGGTGGCCCTCAAGGTGCTGCCCGTCGAAAAGCTCGAAGACCCGTCCAACCTGGAGCGGTTCCACCGCGAGGCCCGGGCCGTGGCCGCGCTGGACCACCCGAACATCGTCCGCGCCTACGACATCGACCTCCACGAGAAGCTCCACTTCCTCGTCATGGAGTACGTGGACGGGTGCAGCCTCCAGGACATCGTCGCCCGGCACGGGCCGATGGACCCGGTCCGGGCCGCCCACTACGTCGCCCAGGCCGCCGTCGGCATCCAGCACGGGCACGAGCTGGGCATGGTCCACCGGGACGTCAAGCCCGGGAACCTGCTGCTGGAGCGGACCGGGGTCGTCAAGCTCCTCGACATGGGGCTGGCCCGGTTCTTTCACAAGCCGACCGACAGCGTGACCGAGAAGTACGACGACAAGTGCGTGCTCGGCACGGCCGACTACCTCGCCCCCGAGCAGGCGGTCAGCAACGCCGTGGACGTCCGGGCCGACATCTACAGTCTCGGCGGCACGCTGTACTTCCTCCTCACCGGCCAGACCCCCTTCCCCGACGGCACCATCGCCGCCAAACTGGTCGCCCACCAGACCCGCGAGCCGAAGCCGGTCGAGGAGTACCGCCGGGACGTGCCCCCGGGGATTCTCGAGGTTCTCCGGGTGATGACGGCCAAGGAGCCGGGCGACCGCTACCAGACGCCGATCGAGGTGGCCGAGGCGCTGGCCGAGTGGGCCGACCTGCCGGTCGACCCGCCCCCGGCGAAGGAGATGCCCGGGCTCTGCCCGCTCGTGCTGAACCTGACCGGGCACGCCGTGGACAAGGCGGCCGGGTCCGGAGCCTCGCTCCCGCTCGGCCGGGCGCTGTTCGGCCCGGGGCGGTCGGCGCTGCGCGGCGGCGGGAGCTCCGCCCGCCTCCCCGCCGGAACGTCCGGCCGCCTCGGGCCGGGGTCCGGGCCGGTCGGGGTCGCCCGCGAGCTCGGGTCGTCGGGCCTGCACCAGGCGATCCCCGGCCGGGGCGGGCCGAAGTCCACGGCCCGGAACGCCGCGGCGTACACGTCCCCGATGCGCCCCGCGCCCCCCCCGATGGCGGTCGAGGAGTCCGACCCCGGCTACCACAGCACGGGGGGAATGGCCCCCCCGGCCCACCCCCGGGGCGGGCTGCGGGCCGCGGTCGGCGTGGGGGTGGGACTGTTGTTCTGCGCGGGGCTCGCCGCGGGGGCGTTCTTCCTCGGTCAGGCGAACCGGACTTTCCCCTCGGGCACGCCGGGGGGTGGGGACGTTCCGCCCCCCGGCACGCCGGCCCCCGCCCCGGCCGCCCCCGAAGCCCCCAGTCTGAGCGAGCCCGCGTACTCCCCCGAGGCGGCGGTCGGTCAGGTCGGCAAGGTCTGCACGGTCGAGTTCCGCGTGGCCGCCATCGGGGGTACGGCCAACCTCTACCTGAACTCCACCAACAACCCGCAGGGCGCGAACAACTTCTCGGCCCAGCTCAAGACGGACCTGGTCGCCGCCGCCGGCCGGGAGGCGACCGCGGCGAAGTACCAGGACCGGGTGGTCCGGGTGCGGGGGAAGGTCGAGCAGGACCAGTTCGGGGCGGCGACCGTGCCGGTCGGCTCCGCCGACCAGATTCTCATCGTTTCCCGCCCATAGTCACCCCGCCCGGCCACCCGCCGTCATTTCGCCCGACCCCTCCGGTTTACCCGGGCGCAGGGTTGCTTCCGGGCCGGATTCCGGGGAGACTAGGGGTGGGGACTCCCCTTCACCCCCTCCCGTGCCCTATAGTTACGGCGCCGCATTCCAGCCCGGCCGTCCCGGCGAGGTTTTCAAACCATGCCCGCCCCCGCCACACTCCCCGAGTTCCTGGACCTCGTCCAGAGGAGCGGAGTCGCGGACGAGGCGAAGATGAAGGCGTACCTGGAGAAGGCGGCCCGGCAGGGCGGGCTGCCCGCCGAGCCGACCAAGGCGGCCGGCCACCTCGTCCGGGACGGGCTCCTCACCTACTTCCAGGCCGAGCAGCTCCTCCAGGGGAAGTGGAAGCGGTTCAACATCGGCAAGTACAAGGTGCTGGAGCGGCTCGGGTCGGGCGGGATGGGGCAGGTCTTCCTCTGCGAACACAAGCTGATGCGGCGGCGGGTGGCGGTCAAGGTGCTGCCGACCGCCAAGGCCGCCGACCAGGCCAGCCTCGACCGGTTCAACCGCGAGGCCCGGGCCGCGGCGGCCGTGGACCACCCGAACATCGTCCGCGCCTTCGACATCGACCAGGACGACAACCTCCACTTCCTCGTCATGGAGTACGTGGACGGGACGAACCTCCAGGATCTGATCAAGAAGACCGGGCCGCTCGACCCGGTCCGCGCCTGCCACTACGTCTACGCGGCCTCCGTCGGGCTCCAGCACGCCCACGAGATGGGCCTCATCCACCGCGACATCAAGCCCGGGAACATCCTGCTCGACCGGGTGGGCGTGGTGAAGATCCTGGACATGGGCCTGGCCCGGCTGATCCACGACACCGAGGACCACATCACCCGGAAGTACGACGAGAACATCCTCGGCACCGCCGACTACCTCTCCCCCGAGCAGGCCGAGGACAGCCACACCGTCGACATCCGCTCGGACATCTACTCCCTCGGGGCCACCTTCTACTACCTGCTGAGCGGGAGCCAGCCGTTCCCGGAGGGGACGATCCCGCAGAAGCTGATCTGGCACCGGACGCGGCACCCGCGGTCGCTCAGGGAACTCCGCCCGGACGTGTCGGACGAGATCGTCGCGGTCGTGAACAAGATGATGGCCAAGCGGCCGGCCGACCGGTATCAGACGCCGGCGGAGGTGGCCGCCGCCCTCCAGCCCTGGGCGTCCGTCCCGATCGCCCCGCCGGACGAGCGGGAGATGCCCCAGCTGTCGCCGGCGGTGGCCGGCCCCCAGGCGGCGGCCCGCGCCGCCGCGGCCCTGCGGACGGCGACCGCCCCGACCACGGTAATCCCCGGCGTGCCCGGCAGCGGCGTGCGGCTCGCCTCGTCCCCGAGCATGGCCCACGTCGCGGCGGACTCCCCGACCCTCCCCGCCGACAGCCGGACCGCGGCCGACGAGCGTCTCCCCGAGCCGCCGGGGCAGGCCGTGTGGGAGTCCCTGGGCGACGCCCAGGCGGCCGCCGCCGGCGACACGGGCCGGGCCGGGCACACGGTCCCCGAGTCGATGCCGCGGCGCGACCGCCAGACACCGCCGCGCCGCCCGTCCGGGCCGGTGCGGAAACTCCCGCTCGTCCTCTCCGCCGTCGGCCTGGTCGTCCTCCTCGCCGGCGGGCTCGGCGTGTACCTCGCGTTCTTCCGGAGCAAGCCCGAGGACAACCCCACCCCGCCCGCCCAGCTGGCCCCGCGCCGCCTGGTCGTCTCGAAGGCGAAGGCGGCCGAGGGCGCGTTCCCGACACTGGGGGAGGCGGTCCGCCGGGCCGGTTCGGGGGACACGGTCGCGGTCGAGGAGCCGACCCTCCAGGAGGCTCCCCTCCGGATCGCCGGCCGGCGTGACCTGACGATCGAGTCCGCCCTGCCCGACGGGCGGCCGGTCCTCTTCCAGCTGACCTCCGCGGCATCCCCCGCGGCCGCGATCGAGCTCGCCAACGCGGAGGGGGTGCGGCTCCGGGGGTTCGTCGTTGACGCCCAAGGGGGGGCAGACTTCGCGGTTCAGCTGAGCGGAAATCTCGCCGGCACGACCCTGGACGGCTTCACCGTCCAGGGGGGGAGGAAGGGCGGCGTCCGGCTGCTGAACGCCGCCGGCCAGCCCGGCAAACCGGTCGTCATCGACCACGTCCGGGCGGTGCTGACGGCCGAACACGAGGCCGGGGTGAAGGTCGAGGCCGGGACGACACTGACGTCGCGGGGCGTCGCCGTCCGCCGCGGGCGGTTCGAGGGTCCGGGGAAGGCCGGGGTCCGGTTCGAGGGCGCGGTGGACGGGGCCGAGGTGACTCACAACCGCTTCTACCAGCTCGACGCGGCTGTGACGGCCGCGCGGCCCGGTGACCGGCAGTCGCTCCGTGCGGACGTCAGCCACAACACGGTCGTCGGGTGCAAGTTCGGCCTCCTGGTGACCGGCCCGCCCGGCGGCTCGCCGGTCATCGGCCTGACGGTCAACCGCAACTACTTCGTGCGGGTTTCGGACGCGACGGCCCAGGCGGAGGGCGACCTCCCGGGCGTGTCCGCCAACCAGAACGGCCGCGACGCCGACTCCCGGCCCGGCAACGTGAACCTGAACGCCCAGGAGGTGACACCCGCGCCCGGCTTCTCGACCAACGCGGCCGACGACGGGGCGTTCCTCCGCTTCGCCGGCGGCGGGCCGACGGTCGGCGGCAAGCGGGTCGGGGCCGAGTAGTGGCGGGGAAATGAACACCGCCCGGGACGTGCCCCGGGCGGAAAAGGGGTGACGGCCCCGGCGGTCAGATCAGCGATTCGAGCAGGTACTTCAGCTTCCGCACTTCGGGATCGACGGGGAACGGGCTGTCCGCCACGTCCCGCACGTCCACCGACAGCGCCCGGTCGAACCCGACCCGTTCCAGCTGGCCGATGATCCGCCCGTACTCGACATCCCCTTGTCCGACCCGGACCTGGAACTGGTCGGGCGTCCGTCCCGTGTCCCGGAGGCGGACGTGGCGGACGTAGGGGAACAGGGTGTCGAAGGAGACCGCCCCGTGGGGGGTCACGAAGTAGTGGCTGGGGTCGAGGGTGAGGCCCAGTCCCGGCACCCGGCGGCACAGCTCGGCGGCCCCGGCCGGGTCGGCGGTGACGGTCGCGGAGTGCGTCTCGGTCGTCAGGATCACGCCCTCGGCCTCGGCCACCCGGGTCCAGGCGCCGAGCCGCCGGGCCTCGGCGTCGAAGTCGGCCCCGAGGGGGGCAGCGGGCACGGTCACGATCGGGACGGTGGCCACCCGGGCGAGGCGGCAGACGGCCCGGAACTCGGCCTGGGCGGCCGCCGGGTCGGGGTTGCCGATGACGACGTGGAACGCCGCCACCGGGAGGTTCGCGGCCTTCAGCCGCTGGGCGGCCTTCCCGGGGTCGGCGAGAACCTCCGCGGGGGTCAGGTGGGGGCCGGCGTGGTGGACGGCCAGGTCGGCCTTCGGAAAGTGCATCTCCCGGATGGTGCGGAGGGCGTCCTCCAGCGGCAGCCGCGTGAAGCAGAGTGTCGAGCAGGCTACGTACACGGCGTGGCCCTCCCCGTGGGCGCGCGTCGATCGTCATTGCCTCGGACACCCGCCCCCCGGCGGACGCCCGCGGCTTCCCCCAAACGAGCCGCCCGAATACCGCCCGCGGCCGGCGGACGCAAGCAAAAAATGAGGAAAGCCGGCTTCCTCCCCCGCCCGGGGGTCGCTATCTGACCGCCCCGGTTACCCGGCTTGCCGACCCTCCTGGCGCCACCGATGCCGACCCTCCCGCTCGCCGACTGGCTGACCACCCTGGGGGACATGGACGCGGCCCTCGCCGCCGCCGCCGCCGCACTCGGCGGGTACGAGGCGAGGTGGCCCGAGCCGCCCCCGACGCCGGCCGCCGTTCCCCTGTTGGAAGAGGTCGGGCACCGTTTCGACGGGTGGAACGACCGCCTCGTCGCGGCCGGGGAGTTGGCGGCGGCCGTCGAGCGGGAGGTGGGCGCGGGCGAGGCAGGGGTCGGGCGGTGGCGGGAGGCGTTCACCCGCTGGCGGGCCGGGATACAACAGCCGGCGGGTTCCGCGCCATAACCGGGTCGCTCGTCATGCCGTCCGTCGCCGTCATCATCCCGGCCGCCGGCCAGTCGTCGCGGTTCGGCGGGGCCGAGAAGAAGCCGTTCGTGAGCCTCGACGGCCGCCCGGTGTGGCTGCGGTCGGCGGAGCTGTTCTGGAACCGCCCGGACGTGTCGCGTGTGTACTTGGTGGTCGCCCCGGGCGACCGGGACGACTTCCGCGGCCGGTTCGGCCACCTGACCACCTTCGCCAACGTCGAGCTCGTGGACGGCGGGGCCGAGCGGTTCGAGTCGGTCGCCAACGCCCTGGCCCGCGTCCCGGCCGAAACCCCGCTTGTGGCCGTCCACGACGCCGTCCGCCCCCTCGGCACCCCGGCGCTGATCGACGCCGTGTTCGCGGCGGCGACCGCCCACGGGGCAGCGCTGTTGGCGGTCCCGGTCGCCGACACGCTCAAGCGGGTCGAGGCCGACACGAACCGGGTGACTGCGACCACGCCCCGGGCGGGGCTGTGGCAGGCACAGACGCCGCAGGTGTTCCGCCGCGACTGGCTCCTCGACGCCTACGCCCGCCGGACCACCGTCCCGCCGCCGGTCACCGACGACGCCCAGCTGGTCGAGGCGGCCGGTTACCCGGTCGTGGTCGTGCCGGGGGCCGTCACGAACTTCAAGATCACCACGCGGGACGACCTGGCGCTGGCCGAGTTGATCCTCCGAGGCCGGGCGGGTGCCCGCGAGGCCGACCGGCCCGCCCAGCGGTTCGGCGACGACGCCGAGTGGTGAAGGTGCCGAGGGCCGGCGGACCGCCGTCGGCACCCTCACGTCACGCCCGCACCAACTCCTCCCACGTCCGCTTGTACGCCTTCAGGAACTCAGTCCCGGCGGCCACATCGTACATCCGGCCCACCTCGCAGAGCGTGTAGCGGTCGTACCCGGCCCCGGCCAGCCGGCGGAACAGCTCGCGGTAGGGGTAGGTGCCGCGCCGGTCGTTCTCCAAGTCGTTGATGTGGCACGACTTGATGAACGGGCGGAGCAGGTCGAAGTTGGCCGCGAGCTGCTTCCGGTCGTCCAGGTCGCTGCCGTTCGAGTTCCACGTCACGCCGACGGCCGGGTGCCCGCAGGCGTCCATGATGGCCTTCATGTTCCGCGGCAGCGACGTCACCGCCCCGTGGACCTCGACCCAGATCTCGACCCCCGCGTCCGCCGCGGCCCGGCCGCACTCGGCCAGCGCCCGGCCGATCTGCTCGAACGTCCGGGCCGGGTCGCCGCCGGCCGGCACGCCGTTCGGTCGCACCTTCACCCCACGCCCGCCCAGATCCTTCACCAGATCCACGAACCGCTTGCACTCGTCCACATTCCGGCGCACGACAGCCGGGTCGGCGGCGTGGAACTCGCACACGCTCCCACACCCCCAGAACACCACCCCGCTGTCGGCGAACTGCCCGCGGACGGCCCGCCGGGCGTCCGCGGGCAGGGCGGGTTCGACCCCGTGCCGGTGTGTGGTCCGACACTCGACGGCGGCGATCCCGACCTCCCGGCACACCCGCAGCGTGGTCGGCAAGTCCCACCCGGCGGCGACGTTGTAGCTGACCAGCCCCAGGCGAAAACGCGGTGCAGCCGGGGCGGTCGGCTGAGCGTGGGCATACGGGAGGGCAGTGGCTGCGGCACCGGCGGCGAGGAACGAGCGCCGTGAGATGCTGGCGGACATGGCAGCAAACCCGTGGTGGGAGGGGAAAACGAGAGACGCCCCCATGATCCGGGGGCGTCGGGCGACTGCAAGCGAAAAGCGGCCGCAGCTCAGTCCCTCGGGCTAGCCCGAGGCCCGCCCGGGGCACCGGGGTAGCCCCCCGGACTGCCCGGGCCACCCGGCCCACCGACGCCGCCCTGGGGGTTGGAAATCGGCGGGGCCGGGTCCACGAGGGTGAGATCGACCCCGGCCATCGGGGTGGTGGCCATCCCCTGGAGCCACTCGGCCGCAAACCGGCTGAACGACGTCTTCCCAGCCTCCGGAGTCGTGGACGATGTCAGGTTGAACGCCGTCATGAACACGGCCAGCTGGGCGTTCCCGTCGAGCGGGAGGTCACGGGGGAGTTTGTCCAGCTCCGCGAAGAAGCGGCGGAGGCCGTCGGGGTGGTTCGCGGTCAGGTGGTAGTAAAGCGCCCAGGAGGTCGATCGGGCCTTGTTGGTCAGGAACTCCTGACGCCGCCGGGCGTAGGCCAAGGGGTCTTCGACCGACTCGGCCTGCGGCCCGCCGGCCCCCGAGCCACCGGCCCCCGGATACCCGCCCGGCCCGGAACCGCCGGGATAGCCACCCGGCCCTTGCGGCCGACCCCCCAGCCCCGGGCCGGGCAGCGGGCTACCAGGCTGGCCGGTCGTCGCCGCGCCGGGCGGGGGTGGGGTCTTCGGGCGGGGCAGCTTCGGGTCGTCGGCGTCGAGCCGGGCGGTGACGGCCCCGAAGTAGACGTCGGTCACCACGTTCCGCAGCAGCGTCGCGGCGTCGCCGGGCAGGAGCTTGGTGTCAACGAGGTCGCGGAAGAGTTTCTGCTGGGCGAAGTTCGGCCCCCCGTACCCGGTGGTGAGTCCGAGGGTGGCGACAGCCTTGTGGTCGGGCGTCGTGGTGAACACGGCCCCGCGGGGGCGGTGGAAGAAGTCGGCCGAGCCGGACGCGAGCCAGGCCGGGAGGCTGACGTTCCGCGGCAGGATGCCGCTGGCATGGAACAGCTGGCGGCACCCCTCCCGACTGACGGTAGAGAGTTCCGTCTCCCGCTGGTTGAAGGCGTCGGCCATCGCCCACGTCATCATCCGGGCCACGTCCTCCGCCCGCTTCCCGTCCTTGATGTTCGGGTTGTTGTCGTTGTTCAGTTTGACGATCGGCGAGTCCGGGCCGGTGTACCACTCGGGGTGGAGGAGCTTGTCCCGCGACACGCCGGTCCGGTAAAAGCCGTTCACCTGGCGCTGGAAGGTCATGCCGACGTCGTCCACCCGGTCCGGGGAGACGACGAGCAGCCCGTGGTCCGGGGCGTAGAAGCCGTCGGCCACCGGGTGCGGGGCGTCGAGGGCGTCCCGGAGACGGCGCAGATCCTGCGGGGCGGCGGTGAGAGCCACCGGGAGGAGCCGGTCCGGGAGTGGCAGGCCGACGCCGCGCGCGGCGTGCCACAGGTAGAACGCCTTGAGGTTCTCTTCCAGCTGGGCGAGCCGGCGGCGGGCCTCCTCCCCCCGCGGCCCGCCCCACGTGATCATGTAGTAGTGGGCGCTGGTCTCCTCGCTCACGTCGCTGAAGCCGAGCCCGAGCCGGGCCTTCCAGGCCGGCCCCTCGCCCACGTTGGTGACCCGGGTCTTGAGCCCCTGCTGCACGGGGGCGTAGGCCGCGACGAAGCGGTCCACCTGCGGCGAGGTCCGGACCTTCTTGGCCTGGGCGGCGGCGAGGAGTTCGTCGGCCATTCCCACCGCCTCGCCCACCATGCCGGCGGCAAGGGCGTCGTTGACGAGGTCGAGGAGCTTCGGGCCGTCGTCGGCAGCCGCCCGCTTCCAGTCGTCGCGGCGCGACTGAATCAGCCCGGTCCGCGTCTTCGTGGCCGCGGGAACCTGGGCGAATTCGGCGTAGAGCTGGATCTGGGTGCTGTCCACCAGCAGGTTGGTGGTCCCGAACGGGTGGGACAGGATGGGGTTCCAGGTCGGGTTGAACGTCGGGCTCGGGACGAGCTTCGGGTAGAAGTGCCGCCCCTTCCCCTCCGGCGACTTGGTGACCGGCACCACGACGAAGACCGAGCGGGTCGGGTCGTGCGCCGCTCCGGCCCCGCCCGCCCCCGCACCCGGCCCGATCATGCCGGGCATGCCCGGCCCCGGCCCCGGCATCGCGCCACGCGGCGGTTGACCACCCAGGATCGGCCCCCCCTCGCCCCCCGGACCGATGCCGGGCAGCCCTCCGGGTGCACCGGGGTCGCCGCCCCCGGCCCCCCCGCCGCCTTCGAGGATGATCCGGACGACGAAGTAACCGGCGTCGGCCTCGGTCACCGCGACGGTGGCGAGCAGGCCGGCGGCGAACAAGAACCGCCTCATCGTTGGTCTCCGGCGTGGCGTGGCGGGTAGTGGTGTGCGGCGCGGGCGGCGGGCCGCCCGCCGGTGCTCGCTACTGGGGCGGGGGGAGTGCGGGGGCGCCGGGGTCGTCGAACGGGCGGTTGGTAAACTCTTTGCCCCGGCGGAGGACGTCGCGCTGGAAGGCCTGGAGTTGCGTCACGCCGACCGCGCGGGTCGTCACATTCATCGGCTCCAGGATCTTGTCGGTCACCTCCCGGGCGACCTGCGCGACCGGGGCCGGCACCAGGGCGGGGGTGATCTTCGGCTGAGCTGGGTCGTAGATCGGGTCGAACACCCCCTGCCAAGTCTTGAGCGCATCGTCCATCCGCATGGCCGTCCCCTTCCACGGGAGCGACTTGTCGGCCGGGTTGGCGGCCCGGGGGGTCGCCCAGGTGATGACCCCGGTGGCGACCACGTCGGCCATCGCCGCCCCGTACTGCTTGCCCGCGGCCCCCCCCTTGGGGGGCGCCATGTTGCAGACCCCGATGACGGCCTCGGCCGCGTCGGCCGCGACGCTGATGTTGGACGCCTGGGCCGGGACCACCTCGACCTTGTCCCCCTTCACCGAGACGGTTTCGACCGGCAGCTTGCCGAGGGCCACGAGGGCGAGGGTGTGGGCCGGGTAGAGGGACTTGCCCTTCTCCACCTCGTACTCGGCGAACCGCACCTGCCCGAGTGCCTTGACCGCCTGGCGGCGGATGAAGAAGTAGACCGGAACCTGATCGGGCGGGACGACCTTGCGGACGGACTTGTCCACCCCGACGTCCACGGTCGGGAGGAGGGCGTCAGCCTTGAGGACGGCCCCTTGAAGGGCGGACACCAAGGTTCCGACTGCCTTCGGATCGTTGCTGTGCTTGCGCGACCGGTAGTCGTTCAGGTCGTAGGCGGCGAGGAGGTTGGCGGCCCCCTGGAGGGCGTAGTACCGGATCTCGGGGTCGGTGGCCGGGGCGGAGACGAGTTCCGTGATGGTCGGGTAGTGGGCGTGGGCTCCGGACCGGCAGGCGGCGGCGAGCATCCGCGCCGCGTTGACCCGGACGATCCGGTCGTCGGCCTGGCGCACGACGTCGCCGAGCGCCTTGTTGAGGGCAGCCCCGAACTCCCGGATGTAGTCGGCCTCGTCCGGGTGGGTGGCCACGGCGAAGTTCGGCTGGGTCGGGTTCGGGTTGAGGACCGCGACCGGGCTCGGTACGAGCAGGTGGCGGTTGATCTCGTTGATCAGCTGGTCGACGGAGAGGGGGCTGCCGGGCGGGGGCGGCTCCGGCCGGAACTCCTGGGGGGCGGTGTGGGCACGGGGGTAGCTGACGTAGTCGGCGCTGAACTTGGCGAACGCCTCGAACGCGGCCTTGGCCTTGGCCATGTCCTGCTTCTGAATCTTCCCCGCGGTCCGGAACCCCACGACATCGCCGTAGTTGGGCGGCCGGCTGGGGGGCGTGCTCTTTTCCGGCGGCTGCGCGATCACCGGGCCGGGTCCGCCGACGAGCGCGAACCCGGCCGCGACAAGGAGTGTCGAGAGGGTGAGACGGACGGATACCATCGAAGTCCCTGCCCGGACGTGCGGTTGATCAGGTTCAGGCTAACCCCGTTCGGGGACGGATTCAAGGGACTGAACGGCCCACCGGTTGACCGCGTTGGCAGCCCGGCGGACGAATCGGACCGCTGACGCGGTTGCCGATGGAGCGGGGGGTGGCTAGAAAGACAGTGTTCGCAACGGGCCGTAGCGCAGCTTGGCTAGCGCGCTTGCTTGGGGTGCAAGAGGTCGTGGGTTCAAATCCCGCCGGCCCGACTGAAGAAAAGCCTGAGATTCCCAGACAATCCGAAGCCCGCACGCCACCGGGCAGAGTTCGACCCCAGTTCGTGCAGAGATCGGCAGAAGACGCAAAAACCCCCTCCGCCGTTCACAGCGGCGGAGGGGGCCAAGAGTAAGCCTTCCGGCTCACCCGTGCTTCACGGGAGGATTACTCATGCGTCGGCCGGAGCCGTGGTACCGCGCGTCGAAGGGTGCGTGGTACGTCCAGTTCGGTGACAAACAGGTCCGCCTTGCCAAGGGGCTGAAGGACGCGACCGAGAAGGATGCGTTCGACACCTACTACCGGCTCATGGCCCACCGGCCGGAGAGCCTGCCCAAGGGGAACGACCTTCTCGTCGCCCTCCTCTGCGACCTCTTCCTCGACCACTCCAAGGCCCACCACGAACCGGACACGTTCCGGCTCTACAGCCACTTCCTCCAGCGGTTCTGCAAGAGCTATGGCCGCTCACCCGCTGGCTCGACCAGCACCCCAAGTGGAAGGCCGCTCGCCGCCACGCCGCGCTCGCGGTGAAGCGGGCCTTCACCTGGGCGGACAAGCAGGGGATCCTCTCCCCTTCCCCGCTCCGGACGCTGGAGGTCGACCCGAGCAACCGCCGCACCCGGGTGCTCACGCCCGATGAGCAGAGGGAAATCTTCGCGGCGATCAAGGACGTCCAGTTCCGCAACTTCGTCCGGGCGATGATCGAGACCGGCCGCCGTCCCGGCGAAGTCGCCCAGGTCACCGCTGCTGAGGTGGACCTCGATATGGGCGTGTGGGTGCTCACCAAGCACAAGACAGCGAAGAAGACCAAGAAGCCGCGGGTGATCTACCTGACCCCGGCGATGGTCGAGCTCAGCCGCACCCTCATTGCCGCATACCCTGAAGGCCCGATCTTCCGCGGGCCGAGGGGTGCCAGGCCGTTCACGCGCAATGGCGTCCGGTGTCGGTTCCGCCGGCTGCGGGAGAAACTCCCCCACCTGAAGCACTTCGTCGCCTACTCCGCCCGTCACAGCTACGCGACCCACGCCCTGATGAACGGCGTCGGCGTCGCCCAGGTCGCCGAGCTGATGGGGCACACCAGCACGGAGATGGTGAGTAAGACGTACTCGCACCTCGCCGACCAGATCACCCACATGCGGGACGCGGCCCGAAAGGCGGTGGGCGGTTAGAGCCGGATGTGCTTGAGGGCGACGGGAGCGGTCTCCCCTGCCCTCGTCACCTTCAGCGTGGCCAAAACGCCGTCCAGATCTTCGACGGCGACGCGGATGTGTCCTCGCTTCCCCTTCCGCCCAACCCTCGTGTGGGGCAAGGTGCCCTCGCTGCACCAGGCGTATACCAGGCTCTCGGACACACCCGCGCGCACCGCACATTGTTTCACGGACAGCACGGCTCCCCCTCCTTTCCACGGTTCGAGCCAGTATTCGCCCGTGCCCCGATCAGACCCAACTTTCACAGCGGTTTTCACCGGCTACCGGTCCATCTCGATGACCACGGCCTTCCTCGTCCGCGGTGGCTCGGGGTGCTTCGGGGGGAACCACGCCTCGGCCGTCTCCCTGGCCCACTGCGAGAAGGTAGCCGCAGCCATCGCCTGCCGGGGCGATGCGGCCAGCCCCTCGATCTCCTCGGCGAACATCCCCATGCGGGTGATGACGTGGCTCATCAGCCCCTCAAGCCCGGCGTTCAGGGCGTGAGCGCCGCCTGCTTCTCGCGCGTGCTGGACCACCGCGCGTTCCGTGTCGCCGAGCAGCGTCTCGACCGGCTGGAAGAAGTCGGCCACCGCGCGGCGGACCGAGCCGTCCACACCGTAGACTTCGAGCAACGCCTGCACCCCACCGGACATGGCGTGCGAGGCGACCGTGATGTCGGTCAGCACACGGGCGACCAGCCGCTCACCCCGGTCCTTCGGCTTGTCGTTGTCGTTGGCTGTTTCGGGCATGACTACTCCGGGGAAGCGGCCCGGTGGGCGTCCGGGCCGCTCGGGTCACAGATCCCAGGCTCCGTTCCACAAGTCGGGCGCGGCGTAGACCCGGCCGATCAGTGTTGCCACGCCCTGCCGCAGTTCGTCGATGCCCAGGTCCAGCAGGCCGTTCTCCAACCCGGCCAGGACGGCGTCCGCCGCGCGACCGGCCATCTCTTCGTTCGACTCGGGCCGCATGTAGTTCTCCTCGGGGGTTAGTCGTCCACACTCCAGTTGTCGAGGGCTTCCAGGTACGCACGAATCGACGTGGCGATGAAGCGGTGAAGCAGTCCGAACACCTCCGCCGGCGGGGCCGTGCGGAGGCGGGTCAACTCCTCCGCCACGATCAGGGCGGCCGTCGCGGCGGAGACATCCTCGATCGTGGCGGGGGAGTCGGTCATGACCTTCTCAGTTGGCGGATGGCTGCGGGATCGGCCGAGGCAGGTGAGCCGCGAACGTCATCACCGCCGACAACAGGGCGACGTACATTGCGTCCCGCAGCCGCTTCCACTGTTGCTCCGGCACGTTCTTGCAGAGGCCGGAGCGGATGTCGTTGATGGCGTGCTGGACGACGCCCTCGGCCAGTTCGTGCATGGCTGCTCCGGGTTATGCAGACTACTTCGTTGGCCCAGAGAGACTGCGCGGATCGACTCCGAGAACGGGGCGTCCGTGCCCGTGGGTGATTATGCCGGCGAGGTGACGGTGATCCGCACGCCGTCACCATCGAGGCCGAAAAGGGATAGGACCATCCGGACCGCGCTGATCGCAGCTCCGAGGAGAGCAGCTATGAACAGGTAAGCCAGTACGGTGAGCACGGGTGTCTCCTCTAGACGCCGGTGACGGTGAACACCGCCCAGCGGCCGGGCGGCCTGGTGACGTAGGAGGGCTTGAGCCATCGCCGGCAGCTTTTTCTCGCATCCCGGGAGCCCCGCGCGGATGAACTCCGCCACGTCTTGGGGGGTCTCGAACACGTTGGGTCCGAGACCGCTTACCGACTCACCCTCGCGGAGGTATCGGGTGCCGACCGTGACCCCGCCGAGCCCTGTCGTGAACCGGAGGAACGCTCCGATCGCACTCGCAAGTTCGGAAAGGCCGAAGAAGAGTACCCAAACGTATAGGAGCAGCAGGAAGACTGCCGCGATCCAGGAACCGATCATGTCCACGGGCGGCTCCGAGTGGCGGGGCGTCCATGCCCCTGGGTGTCAGAACAGCGGCTTCTGCGGCTTGACCTTCGACCAGACCACCGCAACCAGCATCACCGCGGCACAGAGAGCGAGGCCGACGTCCATCGCTAGAGTCTCCCCTTGAGCTTGTTGACGAGGATCTTCCCCGCCTGCCGCTTCCCGAAATCCAGGAGCGGCCCGGCCGTCGGCTGAACGACGTTGCGCTGCCACCAGCGGTCGACGGGCCGGGTGACGTACCAGACGATCGCCATGACGATCAGGAACCCGAACACCCCACTCCCATCCCCCGTCGCGAACACCGGCGGCATGACTACCTCCCTCGGGCGCGTTCCTGTCCTTCGATCCCGTGAATTCCGCCCTCCTTGGCGACCTGATCCGTCTGCCGGTCAACGTCCTGGCCGAGCAGCGCCTCCGTGGTGATCTGGCTGGTCGGCTACCCCGGAGCCCCCTGCTCGCGGGTGTACTGCTGCCCCGGGAAGGCCGGGATCAGTTGGCTCCAAGCGTCCTCGCGGCCACCCCGGAGGACGGCCGCCAACTCCGCCCCGAGGGACGGCTGTTGGGCGTGATTGCCCCGGCCCCAGGCCTTGAGCCGGGACTCCTCGGACTCCGCCATACCCCTCCTTCCACAGGCGCTCGGCCTGCCAGAGTAAGAACCCCGCCACCGCGCCGGCGGCGAGGACGGATATGAACGCCAGTCGCAGGCACTGGGTTGTTGTCCGCCACCGGTCGGCGCGCGTCGGCCAACTAGTAGACCGCCACTACTCGATTGCGGGGTAGAGTCGGCGGAGCTTGATCCGGGCGTCCGCCGTGGTGAACCGCCACTGCACGCCCACGTCCCGGTCATTCCGCTCGCTCTGCCAGGCATCGACC